>Ga0209563_100043_pt1 | contig 397271 bp, 371 predicted proteins | sample AraplaCvi_mMF_r2_FD_184271 | JGI IMG/M metagenome (GOLD analysis project Ga0209563, IMG submission 184271) | Arabidopsis root microbial communities from North Carolina, USA - plate scrape CL_Cvi_mMF_r2 (SPAdes) (version 2) | ecosystem: Host-associated > Plants > Roots > Endosphere | place: USA...
TTCGGCCGCTACGGCGGATCCCTGTCCGCGGTGCGAGCCGACGATCTAGGGGCCATTCCAATCCGGGCGCTGCTGGCGCGCCATCCCGAACTCGACCCCGCCGCCATCGACGACGTCCTGTACGGCTGCGCCAACCAGGCCGGCGAGGACAACCGCAACGTCGCGCGCATGAGCGCCCTGCTGGGCGGCCTGCCGGTCGACGTCCCGGGCGTCACACTGAACCGCCTGTGCGGCTCGGGCCTGAACGCCGTGGGCAGCGCGGCCCAGGCGATCCGCGCCGGCGAAGCCGAACTGCTCATTGCAGGGGGCGTCGAGAGCATGAGCCGCGCGCCCTTCGTCATGCCCAAGGCAACGTCGGCCTTCGCGCGCGAGAACGCGGTCCACGACACCACCATCGGCTGGCGCTTCGTCAACCCGCTGATGAAGTCGCAGTACGGCATCGACTCCATGCCCGAGACGGCCGAGAACGTGGCCGACGACTTCGGCGTCAACCGCGCCGACCAGGACGCGATGGCGCTGCGCTCGCAGCTGCGCGCCGTCGAGGCGCAGAAGCGCGGCTTCTTCGACGCCGAGATCACGCCGGTGACCGTGCCGCAGAAGAAGGGCGACGCCCTCGTCGTGAACAAGGACGAGCACCCGCGCGAGACCTCGCTGGATGCGCTCGCCAAGCTCAGGCCCATCGTGCGCCCGAACGGCACGATCACCGCGGGCAACGCCTCGGGCGTCAACGACGGCGCCTGCGCGCTGCTGCTGGCCAGCGCCTCGGCCGCCAAGCAGCACGGCCTGGTGCCGCGCGCCCGGGTGCTGGGCATGGCGGTGGCCGGCGTGGCGCCGCGCATCATGGGCATCGGCCCGGCGCCGGCGTCCAAGAAGCTGCTGGCGCGCCTGGGGCTGACCATCGCGCAGATGGACGTCATCGAGCTGAACGAGGCCTTCGCCGCGCAGGGCCTGGCCGTGCTGCGCCAGCTGGGCGTGGCCGACGACGACGCCCGCGTCAACCCGAACGGCGGCGCCATCGCGCTCGGCCACCCGCTGGGCGCCAGCGGCGCGCGCCTGGTGACGACGGCCGTCAACCAGCTGCACGCCACGGGCGGGCGCTACGCGCTGTGCACGATGTGCATCGGCGTCGGCCAGGGCATCGCGCTGGTCGTCGAGCGCGTCTGATCAAGGTGCGCCGTGGCAGGTGCACTCGCCGCCGACCAGGCGGTGGCGGAGGTTGCGTGCGCCAACCCAGGCCATGCGGGCCAGCACGTTCGGCACGGCGCCGTGGAATCCGCCGAACATCAGGCTCGGTGTGAGGTTCTCGACTTCGTGCCACCAGCCGGCCGGCACATGCAGGACGTCGCCCGGCATCGTGTCGACCGAGAAGAAGTCGCGACCGCCGGCGGAGCGTGCCGCAAGCTCGGCCGCGCCTTTGCGGGCCAGCACGGCCCATGGATCATATTTCTCCGAGACGCCTCCCAGGCGCTCCACGGCGCCGGCGCGCACGAAGCGCCAACGTTTGATGCCCAGGATCTGGACGGCCAGGTTGTCCAGGTAGTCGTAGTGAAGGCCCGTGCGCGCACCCGCCGGGCCAATCCAGCTGCGCGTCGCTGACAGCGTCCGCGGCGGCATCAGTTCGCGTTGACGCAGGTCATCGCGCAACCTTGGCGCCACCTTCAACAGGTCGAACTCCTTCAGATAGGCCACCGGCGCGCCGTCCGCGTCGGGGCGCTGGAGGGAAGCCAGGTATCGCCGAAGAGACGAGCGTCGCAAGCGAGTCGCCTGCGCTTCGCGATTGCCCTCGACGAGCTCGACCTCTGCGTCGGGCACGACGGCCGCCAACCCGTCGAAGGTCCATGTCTCGACGGCGCGCCAATGGCTGGCGGCGCCTCGCGCGATGACGGGGCCGTCCGAGCCTGCCCTGCCAGCACCGGCGACAGGGGTCTCGGCGATCGGCAGGAAGCGTGGGTACGGGCTCATGAGAAAAGCAGGTGTCGAAGGCAAGGCGGGCCGGCGCGAACGCGCGTGCGCCGCAGACCACGGGGTCAACGATGTTAGAGGCCGCATATGACGGTTGTTGGACGACTTGCCGCGCTACCGTCCCGCAGCTGCGTGCCGTGCTCCTCGTCGACCGGGCACTGGCACGCGTGCCGATCTTGCCGCGAATCCGGCCCCGACGCCGCGTGGAGAAGGCCTGCGTCGCGCGCATCGTCGAGCCATCCGGAGGACGCCCGATATACACCGGATCCGCGCCGATGAACTCACGGTTGGCTCGTCCAAAAAGGACTTCTCCGCAGCGACGGTTCGCGAAATTCCGATCCGCCGATTCGGCGCATCCGGAAGACTTACGGCCTGAGGAGAGGGGCGCCGAAAACACCCATCGCATTTCCTCGAGGGCGCCGGCAACCACTTAGCCGGTAGACACATGAGCCATCCAACATTCCCATGAAGACTCGCACCTACCGTTATCGCGGCATCGCTGTCGCCTCCTGCCTTGCTTGCGTCGGCGCCATCGTGCATGCCGAGCCCACCATCACGCCGTACGGTGTCGCCGACGTCTACGTGGCGCTCCAGAAGGGCGATCGCACCGCGGTGTCGGTCGATTCCGGCGGCCTGGCCGGCTCGCGGCTGGGCTTCAGCGCGTCCCAGGACCTGGGGCAGGGCACGCAGGCGATCGCCAAGTTCGAGGCCGGCATCGGCGCCGATACCGGCACGTCGGACCAGGGTGGCATCACCTGGGGTCGCCAGACGTGGGTCGGCCTCACGGGCGGCTTGGGAACCTTGACCCTGGGGCGCCAATACACGCCCACGTTCGTCGCCGTGGACACCGACGACCCGTTCGACACCGGCGCGGGCAGCGCTGCGTCGAGCGGCATCGTCACGATCCTGGGCGGGGCCCGCGCCAACAACTCGATCGCGTACGAATTGCCCAAGTTCGGAAACGTGACCGTCGACACGATGTACGGTGCCGGCGAACCGAGCTCCGGTTCGACCCAGAACAAGTCGTTCTTCGGCGCCAGCGCCCGCTATGCGTCCGGCCCGCTGGGCGTCGGCATCACGTATGCTCACCAGAACCGCGATGACGACACCGGTGTGGCGGCCTACTCGCTGCTGGTCTCGGGCTCCTACGACTTCGGCAGCTTCAAGCTGATGGGCGGCGCGCAGGGCGTACGCAACTCGACGCGCAAGGCCGCTACGGCTGACGACCGGATCGAGTACTACGCCGGCGTGCATGTCCCGTTCGGCCAGGACGCCCTGTGGCTTGGCGCCGGCACGGGCAGCGTCCGGCACGCGAGCAACTCGCGCGCCACCCAGTTGAGCGTCGGCTATCTGCACTCGCTGTTCAAGAACACGACGCTCTATGGTGTCGCGACCACGATCAGCAACGATTCCGGCGTTGCCTACACGACGGACACGGCGACTGGCGGTGGGGCGCCGGTATCGAAGGGCAAGGACGCCGACGCGCTGCAAGTCGGCATGATGTATCGCTTCTGAACCTGAGGGGGCCTGCATCGGGGCAGGGCGGCTCTGGTGCAGTGAGGGAGGTTGGGCGAGCCGGTCCTGGACCCGCCGGCGAGCCCGAAGGACAACAACGCCAGGTAGACCCCGCAATCGCGGGATCAGGCCGGAGGGGCGCCGCAAGGCGTCCCTTCCTTTGCTTCGGGTCTCGGCTTGAGCAGCATCCCTGCATGTGGTGCCTGGACCATTCAGCCCGCGGATTTCCGCCGTCGGCGAGGCTTTGACACGGTCGCGAGGCCACCGACGAAGAGGTCCGCCACGACGGGCGCCAGGTCGTCGTACTGCAAGGCGCCGTCAGCGCGCATCCACGTGAACATCCAGTTGATCATGCCGAAGAGGAACATCGTGAGCGGCTTGCCCAGCGAGGCGCGGTTCAAGTCGGGTCGCACGGCAATGATGACCTCGGAGAAGGCGCTCACCAGCCAGCGCTCCCTGCCGAGGATGCGCGCCTGCTCCTCTGGCTCGAGAAATCGCACGTCCTCGGTCAGCACGCGGTGCGCATCCTGGGCATTCGCGTACTCGGCCAATACCTCGCCGATGAGGGCGCGCAGTCGGGCTTCGGGCTCCAGTGGTTGCGACAGCACCTCGCGCACGATGGCTTCCAGGCGCGACACATGGCCTTCGGAGATGCTGACAAGAAGCGCGTACTTGTCTTGAAAGTAGTGGTACAGCGTCGCCTTGGAAAGCCCGCATGCCTCCGCAACCTGGTTCATCGAAGTCGACGCGTAACCCCGGCGGGCGAACAGGAACGCGGCGCGCTCGAGGATTTCCTCGCGTTGATCGTCGTAACCCGCAGCGCGCCCTCGGCCTCGGCCCATCACCTGGTCTCCTTCATCGGTCCCATTCTCGCCGCAAGCTTCGGTCGGGCCAGGATGCGACCTGTCGGACATCCCCTACCGAGCTGCGGCGCGATCGTGTGCGCCGCGGCGCATCGTCTTCCATCAACCATCGAAATTGATCTCCCCCATGACCATCGCCAGCAATGGAACCACCTTGCTCGTGGACATCGACGGCCGCGGCGTGGCACGTCTGACGCTGAACCGCCCGCAGGTCCACAATGCCTTCGACGAGGCCCTCATCGCGTTGATTGCGCAGTCCATGCAGGCGCTGGAGGCGGATCCCCGCGTCCGCGTGATCGTGATCTCGTCGACGGGAACGGTGTTCTGCGCCGGAGCCGACATCGGGTGGATGCAGCGTGCCGCGGCCAACAGCCTCGACGAGAACCTCGAGGACGCCCGGCGCTTTGCCGGGATGATGTCGGTCGTGGACCGGTGCCGCAAGCCGGTGGTGGCCCGCATCCAGGGGCCCGCGTTCGGCGGAGGGGTCGGTATCGCCTGCGCGGTCGACATCGCCATCTGCAGTCGTGCGGCCCGCTTCTGTGTCAGCGAGGCCAAGTTCGGCATCCTGCCGGCTGTCATCAGCCCCTACCTCGTGAATGCGCTCGGCAGCAGGCAGGCGCGCCGGCTGGCATTGACCTGCGAGACGATCGATGCAATGCAGGCGCAGGCCATCGGCCTTGTCCACCATGCGGTCGACGACGACGACCTGGACGGCGCAGTGGAGCGCTGCCTTGCCGACCTGCTGCGCGCCGGCCCGGCGGCGCAGGGTCACATCCAGGACCTGTTCGCACGCATGGACGGCGGACAGGTCGCGACCGAGTTCCAGGAGGCCACCGCCCGCACCATCAGTCGCGTGCGTGCGACCGCAGAGGCTCGCGAAGGCTTCGAGGCGTTCATCGGCAAGCGTGCGCCAGCCTGGGTGATGGCCAAGGCATGAGGCTATCGGGCACTGGACGCTCAAATGGGCAGCCAGTCCGACTCCTTGAGCTGGGACATGACGGCGTAGCTGCGGATCTCCTTGATGCCAACGAGCTCCCGGAATGTCGCCTCGACCACTTCCCTGCAGGCGTACATGTCCGGGACGCGGATCTTCAGCAGGAAGTCGAAGTCACCGGCCATCATGTAGCAGTCCAGGATCTCGGGCCGCCTGTCGATGGCCGCCCGGGTCTCTCGCACGATGTCCTGCCGTCCACCTTCCAGGGTGACCTTGACGAACACGGTCTGCCCGACGCCGAGCTTGTCAGCGTTGATGCGTGTTCGGAATCCCGTGATGTAACCGGTCTCCGACAGGCGCTTGACCCGTTCGCTCACCGCCGACGGAGAAAGGTTGACCACGTCGGACAGCTTCAGGTTGGAGATGCGGGCGTCCAACTGAAGCGCGCGCAGGATCGCGGCATCGATGCGATCAAGCGCCGCATCCCTCGTCCGCTTGTATGGGCCGCGAATGCCGCGGCGGACGACCGCTTCAACCGACGACATGGCGACTGGACCCGCTCACGGCGCCTGCCGGGTCGCCCGGGAAGCGTGCCGCCGCGTTCGCCGCAAGCCCGTGCTTCGGCATCAGGAACTTCATCTCTACCCTCCAGGTTCTGCAGGCTTGCGGAGATCGGCGGGCTGCCAAAAGCGCTTTAGTGAGCTTTTTATACCGACCGGTCGGTAGATTTTATGAAGAATGTTTGATTCCTTGCAAGGCGAAAAACCGTGAGTCATGTCACGCGAACGACGCCGTGCCTCGATTTGGGGCGGTCGCAGCCGGGATGCGTCCGCCTGGCTGCGAAGCCAGCGCCGTGGATCGCGACGACACGCGGCGCCTGCGGCGAAATCCCTCGCGCATTCCTCAGACTTCGCTCCGATGCGCCGCCCTGCTGACTCCAGCGGAGCCGCGGCGTGCGATCCTGCAAATGCCCGGAGCTTCCGCTGCCAGCGCGGGCACCGAGCCAGAGACCGCTCAAGCTGACCGGCCAGCGGCGTACGGAAAAATCAGGCAACGCCACCAGCCGATGGTCATGCGGGCAAGGGAAGGCACACTGCGGATCGCGAATGCAAGCGTGTCGGCGCAGATCCTGAGTCGACCGGCCCCCGACGCCATATCGCTGGCGCACAGGGCGGCCCACCCGCGCAGCACGTCGAAGGCGAGGTAGGCGCTCGCCATGCACTGGGCGGCCGCGCGCCCCGGAAGGCCGACGCCGCAGGCTCCCGCCGCCCGCGTCGCGACGTGGCAGTGACGCAGCTCTTCCGCAGCATGCCAACGCCAGAGCCGGACCTCGGAAGAGGCTGGTTCATCGTGAGCGAGCAGATGCGGGTGCGCCAGGACCTCGTGCGAAATCACGGCGGTCAGTTGTTCGAACGCCGCGGCCAGCGCGACGCGCTGGACCAGCGGCAACCTTTGCAGTTCCGCCACGGCGCGTTCGGCACGTTGCGCGACGGCCAGGGCCGACGGAGCGCGGGCGACCAGCACCTCGTTGTAGAGGCGATGCGCGCGCTGGTGCGCGCGCTCCTCGCGGATGAAGCGGCCGAGTTCCGCCTTCGCCCTATCGTCGAGCGAATCACTTGCCGAGGCCCAGGCCTCCAATGCATCGACGACGAACGACTCACCTGCCGGCAGCAGCAGGGACAATGCGTCGAAGAGGCGTGTGCGCGGTATCGTGCCATTCCAGGGCGCGGCGGTTCGCCCGGGGGCAGGGGGCTTCGTCATGCGCGCTCTCGAAGCAGGGTGTCGAGTTGGCGCGTGATCCGCTGGGTGGACGCCAATGGCAGCGCCTTCCATACGGGCACCAGCGCGGACAGCGGGACGATGCCTCTCAGGATCACTCCGTGATCGTGCGAGCGCTCATGGGGAAAGTAGCCCGGCTTCACGCACATGATGTCCGTGAACCCGCGCAGGTGGTAGTAGCGCAGCTGGGCGTCCGCCGGCACGCCTGATCGCCGCATGCGCGCATAGACGTCGGCCGGCTCCCCGGGATGGCGCAGTTGCCACTGGCGAAAGCCTGGCATCGGCGACCCCAGGTAGATGTGCCGCCAGCCACCTTTCAGCGCGCGCGGCCAGAAGAACCTCAGGAGGGCGTCGACGGCGCATGCGTCGCGACTGCTCAGGCTGATGCCGAACAACGCGGTGGTTCGATCCGGCATGGGTTGCTCGAGGCACTGCGCCCAGGTATCGGCACACCGCCAGAAGCCGGGGTCGACGGGACGCATGAACAGCGAGGCGAGCGCCCGACCCGTCCACGCGCAGAAAGCGCCGATGGCCAATTCCGGATGGGCCGCGATCCGACGCCGCAGTTCACCCTCGCTCGCAGCCTGGTCCGCGGTCCATTTCGCGCGTTCAAGTTCCATCAGCGCGGGCAGGTCGTCGCAGTCGAGCGGACGCACCTCGGGCGCCATGTCGATGGCGGGAGGCAGATCGGGGGGAGGTAGGTCTTGATCGGTCATGTCGTGAGGCCTGTTTGGTCGCCATTGCCCCATGCGACCGAGACACTCCGATGACAGAGATTCGTCGGCAGCCCATCAGGCGCCGACACGCCGTCGAGCTTCCTCCAGAGAGCCGCTGGCGGCCGGGAAGCCCCCTCGCGATCGGATCGGAACGTCTATCCGGATAGCCCGGCCTGCGGAGAAGAAAGTTCCGCGCGACGTCGAAATCGGCCCGTCAACAGAAACGACGCTACGCCCCGCAATCGCCTAGGCTTGCAGTTCATTCACCAGGCAGGAATACGAATGTCCGCAAGCAATGACCCTTCCGATCGCTCGCCTTCATCTCGCGAACCGATGCACCGATTCGACGGCGGGTGTCTGTGCGGCGGCGTGCGCTATGGCACGGCAAGGGCGCCCACGTTGCGCTTCAACTGCCACTGTCGCGACTGCCAGCGAATGACCGGAAGCGGCTTTGCCCCGATCGCCGTGTTTCCCGAAGAGGCGGTGGTCGTGACGGGCGAGCCTGCGCTCTTCGAAACGGCGGGCAGCAGTGGAATGCCTGTCACTCGCGGCTTCTGTCCTCGTTGCGGCTCGAGCGTCTTCCTGCGCGCCGGCATCTTGCCGGGATGCCTGCTCGTCCTGGCCGGCACGCTCGACGAACCCTCCCGCTTCGAGCCGCGCGTCCAGATCCACGCCGCTCGCGTGCCTGCGTGGAGCCACCTGGACCCCTCGCTGCCGGCGTTTCCCGGCCCTGCGCCCCAACGGCCGTGAGTCGGATCGCCGACGAGCGCTGCGGCCGGCAGGTCGGCCGCAGCGCGATGAGCGACGCTCCGCCTGCCCGGCACCAGCGGACTCGCGCGCGCACATGTTCTCGCCCACTCAGCAAGAGGAGAAGTCGATGTCGTTCAATCCTTCGCGCAACGCCGTGTATTTCAATGAACTCGGCCGCGGCCATCTTCCGGAGCATCTGTCCGTCACCGTCCTGGACGTCGGTGACGGCTTCCTTGCATCGACGCTGGCCGTGCATGCGCATCATCTTGCGCCGAATGGCTTCTTGCATGCCGCAAGCGTGATTGCCTTGGCGGACACCTCGGCGGGCTATGGTTGTCTTGCCAATCTGCCCGAAGGCATGGAGAGCTTCACGACCATTGAAATCAAGGCGAACTTCGTGTCGACCATCACGGCCGGCGAAGCGCGTTGCGATGCCCGCGCCGTCCACGCCGGTCGCACGATTCAACTCTGGGAAGCCAGGGTCATCGACGCCGCCACGCGGCGCCTGATGGCGACCTTCGCCTGCACCCAGCTCCTTCTTCCGTCTCGCAACAGGAGCGCGAGATCCTGACTTGGGCGAAGCCCGCGCGGAGCTCGACTGAAGTGGTTGCGGCGGCCTTGGCGGCGCGAAGCGAACGGCCAAAGAACATCACAAGCGTGGCTGCACTGCCAGCCCGATCGCCACCGCCGGCGACGACGACACTTGGGGCGGGCGGTAGCCGACGCGCCTTGTAGACCCGCATGTCGGGGGCCGCAATCGAAATCGGCGCAACCTTATGCGCGCCGCGGCAGTCAGACCGCGGCCAGCGCCTGGTCGAGGTCGCCGGCGCTCGCCGCTTCGGCGCATGGCCTGAAATCGCACCAGCTTGTCTCGCCACGGGCCGTCGAGGCCGCGCACCGCGACCGTCCGGTTCCTAGACTGGACGGGCGTGAGGCCGGGCCCTTCCTGACTGCACGCGGAACGAGCGCAGCGCATTCGCGCGCCCTCGACGAGTCGCAATCAATTCGCTGCGCAAGGCAGCCGAGGGCAACACCATGACCATGCTACGCAACCGAAGTTCGTCCTTCCTCTACGGCGGCAATGCGCCCTACGTGGAGGAGCAGTACGAGCAATACCTGGCCGATCCCGCACAGGTCCCCAAGGAGTGGAGAGATTATTTCGATGCGCTGCGCGCGGCGCCGGCCGCGGACGGCACGAACGCCCAGGATGTCCCGCACGCGCCGGTCGTCGAGCGCTTCGCGGCACTCGCCAGGAGGCCCGCGACCGGACAGCCTGCCGAGGCCGATCTGCTGAAGTTCGCGCGCAAGCAGGTGGCGGTGCAGTCGCTCGTCACCGCGTACCGGATGGTGGGCGCGCGGCAGGCGAACCTCGATCCGCTGCACTGGACACCCGTCGCGCGGTTGCCCGAGCTGGCGCCGGCGTACTACGGGCTGACCGATGCCGACATGCGCCTGAAGTTCAGCGGCGCCGATACGTTCTTCTCCGAGGAGGACATGGAACTGGGCGACCTGGTGCGTGCACTGGAGCAGACGTACAGCGGCACGCTCGCCGTCGAGCACATGCACCTGGGCAACGCGGAGCAGCGCCGCTGGTGGCAGATGCGGCTGGAATCGACGCGGGCCCGGCCTGGGCCGTCGCCCGAGGCGAAGCGCCGCATCCTGGAGCGCCTGACAGCGGCCGAGGGGCTGGAGAAATTCCTGCACACCCGTTTCGTCGGCCAGACCCGTTTCTCGTTGGAAGGCGGTGAATCGCTGATCGTGCTGCTCGACGAACTGGTTCGCGGCGGCGCCGCGCGCGGCGTGCGGCACGCGGTGATGGGCATGGCGCATCGCGGCCGGCTCAACGTGCTGCTCAATGTCGCGGGCAAGCCGGCGAGCGAGCTGTTCGACGAATTCGAGGGCGACGCGGACGCCGACCTCCTGGCAGGCGACGTCAAGTACCACAAGGGCCACACGGCCGTGATCGCCACGGACGCCGGGCCGGTGCAGGTGCAGCTCGCCTTCAACCCGTCGCACCTGGAGATCGTCAATCCGGTCGTGCAAGGCATCGCGCGCGCACGGGCGGACGCGGACGCGCTGCCGCGATCGGCGGTGCTGCCGATCGAGATCCACGGCGACGCGGCCATCGTCGGCCAGGGCATCGTGCAGGAGACGCTCAACCTGAGCTACACGCGTGGGCACGGCACCGGCGGCACGGTGCACGTCGTCGTCAACAACCAGGTGGGCTTCACCACCAGCGACCCGCGCGATGCGAGGTCGACGTACTTCAGCACTGACGTCGCGAAGATGATCGAGGCCCCCGTGCTGCACGTGAACGGAGACGACGCGGAAGCGGTTGCCTGGGCGGCGCAGCTCGCACTCGACTTCCGCGCCGAGTTCGCCCGCAGCGTGGTCATCGAGGTCGTGTGTTTCCGGCGGCACGGCCACCAGGAGCAGGACACGCCGACGATGACCCAGCCGCTCATGTACCGCGCGATCGCCGCCCACCCCGGCGTGCGCGGCCTGTATGCGAGCAGGCTCGCCGTCGAGGGTGTCGTGAGCGAGGAAGAGAGCGGCCGCTGGGCGCGGGCCCTGCGTGACGGGTTGACCTCGGCGCATGACGACAGCGTGCGCCGCAACGTCGCGAAGAAGACGGATCCGGGCATTCCGGCCAAGACGGCGCCCGCCGGCATCGCATCGCGCGGTGACTACGCGGCACCGACGATCGAACAGGTGAGCACCCTCGCGCGAAGCATCACGCGCCTGCCGGAGGGCTACACGCTGCATCCGCTCGTCAAGAAGCTGCTGGACGCTCGCCGCCAGATGGCCTCCGACAAGCGGCCGCTGGATTGGGGCATGGCGGAGCACCTGGCAATCGCCTCGCTGCTCGCCACCGGCACCGACGTGCGCCTCAGCGGCCAGGACAGCGAGCGCGGCACCTTCGGCCACCGCCATGCCGTTCTGCACAACCAGGATCGCAGCGTGCGTGGCGAGGGCACCTTTCTTCCCCTCGAGCACGTGGCCGACGGACAGGCGCGCTTCGGCGTGACGAACTCGACGCTGTCGGAGGCCGCCGTGCTGGCCTACGAATACGGCTACAGCGTGGCGCGACCGCAGGCGCTGGTGCTGTGGGAAGCGCAGTACGGCGACTTCGCCAACGGTGCGCAGGTCGTCATGGACCAGTTCATCTCCGCCGGCTTCGCGAAGTGGGGCGAACGCAGTTCCGTGGTGATGCTGCTGCCGCACGGCCAGGAAGGCGCGGGCCCCGAGCACGCTTCCGCGCGGCTCGAGCGCTACCTGCAGCTGTGCGCGCAGGACAACCTGCGCGTCTGCCAGCCGACGACGCCGGCGCAGCTGTTCCACCTGCTGCGTTCGCAGGCCGTCCTGCCCGATCGGCGTCCGCTCGTCGTGATGACGCCCAAGTCGCTGCTGCGCCATCCGGCGGCGGTCAGCGGCCTGGCCGATCTCGCCCAGGGCGCGTTCGCGCCGGTCATCGGCGACGGCACCATCACGGCCGCGGACGGCCACGATGTGCAGCGCGTGATCCTCTGCTCGGGCAAGGTGTACTACGAACTGCTGGAGCAACGCCGCAAGAGCGGTCGACGCGACGTGGCGATCGTCCGCCTCGAACAGCTCTACCCGTTCCCGGCGCAGCAGCTGGCGGCGGAACTCGCGTGGTATCCGAACGCGCGGGTCGTCGTCTGGTGCCAGGAGGAGGCGCAGAACCAGGGCGCATGGCGGCATCTCGAGCCGGCGCTGCGCATCGCCGTGCATCCGGTGCCGCTGCAGTACGCCGGGCCGGCGCCGGCCGCGTCCACCGCGCCCGGCTCGCTGGCGGGACACACGGCCTGGCAGGCGGCGCTCGTACGGGCGGCGTTCGAGGATTGATCGGCCGCGGCCGGGCGACCGGCCGCTGCGCGAGCAGGCATGGGAAAAGGCGCTCCGCGGAGCGCCTTTCTCGTCGTCGATTCCAGGTCAGGCGAGCGCGGCGGAGGTCGCTTCGGTGTCGATCTCGTACCGCGCGATCGCATTGGCGACTTCCTGCAGCGACAGCAGTCCGTCGTCGGCCAGCGCCTTCAGCGCCGCCACGACGATGTGATGGCGGCTGACCTCGAAGTGCGCGCGCAGGGCTCGTCGCGTGTCGGACAGCCCGAACCCGTCCGTGCCCAGCGTGACGAAGCGGCGATCGGTGACGAACGGGCGGATCTGGTCCGGCACGATGCGCATGTAGTCGGTCGCGGCCACGACGGGGCCGGCGCTGTTGGCGAGCTGGCGTTGCACGAAGCTCGTGCGCGGCGGGTCTGCCGGATGAAGGCGATTCCAGCGTTCGACCTCGATGCCGTCGCGCCGCAGTTCGGTGTAGCTCGTCGCGCTCCAGACGTCCGAGGCGACACCGAAGTCGCGCTCGAGCAGGTCTGCCGCCGCGACGACCTCGCCGAGGATCGCGCCGCTGCCCAGCAGCTGCACGCGCGGCTTGGGATCGAAGATCGCGCCCTGGCGCAGGCGATACAGTCCGCGGACGATGCCCTCGCGCGCATCCTGCGGCATCGCGGGATGCGCGGTCTTCTCGTTGACCACCGTCAGGTAGTAGAAGACATCCTCCTGCTCCTGCAGCATGCGGCGCAGGCCGTCCTGCACGATCACCGCGATCTCGTAGGCATAGGCCGGATCGTATGAGACGCACGACGGGATCACCGAGGACAGCACATGGCTGTGGCCGTCGTTGTGCTGCAGGCCTTCGCCCTCGAGCGTGGTGCGGCCCGCGGTCGCGCCGACCAGGAACCCGCGGGCGCGGATGTCGCCGGCGGCCCAGGCCAGGTCACCGATGCGCTGGAAGCCGAACATCGAGTAGTAGATGTAGAACGGCAGCGTGGCCACGTCGTGCGTGCTGTAGGCGCTGCCCGCCGCGATCCACGATGACATGGCGCCCGACTCGTTGATGCCGTCCTGCAGGATCTGGCCGCGCCTGTCCTCCTTGTAGTAGCTCAGCCGGCCGGCGTCCTCGGGCGTGTAGAGCTGGCCCACGTGCGAATGGATGCCCACCTGGCGGAACAGGCCGTCCATGCCGAAGGTGCGCGACTCGTCGGGCACGATGGGCACGATGCGCGCGCCGATCCCGGGATCCTTCAGCAACTGCGACAGCACGCGCACGACCGCCATCGTCGACGAGAACTCGCGCCCGTCGCTGGACGCGAGGTGCGCCGCGAAGGCCTCGAGCGGCGGCACGGTGAGCGATTCCGCCTGCTCGCGGCGCCGCGGCAGGTGGCCGCCGGCGCGGTGGACGCCGGCCTGGAAATACGTCGCCAGCGGGCTGCCCGCCTCGAGCGGCAGGTAGGGGATGTCGGCCAACCGGTCATCGGGCACGGGCAGCGCGAAGCGGTCGCGCAGCGCACGCACGGCGTCGATGTCCATCTTCTTTTGCTGGTGGTTGGTGTTGGCGGCTTCGCCGGCGGCACCCATGCCGAAGCCCTTGACGGTCTTGGCCAGGATCACGGTGGGCTGGCCGCCGTGCTTCATCGCCGCGGCGTAGGCCGCGTACACCTTGACCGGATCGTGGCCGCCGCGCGCGAGGGCGCCGATCTGCGCATCGCTCAGGTGGGCCACGCGCTCGCGCAGCACGGGATCGACGCCGAAGAAATGTTCGCGGACATACGCGCCGTCGCGCGCCTTGAACACCTGGTACTCGCCGTCGACGGCCTCCATCATGCGACGGCGCAGGCGGCCGTCGTGGTCGTCCTGCAGCAGCCGGTCCCAGCCGCTGCCCCAGATGACCTTGATCACGTTCCAGCCGGCGCCGCGATACACGCCTTCGAGTTCCTGGATGATCTTCGCGTTGCCGCGCACCGGCCCGTCCAGGCGCTGCAGGTTGCAGTTGACGACGAAGATGAGGTTGTCGAGCTTCTCGCGGCCGGCCATCGCGACGGCGGCGAGCGTCTCGGGCTGGTCCTGCTCCCCGTCGCCGAGGAAGGCCCAGACCTTGCGGCCTTGCGCCGGGATCAGTCCGCGGTCCTCGAGGTAGCGCGTGTAGCGCGCCTGGTAGGCGGCCATCAACGGCCCGAGGCCCATCGACACGGTCGGGAACTGCCAGAAGTCGGGCATCGTGCGCGGATGCGGATAGGACGCGAGGCCGCCGCGGGTCTCCTGCCGGAACAGGTCCATGCGGGCCTCGCTGAGGCGCCCCTCCATGAAGGCTCGCGCGTAGATGCCCGGTGACGAGTGGCCCTGGATGTAGACCATGTCGCCGCCGAACGAGTCGGTGGCGGCGCGGAAGAAGTGGCGGAAGCCGATCTCGTAGAGCGTGGTCGCCGAGGCGTAGGTCGCGATGTGGCCGCCGACCCCCGAGTGCTTGCCGGCGCGCAAGACGAGGGCCATCGCGTTCCAGCGCAGGTACGCGTCGAGTGCCAGCTCCTTCGCGACGTCGCCCGGGAAGTCGGGCTGCTCGCTCGCGGCGATCGTGTTGACGTAGGGCGTGGTGATGGCGGCCGCGTAGCCGCCACGCGTGTCCTCGTCCTGTTCGAGCAGCCGGTCGATCAGGAAGTGCGTGCGGCTCCGGCCTTCGTTGGCGAGCACGCCGGACATGGCGTCCAGCCACTCCTGCGTCTCCTGGGGGTCCATGTCGACATGGTCGGGAATCCTGTCCATCGCGCTTGCTCCTGAAATTGAGGAATGAGTGGTCTGCGTGACAAGACTCTAGGCTTCGGAGCCGTCGCGCGGGACGTCGTGGCGGCGTCGTTCAGGCCAAGCTCGGCGCGATTGGGGCCAATCCCTGCCGCGGCTCAGCGCGTGCGCTGGAACAGCGCGAACACCGCCGCGGCGACGAGCAGCAGCGGCGACAGCCACAGGCCAGCGCCGACAGAGCCCGTCGCATCCGACACATAGCCCGAAGCCAGCGGGCCGATGGCCTGTCCGATGGCGAAGGCCACCGTGAGCGCGGCCAAGGCGGCGGTCCACGCCTGCGGTCGCAACAACTTGCGCACGATGACCGTGACGGCCGTCGGGCCGGCCATGAAGCTCGCGCCAAAGACGATGGCCGACACGAACGCCGCGCCCACCGTCGGCCGCACCAGCACCGGCAACGTCCCCAGCAGCACCACGAGCGCCACCACCGGCGAGCTCATGCGCAGGCCCAGCCGCGGGAACAGCCGGCCCCACGCGAGCGTGCCCAGCACCGAGGACAGCCCTAGCACCATCCAGAACGCGGCGACGACCTGCGTCCCGCCGCCGGCGTTGCGCACCAGCACGATGATGAACGTCATGTACGAGACGTAGCCGGCCGCGAACAGCAGGTAGTTCGCGAACGTCGGCCACAGGAACAGGAAGTCCTTCATCGGCAGGACGCCCGCGTCGCGCGACGCCTGGGTCGGCACGCGGCGCGCGGCCGCGGCGGCCGGCGGCAGTCCGGCGAGCGCGACGACGCCTAGCCACATCCAGCCCGAGCCCCACCCTGCGGCGCCGAGATGGGCGAGCAGCGGCGGAACGATCAGTCCCGAGAGCGCCACGCCGCTGCCCACGCCCGTGATGTAGATCGCGAGCGCTGCCGCGCTGCGTTGCGGCGTCGCCGCCGGGTTCACGCTGGCCGCGAGCGACGCGCCGGCGACGAAGGTGATCGCGGTCACGAAGCCGCCGGCGAATCGCAGCAGCATCAGCGCCGCGTAGTCGGCCGTCAGCGCCGTGACCATGAGCAGCACGCCGCTCGCGGCCAATGCGGCGACAAACGCCCGCCGCAGCCCGAGACGCCCCGAGACCCACGCGGCCAGCGCCGAACCGACGACGTAGCCGATGGCGTTCGCCGTGTTCATGCCGCCCGCCTGCACGTAGCTCCAGTGCAGCGACGCCCGCATCGGCGGCAGCAGCAAGGCATACGCGAACCGCGAGAAGCCGAGCGACACCGCCGCGCCGATCGACAGCCCGACGGCGATCCACAAGTCACTGACATCGCGCCGCGTCCGGCCGCTCACGAGGGTGTCCATCTCGATGCTCCTTTGCGGCCAGTCTAGGGACGCGTCGGCGGCGTGCGCGGGCGCAGCGTGTCGTTCCGGGCCATCCATGACCGCTTTCCGGCCAACCGATGCGCGAGGCCTCGAAAGACCGCGATCGACATGGTGCAAACCGATCGGTCTACACTCGTGCCCATGGACGATGAGACGGTGCTCGACGGACGACCCCGCGCCACGAAGGTGGCGATCGTGGTGTTCGAGGACGTGCAGGCGCTGGATGTGGCCGGCCCGATGGACGTCTTCGCGGAAGCCAACAAGTTCCTTCCCGAGGACAGCCGCTATGACGTGGCGCTGGTCGGCATGCGCGCCGGGCCGCTGCGCTGCGCGAACGGCATGGACATCAACGTCGGGTTCGCCTACGAGGACTACGAAGGCCAGCCCGACCTGATCCTGGTCGCCGGCGGTCCGCGGCTGCCGGAATTCAGGCCCGAACCGGGCATTCTCGAGTGGATGCGCGCCAAGGCCGAAGCCTCCCTGCGCTTCGGCTCCGTGTGCAACGGCGCCTTCCCGCTGGGGCATGCCGGCTTGCTCAACGGCAAGCAGGTGACGGCGCACTGGAACGACGTCGATCGGCTCACGGCCCAGTTTCCGCGGGCGCACGTGCGGCCGGACAAGATCTTCGTGCGCGACGGCCGGCTGTTCACCTCCGCCGGCGTGGCCGCGGGCATCGACCTCTGCCTCGCGCTGGTCGCCGAGGACTGGGGCCACGACATCGCGCTGCGCATCGCCAAGAAGCTGATCGTCTACATCCGCCGCGACGGCGGCCAGTCGCAATACAGTCCCTACCTGGCGGTCGGCCCGAAGGAGGAGACGATCGTCGCCAGGGTGCTGCGCCACGTGACGGACCACATCGGCGAGCAGTTGTCGATGGACCAGCTGGCCGACGCGGTGTCCGTCAGCCGGCGCACGTTCTCGCGCATCTTCGCCAAGAGCGCCAACATGACGCCCTCGGCGTTCGTGGAGCAGGTCCGCATCGATCACTCACGCAAGCTGCTGGAGGAGACGGACCTGCCGCTCAAGACGGTGGCCTTCCGCTGCGGATTCCACAACAGCAACCAGATGCGCTTCATCTACGCGCGGCGCCTCGACACGACGCCACGCGAGTATCGCGAAAACTTCCGGCGCCAGCAGATTGCGCCGCCCGAAATGGATGACTCGATGTTGGCCATCGCGGCCGGCACGCAGGACGCGCGCGCCGCGGCCTTGCAACAGGGCGCCCGGCCTCATTAGTGCCGCGCGGCGGCGCGCGCCTGCGCGTGGCCCGAAAGCCGCCGAGCCTGGCCCGATTGCGACCGCGGCGCGTGCGAGCGGCAGGCGAAGTGCCTCTAGAGTGCGTGCTCGCCGCCCGACATCCCGTCGCGGCGCTTGATGGAGCCGACATCATTCCGACGCAAACGCCGCATCCCGCACCGCGCCGCGCAGCCGCATCCCTGCAGCACCTTCCCGTCAACCTCTTTGCCTGCGTGATGGGCGTCTGCGGATTGAGCCTGGCCTGGCGACAGGCAGGCCACCAGTTCAACATCGGCGGGATCCCGGAACGTGTGATCGGTGGCGTGGCGATCGCGATCTTCGTCCTGCTGGGCCTGGCCTACGCAGCGAAGTCGCTCCTGCATCCGCAAGCGGTGCGCAACGAGTTCAGGCATCCCATCGCCGGCAACTTCTTCGGCACCGTGAGCATCGCCATCCTGCTGGTCTCGTCGGTCGTGGCGCCGCTGAGCGCGCCGGCCTCGGAAGTGCTCTGGGCGCTCGGGTCGGCGACCACCATCGCGTTGGCGTTCACGCTTGTCAGCCGGCTGCTGCGCGGCAAGGTGGACGCGGGACATGCGTTGCCGGCCTGGCTGATCCCGGGCGTGGCGACGCTGGACATCACGGTCGCCGGAGGCGACATGGACGCGCCCTGGGCGCGGGAGCTCAACCTGTTCGCGCTGGCCATCGGTACCGTGGTGGCGCTGGTCTTCTTCACGATGATCATGTCGCGCCTGATCCATCACCACGAGAAGCTCGCCGGCGAGATGGTGCCGTCGCTGATGATCCTGGTCGCGCCGTTCGAGGTCGGCTTCCTCGCCTACACGAACTTCTTCCATCGGGTCGACGCCTTCGCGGCCATGCTGTTCTACTTCGGCCTGTTCCTCTTCCTCGCGCTCGTCTTCAAGGTGTTCCGGCGCGGTATCCCGTTCGCCGCGGGGTGGTGGGCCGTGAGTTTTCCGCTGGCCGCGCTGAGCAGCGCCGTATTGCGCTACGCGCAGCATGTGGGCTGGATGCCGCTGACCGCGTTCGCCGTGGCGATGCTCGCGTTCGTCAGCGTCCTCATTGCCGTTCTGCTGCTGCGAACGGCGCAGATCCTCCTCGATGGCCGCCTGCTCGGGCCGCGCTGATCACTTCCTTCCGAAGGCGCGCATGAAGGTCGTCACCGCGGCAGCGGCCCAGTGGTCGCGCTGGGCCTCGGAGGCCGCCGAGTCCGGATGCGTCAGGCACTGCATCTGCGCCTCGCCCCGGACGAGGTTGACGAAGTGGATGGCGGCCGTTTCCAGACCCACCGACGAGAAATCGACCTCGCCGCGGTCGGCCGCCTCCTGGAGATGGTGCTCGACGATGAGGTTGAAGCCGTGCGGCCCCACCAGGTAGAACTGCCTCGCGAGCGCGGGAAAGCGCGGCGCCTCGCCGACGACCGCCCGGAACAGCGCGAGCACGTCATCCGACAGCACGAGGCCGAGGTAGGCCTGCGCAAGCGCCAGCAGCACGTCCGGCAGCTTTCTTGAACGGATGGCGGTCGCGCGGACGACGCCGAGAAAGCGCTCGCACTCCGCTTCGATCACCGCCTTGAACAGTGCCTCCTTGGTCGGATAGCGCGCATACACGGTGGCCTTGGAGACGCCGGACGCCGTCTGGATCATGTCCGTCGTCGACGCGCTGAACCCGTGCGCGAAGAACACCTTGCGTGCGCCGGCGAGCACGGCGGCCGCCTTGTCGTCCGGTGCCGCGGTGGGCGCCACGGCCGCCGGCGCGGCTGGCCGGCGTCGGCTGCGCGCGGGTGTCGAGTCCCGCCGGGGTGCTGCGCTCAATCGGATCTCCTGCGATGGTTCCGGCCCATGTTAGATCAAAACCGATCGGTTCATATCCGGGGCGGGCGGAGGGTCAATCGGGGTCGACTGCAGGCGCGACGCAGCGCGCCTTTACTATACCGATCGGTTTAGACGCATTTCGGCCAAAGGAAGGACAGTGTCATGGCTTCGACGCTTATCGACGATCGCCCGCTGCAGGGCAGGCAACTCGCCCTCGCCGCGATCGTGCTGTCGCTGGCGAACTTCATGGTGGTGCTCGACACCACCATCACCAACGTCGCGTTGCCGACGATCTCGGGCAACCTCGGCGTCTCGACGACCGAGGGAACCTGGGTCATCACGGCCTACGCGGTGGCCGAGGCCATCACCGTTCCGCTCACGGACTGGTTGTCGCGCCAGTTCGGCCGCGTGCGGCTGTTCATGATGTCGCTCGCAGCCTTCGTCGTCTTCTCGGTGTGCTGCGGCCTGTCGCAGACGCTGGGCATGCTGGTGCTGTTCCGCGTGCTGCAGGGCATCGCGGGCGGCCCGCTGATTCCGCTGTCGTCGACGTTGATGCTGGCCGTGTTCCCGAAGAACAAGTCCCACGTCGCCTTGGCGCTCTGGGGAATGATGACCGTGGTCGCGCCGATCTTCGGCCCGATCCTCGGCGGCCTGATCTCGGACGACTGGACCTGGCCTTGGGTGTTCTACATCAACATCGGCTTCGGCATCTTCGTCTGGCTGGGCGCACGCAGCGTGATGGGTGGCCACGAGAGCCCGATCCAGCGCTCGCGCATCGATGGCGTCGGCCTGGGCCTGCTCGTGTGCTTCGTCACCGCCTTCCAGGTGATGATCGACAAGGGCCGGGAACTCGACTGGTTCGACTCGCACCTGATCGTCGCGTGCGCGGCCGCCGCGGTGGTTTCGCTCGCGCTCTTCATCATCTGGGAGCTGACCGATCCGGCCCCCGCGATCGATCTCTCGGTGTTCAAGTCGCGCAACTGGCTCGCGTCGACGGTGTCGCTCAGCCTGATGTTCGGGATCTTCTTCGGCAACATCGTTCTGACGCCCCTGTGGCTGCAGCAGCAGATGGGCTACACCGCCACCTGGGCCGGTTACGCCACGGCGCCGATGGGCATCCTGGCGGTGATGTCGTCGCCGCTGATCGGCCGGCTCCTGCCGCGCGTCGATGCACGGCGGATGGTGAGCGTGGGCATGCTGCTGCTGGCCGCATCGTTCTTCATGCGCGCCCATCTGACCACCGACTCGGGCTATGCGAACGTGGCGGTGCCGATGTTCGTGCTCGGTGCCGGCATCCCGGCCTGCATCATCTGCCTGACCTCGCTCGGCGTCTCGGACTTGTCGCCGCAGAAGGTGGCCAGCGGCGCCGGCCTGCAGAATTTCATCCGCATCATGTCGATGGCCGTTGGTGCATCGCTCACGCAGACTTATTGGGAGCACATGGCGCAATACGATCGCGCCGAGCTCCTGGCCGTCGCCGATCCCGCGCGCATGGGCGCCACCCTCGAGACTGTCGGCGGCGTGGTGCACGGGGCCGCGGATCCCGCCGCCCTGTTGTCCAGGATCGTGGACCAGCAATCCGTGATGCTCGCCACCAACGACTTCTACGCGCTGGCCACGGTGCTGATGCTGGGGTGCATCGGTGCCGTGTGGATCATCAAGCGTCCCAAGGGGCCGTTGAAGACCGTGGCCCATTGATCAGCTCGGGATGGCCGGGTTCAGCTCCGGACCCGAGCCGGCTCGCTTGGCCAGGATGTGCCGCAGTCACTTCGCTGGCTGAACATCCGGAGCAGATCCCATGACCACGAACCATTGCGCGCAATCGGCGAACCGCTGTCCCAGGGTGCGAGCCTGGCCCAGCCTGGCTTGCTGGTAGAGGCGTTGCGCGTCCAGTAACTGGACGAGGCTGGCCTGGCCCGCTCGGTAGCCTTCGCGAGTCATGTCCAACGTCGCGGCGGCCGTCTCGAGGGCGCGGGTCTCGGCCTCGAGCAGCTCGGCGTCGTTGCGGGACTGCTCCAACGCGTCCGCCACTTGCGCGAAGGCCTGCAGCACCGTCTGGCGGTAGCCTGCGAGCTGGGCGGCGTAGGCGTCGACTGCCGCCGCGCGTTGTGCAGCGAGGGCGCCGCCGTCGAACACCGGCGCGAGCAGGCTGGCCGCGATGGCCCAGGGCGTGGCGCCGGCGCCAAACAACGCTCCAGGCGTGTGGCCGCTGAGCGTCCACCCGGCGCTGAGGGTGAAGGAAGGGTACAGATTGGACGTGGCAATGCCGATGGCCGCATTCGCCGCATGAAGCTGGGCCTCCGCGGACTCGATGTCGGGCCGGTGATGGATCCACTCGGACGGCACCGCCAACGGAAGTTCGGGTGGCATCGACAGGCTCCTGAGCGCGATCGGCGGGGGCGACCAGGTTGCCGGTGTTTCGCCCGCCAGCAATGCGAGCGCGTGCCGCCCCGCCGCCGCCTGCTGCCGCAGCACAGGCAGGAGGGCGCGGTCGCTCTCGAGCTGGCTCCGGGCGGTGAGCACGTCCAGACGCGCCGACTTCCCGGTTTCGGCAGACACCTCCACCAGCGCGAGGTTTTCCTCGTCGGCCGCGAGGATGTCCTGCACGGCGGCGACCTGTTCGTCGGTCGAGGCGATGGTGATGGCCTGGAGCACCGCGTTTCCGACCAGCGCGAGCCGCGCTGCGCGACGTTGTGCCCGCGCGTAGTCGACGAGCGCGCGCGACTGCTCGACGCGCCTGCGATTGCCGCCGAACGCATCTGCGCTCCAGCTGATCGTGGGCTCGGCCGTGAAGCCGTTGCTGACCGCGCCGGTGGCGTCCAGCTTGCCGCGCCGGGCAGCCGCAGCGATGGTCAGCTGCGGAGACAGCGCGCCGCGCGAGGCTGCGAGTTCGTGCTCGGCTTGCGCCAGCGCGGCTTGCGCCGACTCCAGCGTCGGACTGCCTGCGAGCGTGCGAGCGACGATGTCGTCCAGAGCCGGGCTTCCGAATTGCGTCCACCACTGATCGGGAACGGGTGCGCCGGGATGCACGGCCTGCTCGGGCAGTGTCGGGCCGGAGCGGATGAACTGCGGGTCCGTCGCGGTGAAGCGGTCGGCGGTCGGTGCCGGCGGGCGCACATAGTCGGGCCCCGCGGCGCAGCCCGTGAGCAGGAGAGTCAAGGCGACGACGCAGGATCGTGCGGGTGCGTCACTCATAGCGCAGCGCCTCGATCGGGTTGAGGCGCGCCGCCTTGCGCGCCGGGTAGTAGCCGAAGAAGATCCCGACCACGGCCGAGAACAGGAAGCCGCCGGCGATCGCCGCCGGGGAGATGATGGTCGGCCAGTTGGCGACGGCGGCGATCACCTGCGTCGCGATGGCGCCGACGAGGATGCCCGAGACGCCGCCCACGACACTCATGAAGACCGCCTCGGCCAGGAACTGAAGCAGGACGTGGCTGCGGTGGGCGCCGATGGCCATGCGCAATCCGATCTCGCGCGTGCGCTCGGTGACGGAGACGAGCAGGATGTTCATGATCCCGATCCCGCCGACCAGCAGCGAGATCGACGCCACCACCGCCAGCAGCGTCGCCATCACGCGGCTGCTGCCCTCGGCCGCGTCGGCGATCTGGCTGAGGTTGCGCACGCTGAAATCGGCGTCGTCCGTCGCGCGGATGCGATGCCGGCGCCTCAGGATGGACGTCACTTCGTCGATCGCCGCATGCACCTGGGCCGCCGTGGCGGCCTGCACGTAGATCTGGTTGACATAGCCCGTGAGACGCGGCTGCAGGCCGAAGGGATTGGGCATGCCGGGATACAGGCTGTCCATCACGCCCTGCTGGCTGGGGGCGGCGACGCCGAGCACCTTGCGCTCGCCCGTGCCGAACGGGATCATCACCAGGTCGTCCTGGTCCTGCCCGTAGGCCGTCTGCCCCTTGGACGCATACACCCCGACGATGCGCAGCGGCAAGCCGCGCACGAGGACGGTCGCGCCAACGGGGCTTTCATCGGGCGCGAACAGCTGGCGTCGCACGGTATCGCCGATCACCGTCACCAAGGCCGCGGCATGGTCGTCGTCGTCCGTGAGGGAACGCCCCTCGACGACGCGCCAGTTCGTCGTCGGCGGATAACTGGCCGTCACGCCCTGGATGAGCGTCGTCCAGTTCTGGTCGCGGTACTGGACCTGGCCGGACTGGCGGATCAGGTAGCTGACCGAGCTCGCTCGCGTCGCCTCGTGCAGGATCGCGTCGGCATCGGAGACGCGCAGTGTCGAGGCGCTGCCGAAGCCGCCGCGGACGCCCGCCGTGGTGGTGGCGCCCGGGAGCACCACGAAAAGGTTCGTGCCCAGACTCTCGATCTGCTTGCGCACCGCCTCGTTGGCGCCCTGGCCGACGGCGATCATCGCGATCAGCGCGGCCACGCCGATGAAGACGCCGAGCATCGTCAGCGCGGATCGCGTCTTGTTGCGCAGCAGCGCCTGGGCGGCTGCGACTGCCACCATGGAGAGAAAGCCCCAGCGGGACACCTGTGCGCGCGCGGCGGCCCCTCTGGCGGACTGGCCAGCCGAACCTGCCTTCGAGCGCTGCTCGTCACCCGGACTCGGGGAGCCGTTGCGCTCATCCGAGACGATCTGCCCGTCGCGCATCGTGACGACCCGCGCTGCGTAGTCCGCGATGTCCCGCTCGTGCGTCACGACGATCACGGTCACGCCTTGCTCGCGGTTCAGGCGCACGAGCGTCTGCATGATCTCGTGGGAAGTGTTGGTGTCCAGGTTGCCCGTAGGCTCGTCGGCGAGCAGGACCGCCGGCGAGTTGATGAGCGCCCGCGCGATGGCCACGCGCTGCTGCTGGCCGCCGGACAGCTGCGCCGGGGTGTTTCGCTCGCGTTCGCCCAGTCCCAGCAACGTCAGCGCCTCGTGGGCGCGCAGGTTGCGTTGTGCGATGCCGGTGGCCGCTTCGGCATAGACCAGCGGCAGCGCCACGTTGTCCAGCGCACTCGTGCGTGGCAGCAGGTTGAAGCTCTGGAAAACGAACCCCAGGCGCTCGCTGCGCAGTCCGGCGAGTTCCGCCTCGCTCAGACCCGCGACGTCCTCGCCTTCGAACAGGTAGGCGCCGCTGCTGGGTCGGTCGAGGCAGCCCAGGATCGCCATCAACGTGGATTTGCCGGAACCGGACGAGCCCATGATGGCGACGAATTCGCCGCGCTCGACGACGAGGTCGACACCGCGCAGTGCCTGCACGTCCACGTCGCCGACGCGGTAGGTGCGCGCCACGCCCCGCGCTTCAATGCAGGGCCGAGCCATGGCCTACCGCCTCGGGGCCGCCAGCCCGGGACGCTGGCCGGAGCTGCCCGGACGCGCCTCGCGCTCCGCGACGATGACCAGGTCCCCGGCGTGAAGGTCGCCTCCGGTGACCTCGGCAAAGGTGTCGTCGTCGAGGCCGATGCGCAGGGCCACCTGGCCAGGTGCACCGTCCCGCAGCACCCAGACGGAGCGGCGATCCGTGGGGGAACGTCCCTCGCCCGATGCGGTGCCCGAGGCGATCCGGGCACCCGCGACCTGTTCCGAGGGGCGATGCCTCAAGGCCTGGTCGGGAACGCGCAGCGCATCGTCGATCCGGCGCGTCACGATCCGCATGGAGGCCGTCATGCCCGGCTTGAGCGCGAGGTCGTCGTTCTGCACGGCGACGACGACGTCGTAGGTGACGACGTTCTGCACGGACTGCGGCGCCTGGCGCACCTGTTGCACCGTGCCCGCGAACTCGCGATCCGGGAAGGCGGTGACGGTGAAGCGGGCGGCGTCCCCCACGGAGACTCGGCCGATGTCGGCTTCGCTGACGTTGGTGTCGACCTGCATGCGGGTCAGGTCGGTCGCGATGAGGAACAGCGTGGGCGTCTGGAAGCTCGCCGCGACGGTCTGGCCCTGCGTCACGTTGCGCGAAACCACCGTGCCGTTCACCGGCGAGACGATGTCCGCATAGCCGAGGTTGATGCGGGCGGCTTTCAGCTGCGCCTCGTGTTGCGCGACATTCGCTTCGTCCAGCGAGAGCTGCGCGCGCGCCTGCACGAAGTTGCTGCTGGAGGTGTCGGCCGTCTCCTGCGAGACGACACCGCGCTTGAGCAGGCCGGCGTCCCGCCGGGCGATGATGCCGGTGTAGTCCAGGTTCGCGCGATCCTTGGCTGCCTGGGCGCGCGCGGTCGCCAGCGACGCGGCTTCCTGGTCGACCGTGGTCTGGTAGGGACGCGGATCGATCCTGGCACACAGCTGCCCGGCCTTCACCCGTGTGTTGAAGTCGCACGCGATGGTCTGGATCACGCCCGAGACGTAGCTGCCGACCTGGACGATGGTGACCGGGTTGACGGTGCCGCTCGAGCTGACGGACTGCGTGATGCTGCCCCTGGACACGGCCACGGTGACGAACCGGGCAGGATCATCGCGGGCGTGACGCATGGCGATGAACATGGCGGCTCCGAGCGCCGCGAAGGCCGTGGCGGCGACCGCCAGGATCTTCGGCGCGAGCCGGCGCGGGGTTCTTGCCGCCGGCGGCAACGCGCTGGCGCCGGAAGCGGCAATCGAGCCGGACATCGATACCTCGCTGGTGGACTGCACGTCTTGACCGCCGGCACCTTCATGGATCGCCGGGGTCGACTGCCGACAGTGTCGCCGCCGGCTTCTCCACGCGGTTGCGTTCCGTCAAGCCGGCTCGGACATGCACCGTGAGGCGGGCTCGTGCACGGGTCGATCGTTCCGCTGCACAGGAAGGAACGCGTCAAGGCCGCGGACTGCGTTCGCCTCGCGACAGGCGTGACATCAGTCCAACGACTTGCGAAAGCGCAGGACGGAACCGGTCAGCAGCACTGTGGCGAGCAGCGCCAGCGCCGCGAACTCGGGCCACAGCACCTCGAGCCCGACACCCTTGAGGAACGTGCCCCGGATGATGACGAGGAAGTGCCGCAACGGGTTGGCCAGCGTCAGCCATTGCAGCGGCTCGGGCATGCTCGCGATCGGGAAGCCGAATCCGGACAGGATGAACATCGGGTTCAGGATGAAGAAGTTCGATGCGAAGGCCTGCTGCTGCGTCCTGCACACCGTTGAGATCAGCAGGCCGATGCCCAGGGCGGAGAGCAGGAACAGGCAGGTGCCCCCGAACAGCACCCAGGCGCTTCCCGTGAAGGGGACGCGGAACCACAGCAGCCCGATGCCGGCCACGATGGCGACCTCCAGCAGCCCGATCAGGAAGAACGGCAACGTCTTGCCGAGGATGAACTCCACGGGCCGGATCGGCGTGACCAGCAACTGCTCGAGCGTGCCGACTTCGCGTTCCCGCACGATCGCGAACGCGGTGAGGTTGACGATCGTCACGAGCACCAGCGACCCGATCACGCCCGGCACGAAGAACCAGCGGCTGTCGAGGTTGGGGTTGAACCAGAAGCGGGGCTGCATCTCGATGGCCACGCGTGGTGCGGTCAGCGCATGGCCGCTGGCCGCGAGGAGGCTGGTCGCCTGCGTCCGGGCGAAGGCCTGCGAGATCTGGCCGACGTAGCCGCCCGCGATCAGCGCGGTGTTCGAGTTGGTGCCGTCCAGCAGCACCTGGATCGGCGCCTCCTGGCCGGCACGCAGGCGGTGGGAGAAGCCCGCCGGGACGACGATCCCGACGTGGACGTCGCTGCGCTGGATCGCCGCCTCGACCTGCGCGGAGGACGTCGCGTTCGCCTTGACCTGGAATCGGCTGCTGTGGACGAACTCCGCCACCAGTGCGCGGCTTTCCGGCGTGTGATCCTGGTCGGCGACGATGGTGGCGACGTTGAACACCTCGAACGTGGCAGCGTATCCGAACAGCAGGATCTGGATCACGGGCGGCACCAGGAGGCGGAAACGCGCCGACTTGTCCCGCCGCAGTTGCAGGAACTCCTTGACCAGCATCTGCAGGATGCGCTGGAACATCGATGCCTCCGGTCAGTCGAGCGTCTTGCGGAACGAGCGCGCCGCCAGCGCCACGACGATGGCGGCGTACATCGCGAGGCAGGCGATCGGCACCGCGAGTTCCAGGGCGCTCGATCCCTTCAGGAAGACGGCCTTGACGATCGTCACGTAGTAGCGCGCGCTGACCAGGGTCGTCACGCCCTGCACCACGGCGGGCATCTGGTCGATCGGGAAGGTGAAGCCGGACAGCAGCGTGGTGGGCAGCATCGTCAGCACGAGCGCGACCTGGCTGGCGCCCACCTGGCTGCGGATGCTCACCGAGACCAGATATCCGATCGACAGCACCACGGCGAGGTACAGGCAGGTGGTGCCGAAGAGCGTCAGCGCGGCGCCGCGGAACGGCACGTCGAACCATCCGACCGCCAGCCCGACGCAGATCGCCGCGTCGACCAGGCCGATGAGGAAGTAGGGCGCCAGCTTTCCGACCATCAGCTCGAGCCGCGACACCGGCGTCGAGAGCAGCAGCTCCATCGTGCCGCGCTCCCACTCGCGAGCGATGGTGAGCGAGCTCAGCTGCGATCCGATCACCGCCATCACGAGCGCGACGACACCCGGGATGATGAAGTGGCTGCTCTCCAGCTCCTCGTTGAACCAGACGCGCGGTCGCACGTCCAGCGGCGTCATCGAATGCGTCGGATAGCCTCGCTGCTGGAGCAATGAGACCTGCAGCCCCGTCGCGTAGGCGTCGACGATGCTGCGTGCGTAGCCCGCGGCGATCGTCGCGGTGTTCGAATCGGTGCCGTCCACCAGCAGCTGGACCGCGGCCCCCTGCCGTGTCACGAGGCTTTCCGACAGCCGCGGCGGCAGCACGAGGGCGAGCCGGCACATGCCGGCGTCGATGCGTCGCGCCGCGGGAGCGACGGTGCGGTCGACCGCCCGCAGCGCGAAGTAGCGCGATGCCACGAAGCGCTGGACCAGCTCGCGCGACTGCTGGCTGTCGTCCTCGTCGACCACGCACAGCGGAATGTTGTTGACGTCGAGCTTCACGCCGTAGCCCAGCAGGAACATCTGCATCAGCGGCAGCAGCAGCGCGATCATGAGGCTGCGCGGGTCGCGCACGACCTGCAGCGCTTCCTTGCGCGCGACGGCTGCGGTGCGGCGCCACTTCACGGCGACGGCCTCGTCGTGTCGCCGGCGCGCGACGCCTGCACCAGGTGCACGAACATGTCTTCCATGGAGGGCGCGATCGCGCGCACGCGCGCCTCGGGCAAGCCGCCGGCGCGCAGGGCCGACAGCATCTGGCCCACGGCGTCGGCCTTCATGGACGTCGCGTGGACGGCGCTGCCGTAGACCGCCGCGTCGTTGATGCCCGGAACCGCCGTGGCGATCTCGAGCGCTCGAGCGGTGTCGGCGGAGGCCACCTCCAGCAGCGTCCCGCCCGCCGACTGCTGCTTGAGCTCGTGCGGTGCGCCCAGCGCGATCAGGGTTCCGGCCGCGATCAGCGCCACACGCATGCAGTATTCGGCTTCGTCCATGTAGTGCGTGGAGACGAGCACGCTCACGCCCTGCGCCGCAAGGTCGTGGATGAGGCCCCAGAACCTGCGCCGCGAGCCTGGATCGACCCCCGAGGTCGGCTCGTCCAGGAACAGCACCTGCGGGCGGTGCAGGATCGCGCAGCCGAGGGCCAGCCGCTGCTTCCATCCACCCGCCAGCATGCCCGCCGCCACGTTCTCGCGCCCGGTCAACGCCGCCATCTGGACGGCCCCTTGCACGCGGTCGGCGAGCTCGCGCGGCGGCACGCCGTAGACGCCGCCGAAGAAGCGCAGGTTCTCGACCACGCTGAGGTCGTCGTAGAGCGAGAACTTCTGGGACATGTAGCCGATGCGCCGCCTCACGGCCTCCGGATCTTGCACGACGTCGATGCCCGCGACACGCGCATGCCCACTGCTCGGACGAAGCAGCCCGCACAGGATGCGGATCAGCGTGGACTTGCCGGCGCCGTTGGGCCCGAGGAAGCCCATGACCTCGCCGGGCGCCACGTCGAACGAGACGTCGGACAGGGCGTCGAAATCGCCGAAGCGCTTGCCCAGGCGCTCCACGACGATGGCGGGCGGGTGGCTCGCGTTCATGTCGCGGCGGCCGGTGCCTTGCGCTCCAGCAAGGCGACGAACAGGTCTTCCACGCTCGGCTCGACCTGGACGATGTCGTCGGCGCGGATTCCCGATCCGGCGAGCGCCGCGGCGAGCTGGGGCCGTCGCACCGCTGGATCGTCGACGTGCAGGTTGACGCCGTCGCCGGCAGCAAGCGCCCCGGCCACCCCGTCGCACGACAGGGCGAGTTCGGCGACGGCGCGCGGCTGCGCGCAGGTCACGCGCAGGATCGCGCCGGGCATCTGCGCCTTGAGCCGGGCGGGCGTGTCGGCATGCAGGATGCGCCCCTCGTTCAGGAGCGCGAGGCGGTCGCACCGCTCCGCCTCGTCCAGGTAGGCGGTGGAGATGACCATCGCGACGCCTTCCGCACGCAGGCGATAGAGGATCTGCCAGAACTCGCGCCGCGACACCGGATCCACCCCGGTCGTCGGTTCGTCCAGCAGCAGGACGCGCGGCGCGTGGACGAGCGCGCAGGTCAGGCCGAGCTTCTGCTTCATCCCGCCGGACAGCTGCGCCGCCAGGCGCCTGCGGAACGGAGTCATGCCCGAGGCGGCCAGCAGTTCCGCAGCCCGCGTGCGCCACAACGGGCCCGGCACTTCGAACAGGTCGGCGAAGAAGCGGATGTTCTCGTCGACCGTCAAGTCCTCGTAAAGCGCGAAGCGCTGGGGCATGTAGCTCACGCGCTGCCTGGCCTGCTCCGGCTCGGCGACCACGTCGACGCCGTCGAGCAAGACCTGGCCGGCGTCGGGCCGCATGACGCCGGCGAGCATGCGCATCGTCGTCGTCTTGCCCGCGCCGTCCGGACCCACGAGGCCGAAGATCTCGCCCGGCGCCACGTCGAAATCCAGACCGGCGACGGCGGACGTCGCGCCGAAGCGCCGCGCGAGCGCCCGCACGCTCAACGCCGGCGAGGCGCTCTCCGCTCGATTCATGGTGTGGCGACCGGCAGCCGGACATCGACGGGCATGCCCGGCATCAGTTCGCGTCCCCGGTTGTCGACGTCGATCTTGACGCGATAGACGAGCGTGACGCGCTCGGCATGCGTCTCGACGTTCTTGGGCGTGAATTCGGCCTCCGAGGCGATGAACGACAGGCGTCCGTCGAGCGGCCGGTCGCGCGGCGCGTCGGTGCTGACGACGGCGCGTTGGCCGAGACGCACGCGACGCAGGTCGGTCTCGTTGAGGTAGGCCCGCACCCAGACGTGGTCGAGGTCGGTGATGGTGACGACGGGCGTGCCGGGCGCGACGACTTCGCCAAGTTCCGCCTGCCGGGCCGTGATGACGCCGTCGAACGGGGCCACGAGGGTGGCATAGCTTGCCTGGATACGGCCCAGGCGAGCCGACTCTCGCGCGCTGTCCGAACTCGCCGCCAGCGTGGCGATGTTGCGTGACGCGGCCTGGCCGAGCGCCTGGTCGCGGGCGAGGGCCGCGCGCGCCTCGATGATGGCGGTGCGCGCGGAATCGAGGGCGGCGTCGGACACGAAGCCCTGGCGTTGCAGGTCCTCGGCCCGGCGCAGATCCAGCCCGCGCTGCGCGAGCGAGGCCTGGTCGGCGTCGACGACGCGCAAGGAGGCCTCGAGGTTCTGGCGCGCGGCGGCGAGCTGGTGCTCCTGCACCGTCACCGCCGAGTCCGCGACCGCAACCTGTTGCAACAGGTCCGCGTCGTCGACCCTGGCCAGGACGGCGCCCGCGTGCACCGATGCGCCCTCGTCGAAAGGCAGGTCGACGATGCGCGACTGCACGCCCTTGAAGCTGAGCAGGCTCTCGTGCGCCTCGATGTTGCCGGACAGCGTCAACTCCGCGGGCGCCCGCTCGCGCCTGAACCAGTCGAAGTCGAGCGCGTGGCTGGCCATGTGAATCGCGGCCAGGGCGGCGATGACCAGGCCTATGGCGACGATTCGTCGTTTGCCGGAGGTTCTCACGTTTGTCGAATCCCGAGGCTGCAGAGGTGCCGACCGCGTCGACGTGCCTTGCTTGCAGCCGTCCGCGGACGCATGTCGCGAGATGCAAGTCTGAAGCGGATCGCCGGGAGCGGGTTGCGGTGGATCAAACGGTCCGTCCTCGTCCGGCGCGCGGCGCCGGCGTCTCTGTTGACGGACGGGATCCAGCGATCGACGCCGTTCGCGTCGGCGTGGCCATGAGCGATGGCCTCGTGACCCGACCGGCGACAGTGCGCGCGTCGATGTTGCGCGCGCGCAGGCCTCGTGTGCGGTGGGGCGCGAAGATCGATTCCGCCACCGCGCGCGGGCCGTCGTCTGCCGAAGCGGCAGGCGTGCGGAGCTTGGACGGTCGATCGAAAGCGCCGCCTCGGCGCTGTCGCCGAACGCCAGTTGCCCGGCCGTCATTGGAGACCCCCCTGGGCGATGTCGATGGCGACGGGCTAGGGCGATCCGACGGCGGCGAGGGTGAGCCGCCTCAGGCATCCCGCGTCGATGCGACAGGTGCCCGTCAGCCGGCCGTTGCACGGCAAGCGGCCAATGTTGATCGAACGCAACAGCCCTCAACTCGACAATGCGACGCTGGCGTGATGCAACGCAATCGCTCGGCGCATCCTCTGGCGGAACTCGTTCGTGTCGAGAACTTGGCGATCGTCGATGCCCTGGAAGCGTTGCGCGTGGCGCTGCCGCGTCCCGGCAGCGGTCGGGCACCTTCGGCGATCCGGGCGCTCAGGCGCGCGTTGCACGTCGCGGGCACCTTCGTTCGCGCGGAGGCGATGCTGCCCGGGAGGCGACTCCTGATCGAGGCCCTTCTGCGCAAGGTCGCGTTCCCGGGGCGGGTCGAGTTCAGGATCGGCGAGTCGCGGGCCGATCGCGAACGCGTCCAGGAACTGGCGCAAGCGTTCGTTGCCGCCGAGGCGCTCGACGGGACGGCCTGGGACGACTTCGTCCTCGGCGCGACGCTGCTCGTGGAGCTTCACCTGGCCCGGGCGAACTACATCGAGAGCCAGTTGCTCGAGATGGCATCGCTGCGACTGGACGAGGCGGATTGGCAAGAGCTGGACACGGCAGCTTCGTTGCATCTGGCGAATCGGCCCGCCAGCCGCGCGAGAAGCCGCCGGCCCGGCGCGAGCGTGGCAGGACGATCCAGCGCGGACGATCACGTCGGTGCTTGACAGGCGGCTCCGGGGCTCGGCATCGCGACGGCGCCGCTGCTGACGTGCCGCTCGGTGTGGACGCAGGTGGCGATGCCCGACGAGATTGGCTTGTTCAGGAGCGCATGCGCGAGAACCTATCGGAGGCCGATCTTGCGCGATCGGCATGGCGAGCCAGGAGAGCGATCACCTCGCCGTCCGAGACCTCGTGGAAGTCCACGTAATGGTCGCCGACCGCCCGGAAGAACGATGGCTGGCGCAGGCAGACCACATCGTCGGCCGCGCCGCGCAGCGCGTCGATGGCCTCGCGCGGCGCGACGGGCAGCGCCAGCACGATCCGGGCGGGGCCGCGCCGGCGCACGACGCCGAGTGCGGCGCGCATCGTCGCGCCGGTCGCGAGGCCGTCGTCCACGACGACCGCCGTGCGGCCGAGCAGGCTCAGGGGCGCACGATCGTTCAGGTAGGTGTGGCGCCGTCGGGCGATCTCGAGCCGCTGCTCGCGGGCTACCCGCTCGATGTAGCGGGCGTCGGCCCCGACGGACGTGGCATCCGATGAGTCGTTGACTTCCGGTTGCTCCATGCCTTCCGCGATGGCCGCGACGGCGAACTCGGGCTGTGCGGGAGCGCCGATCTTGCGCACCATGACCAGGTCGAGCGGCGCGTGCAGGACATCGGCGACCTCGGCGGCGACGGGGACGCCACCACGCGGAAGCGCGAGGACGACAGGATCGGCCGGCCGCATCCCCGCCAGCCGTTGCGCCAGCAACTGTCCGGCTTCCTTGCGGTCCGAGAACCTTTCGCTCATCGTCGCTCCTTCGCGGGCAGGGCCATTGCGGGGACGCGCGTGCCGTCGGCCGTTCGTTCAGCGTGACCAGCGCACGCGGGGGCTGCCCTTCGCCTGCGCGTCGAGGTCGAGCCAGCCCGCGAACGACTGCTGCAGGGCGCGGCCGAGCGTTCGGGCGAGGTGCGCGCTCGTCGTCGTGATGTGGACTTCGCGATCGTTCTCGTCGATGGCCATCAGGCGCTGCAGGACGTGCCGCTTCTGCGCCTGTTCGGCGACATGCCGCAGGCGCGCCATCACTTCGTCGCGATGGATGGCGAGGAAGTCGCCGGACAGATGGACTTCCCCGGCCGGCAGTCGATCCCGCAGGCGGCGGCATGCCGGGCACCTGAGCTGGTGCGACCCTGGCAGGGCCTCGCGCCAGCGCCAGCGGCCCGCTTCCTGGACGGCGCCGCAGTCCGGGCACGCCGCGGGTTCCGCCGCCTTGGCGGGGGCGCGGTACGGATCGTGGGCGTCGGGGCGCTCGAAGCCGATGCGACGCGGGCCGCGGCGAGCGGGATGGGTAGAAGGTTCGGCCATCGAGAACTCCTCGGCGGACACTGATGCCGCCATTCGAATCTGAAGCGATCGCGTCCCGCCGCCGGTTGAGTCGGATCAATCGAACGGTCGGTCTCCGGTCGATCGCTGGTGGTTGACCGGCCTCGAGCGAGCCCGGTGTGGCTCAGGCAGACTGCCGTTCGGGGGACGGCACGGCCATCGCCGTCAGGCGCCGATGGTGTCCTTCCCGGCCTCGACGGCACGGCCCCTTGTGCGCGGGCTGCACCGAACGGCATCGTGCAGACGCCGCCGCATGATCGAGAAGGCATCACGCAAGGCGATGTGCGCGTCATCGCGGAGGACGTGCTCGACGCCAACCTCCGCTCCCGGAAGCGTCAGCTCGATCCGGACCGCATGCTGACGCCCGTGCTGCCCGTGCTTGTCCAGTTCCTCGACGGTGACGCGGCAGGACATCAGCATCGGGTAGAAGCGGCAGAGCCAGTCCACCCTCCTGGCGACGAGCGCTTCGAGCGCGGGTGAATGCGCCATTCCGACGAACTGCACGAGCGGGTCGAGTTTCATTGCGCACGTCCTTTCGAAGACTGAACGCAGGATGCGACGAGCGGGACGCCCTGGCTTGCGTCAACTCAAGTCGCACCTGGTTGCGCTCGGGGCACGTCGCGTCGCGGAGCCGGATTGACGGGGCGCAATCGGATCCGGACACCAAGCCGGACCATCGGCGGGGACAGCCGGTCGATCCACCATGAGCCCCGACCGCCACTGGGAACGCTTCGACCGCGGCGCCGATGCCGGCGTGCGCGGCTCGGGCTGGTCGCAGGCGACCGCCTTGGCGTTGGCGGTCCTGGTCGCCTCATCCAGCTTGGCCGCCGATGGAGCGCCCATGGCCGGCGAGACGCCGCCGGGCGACGATCTCTTCGTGGCGAGCGGCACGGTCCGCATCGACCAACCCGTGCGCGGGGTCGATACGATTGCTCCGCGTGCGCATGATCGCGAGCGCCGGCGCCGGCGCCACGCCTCGCCCGTCTCGTGGCCGCTCGGGCTCACGCTCGTGGCGTGGCTCCTGTTGGCGGTCTTTCCTGCGTTGACGGCTCGTACGTCAGCGGGCATCGCCGGACACCCGCGCCGCTGCGCACTGCTGGGCGTCGCCTGGCTGGCACCGGCCGCCTTCTCGGCTTTCGGATCAAGGACCGGGGCGACCAGGCGGCCACGCCGACGAGCGCCGTCGCGGCCGCATGACCTCGTCCAGGAGCGCGCCGATGAAGCGCTGGCAGGACGCCGGCAACGTCGCGGGAGGCCTCTTCCTGCTGATCGTCCCGGAGCGAGCCGGGGCGTCGTTGATTGCGTCCGCGCAAGCGGGGCGCTCCCGTCGCCGTCAGACTATGAAGGCCATGCTCAGCCTTCTCTGGATCTGCGCCCTTGCGTTGCCGCTCGCATGGCTCGCTGCGCGCGGCTGGCGCGCGTTCGATGGATCGGTTCGCGCGCTCGACGGATTCGTCCTGCTCTGGCTGCCACGAAGCCTGGTCGTCATGCTCGTCCTGTCGGCGCTGTACCTGACCTGGCGCTGAGCCTTCGAAAGGAGTGATCCCGTGGGCAATGTCGTTCTCGATCCCGAGCTGTGGGAAACGGTCGAAGCCGGTGACACGGCGTTGCTCGAGCGGTGGCTGGCGTCGGAGGGCGACCGGGTCGACGCCGGTGAAACGATCGCGCAGGCCCGGGCCGCACGCGAGCTGGTCGGCATCACGGCGCCGCACGACGGCGTTCTGGAGCAGATCCTGGTCGCTGCGGGGGAGCGGATCGTGCCGGGGCATGTCCTGGCCCGCGTGGTCGACTTCTAGCGCCGGCGCCGGGTCGCCTCGAGCGCGTGTCAGGCGACGCGCCGGGCGAGGTAGGCGAGCATGTCGTCGAGGGTCGCCACCTTGGCGTAGTCGGCCTCGGGAATGTCGACGCCCAGCCGCGTGTGCAGCTGGATCAGCACGTTGAGGAAATCGAACGAATCGATGTCCAGTTGCTCGCGCAGCGAGGCGTCGGCGCGCACGCGCGTGAAGTTGGCTTCGGGTGCGATGGCGCGCACGGCGTCGATGACCGCCTGGCGCAGGGATTCCGGCGTCATGGTTGCTCCGGGTGTTGCATGAGTTCGCGCAGGCGCGCGAGGAAGCGCGCGCCGACGAGCCCGTCGCTCGCGCGATGGTCCGCCGCCAGGGTGACGTTCATCGTCCGCGCGACGACGACGGCGCCGTCCCGGACGACCGGCCGCTGAGCGACGCGGCCCAGGCCGATGAGCGCCACCTGGGGCGGATAGATCACGCCGTACACGGTCTCCACGCCGAGGTCGCCGAGGTTGCTCACGGTGACCGTGGAGTCGGCCAGGTCGGAGCTGCGCAATCGGCCGGAACGGGCGCGTTCGATCGACTTGCGAAGCGCGGCCATCAGCGCGGGCAGCGTGAGCCTGTCCGCGTCGTGCACGGTCGGCACCACGAGGCCGCCTCGGCGCAAGGACGTGACGACGCCCAGATGGGTAGCGGTCGCGGGCTTGAATCGCCCGTCGACGAACTGGCCGTTGAGCTGCGGCGTCTCACGCAGGGCGAGGGCCACCAGCCGCAACGCCAGTGCCGCGAAGAGCACGCGTCCGGAGATCGGCAGCGGCTCGTTGAACTGCGCCAGCCATCGATGCGCGGTCTCCACCTCCACTTCGCAGCCCAGGTAGTAGTGCGGGATCTCGCGCTTCGAATGCGTCATCGCGGCGGCGATCGCCGCGCGCATGCCGTCCTCGGCGGACGCCTGCGGCACGGCTTGCGCCGCCCGCTCGACGTCCGCGATCGAGATCGGCTCGCCGGGCGCCGCGGCAGCCACCTTGGCCAGGTCGATCCCCAGCTCGCCCGCGCGCTTGCGCGCCGCGGGGGACGCACGCACGGCCGGCGCCGCCGGTGGAGCAGGGACTGCCGCCGCGTTCGGTGCGGACGCGGCGACCGCCTTCCAGTCCTCGCCGTCGCCGGCCAGCAGCGCCAGCGGCTTGCCCACCGTGAGACGCTGCCCGGGCTCGGCGATCAGTCGCGCGATCGTGCCCGGTTGCCATGCCTCGACGTCGATCGCGCCCTTCTGCGTCTCGACGACGGCGACGACCTCGCCGCGCTGCACCGCCCGGCCCGGCTGGACATGCCATTCCACCAGCACGCCGTCATCCATGTCCGCGCCGAACGAAGGCATGGTCAGTTCATGCATGGCCCAGCAACTCCTTGACGGCCGAGACGATGCGCGGGACCTGCGGCAACGCCGCGTCCTCCAGGTGCTTCGCGTACGGCAGCGGCACCTCGGCGGAACAGACGCGCGCCGGCGGTGCGTCCAGATCGTAGAAGCAGCGCTCGACGATGCCCGCCATCACCTCCGCGGCCAGGCTGCAGGTCTTCCAGCCCTCGTCCACGACGAGTGCGCGGCGCGTCCTGGACACGCTGGCGGTGATTGCGCCCACGTCCAGCGGACGCAGCGTCCGCAGGTCCAGCACCTCGGCCTCGATGCCGTCCGCCTCGAGCACCTGCGCGGCCTCGAGGCATTTGGGCAGCGAGCCAGCGTAGGTGATGAGGCTCACGTCGCGGCCCGGTCGACGGACCGCCGCATGATCGATGTCCACCTGCGACGGCGTCTGGGGAAGTTCGCCCTGGACATTCAGCAGTTGGGCATGCTCGAAGATGACGACCGGGTCGGGATCGGCCAGCGCGGCGCGCAGCATGCCGCGTGCGTCCTCCAGCGTCGCCGGTGCCACCACGCGAAGCCCCGGCACATGCGCATACCAGACCTCCAGGCTGTGCGAGTGCTGCGCCGCGAGCTGGCGGCCGGCACCCGTGGACATCCGGATCACCACCGGCACGTTGACCTGGCCGCCGGACATGTGCCGCCAGGTGGCCGCGTTGTTGACGATCTGGTCCAGTGCCAGCAGGCTGAAGTTCACCGTCATGATCTCGACGATCGGACGCAGCCCGTTCAGCGCCGCACCGATTCCGGCGCCCACGAAGGCGGCCTCCGACAGCGGCGTGTCGCGGATCCGCGCCTCGCCGAATTCGTCCAGCAGCCCCTTGCTGACGGCGTAGCTGCCGCCGTAGCGTCCGACGTCCTCGCCCATCAGGAAGACGCGCGGATCGGCGCGCAACGCATCGCGCAGGCCGTCGCGCAGGGCATCGCGGAACGTGGCGATCATGGTGCCTCCCCGGCGGCACGCGCATAGACGTCGCGCGTGAGGTCCCCCACCGGCTCCAGCGTGCCGGCCTCCGCGAACGCGACCGCCTCCGCCACCTCGCGGCCGACCGCCTGCTCGATCTCCTCGAATCGCGCGTCGTCGAGAGCGGCGGCTGCACGCAGCCGGCGCTCGAGCGCCGCGATGGGGCAGCGCTCCTTCCAGTGCGCCACCTCGTCCTTGCTGCGATAGAGCTCGGGATCGAACATCGAATGCGCCCGGAAGCGATAGGTGCGCAACTCGGCGAACTGCGGTCCCGCGCCGCTTCGGGCCTGTGCTGCCGCCGACCGGATGGCTTCGCGCACGGCGAGCACGTCCATGCCGTCGACCGAGACGGCCGGCACGCGATAGCTGCGCGCCTTCTCGCACAGGTCCGTGTCCGATTCGGACCGGTCCAGCGCGGTGCCCATCGCGTACAGGTTGTTCTCGCAAAGGAACAGCACCGGCAGCTTCCAGAGCGCCGCCAGGTTCATCGATTCGTGGAACACCCCCTCGGCCACGGCGCCTTCGCCAAAGAAGCAGGCGACGATGCGGTCGCTGCCGTTGTAGCGCTCGGCCAGCGCGAAGCCCACCGCCAGGGGCAGCGCTCCACCGACGATCGCGCTGCCACCGAAGAAGCGGCGCTCGGCGTCGAATACGTGCATGGAGCCGCCGCGACCGCGGCTGCAGCCTTCGCGCCTGCCGAACATCTCGGCCATCAGCACCGGCATCGGCACGCCCCGGGCGAGCGCGTGCCCGTGCTCGCGATAGGTGGCCAGCACGCTGTCGTCCGCGCGCAAGGCCGGCATGGCGCCCGCCGCCACGGCCTCCTGGCCGATGTACAGGTGCAGGAAGCCGCGGATCTTGCCGGCACCGTACAACGCCGCGCAGGCCTCCTCGAAGCGGCGGATGCGCAGCATCTGGCGCAGCAGGGCGAGCGCTTCGTCCGTATCGGCCTTCATGTCGATTCCAGTGCGGACACGTCGCCTTCGGGAAGGCCCAGCTCGCGCGCCTTCAAGAGGCGCCGCATGATCTTGCCGCTGCGCGTCTTCGGCAGCGTCGTGGCGAACGCCAGCTCCTTGGGGGCGACGGCGGCGCCCAGGCGCGTGCGGGCGAAACCGATCAGCTCGCGCTGCAGCGCTTCGGTCGGCGGGACGCCCGGCTTCAGCGCGACGAACGCCTTGACGATCTCGCCGATCAGGGGCTCGGGCTTGCCGATGACCCCGGCCTCCAGGACTGCCGGATGTTCCATGAGGGCGGACTCGACCTCGAACGGTCCGATGAGGTGGCCCGACGACTTGATCATGTCGTCCGCGCGGCCGACGAACCAGAAGTATCCGTCGGCGTCTCGACGCGCAAGGTCGCCGGTCAGGTACCAGTCGCCGGCGAAGCACTTCGCGTAGCGGGCGTCCTCGTTCAGGTAGCCGCGGAACATCGAGGGCCAGCCGCGCCTGAGCGCCAGTTCGCCCTCGGCGCCGACGTCGGCGACGGGGGCGACGCTGCCGTCGTCCTGGCGACGCACGATCGCCGCCGTGACGCCCGGCAGCGGCCGGCCCATCGAGCCGGGGCGGATGTCCATGGCCGCGTAGTTGGCGATCATGATGCCGCCCGTCTCGGTCTGCCACCAGTTGTCGTGGATCGGCAGTCCGAAGGCGTCCACACCCCACGTCACCGCCTGCGGGTTGAGCGGCTCGCCCACGCTGGCGATGAAGCGCAGGTCGGGGAAGCGGTGCTCGCGCGCGGCCGCGACGCCGGCCTTCATCATCATGCGCACGGCGGTGGGCGCCGTGTACCAGACGGTCACGCGTTCGCGTTCCAGGATGGCATACCACCGTTGCGCCTCGAACTCCGCCTCGTCGACGACCAGCGTCAGGCCGTGGGTCAGCGGGGCGATGATGCCGTAGGATGTTCCCGTGACCCAGCCGGGGTCCGCCGTGCACCAGAAGATGTCGGCATCGTGGAGATCGAGCGCGTAGCGGCCCGTCGCGTGGTGCGCCACCACCGCCTCGTGGACGTGCAGCGCGCCCTTGGGCGTCCCCGTCGTCCCGCTGGTGAAATGCAGCAGGGCCGGACTTTGCGCGTCGGTGGCGCCGATCACGTAGTCGGCCGCCGCGGATGCGAGCAGCGCCTCCCATTCCAGGGTGTCGGCCGGCAAGCCGGCCGACGCGTCGTCATCCACCACGATCACATGACGCAGCGAAGGCATCTGCGCGCGGATGCCTTCGATCTTGCGCCGGTACAGCGTGCTCGTGGTGACCAGGACCTTGGCCTGGCCCAGCGTCATGCGCGTGGCGATGGGCTGCGGGCCGAAGGCCGAGAACAGCGGCGTCACCACGCAGCGATGCTTCAGGGCGCCCAGCAGCGCGACATAGAGCGCGGGCAATCGCCCGAGCAGCGTGAAGACGTGGTCGCCCGCCGCCATGTCCAGGTCCGCCAGGGCATTGGCGAAGCGATTGGTGAGCGCACGCAGGTCGCCAAAGCTCACGTCCAGCGCTCCGCCGTCCTTGCCCCGCCAGCGCAGCGCGATCCTTCCGGCATGGGGCCCCACGGCATGCCGATCGACGGCCTCGTGCGCGATGTTCAGGCCGCGCCCGTTCGGCAACCCATCCAGCCAGCCCCGCGCCGCGTCCCACGAGAAGCGAGCGCATTCGGCTTCGTAGTCGACGAGGTTCGGCGGCATCGCCAAGCCGCCAAGGGACTTTCGCAGGATCTCCATGGCGCGAGGCTAGGACGGTCGCGGGCTGGCGGATTGCGCGGCGTCAACCGCGTCACGCGCGAGTCGGGCGTGGCGTCCCGAGGGCATCGCGCGCTCCGCGGCGAAATTGACGGCGCGCAACGACCTGCTGCGTCCCGCGTTCCAACATGAACCGGTCCGAGCGCTTGGCAGCCGCGAGCGGACATCATCGGACGCTGCCTTCAGGAGATCCGGCATGTATGCGCGCATCCTCGTTCCATTCGACGGCAGCCCGACCTCCGAACGAGGCCTGGCCGAAGCCGTCGGTCTTGCCGCGGCCATGAAGAGCCGGCTCGTCGTTCTGACGATCTCCACCGGCTTCGTGGGCGCCGTGGAGATGGCCGCCGTGCGGTCGTACGACGAATCCGCCGCCCAGGCGCTGGCCGAATGCACGAAGCTGGTCGACGGCGCCGCAGCGCGCGCCGCCGAGGTCGGCGTCGCGTGCGACAAGGTCGTGATCGACAGCCGCACCCGTTCCGTGGCGCAGGTCATCCTCGAGGAGGCGGCGTCGCGCAAGTGCGACCTGATCGTGATGGGCACGCATGGCCGCAAGGGCCTGTCCCGCGTCGTCCTGGGCAGCGACGCCGAAGCCGTGCTGCACGGCGCGAACGTGCCGGTCGTGCTCGTTCGCCAGCCCGCGAAGGCCTGATGCGGCGAGTCGGCACGAGAAGGATGCCCATGAGCTATCGGATGCGGCAGGCCAAGACGGCGGCGGATGCGCGCAAGCCACCTGCCCCGCCCGTCCACGCGGTCGAACCTTCGGTGGCGGTGCGCCCTGCGCCGTGCAACGCGGAGGTCGCGTCCGCGTTCTCGGAGATCGCCGACTTGCTGGAAGTGCAAGGCGAGAACGCCTATCGCATTCGCGCCTACCGCGCCGCGGCCCGCATGCTGAACGGCCTGCCGGAGGAGGTCTCGGTCCGGCTTGCCCGCGGCGTTGCCCTCGACGACCTGCCCGGCATCGGGCCGGACCTGGCTGGGCAGATCGCAGACTTCATGGCGCACGGCCGCAGCGCCCGGCTGGATGCGTTGCGCCGGGAGGTGCCCGCTGCCGCGACCGAGCTCCTTGGCATCCCGGGGCTCGGTCCAGGTCGAGTGGCCGCGCTGCGCCGGCAGTTGCGCATCGAGTCGACTGAGCAGCTTGCAACCGCGGCGCGCGCCGGCAAGCTGCGGTCGGTGCGCGGCTTCGGACCGCGCCTGGAGCAGCAGATCCTGGAGGCCGTGGCGCAGCGCGAGCTCGTCAGGCGCCGCGTGCGTCGCGGCCTGGCCGAGCCGATCGCAGCAGCCGTGGCCGACGAGCTTCGCGGCGGCCCCGGCGCGAGTGCCGTGGAGGTCGCGGGCAGCCTGCGCCGCGGCCGCGATGCCATCGGCGACATCGACATCGCCGTCGCCGCCCGGCGCAGCGGTGCTCTGCTGTCGCATTTCGTGGCCAGCCCCCGGGTCGAGCGCGTCATCTCGCAAGGCCGGACGCGTGCCAGCGTGCAACTGCGCAGCGCGCTGCAGGTCGACGTCCGGGCAGTCTCCCCGGTGAGCTTCGGCGCGGCTCTGCTCTACCTGACCGGCTCCAAGGCGCACAACGTCGCGTTGCGGCGGATGGCGCAGGAGCGCGGGATGAAGCTCAACGAGTACGGCCTTTATCGTGGTTCCCGCCGCATCGCCGGCGAGACCGAAGTCGGGATCTACGAGGCGCTCGGATTGCCGTGGATCCCGCCGGAGTTGCGCGAGGATCGCGGGGAGCTTTCCGGCCTCGCCTTGCCGCGCCTCGTACGCCGGACCGACCTGCGCGGCGACCTCCATTCGCACACGGTCGACTCCGACGGCCGCGACACGCTCGAAGCGATGGCCGAGGCAGCGCGCGAGCGCGGGCTGTCGTACCTCGCGATCACCGATCACTCGCGGCACCTCGCGGTGGCGCACGGGCTCGACGCAGGGCGGCTGTCCCGGCAGGTCGATCGCATCGACGCGTTCAATGCCCGCGGCGGCGACGACAGTGGCTTCGTGCTGCTCAAGGGCGTGGAGGTCGACATCCTCGAGGACGGCTCGTTGGACCTGCCGGACGACGTCCTCGGCCGGCTCGACCTGGTCGTCGGCGCCGTCCACGGCGGCCTCGCGTTGCCGCGCGAGCAGCAGACCACCCGCCTGCGCCGCGCGATGGATCATCCCCATTTCAGCATCCTGGCCCATCCCTCCGGGCGACTGATCGGCGGCCGGGCCGCGATGGACTTCGATCTGGCAGCCGTCCTGCGCCATGCGCGCGAGCGCGGCTGCTTCGTCGAACTCGATGCGCAACCCGAGCGCCTGGATCTCGACGACCTGGGCTGCAAGCTTGCCAAGGACGCCGGCGTGCTCGTGAGCATCGCCTCCGATGCGCACGGCGCCGAAGAACTCGACTTCCTGGACGGCGGCGTGCTGCAGGCCCGTCGTGGCTGGCTGGAGGCGGCCGATGTGCTGAACAGCCGCCCGCTGGCGCAGCTGCGGGACATGCTGGCGCCGACCATGAGCGGACCGATCTCCGCCGCCGCGGGGAGCCGTCCGTGAGGGGGCGTGTCATCGTCATCGCGTTCTCCGACCACGGAACGTGACGAAGGCGCCGTCGCGGATTCCTTGAGCACGCGCAACCAGGATGCCGGGCGACGCTGCACGATGAACGCATCGCATGTCATTCCGGCAAAGGAGCACAGCATGAAGGCCGACACGCAACTGAGATCCGAGATCCAGGCCGAGCTGGATTGGGAGCCGTCCATCGATGCCAGCCAGGTCGGTGTCGTGGCGAAAGACGGCATCGTGACGCTGACCGGCCGGCTCAACAGCTACGCGGAGAAGGCGATCATCGAGGACGTGGTCTGGCGCGTCGGCGGTGTCAAGGCGATCGCGCTGGAGCTCGACGTCGCGCTGCCGCCCGGGCAGACGCGCAACGATACCGACATCGCCCAGGCGGTGGAGCACGCACTGCAATGGCACGTCAGCGTGCCCGAGAAGAACGTCCGGTTCAAGGTCGAGAAGGGCTGGGTGACGCTTCACGGCGAGGTGGACTGGGACTTCCAGCGCCAGTCGGCCGCCGATGCCGTGCGCCCTCTCCTCGGCGTGCGCGGCCTGTCCAACCAGATCACGCTCAAGACGCGGGCGACGCCCGCCGACATCGGCGAGCGCATGACGGCGGCCCTGAAGCGCCATGCGCAGCGCGAAGCCAACAGCATCTGGGCTTCGGTGTCCGGCTCGACCGTCACGCTGCATGGGCATGTGGACGCCTGGTCGGACCGCGTCGAGGCCCAGTCGGCGGCTTGGGCGGCTCCGGGCGTGACGCGCGTCATCAACGAGATCACCCTCCGGTGAACGCCGAGGGCCTTGCCGGACGAGCGCCGCCAGCGACGGATCCGCGGCCTTCGGCATGATCGCCTGCGCTTGCGCCAGCGCAAGGCGCGGCGGCATCACGAGCGAAGAATCGGCTCGTCACAGCGATTTCGCGCGACGTCGGCCGGACGTTCCGGCCCCGGGAGTCCAGGCCATGTACAAGCGCATCCTCGTTCCCTACGACGGCAGCCCGCCGTCGCGTGCCGGTCTCAGCGAGGCCATCCATCTGGCGACCGATGGCGGCGCCACGCTGGTCGTGCTGCACGTCGTCAGCGAGCTGCCGCTGCTCATGGGCAGCGAGGCCTACGTCAACTATGGCGAGCTGTCGGACATCCTAATGAAGACCGGCGAGCAACTGGTGCGGGAAGCCGCGCGTGTGGCCGAGAAGGACGGCGTGAAGTGCGAGACGCAGGTTGTCGACGGGGGCGCCAGCCGGGTCTGCGACGTGATCGTCGACCAGATCGCCGCGCAGCACTGCGACCTCGTGGCGATGGGCACGCATGGCCGGCGCGGCATGAAGCGGCTGACGCTCGGCAGCGACGCCGAACTCGTGGTGCGCCATGCCGGTGTCCCGGTGCTGCTGGCCAAGGCAGCGGAATCGGCGGCCTGAGCATGCGACATGACGGACGCCGAGCGCCCACCGCCGAGCGCATGGCGCCGCCTTGCCGCCTGCATCTTGCTGCCGGGACTGCTCGTTCTCTGGAGCGCCGCGGATCCCGCGCCGGATGATCCTGCCGCCCGCAACGAGGCCCTGTTCGCGCAATTGCGCGACGTGCAGCAGCTGACGCCCGAGCAGCTCGACCACGTTCGCGCGATCTTCTCTCGCTCGCCCTACATCGGACAGGGCAACCCTGCCACCTCGATCCATCCGCAGACCTCCGCCCAGTGCCGCGAAACGCGTGCCCGGGCCGGTCTGCCCGACGCGAATCCCCTGTTCGAGCGCATCTGCCGTGCCAGGCACATGGCGCCGCTGTACGACCCGACGCGCGAGCGCCCGCAGGACGCGCGGGCGTGCATCGACCAGTACGAGTTTCCGGACATCCCTTGCGAGTACCCGGTGGTGTGGGTCAAGGCGCGTGAGGCCGCGCAGATCTGCGCGGCGCAGGGCCGGCGCCTCTGCGACGCCCACGAGTGGGAGGGGGCGTGCGAAGGTCGGCTGCTGCCGCCCGACTACCGGTTCGACCTGGCGCGCGGGCGCAGCGACGAAGAGGCCGTCGGCGCGATGCGGGTGGCGCACAACCGAGTCGAGTCCGCTCGGCGGAACTGGGGCTACGGGCCGGTGGAGCGCACCGGTGTCTGCGGCACCGGCAGCAGCAAGACGCCCGGGTGCAACGGCGGCAGCTGGACCGGTTGCGGTTCAAACACGTTTCCGGCCGGTGCCTTCCCGTCGTGCCGTAGCGCGCTCGACGTCTTCGACCTCGAGGGCAACGCCGCCGAACACATGAACCTGCCGCTGGATCCGTCGCAGATGGCCAGCGCGGGCAGCCAGACCCTCGGGGTCACCGAGATGAAGGGAAGCTGGTTCGTCTTCGACAGCTACCACGCGCACGAGGACTGGTGCCGGTGGCGCGCCCCGTTCTGGCATGGCAGCCGGGTGATGGACCCGCACAGCCACTCCAACTACCACCTCGGGTTCCGCTGCTGCAAGACGCTGTGACGGAGGCGTTCACGGTGGGCTCGTGGACGCCGTCATGGCTTCGATGCCGATCGAAGGCCGCATCGCTCCCTCGTCGCTGACGATGTCCGCCGTCGCGTCGTCGGCGAGCAGATCTTCGAGCGATCGGGGAACGCCATCCACCCAGGCCGTCCGCGACACGAATCGGACGCCATGGCTGTAGTCCGCGTAGCGCGCCCCGTGCACCAGGCTCAGCGGCTGTATCGGACTCCCGTCGGCGCGATGCCAGCCGTAGATGGCCACGCGGCCCGGCGTGGTTTCCAGGCGGGGCGTCAGCACGAGATCCTTCTTGTGGCCGGCGGCAAGTTCGTCCAGCCTGATGGCGGCCTGCATGCGCTGCTGCCGCACGAGGTCGTTGTGGAGCGCGACGTAGGCAGTCGAGCGCATCTCGTCGCTCGCCGGGAGCGGCCGTGGCGCCATTCGCAGCACGGCCTGGCGATAGATCGCGTCCACGATCCGCCGCGTGGGCAGCGCGAACCCGAACTCGGCGGCCAACGACAGCGCCGGCTGCAGGCCGAGCGGCACGAGCAGGTAGTCCTCGTCGCTTCCGATGGCCAGGTAGTCGGGCAGGACGCAGATCGTGACGCGAGCCGTGGAACCGGCCCGCGGCGACGAGAGCGTGACCGCGCGGGCATGCCGCAAGTGCGGCGGCAGGTTGCCCGCGCGGACTTCCTCCGTGATCAGCGTATCCCGGGCCGGCCCGCTCAACCCGGCGATGCGATGCGCGAACTCGGCTCCGCCCGGCGCGGAGGCGGGGCGCGGCGGCAGCGCCAGGGCGGCGGACGAACAGTCCGGCCGTGGCTCGGCGAAGGCGGTCAGGGCGGCCATGCCGCATGCGGCGATCAGGCAGCGTCGAAGGACGACGGCATTGCTCATTGCTGCCGTTGTAGCCGATTCCAAAGTCGACCAGCGCGGTCGGACTTGAGCCGCGCCCGCGCTCCCGGTCGTCGACGGCGATGCGCGCTCCAGAGCCGTCAGTGCGTACTGAGGTGACAGGTATCGATGCCCAGCATGCTGTAGAGCGGGCAGTTGCCGACGATTCCCGTCGCCAGCGGCACGATGCCGATCCAGGCCCAGGGCCCCAGGGCGTCGGCATAGGCGGCAGTGACGAGCGCGAGTCCGGCGACGATGCGCGCTGCGCGATCGAAGGTTCCGACATTGGTCAGCATGATGGTCTCCGCTGGTTCGATGACACAGCATCGGGCCGCGGCGCCGGGTTGCAGTTGTGTGCGATCAATCGCGCGTCACGCCGCCCGGGCAAGCGCCTGCGGCCGCAGTTCGGGCACCAGCGCCAGGATCGCGTCGGCGTCGAGCGTCTCGCGCTCCAGGAGGGCGCGGGCGCAGCGGTCGAGCGCAACGCGGTGCTCGCGCAGCAGGCGCGTCGCGGACTCGAAGGCCTGGTCGAGCAGGGCGCGCACCGCCTCGTCGATGCGCCGACGGGTGTCTTCCGAGATGGCATGCCTGTCCGGCCAGCCGTTGCCCGGCATGAAGGGCGGGGCCGGCCGGCCCGACTCGTAGGCGACGTGGCCCAGCGATTCGTCCATTCCCTGGCGGGCGACCATGTCGGTGGCGATGTCCGTGGCCTTCGCAAGGTCGTCGGCCGCGCCGGTCGAGGCCGCTCCGAAGACGAGGCACTCGGCGGCGCGCCCGGCGAGCAGCACTGCCAGGCGTCCATCCAGTTCACCGCGCGACATGAGGTGCCGATCTTCCAGCGGACTCTGCAAGGTGTAGCCCAGTGCGCCCATGCCGTGCGGAACGATGGAGACCTTGCGCACCTGCTCCGTGCCGCGTTGGGCGATGGCCACCAGCGCGTGGCCCATCTCGTGCCACGCCACCCGCTCGCGCTCCTGCGCGGTGAGCACGCGGCTGCGCTTCTCGAGCCCGGCGACGATGCGTTCGATCGCCGCGATGAAGTCGTCTCGCGCGACCGTCTGCGCCTTGCGCCGCGTGGCGGCGAGCGCGGCTTCGTTGACCAGGTTTGCCAGGTCGGCGCCGCTGAATCCGACCGTGAGTGCCGCGATGTCCTCCAGGCGCAATGCCGCGTCGACCCGCACCTTGCGAGCGTGCACCGCCAGGATCGCCTGCCGTCCCGGGCGATCGGGCAGGTCGACGAACACCTGGCGATCGAAGCGGCCGGCACGCAGCAGGGCCGGGTCGAGGATCTCGGGACGGTTCGTCGCAGCGAGCATCACGACGCCGGAGGACGTGTCGAAGCCGTCCATCTCCGTCAGCAGCTGGTTGAGCGTCTGCTCCTTCTCGTCGTTGCCGCCGAGGCCGCTGCCCAGGCCGCGCGCCCGCCCGAGCGCATCCAGTTCATCGATGAAGACGATGGAGGGCGCACTCTGGCGAGCCTGCGCGAAGAGGTCGCGAACGCGCGCCGCCCCGACGCCGACGAACATCTCGACGAACTCGCTGCCGGAGATCGAGAAAAACGGCACGCGAGCCTGGCCGGCCACGGCCTTGGCCAGCATCGTCTTGCCCGTGCCCGGCGGCCCGACCAGCAGCACGCCGCGGGGCACGCGGGCGCCCAACCGTCCGAACTCCTGGGGTTCGCGCAGGAACTGGACGACCTCCTCCAGTTCCGCCTTGGCTTCGTCGATGCCTGCGACGTCCGCGAAGGTCACGCCGGTGTCGTCCTCCGCGTGGACCTTCGCTCCGCTGCGACCAACGCCCATCAGGCCGCCCAGGCCGGCACGGCCCGAATTGCGGCGCATCACGAAGTACCAGATGCCGAAGAACACGGCCGTCGGCATGATCCAGGACAGGAGGTCCCGCAGGAACGTTCCTTCGATGACCCGATCGTAGGGAACGCCGAACCGATCCAGGCGTGCGGCCACTTCGGGCTCGATCCGGACCGCCGACAGGGCGGGATGGCCATCCTCCGGCGTCTTCAGCTCGCCCACGAGAAGCGTGTCGGTCACGTGCACCTTGGCGATGCGGCCGCGGGCAAGCGCCTGCTCGAAGGCGTCATAGGAAACCTGCTGCGGGGCGGGCGCCATGTTCGCGAGTGCGCGCAGGAGGAACCAGAAGCCCAGCGCGGCAAGAAGCCACGCGAGGCTTCGCTGGGACTTGCGATCCATTTGAGAACGTCCTTTCGGCGGAAATGGCGCCCACCATAGCGCTCGCGCAAGGGCGCCGGATTGCCGCAGCGCAAGCCGTCGTCGCCTGCACCTTGCAACGCCGGGCGACAGGTTCGTTGCGCAAGCTCAATGAGGCGCACGGCTGGCCGCCTACATTGGATCCATCGCGCCCGGATCGATCGGGCGCCCGTTCAAGGAGACACCATGAAGACCGATTCCAACCTGCAGGTCGACGTCGCGGACGAGCTGGCCTGGGATCCCTCGATCAGCCATACGGACGTGGGCGTCATCGTGCGCGATGGCGTGGTGACGCTGACCGGCACGCTGCCGACGCTGGCGGAGAAGCATGCCGTCGAGGACGCCGTGCGACGCGTCGAGGGCGTCAAGGGCCTCGTCGTCGACATCGACGTCAAGCTCGTCCCCGCGCACGAGCGCAGCGACCGCGACATCGCCCTGGCGGCGCGCCGGGCGCTGGAATGGAACGCCCGGGTGCCGGCCGGCGCGGTGATGGCCACCGTCGAGAAGGGCCAGATCACGTTGACGGGCCAGGTGGACTGGGGCTACCAGCGGGCCGCCGCGGAGCAAGCGATGCATGAGCTGATCGGCGTGCGTGGCGTCGCCAACCAGGTGCACGTCAAGCCCCAGGTGACCAACACCCAGGTCGAGCAGCGCATCAAGGGCGCGCTGGCGCGGCATGCCGAGCGCGACGCAAAGCACGTCAACGTCCGCGTCGACGGATCGAAGGTCACGGTCTCGGGGCACGTGCACTCGCTGGCCGAGCGCGACGCCGTCTGCGGTGCCGCGTGGTCGTCGCCGGGCGTCGCCGTGGTCGTCGACGATCTGGTGGTGTTCTGAACCGCCTTGATCCCACGCAATCGATGAAAGGCGCGGCCTCCTAGAGTCGACCGTGCAGTTGCACATCAAAGGAGATCTTCATGAGCAATCTCACTCGCTTCGAATCGGCAGACAACTTCTTTCCTGAATTCTTCCGTCGCCTGGCGAGGCCGATGGAGTTCGGCGCTCAAGTGCCGGCCGAGATCCGCCTGGACGTCAAGGAGACGGACAAGGCCTACCTCGTGACGGCCGAGGTGCCCGGCGCCAGGAAGGACGACGTGCGCGTGGCGATCGACGGCAACGTCGTCACCATCTCCACGCAGATCAGCAAGGACGTCGAGGACAAGCACGCCGACGGCGGTCGCATGCTGGTGCGCGAGACCTGGCGCGGACAGTCCTCGCGCACGCTCGCGCTGGCCCACGACGTCGACGACAAGGCCGCCACCGCGAAGCTCGAGGACGGCATGCTGAAGCTGACGCTCCCCAAGCGGACGGGCGCCTCCAGCAAGCTGCTCGCGATCCAGTAGCGGGTCGCGATACCAAGGAAGGGTGCAGGACATGGCCGGCCCCCGCTCGCGTGCGTCGACGATCGCATCCACGGACGAATCGGGGGGCCCCGCGCGGCCCGCCACCTGGATCGACTGGTTCGCTGCGGTCCAGGCGTTCCAGTTGCATGTGGTGCGCGACGCGCTGGTGGCCTGGAACCACCAAGTTGCTGCATTGGGGTCCGTGCGCGACATGCAGTCGCTCACGACCGCGAACCAGTCGGCCATCGCCGACTGGGAAGCCTGCCTGGACGGCATCCATCGGGAATGGCTGGCCCTGGCCAAGGCGATTCCGCCGGATGCCCTCGCGGCCGCGGGCTGGCAACTTCGGCCGGGCGCGAGCGAGGCGGCGGCCGCGGACGGCGCATCGAAGGCGCCCGATCCGGTCGAACAGGCCCGCCTGGGCTTCGAGATGCTGATGCGGCCTTGGCTGCCTGCCTTCGACCTGGATCACACCGACGAGTTCGTCGCCTGAGGCGGCCATCGAGGCACGCATGGCCGATTTCCCGTCAACAAATGACCTCGTCGTCGTCGCCATCGGGCTGGCCCTCCTCGTGGCGCTCGTTGCCCTCGGCAAACTCGTGATCTGGCTGCTCACACGCGATTGAACGTCGCCACCGGTCCGGGGCACACGGCCGCCGTTCAGGGTGACCCGCGGTCGGCCTGCTTCTCCAGCACATAGAAGAAGTCGCGGTCGTCGGGAAAGGCGAGGAAGCGCGGCGAGAGCCGCCCCGCGTTCTCCTGATCGAGCACCGACATGCCGGTGACCAGGTGCTGCACCCCGAGGCGATCCCCCGAGCGGACGTACAGGGCCAGGTACGTGTGCTCGAGCGCGTTCATGTCCAGGTGCATCGCATCCCGGCAGCCCAACGCGAGGAAGCTGCGGGCCATCGTGCCGGGCGTGGCCGCGGAGAAGTAGCCGTAGACGAGCCAGCGATCCGCGCCGTGCTCCAGCAGGCAGGCGCCGGCGCGCAGCGTGCGAAGCTGCTCGTCCGCCGAGCCCGACCAGTTGCCCGGCCCCCACTGGTCGACGAAGGCGCCCAGCATCGACGTGCCGTCCGGCGCGCTCTCGACGAGCGGCACCCCGTTCTGCCGCGCAAATCGCAGGGTCTGCGAGCTGCCCGCATCGCCGCCGCGCCAGGTGCGGATGTCGACGCGCCCGTCGCGCGCGACGGTCAGCGTGGACAGGCCCGGCTGCAAGGTGCTGAAGACGACGCCCTCCTCGACGAACCCGTAGTGACTCGATCGGTTCACCGCCGCCAGCGGGCCGTGCAGGAAGGCGCCGTGTTCGCGCTTGAAGCCGCCGGTGAACGTCGCGACCGCGCGCGGCAGGTCGGCAGGGCTGATCATGCCGGTGCGCGCGAGCGGGGCGGCCGACGAGATGCCGTCCGGGCCGGCCAGTGCCTCATCGAGCATCGCGGGCGAGGTGTGATTCGACCATCCGAGCCGCGGATGCTCGGTGCCGAGCGCGAACCCGACGTCGAACCTGGACAGGTCGAACGCGACGAAGTAGTCCAGTGCCTGCGCCTCCACGTCGTCCGGGTGCCACGCAGGATGACCGGCGATCCGTGCGGGGGTGTCCACCGCGGAGGCGACGAGCACCGTCACGAAGACGCCGGGCCGACCGAGCGCCGGGAGCCAGGTTCCGAGGCGCATGCCCTGCGCGGCGCCGCCGATGTCGACGCCCAGGTCGGTCGCCACCAGCGGGCGTCCGGCCATGCCGGGCCGCAGGCGCGGCCCGGGCAGTGCCGTCGACGAGGCAGCGCCCTGCGGCGCGCCGGCACGGCCATGCAGGACGAACGCGTCCTGGTAGAACTGGTGCCGTACGAATCCGATGATCCGCTCGCCGCCCCAGACGTGATCGCGAAGGAATTCCGTCGTCGCCTCGATGGCCGTGCGGCGCCCGCGGACGGGATTGCGCAGGAAGAGCCGTCCGTCGCAGAGCGGTGAGAAGGCGCCGCCGAGGCGGCGTGCCGACTCCAGCTCCGGCAGGGCGACGTTGCATGTGCCGCCGGTGGGCGTCCGAAGAACGATGCGGCCACTGCCCGAAGCGTCGATTCGCAGCGGCTCGGGCGGCGCCTCGCCCGTCTCGAGGTGATAGCTCCTCTGGCTCGGCGCACCGGCGTCCAGCGTCAGGAGATACCAGCGTCCGATCGGCGGAGCGAGGTTGTCCAGGCGGGCCGTGCGTCCGTCGGCGAGCGCGGTCGTCGATGTCGTCAGCGCCGGCTGCAAGTCGAGGATGCTCCTGGCGGCAGGCGCTGCCGTCGTGCCCGCCCAGCTCCAGGCAGCGAAGGCCCACGCCAGCGCGCGGATCGGGCGCGACCGCTTCATGCAAGCACGGCCAGAAGGACGGCGCAGGCGAGCCCCAGTCCGCGGCTCGCGCGGTCGCGCAGGGCAAATGCCACGGGATCGTCCTCGATGAGCCCGCGGGCGGCGGATTCCCACATCCGATCCGCCCACAGGGCCGAGAGCAGGGCCGCCAACCAGAGGCCGGCGGTCGCGAGCAGGTCGTCGCCGTGAGCAAGCGGAAGGAGCGCGAGGGCGACGGCGCCCAGTCCGGTTGCGCAACGGCCCGCCGTCGCCAGCGGTTGGGCGTCGGCAGGGCGATAGGACCGTCCGTGTGCCGAACCGGGATGGGCGGCCGACGCCGCCAATTCCGCGCAACGCTTCAGGAGCGCCAGGCCGAAGAACGTCGGCAGGCACCAGGCAGCCAGCCAGGGGTCGACCGCCGTGCCGATCGCCCAGGTGCCGGCCAGCATCCGCAGGGCGTAGCCGCCGGCCAGCACGGCGGCGTCGAGATATCGCAGGTCCTTCAGCCGCATCGAGTACGCCAGCATGACGCCGACATAGAGCGCCATCAGCCAGCCGCAGCCCGAGGGCAGCGGCAGCGTGGCCAGGAACGCCGTGACCCACAGCGCGGGGATCGCGAAGACCGCCTGCAGGACCGGCAGGCGGCCGCTCGCGAGAGGCCGCAGCCGCTTGCGCGGATGTCGGCGATCGGACGCCAGGTCGATGAGGTCGTTGAGCACGTAGATCGACGACGCGACCGCGCAGAAGGCGACGGCAGCAAGCAGGGTGGCCGCCACGGACGCGGGTTCCGCGAGACGATGCCCCAGCACCAGCGGGAGCATCACCAGGGCATTCTTGATCCAGTGGCGCCAGCGCAATTGCTCCAGCCACGTGGCAAGCCGCTGCGCAGCCGACGAGGGCGGCTCCTCGATGATCCATCCGACGCGAGCCACCTTGCGGACCGGATCGGGATGGCGAGCCGCGGCGCCGGCGAGGATCGCGTGTCGCGCCGAAGCCCAGACGGACAGGTCCCGATGCGAATTGCCCACGTAGTCGAAGCCGCGCGCACCGAAGGCAGCGACCAGGCGAGTCCGCTTGACGTCGCCGGTCATGTTGGCGCGGCCGTTGCTGGCGATCACCGAATCGAACAATCCCAGCCTGGCGGCGATGCGGTGCGCCACGAGCTGGTCGGCGCCGGTCGCGAGCACCAAGGTTCGGCCGCGCCGCTTCTCCTCGCGCAGGAAGTGGACGAGGGGCTCGTTCAACGGCAGGGTGTCGACGTCGGGTTGCGCGCGTTCGGCCAGCAGGCGCTTGAAGGCCGCGCGCCCGCGCAGCAGGGCAGCCGGGAGGGCCAGCAGCGCCAGGGGATCGCGCTTGGCGAGCACGAAAACGGACTCCGCCGTGACGTCCGTGCGAAGCAGCGTGCCGTCGAGATCCACGGCCAGCACCGGAAGAGGCGATCGCGCATCGCACGCGGCGGCGGCGAACGCGGGCGCGGCCACGGACGTCAGTACAGATACTTCGCCCATGCGAGGACTCCGCGCCGCCAGGGCAGCCGGTGCGTGACTCCGCGGCGGCCCGAGAATCTGCTTCGGTTCGCGAGGTACCAGTCGAAGTTGGCGCGGAGCGCCTCCTCGTTGGAGTGTTCCGGCACATAGCCCAGCCGGCTTTGAAGCTTGACGATCGATACCTCGCTTTCATGGTCGGCCGTCTCGTAGATCCAGGGATACAACGGCGACAGGCCCAGCGCCCCCAGCACTCGAAGCGCTGCGACCGCGGTGCGCCGCGGCAGGTGGGCCACGCGCCGCCCGAAGCCGGCACGGTCGAGGACGCATTGCACGTTGTCGGCCATGCTGCCGAAGCGTGCGGCGCCGACGTTGAAGGTGTCGTCGACCCGGGCACGATCCAGCGTCAGGCAGCGCACGATCACGTCGCAGAGATCCCGGACGTCCAGCAACTGGTACGGGTTGCGACCCTGGCCGAGGACGGGAAAGGCGCGCCCCTGGCTGGCCCAGTCGTACAGCAGCTCGAACACCCCGAGGCGCTCGGGTCCGACGAAGGTCTTGGGCCGCAGGATCGACGTGCAATGTCCGAGCAGGCGGTGCTCCTCGCACAAGGACTCCGCCTCGATCTTCGACTGCCCGTACGGACCGACGCCGACGAGGCGATGTCCTTCGCGGATCGGGCGCTCGTCCGGAATGCCGTACACCGCGGTCGAAGAAATGAAGACGAAGCGATCGACGCCGAGATCGCGGGCGTGTTGCAGCAGCACGTTCGTGCCCGCCACGCCGGTGGAAAGGATCTGCGCAGCCGGCGCCAGCGGCAGCGCGGCCGCGCAGTGCACGACGCAGTCCACCCCGCGCATGGCGCGCTCCACCGCGGTCGGATCCCGGATGTCCCCCTCGATCGCCTCGATCCGCCCGCGTTCCGGATAGTCGAATGGAACGAGGTCGAGGGAGCGAACGCGCCAGCCATCGTGAAGCAGGCGCCTGACGAGATTGATGCCGAGGAAGCCGGAGCCGCCGGTCACGAGGCAGCAGCCTGGACCGGACGTGGAGGCGGATCCCCTGTCGGAGGGCGTCGGGCTGGCGATCATGGGGCAAGTGGGGGGCGCTTCGATGGTCTCCTTTATCGCCGCCGGGGCCCTGCCTTGCATTGCGTCAGCGCAAACGTGCACATCCGGTGCCCCGATCGCGCGACATCCCGATGGCCTTTCCACGCGCCGTCGTCACCTTGCGCTGACGCAATGCGTGCGCGTCGAGGCGAGATCATTCTTGGCTCCAGTCGAACTCCTCCCCGTGAAGCGGGACAGGACCTTGCAATGATCGAATCCTCCACCTTGCTCCGCGCCGCGCTCGGCGGCATGTTGATCGGGGCCGCCGCGGGCGCCCTGGCGCTGCTGAATGGGCGCATCGCGGGCATCAGCGGCATCGTCGGTGACCTGATGAGGCCGCCGTCGGGCGATCGCGCCTGGCGGCTGGCGTTCATCCTGGGCCTGGTGATCGCTCCGATCGCATTCGTCCTGGTCGCGCCGGTGCCACCGGCGCATCTGTCCAGAAGCGCTCCCGTGCTCATCGTCGCCGGATTGCTGGTGGGCTTGGGCACGCGCCTGGGTGGCGGCTGCACGAGCGGCCATGGGGTCTGCGGCGTGGCTCGACTTTCTCGCCGCTCCTTGGTCGCGACGATGGTGTTCGCGGCTGCCGGGATGGCGACCGTGTTCGTCGTCCGCCATGTGCTCGCAGCGTAGGTCGTCATGAGATCGGTGGCGGCACTTGTCTGCGGGCTCGTCTTCGGGATGGGCCTGATCCTGTCGGGAATGACCGATCCGCGGCGCGTGCTGGCATTCCTGGACATCGCCGGCCGCTGGGATCCCTCGCTGGGTGTCGTCCTGGCCGCCGCGCTCGCCGTCGCAGCGCCTGCGCTTGCGCTCGCCAGGCGCCGTTCCCACGCCCTGCTGGGCGGGCCGGTGGTGCTGTCGTCTTCGACCTTGATCGATCGTCGCCTCGTGATCGGAGCCTGCCTGTTCGGGGTGGGATGGGGGCTGGCCGGGCTCTGCCCCGGCCCTGCAATCGCGATGTTGCTGACCCTGCGCAAGGGAATCTGGCTCTTCGTCGTGGCGATGCTTGCCGGAATGGCTGCCTTCGAGGCGTGGCAGCGCCTCTCGCGAACGGCCTGGGGCCGCAAGCCGGCGACCCGGCAAGAGCGGACAGCGAGGACGACGCCCGTGCGGGCTGCAATCCGGCCTATGCGCCGGAGGAATCGTCGAGCAGGCGGTCGATGCGCCCGCGCCGCAGGCCCTCGAGCGTGCTCCTGGCCGCCGTGAGCAGGTGGTTGCAGGCCTGGGGCGTCGCCACGTCGATGCCCAGGCCGGCCGAGGGATCCCATGCCGCATCGAGCCGCAGGAAGCGGTCGTCCAGGCGATCCTCCATCATCGCGCAGACGTGCTGCTGCTGCGCCGAGATGAGCGTCAGCAGGAGGCGCCCGTCCGAGAGCCAGCCCACTGCGCCGGCATCGGGCTCGATGGCCTGCGCAGGGCGGTATTGCGCGGCCGCCGTACCGATCGACAGCATGCGCATGCGCGCCAGGGCGACACCCCGGAAGTGCTCGGCTTCGTGCATCGCGAGCTGGTCGGGGGCGACGGCGAACAGGCCCCCATCCGCATAGAGCCGACCGCCGATCGCCACGGATGGGAAGTAGGCCGGGGCGGCGCAGGCCGCCATCGCGACATCGACCACGCGGCAGTCGCTGTCCCGCTCCGCTCGTCCACGCCGAGGCGACTTGAAGATCTTCGTGCGGCTTCGCTGGACGTCGACTGCCGGAACGATGACCGGATGCACCGCCTCCCCGAGCCGGGCGTCGCCGAACTGCTCTTCCAGCAGCGTGCGCAATGCCGCGCCCGAGTATTTCGGGCCGAGCACGGAGCGGGTGAGATCGAGCAATCGCCGCACCGCCCCCGCGGGCAGGTCATGCTCCGAGAACACGGCGCCGCCGCGCTCGACGAACAGGCCGACGATCCGCGCCATCGGAATCTCGAACGCCAGGCCCAACGCCAGGATCGCGCCGATGGACGTTCCCGCCAGGAGGTCGAAGCGTCGACCGAAAGGCTCGCCCGCCCGTTCCTCCAGGCCGGCGAGCACGTGCGCGGTGTACAGGCCCAGGAAGCCGCCGCCGGACAGCGCGAGCAGGCGGAAGGGCGAAGCTTGATCGGCAGGACGCGTGGTCACGGATTCCATCCCATGCTCGATTTCTGGCGCATCGCCGGCTCGAGGGCATTGATCGCACGCAAACGCCCGTCGCCTCCAGGCCTGCGCACGAACCATTGAGCGCGCGCAACGCCGCCATCGACCCGCCGACTACATTGGATCGGAGCAGACCGCCTCGACGGCGGCACCTCGATGTTCTAGGAGTCGCACCATGAGCCAGACCGCCGGCCGGGGACATCCGCGCCGACCCGGTGCCGTCGCGCTGTACCGGCGCTTCGCGCACACCGCCAACCCGGCACCGCGGGCGGCGAACCTGCGAGTCGACCTCGACGAGGACGACCACGAATACCGGATCGAGGTCGACGTTCCCGGCATTCGCCTGACTTGGCCCCGGCGCGCGTCCCGCACGAACGACTTTCCGAAGATCCGATGATGTCCGACCCCGGAAAGGCCATCAGGAACATCCTCGTCCACGTGGATGGCAGCGAGGCGTCCAGCCGTCTCCTGCGTATCGCGCGAGGCATCGCCAAGCGACAGCGAGCGCACGTGTTTGTCCAGTTCTGCGTCGAGGCGTCGATCGGCGGGATGAGACTGGCCCTCTCCGACGTGCCCGCCGCGTTGTTCGAGACTCGGACGGGCGCGGCTCTTGACCACGCGCGGCAGGCGTTCGACGAGGATGTCGACGAGAGCACGTGGCTCGAGCCATTGGAGCAGGGCGCTTCCGACGCCTTCCTTCGCCAGGCGAGATTGGCCGACCTCGTGGTGATGGGCGCGGCGGAGCCCTCCGCGTCCGGCGCGCCGTCCGCCGATCTGGCGGAGAAGGTGCTCCTGGAGAGCGGGAGGCCGTTGCTGCTGCTCCCGTCGCACCTGCAGTCCTGGAGCGGCAACGCGAGCGCTCTGGTTGGCTGGAACGGATCCGCACAGGCAGCCCGAGCGCTGGCGGACGCCTTGCCGTGGCTGCGCGGGGCGGCGCGCGTCCATGTGCTGATCTCGCGCGAATGCGAGGAGGCCAGCCGCGATGACGGCCTCGAGGTGCACGGCGCGTTGAGACGCCACGGCATCGAGGCCGTGATGCACCGTGCCGACGGCGACGCACCGGGCGAGGACAACGCAGGCCAGCGGCTGGCCTGCCTGGCGGCGGACCTCGGGGTCGGTCTCGTCGTGATGGGCGGCTACGGACACGGCCGCCTCCAGGAGCGCGTGCTTGGCGGTGCCACGTCCTTCATGATGCGCTGGGCGTCACTGCCCGTGCTGATGGCGCACTAGACGGCACCTTCCAGCGAAGGGCTCGATGAACTCGTTCGGAATGATCCGGCGCAACCCGCATCTGGGGACAGCGCGTTAGCGTGAAGGCCTGGGATCGATCCCGATCCGAATCAACGGGAGTCCACATGGTCGCCAATTCCTCCGCGCTTCGCGCCAAGAAGAGCGCTCCGCCACGAGCCGGCGCGACGCCGCCTCGTCGCAAGACGGCGGCTCCGAGGCCGTCACCATCGTCTGTCGATCACGCGGCAACCGCCATCCGGCAGGGTATCGGCGAGGCGCTGGAGCGCTTGAGCGCGATCGAGGGCGAGGTCGCCTCGCTCGTGCGCGGGCATGTGTCCGACTCGCAGGCCGCCGCCCGCGGCGCCGTCCTCGACCTGGGCGGCGTGATCCGCGAGGTCCTCGCCGGGACGATGGCGGCCGCCGGCGAGTCGGCAAGTGCCCTGCGCCTCGGTGTCGAGGGGGCGGCGCGGGGGATCGTGGCAGGCGTGCACGACGCGAGAGGCGACCTGTCGGGCGCCGTGGGCGAGATCGTGAAGACGTCGATCACCGAGGGGCATCGTCTCGGTGCCGAGATATCTGGCGTCCTGCAGTTCGCGCTGGATGGCATGTCCAAAGGCATGGCCGAGGCCGGGCAGAGCACGGCTGGCATCGCGGGGCGTGCCGCGAAGGACGCACTGGCCACGGCTTCGGGCATCTCCGGCCTCGCGGTGGAGGCCGTCCGACAGGTCGTCCGCGGCACCGCGGAGGGCATGGAGGAGGTTGCCAGGCGACACCGGGCGGAGTGCCAGGGGGCCTCGCGAGGCCAGGCGGCTCCTCCCGACGGCAACGGGCGCAGCCGGCGCTCCTGACGCGGCGCGAAGGCGGACGTCGTCGCGGCGCCGCGGAATTCAGCGCGCAGCGGCGCGCAACGCAGCGCGCAGCGGCGCGCAACGCAGCGCGCAGCCCGTCTGCAGCAGGCGTCGTGCTCGCCGGCGCCAGCACCATCTCGGAAGGCGTCAATGCCTTTGCGTAGAAGGCGTCGTTGAGCGTCTTGCGGACATCGAGGACGACCCCGTCGACGGCGACGCCAGCGAACACGCCCTTGACCTTCGAATAGGCGACGACATCGCGGCCGGGACCAGCCCGATGCCGCCGGAGCTAGACCTGCCCGGGCCAGTTCGGCCCGCATGCGGTGAAGCGGCTGCGGAGGCTGCTCGCCACGTCCGGTGGCAGGGGGCCGCGCAATGCAAGATCGACGTTGTGCGTCAGGTGCGCCACCGAGGCGGTGCCGACGATGGCGCAGCTGATCTCGGGTTGCCAGGCGCTGAAGCGCAGGGCCAATTCGTCCCAGGGCAGGCCGGCGGTGTCGTACGCGAGTTCATGCATGCGCGTCCAGTACACCTCGGCGTAGTCGCCGACCGGGCGGTCGACGAAGCGCCAGGGCGCATTCCCGAGCGGGCGCTTCGCGATGACGCCCAAACCGTCCGTTCGCGCTTGCCGGAGCACGCCGGCGAGACCGGCCTGGTCGAACAGGTTGACCGAGCACTCCACGCCGCCGAACTGCCCGCTGGCCACCGCCCATTGCAATGCCTCGTTCTCGCCGGAATAGGCGGCGATCCGGATCTTGCCCTTGTCGCGCACGCGCACCAGGGCGTCCACGACCTCGCCGGCCTGCAGCGTCGCCAGGTCGCAGGAGTGCAGATGGACGATGTCGATGTAGTCCGTGCGCATCCTGCGCAGCGCCTCGTCGATACCCGCCTCGATGATCGCGCCGGTCCAGTCGGCATGTCCCGGAACACCGTAGCCGACCTTGGTCGACAGGATGAATTCCCCGCGGCGATGCGCCAGATGGCGGCCGATGCGTTCCTCGCTCCGGCCGTAGCCGCGCGCCGTGTCGACCAGCGTGATGCCCTGGTCCAGCGCCGTGTTCAGCAGGCGGCCCACGTCTGCTTCATGCAGCGTCTCGTCGCCGATCTGGCCCGCGCCCAGTCCCAGGACGGAGACGGCGAACCCCGAACTCCCATATGGCTTCGTCTGCATGTCGTAGGGCCGCTCGCCCGCGCAATGGTGGATTCGACGAGGCTATCATGGAGCGTGCCTCGCATCGCGCCCGGTTCCGACGTGATCGTCGCGCCGACCCCGGCCCCGGCGACCGCCTCCCGCCTCAGTCAGCGCAGAAGCGAAACGTGTCGCCTCCGGCATGTTTCGCGCGATACAGCGCGTCGTCGGCCTTGCGCATCTGCAGATCGGCTTCGCTGCCATGGATCGGGAAGATGCTGATCCCGATGCTGCCACCGATGTGAATCGACTTGCCGTCTGCCGGCGCGAAGGGCGTCTGGAGCAGGTCGACGAGCTTCTGGGCGAAGTCGGCGATCTCCGCCTCGTCGCCGCCGATACCTTCCTCGAGAGGCGAGCCGGTGCTGCTCAGTCGGTCACGTCGAGGACGGCCACGGCCACGCCGGCGACCTGCCCGTCGCTCGCCCTCACGGGGCTGTAGTTCACCCGCCAGTTGCGCTGCACACCGGCCTTGGTCTCGCCGGTGACTTCCATGCCGACGATCGGCACGCCGGTGTCCATGACCCGGCGCAACAGCGGCTCGGCGTGGTCGGCAAGCGGCCCGGGAATGTATTCGCGAAGATGCCGCCCCAGCGATGCGTCGACGGGCACGCCGTTGATCTCGGCCATCCGCTGGCTGATGCGCGTGCACCGCAGTTCCCTGTCGAACGAGGTCAGGCCCACCTGGGCGGTCAGGTAGAGCGTCTCCAGCTCGATCACGTCCGCGGTCAGGTGGCGCTTGACCTGGTCGAGTTCGAGCTGGGTTCTCGCCAACAGTTCGAGCAGGCCGTCGTAGCGGCGGTTCGCGGCCCGCAGTTCGTCCTGGGCCAACCGCCGTTCGGTCACGTCGCTGACGGTGGCCAACCAGCCGACGACCTCGGTGCCTTCCCTCCAGGGAGCGTTCGTGACGCGCAGCCACCTCGATCCCTTGGCCGACACCGCCACCTCGATCTCGTACTCCACCCAGGTGCCCTGGAGAACGCGCTCCACGTGAAGGCGGATGGCTTCGAAGGCCTCGGCGCCCATCAGATCGACGATCCCGCGACCGACGATGTTCCCGCGGGGCAGGCCGTTCAGTCGCGCATAGGCGGCATTGGCGGCGACGAAACGCAGGTCGCGAGTGCAGCGCGCCAGTCCGACGGCTGCGTTCTCGAACGTCTGCGTGAGTTGCAGCGCGGCAGCCTCGAGTGCCTGTTGAGTGCGACTGCCCGCCAGGAAGGCCGTCGCGAGGCGAGCGAGAAAGTCCAGCGCCGACAGGGACTCGCCGTCCGGGACATGGGGCGCCGGAAAGTGCATCGACAGGGCGCCGACCAGGCCCCGGTCGCCGTCCATCAACGGAACGAACATCACGGCCCGGACGCCTGCTTCGACCAGCGCTTGACGTGTCATGTCGTCCGGCAGGCCAGGCATGGCGTCGACGTTGACCACGACCACGCGAGCTCCCGCCTGCAGCGTGCGGTGGCGCTCGGTCCCGGCGCCGGCGTCCAGCACGTCGAAGATGCTCAGGAACGACTCCTCGAAGCCGCGCTGGGCAGCGATGCGCAGTGTCCCGGTCTTGTCGTCGTGCAGTCGCAGCATCGCTCTGGGCGCGCCGGTCAAGGCCATGCCAGCGTCGACCAGCACATGCAGGCACTCATCGGGATCGGCGCCGGGCGTCGCGTGCAGTTCGGCGACGCGCCGCAGGACGGCCATGCCGTCGGTGCTGCCGGGAACGGCGGCTGACCGCTGCGCCAACGCGTACTCCTCGCTTGGGGTACGAGCGGGCCGGGCACGCTCGAATTCGACGAGCGTCTTGGCGTAGACGCTGCGCGACTGGATCAGCGTCGCGAGCGTGAGCTCGAGCGCGGACAAGGCCTGGTCGAGATCGGCGCCGGCTCGCGACGCCAGCGTCGCACGAAGGGAGTCGATCTGTTGATCGAGGATCGCAAGGCGCTCAACGCACACTTCATGGCGAGTCGGGAGGGTCATCTTTGTCCGGTGATGGAGATGTTGCCGCGCCACCATTTACCCACAAAGGGGCTCCGCCATCCTGGGGGCCGGTTGCCCTCAATGTCTTTCGCATGGAGATGTCCTCTCCCGAGCGGAAGATTCCCCTGCGCCGCGAAGTCCGCGCCGCAAGGCAACTTGGTGAAAACCCTGCGGGCCACCGTGGTGCCATCGCCACTTGACAGCGCGCAACGTCGAGCTGAAGCGCGCTGCTAAGTTGCATCGACGAGATCCACAACCAGGAGCGTCCGATGAACAAGCATTCGATGATCGACAGCGCGGCCGCGGGGGCCGATGGATTCGCCAACCGCCGCCAGGTTCTGGTGGCGGGCACCTGGGCCTCGGTCGGCCTGCTCGCGGGCGCCGTGACCCCCGCGCGGGCGGCCGCCCTGCCCAAGGTGGGCCTCGTGATGAAGTCGCTCGCCAACGAATTCTTCAAGCAGATGCAGGCGGGCGCCGAGGACTACGCCAGCAAGAACGGCGACAAGTTCATGTTCAAGGCGGTCGGCATGAAGGACGAGCGCGACTTCGCGGCGCAGGTCGATGCGGTGGAGAACTTCGTCACCCAGAAGTACGACATCATCGTCGTCGCGCCCGCGGACTCCAAGGCGATGGTCACGCCGCTGGCCAAGGCGGTGAAGGCGGGCGTCAAGGTCATCAACATCGACGTCGAGCTCGACCAGGCTGCCAAGAAGGCGGCGGGCATCGACCTCGCATTCTTCGGGCCGGACAACCGGGCCGGTGCCAGGCTGGCCGGCGACGCGCTCGCCAAGGAACTGGGGGCGGGCGGCAAGGTCGTGATCCTGGAGGGCAATCCCGAAGCCGACAACGCGCAGCAGCGCAAGAAGGGTTTCATGGATTCGGTGGCCAAGGGCAAGCTCAAGCTCCTGGACAGCAAGACGGCGCACTGGGAGACGGAAGAGGCCAACACGCTGATGACCAACTTCCTCACCCAGTACCGCGACATCCAGGGCGTGATGGCGGCCAACGATTCGATGGCGCTGGGCGTCGTCAAGGCGCTGGACGCGGCGGGCAAGAGCGGCCAGATCAAGGTGGTCGGTTTCGACAACATCCCTGCGGTCCAGCCGCTCGTCCGATCCGGCAAGATGCTCGCCACGATCGAGCAGTACGGCGCTCGCATGGCCGTCATCGGCATCGAGTACGGGCTGCGCGAGCTCAAGGGCGAGAAGTTCAGCGGCTGGGTCAAGACGCCGGTCAAGCTGATCGTCGCCAAGGACCTGGAGTGACTGCCGTCGCCGAGCCGATCCTGCGCCTGCGCGGCGTCGGCAAGCGATTCCCGGGCGTGCGTGCACTGCACGACGTCTCGATGGAGGTCGAGCGCGGGGAAGCGCACGTCCTGGTCGGCGAGAACGGCGCGGGAAAGTCGACGCTGATCAACCTGCTCGCCGGCATCTATGCGGCCGACGAGGGGGAGATCACGTTCGATGGCCGTCCCTATCGGCCGCGCACGCCCATGGACGCTTTCCGTGCGGGCATCCGGGTCGTGCACCAGGAGCTGAACCTCTTGTCGAACCTCACGGTCGCGGAGAACCTGCTGTTCGAGGAACTGCCCCAGCGCCACGGACTGGTGGACTTCCCGGAGATCAACCGGCGCGCCACGGCGCTGCTCGCGCAAGTGGGCCTGGACATCCCGCCATCGATTCCGGTGGAGCGCCTCGGCGTCGCGCAGACCCAGCTGGTGGAGATCGCCAAGGCCCTCAGCCACGACAGCAAGCTGCTGATCCTCGACGAACCGACCGCGACGCTGACCTCCAGGGAGATCGATCGGCTGTTCTCGATCCTTCGACAGCTCAAGGCGGCCGGCGTCACCATCATCTACATCTCGCACAGGCTGCACGAGATCTTCGAGATCGGCGATCGCGTGACGGTGCTTCGCGACGGGCAATGGGTCGCGACCCGGCCGCTGGCGAGCCTGGTCGTCGCGGACCTCGTGAAGCTGATGGTCGGACGCAGCGTCGAGGACGCGCACCAGTTCAGGCAAGACGTCCCGGTCGGCGGCGAGATCCTGAGGGTGGAAGGACTGCGCCGGAGTCACGCGCTGCCCGAAGTGTCGTTCGCCGTCCGACGCGGCGAGATCCTGGGCGTCGCCGGACTCGTGGGCAGTGGACGTACCGAGACGATGCGGGCGCTGTTCGGCGCCGACCCGAGCGTCGCGGGGAAGGTCTTCGTCGACGACGTGGAAATCCGCATCCGGGCGCCCGGCGATGCCGTCGAACACGGCTTGTGTCTGCTGACCGAGGATCGCAAGACCCAGGGGCTGATGCTGGGCATGTCGTGCGTGGAGAACATCACCATCACCGACCTGGCCAAGGTGTCGCGATGGGGCTTGGTGCGCCACGCCGGCGAAGAGCGCGCGGCGAGCGAGCTGGTGCGCGAACTGCGCATCAAGACGCCGTCGATACACCAGATCGTGCGCAACTTCTCCGGCGGCAACCAGCAGAAGGTGGTGATCGCCAAGTGGCTCTTCCGCGGCGCCAAGGTCCTCGTGTGCGACGAGCCGACGCGCGGCATCGACGTCGGCGCCAAGGAAGAGATCTACGAGCTGCTGTGGGGACTGGCGGCACAGGGGCGTGGCATCGTGCTGGTGTCGTCGGACCTCGCCGAGCTGGTCAGCCTCTGCCATCGCATCATCGTCTTCGCGCACGACCGGATCGTCGGCGAGGTGAAGCGACCCGAGTTCGACCAGCGCAGGATCCTCTCGCTTGCCTACGAGGAGGCCGACATTGAGCCCATTCACTGAAGCGGCTTCGCCGCCGGTCCGACAGGACGGCCGCTGGAACCGGCCCCTGCAGTTCCTCCTGCGCGACGCCGGCGTGGCGATCGCGCTGGCGTTGATCGTCCTGTTCTTCTCGCTGACCGCGCCTTACTTCGCGACCACGGAGAACTTCCTCAAGGTCTTCGTCCAGATCGCGATCAACACGGTGCTGGCCTCAGGCATGACGTTCGTGATCCTGACGGGGGGAATCGACCTGTCCGTCGGCTCGGTGCTGGCGCTCTGCACGGTCGTGGGGGCCCTGACCATGACCTGGCCCGGCATTCCTGTCGCCGCCGCCGTGCCCTTGGCGCTGGTGGCCTGCATGGGCACCGGCGCGCTGTGCGGATGGATCAACGGGTTCGTCATCGAGCAGTGGAAGATTCCGCCCTTCATCGTGACGCTGGGCATGTTGAACATGGCCAGCGGGGCGGCGCGCGTGGTGAGCAACAACTCGACCATCACCGGCCTGCCGCAGGCCTTCGTCGATTTCGGCAACGCGATCATCGCGGGCGTCCTGCCGACGATCTTCCTGGTGGCGCTGTGCGTCGTCGCCATCGGCTGGTTCGTCCTGCGGTTCACCGTCTTCGGGCGAATGATCTTCGCCATCGGCAACAACGAGGAGGCCGTACGACTGTCCGGCCATGCGCCTCGAACCTACAAGATCGCGGCGTACACGATCTGCGGGCTGACTGCGGGCACCGCGGCGATGGTCTACCTCCTGCGGCTGAACGTCGGCAGTCCGATCGCGGGCATCGGCTATGAGCTCAACGCCATCGCGGCCGTCATCATCGGCGGCACGAGCCTGAGCGGCGGCAAGGGGTCGATCGTCGGCACGCTGGTGGGCGCGTGCATCCTGCAGGTGCTGAGCACCGGGCTGCAGCTGTTCGGCATCGGCGACAACTTCAAGCCGATCGTCATCGGGGCCGTGATCATCCTGGCGGTCGTGCTCGACTCGTATCGGGATCGCGTCCTGCGCAACCTGGAGGCGAGATGACTGCCGCAGCCGGGCCGCGCGTCGTCGTGGTCGGCAGCGTGAACACCGACCTGGTGCTGCGCGTGCCGCACCTGCCGTCGGCGGGCGAGACCGTCGCGGGCAGCGGGTTGCTCACGCTGTCGGGCGGAAAGGGCGCCAACCAGGCCGTCGCGGCGGCGCGCCAGGGCGCTTCGGTGCATTTCGTCGGTGCCGTGGGCGACGACGATCTCGGCGGCCGCCAGCGACGGAACCTCGCGCGCGAGGGGATCGACCTCACGCATCTGGCCACCGCGACGGGTCTGGAGACAGGCCTGGCGATGATCGCGATCGACGCGCAAGGGCAGAACATGATCGTGCTGTCCGAGGGCGCCAACGGCAGCGTCTCCGTCGACCAGGTCGAGACGGCGCGAGCCCTCATCGAATCGGCCGACGTCCTGCTCTGCCAGCTCGAGACCCCCTTGTCGGCGGTGCGGCACGCGATCGACATCGCGCATGCGAAGGGCGTTCCGGTCATGCTCAATCCCGCACCCGCGCGTCCGCTCGACCCGGCATTGCTGTCCAAGGTCGACTACCTGCTGCCGAACGAGACGGAGGCGGCGCTGCTGACGGGCCTTCCGGTCGCACCGGGGCATGCCGAGCAGGCCAGCCTCGCGGCGCGGGCGCTGCGAGCAGCTGGAGCGCGCTGCGTGCTGGTCACGCTCGGCGGGCAGGGCGTCCTGGTGGCGAACGGGCAAGACACCTGCGTGGAAGCCGCCATGACCGTGCCCGTGGTCGATACGACCGGCGCGGGCGACACCTTCGTCGGCTGCCTCGCCGTCGCCGTCGCGGAACGGCGCCTCCTGATGGATGCCGTGCGCGAGGCGCAGTGCGCGGCGGCGCTCAAGGTGACGCGGCTGGGTGCGCAGGCGGCCATCCCTCGGCGCGACGAGGTGCGGGCCTTCATGAGTGGGGGACTGCCGAATGCCATGGAAGCGGGGTCGCCAGGTCAAGGCGCTCCGCGCTCTTAGCCCGATCGGCTCGGTTCGCACGACGTGCACGAAAGGGGGCGGGCGGCGCGAATCGATGTCCGACAGGGCCAGGCGCCTTGCTCAGCGCGAGGTCATCACCGGCAAGCCCGCGTCCGCGAACGCGGTGCGCGTTACCCCTCCGAGCAGGCGATCCTCCCATCGGCCATGCCCGCAGCTTCCCATCACCAGAGGGTCGGCGCCGACATCTCCTGAGCAAGACAGCAGCGCGACGCCGATGTCGTCCTCCGTGAAGCGGATGCTCGACCGCGCCTGGACGCCATGTCGCGCCAGCCAGCGCTCGACGGCCACGACGACGGCGTGCGCCTGCACTACGCCGTCGCGGGGCAGGGCGAGCCCGTGCTGCTGCCGCACGGCTGGCCCGAGAGCTCGATCGCCTGGCGCCACGTGATGCCGCTGCTGGCGAAGTCGGGACGGCGCGTGTGGGCGATCGACCTGCGCGGCTTCGGCGACAGCGACAAGCCCGCGGGCGGCGACGCGCTCGACAACGTCGCGCGCGACGTGCACGAGTTCATCCGCGTCGAACGCCTGGCCGACGGCGGCAAGGGAGTCGACGTCGTCCTAGCCTTGGCGACGTCGCCCTCGAGGGCCGCTTGCAACCAGGAGACATCCATGCGCATCGTCACGCTCGCCGCAATCCCCGCAACCGGGATGCGCGGTTGCGGTGCGGCGTGCGCCTCATGACGAGCGCCCTTGCCCGCGGTGGACGCCGGCGCGTGCTGCGTCGAACGGCTCGAAGACCGCGGCGATCCAGTCGGAGAAGGCGCGCAGCTTGGCGCTCAGGTGGCGACCGCTGGGGTAGACCAGCTGCAACGGCTGGGGCGGGCGCGACCAGTCCTCGAGGACCGCGTGCAGCGTTCCTGCCCGGATCAACGGGTCGGCCATGAAGCGGAACGTCTGCCCCACGCCGAGGCCGGCGAGGAGTGCCGAGACGTGGGCCGTGCTCTCGTTGACGCCGACGCTGGTCTGCGGATCGATCGTGCAGGTCTCGGCGCCGCGGACGAAGTGAAGCGGGAAGGGCCGGCCCGTCAGTGACGAGAAATAGCCCGCGACGAGATGGCCGGGCGCGCGCGGCGCGGCGCCGCCGTCCCGGGGCGCGGCGAGTTCCGACGGATGCCGCGGTGTTCCGTGGGCGCGCAGATAGGCCGGGCTGGCGCAGGTGACCCACGCCAGCTCCGCGATGCGGCGCGCCACCAGCGACGTGTCGGCCAGGCTGCCCGAGCGGATGACGCCGTCCACGCCGTCGCCGATGAGGTCGACGGGGCGGTCGCCGACGCCGATCTCGAGCGCGATGTCGGGATAGCGCTTCCGAAAGTCGGGCAGCGCGGGAATGAGGATGACATTGGCGATCGACGAGCCGACGTCCACCCGCAGCCGTCCCCGCAACTGCATGCGCACGCTCGATGCCTGCGCGTCCATGTCGTCCACCTCGCCGAGCAGGCGCGAGGCGCGCTCGTAGTAGACGACGCCCGCGGGCGTGAGGCTGACGCGCCGCGTGGTGCGCTGCAGGAGCTTCGTGCCGAGGTGTTCCTCCAGGTTCTGCACGAGCTTGGTGACCGTGGGGCGCGGGATCGACAAGGTGTCGGCGGCGCGCGCGAACGCGCCGGTCTCGGCGATGCGGACGAACACGCGCAGGGCGAGAAGCTGGTCCATGGCCTCAATTATTCACCCGTGTGAATTAAGTTGTCTCCAGTTCGATGTTTATTCAATTGCGTGAACAACCTATCGTTCATCCATCGCAACAACTTCCTTGGAGCAGATCATCATGAGCAACCAACTCAGCGGAAAGATCGCCGTCATCACCGGCGCGACCAGCGGCATCGGCCTGGCCGCGGCCAAGGCCTTCGCGCGCGAGGGCGCCACGGTCGTCATCACCGGTCGACGCCAGGCGGAACTCGACGCCGCCGTGGCCGCCATCGGGCCCGGTGCCCTGGGCGTGCGCGCCGATTCGTCGCGCATGGCGGACCTGGACGCGCTCTTCGACGTGGTGCACCAGCGCCATGGCCGCATCGACGTCCTGTTCGCCAACGCCGGCGGCGGCTCGATGCTGCCGCTCGGCCAGATCACCGAGGAGCACTTCGACGACATCTTCGGGCGCAACGTGAAGGGCGTGCTGTTCACCGTGCAGAAGGCGCTGCCGCTGCTCTCGAAAGGGGCGTCCGTGATCCTGACGGGCTCGACCACCAGCGTCGAGGGCACGGCCAGCTTCAGCGTCTACAGCGCCAGCAAGGCGGCGGTGCGCAACTTCGCGCGCAGCTGGATCCTCGACCTGAAGGATCGTGGCATCCGCGTGAACACGATCGCGCCGGGCGCGACGGAGACGCCCGGTCTCGTCGAGCTCGCGGGCGAGGACAAGGCGCAGCAACAGGGGCTGCTGGACTTCCTGGCCTCGCGCATCCCGCTGGGCCGCGTGGGCCGCCCCGAGGAGATCGCCAACGCCGCGGTCTTCCTGGCTTCGGACGCATCGAGCTTCGTCAACGGCATCGAGATGTTCGTGGACGGCGGCCAGGCCCAGGTCTGAGCCTTCGTGCGAGGGCACGCGTGCCCGCACGCGTCGCGCGATCCTGCAAATGAGATCAGACGCGAACCTCACGTCGACCGATGGCAGGCACGGCGCTCTGCTCGCCATCTGTCGACTCGACAGCGAGCCGTCGCCATCGATGCGGACGTCGCCGTTGCGAAACGTGCCGAACGGCACACCGCATTTGCCGCACGACTTCCATCGGCCGCGCGTCCGTGCGCGTTCGAACTCGTCGGCATGCCAACGCATGGCGCTTGCCGCCCCGGCCGATCTCCCGACGTCGCCGTGGACTGTTCCGCTCTCCTCACCCGCCAGCTGGCCGAGCTCGCGACACTCGTCTCCCGCCTTCGGTCGACCCGGCGCGGGGAGGACGCGGCTCGGCTGTTCGGAGACCTGTCGAACCGGGCGGTGCTCCACGTGCTGTCGCGCGAGCGCGTCCTGCTGCCCGCCTGGCGTCATGTGCGGTGGAAGGACATTCCCCTGGATGCGATGTCGGGGCACGTGCGGTTCAAGCAGGCGCTGGCCGACCTGCTCGTTCGACCGCCCTCCGCGGACGGACACGCCGCGGCGCTGAGCGTGTTCGCCCAACACGTCGAGCGACAGCGCGCGCTCGACACGCGCCGCCTCATCCCGACGCTGCGCGATGTCATGGACGTCCATCTGCGGCGGCAACTGTGCAACGACGTCGAGCTGCTCTTCGAGACGGGAAGTCCGCCGATGCGCGAGGCGGTGATCGGCGACGCATCGCCGCAGGCGCTCATCCGCGAAGCGGAGATCGTCCTGAGCTCGCTGGCAGGCGCGGGTCGCGGCGACTCACCGGGGCGAGCCTGAAGGCCTGCCGCGCGGCCGCACGACAGGCCCACGGAAAAAGAAAAGAGCCCGGTCATGGGGGCCGGGCTCAAGGTGCTTCAAGGAAGGACAGCCCAGGGAGGAAAGCTGTCCCGCCTTCAGTATGAGGCGTTAAATCTGTGCGAAGCGCACTTTTTAATTGCCGAGTGGCTTTTGCTTCACAGCGGCGTGAAACGACCGTCACGACCGGCGCCTGGCCGTGGCGACGCGGCACCGCCTGGGCCGGCGGCAGCTGCCGGCCGGCCTGCGCGCCCGCCGTATCGACGAGTCACGTCGGCCGCGGCGAGCGCGGGACGAGCTGGACGCCCTTGAGCACCTGGTGGACGGGCGTCCTCGCACCGGCAGCGCTCGCGTCATCGTCCTGCTGGAACTCGCTTTCGAGCTGGTCGAGCAGCGCGTTGAGGCCGGCGGATCCGATCTGTCGCCAGGCGCGGATTCTCGGAGCGCGAAGTTCCGGCCGGCCCAGCATCGCGTCCATGTCGACGACACGGCCGGTGCATCGGCGCACGGCGAACTTGATGCGGTTGCGCAGGATGAAGCTTTCGGAGTTCATGGCAGAGAGGCGTTCCCCACCCTCGACGAGCGGGACTTGCCAGCGTGATTGGCCTGCGCGAAGGGGAGCAAGGCTGATACCTGCGCGACAGCGTGCCCCGCCTGCCGCGCCGTCGTCACCGTTGCCCTGTGGGCTCCGTCATCCGGAGCAGGACGACCGTCGACCGGCCGCTGGCCTGGTGGTGAAGGAGCGCCGCGCGCTCGATGGCGGCGACGTGGGCGCCGAAGGCCTCCAGCCAGCTCTGCGAGCTCTCGCCGGCGCCGAAGTGCTCGCGCAGGACGCTCTCGGGCACCACGACGCGAAAGCGCGCGAGCCCGTTCGCCACCTCGGCCTCGACGCTTTCCAGCACCGTGCCGAGCCGGATGTCAACGAGCGCCATGACCGCCGCGTGCACTGCGCATCGCCGCGACGATGGCCCGGCGCCGCGTGACGCCCGCGCGGCGCGCGTCCAGGCGGGCGCGCGAGTCGGGCGGCGTCTGCAAATCTTCCGGATCCGGCACCGCGTCCGACAGGCTTCTCATCAGTTCATTTTCAGGTAGCCGGCTGAACTGGACAACTGAGCGAGCGATCAGCGAAACGCGTGTGCGATGCGTTCGGCGCGCGCTTGCCCGAACCGCGATGGGGATGGCCGGGCTTCCCGTCCGAGGGCCGCCCGGCCCGGTCAGCGGCGGGCGAGATTCATCACGGCCATGCCCATCACGGCCAGCGCGCCGCCCACCGCGATGGAGGCGTCGACCGGCTCGCCCAGCCACGACGTGGCGAACAGGACGCCGAACAGCGGCACCAGGCTGATGTAGCCGGCGGCCGCCCCGGCGCCGAGCGCGGCCACGCCTTCGAAGTACCAGGCGTAGGCGATCACGGTGGCCCCGGCGGCGAGGAAGCCCAGCGCGATCCACGTCATCTTGCCCGCGTGCAGCGGGCTCGCCAGCGCGGCGGGCCCTTCGAACACCAGCGTCGCGGCGACCAGCATCGCGAGGCCGAAGCCCGCGGTGACGGTCGTCGTCGTCAGGGCGTCGATGCCGGCGAGCAGGCGGCGGCCGATCAACGTGTAGGCGACCCACGTGGCCACGCATCCGAGCAGCAGCGCCTCGCCCGTGCCCACGCTGCCGGAAAGCAGCGTCCACGGGGCGCCGTGCGTCATGACGATGAGGGCGCCCGCGGCCGCCAACGCCATGCCCGCGCCGATGCGCCAGTTCAGGCGCTCGCCGAACCACCAGGCGGCCATCAGCGTCGTCACGACCGGGTTGGTCGTGACCACCAGCGCCGCGCGGCCGGCCGCGACGTGGGTCAGGCCGAGCATGAAGAACATCGCGTAGCCGAACACGCCCACCGCGCCGCCCACGGCCAGTCCCGCCCACTGGCGCGCCGTGAGCCGGCGCAGGCGCGCGAAACCGCCGTCGACCTGCATCCACGCCAGCAGCAGCGCCAGCGCGATGCCGAAGCGCCAGGTGGCGGCCGCCAGCGGCGGCAGCGCCTGCGCCAGCACGCGCCCGCACGGCCAGGACCCGCCCCACAGCGCCGCCATCCCGACCAGCTTGAGATGGACGGCCCAGGGCGGACGGGGGCTGGCGAGCGAAGCGGCGGCGGACACGGAAGCGGTCATCTCGAGGGGTGGCGCGGCCACCGGGGAGCAGGGCAGTACGTTACTATCCGATCATTGGATTTCATTGGCAAATGAGCATTCGCTCATGGCATCCGGATGACCTTCACGCAGCTCGAGGTGTTCGCCGCCCTCGCCAGGGCCGGCAGCTTTTCGCGGGCGGCCGCGCTGCTGGGCATCACGCAGAGCGCGGTGAGCCACGCGATGCGCGCGCTCGAGACCGAGCTCGGCGTCACGCTGGTGCAGCGCGATGGATCGGAGTCCACGCTCTCGGAAGCGGGCGCGCGGCTGCTGGTCCGCGCGAACGACATCCTGCAGCAGCGCGAGGCCCTGCGGCAGGAGGCTGCGGGCGCGCGCGGCGTGGCCAGCGGCACGCTGCGCATCGGCTCGTTCGGCTCCACGGTGTCGCTGCGACTGCTGCCCGGGCTGCTGGCCGCCTACCGTCGCCTGCACCCGCAGGTGGAAGTGCAGGTGGAGGAGCAGGCGGACGAGACGGTGATCCACTGGCTGCTCGAACGCCGCATCGAGATCGGCTTCGTCAGCCTGCCGGACGACCGCTTCGAGACGCTGCCCCTGGCCGAGGACGAGTTCGTCGCGGTCATCCCGGAAGGCCACCGGCTGGCGCACAAGCGCAGCATCCACCCGCGCGACCTCGACGGCGAGCCCTTCATCCGCAGCGGCGCGGGCAGCGGTTCGGCCATCGACCGCATCCTGGCGGACGCCGGCGCGTCGCCCAAGGTGTTGTACCGTTTCGGGCAGCTCAACTCGATCCTGGGCTTCGTGGCCCAGGGCCACGCGCTGGCCATCGCGGCCCGCCTCGCGCTGCCGGACGACGTGCCGGGCGTCGTCTGCCGCAGCCTGTCGCCACCACAGCGGCGCATCACGGGGCTGGCCGTGCGGAGCATGAAGAGGCTGTCACCCGCCGCCGCGGCGTTCGTGGACGTGGCGAGACGCCAGGCGCGAACGGGGTCGAGGTCGAGGTGAGCGAGCCGCCGAAGCAGACCTTCCGGCGCTCGAGGTCCGGCACGGGCGCGCGTGCGCGTCGCGAGGCGCGAGGACTGGAGACGGATGAAAGTTCGGCGAGGGCGCGAGAGCGGGTCAAGCCGCGTCGGTCTCAGCGATAGACGACCCGGCGTGCGCCGCGCTCGGAGACGGGCACGTCGGCACTGCGGTCGTACACCATCAGGCAATGGTGGCACTTCGCGAACGCGAGCTGGCCGCGGCTGGCTTCGCGCCAGGCGAACAGGCGCGGGCGGCCGCCGAAACCGTATTCGGCGACGTGCTCGGTCTGGCCGCAATGGTTGCAGCGAAGAAGGAGATCGCGTCCGCTCATTTCGGACGACACGTGTCCAATCGCTTTCACGATCAACCACCTGCAATTCAATGTGGCGGCAGGCGCCACGGTGCTCGGAACTTCTGACGAAGCCTGATGTCCGCCGTGGCCTGCTCTGATGGCGTGGCCGACGCGAACTGCACCCTCTGGCGTGCGATTGTCCTCGCGGATCCTTTCACTGTCTTGACAGGAAACGTGCGGAAATACCGCTTCGCCGGGGCCCGATGCGGTGGCGCGGCGCGGGCGCGGGCGGCGCTCGGGCCGCGATCCCGGCCTGCGCGTCTCAGTCCCCGTCCTCGACCTCCGGCACGATCTCCTCGAAGTAGTAGATGCCGACGCCCACGCGGGCGGTGTCGCCCCATTCGGACTCGGGGATCGCGGACAGGTCGTGCTCCGACAGCCAGGCGTCCAGGCCCTCCAGCAGCTTTTGCGCCTGCTTGCCGCTCAGTGCGCGGAACGCGGGCAGCGCCTCGGGCGGGATGCCGAAGTGCATCACCTTGCGCTGGTAGCGGGCGTCGAGGGCGCGCGTCTGCTCGATGTTGAAGGTGATGGTCTCGGCGAGGTCGCTCACGTCGGCGCCGAGGATCGCGATCTTGGCAATCATGCCCTCGTTGGGCACGAAGCCGCGCTGAACGAGCTGCACGCAGCCGTCGTCGCGCACCTGCACCGAGCCGACGCGCGTGAGTTCGTCCAGCACCGCGCGGCTGGGGACGTCGCCGCCGTGCAGGCGCACGAGTTCGTTGAAGCCGTCGGGGCCGTCCATCGCCAGCGCGCGCGGGCTGCCGCCGTCGCCGGAGAACCGCGCCTCGCGCACCCAGGCCGTCACGACGCGGGCCGCGCGGTTGTAGTGCGTGCTGTCGGCGTTGGCGCCGCTCCAGGGCTCGGTCAGGAGCGTGTTGACCTCCTTGCGCGTCAGGCCCGTGAGGATGGCCGCGCGCGACACCGAGGGCTTGCGCCCCGGCAGCGCGAAGTCCTCCATCGCGCATTGCGCGTACACCCGCTTGGCCACCGACTCGAATGCGCTGTAGGAGAACGAATGCTTGAGCATCAGCCGCACGATCGGACGCAGCAGCCTGGCGAGCGCCGCGCCGAGTGCCGTGGTCAACGCGGAGTCTTCAAGCATTGCGGAACTATAGATCCGCGGGGTCGCAGCGGTCCCGTCGCTGGGGCGCCGAGCGCGTGCGGTGTCCGTTATTTGCGACCAGTCTTTGCATGGAGCCCTGTTCGAGAGGCGTCTGGGAGGAGGGCGCGGCCGGCCCTGTCGCCGGGTCGGGCCGGGGGTGCCCAGGGCGAACCCGTCGGCCGCATCCTGCCGGCGCGCGGGCGCGGACGCCTTGACGCCGCGCAAGCCGCGCGCCGCAATGCCCCGATCGGACCGGCGGCACGCCTGCCCTGTGTAAAGTCGAGGCTGTCGCACCCGCACCCCTGCCCCACGTGACTCCCACGCACATCGCGATCCTCGACGACGAGGCCGACATCACCGAACTGCTCGGCGGCTACTTCGGCAGCCAGGGCTATCGCGTCACGCAGCTGCACCACGGCCGCGACCTCATGGCCCTGATGGCGGCCGACGCGCCCGCGCTGGTGCTGCTGGATCTGGGCCTGCCCGGCGAGGACGGCTTCGGGATCGCGCGCCAGTTGCGCGAGCACCATCGCTGCGGCCTGGTGATCGTCACGGGCCGCGGCGACTCCATCGACAAGATCGTCGGGCTCGAGGTCGGCGCCGACGACTACGTCACCAAGCCGTTCGACCTGCGCGAGCTGGCCGCCCGCGTGAAGGCCGTGCTGCGGCGCACGGCGGCGGCGCCCGAGGCGGCGCCCGAACCCGCCCCCGTGGCGCCGGCGCCGGCCCTGCGCGAGCGCTTTGCGTTCGCGGGCTGGACGCTGGACGTCGCCGCGCGCACGCTGCACGACCCGGCCGGCGCCGAGGTGGCGCTCACCGGCGGCGAGTTCGACCTGCTGGGCGTACTGGTGCGCCACCCGGGCCGCGTGCTGTCGCGCGACTTCCTGCTGGAGCAGACGCGCGGCCGCGACGCCGCACCGTTCGACCGCACGATCGACGTGCAGGTGGGCCGCCTGCGCCGCAAGATCGAGGTCGATCCGGAGCGGCCGGAGCTGATCAAGTCGGTGCGCGGCGCGGGCTACGTGCTCGTGCCGGCGGTGACTTCCGCGGCCTGAAGGAGACGCGATGCGCCGCGAGCACGGGAAGTCGCTGTCGCTGATGGGCTTCGACGAGGGCAGCGTCTTCCGCTCGATCTTCGGCGCCCACCCCGACGCGATGCTGCTGGTCGACGGCAACGGCGACATCGTGATGAGCAACCCCGCCGCCGAGGCGCTGCTGGGCTACAGCGCCGACGAGCTCGCCGCGATGAGCGTCGACGCGCTGCTGCCTTCGGCCAGCCGCGGCCGCCACGCGTCGCATCGCGAGACCTACGGCCGCGCGCCGCGGGCACGTCCGATGGGCGACCAGACCGACCTCGCCGCGCAGCGCAAGGACGGCAGCGAGGTGCGCGTGGAGATCGCGCTGAGCCCGCTGCAAGATCACGGGCTGCCGTTCGTGGTGGCGTCGATCCGCGACATCGGCGAGTACCCGCGCGTGAAGAAGGCGCTCAAGCAGGCGCGCTACAGCGAGCACCTGGCGCAGCTCGCGCGCCTGGCCGTCGACGAGCGCAACCCCGATGCGCTGCTGGCGCACGCGCCGCGCATCGCGGCCGAGGCGCTGCAGCTGAGGTCGGCGATCGTGCACCTGCTGGAGGATGGCGGGCGCCAGTTCCGCGTGGCGGCCGGCGTGGGCCTGCTGCCCGACCTGCCCGTGGGCGCGCGCATGCCCGCCTCGCCCGACTGCCCGCCCGGCGTCATGCTGGCCGCGGGCCACACCGTGGTCATGCCCGACTACGCCGGCGCCGTGCCGCGCCTGCATCCGCGCTTGGTCGACGCGGGCCTGGTATGCGGCGCGGCGTCGCCGTTGAGCGACCGCGGCCGCATCTTCGGCGCGCTGACGATCCATTCCGACCGACCCTATCCGTTCGGCCCCGACGAGATCCGCTTCCTCGAATCGGTGTGCGGCCTGCTGGCCACCAGCCTGCAGCGCGCGCGCACCGAGGAGGCGCTGAACCACTCGCAGCGGCTCGAGAGCGTCGGCCAGCTCACGGGCGGCATCGCGCACGACTTCAACAACCTGCTGACCGTGATCCAGGGCAACCTGCAGATCCTCGAGACGCTGCCCAACCTGGCCGCCGACGCGCGCGGACAGAAGCTGCTCGACGCCGCGGGGCGGGCCACGCGGCGGGCCGCCGAGCTCACGAGCAAGCTGCTCGCGTTCTCGCGCCGCCAGGTGCTGCAGCCCAACGCGGTGGACGTGAGCGCGATGCTGCATTCGCTGGCCGACATGCTGCGCCGCACGCTCGACCAGCGCGTGCGCATCGCCATCGACGTCGAGCCCGGCTGCCCCGGCGTGCTCGCCGACCCGGTGCAGCTCGAATCGGCGCTGCTGAACATCGCCATCAACGCCCGCGACGCGATGCCCGACGGCGGCGATCTCGTGTTCCGTGCACGCCGCGCCACGACGTTGCCCGATGACGCCGCGATCGCCGCGGCGCCCGGCGATGCGCCGGGGTTCGTGTCGATCGCGGTGTCGGACACGGGCACGGGCATGCCGGAGGCCGTGCGCGAGCGCGCGTTCGAGCCGTTCTTCACGACCAAGGGCGCGGGCCGCGGCACCGGGCTGGGCCTGAGCACGGTCTATGGCTTCGCGACGCAGTCGGGCGGCACCGTGACGCTGGACTCGGCGCCCGGCGCCGGCACCACCGTCACGATGCACCTGCCGCAGCCCGGCGTGCTCGCCGCCGTCGCGCCCGACGAGCCTGCATCGCCGCAGGCCGTGCCGCGCGGCCTTCGCGTGCTGCTGGTGGAGGACGATTCGGCCGTGCGCGCCGTGGCGCTCGAGTTCCTGGAGGCGCTCGCCGCGCGCGTGACCGCCTGCGTCAACGGCGAGGAGGCGCTCGCCGCGATCGACGCCGGCGCGCAGTTCGACCTGCTGCTGTCGGACATCGCGCTGGGCGCCGGCATGCGCGGCACCGAACTCGCGCGCAAGGCGCAGGCGCGGCGGCCGGGGCTGGCGGTGCTGCTGGTGTCGGGCTTCTCGGCCGAACTGATCGACGTCGACCGCGTGGCGCCGCCGGACTGGGCGCTGCTGCCCAAGCCCTATTCGCGCAACGACCTGACGTCGGCGATCGCGACGGCGCTCGGCGGCGCACCGGAGTAAGGCGGCGGCCCGGCGCTTGAAAGGAACGGCGGGTCACGACCCGCCATTCGCCCCCGGCACGCCGGTTTCAGTGCAGCGGCGCGACCGGCGCCAGGCACTGCTGCACGAAGCCGTCGAGGGCAGCCACGTCTTCGATCACGATGTCGCGCCGGCACTTGTCGGGGAAGCCGATCAGGCCTTCGCGCACGAGCTTGGACAGCGCGCGGCTGACCGTCTCCAGCGAGATGCCCAGGTAGTTGCCGATCTCGGCGCGCGTCATGTGCAGCTGGATGTGGTCATTGCGCAGCCCGCGGCGGGCGAGCGCGCCGGCCCAGTTGCTCAGGAAGTCGGCCACGCGGGCGTCGGCCGGCAGCGTGCACACGGTCATCAGCGAGTTGCGGTCGCCGGTGATCTCGCGGCTCATGCCCTCGTGCAGCACGGCCATCAGCGCGGGGCGGGTGGCGCAGGCCTGCAGCAGCGCGGCGTACGGAATGGCCCAGACCTCGCCGATGTCCATCGCGACGACGTCGCAGTCGTGCGCGCCGTCGGCGATGCCGTCCAGGCCCAGCCAGTCGCCGCGGAACTTGAAGCTGACGATCTGCTCGCGCCCGTCGGGCGACAGCGTGACCACCTTGTAGAAGCCGGAGTTGACGACGAACAGGTGCGTGAAGCGGTCGCCCGAGCGATAGACCTTCTGGTCGGCGCGCATCAGGTGGCGCTGGATCTCGACCGACGACGCGACCAGCTCCAGGCGCTCGCCGATCGCGCGGCTGTGGGCGGCGGCATCCGCCAGGTCGCGGCGGGCGCTGCGGCGCGCGGCCGGCGTGACGGCGCTGGTGGCCGCGGACAGGGGAGCGTGGCGGGGCGTCGAGGGGGCGTCGTACAGCATGGCGTGCTTTCTTGAGGGCGCTCGGCGGGGAGCGGATGAAGCCACTGTAGGCAGCGCCCATGAGCGCACGACGACCTGCCGGCGTCACTCGGTAACGCTCGGTGAACCGACGGTGACGGACGCGCACCGCGGGTTCGACCCGACGCCCGGCTTGACGCCGCGCAAGGCGGGCGTGTCGGCGCCGACTAACCTTCGCGGACCGCTCCGCTTGGCGAACCTCGATGTCTCTTTCCCTTTCCCGTCAGCTGCTCGACGGCGACGACCTCGGCTCCGACGAGGCGCGCACCCTCGTCGAGGCCGCGTGCCGCCTGCGGCTGGCGGCGCGGGAGGCTGGCGAATCGCTGCCGCTGCTCGGCCGCCACGTGGCGATCGCCGGCGACGACCACGACAGCCCTTCCGCCCGCCTGTTCGAACGCGCCGCCACGAGCCTGGGCGCGCGCGTGTCGCGCATCGGCTCGGCCGGTCTGCTGGAGGGCCGCGAGCGCGCGCTGCATGCGGCGCGCATGCTGGGCAGCCTGTACGATGCCGTCGACGTGCTGCCGTTCGCGCCTGAGCAGGCGCGCGAGTTGCAGGAGATCGCCGGCGTGCCGGTGTACGCCGACCTGGGCGGCGCGGGCGGCCCGCTGCATCGCCTGCTGCCGGTGCTGGAGCGCACGCAGGTGCCGTGTCGTCCCGGCGACGAGACGCTGCTGCGCCTGGTGCAGGCGGTGCTCGTCGAGACGATGCCCTGAGCCGGCGCCGCCGCGCCGCCGCGTCACACCACCTTGGAAAAGCGCTCGCGCGATTGGCCGTCGCGCAGGTAGCGGTCGAACACCATCGCCACCGCGCGCACCACGAACCAGCCCTGCGGCGTGACCTGCACGGCGTCCTCGCGCAGCTCCACGAAGCCGTCGGCGACGAAGGGCGCGAGTGCCGCGAGCTCGGGCGCGAAGTCCTCGCGCATGCGGCCGGCGTGGCGGGCGTCGATGTCGGCGAAGGCGACGCGGCCGTGGCACATCAGCGCCATGATGACGTCGCGCCGGCGCAGGTCGTCGGCTGCCAGCTCGATGCCGCGCACGACGGGCAGGTGGCCCTGTTCGAGCGCCTCGTAGTACTCGGGCAGCGTCTTGGCGTTCTGGTAGTAGCTGTCGCGGATGCGGCCGATGGCCGACACGCCCAGGCCCACCAGCTCGCAGTCGGGGTGCGTGCTGTAGCCCTGGAAGTTGCGCTGCAGCCGCCCCTCGCGGCGCGCGATCGCGAGCGCGTCGCCGGGCAGCGCGAAGTGGTCCATGCCGATGTAGTCGTAGCCGCGCTCGAGGAATTTGCCCATCGCCAGCGCGAGCATGTCCACGCGCTGGGCGGCGGCGGGAAGGTCTTCCGTCGCGATGCGGCGCTGCGGCTTGAAGCGCGAGGGCAGGTGGGCGTACGCGTACAGCGCGATGCGGTCGGGGCGCAGCGCCACCATCTGCTCGATCGTGCGCGCGAAGCTCTGCGGCGTCTGCAGCGGCAGGCCGTAGATCAGGTCGGCATTGATCGACTCGAAGCCGCAGGCGCGCGCGGCCTGCATGATCTCGCGCACGCTCTCGTACGGCTGCACGCGGTGCACGGCGCGCTGCACGTCGGCGTCGAAGTCCTGCACGCCGAAGCTGACGCGGTTGCAGCCCTGGCCGCGCAGGAACGCGAGGCGCTCGGCCGTGACGGTGCGCGGGTCGACCTCGATCGACAGTTCCGCGTCCGGCGCGAAGCGGAACGCGCGGCCCAGGCGGGCCATCAGCCGCGCGATCTCGGCATCGCTGAGGAAGGTCGGCGAGCCGCCGCCGAAATGCAGCTGCGAGATCGCGCGGCCCGTGCCCATGCGCGCGACGACGAGGTCGATCTCGCGCTCCAGCGCGTCGAGGTAGGGCCCCGCGCGGTCGTGGTGCTTCGTGATGATCTTGTTGCACGCGCAGTACCAGCACAGCGACTCGCAGAACGGGATGTGCACGTAGATCGACAGCGGCGCCGGCTCGCCGCGCTCGCAGGCGGCGCGGTGCTCGTCCAGCAGCACGCCCAGGCGCTCGGGCGCGAAGCCGTCGGCGAAGCGGTCGGCGGTCGGATAGGACGTGTAGCGCGGCCCGGGGCCGTCGATGCGGCGCAGCACCGGCTCGGGCGGGATGCGGCGGTCGGGCAGGATGGGGATGGTCGGCGTGAGCATGCCGCCATCGTGCGGCCCGCGCGCCCGCCATGGCTTGCGCGCCGTCAAGCGCGGCCCGTGGCCCTAGCCTCGGCCCAGGCCCAGCGGCGGCGGCACCGTGAAGACGATGCGGTCGAACAGCGCTCGGTAGGCCTCCTCGGGGCCGAGGCCGGTGATCGGATCGGGCTCGGGCACCAGCGCCCCGTCGAGCTCGGCCCAGTCCGCCGGCGTGAGCACCTGCACCGCGAGCGGCATGACCTCGCGCTCCTCCAGTGCCATGTGCTCGAGATAGAACTCCGTGTAGCGCCGCACGGCGCTCTCGAAGGCTTCGCGGCGCGCGTCGCCGATCACCTCCCATGCGGTCAGCGCGTGCTCGAGCGTGCGGATCCAGAACTCGCCGCGCGCGTGCTCCTCCTCCAGCCGGTCCAGCAGCTCGCGCGACCACGGCGCCCGCGCCCGCAGCTTCGGGAACAGCAGTTCGGACTCCTTGCGGTGGTGCTGGCGCTCGGGGAAGTCGGCGACGTAGAACACCATGTCGCGCAGCAGCGCGAAGTCGGGCGTGCGACCGTCGCCGGCGCGCGGCACCAGCAGCGGCAGCGTGCGCAGCATCGCGGCCAGCGCCGCGTGCTCGTCGCGCAGGATCTTCAAGGTGGCGGTCATGGCGTCCTCGTCGTCCCGCCGAGGTTCCCACCAGCGCGCCGCGCGTGGCTTGCGCGGCGTCAATCCACGCCGCACTCAGTACGCCACGGCCTTGCGCGCGTAGAAGTACGAGACCTCCGCGATCTCGTCGTCGGTCATGCCGCGCGCGACGTCGCGCATCTGCGCCTCGCCGTCGTTGCGGCGCTGGCCGCTGCGGAACTGAGCCAACTGGCCGGCGAGGTAGGCACGCGGCATGCCTTCGAGCCACGGCGCGCCGATCTTCTGGTCGACCTGGCCGTGGCAGGCGATGCACGGCGGGATGTTGCGCATCGGGTCGCCGACGCGCACGAGCTTGGGCAGCGACTCGTCGTAGGTCGTCGGCGCGGTGCGCGCCTGCGGCAGCGACGCGTAGTAGGCCGCCAGGTCGTCGATGTCGCGCGACTTCAGGTTGCGCGCCATCGCCTGCATGATCGAGCTGGCGCGCGCGCCGCTGGCATAGTCGCGCAGCTGCTTGATGATCACCTCGGGGAACTGCCCCGCCAGGTTCGGCGCATTCGAGCTGCTGGTGCCCAGCGCGCCATGGCACATCGTGCAGTTCAGCGCGAGCGTCGCGCCGCGGCCGATCGCCACGGCGTCGTCGGCGTGCGTCATGCGGCGATCGAGCACCACCTGCGTGCCGGCCGCCTCGTGTGCGGCCGACGGCCGGCTCCACGACGTCGGCACGCCCGCGGCGCGGCAGATCGCGCCCCACAGGCCGTCGGCCGCGAAGTCCGCCTTCTGCGACGGCAACCAGACGAAGCCCACCAGCAGGCTGGCGATCGTCAGCCCGACCAGCGACACCACGCTCCAGCGCACCCAGGCGTTGTTCCAGGACCAGTTCTGTTCGGTGGGCATGTCAGCGGCTTCCGATGGGGATCACGGGCACGTACGCGTTGGCGAGGCGCGCGATCTGCACGATCGGCCAGCCGTAGTTGACGACGGTCAGCGCCACCATCATCCCGAACCACAGGCCGAAGCGATTCAGCGCGACAGGCGCGGGCGCGTCGGGATGCGTGGAGACGGCAAAGGTGAACGGCGCGGGCGACGCGGTGCGGCGCGGCCGCGCGAGGATCGCGATGAACAGCACGGCCGACACCAGCAGGATGAAGCCGCCGATCACCGAGGCGATCACCGTCCACGCCTGCGGCGCGATGTCGGGGTGCGAGTAGTCGTAATAGGCCATGCGGCGCGGCATGCCCAGCAGGCCCACCAGGTGCCACGGCATCGTCAGCACCATCATGCCGATGAACCACAGCCACAGCTGCAGCCTGACCGGGCCGCGCGGCAGCGGCTCGCTGCGCGTGAGCTGAGGCCACAGCTCGTAGGCGATGACCATGTACATGATCACGATCGCGCCGCCGAAGATCAGGTGGAAGTGGCCCGTGACCCACTGCGTGTTGTGGATCGTCTCGTTCATCTGGTAGCTCATGTTGATGAGGCCGCCGGCGCCGCCGAAGCCCAGCATCACGAACGACAGCGCGAGCGCCAGCATCACCGGGTTGTCCCATGGCAGCGCCTTGACCCAGCCGAACGGTCCGCGGCCGCCGCGCAGGCGTGCCGCGATCTCCACCGAGGCCGTGATCGTGAACACCGTCAGCAGCGTCGGGATGGACACCATCGCCGTCATCACCGCGTGCACGAACTTGAAGCCAGCGCCCACCTGCGGGTCGGCGAACAGGTGGTGGATGCCGATCGGCATCGAGAACACGAGGAACAGCACGAACGAGACGCGGCCCATCATGTCGCTGTACAGCCGGCCGCCAATCGCGCGCGGCACGATCGTGTAGAACGCGATGTAGGCGGGCATCAGCCAGAAGTAGACGATGGCGTGCAGCGTCCACGAGAACAGCACCCGCGCGAGGCCGGCGTTGATCGTGTCGGTCAGGCCCAGCGAGGCGGGCAGGATCAGCAGCAGCACCTCGCTGGCGGCGCCCAGCGACGTCCAGAACCACAGCAATGCGCCGGCGACGTTGCCGAACATCGCCAGCGGCACCGTCGCGCCCGGGTTGGCCTTGCGCCAGGCGCGCAGGTTCACGAGCATCAGCGCCACCCAGACCCACGAGCCCACCACCACCAGCACGACGCCCAGGTAGTAGAACGCGCTGCCGATCATCGGCGGGTAGAACGTGTACAGAACCGACGCCTTGCCCGCGGCGGTGGTCGCGGCCGCCATCACGGTGCCGGCGATCAGCATCCAGAAGCCGCCCCAGGCCCAGCGCAGGCCGATCAGCGGCTGCTTGAGCGCGAGCTCGGTGATCGCGTAGCCGAAGCCCATCGCCACCAGCGTGGGCATCACGTAGCCCATCACGGTGCCGTGCGCGGTGACCGAGCGGTAGTAGTGCTCGGGGTTGCTGATCCACGCGTGCAGCGGGCTGCGCACGAACATCTGCCATTCGCCCAGCACCACCGCCAGGGCGAACGCGACGAACGCCACCCAGAAGTGCGCGAGCACGAGTCGCCTAGCGAGGAACACAGCTCAGCCTTTCTCCGGAACGGGCGCGCGACTGGAACTCGTCGCGCGGCAGCACCTGGACATGCGCCCACATGGCCTCGTGGCCCACGCCGCAGTACTCGTGGCAGGGCATCAACTGCTCGCCGGCGGTGGGGAAGGTCGCGGTGAAGGTGGACACGAAGCCGGGCACCAGCATCGTGTTGGCGTTGGTGCGGCCCACGACGAATCCATGGATCGCGTCGGCGCTGGTGCCGCGGAAGGTCACCGGCGTGCCGGCCGGCACCACGATGCACGGCGGCTGGAACGCGTACTGCTGCGCGACCACGCGCACCATCACCTGGCCGTCGGGCTCGATCGAGGTGCCCAGGTTGCTCTCGACGAACTCGCCGCGGATGTGCAGCGTGCGCACGTCGACGGTCTCCACGCGCGACGGCGGCATCGCCGCCCAGTGCAGCGCCGTGACGATCATCGTCGCGACCAGCAGCGCGATGATGCCCACCACGAGGATCGCCCAGCGGCGCTCGGCCGCGATCGCGACGGCGGAACTGCCGTGCCCTGAACTCATTGGATCGCTCCACGCGGCAGGTACACCGCGAAATAGAAGACAAAGACGATGGCGACGACGATCGCGGTGGCGACGCCGGCCACGGCGAATGCGCCGACGGGTCCGCGCTGCACGATCTCGTCGACCCGCGCGTCCTCGTCGTTGGCGGCCGCGGGCCGGTCGATGGGGGGCTCGTTCATGGCGTTCACTCCGGCAGCAGCTTGCGCAGGTCGTTGGCCTGGGCGGGCGTCACGGGCGTGCCGGCGTTGTCCCAGGCCACGCGGATGTAGGTGACGACGGCCGCGACCTCGTTGTCGTCGAGGATGTGCGAGAACGGCGGCATGCCGTACGGCCGCCCGTTCTTGCGCGTGCCCGGCGCATAGCCGCCGTTGAGCACCATGCGGATCGAGTTCACCGGCGACAGCATCGTGATCGACTGGTTGCCGGCCAGCGGCGGGTAGGCCGGCGGCTGGCCCTTGCCCTCGCCGCCGTGGCACGCGGCGCATTGCTGCGCGTAGACCTTGCGACCCAGCTCCATCACGGCCGGGTCGACCAGGCGCGCCTGGCTGGTGGGCGGCGGCTCCGAGTCGCGCTTCGGCAGCGCGCGCAGGTAGACGGCCATCGCCTTGGCGTCCTCGTCGCTGAGGTACTGCAGGCTGTTGTAGACGACCTCGGCCATCGGCCCGTACACCGCGCCGCGGTGCGATGCGCCCACCTGCAGCAGGTCGGCGATGTCCTGGATGTCCCAGTCGCCCAGGCCCGCCTCGCGGTTGGACGTCAGCGACGGCGCGTACCAGTTCTGGTTCGGGATCATGCCGCCCTCGAAGGCCTTGGACTCGCTCGATCCGCCGAGCGCGTTGATCGCGGTGTGGCACATCGCGCAGTGGCCCAGGCCCTGCACCAGGTAGGCGCCGCGGTTCCATTCGGACGTCTGCGCCGGGTCGGGCTTGTACTCGCCCTCGCGGAAGTACAGGCTGCGCCAGCCCAGCAGCAGGTCGCGGTTGTCGAACGGGAAGTGCAGCTCGTGCGGGCGGTTGGGGTGGCGCACCGGCGGCACCGACATCAGGTACGCGAAGATCGCGTCGGAGTCGGCACGCGTGACCTTGGTGTACGACGCGAACGGCATCGCGGGGTACAGCAGGGAGCCGTCGCGCGACACGCCCGTATGCATCATCCGGTAGAAGTCGTCGGCGGTCCAGCGGCCGATGCCGGTGTCGTCGTCGGGCGTGATGTTGGGCGCGTACAGGTTGCCGAACGGCGTGGGCATCGGCCGGCCGCCGGCGAAGACCTGGCCGTCCTTGTCGGTGTGGCAGGCGACGCAGTCCCCCGCGCGCGCCAGGTACTCGCCGCGCTCGATGACCGTGGTGTGCGCGTTGGCGTGGCGGACCTGCTTGTCGTGCGGCAGCTCGCCGGGCAGCAGGAAGTGCAGCGCGAGGGCGCCGATGCCGGCGACGACGACCGCGCCGAGGGCGATGCGTGCGGCGAGCTTCACTTGGCGCCCCTCTGGCTGCCGCAGGCAAACGGCATGCGGTCGATGTCGGCCTTCTCGGGCGACAGGTCCTTGGGCGGCGGCTGCAGCGACAGCCACGTCGTGACGGCGGCGATGTCGGGGTCGGACAGGCGCGTGGCCACGCGCTTCATGCAATCGGGCTCGGGCGCATGGCGGTCGCCGGTGCGCCAGCGCGTGAGCTGCGCCGTGACGTAGGTCGGGCGCAGGCCCGTCAGCCCCGGCACGCCGGGCTGCATGCCGGTGAGGCTGGCGCCGTGGCAGGACACGCACGCCGGCACGCCGGTGGCGACGTCGCCCTTGGTGGCCAGCTCGGCGCCGCGCGCCACGAGCTCGGGCGCGGGGTTGGCCACGGGATGCGCCACCAGCTCGGGCCGCAGCTTGGCGAAGTAGTCGGCGATCTCGTGCAGGTAGGCGTCGGGCAGGTAGGCGACGAGGTAGTTCATCGGCGGATAGCGGCGCTCGTCGTCGCGGAACGCCACCAGCTGGTTGTAGAGGTAGCCGGCCGGCTTGCCCGCGATGCGCGGGTAGTAGCCGTCCTTGGTGCCCTGGCCGCTCTGGCCGTGGCAGGTGACGCAGCCCTGGACGCGCGCCTCGACGGAGTCGAGATCGCGGAAGGACGGCGTCGCGGCGTCCTGGGCCGCGGCGGCGCCCGCCCAGGCCAGCGGGACGATGAGTGCGAAGTTTCGGAGTCGGGACACGGCGTTTCCTCGGCGCCGGCGCTGCCCGTCGGGTGACGGGCGCGCGGCAAGAGCAGCGCAAGGAGAATATGTCCGAGTCGCGGTCTTGTCGATCAAACTTCGGTTGCCAATAGGCGTTTGTCTTGCGCTGCGTCAGTCGCTGCGCACGTCGTCGCGAGGCGGGCCGGACGGACGCCGAGCGCCTGCATCAGGCGAAGGCCTCGGTGGCCGAGGGCTAGATCGAGTTGGCGGCCGCCACGAGCGCCGGGTCGACGTCGCCCACCATCGTCGTGCGCTTGACGATCCGGCCTTCTGCATCGAGCAGCGAGATGATGCTCGAATGGTTGTACTCGCCGCTCGGAAGGCGCCGGTACTGCACGCCCAGCAGGGCGGCGATGCGGCGCGCGTCGGCGTCCGAGCCGCGCACCAGGCTCCAGCGCGCGTCGCAATGGTGCTTCGCGGCCGTCTCCTTGAGAACCGGTACGGTGTCGCGCTCGGGATCGAAGCTGACCATCACCACGCGCAGCCGGTCGCGGACGGGCGGGTCGAGCGCCGCGACGGTGCGCGAGATCGATTCGAAGATCAGCGGGCACACCATCTCGCAGGAGCTGTAGAACATGCTGGCGAGCACCGGCACGCCGCGCGTCGAGCCCCAGTCGAACGGGTGGCCATCCTGGTCGACGAGGCGCGGGTGCAACTGGTAGACGGAGTCTCCGGGCGGCGGCGCGGCGCGGGTGGCGGCGGCCAGCGCGGCGGATCCGAGCAGGGCGAGGACGTCGCGGCGCGACGGGGCGGGGTGGTTCATCGTGGATCTCCTGGAAGCGGGCGCGCGCAGCGGAAGCCGAGCGAGCGCAGCGTGTCGCGTGCCTGCAGCGACGACAGCAGCGCGACGCGCATCAGCACGGCGTAGTTGTCGCGGTCGGCAAGGCTGATGGCGCCGGCGCCGCAGAAGCGCAGCGTGTCGGGGTCGCCCTGCGTGCGGCTGTCGCCGGCGACGAACAGGGCGTTGAAGTCGTCGACCCATTCCCACACGAGGCCGTGCAGATCGCGCACGCCGTGCACGTCGGGCGCGCCGCCGACGTCGGCGGGCGTGGCCGCGGCCGGCTGCGCGTACCAGGACAGGATGCGCTGGCGCCACGCCGGGTCGGCGCGGGCGTCGGCGCGCGTGGCGTCGGCCGCGGCGGCGGATTCCCATTCGAGCCAGGTGGGCAGCCGGCCGCCTTCGCTCTCGCAGAACGCCTGCGCGGCGAACCAGCTGACCTCGGTGACGGGGCGCGCGTCGCCCGCGCCGGGCGGGTCGTCGGCGGCAGGGCCGTCGGCGAGGTAGGCGGCATCGGCGAACACACCGGGCGCCTGGGCGCGTCGCCAATCGGGGTGCAGCACGAGGAAGGCGCGGAACTCGGCGCGCGTCACGGGCGTGGTGCGCAATTCGAAGGGCGCGATGCGGGCGACCGCGCTCGACCCGGGCGTGGCGCCCTGCGGCAGCACGCTGGCGAACTCGCCGCCGGGCAGCCGCGCGTAGTCGGCGGCCGCCGCAGCGACACAGGTCGCCGCCAGGGCGATCGCCAGCGTGCGGGCCGTCGCTCGTGGCATGGCGCGGCTCAGTGTCCCGACGCCGTGGCTGCCGGCGCGCCCTGCGCCCGCGCCTGCTTGACCTCGTCGGCCGACACGCGCCCGCCCGGGTTGCTCCAGCTGTTGAGGACGTAGGTGAGGATGTTGGCGACCTCGTCGTCGTTGAGCTGGCTCATCGGCGGCATCACCGAGTCATACGGCGTGCCGTTGACGGTGATCTTGCCGGTCAGGCCACGCAGCGGGATCGTGATCGCGCGCTTGACGTCCGCGGCGAGGTAGTCCGATTTGGCCAGCGGCGGGAACACGCCCGCCAGCCCGGCGCCGTTGGCCTGGTGGCACACCGAGCAGGTGCCCGTGAACAGCGCCTCGCCGGCCTTGACCTGGTCCTGCAGCGACAACGTGCCCTGGCGCGCGGATTCGGTGGCCTTGGCGACGGCGTCGAGGTTGGGCCGCGCGCGGTCGCCGAGGTAGACCGAGTCGAGCTCCTTGCCCGAGTAGATCGTCTTGTCCTCCTGGCCCTCGACCTTCAGGATCGCCAGCGCGCCCTTGTTGAACGCGCGGAAGATCGAGTGGTCGACCATCACGTAGCTGCCCGGCACGCGGGTGCGGAACTTGGCGATGGCCGCGCCGCCCGCGGGGATCAGCGTGGTCTGCACGTTCTTCTGGATGTTGGTGCCGCCCTCGAAGCGCACCTCGTCGAAGATCGCGCCGATCACGTGGAAGCTCGAGACGAGGTTCGGGCCGCCGTTGCCCACGAACAGCCGCACGGTCTCGCCGACCTTGGCCTTGAGCGCCTTGTCGCCAGTGAGCGCGCCCTCGGCGCCGTTGAACAGCACGTAGGTCGGGCGTTCGTCGATGGCCTTTTCCATGTCGAACGGCTGGTCGCCCTTCTCGCGGTACTTGCCGCCCGTGTAGAAGTCGCCCTGCATCACGTAGTACTCGTGGTCGACCTTGGGCATGCCCTGCGGCGGCTCGACCAGGATCAGGCCGTACATCCCGTTGGCGATGTGCATGCCCACCGGCGCCGTCGCGCAGTGGTAGACGTAGATGCCCTCGTTGAGCGCCTTGAACGTGAACTTGGACTCGTGGCCCGGCGCGGTGAAGCTGGACGCCGCGCCGCCGCCCGGCCCGGTCACGCCGTGCAGGTCGATGTTGTGCGCCATCTTGTTGGCCGGATCGTTCTTCAGGTGGAACTCCACCGTGTCGCCCTGGCGCACGCGGATGAAGCTGCCGGGCACGGTGCCGCCGAAGGTCCAGAACGTGTAGTTCACGCCCTCGGAGATCTGCATCTGCTTCTCGACGACCTCGAGGTCGACGATCACCTTGGCCGGGAAGCTGCGGTGGATCGGCGGCGGCACGAAGGGCGGGCTGGTGAGCGTGGCGTGGATGGGCTCGCCCTGCGGCGGGCCGAAGTCGCCCGGCGCGTTGGCGGCGAGCGCGGGCGCGGCCAGGGCGGCCAGCGCGGCGAGGCCGATGAACGCGCTGGCGCGGTGCAGCGTGCCACGAAGCGATTGGAGTCGGAGTCTCATAAAGATGCCTCTCATATAAATCTTTTCGATGGTTCGCAAGTTACCGCCGCGTGGCTCGCCGGTGTTGACGGTGGTCAACCGAACGCGGAAACCGGGGCGCGCCCGAGGTCGGCGGGTGCGCCGCATTGGGGCACCGATAACGGCGCCGGACCTTGACCGGCATCAAATCCGCCGGGTGCGATCGGCATCGCCGCACGCCGATGGCGCGGGCCGGTGCCTTCGAGCGACGCCGCGTTGTCCTGGATCAAGACCCCGCCGGAGCGATCTGCACTAACGTGCGGCGGCATGAACGAGCCTTCGATCCGGATCGAGCCGGAACTGCACGCCGCATTGCGCGATTCGGGCCTGCGGCCCCTCGAACTGCGCGACCGCGCGCTGCTGCCCGTCGTCCAGGGCGGCATGGGGGTCGGGGTATCGGCGCACCGGCTCGCGGGCACCGTCGCCGCGTGCGGCGGCGTCGGCACGCTCAGCGCCATCGACCTGCGCCGCCTGCACCCCGACCTGATGGAGCGCACGCGCGGCCGCGGCGTCGGGCCCGAGGTGAAGGTCGCGATGGAACAGGCCAACCTCGAGGCGCTGGCGCGCGAGATCGCCGCCGCGCGGCGCCTGTCCGCGGGGCGCGGACTGCTGGCCGTCAACGTGATGCGAGCCGTCGGCCAGTACGCGGCCTACGTGCGCTGCGCGCTGGAGTGCGGCATCGACGCGGTGGTCGTCGGCGCGGGGCTGCCACTCGACCTGCCCGAGCTCGCCGCGGATCATCCGCAGGCGCTGCTGGTGCCGATCCTGTCCGACGCCCGCGGCGTGCAGCTGGTGCTGCGCAAGTGGGAGCGCAAGCGGCGCGCGCCCGACGCCATCGTGCTGGAGCATCCGGCGCTCGCCGGCGGGCACCTGGGCGCCGCGACGATCGCCGACCTGCGCGACCCGCGCTTCGACTTCGAGCGCTGCGTGCCCGAGACCCTCGCCGCGCTGCGCGCCGCCGGTCTCGAGCGCGTGCCCGTCATCGCGGCGGGCGGCATCCGCACATGGCAGGACGTGCGCCGGCTGCAGGATCTGGGCGCCGCCGCGGTGCAGCTGGGCACGCCGTTCGCGGTCACGCGGGAGGCCGACGCGCACGAGGCGTTCAAGCAGGTGCTGGCCGAGGCGCGCGACGAGGAACTGGTCGAGTTCACGAGCGTCGCCGGCCTGCCCGCGCGCGCCGTGCCCACGCCGTGGCTGCAGACCTACCTGCGCGCGCTGCCACGGCTGCAGGAGAACGCGCACGTCAAGCCGCGCTGCACCGAGGTGTTCGACTGCCTCGCGCAGTGCGGCCTGCGCGACGGCAAGTCCGCGTGGGGCCAGTTCTGCATCGACCACCAGCTCGCCGCGGCGCTGCGCGGCGACGTGCGGCGCGGGCTGTTTTTCCGCGGCAAGGGCGCGCTGCCGTTCGGGCGCGAGATCCGCGGCGTGCGCGATCTCCTGATGCACCTGCTGTGTCCGCCGGGCGCCGGGCTCGCTTGATCCAGGTCAAACCCGCACGAGGGCCAGGTTCCTAATATAGATGCATCAAAGATGCATCTTTAATGAAGGAGCAAGCCATGGTGCAAGCCGTCACGAAATCCGTCATCGACGTCCGCGAGATCCTGCCGCGCGAGCGCCACGCGCGCATCTTCGCGGCGTTCCGCGCGCTGGGCGTCGACGAGGCGCTGGAGCTGGTCAACGACCACGATCCGCGCCCGCTGTACTACCAGCTGCAGGCCGAGATGCCCGGCACCTTCGCGTGGCGCTACCTGGCGCAGGGGCCGGCGACGTGGCGCGTCGAGATCCTGCGCACGCAGGCCGGCCCGGCCGGCGACGGTGGCGCGTGCTGCGGCGGCGGCTGCAGCGGCGCCTGATCCCTGGCGTTCGCAACATCGGAGAACCAACATGACCGGCAATTCCAGGCTGTGGCGATGGCTAGCCCTCATCTTCGTGCTGTCGTTCGGGGCGCTCGGCTACCTCGGCTGGCAGATCTACCTCGCGGCGCCGCCCATCCCCGAGCAGGTGGTAGCGGCCGACGGCGGCGTGCTGTTCACCGGCGACCAGATCCGGCGCGGACAGCAGGCCTGGCTCGCCGCGGGCGGCCAGCAGTTGGGCACCGTCTGGGGCCACGGCGCGTACGTGGCGCCCGACTGGTCGGCCGACTGGCTGCACCGTGAGGCGACCGAGCTGCGCGCGCTGCGGCTGGAGTCTCGCGCCGGCGCGCTGCCGCCGACGGTGGAACAGGCGGCCGCGGTGGACGCGCTGCTCAAGGACGAGATGCGCCGCAACACCTACGACACGATCGACCAGCGCGTCACCGTCTCGACGGAGCGTGCGCGGGCGATCCGCACGGTCGAGACGCACTACGAAGGCCTGTTCGGCACCGAACCCGCGTTCGACAAGCTGCGCGACCAGTACGCGATGACCGCCGGCGTGCTGCCGGCGGCCGACGACCGCAAGGCGCTGGCGGCGTTCTTCTTCTGGAGCGCCTGGGCCGCGACGACCGATCGCCCGAACGAGCCCGGCGTCTCCTACACCAGCAACTGGCCGCACGAGCCGCTCGTGGGCAACACGATGACCGAGTCGGCGGCGATGTGGTCGATGGTCTCGATCATCCTGCTGCTGGCAGGCATCGCCGCGATGCTGTGGGTGCACGGCAGCACGAGGCACGAGGCCGACCTGCCCGCGCCGGCGGCCGACCCGTTCCTGGGCATCCAGGCCACGCCGTCGATGAAGGCGACGCGCAAGTACTTCTTCGCGGTCATCGGCCTGCTGCTGCTGCAGGTGGGCATGGGCGCGATCACCGCGCACTACGCCGTCGAGGGGCAGTCCTTCTTCGGCATGCCGCTGGCCAAGGTGCTGCCCTACGTCGTCAGCCGCACCATCCATACCCAGGTGGGCATCTTCTGGATCGCCACCGCGTGGCTGGCCACGGGCCTGTACATCGCGCCGCTGCTGTCGGGCCGCGAGCCGAAGTTCCAGAAGCTGGGCGTCGACGTGCTGTTCTGGGCGCTGATCGCCATCGTGGTCGGCTCGATCGCCACCGGCTGGATCGGCACGCTGCAACACCGCGGCTTCGACTACGGCTTCTGGATCGGCAACCAGGGCCTGGAGTACACGAGCATGGGCCGCGTGTGGCAGTACCTGCTGTTCGTCGGCCTGATCCTGTGGGTGGTGCTGCTGGCGCGCGCGCTGTGGCCGGCGCTGGTCAAGCCCTCGGAATCGCGCGGGCTGATCGCGATGGTGTTCCTGTCGGCCACGTGCATCGGCGGGTTCTATTCGACCTCGCTGATGTGGGACCAGCACTCGCACTACTCGATGATCGAGTACTGGCGCTGGTGGCTGGTGCACCTGTGGGTCGAAGGCTTCTTCGAGGTCTTCGCCACCGCGGTCGTCGCGCTGATCTTCACCAAGCTGGGCCTTGTGCGCGCCGCGAGCGCGAACCGCGCGATCGTCGCCGAGACCATCGTGTTCCTGTTCGGCGGCATCCTGGGCACGCTGCACCACCTGTACTTCACGGGCGCGCCGACGTCGGTGATCGCGGTCGGCTCGGTGTTCTCGGCGCTCGAGGTCGTGCCGCTGACGCTGATCGGGCTGGAGGCGCTGCAGACGTACCGCCAGTCGAAGTCGGTGGGCTGGCTGGGCGCGTACAAGTGGGTGGTGCTGTGTTTCGTGGCCGTCGGCTTCTGGAACACGGTGGGCGCGGGCCTGCTCGGCTTCGCGATCAACCCGCCCGCGTCGCTGTACTACGTGCAGGGCCTGAACATGACCGCCGCCCATGGCCACGCCGCGCTGTTCGGCGTCTACGGGATGCTGGGCATCGGCCTGATGCTGTTCTGCCTGCGCGGCCTGTACGAGCGCGGCCTGCACCTGGATCGCTTCCTCAAGCCCGCTTTCTGGTCGCTCAACGGCGGCCTGGCGATGATGGTGTTCCTGTCGATCCTGCCGGCCGGCATCTACCAGGCCTGGGCCTCGATCGCCAAGGGCATGTGGTTCGCGCGCTCGCCCGAGATCGTGCACTCGCCGGTGATGGAGACGCTCGTGTGGCTGCGCGTGCCGGGCGACATCCTGTTCGCCGGCGGTGCCGTGCTGCTGGGCTGGTACGCGCTGAACCTGCTGCGCCGGCCCGGCCGCGCGCAGCCGGCGATCGCCGTCGACCCGCAACCGGCCGTGCGCTGAGGTCGCCATGAACGCCCTTGCCGCACACGACCGGGTCGAGTCGCACGACCCGTTCCCGTACGCCGGCCCGGTCGCGCTGCGGGCCGCGATCGAGGGCGCGCTGCGGCGCGTCGTCGATCCGGAGGTCGCGATGAGCATCGTCGACGTCGGCCTCGTCTACGGCGTCGACGTCAGCGAGCGCCAGGTGCGCGTGCTCGTCACGATGACCTCGGCGGCGTGCCCGGTCGTCGACGTGATCATCGACGACATCTGGCACGAGCTCTCGCGCGTGCTGCCGGCGTCGCTGGCCATCGATGTCGAACTCGTCTGGGAGCCGCCATGGATGCCCGCCCGCATGAGCGCGCGCGCCAGGGCCGTCATGGGCTGGTGAGCGTCGCGCTGGCGGCGCTGGCGGTGGCGGCGGCGTCGCTGTTCGCCGCGGTGGCCGGCGGCCTGCTGCGCGCTTGTCCGGCGACCGCGCCGCCCGGCCTGCCGGGCTGGCTGGTCGCCGGTGCCACGTCGCATGCGGCGCTGATGATCTGCGGCTTCCTCGGCACGCTGGTCGCCACCGAACGTGCCGTGGCCGTCGGCCGCGCGTGGGCCTGGCTGCCGCCCGCCGCGTCGGCGCTCGGCGCGCTGCTGCTGATCGGCGGCGACGCCGGCCACGGGCGCCTCGCGCTGCTGCTGGCCGGGCTCGCGTTCGTCGGCGTCAGCGTCGCGATCGTGCGGCGCCAGTTCGCGCCGCACACGATCCTGCTCGCGATCGGCGCGGGCGCGTGGCTCGTCGGCAATGCGATGCTGCTCGCCGACGCCGGCACCCCGCTGCCTTGGTGGTTCGCCTTCCTCGTGCTGACCGTCGCCGCCGAGCGCCTGGAGATGACGCGGCTCACGCGCCGCGCGCGCACGACCGGGCTGCAGCTGGCCGCGGTCGTCGCCGTGCTGCTCGCGGGGGCGACTGCAGCGTCGCTCGCCGGCGCGGTCGCCGCGCTCGGCATCGCACTGTTCGGCGCCGGCCTGCTGCTGCTGGCGGCGTGGCTGTTCGCACACGACATCGCCACCCGCACGATCCGCGCCGCGGGCCTGGGCCGCTACATGGCGACCTGCCTGCTGCTGGGCTATGGCTGGCTCGCGGTGGCGGGCGTCGGCTGGATCGGCCTGGCCGCCGGCCGGCCCTGGCGAGACATGGCGCTGCACGCGCTGGGCCTGGGCTTCATCGTGAGCATGATGATGGCCCACGCGCCGGTGATCCTGCCCGCGCTGACCCGCGTGCGCGTCCGCTTCGGCGCGGCGTTCTACGCGCCGGTCGCACTGCTGCACGTCTCGCTGGCGATCCGCCTCGGCCTCGGGCTGGACGACCCGCTGAGGCGCGGCATGGGTGCCGCGCTCAACGCGGCCGCGCTGCTGCTGTTCATCGCGACGATGGCCGGCGCCGCGGTGGCGTGGCGCCTCGCGCGCGGCGGGCCGACGCGGCGCGAGCTCGATTGAGCCGACGCGCTACGCTGCCGCACTCGTCATCTCCTTCATCGCACCACCCATGGACTACCTCGCCATCCGCAGCTTCCACGAGACGATGGTCGCGTTGTCGGTCACCGGCTTCGCCGTGCGCGGCGCCGCAGGCCTGGCCGGCGCGCGCTGGGTCGGCGGACGTGTCGCGAAGACGCTGCCGCACGTGGTCGACACGGCGCTGCTGGTGTCGGCGCTGATGTTGGTGACGATGCTGCGCGTCAACCCGCTGGCCACGCCGTGGCTCGTGGCGAAGATGGCGGGCCTGCTGGCCTACATCGGGCTGGGCGTCGTGGCCTTGCGGCCGACGGTGCCGCGGCCCGCGCGCGCCGCGGCAGGCGTGGCGGCGCTGGTCGTGGTCGGCTGGATCGTCTCGGTGGCGTTCACCAAGAACCCGTGGGGCTTCCTCGCCTCGACGTGAGGCGGCGCGTCAGCGCCTCGAGGCGTCCGGCTTGCGCAGCAGCGACCACGCCATCGCGCCCATCAGCGCGAGCCCCGCCAGCAGCGCGGCCCACAGCCAGCCGGCGCGCGACGCCGGCGCGGCTGCGGGCGCCGAGGCGACGGACGCCGTCGATGCCGGCGCCGCGACGGGGGCGATCGCGGCGCTGGCCGCGGGCAGCGGCGCATCGGCCGCGCGTCCCGGCATCAGTTCGGCCAGCGACATCGCCGTCGTCGCGTCGCCCGCCGGCGCGCGCACCAGCGCGAACGGGCCCTGGCCGCGGGCGACGAACACGAGCTGGCGCTGGCGCGCCGCGACGCGGATCGTCGGCGCCGCGTGGCCCAGCTGCGTGATCGGGCCGAAGGTCTCCAGGCGCAGCATGCGCCAGTTCGTGCCGTCCAGGCGCAGCGGCGGTGAGTGCAGGTCGGGCGCGCCGTCGGGCTGCGACAGCCAGTACACGTTGGCGACCGCGGCGCTGTCCCACGCCAGCCCCAGCGGCGCCTCGTGCTGCGCCTTGAGCCGCAGCGCGTGCAGCGAGCCGCGCAGCAGCGAGCGGCGCGGCGGCAGCTGGCTCGCGTCGACCTGGCCCATCACCATCACCTGGCCGATGGTGTCGATGTCCGACGGCTGCACCTGCAGCGCGGCGACGGGCGTGTTGGGCGGCAGCGCGTAGTCGCACGAGCTCGTCTCGCAGCGGCTGGACGCGATCGGCGCGCTCCATTCGAGCGGCGCGGGCGGCGGCCGGTGCGCCGCGCGCGTGACGGTGGCCGATACCAACGGCGGTATCGCCGAACGCGGCGCCGTCGTCAGCCGCAGGTAGCGCGCCGGCACGTCGTCCAGGTCGATGCCGCTGGACGCCAGCCGCTCGCGCTCGGCCAGCGACGCGAGCGTGCCCGCGTCGCCCACCTGCGGCAGCGCCTGCAGCTGCACGAGCTGCGCGTCCTGTTGCAGCGTGCGCCAGCGCTGCAGGTCGTCGCTCGCCTCGATGCGCAGCGTGTAGACGCCTTGTGTCTCGCGCTCCAGGCCCAGCTCCAGGCGCAGCAGGTCGTCGCCCCCTTCCTTGGTGTCGACGATCCAGGCCTGGCGCGCCGGGGCATCGCTGGTCGTGGCGGACGCGGTGTCGGCCGGCGGCAGCGGCACCTTGTAGAGACGCGCCGTCACGCGCTGCGACGACGCGGCGGGCTGCGGCGGGTCGGCCCAGGCGAAGGGCATCGTCTCGCCCGCGCCGTTGCGCACGCGCAGGTCGCCCAGGCCGGCCGCGGCCGACAGCCGGCGCGCATTGGCGTCGACGTCCAGCACGTAGTACGGACCGGTGCCCGACAACGCCAGCGGCAACGCGGGCGGGCCTTCGGCCGGCGCGGCCGCGCCCGCGTGCGCGCCGGCGAGCGCGAGCACGAGCGAAGCGGAAGCGGCCGGGGCGATCTTCATGCGGGTTCTCCGAAGGCGCTGTCGCGTGCCGACTCGTCGTCGCGCGAAGGCGGGATCGGCGCGAAGTATCCGACAGCCAGCATCAGGCCGCCAACCACGATGAACGAGACGATGCGGTACAGGCTGCCGCGGTCGGCCAGCTCGACCAGGAACAACTTGGCCACGACCAGCCCCAGCAGCGCCGCGCCCACCACCCACGCGACGCGGCGCGCGCGGCGATGGCCGCTCACCATCAGCGCCACGCCGATCAGCGACCACGTGACCGACAGCGCCGCCTGCGCGAGCGTCGACGCGAACAGCGACCCGGCGTCCCACGGCACGCCCACCAGGTGGTGGCAGCCGCGCAGCACGATGGCGGTGACCAGCCCGAACGTGGTCGCGCCGCCGACGGCCGGCAGCAGCGTGGGCGCGAGGCCGTTGCGCCACGATGCGGGCAGGGCGCGAATCCACGCCACGAGCGCCAGCAGCGCGATGCCAGCGGCAATCTCCAGCGGGTTGAGCAGCGGCAGCCACGGCAGCGGCGCGGCGTCGCCGGCGCGCGTGTCGGAGGCCCACAGCCACGCGAACAGGTAAAGCGCGATCGCGCCGCAGCCCGCGACCTGCCACAGCGTGCGGCCTGCCGCGTCGGCCCAGCGCCGCGCGATCGCGGGCTGCAGGCTCGCGAACACGACGAGCGCCGGCACCGCCATCGCGGCCAGGTCGATCCACGACGATGCCGGCGCCGCGACCGCCGCGACGCGCAGCACGCACTCGCGCGCGGCCAGCGCCGTTAACAGCCACCAGCCGGCCAGGCGCAGCGGCGCGAGCAGGCCCGCCGGGCTCCAGCGCGCCTGCTCGCGCGCCAGCCATGGATGGGCCAGGAGCGCCAGCGGCCACGCGATCCAGCCGAACGCGGCCGACGGCGCGACGCCTTGCGGTGCCGACAGGCCCAGCAGCAGCCATAGCGGCACGGTGGCCAGCGTGGCCTGGCCCAGCACGCGCCAGCCGCGCCAGCGCGCGATCGTGGCGACGGCCGCCAGCGACAGCGTCGCCCAGATCACCTGCCAGTGCGGCCACGCCACCGCGGCGTCGGGCGCGGCGACGATCTCGCGCCACATCGGCGGCGGCAGCGTGCGTGACCACCACAGCGCGCTCCAGCCGACCAGCGCCCACTGCACGGGCGTCGCATGCCACCAGGCGGGCGCGGTCTCGCCGTCGGCCGGGCGCAGGCGATCGCCGAGCGCCAGGCCGACGACGGTCAGCAGCAGCGGGATGCGCCAGGTCGGCGCGAGCGCGACGCCAGCCCAGGCCGACGGCTCGTAGACGATGCTGGCGACGCCCGCGGCCAGCTGCAGCGCCAGGCCCGAGCCGACCAGCGCGCCGCTGCGCAGGCGCCTGCCGATCCACGCGGCCGCCAGGCCGATGGCCGGCCACGCGAGCGCGGCCTCGGCCGGCGCGAGCTCGAACAGCAGGCTGGCGCTCGCCACGGCCAGGCCCAGCACGAGGCCGATGCTGCTGCCGATCGAGATCGGCCGCGGCATGCCCTGCGCGGCCTCGCGCCACGCGCCGCGCAGCCCCAGCCAGCCGGTGGCCAGCAGCGCGCCGCCGATCAGCAGTGCGCCGACGAGGTCGCGCGCGGCGTGCGCCTGCGCCGGCGCGTCGGCGCTGACCTGCAGCGACAGCGTCATCGCGGTCAGCGCGCCCAGGTGCAGCAGCGCGCTGGCCACGCGCAGCGTCGGCGCGGCCAGGCGATCGGACAGCGCCGCGCAACCGAAGGCGATCCACGCGGTGGCCGCGGCCGCCCACAGCACGGGCAGCGTCATCCAAGCGAGGCCGGCGACGGCGAACGCGGCGGCGAACGGGACGACCGGCTCGGCGAACTCCTCGACCGCGCCGCGCGCGCCGGCGTCCATGCGGCGGCGCACCGCGTCGAGCGCGCACAGCGCCGCCGCGAGCATCGCCAGGCCCAGCGTCGAGCCGGCGACCAGCGGCACGCCGTCGCGGGTGTCCAGCGTCAGGCCCGCGAGCAGGCGCGCGGCCGCGCCCATCATCACCAGCAGCGCGAACGCGCGCGCATACGCCCGGTGCTGGCGCGCGCCCAGCCAGTACATGCCGGCGGCTTCCACGGCCCAGGTGGCGCCCGTCCATGCGCCCTGCAGCGCCAGCGGCACCGCCAACGTGGCGAAGATGGTTCCCACGATCACGTGCGCCTCGCCCAGCAGCGCGTAGCGCGCCGGGCTGCGCCGCATGAGCGCCCCGCCCAGAACGATGTGCAGCAGCGCGAAGGCCGCGGCCGACCAGGCCGGGCCCCACGGCATGTCGCGCACCAGCAGGTACTGCAGCGAGAACGCCGCCAGCGGCACGCCGAAGGTCAGCGTGCTGTCGACCCGGCCCACCTGGCGCAGCGCGTCGGCGGCGCGCTGCGCCAGCGGGCGCGATGCGTCCGGCGCGTCGCCGCTTGCCAGTGCGCGGCGCGCGAACAGCACGCCGGTGACCGTGAACAGCAGGAAGAAGAACGCGAGGAAGGCCTGCAGGCCGGCGTAGTCGGACGGCTGGTAGTGCTGGCCGGCCCATGCACCGGCCAGCGCGAACGTGGCGACGGCGCCGACGAGGTTCAGCGGACGCCAGGCCTTGAACCAGGCGATCGCCAGGATGCCGGCGTCCAGGATGGCCATGTACGACATCAGCGGCACGTACGCGTCGCTGCCCGTGCTCACCAGCACCGGCGCGGCGAAGCCCTCGGCGATCGAGACGAACGCGAGCCACGGCGCGTCCTGCAGCACCGCCAGCAGCGCACCGAACGCGGCCACCAGCGCCATGAACGCGAACGCGAGGTTGGGCGACAGCAGCGGGTCCAGGCGCAGCGCGGCCAGCGTCGTCAGGTAGAAGACGCCGATGCCCGCGCCCTGCAGGATCACGCCGTAGCCGCGGCCGCCGGCGGCGTCGAGGCGGTCGCGCAGGCGCCAGCCGATGGCGGTCAGCACGATGCCGGTCAGCGCCACGCCGGCGTAGCGCCATTCGACGGGCACCGTCACGCGTTCGGCGGTGTAGCGCAGCAGGAACGCCAGGCCCAGGAACAGGATCAGCACGCCGACCTTGACGATCGTGTTGCCGCCGAAGATCCAGCGGGCCAGGAACGGCGGCAGCCGGTCTCGCAGGGGCACGGCGGGCGCCGGCGCGGGGGTGGGTCGCCGCACGGGCGGGGCGATCGGCGTCGCGATCGATGCGGACGAAGGCGCCGGGGTCGGGCGGACGGTCGCCGTCGCCGGGACGGGCACGACCGTCGCGGGCCTGTCGACGGTGCGCGCCGGCTCGGGCGTCGGCAGCACGGCCGGCTCGGACACCGCCGGTCGAACCACCTCAGGCGCCGGCGACTTCGCGGCAGCGGCTTCCCGCGGCGTCTCGTTCGGGCGACGTTCAGGTGCGAGCTCCTCGACGAGCCTGTTCAGCGCCGTCACCTGGCGCTCGAGCGCCATGAGGCGCCGCAGCAGCGTCGCGGCATCGAATTCGCCGACCGTCGCGCGCGCCGCCTTGCGCGCGCTCCACCAGCGCCAGCCGATCGCGCCGCCCAGCAGGGCCATGCACGACGCGGCGGACAACTGCCCCAGCAGTGCGCCCAGCACCGCCCCCATCAAGCCGAACAGCAGGTTCAAGCGATCTCCTCGCGCAGACGCGACGAGGAATTATGGGCAGGCGCCATCCCGATTCGCGTCGGGCGCCACGCCCCGGACGTGGGGTATCGCGCGGCGCTACCCGCGGCAGCGCCGCGAGCATCCCGCGAACGTCAGAAGACGACGCCGGCGCGCAGGATCACGTTCGCGTACGGCGAGAACTCGCCCGTGCGCACGATCGCGCGCGCGCCGCGCGTGGCGGCCTTGAACTGCTCGTGCGACATCGTCGTCACGGGCGTGTCGCCCAGCCGGCGACGCAGGTCGGCGTGGACGGCGGGGTTGCGCGGCGCGAGTTCCTCGGCGATGACGGCGCCCTCGACCTGCATCTCGGCAAGCACCGCCGCGAGCACGTCGTCAAAGCGCGGCACGTTGGCGCTCACCGCCAGGTCGATGCGGCGCGGGCCGTCGGGAATCGGCAGGCCGGCGTCGCCGATCACCAGCAGGTCGCCGTGGCCCAGGCGGGCGATGACGTCCGACAGCTCCGCGTGCAGCAGCGTCGTGCGCTTCATGGGTAGTTGACTCCGGGCGTGGACGGCACCACCTGGCGGCGATACGGGATGGACGTCTGCGCGCCGCGGCGCGTGACGCAGATCGCGGCCGCGGCCTGGCCGAGCGCGACGGCGTCGTCCAGCGACTGGCCCTCGCACAGCGCGGCGGCCAGCGCGCCGATGAAGGTGTCGCCCGCGGCGGTGGTGTCGACGGCCTTGACCTTCTTGGCGGGCGAATGGCGCGCGCCGGCACCGTCGACGACGACCACGCCCTGCGCGCCCAGCGTCACGATCACGCGGTCGGGGCCGCGCGCGCGCAGCAGGCCGCCGGCCTGCGCCGCGGTGTTGGGGTCGACGACGTCCATGCCGGCATACGCGGTGGCCTCGCTCTCGTTGAGGACGAGGATCTCGATCTTGGGCCACAGCTCGTCGGGCAGCGGCGCGGCCGGCGCCGGGTTCAGCAGCACCGGCACGTGCGCGGCGTGCGCGCGCTCGACGGCGGCCTGCACGGCGGCCATCGGCACTTCCAGCTGCAGCAGGACCATGCCGGCCATGTCGATCATCGTGTGGGCGCGCGCCACGCTGGCCGGATCGAGCAGTCCGTTGGCGCCGGGCGACAGCACGATGCGGTTCTGGCCGTCGTCCTCCACCCAGATCGACGCGACGCCCGTGTGCGTCGACGCCAGGCCCTTGACCTCGCGTGCGTCGACGCCGTCGGCCGCGAGCCCGGCCTTGAGCACGTCGCCGTTCGGATCGATGCCCACGCGGCCGACCATGATGACGTTGGCGCCCATGCGCGCGCAGGCCACGGCCTGGTTCGCGCCCTTGCCGCCGGGCAGCATCGCGAAATCGAGGCCCGGCACCGTCTCGCCGCCGATGGGCGCGCGCGCCATGCGCATGATCAGATCCATGTTGAGGCTGCCGACGACGACGATGGAGGAGCTCATGGGCGGGCCTCGCTCAGGATGTTGTTGGAAGGGATCATGGCTCAGTCGCGGGGGCGGGCGGTGGATGCCCGCAGGTGCAGTGCGGGTTGCAGGATCGTGCGGCGCGGGTCGGTGCGGCCATCGCGCAGGCGTTCGAGCAGCAGGCCGGCGGCGCCGGTGCCGATCGCCTCCTTGGGCTGCGCGACGGTGGTCAGCGGCGGCGACGTGTAGGCTGCCAGCTCGATGTCGTCGAAGCCGACGATCGACAGCTGCCGCGGCACGTCGATGCCCGCCTCGTGCGCGGCGTGCAGCGCGCCGATGGCCATCATGTCGTTGCAGACGAACACGGCCGTGGGCCGCTGCGGTGACTGCAGCAGGCGGCGCATCGCGGCAGCGCCGCTCTCGGGGCCGAAGTCGCCGCGCACCACCTCGTCGGGGCGCGGCGCGATGCCGGCCTTCTCGAGCGCGCGGCGCCAGCCGGCCTCGCGCTGGCGGCTGGGGCGCAGGTCGGACGGGCCGACGATGCACGCGACGCGCCGGTGGCCCAGCGACAGCAGGTGCGACGTGGCCAGCTCGCCGCCGGCGGCGTGGTCGACCTCGATCAGGTCGATGGCGATGGACTCGATCTCGCGGTCGACCAGCACCAGCGGCAGGCGCAGGTCCTTGCAGACGGCAACGATCGCGTCGTCGTCGCCCGAGGCCACCAGCACGATGCCGTCGACACGGCGCTCGGCCAGCACGCGCAGGTGGTCAGCCTGCTGCTGCGGGTCGTCGTTCGAGTTGCACAGCAGCAGGCTGTAGCCGGCGGCGTAGCTGTGGTGCTCGACGCCGCGGATGATCTCGGCGAAGTACGGGTTCGAGTTGTTGGGCACCAGCATGCCCAGCGTGCGCGTCGTGTTGTGCTTCAGGCCGCGCGCGATCTCGCTGGGCACGTAGCCGAGCGCGTGCGCGGCCTCGTGCACCTTGGCCTTGGCGATCTCGCTGACGAAGCGCGTGCCGTTGAGCGTGTGCGAGACGGTCGTGACCGACACGCCGGCGCGCGCCGCCACGTCGCGGATGCTGGCGCGACCGGTGGGCAGGGCGGCGTGGCCGCGGGGACGCGTCGTCATGCTTTTCTCTTCCGCCGTTCGCGCAGCGTGTCGAGCACGACGGCCAGGATGATGACGAAGCCGGTGATGATGCGCTTGGTCGGTTCGCTGGCGCCGATCTGCGCGAGGCCGGCCTCCAGCACCGAGATCACCAGCACGCCGAAGAAGGTGCTGACCACCGAGCCGCGCCCGCCCATCAGGCTGGTGCCGCCGATGACCACGGAGGCGATCACCACCAGCTCGGCGCCGGTGCCCGCGTTCGGGTCGGCGGCCTCCAGGCGCGACGACAGGAACACGCCGCCGAGCCCCGCCAGCAGGCCCGCGATCGCGAACACGGCCACCTTGATCGGCCGCGGGTCGACGCCCGCCAGCCGCATCGCCTCCTCGTTGGTGCCGATGCCGACCAGGCTGCGGCCGAACACGGTGCGCGTGAGCACGACCTGCGCGACCGCGACGATCACGATCGCGATGAAGAACTGCGGCGACAGGCCCAGCACGATGGGCTTGCCCAGCCAGTCGATCTTGCCGCCGATGTACTGCGTGCGCGAGTCGGTGGCCAGGTAGGCGGCGCCGCGCGCCATCTCCAGCATGCCCAGCGTGACGATGAAAGACGGCAGCCGCCATGCCACCGTCACCGCGCCGTTGACCGCCCCCACCACGACGCCGGTGGCCATCGCGAGGAAGGTGGCGGGCAGCAGCGACCAGTGCCACTGCAGCATCGCGATGCCGGCGACGGCCGCGGCCAGCGCCATCGTCGAGCCCACCGACAGGTCGATGCCCGCGATGATCAGCACGAAGGTCATGCCCACTGCCGTCACGGCCGTGGCGGGGATGTCGTTGGCGATCGTGACGAAGGTGTCGGCGGTGAAGAAGTATTCGCTCTGCCAGCTGAAGAAGCCGACCATCAGCGCCAGCGCGACCAGCAGGCCCGCGACGGTGCCGATGGCGCTGGCGAGCGCCGCGCGGGTGGTGAGGGTTTTGGACGAAGTCATGCGGTTTGTTCTTGCGGCGCCTGTTTCTCGGCGGCCGTGTAGGCGCTGAAGGCGGCCTCCAGCAGCAGTTGCTCGGTCCACTGGCCGCGCTCGAAGATGCGCACCAGCTTGCCGGCGCTCATCACGCCGATGCGGTCGCACTGCGACATCAGCTCGCGCAGGTCCGACGACACCATCAGCAGCGCCTTGCCGGCGGCGGCCAGTTTGTCCATCTGCGCGTAGATGTCGGCGCGCGCGCCGATGTCCACGCCGCGCGTGGGCTCGTCCAACAGGAGCACCTCGCAGTCGCGGTGCAGCCAGCGCGCGAACACGACCTTCTGCTGGTTGCCGCCCGACAGCTCGGCCACCGGCTGCTCGATGGAGTCGCTGCGCACGCGCAGCAGGTCGCGCAGCTGCGAGACCTCGCCGCGCTCGGCGTCGCGCTGCAGCCAGCCGCCGCGCGCGATGGCGCCGAGGTTGGCCAGCGTCGTGTTGACGCGGATCGACTGCGTCAGCAGCAGGCCCTGCGACTTGCGATCCTCGGTCACGAAGCCGATGCCCTGGCGTACGGCCTGCATCGGCGAACCGATCTTCGCGGGCACGTCCGACGCGCCGAGGAACACCTCGCCCGAATCCTTGCGGTCGGCGCCGTCGATCAGGCGCAGCAGCTCGGTGCGGCCCGAGCCGACGAGCCCGGCCAGGCCCAGCACCTCGCCGGCGTGCAGGTCGAACGAGACGTCGCGCACGACGTTGCCGCGCGCGAGCCCGCGCACCGCGAGCGCGCGCCGCCCGCGCGGGCGCACGTCGCGGTCGAGTCCTTCGTGCACGTCGCGGCCCACCATGCTGCGCACGATGTCGGCCTGCGTCAGCTCGCGCATCGGGCGGGTGTCGATGTGGCGGCCGTCGCGCAGCACCATCACGCGGTCGGCCACCTGCTGCAGCTCGTCGAGCCGGTGCGAGATGTAGACGATGGCCACGCCGCGCGCCTTGAGCAGCGCGATCTGCTCGAACAGGTGCGCGATCTCGCGCGAGGTCAGCGTGGCGGTGGGTTCGTCCAGGATCAGCAGCCGGCATTGCCCGACCAGGCTGCGCGCGATCTCCACCATCTGCTGGTAGCCGACGCCCAGCGCGCTGACGGGCAGGCGCGGGTCGACGTCGTCCAGGCCGATCAGCGCCATCTGCCTGGCCGCAGCCTCGTTGAGCGCATCGCCGCGGATGAAGCCGAAACGCTGCGGCAGGCGGCCCAGCAACAGGTTCTCGGCGACGCTGAGCGTAGGTACCAGGCTCAGCTCCTGCATCACCATGCGCACGCCCAGGCGCTCGGCGTCCTGGCGCGAGGCCGGCGCGTAGGGCCGGCCGGCCAGCGTCAGCGTGCCGGCCGTGGGCTGCACGAGCCCCGCCACGATCTTGGACAGCGTGCTCTTGCCGGCGCCGTTCTCGCCCGTGAGCGCCAGCACCTCGCCGGCGCGCAGGTCGAAGTCGACGCCGGCGAGCACCGGCGTGGCGTAGGTCTTGCCGATGCCGCGGCCCTGCAGCAGCACGGGCGCGGCGCCCGTCGTGCGCGGGTCCGGCGACATCGCGGCCGTCACTTCGTGACCAGCGTGACCTGGGTCTCCACGACCGACGGCAGGTCCTTCTGCGTCTTCTTTTCCTTGATCGCCTTGAGCGCCGTGTCGATGCCGAACACGGCCTGCTTGGCGCCGTACTGGTCGACCGTGGCGAGCACGCGGCCGTCGGCCAGCATCGGCTTGATCGCGCTGATGTTGTCGTAGCCGACCACCAGCACCTTGCCCGTCTTGCCGGCGCTCTTGACCGCGGCGACGGCGCCGAGCGCCATGTTGTCGTTGCCGGCCAGCAACGCGCGCAGGTCCGGGTGCTCGCGCAGCATCGCGGCGGCCACGGCGTTGGCCTTGTCCATCTCCCACTGGCCCGACTGCGTGCTGACGATGTTGGCGCCCACGGCCTTCATCGCGTCGGTGAAGCCGGCAGTGCGCTGCTGCGCGTTGAACGTGGTGGACACGCCTTCGAGGATGCCGACCTTGTCGCCCGACTTCAGCTGCTTGGCCAGGTAGTCGCCGGCGAGCTTGGCGCCCTTGCGGTTGTCGGGGCCGACGAACGGCACGACCAGGTTCTTTTCCTTGAGCGCGTCGGCGTCGAGCTTGTTGTCGATGTTGACGACGATCACGCCCTTGGACGCGGCCTCGGCCAGCACGGGCACCAGCGCCTTGGAGTCGGCCGGCGCGATCACGATCGCGTCGACGTGCTCGACCAGCATCTGCTGCACGATCTTGATCTGCGCGGCGGTGTCGGTCTCGTCCTTGATGCCGTTGGAGATCAGCGTGTACTGCGAAGCGCGCGCCTTCTGGTCGGCCTTGGCGCCGTCCTGCATCGTCTGGAAGAACTCGTTGGCGAGCGACTTCATCACCAGCGCGACGCGCGGCTTGGCGTCGGCGGCGATGGCGAACTGCGGGAGCAGGGCGAGGGCGGCGGCGCCGGCGAGGGTGTGCAGTGCCAGGCGGCGGGACGAACGGAACATGGGTGGTCTCCTGTTTTGTGGGCCGCGCCGGCGCGCGATGTGGGCCGGATGAGCCGCGTGGACTCGCCGCGCAAACGTTTGCGCAAACGATTGCGCCGGACTGTACGCGCTGGACCGTGCCGCCGCAAGGCCGGTGTGATTCGGGTTTTCGCGGAGTCCGGACGCCCGGATTGGCCCCACAAGTGGTGCGGAATGCCCAATTTCGTTGCGCGACAGCGACGTTTTGGGGCAATTAAAAAACGATTGTCAATTGGGTGTCACACCTGATCCGCACCATGGCCGAGCTGGTGAAAACGGCGCAAAGCTCAATAAATTCATAAGCTTAGCGACGACTTCCAAAAGCTGAACGCTGGCTGTGGACGCCTGTCGATTCCACAATTTGCGTACGGTCGACCTGGAAGTCGGGCCGTCAGAACAAGTTCAAATGCCGCCCCGGGCCCCCTCCAGGCCCTCACCTCAATTTCTTTTCAAAGAAAGCACCTCATGAAGTACACCCTCGGCGCCATCGCCCTGGCGCTCGCCGCTCCCGCCGCCTTCGCGCAATCGAGCGTCACCATCTACGGCATCATCGACCTCGACGGCCAGTACCTGTCGGGCCACTCGAAGCAGGTGCTCGTCACCTCCGGCGGCCAGTCCGGCAGCCGCATCGGCTTCAAGGGCACCGAAGACCTCGGTTCCGGCTACTTCGCCGACTTCGTGCTCGAAGGCGGCCTGAATGTCGACACCGGCGGCTCCGGCCAAGGCGGCCAGCTGTTCGGCCGCCAGGCCTTCGGCGCGCTGCGCACCCCGTACGGCACGGCCAGCGCGGGCCGCCAGTACAGCAGCATCTACACGCAGTCTGGCGACTTCTCCGAATTCGCCAACACCAGCGTGGGCGCCACGACGGCCGTCATCGGCGGCTTCGCCGGCGGCTACGAGCCGATCCGCGGGAGCGCCAACGCCGCCACGACGTCGACGGCCACCGGTTCCGAGCTGAACGGCAGCCCGGCTCGCGTGAACAACTCGTTCCGCTACACCAGCCCGGCGTTCAGCGGCTTCAAGGCCAGCGTCCTGGCCGGCCTGGGCGAGACCACCGGCGGCACCGCCAACACGCGCCTGTTCGACTACTCGCTGCGCTACACCGGCTTCGGCCTGGACGCGATGCTGTCGTACGTGGACGACAAGGCCGCCAACGGCGCCACCGCTGCGACGCCCAACAACAAGACCAACGTGGGCATCGTGACCGCCTCGGCGGCCTACACGATCGGCGCGTTCAAGGTCGAAGGCGGCTTCATGGACGTCAACGACAAGCGCCCGGCCGACCTGGACGGCAAGGGCTTCTGGCTGGGTGGCGACTACAAGGTCGGCCAGCACGTGTTCCGCGCGCAGTGGGTCGAGAACAAGCCGAACGCCAAGAACGTCGGCCTGGGCAAGACCGACGCGATCGGCGTGGGCTACGAGTTCGACTTCTCCAAGCGCACGAACCTGTACACGTCGTTCACGCACTTCAAGAACGACGCCAGCTCCAACGGCGCGTTCCTGGGCCGCATCGGCGGCTCGACCCCGGCCGGCCTGACGACCGTCGGCGACCGCAACGTCGACGAGTTCGTCCTGGGCGTGCGCCACTCGTTCTGATAACGACGAACGGCCTGCCGCGGCAGGCCGTCCGAGAGCATTTCAGCCCGCCACGGCGTCGCCGCGGCGGGCTTTTTTCATGGCGCCACGCCGGCGATGCCGGCGCGCGCCACCTGCGCGTCCTGCGCCGACTTCACGCCCGACACCCCCACCGCGCCGATCACCTGCCCGTCGACGATCACCGGCTCGCCGCCCTCGATCATCCCGGCCAGCGGCGCCGACAGGAATGCCGTGCGGCCGCCGTTGATCATCTCCTCGTACGCGGCCGAGGGCCGGCGGCCCAGCGCCGCGGTGCGTGCCTTCTCGGTGGCGATGTAGGCCGATGCCGGCGACGCGCCGTCCAGGCGCTGCAGCGCCAGCAGGTGGCCGCCGTCGTCGACGATGGCGATCGTCACGGCCCACTGGTTGGCCTGCGCCTCGGCGCGGGCGTGGTCGAGGATGCGCGCGACGTCGTCGTGCGCGAGGACGGGTTTGTGCTTCATGGAACGCCTTTCTCGGGTGATCCGGTTGTAGCAGCGACGCCAAGGCCGAGCGGCGCGCCGGGCCATGGCGCCGCGTCACGCAAACGTCATCCGCCTGTCGCAGCTGCATCACGCGGGGGGCGCAGCATGGGCGTCCATGGATCGCCATGCCTACCCTCTGGACCCGCCGACCGAAGACCAACGGCCGCGCGACGGCGCGACGACGCGTGTGCGAACGGTCTGGATCTCCGACCTTCATCTGGGCACGCCCGGCTGCCAGGCCGTCGCGCTGCTGGACTTCCTCAAGCAGGTCGACTGCGACCAGCTGTTCCTGGTGGGCGACATCATCGACGGCTGGCAGCTGCGCCGCTCCTGGTACTGGCCGCAGACGCACAACGACGTCATCCAGAAGCTGCTGCGCAAGGCGCGCAAGGGCACGCGGGTGATCTTCGTGCCGGGCAACCACGACGAGTTCGCGCGCAAGTACGTCGAGCACGAGTTCGGCGGCGTCGAGGTGGCCAGCGAGTGGATGCACGTGACGGCCGACGGCAAGCGCCTTTGGATCACCCACGGCGACCTGTTCGACGGCGTGATCCAGTGCGCCAAGTGGCTGGCCTACGTGGGCGACACGCTCTACACGTTCATCCTCAAGCTGAACAAGCACTTCAACTCGATGCGGGCGCGCATGGGCCTGCCGTACTGGAGCCTGTCCAAGTACTTGAAGCACAAGGTCAAGCGCGCGGTGAGCTACATCGGCGAGTTCGAGGTCGCGGTCGCGCGCGAGGCGCGCAAGCGCGGCGCCGACGGCGTCGTCTGCGGCCACATCCACCACGCCGAGATGCGCGACATCGACGGCGTGCTGTACTGCAACGACGGCGACTGGGTGGAGAGCCTGACGGCGCTCGTCGAGCACGTCGACGGGCGCCTGGAGATCCTGGACTGGTCGACGCGCGGCCACCCCGGCATGCGCACCGAGCCCGAGGACGAGGAGCTCGCCGCGCAGCCTGGCGTGCGCGAGCCCGAGCTGGCGGTGCTGTCCGAGGTGATGGCCGCGCGCTGAGCGTGCGCGTGCCGGCCCGGGAGGGCGCGGCACGCGGATCAGCGACGAGCCTGGTCGCCGACGCGCACGCCGCCGGCCTGTTCGTGCCCACCTACACCTTCCGCAACGAGGCCAAGTACCTGGCGGGCGTCGACAAGGGCGACCCGGCGGCCGAATACCTGGCGTTCTTCCGCGCGGGCATCGACGGCGTGTTCACGAATTTCAGCAACACGGGCTTCGCCGCGCGCAAGACCTGCCTGGCCGAGATGGGTCGCTGACCGCTCCGGCGGACTCGGCGCGAAGCGCGCAGAATCGGGCGCTTCGCTGCCGTGATCCGAGGTCGACGATGAGCAAGCACTGCACCCACACCCACCTGATCGCCACCGTCACGCCGAGCGCGCTCGGCTGCGAGGACTGCCTGAAGATGGGCGGCGAGTGGGTGCACCTGCGGCTGTGCCGCATCTGCGGCCACGTCGGCTGCTGCGACGACTCGCCGCACCGCCACGCCACCGCGCACTTCCACGAGACGGGCCACCCGATCATCGAGGGCTACGACCCGCCCGAGGGCTGGGGCTGGTGCTACGTCGACCGGCTGATGGTCGAACTGCCCGACCAGACGCCGCAGAAGGGTCCGATCCCGAAGTTCTTCTAGCTCGCGGCTTCCGCCTTCGACGAGCGCGCGTCACCCGCGGCCAGGCAGGCGCGCCGCTCTCGCCATCGACAACCCGCGCGGCCTCCCGCCACCCATCCGGTCATCCTGCGCGGAGCGAAGCGGAGTCGCAGGACGGACGACTTCAGCCCGGGCGGATCCGAGACGGCGCGCGGGATGACGGCGGCAACCTCAGTCGCGCGCGACGACCAGCGGCACGCCCTCGGCCGCGCCCTCGGCCCAGGGTTCGTCGACCACCAGCGCGTGCACCTGCTGCCACGTCGCCACGTGGAAGGGCGCGGTGTTGCCCAGCTTGGAGTGGTCGGCCAGGACCAGCGTGCGGCGCGCGCAGGCGATCATCGCGCGCTTGAGGGCGGCGTCGGCCTCGTCGGGGGCGCTGACGCCCAGGCGCGCGTCGATCGCGCAGGCGCCGGGCACGGCCCAGTCGGCGCGGCAGTTCGCGAGCATCGCGATGGCCGCGGGACCCCACAGCGCGCGGTTGTCGCGCTGCCACGTGCCGCCGGTGAGCGCGATCTGCACCTGCGCGTCGCCGGCGAACAGGGCGGCGACGTCCAGCGAGCTGGTGATGATCGTCAGCGGACGCGCCGTCAGCGCGCGCGCCATCGCCAGCGGCGTGGAGCCGGCGTCCAGCACCACGGTCTGCCCCGGCTCGACCAGCGCCGCCGCCGCGCGGCCGACGGCGGCCTTGGCCTCGGGCAGGACCGCGGCGCGGTCGCCCAGGCCCAGGCGCTGCGTGTCCAGTGTCACGGCGCCGCCGTGCGTGCGTTGCAGCAGGCCCTGCTCCTGCAAGGCGACCAGGTCGCGCCGCACGGTGTGCTCGGAAACCTGCAGCAGCCGAGCAAGTTCGAGCACTTCCACGCGCCCCTGCTCGCGCAGCATCTGCTCGATGCGGCGCTGGCGTTCGGCGGTGAAGCGGGGCGATTGCGCGTCGGTGATCAAGAACCGTCTCCAGGTCGGGCGAGCACCCGCCGTGCGGGCCTTCGGTGGACATTGTAGCAATCGCTTGCTCGAAATTGCTCGAAAGTGCTTGACTGTGGCGAGGCTGTCGCTAGGATTCGAGCATGGACGATCACGCCGCGCCTTCCGCCTCCCTGTCGCCGGCGACACTCGCCCGCGCGCGCTGGGGCGTGGGCCTCGTGTTCTTCGTCAACGGCGCGGCCTTCGCGTCCTGGGTCTCGCGCATCCCCGCGCTGCGCGCCGGGCTGGCGCTCAGCGACGGCGCGCTGGGCAGCGTGCTGCTTGCGATGTCGTGCGGCGTGCTGCTGTCGTTCCCGCTCGCGGGCAAGGGCGCGCAGCTGCTCGGCGCGCGCCAGCTCGCGCTGCTGGCCGGCGTTGCGCTGCTGCTGATGCTGCCGATGCCGTTCCTGATCGGCATCCTGCCGTCGCTGGTGCTCGTGATGCTGGAGGTGGGCGCCGCGCTCGGCACGATGCAGGTGGCGATGAACGTGCTCGCCGTGGACGTGCAGGCGCGCACGGCGCGGCCCATCATGTCGTCGCTGCACGGCGCGTGGAGCGCCGGCGGCCTGGCGGGTGCCGGCGTCGGCAGCCTTGCCGCGCACGCGCAGCTGTCGCCGCTGCTGCACCTGGCGGGCGTGGGCGTGGCGCTGGGCGGCGTGCTGCTGCTGGCGCTCGCGCTGCTCGTGCGGGCGCGCCTGCCCACGCGCACGAGCGCCGCGCCCGCGCGACCCTCGATGACGTTCAAGCCCGCCTCGCTGCGCGGCGATCGCGCGCTGCTGGGGCTGGGCTTTATCTGCTTGTGCGCCTTCCTGACCGAGGGCGCGCTGGCCGACTGGAGCGCCGTCTGGCTGCACGAACATGCGCTGGCGAGCGAGTCGCAGGCCGCGCTCGGCTATGCCGTCTTTGCCGGCGCGATGACCGCGATGCGCCTGGTCGGCGACCGCGTGCTCGAGGTGTTCGGCGTGGTGCGCGTGCTGCGCGTGTTGACGGCGCTCGGCGCCGCGGCGCTGGCCGGCGCGCTGCTGCTGGCGCGCGTCGACGGCGCGCTCGTCGCCTTCGTGCTGCTGGGCCTGGGCATGGCCACCGTGGTGCCCACCGCGTTCGCCGCCGCCGGCCGCCGGGCCGATGCGCTGGCCGGCGGCGCCACGGGCGAGGCCTCGGCGGCGCGCGCGGTGGCGCTGCTGTCGGGCTTCGGCTACACGGGCCTGCTGCTCGGGCCGCCGCTGATCGGCTGGATCGCGCAGGCCACCACGCTGACCTGGGCGCTGGGCCTGCTGGTGCTGCTCGTGGCGGCGATCGCCGTGCTCGTGCCGCTGCTGGGCGGCCGCGCGCCGCGTGCGTCCACGCACCGCGAGGCCGTCGTCACCGGCTGACCGGGCCCGCGGCCGGCGCGCAGCGCTCCGGCGGATCGGCAATCGGTGGCGCCAGCGCCACCTTCGCGGCGTGCCACGAGCCCTCGGCATGGATGGACTTGTCCAGCGCCAGCAGCGCCAGCTTCTTGTGCGCGGGCATCAGCGTCGCATCGAGGGATTCGCTCGCCAGGTCGAGCGTGCCGCGCAGCGCCAGCGCGGTGCCGGGCGTCTCGAACACGAAGCGGCGCGGCGTGGCCACGCCGTGGGCCAGCGCCAGCGTGACCGACGCGCACTGCACCGGCACGCGCGCCGACTTGTCCAGCAGCGTGCGCAGCCACTCGCCCCCGTTCAGGCCCAGCTTCGCGTCGAGCCGCCGCGACACGCTCGCCCCTTCGGCCAGCGACAGCGTCACCGTGCCGCTGGCGCCCGCCACGAGCGCGTGCGTCGAGTCGCCGCGCGACCGCACGTCGGCGCGCGCGTCGATCGCGCCGGCGAGCGCGCCGTTGGCAGCCAGCGTGGCCGACATCGCATCGACCCGCAGCCCGCGTGCCGCGAGCTGCAGCGCCACGTCGACCGGCGCACGCGTCGCGTCGATCCGGGCCGAACCGGTGACATGTCCGTTGGCGACGCCCAGGTCGAGCGCGGTCAGCGCCAGCACGCCGTCCTTCAGCGCCGCTCGGCCGCGCACGCCCTGCATGAAGCCGCGGTCCGAGCCGGTGATGCGCGCGGCGCGCAGGTCGATGTCGGCGTCGAACTCGCGCAGGCGATCGAAGGGCAGCGGCCGCGTCGACCACGCATGCGACGCGTCCGGCCGCATGCCGGGCTGCGTGGGCTCGCCGGGCGGCGTCTTGCCACGCAGCAGCGAGACGTCGTCCAGGTCGATCGCCGCGTCGCGCAGCGTCGCCTCGAGGCGCCGGCGCGGCGTGTCGCTCTTCAGGCTGCCGATGAACGCGGCGTCGGCGGTGAACGCCGTGCCGCGGCCGGCGCGCACGCGCACGTCGGCGCCGGTCCAGCGGTCGCCGGCATGCGCGATGCGGCCCTGCGCCGCCAGCGGCCGCAGCCGCGCGACCGGCTCGGGCAGCGGCCACGCGGCGCCCGAGCCGGCCACCGAGAGCTTCGCGTCGACCTCGAGCTCGCCCAGCGCGTGCAGGTCGTCGGCGATGCCCGCGGCCTCGAGCGTCAGCGCGCCCAGCCGCGCCTGCGCGTCCAGCGCGAAGTGCTTGCCGGTGTCGCCGAACTGCAGGACATCGCTGGTGTCGGCAGCGCCCTCGAACGCGCGCTGGTCGTACGTGCCGGCGAAGACGAGGTGGCGCGTCAGCGGCAGGTCGGCGTGCGCGGGCAGCGTGCGCGGCGCCGCCAGCGTCGTGGCGCGCGCGTCCAGTTCCAGCGGGATGCCGCGATGGATCATGTGCAGCGTGCTGCTCCGTGCGTCCAGTTCCAGCACGCGGATGCGCGGCGGGCCGCGGTCGTCGGGCCGCGTGATGCGCCAGTTGCGCAGGCCGTCGGCCAGGCGCTCCATGTCGACCTGGGCGTCCTCCAGTTCGACGCGGCGGATGATCGTCAGGTCGTCGCCGAGGCTGCGCCAGGACAGCGTCGCCGCCGCGCGCCCGGCGCGGATCAGTGGCGCCTTCGACGCGGCCCAGGGCGCGTTCTGGATCACGAGGTTGCGGAACTCGAACGTGGGGTCGAGGCCGTCGCGCCAGCGGATCTTCAGGTCGTCGAACCGCACGCTGCGGCCCGAGCGCGCCATCACGTGGTGCTGGATCAGCGGCCGCAGCCAGTTCGCGTCGAACGCGGCGCACAGAGCGGCCAGCGCCGGCAGCGCCAGCAGCGCGGCGAGCGCGACGCGGCCCGCGCGCCGGCGGCGCGGCGCGCGCGGGGACGTCGGATCGGAATGCGGCAGGAGGCGCATTCCGCGGCAGAGCACATGGCGTGCCGCCGCCGTGTAGGCGAACCGGACGATCAGGCGCCGGCCGGGGCGGCGGCGCCGCGGCCTGAACGCCGCCTTGCGCCGCGCGGGCCGCGAGCCGTCGCGTGACGCAATGCGCTTGACCCGGCCATCGCGCGCTGCCGATAATCCGCGCTTCTCCAACGACACGCACCGACCATGGACTGCCATCCCAGTCGCGTGCCTTCGTCGTCCGCAGTGCGCGCCTGACTTCCGGGCTCGCGCCGGGCGGTAGAAGGCACCCAGCCCTGACCGCCCGGCAAGCAAGCCGCCGCACGACGCGCCCCGCGTCTACGGCGCTTCCTTCCGGTTCTCCCCGACCCGACGCCCTCGAGCGTCCATCCGCCAGCGCCTCGAGCGGCGCGCGGAGGAGTTCCGCATGCGATTCCTGTTCCGACTTCTCATCGCGACCCTGCTGTCGCCCCTTGCCGCGTTCGCCCAGGACGCGGAGTCCTGGAACGCCCACTTCCAGTCGACGTACATCCGCCAGGTGCAGCCGGCGCTCCACTCGGCGTACGCCGGCCCGCACAGCCTGCGCGCGCAGCCGGGCGCGAGCTATTCGCTGACCGCCACGGCCGCCCTCGGCGCGCGCCTGGGCGACGACACCGAGGCCTACCTCGACCCCGAAGTCGCGCAGGGCGTGCCGCTGTCGGGCCTCGGCGGCCTGGCGGGCTTTCCCAACGGCGAGCTGGCCAAGACCTCGGGCGCCGACCCGAAGCTCTACCTCGCGCGCCTGTTCGTTCGCCACACGTTCGAGCTCGGGGGCGACCCGGTGCCGGTCGACAGCGACGCCAACCAGCTGAAGTCGACCTACGCGTCGCGTCGCCTCGTCGTGACGGCGGGACGGCTGTCGCTGCTGGACTTGTTCGACGCCAACTCGTACGCCCACGACCCGCGCACGCAGTTCCTGAACTGGGCGCTGATGACGCACGGCGCCTTCGACTATCCGGCCGACGCGCGCGGCTACACCGACGGCCTGGCCATCGACTGGGACGACGGCCCGTGGACGTTGCGCGCCGGCCGCTTCGCCGAGCCGAAGTCGCCGAACGGCCTGGCGCTCGACGGCGACGTGCTGCGCCACCATGGCGACCAGGTCGAGCTCGTGCACACGCACGCGCTGGGCGCGCTCGCGGGCGCCGTGCGCGTGCTCGCGTTCCGGGCCCGCGCGCGCATGGCCACGTACGACGACGCGCTCGCCGCCGCGCCGGCCGGCAGCGCACCGAGCCTGGACGCCGTGCGCGTCGCGGAGCACGGCAAGTCCGGCTTCGGCGTCGACGCCGAACAGCAACTCGCGCCCGATCTCGGCCTGTTCCTGCGCGCGCTGCGTGCCGACGGCCGAACCGAGACCGAGGCGTTCATGGAGGCGGACGCGTCGCTCAGCGCGGGCCTGTCGCTCAAGGGCGGGCGCTGGTCGCGCGGCAAGGATGTCGTCGGCCTGGCCGTCGGCGCGCAAGCGATCTCCGTCGCGCACCGCGCGTACCTGGCGCGCGGCGGCGTCACCGCGTTCCTGGGCGATGGCGCGTTGCGCTACGGCCGCGAGCAGATCGCCGAGCTGTACTACGCGGCGGAACTCGGCGCCGGCTTCACGCTCACAGCGGATGTGCAGCGGGTCGCCAACCCGGGCTACAACAAGGATCGCGGGCCGGCGTCGTTCTACGCGCTGCGCCTGCACTGGGAGGTGTGACATGAACGTCAAGCTCAACGGCCAGTTCAACGGCTTTGCCAAGCGCCTGGGCCCGGGCCTCATCACGGGCGCGGCCGACGACGATCCCAGCGGCATCGCCACCTACTCGCAGATCGGCTCGCAGTTCCGCTTCGGCCTGGTGTGGACGCTGCTGCTGACCACGCCGCTGATGATCGGCATCCAGATGCTGTCGGCGCGCATCGGCTGGGTCACCGGCGAGGGCCTGGGCGCCAACATCGCCAAGATGTGCCCGCGCTGGATCACGCTGGGCCTCGTGGGCCTGCTGGTGATGGCCAACACGATCAACATCGCGGCCGACATCGGCGCGATGGGCGAGGCCGTGCGCCTGCTCACGGGCGGCCACGCGGTCGTCTACGTCGTCGGCTTCGGGCTGCTGTCCATCGTCGGCCAGGTGGCGTTCTCGTACGAGCGCACGGTGCGCGTGCTCAAGTGGCTCACGCTGGGGCTGTTCGCGTACGTGGCGGTGATCCTGTCAGTGTCGGTGCCGTGGCGCCAGGTGGCCGTCGAGGGCCTGGCGCCGTGGCGCTTCGTGCCGGCGGGCACGTCGATGAACGACTACGCCTCGATGGTGGTGGCCGTGCTGGGCACCACGATCAGCCCCTACCTGTTCTTCTGGCAGGCCGCGCAGGAAGTCGAGGACAACGCGCGCCGCCCCGAGGCCGCCAAGCTGCGCGACAACGCCGAGTACGCGGCGGAGCACCTGTCGCGCATCAAGCAGGACACCTCGTTCGGCATGGTGTTCTCCAACGTGATCGCGCTGTGCATCGTGATCGCCACGGGCGTCACGCTCAACCTGCACGGCATCACCAACATCCAGACCTCGTCGCAGGCGGCCGAGGCGCTGCGACCCGTGGCCGGCGAGTTCGCGTTCGCGATCTTCGCGCTGGGCATCATCGGCACCGGCCTGCTGGCGGTGCCCGTGCTGGCGGGCTCGGCGGCGTACGCGGTGAGCGAGGCCTTCGGCTGGAAGTCGGGGCTCTCGCGCGGCTTCCACGAGGCGCGTGGCTTCTACGTGATCATCATCGCGGCCACGCTGATCGGCACGCTCATGAGCACGATGGAGGTCGACCCGATCAAGGCGCTGGTGTGGAGCGCGATCGTCAACGGCGTGATCTCGGTGCCCATCATGGTGGTGATGATGTGGATCGGCCAGTCGCGCCGGCTGATGGGCCAGTTCACGATCAGCCCGCGCCACCGCCTCTTCGGCTGGGGCGCGACGGCCGTGATGGGAGTGGCCGTGGCGGGCCTGTTCTTCACCAGCTGGCGCGTCGGGCAGTAGCCGCGTTCAGGGCGCCATGACGAAGCAGTTGCGGCCGGCGCGCTTGGCCTGGTAGAGCGCCGCGTCGGCGCGCGCCACCAGCGCCTCGACGGGCTCGCCGGCCACGCTGGTGGCCACGCCGGCCGACACCGTCACGCGGAAGTCAGCGGGCAGGGGGGCGATGCCGGCCCACGCGTGCGACGCCACCGCGCTGCGGATGCGCTCGACCGCCAGCGACGCGCTCTCCACCGGCGTGGTGACGGGCATCAGCAGCACGAACTCCTCGCCGCCCCAGCGCGCGAAGCGGTCGGTCACGCGCATGTGGGCCTGCACCAGCGTGCAGAAGTCGCGCAGCACCGCGTCGCCCGCGCCGTGCCCGAATCGGTCGTTGATCGTCTTGAAGTGGTCGAGGTCGAACAGCGCCACCGAGTACGGCTGCTGCGTGCGGTGCGAGCGTTCGCGCTCGTCCTGCAGCAGCTCCATGAAGTGGCGGCGGTTGAACGCGCCGGTGAGGTCGTCGTGGCTCGCGAGCTCCTGGATGCGCGCGAGCGACAGCGTCAGCTGCTTGTTGCGCTGCGACAGCTCCGCGCGCAGCGTGCTGAACTGCATGCCGATCAGCGACAGCCGCCGCACCGCCAGGAAGAAGAACAGCCACAGCAGCACGATGTTGGTGTTCGTGAGCTCCGGGTAGGCGAAGCGGTCGCGGCCCAGCCACAGCGCCAGCGCGGTGGTGACGCCGAAGCCCAGCCACGTCCAGCGGAACTGCTGCGGCGTGAAGCCCAGCATCGCATAGTTGAACGAGACGAGGCTGGAGGCCAGGAAGATCATCCACAGCCGCGGCGCCGCGACGATGAAGACGAGCTGGATCAGGTAGTTGGAGATCAGCTGCGCCCACAGCAGCCAGCGATCCTTGAAGCGCAGGTTCCAGCCGCGCAGCACCGACAGCAGGAAAAAGCCCGTGCTGCCGACGCTCAGGACGAAGAACCAGCCCGCGACCGTCCAGCTGATGGTGCCGTTCCAGGCGAACAGGCCGATCAGCAAGGCCTGCAGCAGCGAGCTGACCACCGTCATGGTGGTCGTCTTGACGCGCTGCGCCTGGAGCTGCGGTTGCTTGGAGTTCATGGGAGCGGGCGACTCCCGGTACGGCGGAAGGGGTCCGGCGCGAGCATACGGGAAGCGCCGCCGCTTGCCTGTGCTCGGAAACGCCACGTGACAGCCGCGCGACAACGCGGCGCCTGCTCGCGTCAGGCGACTGCCGCAGGCGCCGGCCGCGTCAGGCTAGTGCCGGGGGCGGCGCGTGATGTCGATCGCGCCCGCCCGGGCGAACGCGAGCTCGGCGCGGGCGGCCTGCGGCTGGTCGTCGACGTCCACCCGCACCACGGCGCCGCCGCGCCGCATCGCCGCGGCATAGGCGCTGACGTCAAGGCCGATGCCCAGCAGGCCGGCGAAGAAGTTGCGCAGGTGGTCGACCACGCTGTCGTCGGCGACCGGCAGCGCCGGGGCGGGCGTGTCGTCCTCGAATGCCGCGGCGCGCGTCTCGATGGCGTGGACCCGCCGCGGGTCGAAGCGGTCGTTGGCGAGCGCGACGATGGCCGCGCGCGCGGACGCCTGCTGGTCGAAGGTTCCGACGACGATGTGCTGCATGGGTCGATTCCCTTGGACGAGGTGGGTGCGTTCGCATCCAGGCGAGCAAGCGCGGCGCCCGCGGGCACCTCCAGCCTGGGGGGGCGGAGGCCGCCGCGTGCGCTCAGGACTTCGGCTCGGCGTCGGTCTTGGCCTTCAGCGCGCGTGCCATCTCCAGGTGGTGCTGCAGCGCCGGCAGCGTCTTCTGCGCCCAGGCCTTGACGTCGGCGTCGGTGCCCTTGTCGACCTCCTTCTGGAACAGCTTGACCGTGTCCTCGTGCGCCTTCACGCCGATCGAGTCGGCGTAGTGCTGGTCGAAGCTCGCGCCCTTGCGGCCCGACAGCATCTTGATCTCGGCCTTCTGCAGGGTCGACGGCGTGTCGGAGACCTTCACGCCCTTCTGGTCGGCCAGGCCCTTCAGCTCGGTGCCGGCCTTGCCGTGGTCGTCGACCATCTGCTGGGCGAAGGCCTTCACGTCGGCGCTGACCGACTGCGAGACGGCGACCTTGCTGGCCTCGACCTCGGCGTTGCCGCCCTCGGCGGCATCCTTCAGGAAGGACTTGTCCTGGTGGGACAGCTTGGGCGCGTCCGCGGCGTGGGCGCCGAGACTGGCGGCGAGCGCGACGGTGGCGGCCGACAGCAGGGTCAACGACTTCGATTGCATGAGAGCTCCTGGTTGGTGATGGGGGCCCGCCGCAGCCGCGGCGGGTGGTGGGCCCCGTGCGGCAATGCCCATGCCCCGACAGCAGCGCGGGACACGCCCGCGGTGCCAACATCGGCCCATGACCTCCACCGCCGCCGCCCGTTCGTTCACCGCTCGCCTGGGCCTCGAGCTGCCGATCGTCCAGGCCCCGATGGCCGGCTTCCATGGCGTGGCGCTGGCCGCCGCGGCCGCCGGCGCGGGGGCGCTCGCGTCGCTGCCGGGCGCGGCGCTGTCGCCGCAGGCGCTGCGCGACGCGGTCGGCGAGCTGCGCCGCGGCGGGCGCGCGCCGGTCAACCTCAACTTCTTCTGCCACGTCGTGCCCGCGCCCGACCCCGCGCGCGAGGCCGCCTGGCGCGCCGCGCTGCGGCCGTACTACGAAGAGCTGGGCGTGCCCGAGTCGGCGATCCAGAACGGCCCGGGGCGGCTGCCGTTCGGCGAGGAGGCGCTGGTCGCCGTCGAGGAGCTGCGGCCCGAGGTCGTCAGCTTCCACTTCGGCCTGCCGCCGGCGCCGCTGCTCGAGCGCGTGCGGGCCACGGGCGCGCAGGTGTGGTCGTCGGCGACGACGGTGGCCGAGGCGCAGTGGCTCGCGGCGCACGGCGTCGACGCCATCATCGCGCAGGGCGCCGAGGCCGGCGGCCATCGCGGCATCTTCCTGGACTTCGGGCCGGGCATTGACCTGTCGACGCAGCTGCGCACGTTGCCGCTGCTGACGGCTATCCTCGAGGTGGTGCGCGTGCCGGTGATCGCGGCGGGCGGCATCTCGACGGCCGACGCCGTGGCCGAGGCGCTGCGCCTGGGCGCCAGCGCCGTGCAGCTGGGCACCGTGTTCCTGCTGTGCCCCGAGGCCACCACCAGCGCCGTGCACCGCGCCGCGCTGCGCAGCGACGCCGCGCGCGACACGGCGCTGACGAACCTGTTCAGCGGACGCCCCGCGCGCGGCATCCTCAACCGCCTGATGCGCGAGCTCGGCCCGATGAGCGCGCTGCCACCGGCGTTCCCGTCGGCCGTCAACGCGATCGCGCCGCTGCGCGCCGCCGCCGAGCAGGCCGGCAGCGGTGACTTCTCGCCGTTGTGGGCGGGGCAGGACGTCAGCGGCTGCCGCGCCGTGCCGGCCGCGCAGCTGATCAAGGAACTCGCCGCGAAGCTCTAGCGGTTCAGTCCGGCGCGTCGGTCTCGAAGCTGAACGCGCCCGGCAGCAGCGCGCCGGCGGTGGTGACGACGATGCGGCCGTCGGCAGCATCGCTGGCCACGGGCGCGTCGGCGTCGGCGAACTCGCGGATCACCTGGCGGCAGGCGCCGCAGGGCGTGATCGGGTGCAGCTTGGCGGCCGTGACGCCCACGGCGAGGATGCGTCTCGCGCCGGCCGCGACGGCCACGCCGACGGCCACGCGTTCGGCGCAGTTGGTCAGCCCGTACGACGCGTTCTCGACGTTGACGCCCAGGTGCACGCGGCCCTGTTCGTCGAGCACGGCGGCGGCCACGCGGAAGTCGGAGTAGGGCGCGTGCGCGTTGGGCAGCACGGCGCGGGCGCGTGCCACCAGGTCGGCCAGCACGGCCTCGTCGATCGGGGCGGACTTCGTGCTCAGGATGCGAGGCCCGACGTGCGCACCGCCTGCTCGAAGGACTCGGCGAGCTCCCTCGGCGCCGCGTCCAGCAGCGCGCGGGCGCGATCCAGCAGGCCCGACGACGCGGCCGAGCGGAACACGAACTGCACGATCTCCTCGTGGTGCTCCGTCGTGGCGGGATGGGTCGCGTGGCGGTCAATCGTCATGCAGCGGTTCTCCGGTGTCGGCCAGGGCCAGCGATTCGCGGATTTTCTCCGTCGACGCCCACAGCGTGAACACGAGGGTCTTGAGCGTCGGATCGCCGGGAGTCTGCAGCAAGGGCGGCACGCTGTCGAGCCCGTCGACGTTGAGCACGCCCACGACGTCGCGCGCCTTGGTGAAGTCGTCCTGCGTGACGATGCGCCCGATCGGCAGCGACAGCACCCACTGCAGCCGCGGGTTGAGCTTGGCCTGCTCGGGGCCCGGCAGCACGCCGGCCGTCCAGCTCGCGCCGAGGCGGCGGATCGAGAACGGCGTGCCGTCGGTGAACGCGCGGCCGGTGCTGCCGTGGTCGAGCTCGAGCTCGATGTCGTGCTCGGGCGCCCAGGTCATGTTGTCCCAGGCGCCGGGGATCATGCGCAGCGCGTTGGCGCTGGGCACGAAGATGTTGGCGCGCACGAGGTCGGCGTCGACGCCCAGCCGCTGCGCCGCCAGCGCGCGGATCTGCTGCACCAGCATGCGCACGCGGCGCAGGTGGTCATCGGGCAGGCGCGGGTAGGCGATGAAGCGCGCCCACTTGTCGTAGTTGGCGATGTTGAGCACCTCGCTGTGCCCGCCGTCGATCGAGCGGTCGTGCACGCCGGGGCACGCGGTGTTGAACCCCAGCGCGCCGCTCGCGCCGGCGCGAGCGGCGATCGGCCCGGCCAGGCGCGAGAACAACTCGGCCGCGCGCACCACCCAGTCGCCGGTGGCGCGCTCGTTGCGCAGCGCCTGGATCCAGCGCCGGCGCATCAGCGTCGCGCCCCAGGGGAAGTCGCGCCGCACGATGCTGCCGGTGAGCACGACGCGGTCGAAGCGGATGTTGCCGTTCTCGGCCTCGAGCACCTCCAGCGCGAGCCAGGTGCCGAAGCTGTGCGCGATCAGGCTGACGCGCTTGGCGCCGGTGCGGTCCATCAGGTCGCGCAGCTCGCCGCGCAGCCACTGCACGCGGCTGGCGCGCGCCCACGGCACGAGGAACGACACCAGGCCGAAGAAGCCGTAGTCGAGGTGGTACGGAATCAGCCCATGGCGGGCCAGGTAGGGCGTGATCTGCTTTTGCCACTGTCCGCGCGTGCGGATCCCATGCAGCGTCACGACGATCTTGTGGGGCACGGTCTTTCACTCCCGCCGCCTCGCGCCTTCCAGGACTGCCGGAAGTGAAAATGCGAGCCGTAGCCCGCATTCTTCAGGGTCACTGGCTCACGGCGTGAGGCGCTCGGAAGGCGCCCGCCGCGGCCGGTCGGTCAGGCGCTCACTGCGCCGCCGGCGCCGGTGCCGGATACGCCGCCGGGTACGCCGGCTGGACGCTGCCGGTGGTGACCGGCGGGGCGCGCATGACGCGCGTGCGGCCGCCCGTGGTGATCAGGATGACCGGGTCGCCGGGCACGAAGTTGTCCGGGCCGATGCCCTGCACGACCGCGCGGCGGTCGCCGTTCTTGAGCTGCAGCAGGATCTCGACGGCCTGCTGCTGGGTGGCGTCGCGCTCGACCGCGTTGCCGATCAGGCCGCCCACCACCGCGCCCGCGATGCCGACGATGCCGCCCGTGCGCGGGCCGCCGACGTTGGAGCCGGCGATGCCGCCGATGACCGCGCCGCTGACGGTGCCCACGCCGGTGTCGCGGCCCTGCAGCGTGACGGGGCGCACCGACAGCACGGTGGCGTCCAGCACCGTCGACATGCGCTGCGCGTCGTACGCGCTCACGGCGTTGGGATTGGCCACGACGCAGCCGGTGAGGGCGCCGGCGCCGGCGATGGCGGCGATCAGGGCGAGTTGCTTGAACATGATTTTCTCCGGGGATGAGCTGCCAACGGCGGCAAGTCGCCAATCGTTGACAACCCTCAGGTGACTCCACTGTGCAGCAAAGCAATTGCCCCCGGTGGAGGCAGTGCGTAAAGAAGTGTGCCGCGGCGACAGGCTGGCGTCAGGCGGTGCCCGATCAGCCGTGCAGGCGGCTGCTGCGCGGCACGCTGGCGAGCAGGAACTCCATCTGGTCGGCCAGGATGCGGCGGCCGCGCAGGATCATGTCCTCGTGCAGGCTGGGCACGTAGGGCAGGTACATCAGTGCCATGCCGGCTTCCTCGGGCAGGCGGTTGCCCTTGCGTCCGTTGCACGAGCGGCAGGCCGTGATGCAGTTCATCCAGGAGTCGCGGCCGCGGCGCGACACCGGCACGATGTGCTCGCGCGTGAGCTCGTCGGCCGGCAGGCGGCTGCCGCAGTAGGCGCAGACGTGGCGGTCGCGCGCGAACAGCTTGCCGTTGGTGAGCGCCGGCGACTGCCGCCAGGCGCGCGAGGGGATCGTGCCGCGCACGGCGACGATGGAATGCACCTCGATGCGCGACTGCCGCCCGGTGGCGCGCTGGACGCCGCCGCGCAGGACGTGGCACGGATCGCCGAGCGTCCAGGCGACCGCGTCGCAGGCGTACAGGATCGCGGCCTCCTTGACCGTCATCCAGGCCTGCGGCCTACCCGACACGTCCAGCTGCAGAACATCCATTTCGCGGGCGCTCCTTGACTACCGGCAAGCATACAACTACTGGATGAAACCTCAACTGGCTGGACTACCAGCCATCGGGTACCGCGTCGGGAATCGCGGCTGCGCCATCGTCTTGCGCGTTAACCACTATGGAAATCGCACGATCGTTCCAATCGATTTCGATTTCGTGACGATGTGCCGCGCTTTCTAGGAACGCGACCCTAAAAAAAGTGATGGACGGGATTGGCGCTGGGGCCGGTCCTATGCAAAATAGCACGACCGTTCGATTTATTCCCTGCGCCGGCGACCCCGGCGCGCCGAGCAGATCGACAGGCACTCAACGCACTCCGGTTCGCCCCGGCAGATCCCGTGAACGACGCAACTGCTCTTCGCCGCCCGCCCCGCCCCCTGCAGAAGGGTCTGCAGACGCGCGCCACGATCATCGAGGCGGCGCTGGGCCTGGCGGCCAACAAGGGCCTCGAGGGCCTGTCCATCGGCCTGCTGGCCGAGGTCACGGGCATGAGCAAGTCGGGCGTCTTCGCGCACTTCGGCTCGCGCGAGGAACTGCAGATCTCGGTCATTCGAGACTATCACGTGAAGTTCGAGGAGGAGGTGTTCCTCCCCGCCATCCGCGAGGCGCGCGGCCTGCCGCGCCTGCGCGCGATGTTCGAGCGCTGGGTGCGCCGCGTCTCCTACGAGATCGACTCGGGCTGCATCTACATCAGCGGCGCCGTCGAGTTCGACGACCGCCCGGGCCCCGTGCGCGACGCGCTGGCCACGATGGTGCAGACCTGGCAGGACGCGCTCACGCGCTCGATCCAGATGGCCATCGACGAAGGCCACCTGACCGGCGAGACGCCGCCCGAGCAGCTGATGTTCGAGATCCACGGCCTGATCCTCGCGCTGCACCACGACGCGCGCTTCCTGCGCAACCCCGGCAGCGTCGAGCGCGCGCGCCTGGGCTTCGAGCGCCTGCTCGCGCAATCGCTTTCCTCCGCCTCCGGCGCGTCGACCGACGCCGCGTCGGACGCCGCTTCGTCCCGATCGAAGGAGGCGCGCGCGCCGCGCCGCTGACCGATCCGTTTCCCTTCCCGCTGTCTTTCCGACCCGTTCCAGGAGCCTTTCGCATGCCCCAATACAACCCGCCGCTGCGCGACATGCAGTTCGTGCTGCACGAAGTCCTGAACGTCGTCGACGAGCTCAAGCAGATGCCGCAGCACGCGGAGATCGACGTCGACACCTTCAACGCGGTGCTGGAAGAAGGCGGCAAGTTCGCCTCCGAGGTGATCTTCCCGCTGAACCTGAGCGGCGACGCCGAAGGTTGCAAGCTGGACAAGACGACGCACGAGGTGACGCCGCCCAAGGGCTTCAAGGAAGCGTACAAGACCTACGTCGAAGGCGGCTGGCCCTCGCTGTCGGCCGACCCGGAATACGGCGGCCAGGGCCTGCCCATCTCGCTGAACCAGTGCTTCTACGAGATGCTCAACAGCGGCAACCAGGCCTGGACGATGTATCCGGGTCTGTCGCACGGCGCGTACGAGGCGCTGCACGCGCACGGCACGCCCGAGCAGAAGAAGATGTTCCTGCCCAAGCTGACCTCGGGCGAGTGGACTGGCACGATGTGCCTGACCGAGCCGCACTGCGGCACCGACCTGGGCCTGCTGCGCACCAAGGCCGAACCGCAGGCCGACGGCAGCTACAAGATCACCGGCGCCAAGATCTTCATCTCGGCCGGCGAGCACGACATGGTGTCCAACATCCTGCACCTGGTGCTCGCGCGCCTGCCGGACGCGCCCGCGGGCTCCAAGGGCATCTCGCTGTTCGTCGTGCCCAAGTACAAGGTCAACGCCGACGGCTCGCTGGCCGAGCGCAACCCGATCTTCTGCGCGGGCCTGGAGCACAAGATGGGCATCCACGGCAACGCCACCTGCCAGATGGTGCTCGAAGGCGCCACCGGCACGCTGGTGGGCGAGGCCAACAAGGGCCTCAATGCGATGTTCGTGATGATGAACGCGGCCCGCCTGGGCGTGGGCATGCAGTCGCTGGGCCTGACGGAAGTGGCGTACCAGAACGCCGTCGCCTACGCGAAGGATCGCCTGCAGATGCGCGCGCTGTCGGGCCCGAAGGCGCCGGACAAGCCCGCCGACCCGATCATCGTGCACCCGGACGTGCGCAAGATGCTGATGACCGCCCGCGCCTACGCCGAAGGCGGCCGCGCGCTGGCCATCCACACCGCGCTGCTGATCGACAAGGAACTGAACCATCCCGACGCCGACGTCCGCAAGGAATGCGCCGACGAAGTGGCGCTGCTCACGCCGATCGTCAAGGCCTTCATGACCGACAACGGCTGGATCGCCACGTCGCACTGCATGCAGGTCTACGGCGGCCACGGCTTCATCCACGAATGGGGCATGGAGCAGTACGTGCGCGACGCGCGCATCAACATGATCTACGAAGGCACCAACACGATCCAGTCGCTGGACCTGCTGGGCCGCAAGGTGCTCGCCGACAACGGCGCCAAGCTCAAGCGCTTCGGCAAGAAGATCGCCGAGTTCGTCGAGGAAGAGGGCATCAGCGAGGAGATGCAGGAATTCGTGAACCCGCTCGCCGACCTCGGCGACAAGGTCACGAAGCTGACCACCGAGATCGGCATGAAGGCGTTCCAGAACCCCGACGAAGTGGGCGCCGCGGCGGTCGACTACCTGCGCGTCTGCGGCCACCTCGTGTTCGCCTACTTCTTCGCGCGCATGGCCAAGGTCGCGCTCGAGAAGAAGGACTCCGGCGACAAGTTCTACCAGGCCAAGCTCACGACGGCGCGCTTCTACTTCGCCAAGCTGCTGCCCGAGACGGCCGGCCTCATCCGCACCTGCCGCGCCGGCCTGAAGCCGCTCATGGAAATGGACGAAGCCCTCTTCTGAGTCTGCAGGACGAGCCTCCGCCGCGCGGCCGCGCCGCCCGGCGGACTCTAGGTACAACCCGCAGGCGCGCTGGTCGCCTGCCGGACACGAAATCGCCACGATCAGAGCGATCATTGGTGCGCGGCCCCGGGCCGTTTCAACAACCTAGGAGACTTCCCTTGAAACAAGCAGCAGTTGCATTCGTCCTCGCCACCGCCAGCGTCCTCGCGATGGCGCAGGGCACGCCCGCCGGCCTGTGGCGCACCATCGACGACGACGGCAAGACCGAGAAGTCGACCGTGCGCATCGTCATCACCAACGGCGAACTGAGCGGCAAGGTCGAGCACATCACCGACCCGGCCAAGGCCACCGAGGTGTGCTCCAAGTGCGACGACGACCGCAAGGACAAGCCCATCGTCGGCATGACGATCATCAACGGCGTCAAGCAGGACGCCGAAGAGCCCGGCCTGTGGACCGGCGGCCTGATCCTCGATCCGGCCAAGGGCAGCACGTACAAGGTCCGCCTGAAGACCATCGACGGCGGCAAGAAACTGGAAGTGCGCGGCTACATCGGTTCGCCGATGTTCGGCCGCACGCAGACCTGGATCCGCGCCGAGTAAGCGCGAATCCCTGACCCGGGGCCGGGCAGCAGCGCGCTGCCGGCCGACCCCGTTCACCCCTGGAGAGAAAAAGTGAGTCGATTCCAAGTTCGCAAGGTGGCCGTGCTCGGCGCCGGCGTGATGGGCGCGCAGATCGCCGCCCATCTGGTCAACGTCAAGGTGCCCGTCGTCCTGTTCGACCTGCCCGCCAAGTCCGGCCCCAAGAACGGGATCGTCACGAAGGCCGTCGACGGCCTGAAGAAGCTCAAGCCGGCGCCGCTGGGCGTGGCCGACGACGCCGTGCTGATCCAGCAGGCCAACTACGAGGACAACCTCGAGTTGCTGCGCGACTGCGACCTGGTGATCGAGGCGATCGCCGAGCGCATGGACTGGAAGCTGGACCTGTACACCAAGGTCGCGCCGTTCATCGCCCCGCACGCGATCGTCGCTTCCAACACCTCGGGCCTGTCGATCACCAAGCTGTCCGAAGTGCTGCCCGAGCAGATCAAGCCGCGCTTCTGCGGCATCCACTTCTTCAACCCGCCGCGCTACATGCGCCTGGTGGAGCTGATCCCCACGCCGACGACGCAGCCGCAGATCCTCGACCAGCTCGAGACCTTCGTCACCACCGCGCTGGGCAAGGGCGTCGTGCGCGCCAAGGACACGCCCAACTTCGTCGCCAACCGCGTCGGCATCGCCGGCATGCTGGCCACGATCATCGAGGCCGAGAAGTTCGGCCTGTCGTACGACGTCGTCGACGACCTGACCGGCAAGAAGCTGGGCCGCGCGTCGTCGGGCACGTTCCGCACCGCGGACGTCGTCGGCCTGGACACGATGGCGCACGTCATCAAGACGCTGCAGGACAACCTCAAGGACGACCCGTTCTTCCCGAGCTACGCCACGCCGCCGGTCGTCGGCCGCCTGATCGAGCAGGGCGCGCTGGGCCAGAAGGCCGGCGCCGGCTTCTACAAGAAGGTCGGCAAGGACATCCTGCGCCTGGATCCGTCCAAGGGCGACTACGTCCCGGGCGGTGCCAAGGCCGACGCGATCGTCGACCGCATCCTGAAGAAGCCCGCGGCCGAGCGCATCAAGCTGCTGCGTGAATCGACCAACCCGCAGGCGCAGTTCCTGTGGGCCATCCTGCGCGACGGCTTCCACTACGCCGCCGTCCACCTCGCCGACATCGCCGACTCGGCGCGCGAGATCGACTTCGCCATGCGCTGGGGCTTCGGCACCAAGCAGGGCCCGTTCGAGCTGTGGCAGGACGCCGGCTGGAAGCAGGTCGCCGGCTGGATCAAGGAAGACATCGACGCCGGCAAGGCGCTGTCGACCGCGCCGCTGCCCGCCTGGGTGTTCGACGGCCGCGATGGCGTGCATACCCCCGACGGTTCCTGGAGCGCGTCGCAGGGCAAGTACCTGCCGGCCTCCGCGCTGGACGTCTACAAGCGCCAGCCCTTCCCCGAGACGGTGCTGGGCGCCGGCGCGGCCAACCCGCTGAAGTCGGGCACGGAAGAGTTCAAGAACGACGAAGTGCGCGTGTGGACGCTGGACGGCGAAGTGCTGATCGCCAGCATCACCGCCAAGCTGCACCTGATCTCGCCGACGGTCACCGAAGGCCTGCTCAAGGCCGTCGAGATCGCCGAGGCCAAGTACAAGGGCCTGGTGATCTGGTCGCCGGACGAGGCGTTCTCGGCCGGCGCCAACCTCGAGGCCCTGATGCCCGTGTTCATGAAGATGGGCGCCAAGGGCATCGCGCCGGAAGAAAAGAAGCTGCAGGACATGATGCTGCGCATCCGCTACGCCGCGGTGCCGGTCGTGGCGGCCGTGCGCGGCATCGCGCTGGGCGGCGGCTGCGAGCTCGCGGTGCACTGCGCGTCGCGCGTGGCCGCGATGGAAAGCTACATGGGCCTGGTGGAAGTGGGCGTCGGCCTGATCCCGGGCGGCGGCGGCCTCGCCTACATCGCGCGCCGCGCCGCCGAGAACGCGGCCAAGGCGCCGGGCACCGACCTGCTGGCCTTCCTGAAGGACGGCGTGGTTGCCGCGGCCTCGGCCACGGTGGGCACGAGCGCGCTCGAGTCGCGCAAGCTCGGCTACCTGCTGGATTCGGACGTCATCGTCCCGCACATCGACGAGCTGCTGCACGTGGCCTCGATGCAGGCCAAGGCGATGTTCGACGCGGGCTACCGCGCGCCCGTGAAGCGCCTGATCCCGGTGGCGGGCCGCTCGGGCATCGCGACCGTCAAGGCCTCGCTGGTCGCGATGCGCGACGGCGGCTTCATCAGCCAGCACGACTTCTTCATCGGCAGCCTGATCGCCGACGTCTGCTGCGGCGGCGAGGTGGACGCGGGCACGCAAGTGACCGAGGAATACCTGATGGCGCTCGAGCGCAAGCATTTCTGTGCGCTGCTCGAGAACCCGAAGACCCAGGAGCGAATCATGGGCATGCTCCAGACCGGCAAGCCCGTCCGCAACTGATTGGATCGAGAACTGAAATGAGCAAGCAAATCTCCGACGCCTACATCGTCGCGGCCACCCGCACGCCGATCGGCAAGTCGCACCGCGGCTACTTCAAGAACACGCGTCCGGACGACCTGCTGGTCGCGGCGCTGCAGGGCGCGCTCAAGCAGGTGCCCAACCTCGACCCGAAGTCCATCGAGGACGCGATCGTCGGCTGCGCGATGCCCGAAGGCGAGCAGGGCCTGAACTTCGCGCGCACCAGCGTGCTGCTGGCCGGCCTGCCCAACTCGGTGGGCGGCATCACGGTCAACCGCTTCTGCGCGTCGGGCCTGTCGGCCGTGCAGATGGCGGCCGACCGCATCCGCGTCGGCGAAGCCGACGTGATGATCGCCGCCGGCGCCGAGAGCATGAGCATGGTGCCCATGAGCGGCAACAAGCCGTCGTTCAACCCGCACGTGTTCGACAAGGACGAGAACATCGGCATCGCCTACGGCATGGGCCTGACCGCCGAGAAGGTGGCGAGCCAATGGACGGTCTCGCGCGAGGCGCAGGACGCGTTCGCGCTGGCCTCGCACCAGAAGGCGCTGGCCGCCATCGCCGCCGGCCAGTTCAAGGACGAAATCACGCCGGTGGAAGTCTTCTCCCGCGTGCCGAACCTGGCCACCGGCGAGATCGACGTCACCAGCCGCTGGGTCGACGTCGACGAGGGCCCGCGCCCCGACACGTCGCTCGAAGGCCTGGCCAAGTTGAAGGCCGTGTTCGCCAACAAGGGCTCGGTCACCGCCGGCAACAGCTCGCAGACCTCCGACGGCGCCGGCGCGCTGATCGTCGTCAGCGAGAAGGCGCTCAAGCAGTACAACCTGACGCCGCTGGCGCGCTTCGTGAGCTTCGCGTCCAAGGGCGTGCCGCCCGAGATCATGGGCATCGGCCCGATCGAGGCGATTCCCGCGGCGCTGAAGTCCGCCGGCCTGAACATCTCGCAGATGGACTGGATCGAGCTGAACGAAGCCTTCGCCGCGCAGGCGCTGGCCGTGATCAACAGCGTCGGCCTGGACGCCTCGAAGGTGAACCCGATGGGCGGCGCGATCGCCCTGGGCCACCCGCTGGGCGCCACCGGCGCGATCCGCTCGGCCACGGTCGTGCACGCGCTGCGTCGCAACAACCTGAAGTACGGCATGGTCACGATGTGCGTGGGCACGGGCCAGGGCGCGGCCGGCATTTTCGAACGCCTCTGATCAGGCGTTCCGAACGGCGGCAGGAAGTCGGCTGATCGCTATCCGCGATTCGTCGGCCCTGCCGCCGTTTTCACGTCCGCGCCACTCCCGCGGACAATCCACGACGAGACAACAAGAGGTACCGCCATGACCATCCGCACCGTCAACACGAACGGCGTCGCCGTCATCGAGATCGCGCGTCCCGAAAAGAAGAACGCGCTGACGCAGGCGATGTACGCCGCGATGGCCGAGGCCATCGCCGCCGCCGATGCCGATCCCGCGATCCGCTCCGTGCTCATCACCGGCCAGCCGGGCATCTTCACCTCGGGCAACGACCTCGAGGACTTCATGCAGCGCCCGCCCTCGGGCGAGGACTCGCCGGTGTTCAAGTTCATGAACGCGCTCACCGCATGCGGCAAGCCCGTCGTGGCGGCCGTCACCGGCGGGGCGATCGGCATCGGCACGACGATGCTGCTGCACTGCGACCTGGTCTACGTCAGCGACGAGGCGCGCCTGGCGATGCCGTTCGTCGGCCTCGGGCTGGTGCCCGAGTACGCGTCCAGCCTGTTGATCCCGCAGCGCGTGGGGCAGGCCAAGGCCACGGAGCTGCTGCTGCTGGGCGAGCCGTTCAACGGCGAGGCCGCGGTGGAGATGGGCATCGCCAACGCGGTGCTGCCGGCCGCCGAGGTCGTCAACCACGCGCGCCGCATGGCCGAGCGCTTCAACGCGCTGCCGCCGGGCGCGGTGCGCGAGAGCAAGGCGCTGATGCGCCGCGCGCAGAAATCGCTGGTGGACGAGACGGTGCGTGTCGAGGGTGAGATCTTCGGCAAGCGCTTGCGCAGCCCCGAGGCGATGGAGGCGTTCCAGGCGTTCTTCCAGAAGCGCAAGCCGGACTTCTCGAAGTTCTGATCCGGAAATGACGACCCCCACGCTCGCTGTGCTCGCTGCCTCCCGTGGTGGCGCGCGGCGCCTTCGCGCGGCCGGGCGCCGCTTCAGATGAGCTCCGAGCTCCCGCCGCTGCCCTCGCGCCGCGCCGTGGCCGCGCCCGCAGGGTCCGTGCCGCTGCGCTTGGCGACGCAGGCGTACAAGCTCGCGCTGCTGCCGGTGCTGCTGGTGCAGGGCCGGCGCGTGCGCGACAACGCGCTGCGCCTGCCCGAGGCCGCGGGCGAACGCCACGGCATCGCAGGCAGCGGGCGCGTCGCGCTGCGCGTGCTGATCGTCGGCGATTCGTCGGCGGCGGGCGTGGGCGTCGGCACGCAGGACGAGGCGTTCGCCGGGCAACTGGCGCAGTCGCTGGCCGAGCGCACCGGCGCGGCGGTCGGCTGGCAGCTCGTGGCCACCAGCGGGCACACCGCGGCCGACGCGTCGCGCGCGCTCGCGGGCGCGACGCTGCAGACGGCTGACCTGCTGGTCACGGCGCTGGGCGTCAACGACGTCCTCGACCAGACGCGGCCCGCGCGCTTCCTCGCCGCGCTCGACGAGATCCACGCGCTGGCCGTCACGCGGGCGCAGGTGACGCACACCTGGCACTGCGGCCTGCCGCCGCTGGGCAGCTTCGCACTGCTGCCGCAGCCGCTGCGCTGGATCCTCGGCCGCGACGCCTCGCACCTCGATCGCGCGCTGCTGCGCCACCTCGAGGGCCAGACCACCCGCCTGCACCTGCCGCTGCCCGACGCGCCGCGCATGCCGGGCAAGGACGACGCCACGCCCGAGGGCTGGATGGCGCGCGACGGCTTCCACCCGGGCCTGCTGGGCTACCGGCAGTGGGGTCGGCAGGTGGCCGAGGCGATCGGCTGAACCGACGCCGCGAGTCCTTCGCGTGGCCGCCGGCTGATCGTCAGCGCGCGCCGCAGTTCGACGCGAGCCAACCGTCGATGTGGCTCAGCGGCGCGGCGTAGAAGTCGGCCAGGTTCGGGTATGGCGCCGCGGGCAGGAACGCCTCGCGCGTCTCGCGCGCGGCGGCGCAGGCGGCCGTCGCGTTCGCGGGCGCCGGCGTCGCGAAGGCGCCTTGCTGCAGCGCCGTGGACAGCGCGGCGTAGTAGCGGCGCAGCCGCTCCATCGGCGTGCCGGCCAGCGGCTGCGGGATCGCGGGCGCGGGCAGGCCGGCCTGCGTGGGCCAGGTGCGCTGCGCGGTGTTGTCCATCGACCAGTGCAGCTGGCCGTCCGGCCAGCTCACCACGCAGGTGATGTGCGGCGGCCGCGACTGCACCTTGCCCATCGGCCCGCCCGTGCGCGAGCTCGTGCCGAAGCCGATGACCAGCCAGTTGCGCTGCGCGTTCCACATCGGCACCGGCAGGGTCTGGTAGTCCTCGTCGTAGATGCGGGTCTGGTAGTCCTGCGACGCCTTCATCTCGATGACGGCGCGCTCGACCCACGAGGGCGGTTGATTGGTGTCCATGGATTGCCGTTTCTTCAGCCGGTGGGCCAGATGCGCGAGTCGGTGACGTTGAGCTTGCCCGAGCCGCTGTCCAGGCAGTCCTTCAACTGTGCGTTGGTCAGCGTGTACTGGGTGCCCGTGCCGGTGTCGTTGACGTGCACGCCGGTCATCTTGCCGGCGCTGTCGTAGATGCCGTTGGTGAGCACGACCGCGTGCCCGCCGCCGCCGCCCGCGCCGGGCGGGAAGCCCTGCGTGCCCCAGAGCACGTCCGAGTTCGACGACATGATGACACCTTTGCCGTTGCGCAGCGCGTCGTCGACGTTGGCCACCGTGGCTGGCTGGATCGTCGACGGCACGCCGTACTGCTGCATCACGCACTGGCGAGTCGCGGCGCTGCTGGCGCCCGATTCGTCGGGGTGGTTGGCGGCCTGGCGCGCACCGCAGGAGGAGATCGCATCCTCCATGAACTGCTGCTCGGTCTTGCCCGCGATCTTGCCCTTGGCCTGCTCGATGACCTCGCGCGAGGACTGCAGGCCGCAGTTGTTGTACGACTGCTGGCCGGGGAAGACGTCGTTGACCGCCTTGGTCCACTTCGGGCCGACGATGGCGGCCTTTTTGAACAGGCACGGGATGCACGGCATCCTGGCCGGGATCTCGGCAAAGAAGTTCTTGACCGACGTCCAGGCGGACGTCAGCGACGCGTCGTCGTCCATGGCGGCCTCAGACGGCAATGCCCAGGAACGCCGCGGCGCCCTCGATGCGTTCGTCGGGTGTCTTGTCCGGATGCAGCATCACGGCGCGCAGCGCGTCCACGCGGTCCTGCGGCAGCCGCTTGCGGTTGACCGCCACCAGCAGGATGGCGATGCGCGCGATCTGCGCCTCGGTCATCGCGCCGACGGTGCCGGCGAACTCGAGGGCGGCCTGGGCCACCTGCTCGGGCGTGCGCAGCCCGCTGTCCGGCGCGGGGCGCCCGAACCTGTCCTCGATGAACTGGACGAGCCGCTGCTGGAAGCGGCTGGCGCGATCGTCCTCGAACATGGCCCACTGGGCCGCCGTCACCTTGATCATGGATCCTTTCGCGCCGTCGTCGTCTTCACTGTCGTGCAAGATCTGCGCGCGGATTTGACCAGATGGCGCACGCGGTTCGAGGCCCCTCTGATGGGGGAGGCGCCTGCTCAGCGCGGGATCTGGCGCGGCTTGCCGTCGCGGTCGATCGCGACGTAGGTCAGGTTGGCCTCGGTGACCTTGACCACTTGCACGTCCGCCGGGTTGCGCTCGGCGTAGACCTCCACACGCACCGTGATCGACGTGTTGCCCACGCGTTCGACCGTGGCGTAGAAGCTCAGCAGGTCGCCGATGGAGACGGGCTGCTTGAAGATGAACTGGTTGACCGCGACCGTCGTGATGCGGCCCTTGGCGATGCGCGCCGGCAGCACCGAGCCGGCCAGGTCGACCTGCGCCATGATCCAGCCGCCGAAGATGTCGCCGTTCGCGTTGGAGTCGGCCGGCATCGGCAGCACGCGCAGCACCAGCTCCTTGTCGGCGGGCAGCGCGGCGGGCGCCTTGGCGGAGGCTTGGATCTCGGCGTGGGTCATCGGGGGCTTTCTTCGGTGGCGGGGCTAGCCGGGCATTGTCCGTCAAAGGGTTTACCCTGTGTTCTCGATTGTCCCGCGCATCGGGCGACGCCGGACCCTAAACTGCCCCGCCGACGCCACCACGCGGGAATCCTTCACGCTTGTGGCCGCGCCGGCCGCCCCCATCTGCGTAGTCCCATGCACCCGAACCCCCCCTCCGCCGCCCGCGATGCGACCCCCGCCACCGAAGCGCGCAGCGACTTCGCCACCCTCAAGCGGCTGATGCCCTATTTCTGGGAGTACCGCCTGCGCATGGCAGTCGCGCTCGCGTTCCTGGTCAGCGCGAAGGTGGCCAGCGTCAGCGTGCCGATCCTTCTCAAGAAGCTGGTCGACGCGCTCAACATCTCGATCACCGACCCGCGCGCGCTGCTGGTCGTCCCGCTGGGCCTGCTGCTGGGCTACGCCGGCCTGCGGCTGGCGATGACGCTGTTCACCGAGCTGCGCGAGATCGTGTTCGCGCGCGCCACCTTCGGCGCGGCCAAGCGCGTGGCGCTGGAGACCTTCGAGCACCTGAACGCGCTGTCGCTGCGCTTTCACCTCGAGCGCCAGACCGGCGGCCTGACGCGCGACATCGAGCGCGGCACGCGCGCGCTGCAGACGCTGGTGTCGTACTCGCTGTACACGATCATCCCGACGCTGGTGGAGCTCAGCTTCGTGCTGGTGCTGCTGGGCCACCGCTTCGACATGGGCTACGTCTGGATCACGCTGGCCGCGCTGCTGGTCTACGGCGTGTTCACGATCTCGATCACCGAGTGGCGCACCAAGTACCGCAAGGCCGTCAACGAGCTCGACTCCAAGGCCAACACGAAGGCGATCGACGCGCTGATCAACTTCGAGACGGTCAAGTACTTCAACAACGAGCAGTTCGAATCGGCGCGCTACGAGACGGGCCTGGAAGCCTTTCGCGCGGCGCAGATGAAGTCGCAGGCCACGCTGTCGATGCTCAACACGGGCCAGCAGCTGATCATCGCGGGGAGCCTGGTCGCGCTGCTGTGGCGCGCCACGGGCGGCGTGATCGCGCACCAGATGACGCTGGGCGACTTCGTGATGGTCAACGCGCTGCTGATCCAGCTGTACGTGCCGCTGAACTTCCTGGGCGTGCTGTACCGCGAGGTCAAGCAGGGCCTGACCGACCTGGAACGCATGTTCGCGCTGCTGGAAAAGGAGCGCGAAATCGCCGACGCGCCCGATGCCGTGCCGCTGCAGGTCGGCGGCGGCGCCGTGCGCTTCGAGCACGTCAGCTTTTCGTACGACCCCGCGCGGCCGATCCTGCACGACGTCAGCTTCGAGATCCCCGCCGGCAAGACGGTGGCCGTGGTCGGCCCCAGCGGCGCGGGCAAGAGCACGCTGGCGCGGCTGCTCTATCGCTTCTACGACGTCACCGGCGGCGCGATCCGCATCGACGGGCAGGACCTGCGCCAGGTCACGCAGCACAGCCTGCGCAAGGCGATCGGCATCGTGCCGCAGGACACCGTGCTGTTCAACGACACCGTGGCCTACAACATCGCGTACGGGCGGCCGGGGGCGTCGCAGGCGGAGGTCGAGGGCGCCGCGCGCGCCGCGCACATCCACGACTTCATCACCGCCACGCCCAAGGGCTACGAGACGATGGTGGGCGAGCGCGGGCTGAAGCTGTCTGGCGGCGAGAAGCAGCGGGTCGCGATCGCGCGCACGCTGCTCAAGAACCCGCCGCTGATGATCTTCGACGAGGCGACGTCGGCGCTCGACTCCGCCAACGAGCGCGCCATCCAGGCCGAGCTCGCGCAGGCGGCGCAGGGGCGCACGACGCTGGTCATCGCGCATCGGCTGTCGACGGTGGTCAATGCGGCGCAGATCCTGGTGATGGCCGAGGGCCGCATCGTCGAGCGCGGCACGCACCCGGAGCTGCTGGCGCTGGACGGCCGCTACGCGCACATGTGGCGCCTGCAGCAGACGCATGGCGACACCGCCGCCGCCGGCGACGCGCCGGGGTCGCCGACGCTGGGCGACTCGGCGTTCGCGGACGCGGCGCCCGCCGCGCGCAGACGCGCGTGACGCGGCGCGCGCACGCGCGCGGGCCGCGGCTACACTGCGCCCGTGGAAACCAAGTGGCTTGAAGATTTCGTCAGCCTGGCCGAGACGCGCAGCTTCTCGCGCTCCGCGCAGTTGCGGCACGTCACGCAGCCGGCGTTCTCGCGCCGCATCCAGGCGCTCGAGGCCTGGGCCGGGCTGGACCTGGTCGACCGCTCGTCCTACCCGACGCGGCTGACGCCCGCCGGCGAGACCTTCCACGGCCAGGCGCTCGAGGTGCTGGGCAGCCTGCAGGCCACCCGCAACATGATGCGCGGGCTGCAGGCCGGCGGCGCCGACATGATCGAGTTCGCCGTGCCGCACACGCTGGCGTTCACGTTCTTCCCCGCCTGGGTGATGGACCTGCGCAAGCGATTCGGCGAGTTGAAGAGCCGCCTGATCGCGCTGAACGTGCACGACGCCGTCATGCGCATGACCGAGGGCAGCTGCGACCTGCTGGTGGCCTACCACCACGCGTCGCAGCCGCTGCAGCTCAGCCCCGACCGCTACGAGATGCTGAGCCTGGGCGCCGAGACGCTGGCCCCGTACGCCAAGGGCGGCCCCGACGGCCAGCCGCTGTTCCGGCTGTCGGCCGCGGGCAACGCGCGCATCCCGTTCCTGGGCTACGCCTCGGGCGCGTACATGGCGCGCCTGGTCGACCAGATCCTGAAGTCGACGCCCGTGCTCGCGCACCTGGACACCGTCTACGAGACCGACATGGCCGAGGGCCTGAAGGCGATGGCGCTCGAAGGGCACGGCATCGCGTTCCTGCCTTCGAGCTCGGTCAAGAAGGAGCTGCGGGCGCGGCGTCTCGTGTCGGCCGCGCCGCTGCACGACGACGCCGGCCACTCGTGGGAAGTGACGATGGAGGTGCGCATCTACCGCGAGCGCCCCGAGCTGGCGCGCCATCCGAAGCCCGGCGCGCAGGCGCTGTGGGACTTCCTGCGCCAGGGCTGAAGGCGGGGCCTGAAGTACTTGCGGGACGCCGGCAGCCGTCGCATGCTGCAATAGTTGGCCGCCCCGCACTATTTCTGGTAGTAACCCTTATAAGGTGATGCAAATGATGCATGATGCGGCCTTCAAAAGGCATTGGCGTCGCTCGACGGCGCCGCATAAAGTCCGCGACCATGCAAGTTTTCCCGTGTCCTAGCGCTACCCGCGCCCCCCATCAGGCGTGTGCCCACCAGGCCCGACGTCTCCTGGGAGTCACGCTCGCTGCCCTCGTGTGCCTCGCCCCGTCGGTGCACGCCAAGCCCAAGGAAGCGTCGGCTCCCGCCGCCGCGCCGGCCGACGCCGAACCGCATCCCGTCCTCGATCGCATCCGCAGCAGCGGCAAGATCGTGCTCGCGCACCGCGAGTCGTCGGTGCCGTTCTCGTACTACGACGCGAACAAGAAGCCGGTGGGCTACGCGCTGGACCTGTGCAAGGACGTCGCCGAGGCCGTGCGCAAGCACCTGGGCCTGAAGACGCTGGAGATCGCCTACCTGCCCATCACCACGGCCACGCGCATCGACGCGATCGCCAGCGGCAAGGCCGACCTCGAGTGCGGCTCCACCACGAACAACGCCGAGCGCCGCCAGAAGGTCGCGTTCACGATCCCGCACTACATCACCGGCACCCGCTTCGCGGTGCGCGCCGACAGCCCGATCGCCGAGCTGCCGCAGTTCGAGCACCACGTGCTGGTGTCGACGGCCGGCTCCACGCCGTTCAAGTCGGTCGACCAGGCCAACAAGGACCGGCTGCTGGGCATCGACGTCAAGCCGGTCAAGGACAACGCCGAGGCGATGAAGATGCTCGGCGACAAGACGGCCGACGGCTTCGCGATGGACGACGTCCAGCTGTACGGCCTGATTGCCGAGTCGCCGAACCCGGCGCAGTTCAAGGTGGTGGGCAAGTTCATCACGATCGAGCCGCTGGCCATCATGCTGAGCAAGGACGACGCGGCCTTCAAGAAGTTGGTCGACGACGAGATGCGCCACATCATCCGCTCCGGCGAGGCCGAGAAGATCTACGACCGCTGGTTCCTGGCGCCGATCCCGCCCAAGAACGCGTCGCTGAACCTGCCCATGAGCTACCTGCTGCGCGATTCGTGGAAGTATCCGTCCGACGTGGTGGTCAACTGAACGGCCTTCGGGCAGGCGGGCGCTGTCGTCCGGTACGTGGTTTCACGAACGGTCTGGGATCGCCATAGATCCTAGACTTGGTTCAGGCTGCCGTCAGGCCGCCTCCGATTTCCATTGGCCACGAGCCGATGCCCTGCAATCCGACTTTCCCTCATTCCCAGAAACCAGGAGCTCACATGAAGAAGTCCCTTTTGGTCGCCACCTTGCTGGCCGCCGCCGTCGCGGCGCAAGCGCAGACCACCGACACGCTGAAGAAGATCAAGGACACGGGCACCGTGGTGATGGGCGTGCGCGGTTCCTCGGGCGCGCTGTCGTACACGCTGGGCGAAGGCAAGTACGTGGGCTACCACGTCGAGCTGTGCCAGCGCGCGATCGAGGACATCGGCAAGCAGCTGGGCAAGAAGATCGAGATCAAGTACCAGGAAGTGACCTCGGCCAACCGCATCCCGCTGGTGCAGAACGGCACGGTCGACATCGAGTGCGGCTCCACCACCAACAACGACGCCCGCGCCAAGGACGTCGCCTTCGCCCACACCGCCTACGTCGAGGAAGTGCGCATCCTGACCAAGGTGGGCAACGGCGTGAAGGGCATCGCCGACCTGAACGGCAAGACGGTGGCCACCACCACCGGCACCACTTCCGTGCAATTGTTGCGCAAGCACGAGCGCGCCACCGGCGTCGACTTCAAGGAAGTGTTCGGCAAGGACCACGCCGACAGCTTCCTGCTGCTCGAGTCCGGCCGTGCCGACGCGTTCGTGATGGACGGCCAGATCGTCGCGGGCCTGGCCTCCAAGGCCAAGAACCCGGCCGACTTCCACATCGTCGGCGAAGTGCTGTCGGTCGAGCCGATCGCCATCATGGTGCGCAAGGACGACCCGGCCTTCCTGGCCGCCGTCAACAAGACGATCGACGGCCTGGAGAAGTCGGGCGAGATCTCCAAGATCTACGACAAGTGGTTCATGAAGCCGATCCCCCCGACCAACACCACGGTCAACCTGCCGGCTTCCGAGGCGACCAAGGCCGCCTGGAAGAACCCGAACAACATGACCACCGAGCAGCTGGCGGCATCCACCAAGAAGTGACTCCGGCCCGCCGCGCGCGCGTGAGGCGCGCGCGGCCGCCGCGTTTGAGAGCATGATCGCGTGCGGACCCGGCAACGGGGCCGCACGCTTCACAATGGAAGCGGCCGGCCCCACGGGGCGCCGCGCGCAAGAGAGCATGGCCGGCAGTGCGCCGGCCCGGAGCGAGGAGAAGAGGGTGAGCGCCTGGGAGCAAGTAACGCAGAGTGCCTCGTTGATGTGCAAGAGCACCGTCGACGAGACCGTGTATTCGGGCTGCTTCGCGGGCAAGGGCGACCTCACCTACCTGCAGTGGCTGCTCCATTCCTGGGGCTGGACGCTGGTGGTGGCGCTCGTCGCGCTGGTCATCGCGCTGGCGCTCGGCCTGGTCATCGGCGTGCTGCGCACGCTGCCCAACAGGGCGGCGGTGCTGTTCGGCGAGGCCTGGACGGAGTTCTTCCGCAACATCCCGATCCTGATCCAGCTGCTGATCTGGTACCACATCGTGCCCGAGGTGGTGCCGCCGCTGAAGTCCGTCTCGCCGGTGGTGCTCGCCTGCATCGGGCTGGGCCTGTTCACCTCGGCGCGCATCGGCCAGCAGGTCAAGGCCGGCATCTCCACCATTCCCAAGGGCCAGCGCTACGCGGGCCTGGCGATGGGCATGACGCTCACGCAGACCTACCGCTACGTGCTGCTGCCGGTCGCGCTGCGCGTGGTGCTGCCCACGCTGACGTCCGAGTCGATGAACATCATCAAGAACTCGTCGGTGGCCTACGCGATCGGCGTCACCGAGATGATCTACTTCGCCACCCAGGCCGGTGAGGAGACGTCCTTCCACAGCACGATGTACCTCGGCGTGACCATCCTGTACTTCATCTCGGCGTTCGCGATCAACCGCGCGGCCGCCGTCGTCGAGAAGCGCACCCGCCTGCACGGCGCGCTGGGGAGCAAGTGATGGCTCTCAATCTCGACTTCTCCTTCCTGACGTCGGACGTCGTCAAGTCCAACCTGCTGCCGGGCCTGTACTACTCGCTGCAGCTGACCTTCGTGACGATGGTGTGTGGCGTGGTGCTGGGCACGCTGGTGGCGCTGATGCGCCTGTCGTCCAAGCCGTGGCTGCAGCGCATCGCGGCGGTCTACGTCGACACCTTGCGATCGATCCCGCTGCTGATGGTGATCCTGTGGTTCTACCTGCTGATCCCGGCGGGCTTCTACTCGTTCATCGCCGGCGGCTACGGCCTCGCGCACCGGCCCGAGTTCTCCGCGGTGATCACGTTCACGATCTTCGAGGCGGCGTACTACTCGGAGATCATGCGCGCGGGCATCCAGTCGGTGCCGCGCGGCCAGGTCTACGCCGGCTACGCGGTGGGCATGACGTATTCGCAGTGCATGCGCCTGGTGGTGCTGCCGCAGGCGTTCCGCAACATGCTGCCCGTGCTGCTGACCCAGACGATCGTGCTGTTCCAGGACACCTCGCTCGTCTACGCGATCGGTGCCTACGACTTCCTCAAGGGCTTCCTGACCGCCGGCCAGATCTACAACCGCCCCGACGAGGTGCTGCTGCCCGCCGCCGCGTGCTACTTCATCATCTCCTTCGGCCTGTCGATGCTGGTGCGTCGTCTGCAGGCCAGGATCCAGATCATCCGTTGAGAGTCCCCCAATGATCGACATCAAGAACATCTCCAAGTGGTACGGCAGCTTCCAGGTGCTGACCGATTGCACGACGACGATCAACAAGGGTGACGTCGTCGTGGTGTGCGGGCCGTCGGGCTCGGGCAAGTCCACGCTGATCAAGACCGTCAACGCGCTGGAGCCGATCCAGCAGGGCGACATCGTCGTCGACGGCACGTCCATCTCCGACCCGAAGACCAACCTGCCCAAGCTGCGCTCGCGCGTGGGCATGGTGTTCCAGCACTTCGAGCTGTTCCCTCACCTGTCGATCACCGACAACCTGACGCTGGCGCAGATCAAGGTGCTGGGCCGCAGCAAGGACGAGGCCACCAAGCGCGGCATGAAGATGCTCGACCGCGTGGGCCTGTCCGCGCACAAGGACAAGTTCCCCGGCCAGCTGTCCGGCGGCCAGCAGCAGCGCGTGGCCATCGCGCGGGCGCTGTCGATGGACCCGATCGTGATGCTGTTCGACGAGCCCACCTCCGCGCTCGACCCCGAGATGGTGGGCGAGGTGCTGGACGTGATGGTGCAGCTCGCGCACGAAGGCATGACCATGATGTGCGTGACGCACGAGATGGGCTTTGCCAAGCGCGTCAGCAACAAGGTGATCTTCATGGACGCCGGCAAGATCGTCGAGGACTGCAGCAGCGCCGACTTCTTCGGCAAGCCGGAGGAGCGCTCGCCGCGCGCCAAGGACTTCCTCTCGAAGATCCTGCAGCACTGAGATGCGCATCGAAGGCAGGCGCGGGCCGCACCGCCGCGCCTGCAGCGCGGTGGTCTCGACGTCCAGCGTGATGCCGTAGGGCAGGCGGCTGCCCCAGTGCAGGCGGCGCGCGCTGCCCAGGCCGTCGACCGCGCCGCCGTGCAGCGTGCGCACCTCGCGCACGTGCGGCCACCATCGCGGCCATTGCTCGACGTCGACGAGTGCGTCCCACACCTGCGCGATCGGGGCGTCCAGGCACCATTCGGTGACGCACGTGAAGCGCGCGCTCATTGCCGTGCCTGCGCGGCGGCCTGGGTGTCGAACAGGCCCGTGAAGCCCGCGATGCGGCCGTCGCGCACGCGCCAGACGTGCACCCACGGCGTCTCGAAGACGCGGCCCGTGGCGCGTGCGATCGTGCGCTCGTGGCCGATCACCGTCACGTGGCCGGGGCCGGCGAGGAACTCGCGCGGCTCGAAGGACTGGATGTCGTCCAGCCGCGCGACCTCGCCGAACCATTCGGCCAGTTGCGCGTGCCCGACGACACGGCCGGTGTAGCCGGCGCCGCGGTCGCCATGGAATTCCCAGGCGACGTCGGGCGTGGTCAGCGCGAGCAGGGCGGGAATGTCGCCGCGGCCGAAGCAGCCGTAGGCGTCCTGGATCAGGGTCAGTGCGTCGTTCATGGGGTCTCCTCGGTGTCTCTTGCGGCCCACGTCGCGTGCGCCGCTGTCCCGACTACGCGCCCCGATCCGCGCCGGATTCAGGCGCGCCCCCCCAGCTTCAGAGCGCCAGCGCCATGTAGCGGATGTGCGCCCGGTACGGCTCCGGCATCTCGATCGGGTACGGCGCGCAGTCGACGAAGCCCAGCGACTCGTACAGCGCCTGCGCCGCGCCCATGAAGGGCATGGTGTCGAGACGGATCTGCCGGTAGCCGAAAGCGCGCGCGTCGTCGACGAGGCGCCGCGCGATCGCCGCGCCGAGCCCGCGCCCGCGTCCGGCGGGGCGCACGAACACGCGCTTCATCTCGGCCACCCCCGCGTCGCTGCGCCGCAGCCCGCCCATGGCGAGCACGGCGCCGTCCTGTTCGACGAGATAGAACACGCCCAACGGCGGCGCGTCGCCGCAGACCTTGTCGATGACGCCGGGCACGTACTCGGCCGGCTCGCAACCGAGCGCCGCGCGCGCCGTCAGGCCCCAGGCCTTCTCGGTCTCGGAGAACACCCAGGTCACGTGCTCGACGTTGAGCTCGACCAGGGCGGCGCGGTCGGCCACGGGGTCGGCGATGCGCAAGGTGGGCACGTTCATCGGGTGTCAGGTCTTGAATATCGCGGTGTCAGGTCTCGAGTTTTGCATGACGCCCGAGGCCTGACGTCGCCAGGCCGGCTGGGCGCCTCGAACCGGCCGTCGAACGTGGCGCCACGCACAAGCCGCTGCGCATGCACGATTCAAGGCCTGACACCGCAACGTGCGCGGCGCCGCACACCGGTCGGTGCGAAAATCGCCCCATGACGACGCTCAACGAACTCTCGATCCAGACGCCCGACGACTGGCACCTGCACATCCGCGACGGCGCCGCGATGGCGGCCGTGGTGCCGTACACCGCGCGGCAGTTCGGCCGCGCGATCATCATGCCCAACTTGCGTCCGCCGATCACGACGACCGCGCAGGCCGTGGCCTACCGCGAGCGCATCCTGGCCGCGCTGCCCGAGGGCAGCACGTTCCAGCCGCTGATGACGCTGTACCTGACCGACAACCTGCCGCCCGATGAGATCAAGCGGGCCAAGGACGCCGGCATCGTCGCCGTGAAGTTGTACCCGGCCGGGGCGACGACGAACTCCGACGCCGGCGTCACCGACCTGCGCAAGACGTACAGGACGCTCGAGGCGATGCAGCGCGAGGGCATCAAGCTGCTGGTGCACGGCGAGGTCACGAGCCCCGACATCGACCTGTTCGACCGCGAGGCCGTCTTCATCGACCAGGTGTTCGAGCCGCTGCGGCGCGACCTGCCCGAGCTGAAGGTGGTGTTCGAGCACATCACGACCAAGGAGGCGGCGCAGTACGTGGCCGAGTCGACTGCGTTCACCGCGGCGACGATCACCGCGCACCACCTGCTCTACAACCGCAACGCGATCTTCATGGGCGGCCTGCGCCCGCACTACTACTGCCTGCCCGTGCTCAAGCGCGAGGTGCATCGCCAGGCGCTGGTGGCCGCGGCGACGTCGGGCAGCGCGAAGTTCTTCCTGGGCACCGACAGCGCGCCGCACGCGTCGGTGATGAAGGAGGCGTCGGTGTGCGGCGCGGGCTGCTTCACGGCACTGTCCGCGCTCGAGCTGTACGCCGAAGCCTTCGACGCTGTGGGCGCGCTCGACAAGCTCGAGGCCTTCGCGAGCCACAACGGCCCCGACTTCTACGACCTGCCGCGCAACGCCGGCACCGTCACGCTCAGGCGCGAGCACTGGGAACTGCCGGCCAGCGTGCCGTTCGGCGACGCCGCGGTGCTCAAGCCGCTGCGCGCCGGCGAGACGCTGGGCTGGAAGCAGGCCTGAGCGCGACGCGCGTTACCTTCGAACCGGCGATCGCCGCTGACGCCGAGGCGCTGGTGGCGATCCGCATCGCCGCGATGCGCGAGAGCCTGGAGCGGCTCAACCGTTTCGATCCGCAGCGCGCCCGCGATCGCTTCCTCGCCGGTTTCGACCCGGCGCTGACCCGCCACGTGCTGGCCGACGGGCGGCGCGTGGGCTTCGTGGTCGTGCGTCCGCAGGACGACGGCCTGCTGCTGGACCACCTCTACCTGCTGCCCGCGGCGCAGGGGCGCGGCGTGGGCGCTGCGGTGCTGGCCGACGTCTTCGCGCGCGCGGACGCGTCACGCCTGCCCGTGCGCGTGGGCGCGCTGCGCGCGAGCGGCGCCAACGCCTTCTACGAGCGGCACGGCTTCGAGCTGGTGGAACGCGGCGAGTGGGACAACCTGTACCGGCGTCCGGCGCGCGCCTGACGCCTGCGAGCGCACGATCGCCTCGCGCGGAGCCGCTCCGGGATCGCGGCGGCAGAATGACGACGAGACCCCGTCACATCGCACATGAACCGAGGGAGCCGATGAACGACACGATCGCCGCGCGCGCCGGTGCGCCCCTGAGCCTGCTCGCCGCGCTGGCGGCCCTCGCGCTGCCCGACGCGGCGCTGGCCGCGTGCAAGTACAAGCGCACGGTCTCGATCCCGGTCACGTGGAAGTCGGGCGTGCCGCACATCGACGGCAGCATCAACGACACGCCCGTCGAGATGATCGTCGACACCGGCACCAGCGGCGTGCTGCTGCCCAGCGGCCTGGCCGACGAGCTGCAGCTGCCGCAGCGGCGCAACGACGTCGTCTGGGTCGGGCCGGAGGGCCGCACCCAGGGCTACGACGCGCGCATCCGCGACGTCGCCTTCGGCCCGGTGCGCTGGCACGACACGACGCTGCCGGTGAACCTGAACCCGAAGGGCCGCACGATCCAGGTCGGCGGCACGTTCCTGCTTCAGGACGACCTGGAGATGAGCGCCGAGCGCATCACCTTCTTCCAGGCCGACGGCTGCGGCGACGAGCCGCTCGCGTACTGGGCCGTGGGCGTGCCGTGGACGGCGATGGAGGAGCGGGGCAACGAGCGGCGCATCCTCATCACGGTGCAGATCGACGGCAAGCCCGTGCGGGCGCTGGTCGACAGCGGCTCGCCGGTCTCGCGGCTGGACCTGCCGGCTGCGCGCCGCCTGGGCTTCGACGAGCACGGGGCGGGCGTCACGGCCCTGCCGGGCAGCGACGGCTGGGTCGCGACCTTCGACACCTTCACGATCGACGAGGAGACGGTCCGCCATCCGCACCTGGTGGTGGCCGACGTCTGGGGCGGGCGGCGCAAGGCCGCGCTGGGCATCGACGAGGCCCAGGACGCGGCCGACGAGCCGCCGCTGCTGCTGGGCGCCGACTTCCTGAAGGCGCACCGCGTGCTGTTCGCGCGCAGCCAGCACCGCATGTACCTGAGCTACGTGGGCGGGCCGCTGTTCGGCCTGCCGACCCAGGAGGCCACCGGGCCGCCGCGCTGAACGCTCGACCGCCGCGTCCGGCAACGGCCCGGCGCCGCGTGGGGCCACCGTGGCGGCGCGGCGAGGCCTTCGGCGTTGCATGGGACAATCCTGCTCGTGAAGCGGGCCAGACCGCCGCTGGCACAAGGGCCGAAAGGCCGTGCTGGAGGAAGGTCCGGACTGCACAGGGCAACGCAGCAGCTAACGGCTGTCCGCCGAGTGCCGCAAGGCGCGAAGGCGAGGATCAGAGCAACAGAGACGAGCCGATTCAGTTCGGGTGAAACGGGCAATCTCTGCGTGCAGCAACATCAAGTAGGCGGACGTCGACCTGGCCCGGGGAGTCCGCGGGTAGATGGCATCGAGCCGTGCTGGCGACAGCCGGCCCAGACGAATGGCGGTCACGCCGCGCGAGCCCGCAAGGGCGCGCGCGACGCACAGAATCCGGCCTATCGGCCCGCTTCACATTTATCCAAGCACGGCACGCTCCCAGCGGCGGGCCGGCACGAGTCGACCCTGCCTCCATGAATCCAGACGCCGCAATCCTCTGGCGCCGACCGCGGTCGGCGCTGGCGGCGCTCCTCGCATGCCTGGGCATGCTGGGCGCGTTCTCGATCGACACCTACATCCCCGCGTTCGCCGGCATCGCGCGCTCGCTCGACGCGACGCCCGTGCAGATGCAGCAGACGCTGTCGGCCTACCTGCTGGGCTTCGCGGTGATGAACCTGTTCCACGGCGCGCTGTCCGACAGCTTCGGCCGGCGACCGGTCGTGCTGTGGGGCATCGCCGTCTTCACGCTGTCGTCGCTGGGCTGCGCGTTGTCGCAGTCGGTGGGGCAGCTCGTGTTCTTCCGGCTCGCGCAGGGCATGAGCTCGGGCGCCAGCATGGTGGTGGCGCGCGCGATCATCCGCGACATGTTCCCGCCCGACGAGGCGCAGCGCGTGATGTCGCAGGTGACGATCTACTTCGGCGTCGCGCCGGCGGTGGCGCCGATCGTCGGGGGGCTGCTGCTGGTGCACTTCGGCTGGCATTCGGTGTTCGTGTTCCTCACCGGCGTGGGCATCGTGCTGTGGACGCTGAGCTGGCGCCTGCTGCCCGAAACGCTGCACCACACGCAGGTGCAGCCCTTCCACCCGGCGCACCTGCTCAAGGGCTACTGGGAGATGTTCACGAGCCCGCGCTTCCTCGCGCTGGCGCTCGCGTCGGGCGTGCCGTTCAACGGGATGTTCCTGTACATCCTGTCGGCGCCGGTATTCCTGGGCGACCTGCTGCACCTGGATCCCACGCACTTCTTCTTCCTGTTCCTGTTCACGATCGGCGGGATCATGTGCGGCGCCTTCCTCTCGGGCAAGCTGGCCGGCAAGATGGATCGCGCGCGCCAGATCCGCATCGGCTTCACGATCATGTTCTCCGTGGCCGTGCTCAACCTCGTGCTCAATTGGCTGTTCACCGCGCACGCCTGGTGGGCGATCCCGCCGATCGGCGTGTTCTCGTTCGGCTGGGCGCTGATGGTGCCGGTGGTGACGCTGCTGGTGCTGGACCAGGCGCCGCTGCGGCGCGGCATGGCGTCGTCGCTGCAGGCCTGCATCGGCAGCGTGGCCAACGCGTTCGTGGCGGGCGTCATCTCGCCACTCGTGATGCATTCCACGGTCCTGCTGGCGCTGGCGTCGCTGCTGATGTCGTGCATCGGCATCGTGGCGTGGATCTTCGTGCGCAAGAGCGTGCTTCCTGCCGCCTGACCCATTGACACAAAGGTAACGGCACTCAAGTCGCGCCCGTCCGGGCCGATCTGTCAGGGGCACCCCGTCCGTGCGGAGTCCCCATGCTGTCCCGATTCCTGCTTTCCCCCATCGCCGCCGCCCTGTGCCTGGGCACCGCGCTCGCCGCGGAGCCTGGCCCGGCCGTGGTCGTCGCCCAGCTCGGCCCGACCTCGCCCGGCTTTCGCATGGACATGAAGCGCGGCGAGACCGGCGCCCCCGAGGCGACGGCGGTCGGCGCCACGCCGATCGAGCGCCGTGGCGCGAGCGGCAGCGCCGAGTGGCGCAGCGGCTCGTCGCACCCGTCGGCCAAGAAGGACGAGCAGGAGCGTGCCGGCGACGCCAAGGCCGACGACCGCAAGTCCGCCGGCGCGAGGCCGGCCGGGAAGGACGCCCCGGAACACGCGGCCGATGGCAAGGCCGATGAGCGCAAGTCCGCCAAGGCCGAGCCCGCCAAGGGCGCCGCCAGCGGCAATGCGATCGACACGCTGCGCGAGAAGCTCGCCGCGCGCCTGGGCGCCACGCCGTCGCCCACCGGCCGCTATGCGATGCAGGTGTCCAACCGCGGCGAGTCCGGCGAGAACGTGATCACGTCGGTGCGACCGAGCGCCGCCGCCGTTGCCGCAGCCCGCAAGAAGCACGCGGCCGCCGCCCCCGGCGACGCCAACATGGACATCGCCGCCAACGCCGGCCAGTCGCTGCTGCCCACGCACTGGGACTACGAAGGCAGCGCCGGCCCCGAGGCCTGGGGCAAGCTGCGGCCCGAGTACGGCAAGTGCGCCAGCGGCCAGCGCCAGAGCCCGATCGACATCCGCGGCGGCATCGCCGTCGACCTCGAGCCGATCAAGTTCGACTACCGCCCGAGCGGGTTCTCGGTGATCGACAACGGCCACACGGTGCAGGTCAACGTCGAGCCCGGCAACGCGATCACGATCACGGGCAGGCGCTACGAGCTGGTGCAGTTCCACTTCCATCGCCCGTCCGAGGAGCGCGTCAACGGGCGCCAGTACGACATGGTGGCGCACCTCGTGCACAAGGACGCCGACGGCCGGCTGGCGGTCGTGGCGGTGCTGCTGGATCGCGGCAGCGCGCAGGCGATCGTGCAGTCGGTCTGGAACAACCTGCCGCTGGAAAAGGGCGACGAGGTGCGCGCCGGCACGCGCATCGACATGAACCAGCTTCTGCCCGACGACAAGCGCTACTACACCTACATGGGCTCGCTCACCACGCCGCCGTGCAGCGAGGGCGTGCTGTGGATGGTCATGAAGCAGCCGGTGCCGATCTCGGTGGAGCAGGTCGGGATCTTCTCGCGCCTGTACCCGATGAACGCCCGGCCGATCCAGCAGGCCGACGGCCGGCTGATCAAGGAATCGAACTGACCGGCTGACCGGGGAAGGTATCCTGCCGCATCGTCGCGGCCCGGAACGCCTTCATGAAACCCATCCGCCTCCTGATCATCGCCGGCAGCGAACGCGCCGGCGCCTACAGCCGCCGCCTCGCGCGCGTGGCCGCGGCCGCCGCGCGGCGCGACGGCTGCGAGGTCACCGAGCTCGACCTGCGCGCGCTCGCGCTGCCGATCTACGACGGCGACCTCGAGCACGCGTCGGGCGTGCCCGCCGCGGCGCTGCAGCTGCGCGACGCGCTGAAGTCGCACGACGCGATGCTGCTGGTCACGCCCGAGTACAACGGCTTTCCCACGCCGCTGGTGCTCAACGCGTTCGACTGGATGTCGCGCATCCCCGCGACGGCCGACGGCGGCGCCGGCCTCGTGGCCACGGCCAACAAGCCGGCGGCGCTGCTGTCGTCGTCGCCCGGGGCGCTCGGCGGGCTGCGCGCGATGACGCTGATGCGCCAGTACCTGCAGGGCAACTTCGCGATGATCGTCGCGCCCCAGCAGTTCGCGCTCTCACGGGCGGGCGAGGCCTTCGACGAGTCCGGCGCGCTCAAGGATGCCAAGGCGCAGCAGTCGGTCGAGCACGTGCTGGCGGCGATCGGCGACCTGGCCACGGCGCTGAAGCCGCACTGAGCGACCGCGCCGGCGCGCCCGGCCACAATGCGGAGCTGCACCGAGTTCGCTGTCCCATGGCCAAGAAACCTGCTCCGCCCGCCGTCTTCGCGCGCCCGCCGTCGTTTGGCGCCATCCCGTCGCTGGACGCGTTGATGGCGCAGGCGCAGGCGCTGCACAACGGCGGGCGCCTCGCGCAGGCCGAGCCGATCTACCGCGAGGTGCTTCGGCGCTCGCCGCGCCATGTCGACGCGCTGCACGCGCTGGGCATGCTGGCGCTGCAGGCCGGCCACGCGCAGGCCGGCGCCGACCTGATCGCGCAGGCGCTGGCCGTCGACCCGGCGCACGCCAGCGCGCACGGCAACCTCGGCTACGCGCTGCAGCTGCTGGGCCGCCACGAGGACGCGCTGCGCAGCCTCGACCGCGCGCTCGAGCTGCAGCCGCGGATGCTGGAGGCGCTGAACAACCGCGGCAACACGCTCAGCGCGCTCGGCCGCCACGACGAGGCGCTGGCGTCGTTCGAGAGCGCGCTGGCGCTGCGGCCGGACTACGTCGAGGCCGTCTACAACCGCGGCAACGCACAGCACGCCGCGGGCCGCCTGGCCGACGCGCTCGCGAGCTTCGACGCCGTGCTCGCCGCGCGGCCCGACATCGCGCAGGCGCACAACAACCGCGGCCGGGTGCTGCAGGATCTCGGCCGCCAGGAGGACGCGCTCGCGGCCTACGACCGCGCCGTCGCGCTGGTGCCGGCCTACCTGCAGGCGATCGTCGGCCGCGGCACGGCGCGGCTCGCGCTGGCGCAACCGGCCGCGGCGCTGGCCGACTTCGACGCCGCGATCCGCCTGAACCCCGACCACGCCGCCGCGCACGAGGGCCGCGGCAGCGCGCTGCTTGCGCTGCGCCGCGCGCTCGACGCCGTGCAGGCGTTCACGCACTGCCTGGCGCTCGACGCCGCGCGCCACGACGCCCGCCTGCAGCGCGGCAACGCGTTGCTGGAGCTGCGCCGCCACGACGAGGCGATCGCCGACTTCGACGCCGTGCTCGCCGCCACGCCCGACGCCGCCGGGGTCGTCTGCAACCGCGGCAACGCGTTGCTGGAGCTCAAGCGCTACGACGAGGCCGCGCGCGCGTTCGAGCGCGTGCAGGCGCTCGACGCCGCGTGGCCGTACGCGCTGGGCAAGCGGGTGTACGCGCAGGCGATGGCCTGCGACTGGCGCGACCTGGCCGCGCTGCTGGCCGACGTGGAGCGCGGCCTGGCCGACGGCCGCGCGGTGATCGAGCCCTTCGCGTACGCCGCGATCGCCACCGATCCGATGGCCGCGCGGCGCTGCGCCGAGCTGTTCGCGGCTGACCAGTTTCCCGCGCGGCCGGCGCTCGTCGCACCCGGCGCGGCCCTGGGCAACGCGAAGATCCGCGTCGGCTACCTGGGCGGCGAGTTCCGCAACCAGGCCACGTCCATCCTCGCGGCCGAGCTGTTCGAGCTGCACGACAGGTCGCGCGTCGAGATCGTGATGTTCGACAACGGCTGGGACGACGACAGCACGCTGCGCCGGCGCATGAACGCTGCGTTCGACGAGATCGTGACGATCTCCGCGCTCACCGACGACGCCGCGGCGCGCGCGATCGCGGAGCGCCGCATCGACGTGCTCGTCAACCTCAACGGCTGGTTCGGCCTGGGCCGCACCGGCGTGTTCGCGCGCCGGCCAGCGCCGCTGCAGGTCAACTTCCTCGGCTTCCCGGGGACGCTGGGCGCGGATTACCTCGACGTGATCGTGGCCGACGCGGACACGATCCCGCCGGGCGAGGAGGGCGCGTACGTCGAGCGCGTGCTGCGGCTGCCGCACAGCTACCAGCCCAACGACCGCCGGCGCGCGATCGCGGCGGCGCCCACGCGCGCGTCGCTGGGCCTGCCCGAAGGCGCGACCGTGTTCGCGTGCTTCAACAACACCTACAAGATCACGCCGGCCACGTTCGCGTCGTGGATGCGCATCCTGGCCGCGGTGGACGGCAGCGTGCTGTGGCTGCTTCAGGACAACGATGCCGCCACCGCGAACCTGCGCGACGCGGCCGCGTCGCTGGGCATCGCCGCGAGCCGCCTGCACTTCGCGCCGCGCATCCGCCTCAACGAGCACCTCGCGCGCCACGCGTGCGCCGACCTGTTCCTCGACACGCTGCCCTACAACGCGCACACCACCGCCAGCGACGCGCTGTGGGCCGGGCTGCCCGTGCTGTCGTGCCGCGGCACCACGTTCCCGGGCCGCGTCGGCGCGAGCCTGCTGCATGCGCTCGGCCTGGCCGACGAGCTGCTGGTGGACGACGTCGCCGCGTTCGAGTCGCGCGCGATCGCGCTCGCCCGCGAGCCCGCGCGCCTCACGCGCGTGCGCGAGCGCCTGGCCCAAGCGCGCGCGACGGCGCCGCTGTGGGACACGCCGGCGTACGCGCGGGCGCTGGAGGCGCTCTACGCGCACGCGCTGGGACGCTGATCGGGCGCCGTTCTCGCCCTGGCAGGGACCGATCCTGCGCGAGCGGATGCCCTCGCACTTTCACGTGAACCTCGTCGATGCGATGTCAACCGGGCGGTGCTGTGCCCGAGCGAGTCGACCAAGCGCAATGCCGCGCTCGCCGAGCAGTCTGCGGCCGCCCGGCCTCCCTGCGCGAGCAGTCCGATCGGCTGCTGCGAGCCGTCTCGGCGTTCAGGATCCAGCGAGCGCCGGACCTCGTGGAGGACCCGCGTGCCCGCCCGCGATGACCCGCCGGCCGCGGCGTCAGGCGCCCCAGCGCAGCGAGCCCGTGTGGACGGGCGCGTCCCAGAGCGCCTTCAGCTCGTCGTCCAGCAGCGTGACGGTGAGCGAGGCGCCGGCGGTGTCCAGCGACGTCGTGTGATTGCCGACCAGCCAGCGCGCGACCGCCAGGCCGCGGTCGTGCAGCGCCTGCGTGGCCAGCTTGTTCAGCAGGTACAGCTCGATCATCGGCGTCGCGCCGAGGCCGTTCACGTGCAGCAGCACCTCCTGCCCGCGGGTAGGGTGCAGGTCGCGCAGGATGCCGTCCAGGAGCAGTTCGACGATGTCCTCGGCGGGCATCAGTTCGCGCCGGTAGCGCCCCGGCTCGCCATGGATGCCCACGCCCACTTCCATCTCGCTTTCGCCGATCTCGAAGGTCGGCGCCGCCGCTTCCGGCACCACGCAGGCGGTGAAGGCGATGCCCATCGACGCCGTGCAGCCGTTCACGCGCTGGCCGATCGCCTGGCAGCGGCGCAGGTCGTCGCCGCGCTCGGCGGCCGCGCCGACCATCTTCTCGACGACCAGCGTGCCCGCGATGCCGCGGCGGCCGGCGGCCGGCGGGCCGTTGCCCACGGTGACGTCGTCGTCGACGACGACCAGCGCGTGGTCCATCGGCATCATCTCGGCGGCCTTCTCGAAATTGAGCAGGTCGCCGGCGTAGCTCTTGGCGATCAGCAGCACGCCCTGGCCCGCGTGCACGCGCTCGGCGGCCATGGCGATCTGGTCGGGGTGCGGCGACGTGAAGACCTGCCCGGGGCAGGCCGCGTCGAGCATCCCGAGGCCGACGTAGCCGACGTGCAGCGGCTCGTGCCCCGATCCGCCGCCGCTCAGCACCGCGACGCGGCCCTGCTTGGGCTGCCGGCGATGCACGAACAGGGGACTCGCATTCACCGCCAGGAGCTCGGGGTGCGCCATCGCGAGGCCCGCGCAGGCGTCCGGCACCAAATCGTCGACGAACCCGATGAACTTCTTCATGGCGCCCTCTGGTGGAAGCACCATTCTGGCGCACGGGTTCCGGGATGTCACGCGAGGTTCTCTGCGGTCAGGATCTCCACGCGGGGGTTGCCCAGCGACAGCGCGCCGCGCACGCCGTCGCACAGGCCGCGCAGCACGCGGCTGGCGCTGCTGATCGAGCTGTAGAGGTCCTGGTTGATCACGTAGCTCAGGGCGCCGGACATCAGCATCGTGCGATGCACCTCCAGCAGGTCGTTGGCGACGAACATCGGCGGGCGCGCCGTCTTCATCTCGGCCAGCGCGCGCGCCACGCCGAACGACGCCGGCCCCACGTTGTAGACGCCGGCGAGGTCGCCCGCCACCGGCGTGAGCAACTCGCGCACCATCTCGTAGGCGGCGTCGTCGGCCTCGGGCATCTCGAACAGGCGCGTGACGACGGCGTCGGGGAAGCGCTCCTCCATCACCTGCTGGAAGCCGATGCGCCGATCGATCTCCGCGGCGTAGCGCGTGGCCGGCGACAGCAGCGCGCAGGTGCGGCCCGCATCGCGCGGCAGCGAGTTGCCGATCAGCAGGCCCGCGGTGCGGCCGGCGGCTCGGTTGTCGGCGCCGATGGCGGTGGCGCGCATCGAGCCGGGCACGTCGGAGAACAGCGTGACGACGTGCACGCCGGCGCGCACCAGCTCGTTGATGGCGAGCTTGACGGGTGGCAGGTCGGGCGCGATGAGCGCCAGGCCGTCCAGGTCCGACAGCTTGGTGAGTTCCGCGGCGAACTGGTTCACGTCGGCCACGGGCAGGCGATGCGTCACCTCGGTGATGTGCTGGTGGCGGAACTCGCCCGCGGTCTGCGCGATGACGCGGTCGACCTGGTCGAAGAAGCCGCGCCGCGCCGAGGGCAGGACGAAGCCGAAGCGGTAGTTGCTGCTGCTGCGCGGGCGCCCGCGCGCGGGCGTGCCGCCCCCGAGCGCGGCGATGGCCTCGCGCACCTTGCCGACCGTCGCCGGGTTGACGCCGGCACGCTCGTTCAGGACGCGGTCGACCGTCGCGGTGCTGACCCCGGCGGCCTCGGCAATCTGGGCAATGGTGAGTGGATTCGCCATGACTCGGCTGGAACGATCGAACAAGTAAATACATCGCATTGTCGCCGATCTGGGCGTGATCACGCTACCAGGGGACTTCAGGCTCGCCCTCGGTACTGTCGAGCTGGCCTTCGGCCCGCTCCGCACGCCGGATTCGATCGTGAAAACTGACCATGATGTTGACGTCTTTTTTGCTTGATTTAATTTTTGATTGCGATACATTGGCCATCAGCGGTCACCGAACCGCCCATTCGATCAACAGGAGACAAGCTGATGACCACCTCGAAGAAGGCCGCCGCCGCGGCCATCGCAGCGTTCCTTGGCACAGCGATGTGCACGGGCGCCCATGCCGCCGACCAGAAGCAACTCACGCTGTGCTGGGCGGCGTGGGATCCGGCCAACGCACTGGTCGAGCTCTCGAAGGACTTCACCGCCAAGACCGGCATCCAGATGAAGTACGAGTTCGTGCCCTGGCCGAACTACGCGCAGCGCATGCTCAACGAGCTGAACTCCAAGGGAAAGCTGTGCGACCTGCTCATCGGTGACAGCCAGTGGATCGGCGGCGCGGCCACCGAGGGCCACTACGTCAAGCTCAACGACTTCTTCGACAAGAACGGCATCAAGATGGCGGACTTCATGCCCGCCACGGTGCTCGGCTACTCGGAATGGCCCAAGGGCACGCCGAACTACTGGGCGCTGCCGGCCATGGGCGATGCGGTGGCCTTCAGCTACCGCAAGGACTGGTTCGCGCGCCCCGAGCTGCAGGCCGAGTTCAAGAAGAAGTACGGCCATGACCTGGCGCCGCCGGCGACCTGGCCCGAGTTCAAGCAGATCGGCGAGTTCTTCCAGGGCCGCGTGATCGACGGCAAGAAGGTCTACGGCGCGGCGCTCTACACCGAGCGCGGCTCCGAGGGCATCACGATGGGCGTGACCAACACGATGTACGCCTACGGGTTCGAATACGCCAACCCGAAGAAGCCGTACGACATGAAGGGCTGGGTCAACAGCGCCGGCGCGGTCAAGGGCCTGCAGTTCTACAAGGAGCTGTACGACTGCTGCACGCCGCCGGGGCACTCCAACGCGTACATGACCGAGAACCTGGACGCCTACAAGTCCGGCCAGGTCGCGATGCAGATGCAGTTCATCGCGTTCTTCCCGGGCATCGCCAAGGACCCGCAGGTCGGCGGCGAGCGCACCGGCTTCTTCCCGATCCCGCGCGGCGACAAGCAGTTCGCGATGCTGGGCGGCCAGGGCATCTCCGTCGTCAAGTACTCCGACAAGAAGGACATGGCGCTGGAGTACATGAAGTGGTTCGCGCAGCCCGCCGTGCAGAAGAAGTGGTGGGACGCCGGCGGCTTCACCTGCCTGAGTTCCGTGCTGAACGCGCCGGGCTTCGACAAGAGCACGCCGTACGCGAAGGTGTTCCTCGACTCGATGAAGATGGTCAAGGACTTCTGGGCCGAGCCGAGCTACGCCGCGCTGCTGGAAGCGATGCAGTCGCGCGTGCATGACTACGTGGTGGCCGGCAAGGGCACGCCGCAGGCCGCGCTCGATTCGCTCGAGAAGGACTGGGAAGAAACCTTCCGCGAGGAAGGCAAGCTGAAGTAGGCAACGGCCCTTGCGGGATGCGCGGCCTTGCCGGGCCGCGGCGGCACCCTCCGGTGGCCGCTCCCGCTGCCGCGTGCGGCGCTCGATCGCCGCCCGCGGGGCCGCGTGTTCCGCCCTTTTCCTCAGGCTCCCATCATGCAAACCCTTCAATGGACACGGCGCGGGCTGTCGGACCGCGGCATGGCGTGGCTGTTCGTCACGCCCACCATCGTCCTGCTGCTCGCGTTCAACATCTTCCCGCTGTTCTGGACGATCCTGCTGTCGCTCACGAACTACCGGGCCAACCATCCCGGCGCCGACCTCGTGTGGACCGGCATCCAGAACTACCGCCGCGTGCTCGGCAACGAGGAGATCTGGGCGCACCTGCAGGCCACCGCGCGCTTCCTCGTGTGCTCGATCACGCTGCAGGTGCTGCTCGGCTTCGGCCTCGCGCTGATGCTCAACCGGCGCTTCCGCACCCACGGCTTCTGGAGCACCGCGATCCTGCTGCCGATGATGCTGGCCCCCGCCGTGGTGGGCACGTTCTGGAAGTACTTCTTCCAACCGCAGTACGGCATCTTCAACCAGGCGCTGCGCCTGTTCGGCGCGCCCGAGGAACTGTCGATGCTGGCCGATTCCAGCCTCGCGCCCTGGGCCATCGTGCTGGTCGACACCTGGATGTGGACGCCGTACGTGATGCTGCTGCTGCTGGCCGGCCTGCGTTCCATCCCGCCCTACCTGTACGAGGCGGCGGAGATCGACCGGGCGTCGGAATGGACCCGCTTCTGGCGCGTGACGCTGCCGATGGTGATGCCTTTCATCGTGCTCGCGCTGCTGTTCCGCACGATCGAGAACTTCAAGATGTTCGACCTGGTCGACCAGCTCACCAGCGGCGGCCCGGGCTCGGTCACGGAGCTCGCGTCGATCACCCTCAAGCGCGAGGCGTTCGAGAAGTGGCGCACCGGCTACGCCTCGGCGCTCGCCATCATCCTGTTCGTCGCGGTGTACGGGCTGTCGCTCGTCGCGGTGAAGTTCCTCGAGAAGGTGAAGCAAAGATGAACACCGTCCTGCAACGCGAGGCGCCGCTGGTCGCGCCCGAGCGCGACGACGATGCGATCGCGCCGACCACCCAGGCCGTGCCGCGCCATCCGCTCGAGCCGAGCTCGCGCGCCCGCTGGTTTGCCGGCATCACGGTCGCGATCTACGGCGTGATCTCGCTGATCCCGCTCGTCTGGATCATCATGACCGGCTTCCGCTCGCCGGAGGACGCCATCGCCTATCCGCCCCGGATCGTCGCGGCGCCTTCGCTGATCGGCTACGTCAACCTGTTCACGACGCGCTCGCGCGTGGCGCCCGAGGCGCTCGCCGCGCTGCCGCCGCCGGCGACCTGGTACGAGAAGCTCGTGCGCCAGGAGCAGATGGTGCTGGCCGGGCCGTCGCGCTTCGCCGACCGCTACCTGAACTCGCTGGTGATCGGCTTCGGCTCCACGCTGCTGTCGATCGTGCTGGGCACGCTGGCGGCCTACGCGTTCTCGCGCTTCCGGGTGCCGGGCCGCGACGACTGGCTGTTCTTCATCCTGTCGACGCGGATGATGCCGCCGATCGCCGTCGCGATCCCGATCTACCTGATGTTCCGCAGCGTGGGCCTGAGCGACACGCACCTGGGCTTGGTGCTGCTGTACACGGTGGTGAACCTGTCGCTGTCCGTGTGGCTGCTCAAGGGCTTCATGGACGAGATCCCGCGCGAGTACGAAGAGGCGGCGATGGTCGACGGCTACACGCGCTGGCAGGCCTTCCTGAAGGTGGTGCTGCCGCAGGCGGCCACCGGCATCGCGACGACGGCGATCTTCTGCCTGATCTTCGCGTGGAACGAGTACGCGTTCGCGCTGCTGCTGACCAGCGGCACGGCGCAGACGTCCCCGCCGTTCATCCCCACCATCATCGGCGAAGGCGGCCTCGACTGGCCGGCGATGGCCGCCGGAACCACGCTGTTCCTGCTGCCGGTGCTGTTCTTCACGGTCGTGCTGCGCAAGCACCTGCTGCGCGGCATCACGTTCGGAGCGATCCGCAAATGAACTTCAAGCGCTTCTTCCGCCGCGCGCCCTGGGAGCGGACGACGTCCTCGCTGATCGCGATCGGCCTCGTCATGCTGACCCAGCCCCTGTCCTCCACGGCGTATTCGTACTCGTTCACGGTGCTGCTCGCCGGCGTCGTGGGCTACTCGATCGCCGGCAAGCTGCCGCAGTGAGATCGCCATGGCTGAAATCCGAATCAACCGCCTGCGCAAGAGCTTCTCCGACTTCGTCGCGGTGAAGAACTCGACCCTCGTGCTCGAGGACGGCCGCTTCGTGGTGCTGCTGGGGCCCTCGGGCTGCGGCAAGACGACGACGCTGCGCATGATCGCGGGCCTGGAGTACCCCACCTCGGGCCAGATCCTGCTCGATGGCGAGGACGTCACCTGGCGGCGCCCGCGCGAGCGCGACATCGCGATGGTGTTCCAGCTGTTCGCGCTGTACCCGCACATGGGCGTGCGCGACAACCTCGAGTTCCCGCTGCGCAACGAGGGCCTGGCGCGCGCCGAGATCGACGCCCGCATCGCCGAGGTCGCCGCCATCCTGCGCATCGAGCACCTGCTGGACGCGCGCATCGGCGGGCTGTCGGGCGGCGATCGCCAGCGCGTCGCGCTCGGCCGCGCCATCGTGCGCCAGCCCAAGGCCTTCCTGATGGACGAGCCGCTGGGCACGCTGGACGCCGAGTTCCGCGAGCTGATGTGCGTCGAGCTGCGCAAGCTGCATGACCGCCTCAGGACCACGACGGTGTTCGTCACGCACGACCAGAACGAGGCGATGGCGCTGGCCGATCACATCGTGGTCATGAACCAGGGCGAGATCCTGCAGTCGGACACGCCCGAGGGCGTCTACAACTTCCCGTCCTGCCTGTTCGTGGCGCGCTTCATCGGTCGGCCCGCGATGAACCTGCTGCCGCTCGACGAACGCGTGATGGCCGACTGGGACACCGTGCGCGTGGCCGGCGTCGACGTCACCGTGCCCACGCCGCACGCCACAGTGCATCGCGCGCTGCTGGGCGTGCGCCCCGAGCATGTCAGCCTGCGGCCCGCGGGCGAGGGCATTCCCGCCCGCGTCGCGCAGGTCGAGTACTTCGGCTCGCACTGGGTCGCGAGCCTGGCCACCGCGGCCGGCAACGTGTGCGCGCTGGTCAGCAAGGAGACCGCCCCGGCGGTGGGCGACGCCGTCGGCCTCGCGTTCGACACCCAGCGCACCGTGCTGTTCGACGCGGTCACCGAGCAACTCATCCCGAGCGCGACGACGCTCGCCCGCCACGCGGAGAAGCAACCATGTCCAGCCTGACGCTGCAGTCCGCCACCAAGCGCTTCGGCGCGGTCACGGCCGTCTCCGACCTCGACCTCGAGGTGCGCGACGGCGAATTCTTCGTGCTGCTGGGCCCCAGCGGCGCCGGCAAGACCACCACGCTGCGCCTGGCGGCCGGCCTGGAGACGCCCGACGAAGGCCGGGTGCTGATGGATGGCCAGGACGTCACGCACCTGCCGCCGGCGCCGCGCGACGTGGCGTTCGTGTTCCAGCAGTACTCGCTCTATCCGCACCTGACGGTGTTCGACAACATCGCGTTCCCGCTGCGCTCCGCGATGCGCCGCGTCGAGCCCGCCGAGCTGCGCCGGCGCGTCGAGCGCGTCGCCGAGACGCTGCATCTGGAGGGCAAGCTGCAGCGCAAGGCCACCGCGCTGTCGGGCGGCGAGATGCAGCGCGTGGCGATCGGCCGCGCCCTCGTGCGCGAGCCGCGCGTGTTCCTGATGGACGAACCGCTGTCGTCCCTCGACGCGAAGCTGCGCGAGGAACTGCGCGCCGAGCTCAAGGCCCTGCAGCGCCGCACCGGCGCGACGGTGCTGTACGTGACGCACGACCAGGTGGAGGCGACCACGCTGGCCGACCGCATCGCCATCCTGGAGGAGGGCCGCGTCCGCCAGGTGGGCGCGCCGCGCGAGATCTACGACAAGCCCGGCTCGCTGCACGTCGCGCAGCGCCTCGGCTCGCCCGCGTTCAACGTGCTGCCGGTCGCCTGGTTCGAGGGCAGCGTCGACCCGCGCACCGCGCACGTGGGCATCCGGCCCGAGGACGTGGAGTTCGCGCCCGGCGACGGCCCGTCGCACTTCGACGTCGTCGAGTGCTCGCTCGTCAAGCACCTCATCGTCGCCGAACGCGGCGGCGTCGAGGTGCGGATCCGCCGCGTGATGGATCGCGCGTTCGCTCCGGGCGACCGCGTCCGCATCTCGTTTCCGCTCAAGAACTGCCTGCACTTCGATGCCGAGGGCCGGCGCCTGGATACCTGAAGGGAGTACCTCATCATGAACACCATGCTCATCATCCGGTCGGCGCGCGCCGTCCAGCAATCGATCCTGTCGCACGAGGCCGACATCGAGATGCTCGATCGCGCGATCGGCGACGGCGACCACTTCATCAACGTGCGCCGGGGCTGCGAGGTCGTGGCCAACCTGACGCCGGAGCTCACCGAGCTGGCGCCGTCCGACGCCCTGCAGAAGATCGGCATGAAGCTGCTGGGCACGATCGGCGGCGCCTCGGGCCCGCTGATCGCGAGCTTCTTCCTGGCGATGGCCAAGACGCTGGACGGCATCGTCGAGCCCGAGCGGCACGACTTCGCCGCCGCGTTCGCCGCGGGCGTCGAGGCGATCAAGCTGCGCGGCAAGGCCGACGTCGGCGAGAAGACGATGCTCGACGTGCTGATCCCCGCGGCGCGCCTGCTGACGCGGCTCGTCGACGAGAACGCGGCGCTCTCGGACATCTGCGCACAGATGTCCGACGAGGCGCACCAGAACATGCTGGCGACCAAGGACATGATCGCCACCAAGGGGCGCGCGTACTTCCTCGGAGAACGCGCGCTGGGCCACATCGACCCCGGATGCAAGACCTGCCAGGTCGCGATCGAGGCGGTGTGCGACGTTGTCTTGCAACCTGATCTCAAGCAGGAGGCCGTATGAAGAAGTTCGTCAACGACATCGATGACGTGATGCGCGAGTCCCTGTCGGGCCTCGTGTCGGCCCACCCGGACCTGATTCGCGTCGAGTTCGAACCCACGTTCGTCGCGCGCCGGAACAAGACGCCCGGCAAGGTCGCGCTCATCTCGGGCGGCGGCTCGGGCCACGAGCCGCTGCACGCGGGCTTCGTCGGCAAGGGCATGCTCGACGCGGCGTGCCCGGGCCAGGTGTTCACCTCGCCGACGCCCGACCAGATGCTCGCGGCGGCCGCGGCCGTCGACGGCGGCAGGGGCGTGCTGTTCATCGTGAAGAACTACGCCGGCGACTTCATGAACTTCCAGATGGCGTCCGAGATGCTCGACATCGAGAACGCCACGGTGCTGGTCAACGACGACGTCGCCGTCGAGAACTCCACGCACACGACCGGGCGGCGCGGCGTCGCCGGCACGGTCATCGTCGAGAAGATCGTCGGCGCCGCGGCGGAACTGGGCCTGACGCTCGCGGAGTGCAAGCAGGTGGGCGACCGCGTGAACAAGTCGACCGCGTCGATGGGCCTGGCGTTCACCAGCTGCACGGTGCCGGCCGCGGGCCGCACGACCTTCGACATCGGCGACGACGAGATGGAAGTGGGCGTCGGCATCCACGGCGAGCCGGGCCGGCGGCGCGAGAAGATCAAGCCGGCCGACGCGATCGTCGACGAGCTGCTCGCCGCGATCCTGGACGACCTGCGGCCCGAGCACGGCCGCGAGCTGATCCTGCACGTGAACGGCTTCGGCGGCACGCCGCTGATGGAGCTGTACCTGCTGCACCACAGCGCGCTGTCGCGCCTGCGTTCGGCCGGCCTGGCGCCCGTGCGCTCGCTGGTGGGCAACTACACGACCTCGCTGGAGATGGCCGGCGCGTCGCTGACCGTGACCCTGCTGGACGACGAGCTGCGCGGCCTGTGGGACGCGCCGGTGCACACGTCCGCGATGCGTTGGTAGGAGGCGGCGATGCGCAGGCGACATGCTCTTGCCGGGACCGCCGCCGCGGCGGCGTCGTGGGCGCTCGCGCCCGGGCGCGTGCTGGCCGCCAGCGCGGATCGCTCGCCGATCCGCCTGGGCCAGTCGGCGCCGATCAGCGGCCCGCTCGCGCGCCAGGGCCTCGCGTTCCGCGACGCGGCGCGCGCGGTGCTCGAGGACACGAACGCGCTCGGCGGCGTCGCCGGCCGCAGGATCGAGCTGGTGACGATGGACGACGAGAACAGCCCCGAGCGGACGGCCGTCAACGTCAAGCTGCTCGCGTCCGAGCATCGCGTGTCGGCGCTGTTCGGCTTCGTCGGCGCCGGGGCGCATCGCGCCGGCCCGGGCGGCGCGCGCGAGGAGGGCCTGCCCTACGTCGCGGCGATGAGCGGCTCGCAGGAGCTGCGCTCGGGCGTGTTCCCGTGGGTGTTCAACGTGCGTGCCGGCCATGTCGACGAGATCCGCTTCATCGCCAGGCACACGCGCCTGATCGGCATCGAGCGCATCTCGCTGCTGACCGAATACAACTCGCAGGGCTGGGAGCTGCGCGACGCGCTGATGGCGGCGGCGGAATCGCAGGGGCGCCAGGTTGCCTCGATCTCCAGCGTCGACCACGAGGGCGGCGCGTACAGCCTGACCGGCGCGGTGTCGTCCGTCCTGGCCGGGCGGCCCGAGGCGGTGCTGGTGGGCGCGGACTACGTCGCCTCGGCGCGCTTCGTCGACGCCGTGCGCCGCGGCGGATTCACGGGCCTGTTCTACACGCTGTCGACCGTCGGCGGCGACGCGCTGATGGAGCGCCTGGGGCCGCTGGCGGTCGGCGTGTCCGTCACGCAGGTGATGCCGTTCCCGTGGACCTCGGCCTCGCAGGTGGGTCGCCACTTCCAGGCCTTCTGCCAGCGCCACCTGCTGCAGCCGTCGTTCCCGGCGATGGAGGCCTTCGTCTCCACGAGCCTGCTGGTGGACGCGCTGCGCAGCGCGCGCGGCTTCGCGCCGGCGCAGATCGCCGAGGCGCTGGCCGTGCAGCCAGCGCGCGACCTGGGCGGCTTCGTGGCCGCGTTCACGGCGGGCGAGAGCGATCGCCGCGCGCCGGCGCAGATCGACCTGACCGTTTTCTCGCGCGGTGGAAAGTTCATCCAATGACCTCGGGCAAGCTCGTCGTGGGCAACTGGAAGATGACGGGCGACGTCGCCCGCGTCCAGGTGTTCGCCGGACAGGCGTGCAGCGAGCTGGCGGCGCTGGAAGGCGACTGCGAGGCCGCGATCTGCGTGCCGCACCCGCTGCTGCACGTGGCCCAGGCGGCCTGGTGGTGCACGCCGCTGCGCTGGGGTGGGCAGGACTGCTCCGCGGCGGACGACGGCCCGTCGACGGGCGAGGTCAGCGCCTCGATGCTGCGCGCAGCGGGCGCGCGCTTCGTGATCGTGGGCCACTCCGAGCGACGCCACGGCCGCGGGGAGACCGACGCCGACGTGGCGGCCAAGGCGCGGCGCGCCCTGGACAACGCCGTCACGCCGATCGTGTGCATCGGCGAGACGGCCGAGGAGCGCGACGACCATCGCGCCGAGGAGGTGTTGCGCCGGCAACTGCAGCACCTGGTCGCGGCGCTGGGTGGCAGCCTCGGCTCGATCGTGCTGGCGTACGAGCCCGTGTGGGCCATCGGCACCGGACGCACCGCGTCGGTGGGAATGATCGAGGACGTGCACGGTTTCATCGAGCACGTCCTGCGCTTTCATGGGCAGCGCGACGTGCGTTCCGTGCGTCGCCTGTATGGGGGGAGTGTGGATCCGCGCAACGCGAGGGCCATCGTGGCCTGCCCGGGCGTCGACGGCGTGCTCGTCGGCGGGGCCTCGCAGCGCGCGGCTGATTTCCTCGAAATCTGCAAGGCGGCGACGGGCGGTACCGCGGGCACGACCCACGGCAGCGAAGACGGCTGAGCATGCATCTCGCTGGAGGCGGGTATGTGCAAGACGGCAACGGGCGAAGAGCTGAGGGCGCTGCGCCTTCAGGTGAGTGAACTGCGACACGCGAAGGAGCAGGCCGAGGCGGGCACCCGAGCGCACTGGATGCTGGTGTGCAAGATCGCGCACGAGCTGCGCACCCCGCTCAACGCGATCGTCGGCTTTGCCGAGCTCGCGCGCTCCAACGACTGTCGCCCGGGCACGGGCGGCCCGCCGGTGGACGAATGGGTCGGCCACATCGCGTTCGCCGGCTGGCACATGTCCGGCGTCATCGACACGCTGATGTCGCTCGGTCCGCTGGCCGACGGCCGGTTGCGCGGGCGCAGCGAATCGCTGGACCTGGTGCGCACGCTCGAGGAGGCGATCCGGCTGGTCGAGCCCGCGGCGCGCCATCGCGGCATCTGCGTGGACGTGCAGGCACCCACGCTGACGTGGGTGCGCGCCGATGCGTGCGGGCTGCGCCAGGTGCTGGTCAACGTGCTGTCCAACGCGGTCAAGTACAACGTCGACGCGGGGCGCGTGTGGGTCTCCGTGCAGCAGGGCGACGACGTCGAGATCGCGATCCGCGACTCGGGCCCCGGGCTCACGCCGGCGCAGCGCGAGCGGCTGTTCCAGCCCTTCGATCGCCTGGGTGCGGAGCGCTCCAAGGTCAAGGGCCACGGCCTGGGCCTGATGATCACCAAGGAGCTGGTCGAGGCCATGGGCGGGGCCATCCGCGTCGACAGCCCGCCCGACGGCGGCTGCGCGTTCCGCATCATCCTGCCCGGCATCGCCGCGGCGGCGTCCTGAGCGCCGCGCCGCGCGGCCGCGTCGGGGCGCGGATGCCTCGCCAAGAGGAAGAGGGCGCCCCGGCCGACGAGGCGCCCTCACCGGTCTCACCAGTGGTAGATCAGGCCGACGTCGTAGCCGGTCTTGTCCGATGCCGCCTTGGAGTCGTTGGCCACCGTGGCGAACAGCTTGGCGTTCTTGTTCAGGTTGTACTGGTAGCCGAGCGCCGTCTTCGAGGTCACGGTCACGCTCGCTACCCGGTGCTGGTCGAACGCGCCGATCACGTGGCCGTCGCCGATGGGCACGTCGAAGCCGACGATCGCGTTGCGGTGGTTGGCGCCCGCCTCGTCCTTGCCCGCGCCGTAGCCCGAGTACAGCTTGGCCATGCCGAAGTCGTAGGTGAGCGCGCCGGTGCTCCACGACGAGTCGCCCACGCCGGACTTCTCGTAGCCCAGGCCGACGTACAGCCCGCCCTGCGAGAAGCTGACGCCGCCGTTGACCGGGTTGTTGCCGCCGGAGGCCGGCTTCTCGGCCAGCTGCACGCCCACCGACACCGGGCCGAAGCTGTTCTCGTACGAGACGCTGTTGTTGATCCAGAACGCGCCCACGCAGGTGCCCCCGCCGCAGCCGACCGTGCCGTAGTTCAGGCCCACGGTCTCCTCGCCGAACGGATCCGACGCGAACTGCGACTTCAGGAAGGCCTGCGACCACCAGCGTCCGGCGATGACCTTGCCGAAGCCGCCGGCCAGCGCGCCGTAGGCCCCGCCCTTCCAGAACGGCACCGAGGCCTCGCCGGTCTGAGGCGTGAAGCGGGCCTCGATCTGGAACGACGCGGTCAGGCCGTGGCCGACGTCCTGCTCGCCCTTGAAGCCCAGGCGGCTGCCGGCGTCGTCGAGCATGTGCGTGCCGCGCTGGCCGGTCTCCTTGCCGACCGCGACGTCGACGAAGCCATAGATGTTGACCGCAGGTTCGCCGGCGCGCGCGGCACTCGCCAGGAGCGCCAGGGCCAGCACGGAAAGGGGTCGCAAGGACGTCGTCATGATTGTCTCCAGATGATGGAATTGATGGATTGAGTTGAAAAGCCTCATGTTTGTAAAGCGATCATCTAGTGGCAGATGACGGTCTTTTTCCTGCGATACAGCCGATGAGACGTTGCTGATAATAAATCAATCAGAAGCAATCACAATAAGAAAATCACATCAATTCGGCAATCAATCACATCCGAAGGAGACGACACCATGACCCAGCCCCCCGCGCCGACGCTCGATACCGATCCGGCCGTTCCCACGCCCCTGGCGCGCTCGGTCGCGTTGCTGGGCGGCGGCGCGCTGCTCGCGGCGCTCGGCTGCATCTGCGCCGTGATGACGGTGATGCTCCTGGCGCAGGCCAGGGAGCGCACCGTGGCCTGGATGGAGGCGCGCGTGGCCTCGGTGGCCGACTCGCTGGACACCCATGACCAGACCGCGCGCCTGCTCGTCGAGCGTTTCGCCAAGGTGTTCGCCGACCAGTTCGGCCGCAACTTCGCGCTCGACGAGGCGTCCGGCCGCCTCAGCCAGCTGGGCATCCCGCTGAACGAGCGCCACGCCCCGTGCGACAAGTTCAAGGACTTCACCGGCGGCGAGGCCGCGGTGCTGATGGTCAACGGCGGGCGCTTCGTCGCGATCAGCACCTCGCTGGTTGATGCCAAGGGCGAGCGTTCGCTCGGCTGGTCCATCGGGCCGGGGCATCCGGCGTTCGCCGCGCTGCAGAAAGGCCAGACCTGGGCGGGCCGCGGGCTGTTGCTCGGGCGCTCGTTCGAGCAGCGCGTGCAGCCCGTGCGCGACCTGCAGGACCGGATCGTCGGCGCGCTGTTCATCGCCTTCGACCTGGCGGACTTCGACAACGCCATCGAGCGCCGCGTGAGCGCCACGCGCTTCTTCGAGACGGGGTCGGCGTACGTGGTGGATCTCGGACGCGACGGCGAGGCTGCCCGCGTCGTCGCCCCGGCGCGCCTGCGCGGCCTGCGGCTGCAGGACGCCGCCGGCGCGACGCCCTCGCTGCAGGCCGCGTTGCGCGAGGCCGCAGGCGGCAAGCCGCTGCCCGCGTTCCACGCCGCGACGGGCGTCGCCGACGACGCGCGCATCGCCGTCGCGCAACGCAGCGAGGCGACCGGCTACTGGGTCGTCGGAGAGGCGTCGAGCGCCGAGGCCCTGGGCGGCCAGTGGCGCACGCTCGCGCCGTTCCTGGCGCTGTTCGGCGCGGTCGCGATCGCGCTCGTCGCCGGGCTCTACCTGCTGCTGCGGCGGCGCGTCGGGCGGCCGCTGGCGGCGGTGACGTCGGCGCTGGACCGCGTGGCCGCGGGCGACCTGTCCGAGCCCGTGGCGGCCGGCGGCCGCGACGAGATCGGCGCGATGCTGCGTGCCGTCGAGGCCATGCGCACCCGCTTCATCGACATGCTGGGCGATGTGCGCGCCGCCGCCGGCGCGGTCGCGACGGCCTCGGCGCAGGTCGCCGCCGGCAACCTCGACCTCAGCCATCGCACCGAACAGGCGGCCGCCCGCCTGGAGCAGGCCAACGCGACGATGGATTCGGTGCATGGGGCGCTGCGCGACTCGGCCGTCGAGTCGCGCAGCGCCAGCGGCCTCGCGTCCGACGCCGCCGATGCGGCGCACCGCGGGCAGGCCGCGATGGACGACCTGGCCGCGCGCATGAACCACCTGTCGGCCGGCAGTGCGCGGATGTCGGAGATCGTGGGCGTCATCGACGGCCTGGCGTTCCAGACCAACCTGCTGGCGCTCAACGCGGCCGTCGAGGCCGCGCGCGCCGGCGAGAGCGGCCGCGGCTTCGGCGTGGTTGCCGGCGAGGTGCGCAACCTCGCGCAGCGCTGCGCGTCGGCGGCCAAGGAGATCGACGGCCTGCTCACGGCCAGCGTCGCCGAGATCCACGGCAGCCACGAGCTGACCCACCTCGTCGGCCAGCGCATGGCCGTCATCGTCGGCGGCGTGCAGGCGGTGCACGCGAGCCTGGAGAACATCGCGCAGCGGGTCGAGCAGCAGACCTCAGGCCTGGGCGACCTCGCGAACTCGGTCAACCTGATCGACCGCATGACGCAGCAGAACGCGGCGCTCGTCGAGCAATCGATGGCGGCCGCCGACAGCCTGAACTCGCAGGCCGGGCGGCTGGTGGAGATCGTCGGCGTGTTCCGGCTGGAGGCCTGAGCCGGCAATCGGGCCTCCGCGCGCGGCGGCGCGTGCGCGAGGGCGCGCGTGGCCGCGGCGCTCAGCGCGTCTCGCGGCGCAGCTGCATCACCTGCGCGGTGACCATGTGCGACATCACGCGGCCGACCTCGTCGGCGTCGAGCGCGGGGTCGTCGAACATCAGCTCGTGCGCGGAGTACATCACCTCCACGGCCAGTCGCGACACCAGGCGCACGCGCGCCTTGGCCACGCCCGGGTACGCCACGGCGAACGCCGCCACCAGCAGGCCGGTGACGTGCGCGTGCGATTCCAGCCGCACCGGCGCCAGCGACGGCACGGCGCGCAGCGCACGCGTGATCCACTCGCCGGCGGTGGCCTGGCGCGTCATCTCCAGCGTGTCGAGGAACAGCTGGCAGATGCGCGCCTCGAACTTCGCGGCGGGCAGCTTCATCGTCGCCGGCGTGGCCCAGGTCTGAAGCAGCGCGTTCTGGCTCATCATCAGCCGCACGCCGAGCTCGGCCAGCACCGCGTACTTGTTCGGGTAGTAGCGGTAGAGCGCGGGCGGCGACAGGCCGGCGCGCTCGCAGATCAGGTTGGTCGACAGCCGCTCGATGCCGACCTCGCCCAGCAGGTTGGCGGCGGCGTCGAGGATGCGCTCGCAGGTCTCGAGCGCGCGGGTCTGCGTCGGGTCGCGCTTGCGATCGAGCTCCACGCCGGCGGCGCCGTTGGAAGGGGCGTCGGCGGGAACCTTGGGTTTGCGCGGCATGCGATGGGTGGGGTGTCGGGGGGGAGTGTATCCACGGTGCTGGGCACCCACGGAAGCTCAATACAGTAGCCATGACTATGGTGTTCCCGAAAAATGCATTTGCAGCACAGGGAAACCACCGACCCCGCCAACGGTAGCCATTGCTATCTTTTGTCCTGTCGCGCCTCGCGAGGAATCGCCATGCATTCGACCCGTCCGTCCCGTCGTCCCGTCGTTCTCGTCGCCGCCGTCGCGGCCGTGGTGGCCGCGTCCCTCGCGGGCTGCGGCAGGCATTCGGACCCGAACGCCCGCGCCGGCGACCTGCCCGTCGACGCCGAGTTCGCCAAGAAGCTGCAGGGCCAGCTGCTCGACGCCAAGCCGGGCACCGTCGTCGAGATCCCGGCCGGGCGCTGGCACCTCGACCGCGGGCTGTCGCTGCGCGTCAACGGCGTCACGATCCGCGGTGCCGGCATGGAGCAGACGATCCTGTCGTTCCGCGAGCAGGTGGCCGGCCCCGAGGGGCTGTTGGCGCAGGCGAGCGACTTCACGATCGAGGGCCTGACCATCGAGGACACCAAGGGCGACGCGCTCAAGATCAACAGCGGCGACAACATCACGATCCGCAATGTGCGCGTGCGCTGGACCGACGGCCCCAAGACAAGCAACGGCGCCTACGGCCTGTACCCGGTCAAGACGAACAACGTGCTGATCGAGGGCTCGCAGTCCTTCGGCGCGGCCGATGCCGGCATCTACGTGGGCCAGTCGCGCAACGTGGTCGTGCGCAACTGCCGCGCCGAGCAGAACGTGGCCGGCATCGAGATCGAGAACACCATCGACGCCGACGTGCACGACAACGTGGCCACCGGCAACACCGGCGGCATCCTCGTGTTCAACATGCCCAACCTGTCGCAGCCGGGGCACAGCACGCGGGTGTTCCACAACAAGGTCGACGCCAACAACCTGGGCAACTTCGGCGCCAAGGGCACCGCGGTGGCCAGCGTGCCGGCGGGCTCGGGCATCGTCGTCAACTCGAACTCGCTGGTGGAGATCTTCGACAACGACGTCACCGACAACGCGACGGCCAACGTCATCATCTCCAGCTACTTCTCCACCGGCTACTTCAGCACCAAGGGCACGCAGCCGGGCTACGACCCGTACCCGCGCGGCATCGCCGTGCACGACAACCGTTTCAAGGGCGGCGGCGACTCGCCAGACGGCATGGACCTGAAGGTGCTCAAGACGGCAATGTTCGGCCTGACCGGCCACTTCCCCGACGTGCTGTGGGACGGCTACGTCGACGCCGCGCGCCCCAACGTGCCCGAGGAGCGCCTGTGCGTCGACGCCACCGCCTCGGGCGTGCTCAACGCCGATGGCCCGAACAAGTACAAGAACCCGCGCATGGTCAGCGACGAGCTGCGCTGCAAGCTCGCGCCGCTGTCGCCCGTCACGATCAGGGCGGTCGGTGCCGCCGCGTCCGCTGCGTCGGCCGCCTCCGCCTGATCCGCCGTTCCATGCGCCTGCGTCTCCTTTCCGGCCTCGCCGCGCTTGCGACGCTCGCGTTCGTCGCGAGCTGCGCCCGCGCGCCGGCGCCCGTCGCCTTCATCGCGGACGGCAAGCCCGAGCACCTGTCCGACTGGCACCTGCTGAACGTGACGGGCGGGCGCCTGGCGCCCAACGCAGGCGTGCTGCCGTACGACCTCGTCACGCCGCTGTTCAGCGACTACGCGCACAAGCTGCGCACCGTGTGGATGCCCGCCGGGGTATCGGCGAATTACTCGCCCGACCAGGCCTTCGACTTCCCCGTCGGCACCATCCTGTCCAAGACCTTCTACTACCCGCGCGCCGGAGCCGCCGATGCCGTCCTCAAGACCTACGACGCCGAGCCGGGCGCGCCGGCCGCAGGCCTGGATCTTTCGCGCGTGCGCCTGGTCGAGACCCGCGTGCTCGTGCGCCGCGCCGCCGGCTGGACGGTGCTGCCCTACGTGTGGAACGCCGAGCAGACCGAGGCCGAGTTGCAGCGCACGGGCGACACCAAGACCCTCGAGCTGGTGGACGCGCAGGGCCACGGGGAGAAGTTCACCTACGTCGTGCCCAACGAGAACCAGTGCGCCTCCTGCCACGTCACCAACCTGAGGGCCGGCGAGTTCTCGCCGCTGGGACCCAAGGCGCGCAACCTCAACCGCACGCTGGCCTACGCCGAGGGAAGCGAGAACCAGATCGCGCGCTGGGTTCGCGCCGGCTTCCTCACGGGCGTGCCCGCCGGCGAGCTGCCGCGCGCGGCCGACTGGCGCGACGCGCAGCAGCCGATCGCGGCGCGCGCGCGCAGCTACCTCGACGTCAACTGCGCGCACTGCCACCAGGCCAGCGCCACGGCCAGCAACACATCGCTGCGGCTGGACGCGCTCGGCCCGGCCGACTGGTCGCTGGGCCTGTGCAAGCCCTCGGTCGCGGCGGGCAAGGGGACGGGTGACCGCATCCAGGACATCGTGCCCGGCAAGCCCGACGAATCGATCCTGCCGTTCCGGCTCGCGAGCACGGAAGGCGGCGTGATGATGCCCGAGCTCGGCCGCACCACCGTCCACCAGGAAGGCGTGCAGCTGATCCGCGACTGGATCGCCGCCATGCCGGGTCACTGCGACAGCAACCACAGCACCAAGGACTGACATGCAACGACACCCTGCCCGCCGTCCGACCACCATCGCGCTTGCTGCCGTCGCGGCCGTGCTCGCGGGCGCGAGCGCCGGCGCGCGCGCGCAGGCGGCCGCGCCCGAGGCCGCCGCGTCCGCGGCGGCGAGCGATGCGCAGGTGATCGTGGTGACGGCGCAGGGCCGCAAGCAGGAGGTCCAGAAGGTGCCGATCTCGCTGCAACTGGTCGGGCCCGAGGAGATCTCCAAGTCGGGCGCGGTCAACCTGTCGCAGGTGGCCGACTTCGTGCCGGGCCTGACCGTCGACGCGAGCCAGCCCACGCAGCCCAGCTACGCGCTGCGCGGCCTGGGCAACGGCGACTTCGGCATCGGCACCGATGCGCCGGTGGGCGTGTACGTCAACGGTGTCTACACCGGCAAGACCGGCGGCGCGATGCTCAACTTCAACGACGTCAAGCGCGTCGAGGTGCTCAAGGGCCCGCAAGGCACGCTGTTCGGCCGCAACAGCGCCGGCGGCGCGATCTCCATCGTCACCAACGACCCCGACGGCCAGCACACGGCGTCGGGCCTGGTGCGCGTGGGCAACTACGGCACGGTGCACGCGGAGGGCGTGCTGAACCAGCCGCTGGGCGAGGACCTCAGCGTGCGCTTCTCGGCGGTCGGCGAGAAGAGCGACGGCTGGGCCACCAACGCGGTCGACGGCAAGCGCAACCCCGAGGCGCACACGTGGGGCACGCGCCTGGGCGCGCGCTGGTCGCCGTCGGACGCCACCAGCGTCGTGCTGACGTGGGAGCACGAGGATCTGAAGGAGCGCCCGCGCCCGGTCTGGGCCGCGGGCTCGTACAACGCCGACGGCTCGATCACCTACGTCGACCCGCTGCACGAGCAGCTGCGCAACGACGTCGTGGGCGGCGTCGAGTCGCGCCTGTTCAACGGCCTGAACCTGCGCATCGAGCAGGAGCTGACGGGCTCGATCCTGCTCACGTCGACCACGGGCTGGCGCCACTTCAACTCGGTCAACCTCGAGGACAACGACGGCACCGACAACCCCGCCACCTACCTGGCCACCGGCAACTTCGAGAAGAGCACCACGTTCGAGCAGGAGTTCCGCCTGAACGGCAAGAGCAGGCTGGCCGACTGGCTGGTCGGCGCGAGCTTCGCGTCGGAGCACTCGGCGCAGACCAGCCGTGTCGACACCAACACCACCACGCTCGACCCGGTGCTGTTCAACGTCCTCAACGGCGAGGGCCTCGCCCTGCCGGCGCCGCCGTTCACGCTGCTGACCGGCATCGGCCAGCAGGCGGGCATCCCGGGCTTCGACCTGCTGGGCCAGGACTGGAAGGAAGGCATCCAGAACACGCTGTCGTCGCACTCCGAGGCGCTGATGGGCGACGTCATCTGGCACGTCGGCGACAAGACGAACGTGACCACCGGCGTGCGCTTCACGCAGGACACCAAGAAGTTCAGCTGGTACAACCCGCTGCGCTCGGCGCCTGGCCTGGACGCGCAGCTCGCGGCGATGTCGCCCGACTTCTTCCAGCAGCTGGTCGACGCCGGCGCCATCGACGCCGCCACCGCGGCGCAGCTGACGCAACTCGCGCAGGGCCTGCAGGCCACCAACATCGAGTTCACGAACCCCGAGTGGGCGGCCGCGCCGGTCTACACGAGCAAGACCTGGCACAACACCAGCCCGCGCCTGGTCGTCGACCACCAGCTCACGCCCGACACGATGCTGTTCGGCTCGGTCACGCGCGGCTACCAGGCCGGCGGCTTCAACTCCGTCAGCACGCAGGCCAACGGCGGGCGCTTCGACCCCGAGACGATCACCAGCTACGAGCTCGGCGCCAAGGGCCGCATCCCGGGCGCCGGCGTGAGCTACAGCGCGTCGCTGTTCCACTACCTCTTCAAGAACCTGCAGTCGATCACGCTCGACCATTCGACCGCGGTGCCGGTCTACGTCGTCACCGTCAGCGACGTGAAGGCCACCGGCCTGGATGCCGAGCTGAACTGGCAGGTGGCTTCGCCGCTGCGCCTGTACGCCAACGGCGAGTGGATCGACCAGAAGTATCAGTCGCAAAAGAACCTCGCGCCGGGCGCGAACGACCTCACCGGCCAGCCGTACGGCACACCCAGCCTGGCGCTGGCCGCGGGCGTCGACGTCACGGTCGCGCTGGCGGGCGGCAAGGCGCAGTGGTCGCTGCAGGGCAGCCACATCGGCGCCACGCGTTGCAACGCCGACTCGACGGCGCAGGGCAGTTGCCTGTCGACGCCGGCCTTCAAGGTAGGCCAGGCCCACGACCGCTTCGACACCCGCCTGGGCTGGTCCAACGACCACTGGGGTGCGGCGTTGATCGTCACCAACCTGTTCGACAAGCGCTACGTCACCGGCCTGAGCAACCTGTCGGCCGCCGTCGGCGTGCCCTACACCGCGTCGGTCACCGACCCGCGCAAGTTCCAGTTCGAGATCAGCGCCAGGCTGTAAGCGTGCCTTTCTCGAGCGGGCCAGCCTGCCGGCGTTCGCTTGGGATTGTCCTTGGGGGGCGGTGGGAGCCGCCCCCATTTCTTTGGCTGGGTACGGGGCGGGGTACCGTGAATCGGGTATCGAGGCGCCACAACAGGCCAGGACTGCAAGCCTTTGTAGTTTCGCAGGCGGTTTGCGTTTGCTGTAATGAACTCACTTTCCGCAGAGGTGAGAGCCGCGGCGGAAACCGAACCCTCCACAATCGGCCCCTTCAGGTTCCTTGGAACCGTCGAAAGACGCTGATTGACTCTTGGGGTGCTGACAAGCGTCGGCACCCCGTTTTTTTTGGAGGATTCCTCAGGCCGCCGCGCGGATCTTTTCCTGCCAGGGCAGGGAGTAGATGACGCTGTTGAGGCAGCACATCAGTTCGCTGGCCGACAGCGGCTTGCCGGATTCGTCGTCCACCAGCGCCAGGTTGGTGGTGACGCGCATCGGGTCGGTCATGACGACCACGTCGCCCTGCAGGCAGGTCCAGCTCCACGCCAGGCCGACGCGGCGGTCGCCGACGTCGGTCGCCCAGAGGATCTGGCCGCAACTGCGGGCACCCTTGCACGGGTGGGACGACAACGTTGTGCCGACATGCCGCAGGCCCGCGCTAGACTCTTGCCATCGACGCTTCTCCGTGGCGACCTGGGCCCAGCCTTTCACGCATCGAACCGGGCTCTCAGCTGCAGCAGACATTCTTCCTCGCCTTGGTTTTTGTCGATGAACTATGGTTTCCCAGATGCCCTCCCAGGGCAACCCGCAAACACTTGTAGGGAACCCCGCAAGGTGTTGTAGGAGCGGAGGAACATGCGGTATCAGCGCTTCCTGGATGTCAGCCAATCGGCCGACCTGCGCACATTCAAGCGAAACCTCGTCGAATTCGGCGAGGAGTTGGGATTCGGCCTGATGAGCGCATCTCTGATCACGGAATTGCCGGACAAGAGCCGCTGTTTCGAAATGGTCCACAACGCGCCGGACGCCTTTGCGGAGAGCGTGACGCTCAACGAGGACGACGCGCGGCGCGACCCGGTGCTTCAGCGGCTCAAGAACGTCAGCGTTCCTTTCGTCTACGACCAGTCGGCCTACGTCAACGCCGGCGCGGGCGACTTGTGGGAGCAGCAGGCGGTCTTCGGCTACCGGAACGGCATTGCGGTGTCGCTGCACATCCCCGGGGGGCGTCACTTCATGCTTGGGTTCGACCGCCCCGACCCGCTGCCCGCGCGCGACGAGGATCTGACGCGCATGCTGGCCGACCTGCAGCTGGCCGCCGTGCACGCCCAGGACGCCGCCACGCGCCTGCTGCGCCCCGCGCCCAAGGTGCAGGAGTCGCCCACGCTGACCAAGCGCGAGCTGGAGATCCTGAAGTGGACGGCCGCCGGCAAGACGGCGGGCGAGACGGCCCAGATCCTGTGCATCAGCAGCTGGACGGTCACCTACTACATGCGCAGCATCCTGACCAAGCTCAACGCCAGCAACAAGCACAAGGCGGTGCTGAACGCGATGGCGCAGGGAATCATCTGAGCGTCGGCCCCCCGCGCTCGAACTGCAAGGGTTTGTAGGTTACGGGATTGACTCGCGCTGCTCAAATGGGCTTGCCGATGCGGCATACAGGAGCAAGCGCCATGATCGATTTCATCCTCAACTACCTCTTCGGCACCTGCGGCGAGGGTGGCGATTTCCCGCGCGGCGGCACGATGGCCTGAATGCCTCGCTTGCCGGGCGAGTTTCCGACCGAGGAAATACTCACCGCCCTCTATTCCCGCGGTGCAATCGTTGAATTCGTTGGCTGGGCGCGATCGGGAGATCGCGCCCAGTTTTGCGTCGACTGCCCGACCCGTGAATGTCGACGCGCTGGACCGAGTCGCAATCGGACGTCCGACCCGACAGATGAGCGGCCTCACAGGCTCACCCCATGAGCTTTTGCCCCGCCAAACTCCGCTCCCTGTGAATTGGGCCGCCCAGCTCGACCGCGGCGCCTTTCGGCCGAATTTTGCTCGGCGTTAGCGACAATGCGGGAAATCCCCCACGATCGAGGACACATGAAGTCAGCTAACACTTCACTTTCATAGCCACGCGCAAGTCCTTCATTTAGAACGAGATTCGCTTGCAGATCGTGATCTAAGTGCTTGATTTCATTGAATTTTTCAGGCGATGACGCATTGACCCACCCGGGGTGACTCGTTAAAGTGCATCAAAGTGCACTTTTGTGGTGGGTTGTGGCATCTCTGATTTTTGAAGGTCCCTCAGCGCTGACGCTGGACGGCAAGGGGCGAGTCTCCATGCCGTCGCGTTATCGCGAGGATCTCCAGTCATTGTGCGGCGGCCGCCTCACCGTCACCAAGCATCCGCACGGATGCCTGATGGTCTTCCCGCGCCCGTATTGGGAGAATTTCCGCGACCAGGTCGCCCAGCTGCCGTTCTCGCAGGTGGGCGTCAAGCGTGTGTTCCTCGGCCATGCGGACGACGTCGAGTGGGACGCCACCTCGCGCGTGCTGATCCGCCCGGAACTGCGCACCTGGGCCGGACTCGAAAAGGACGTGACGCTGCTGGGCATGGGCAGCCACTTCGAACTGTGGGCAACGCCTGCCTACGCGGCGCATGAAGCGCGCGTGATGCAGGAGCAAGCCACCGCAGCCCTGGACAATCTCATCTTCTGACGCATCGTGGACTCGGGGTTGCACACCACCGTCCTGCTCCACGAGGCCATTGACGCTCTCGTGACGAAGCCGGACGGCATCTACGTCGACGGCACGTTCGGCCGCGGCGGGCACACGCGCGAGCTGCTGTCGCGCCTGGGTCCGGGCGCGCGCGTGATCGGCATCGACCGCGATCCCGTCGCCGTGGCCGCCGCCAAGGACGGCCCCGACGCCGTGCGCGACCCGCGCTTCGAGATCGTGCACGCGAGCTTCGCGCAGCTGCCCGCCGCGCTGGCCGAGCGGGGCATCGGGAAGATCACCGGCCTGCTGCTGGACCTGGGCGTGTCCTCGCCGCAGATCGATACTCCCGAGCGCGGATTCAGCTTCCGTTTCGACGGTCCGCTCGACATGCGCATGGACACCACGCGCGGCGAGACGGCCGCCGACTTCCTCGCTCGTGCGGACGAGCGTCACATTGCAGAGGTGATCCGTGACTACGGCGAAGAACGGTTTGCTGTGTCGATTGCAAAGGCGATTGTGGCTCTCCGCGATGGAGGAACGCCCGTGCGAACCACTCGCGAGCTGTCCGCCGTCGTGGCTCGTTCGGTCAAGACCCGTGAAGCGGGCCAGGATCCCGCCACGCGCACGTTTCAGGCTCTTCGGATTTTCGTCAATGCCGAGCTTGAGGAGCTCGAACAGGTCCTGAACGCGTCACTGGACCTGCTCGACGAAGGCGGCCGCCTCGCCGTCATCAGCTTCCATTCGCTGGAAGACCGCATCGTCAAGACCTTCATCGCGCGCGAGAGCAAGGCCGAGATCGACCGCCGTGCGCCGTTCGCGCCGCCTGTCAAGCCGCTGCGGCTGAACGCGCTCGGGCGCATCAAGCCCGGCCCGACCGAGGTGCTGAACAACGGCCGCGCGCGCTCGGCGATCCTGCGCGTGGCGGAGAGGCTCGCATGATCGCGCACGGCCGCTCCGAAGCGATCATTCCGCAGCGCGCAGCGCGGGGGATCTCGCGATGACGGGCCAATCGTTCATGGTGCGGCTCAACGTGCTGCTGGCGATCGCGCTGATCGTCAGCGGGCTGTACCTCGTCAAGATCAGCTACGAGTCGCGCCGCCTGTTCGCGGAGATCGAGAACGCGCACGGCAGCGAGCGCCAGCTCGAGTCCGATCGCCGACGCCTGGAGGCCGAGCGCCAGGCGCAGGCCACGCACCTGCGCGTGGAGGCCACCGCGCGCACCAAGCTCAACATGCGCGCCGCCACGCCGGCCAACACGCAGTACGTGGTCGACGCCGGCCTGGCCGCGGCGCCCCAGACGGCGCCGCTGGCCGCCATGCCCGCGCCGGCCAGCACGCCCGATTCGGGAGCGTCGCGATGAACAAGCCGAACAAGCCGAACAAGCGCGTCCAGACGCCGCGCGGCCGTGCGGTGAGCAACGTCACGTATGCCAACAGCCCGCTGCTGGCATCCAAGACGCCGCTGTGGCGCAGCCGCTTCCTGGTCGTGCTGGTGGGCATCGGCTCGCTGGTGCTGATCGGGCGCGCGGCCTACATCCAGATCATCGCCACCAACTTCTACCTGAAGCAGGGCGAGGCGCGCTACGCCCACACGCTCGAGATGCCCGCCAGCCGCGGTCGAATCGTCGACCGCAACGGCCTGCTGCTGGCCACGAGCGTCCCCACGCCGTCGATCTGGGCGATCCCCAAGGACGTCGAGGCCGATGCCGGCGAGAAGAAGCAGCTTGCCAAGGCGCTGGGCATGACGGTGGCCGAGCTCGACGACCGCCTCGACGGCAACCAGAACTTCGTGTGGCTCAAGCGCCAGGTCGACGACAGCGTCGGCGCGGCCGTGAAGGCGCTCGACATCAAGGGCATCCACCAGGTCAGCGAGTTCCGCCGTCGCTATCCGGAAGGCGAGGCCGCGGCGCACGTGGTCGGCTTCACGGGCGACGAGGACAAGGGCCAGGAAGGCATCGAGCTCGCCTACCAGCAGCAGCTGCAGGGCCGCGACGGCCAGCGCGAGGTCGTCAAGGATCGCCTGGGCCGCATCGTCGAGGACATCGGCGACCCGCAGCGCCCGATCAACGGCGAGGACATCGAGCTGTCGATCGACTCTAAGGTGCAGTTCTTCGCCTACCAGCGCATCCGCGACCAGGTGATCGCGCAGAAGGCCAAGGGCGGCAGCGTCGTGGTGATAGACACGCTCACAGGCGAGGTGCTCGCGCTGGCCAACTACCCGAGCTACAACCCGGGCGACCGCCATCACCTGTCGGGCGCGCAGCTGCGCAACCGCGCGCTGACCGACGTGTTCGAGCCCGGCTCGACGATGAAGCCGTTCATCGTCGGCACCGCGCTGGAGAAGGGCCTGGTCACGCCGACGTCGATGGTCGACGCCACGCCCGGCTCGCTGGTGGTGGGCGGCTTCGCACCCAAGGACGCCGAGCCCAACGGCTGGCTGACGGTGCAGCAGGTGATCCAGAAGTCGAGCAACATCGGCGCCGCGCGGCTGGCGATGAAGCTCACGCCCAAGGAGCAGTGGGAGAAGTTCTCGTCCATCGGCCTGGGCCAGAAGCCGCAGATCAACTTCCCCGGCGTCGTCACCGGCCGGCTGCGCCCGTACAAGACCTGGCGCCCGATCGAACAGGCGACGATGGCCTACGGCTACGGCCTGTCGGCGTCGCTGTTCCAGCTGGCGCGCGCCTACACGGTGTTCGCCAACGACGGCGTGCTCGAGAACGTGTCGATGCTGCGCCAGAGCGCGCCCGGCCCGGGCCCGCGCGTGTTCAAGTCCGAGACGGTCAAGGAGCTGAACACGATGCTGCAGATGGTCGCGTCGCCCGGCGGTACGGCGCCCAAGGCGCGCACGCTCGGCTACAGCGTCGGCGGCAAGTCCGGCACCGCGTACAAGGCCGAAGGCCGCGGCTACGCGCAGAACAAGTACCGCCCGTGGTTCGTCGGCCTGGCGCCGATCTCGCACCCGCGCATCGTGGTTGCCGTGATGGTGGACGAGCCCAACGCCGGCCTGCACTATGGCGGCGACGTGGCCGCGCCGGTGTTCAGCCAGGTGGTGTCGCAGACGCTGCCGCTGCTGGGCGTCGCGCCCGACCTCGACGTGCGCACGCAGATCACGCAGGCCAACGTCGTCCAGATTCCCGAGAATTGATATGGCCCTCACGCGCCTCAAGTCACCCGCCGCCGCTGCCCGCTGGCTCAAGTCCTGGGTCACGGGCACGCTGCGCACGGACAGCCGCGCCGTTCAGCCGGGCGACGCCTTCATCGCCTGGCCCGGCTACGCCAACGACGGCCGCCGCTTCGTCGAGTCCGCGCTCGCCGCGGGCGCATCGACCGTGCTCGTCGAGCAGGACGGTGTCGACGCGTTCGGCTTCGAGGACGCCCGCATCGCCACCCTGACGTCGATGAAGGCGGCCACCGGCCACATCGCCGCGGCGTTCTTCGACGAGCCCAGCGACCGCCTGAAGGTCGTCGCCACCACCGGCACCAACGGCAAGACCTCGACCGCATGGTGGACCTCGCAGGCGCTGAACCTGCTGGGCCGCCGCGCCGGCGTCGTGGGCACGCTGGGCATCGGCGTGCCGCCGTTGCCGGTGAACGTCGCGGCGGCTGATTCCCAGCAGGACTGGACGATCAAGGCGACCGGCCTGACCACGCCCGACCCCGTCTCGCTGCAGGCCGCGTTCCGCCGCATGGTCGACGACGGCTTCGCCGCGTGCGCGATCGAGGCCAGCTCGATCGGCATCGTCGAGCAGCGCCTGGCCGGCACGCGCATCGAGGTCGCCCTGTTCACCAACTTCACGCGCGACCACCTCGACTACCACGGCAGCATGGACAGCTACTGGGCCGCCAAGCGCCTGCTGTTCGGCTGGCCGGGCCTGAAGGCGGCGGTGGTCAACATCGACGACGACGCGGGCGACCTGCTGGCCGGCGAGCTCACCAGAGGGCCGCTTGACCTGTGGACGTACTCGACGCGCGCGGACTCGCAGGCGCGCCTCGTGGCCGAGGACGTCGGCTACCGCGACGGCGGCCTCGCGTTCACGCTGGCCGAGTCGGGCACCGAGCGCGCCGCCGTCGTCACCACGCTGATCGGCGACTACAACGTGCACAACCTGCTGGCCGTGATCGGCGGCCTGCGCGCGCTGGGCGTGCCGCTGGCCGACGCGGCGCGCGCGGCCGGGCTCGTCACGCCGGTGCCGGGCCGCATGCAGCGCGTGGCCGCGAACGCCGCGGGCCAGCCCGAGGTCGTCGTCGACTACGCCCACACGCCCGACGCGCTGGAGAAGGTCATCGCCGCGCTGCGCCCGCTCGCGGCCGACCGCGGCGGCAAGCTGCACTGCGTGTTCGGCTGCGGCGGCGACCGCGATGCGACCAAGCGCCCGCTGATGGGCGGCATCGCCGCGCGCCTGGCCGATGCCGTCGTCGTCACCAGCGACAACCCGCGCACCGAGGATCCGCGCGAGATCGTCGACCAGGTTGCCGCGGGCGCGACCGGCGGCGCGCCGGTGCAGGTGATCGTCGATCGCCGCGCGGCCATCGCGCAGGTGCTGGCGAGCGCGGACGCGCGCGACGTCGTGCTCGTGGCCGGCAAGGGCCACGAGGACTACCAGGAGATCAACGGCGTGCGGCAGCACTTCTCGGATGTCGAGGAAGCGCTGGCCGGACTCAGGCAACGGGGGCTGGCCGCATGACCGCGATGATGACGCTCGCCGAAGCGGTCGCGATGGTGCCCGGCGCGGTGCTGGTCGGCGACGGCACGCGCGCGTTCGGGCGCGTGCACACGGACACGCGCACGCTGCGCGCGGGCGACCTGTTCGTCGCGCTGCAGGGCGAGCGCTTCGACGCGCACGACTTCCTGCCGCAGGCGCGCGCCGCCGGCGCGGTCGCCGCGATCGGCACGCGCGGCGTGGCCGAGGCCGGGCTGGACGGCCTGGTCGTGCCCGACTCGCTGGAGGCGCTGCAGGCGCTGGCCGCCGGATGGCGCAGGCGCTTCGCGGGCCCGGTGATCGCGGTCACCGGCAGCAACGGCAAGACCACGGTCACGCAGATGATCGCGTCCATCCTGCGCGCCGCGCACGCCGACGCGGCGCACGCGACCGCGGGCAACCTGAACAACCACATCGGCGTGCCGCTGACGGTGCTGCGCATGGACGCGTCGCACAAGTCCGCGGTGATCGAGCTGGGCATGAACCACCCGGGCGAGATCGCGGTGCTCGCCCGCATCGCGCAGCCCACGGTCGCGCTCGTCAACAACGCGCAGCGCGAGCACCAGGAATTCATGGGCACCGTGGAAGCGGTGGCGCGCGAGAACGGCAGCGCGATCGAGGCGCTGCCGGCCACCGGCGTCGCCGTGTTCCCGTGCGACGACGAATACTCGGATATCTGGCAGGCGCAGGCCGCCGGCCGCCGCTGCCTGCGCTTCGCGCTCGCCGGCGAGGCCGACGGCCCGTGGCCGCGCGCCGAGATCTCGGCCCGCGCGCGCTGGGTCGGCGATGCCTGGGAAGTCGAGATGACCACGCCCGAGGGCCAGGCGCGTCTGACGCTGCGCGTGGCCGGCCGCCACAACGTGCGCAACGCGCTCGCGTCGACCGCGGCCGCGCTCGGCGCGGGGCTCCTGCTGGCGGACGTCGTGCGCGGGCTCGAGACGTTCGCGCCGGTCAAGGGGCGATCGCAGCTGAAGTCGCTCCGGCGCGGCGGCCGCATGATCCCGCTGGTCGATGACACCTACAACGCGAACCCCGACTCCGTGCGCGCCGCCATCGACGTGCTGGCCGGCCTGCCTGCGCCGCGCTGGCTGATCCTGGGCGACATGGGCGAGGTCGGCGACCAGGGCCCGGCCTTCCACCAGGAGATCGGCGCCTACGCGCAGGCGCGCGGCATCGACACCTTCTGGTGCGCCGGCGGCCTGTGCGCCCACGCCGCGCGCGCCTACGGCCCCGAGGCACGCCACTTCGCCGACACGCCCGCGCTGCTGGCGGCGCTCGGCGACTCGTCGGCCGGCGAGCCGGCGTTCGCTTCGGTGCTGGCCAAGGGCTCGCGCTTCATGGGCATGGAGCGCGTGGTCGCCCTGCTTCAATCGCACGACGAAGGAGGCGCCCATGCTGCTTAGCCTCACGTCCTGGCTGCAGGAACACTATCCGCAGAGCTTCGGCTTCCTGCGCGTCTTCCAGTACCACACGTTCCGCGCGGTGATGGCCGCGATGACGGCGCTGCTGATCGGCCTGTTCTTCGGGCCGTGGGTCATCCGGCGCCTCACCGAGCTGAAGATCGGCCAGCCGATCCGCGAGTACGGCGTACAGTCGCACATGGTCAAGCGCGGCACGCCCACGATGGGCGGCGTGCTGATCCTGATCGCGATCGCCATCGCCACGCTGCTGTGGAGCGACTGGAGCAACCGCTTCGTCTGGATCGTGATGATCGTGACCTTCGGCTTCGGCGCGGTCGGCTGGTCGGACGACTGGCGCAAGGTCGTGCAGAAGAACCCCGAGGGCATGCCGTCGAAGGAAAAGTACATGTGGCAGTCGCTGATCGGCCTGATCGCGGCGCTGTACCTGGCCTTCAGCGTGTCGGAGACGTCCAACCTGCGCGTGCTGGAGTTGTTCATGCGCTGGGTGACGAGCGGCTTTGCCAACGACCTGCCGCCCAAGGCCGACTTGATGCTGCCGTTCTTCAAGACGGTGAGCTACCCGCTGGGCGTGTTCGGTTTCATCGCGATGACCTACTTCGTGATCGTGGGCGCGAGCAACGCGGTCAATCTCACCGACGGCCTCGACGGCCTGGCCATCATGCCGGTGGTGCTGGTGGCCGGCGCGCTGGGCCTGTTCGCGTACGTCGTGGGCAACGCCGTCTATTCGAAATACCTGCTGTTCCCGTACATCCCGGGCGCCGGCGAGCTGCTGATCTTCTGCGCGGCGATCGCCGGGGCGGGGCTCGCGTTCCTGTGGTTCAACGCGCATCCGGCGCAGGTGTTCATGGGCGACGTCGGCGCGCTGGCGCTCGGCGGCGCGCTGGGCACCATCGCCGTGATCACGCGCCAGGAGATCGTGCTGGGGATCATGGGCGGCGTGTTCGTGGCCGAGGCGCTGTCCGTGATGGCGCAGGTGAGCTACTTCAAGTACACGAAGAAGAAGTATGGCGAGGGCCGGCGCATCCTGAAGATGGCGCCGCTGCATCACCATTTCGAGAAGTCCGGCTGGACCGAGACGCAGGTCGTGATCCGCTTCTGGATCGTCACGATGCTGCTGTGCCTGGTCGGCCTGGCCAGTTTGAAGCTGCGTTGATAGAGCAAGACAAGTGAGCGACCTGTCCGACAAGACCGTGCTGATCCTGGGCCTCGGGGCCTCGGGCCTGGCCATGGCGCGCTGGTGCGCCGGCCAGGGCGCGCGCGTTCGCGTGTGGGACTCGCGCCCGGACCCGCCGCAGGCCGCGGCGCTGGCCGCGGAGATCGAGGGCAGCACGTTCTTCTCCGGCGAGCTCGCGGCCGAGTCGCTGGACGGCGTCGCCCGCGTCTACAAGAGCCCGGGCCTGAGCCCGGCCGACGCGCGCCTGGCCGCGCTGATGCAGGCCGCGCGCGTGGCCAACGTGCCGGTGCGCGGCGAGCTGGACCTGTTCTCGCAGGCGCTCGCGCAGCTCAAGGCCGAACGCGGCTACGTGCCGAAGATCCTGGCGATCACCGGCACCAACGGCAAGACGACCACCACGTCGCTCACCGGCCAGCTGGTGGAACGCTCGGGCCGCAGCGTGGCCGTGGCCGGCAACATCGGGCCGACGATGCTGGACACGCTCGCCGCCGCGATCGCCGCGCAGGCCGTGGCCGACGTCGAGGCCGCGGAAGCCGCCGCCGCGCAGGCGCTGATCGACGCCGAGGAAGCGGCCGCGCGCGCCGCGCAGGAGGCGATCGAGCAGGAAGCCGCGCGCGTGGCCGCCGAGAAGCAGGCGCGCCTCGAAGCGGAACTGGCCGCCGCCGATGCCGCGAAGAAGGCCGAGGCCGACGCGATCGCGCAAGCCAAGGCGCAGGCCAAGGCCGACGCCGCCGCCGCCAAGGCCGCGCGCGCCGAGGCCCGCGCCGCGAAGGCCGCGGCCAAGTCGAACCCGGACGCGGCGCTGGAGCTGCCGGTCGAGCCGGACGATGCGGCATCGCCGGCGCAGGACGATGCCGCGGGCGAGGCCGTCGACGGCAACCCGCTCGAGACGCCCACCGAGGACGCGGTCGACGCCGAACTCGTGGAGGGCGAGGACGCCGACGAGCTGCGCGAGCTCGCGGCCCTCGACGGCAGCGACGTGCCGGCGCAGCTCGCGGACGACGTCGACGAGGCGCACGCCGACCAGGTTCTGGCCGACGAGGCCGCCGCGCTCGCCGAGGCCAAGCTGCCCGACGACGACGCACCGACGATCGTGCTGATCCCGCCGCCGGCGCCCGATCCCGTCTTCAGCCACCTGCCGCAGGTGTGGGTGCTGGAGCTCTCGAGCTTCCAGCTGGACGAGGTGCAGGACTTCAATCCCGCCGCGGCCACGGTGCTCAACATCACGCAGGATCACCTCGACTGGCACGGCTCGATGGCCGCGTACGTCGCGGCCAAGGCGCGCATCTTCGGCACCGACGCGATGCCCGACACCGTGATGGTGATCAACCGCGACGACCCGGCGGTCGAGGCGTTGATCCCGCCGCCGGTCACCGTCAAGGCGACGCGCCGCGGCGAGCGCGCGAAGCTCGTGCATCGCCGCGTGGTGCGCTTCGGCCTCGATGCGCCTCGTGAGCCGGGCGACTTCGGCCTGGTCGAGGAGGCCGGCATGGCCTGGCTCGTCCGCGCGATGGAGCTCGACCCGACGATCAAGCGCAAGCCCGGCGACGACATCGACCTCGTGATCCAGCGCCTGATGCCCGCCGACGCGCTGCGCATCCGCGGCCGCCACAACGCGTCCAACGCGCTGGCGTCGCTCGCGCTCGCGAGCTCGATCGGCATCCCGCTCGCCCCGATGCTGCATGGCCTGCGCGAGTACCGCGGCGAGCCGCATCGCGTCGAGCCGATCGGCATGATCGGGCAGGTCGAGTTCTTCGACGACTCCAAGGGCACCAACGTCGGCGCGACCGTGGCCGCGTTGAACGGCCTCGGCCAGGATCGCGCGCCCGCGAAGCTGGTCGTCATCCTCGGCGGCGACGGCAAGGGCCAGGACTTCGCGCCGCTGGCCGAGCCGCTGCGCCGCCACGCACGCGCGGCCGCGACGATCGGCAAGGATGCCGAGGCGATCGAGGCGGTGCTGCGCACGGCGAGCGTGCCGTTCGAGCGCTTCGCCACGCTGGAAGACGCCACGCGCTGGGCCCACAGGCAGGCCACGGGTTCCGACGCCGTGCTGCTGAGCCCGGCCTGCGCGAGCCTGGACATGTTCCGCGACTACAAGCACCGCGCCGACGTGTTCGTCGCGACGGTGCATGGCATCGCCGACGATGCGGGGGAGGTCCTCGCATGAGCGTGATGGCCGTCCTCAAGCAGCACCTGCCGGAATGGCCGGGCTTCCGTCCGGCCGAATGGTTCCGCAAGCGCCGCGAGGCCGCGTCGGGCGACGAGCGCGTGCCGGTCCGCGACTGGGTCGACGCGGGCCGGCCGACGCGCGTGATGGGCGTCGATTCCGCGCTGATCTGGGTGACGGCCGCGCTGCTGGCGTTCGGGCTGGTGATGGTCTATTCGGCGTCCGTGGCCTTGCCCGACAGCCCGCGCTTCGCGCTGTATTCGTCCACGCATTTCCTGGGCCGCCAGGCGATGTTCGTCGCGATCGGCTTCGTGTGCGCGTTCGCCACCGCGCAGGTGCCCATCGCGATCTGGGAGAAGTGGGCGCCGTGGATCTTCGCGCTGGCGATGGTGCTGCTGGCGCTGGTGCTGATCCCGCACGTGGGCAAGGGCGTCAACGGCGCGCGGCGCTGGATCCCGCTGGGCGTGCTGAACTTCCAGCCCAGCGAACTCGCCAAGCTGGGCATGTGCATGTACGCGGCCAGCTACATGGTGCGCAAGATGGACGTCAAGGAGAACTTCGTCAAGGCCGTGTGGCCGATGGCGGTGGCCCTCGGCGCGATCGGCGTGCTGCTGCTGGCCGAGCCGGACATGGGCGCGTTCATGGTGATCGCGGCGATCGCGCTGGGCGTGCTGTTCCTGGGCGGCGTCAACGGCCGCATGTTCCTGCTGAGCGTGGCCGTGCTGCTGGGCGCGTTCGTGCTGATGATCGTGTTCAGCGAGTTCCGCCGCCAGCGCATCTTCGCGTACCTCGACCCGTGGAACCCGACCTACGCGCAGGGCAAGGCCTACCAGCTGACGCATTCGCTGATCGCGTTCGGCCGCGGCGAGATCTTCGGCCAGGGCCTGGGCAACTCGATCGAGAAGCTGCACTACCTGCCCGAGGCGCACACCGACTTCCTGCTGGCCGTGGTCGGCGAGGAGCTGGGCTTCGCGGGCGTGTTCATCATCGTGGCCGCGTTCTTCTGGCTGACGCGCCGCCTGTTCATCATCGGCCGCCAGGCGATCGCGCTGGACCGCGTGTTCGCGGGCCTGATGTGCCAGGGCGTGGGCCTGTGGATGGGCGCGCAGTCGTTCATCAACTTCGGCGTGAACCTGGGCGTGCTGCCCACCAAGGGCCTGACGCTGCCGCTGCTGAGCTACGGCGGCTCGGGCGTGGTGCTGAACCTCGTCGCGCTGGCGCTGGTGCTGCGCGTCGACATGGAAAGCCGCGCGCTGATGCGGGGAGGGCGGGCATGAGCGTACGCACGGCCGCTCCGAAGGACGCTCGCACCGCAGGCCGCAGGCCGGAGGTTCGTCGATGACCGCCGAACTCGTCACCCGCGCGCCGCGCCACCTCGTCGTGATGGCCGCGGGCACCGGCGGCCACGTGATGCCGGGGCTGGCGGTCGCCCGCGAGGTGCTCGCGCGCGGCTGGACGGTCAGCTGGCTGGGCACGCGCACCGGCATGGAGAACCGCCTCGTGCCGCCGTCGGGCATCCCGATGGACACGATCGACTTCGCCGGCGTGCGCGGCAAGGGGCTGATGGGCACGCTCAAGGGCCTGATGCAGCTGCTGGCCGCGTTCGGCGCATGCAAGCACATCCTGCGCACCCGCAACGCGTCGGCCGTGCTGGGAATGGGCGGCTACGTCTGCGTGCCGGGCGGCAAGGTCGCACGCCGCCTGCGCAAGCCGCTGGTGCTGGTCAATGCCGACGCGGCGCTGCTGCTGTCGAACAAGTCGCTGCTGTCGTCGTGCGACCGCATCGCCTTCGGCTTCGACGGGAAGGACGCGCGCTCCACGCCCAAGGCGATGGTCACGGGCAACCCGGTGCGCGTGGAGATCGAGGCCATCGCCGCGCCGGCCGAGCGCTTCGCGCAACGCGCCGGCCCGCTGCGCGTGCTGGTGGTGGGCGGCAGCCTGGGCGCGAAGGTGCTCAACGAGACGCTGCCGCAGGCGCTCAAGCTGATGCCCGCGGGCGAGCGGCCGCGCGTCACGCACCAGACGGGCGAGAAGAACTGGGAGGCCGTGCAGGCCGAATACCTGGCGCGCGGCATCGAGGCCGAGATCGTGCCGTTCATCGACGACATGCCGCGCCGCCTCGCCGACTGCGACCTGGTCGTGTGCCGCGCCGGCGCAATCACGGTCAGCGAACTGTGTGCCGCGGGCGTGGCCAGCATCCTTGTGCCGTTGGTGATCAGCACCACCTCGCACCAGCGTGACAACGCCCAGTACATGGCCGAACGAGGCGCCGCGCGCCACCTGCCGCAGTCCGAGCTGACGCCCGAGCGCCTGGCCGCTGAACTGCGCGGCGCGACGCGCGCCAACCTGCTTGCAATGGCGGAACGCGCTCGCTCGCTCGCGCGCCCGCGGGCCGCCGCGCGCGTCGCGGACGAACTCGAAAGGCTCGTGGCATGAACACGAACCTGGCACAGAACATGAAGCGGAGGTGCGCATGAAGCACGCCGTCAAGAAGATCCATTTCGTCGGCGTCGGCGGCGCCGGCATGTCCGGCATCGCCGAGATCCTGCACAACCTGGGCTACGCCGTGTCCGGCTCCGACCAGGCCGACAGCGCCACCTCGCGCCGCCTCGCGTCGCTGGGCATCCGCGTGTTCACGGGCCACGACGCGGCCAACGTCGCCGATGCGCAGGCCGTGGTCACGTCCACCGCCGTGAAGGGCGACAACCCCGAGGTGATCGCGGCGCGCGCCAAGCGCATTCCCGTCGTGCCGCGCGCGGTGATGCTGGCCGAGCTGATGCGCCTGAAGAAGGGCATCGCGATCGCGGGCACGCACGGCAAGACGACGACGACGTCGCTGGTCACCAGCGTGCTGGCCGAGGCCGGCGTCGACCCGACCTTCGTCATCGGCGGCAAGCTGAACTCGGCCGGCGCGAACTCGCGCCTCGGCTCGGGCGAGTACATCGTGGTGGAGGCCGACGAGTCGGACGCGTCGTTCCTGAACCTGATGCCGATCCTGTCGGTGGTCACGAACATCGATGCCGACCACATGGACACCTACGGCCACGACTTCGCGCGGCTGAAGGGCGCGTTCGTGGAGTTCCTGCATCGCATGCCGTTCTACGGCTCGGCCATTGTGTGCGGCGACGACCCCGGCGTGCGCTCGATCGTGCCGATGATCTCGCGCCCCGTGATCACCTACGGCATGAGCGAGGACGTGCAGGTGCGCGCCGTCAACGTGCGCGCGCTGGCCGGCGGCCAGATGCAGTTCACCTGCCAGCGCCGCAACGGCGTGCAGATGCCCGACCTGGAGGTCACGCTGAACCTGCCCGGCGAGCACAACGTGCGCAACGCGCTGGCCACCATCGCCGTGGCCACCGAGCTGGAACTGGCCGACGACGCGATCATCCGCGCGCTCGCCGGCTTCACGGGCGTGGGCCGCCGCTTCCAGAGCTACGGCCAGCAACCCGTCGACGCCGACAAGGGCGGCGGCGCGTTCACGCTGATCGACGACTACGGCCACCACCCGGTGGAGATGGCCGCTGTCATCGCCGCCGCGCGCGGCGCGTTCCCGCAGCACCGCCTCGTGCTGGCCTTCCAGCCGCACCGCTTCACGCGCACCCGCGACTGCTTCGAGGACTTCGTCAAGGTGATGGGCCAGGCCGACCAGGTGCTGCTGACCGAGGTGTATTCGGCCGGCGAGGCGCCGATCGTCGCCGCCGACGGCCGCTCGCTCGCGCGCGCGCTGCGCGTGGCGGGCAAGGTGGACCCGGTGTTCGTCGACGACGTGGCCGACCTCGCCGAAGCCATCATCGACCACGCACGCGACGGCGACATCGTCATTTCCATGGGCGCCGGGTCGATCGCCGCGGTACCGCAGAAGGTGGCGGACCTGAAAGCACAGACACGAAACGGAGGCGCGCAATGAACTTCATTTCATTGAGCCGCGACCAGGCAGCCAGGCTCGGCAAGATCGCCGTGCTGATGGGCGGGACGTCCGCCGAACGCGAGATCTCGCTTCTCTCGGGCAACGGCGTGCTGGCCGCGCTGAAGTCCGGCGGCTTCGACGCGCATGCGTTCGACCCCGCCGAGCGTCCGATGGACGATCTCAAGCGCGAGGGCTTCGCGCGCTGCTTCATCGCGCTGCACGGCCGCCTCGGCGAGGACGGCGCGATCCAGGGCGCGCTCGAGCTGATGGGCATTCCGTACACGGGCCCCGGCATGATGGCCTCGGCCATCTCGATGAACAAGGTGATGACCAAGCGCGTGTGGCGCGCCGAGGTGCTGTCCACGCCGCGCAGCCGCGTGCTCAGCCCCGACGAGCAGGTCGACAAGTTCATCTCCAAGGTGCCCGACGAGCTGGGCTTGCCGCTCATCGTCAAGCCGCCGCACGAGGGCTCGTCGGTGGGCGTCACCAAGGTCAAGAGCTGGGCGCAGATGAAGCAAGCCGTCGACCTGGCCGCCGGCTACGACGCCGACGTGCTGTGCGAGGAGTTCATCGACGGCGACGAGGTGACCGTGGCCGTGCTGGGCTCCGGCATGGACACGATGGCGCTGCCGGTGGTGCGCATCGTCGCGCCCGAAGGCAAGTACGACCTGCAGAACAAGTACTTCACCGACGTCGTGAAGTACCACTGCCCGAGCGGCCTGCCCGACGCCGAGGAGAAGGCCGTGCAGCGCCTGGCCGTGGCCGCCTACCGCGCGCTCGACTGCCGCGGCTGGAGCCGTGCCGACCTGATCATCCGCGCGTCCGACCGCAAGCCGTTCCTGATCGAGATGAACACCTCGCCGGGAATGACCTCGCACTCGCTGGTGCCGATGGCTGCGCGTGCGGTGGGCGTGTCGTACGAGGCGCTGTGCGCGCACCTGATCGCGTCGGCCGCGCTCGACCCCAAGGGCAAGGGCGGCAAGCCCGCGAAGAACGAACAACCCGGAGGCTGACCAAGTGCTGCTGCGCCAACCCGCCACCCCCGATGCCGCGCCCGTCCAGGCGCTGCCGGTGGACGTGCGCCTCATGAATGCGATCGCCGCGATCGTGTTCGTGCTGGCGCTGGTGGCGCTGGCGGCCGCGGCCATCGCGTGGGCCGCGCGCCGCCCGCAGTTCCAGTTCGCCGACGTGCGGCTCGAGGGCGACCTGCAGCGCAACAGCGTGACCACGGTGCGCGCGAACGCATTGCCGCATCTGGCCGGCAACTTCTTCACGATGGACCTGACGCGCACGCGCGCCGCGTTCGAGCAGGTGCCGTGGGTGCGCCACGCCGTCGTGCGCCGCGTCTGGCCCGACAAGCTGGTCGTCGCGCTGGAGGAGCACCAGCCGGTCGCGCTGTGGGAGGGCGAGGAGAACTCCGACAAGATGGTCAACAGCCACGGCGAGGTCTTCGAGGCCAATGTCGGCGACGTCGAGGACGACAGCCTGCCGCAGTTCGCCGGCCCCGAGGGCACGTCGGCGCAGGTGCTCGCGATGTACCGCCGCCTGCAGCCGGTGTTCTCCACGATGGATGCCGAGATGACCGCGCTGCGGCTGTCGGGCCGCGGCAGCTGGAAGGTCGACCTGGACGACGGCGCGACCGTCGAGCTGGGCCGCGGCACGCAGGACGAGGTGGTCGAGCGCACGACGCGCTTCGTGCGCACGGTGCCCCAGCTCCTGAACAAGTTCCACGCGCCGCTGGAGAGCGCGGATCTGCGGCACGCCGAGGGCTACGCAGTGAAGTTGAAGGGCTTGTCGGTGGCTGTCGACGCGAAGCAGCCGCCGGCGGGCAAGTAGCAAGAGGGAAACGGACAGCAATGGCCAAGGAATACAAGGATCTCGTCGTCGGCCTGGACATCGGCACCGCGAAGGTGATGGCCGTCGTCGCCGAGATACTGCCGGGCGGCGAGTTGCGCCTGGCGGGCCTGGGCGTCGCGCCGACGCATGGCTTGAAGCGCGGGGTGGTCGTCAACATCGACGCCACGGTGCAGTCCATCCAGCAGGCCTTGAAGGAGGCCGAGATGATGGCCGACTGCAAGATCTCGCGCGTCTACACGGGCATCACGGGCAGCCACATCCGCGGCCAGAACTCCACCGGCATGGTGATCGTGCGCGACAACCGCGAGGTCACGCCCACCGACATGGCGCGCGTGGTGGAGACGGCAAAGGCGATCAACATCCCCAACGACCAGCGCGTGCTGCTGGTCGAGCCGCAGGAATTCGTGATCGACGGCCACGAGGTCAAGGAGCCGATCGGCATGAGCGGCAGCCGGCTCGAGGTGCGCGTGCACATCGTCACCGGCGCGCAGAGCGCGGCCGAGAACATCGTCAAGTGCGTGCGCCGCTGCGGCCTGGAGGTCGACCAGCTGGTGCTCAACCCGAGCGCGTCGAGCCAGGCGGTGTTGACGCAGGACGAGATGGACCTGGGGGTCGCGCTGGTGGACATCGGCGCCGGCACCACCGACGTCGCGATCTTCACGGGCGGCTCGATCCGCCACACCGCGGTGATCCCGATCGCCGGCGACCTGATCACGAGCGACATCGCGATGGCGCTGCGCACGCCCACGAAGGACGCCGAGGAGATCAAGGTCGAATACGGCGTGGCCAAGCAACTGCTGGCCGATGCCACGGAACAGGTCGAAGTGCCGGGCCTCGGCGACCGGGCACCTCGAATGCTCTCGCGGCAGGCGCTGGCGGGCGTGATCGAGCCGCGCGTCGAGGAGATCTTCTCGCTGGTGCACCAGGTGATCCGAGAGTCGGGCTGCGAGGAACTGCTGTCCTCGGGCATCGTGCTCACGGGCGGCACCGCGGTGATGCCGGGCATGGTGGAACTCGGGGAGGACATCTTCCTCAAGCCCGTGCGCAAGGGCCTGCCGACCTACTCGGGCGCGCTGTTCGACATGGTCGCCAACCCGCGCTCGGCGACGGTCATGGGCCTGCTCGAGGAGGCCCGGGTCGCGCACAGCCGCGGCCACAAGGCGCAGCAGCAGGCCGGATCGATGCAGACGTTCTTCGGCAAGGCGAAGGACTGGTTCATGGGGAATTTCTAGCGATGACGAGAGCACGACGAGGCGTCATCCACATAAGACCCGGCGCGCACGACGCGATCGAGTCGCTGGCTGTTTGGGATCTTGAGTACGGTTTTACGCACAGGCAACTGCAAGTTTTTAGGAAGGAAGGCACATCATGGCAATCGAGATGATCGAACCGTTTGACCAGGGTACGCAGATCAAGGTGATCGGCGTGGGCGGCGGCGGCGGCAACGCCGTGGAGCACATGCTCAACGAGGGCGTGCAGGGCGTCGAGTTCGTCTGCGCGAACACCGATGCACAGGCGCTCAACCGCTCGGGCGCGACCCAGATCATCCAGCTGGGTGCCAAGGGCCTGGGCGCGGGTGGCAAGCCCGAGGTCGGCAAGGCCGCGGCCGAGGAAGCGGTCGAAGAGATCCGCAATGCGATCGCGGGCTCCAACATGCTGTTCATCACGGCCGGCATGGGCGGCGGCACGGGCACCGGCGCCGCGCCGGTGATCGCGCGCGTGGCCAAGGAGATGGGCATCCTGACGGTGGGCGTCGTCACCAAGCCGTTCGAGTTCGAGGGCAACCGCCGCATGAAGTCGGCCGACGCCGGCGTCTCCGAGCTCGAGGCCAACGTCGACTCGCTGATCGTCGTCCTGAACGAGAAGCTGCTGGAAGTGCTGGGCGACGACGTCACCCAGGACGAGGCCTTCGCGTACGCCAACGACGTGCTCAAGAACGCCGTGGGCGGCATTAGCGACATCATCCACATCCCGGGCCTCGTGAACGTCGACTTCGAGGACGTGAAGACGGTGATGAGCGAGCCCGGCAAGGCGATGATGGGCACCGCCATCGCCACCGGCCCGGACCGTGCCACCAAGGCCGCCGACGCCGCCGTGGCCTGCCCGCTGCTCGAAGGCATCGACCTGTCCGGCGCCAAGGGCGTGCTGGTGCTGATCGCCGCGTCGCGCTCCACGTTCAAGCTGTCGGAGAGCAAGCTGGCGATGAACACGATCCGCCGCTACGCCGCGGAGGAAGCGCACGTCATCTTCGGCACGGCCTACGACGAGAGCCTGGGCGACCAGCTGCGCGTCACGGTGATCGCCACGGGCCTGTCGCAGTCGCGCCGCGCCCAGGCGCCGCTGACCGTGGTGCAGACCACGCAGGCGCTGCGCACCGGCACCGACAACCTGCCGATGATGAACACCGCGATGCCGCAGACGATGGCCAACGCGCCGGCGATGGGCGCGGCCCACACGCAGGCCGGCATGGGCGCGCCCGCGATGCCCGCCAACCCCGACTACGGCCACCTGGGCACGCCCAGCGTCTGGCGCCACCGCCAGCATGCGGCGGCCAAGGTCGAGGCACTGAGCTCGCACGGCATGGACGAGATCGAGATCCCGGCGTTCCTGCGCAAGCAGGCGGACTGAGCTCGCGCATCGGCCGCAGGCCAATGCATCGAGCGAAAGTGGACTGCGGCAGCAGCCGGCTGAGCTCGCGCATCGGCCGAAGGCCAATGCATCGAGCGAAAGCTGACTGCGCGAGCAGGCGGATCCCGACGGTGCTCGCGAGGCGACCGCTCGCGGCCGCCGCGCTCGCTCTCGCGGCGGCCGCTCCGGCGTCCGCCGCAGGTGACGACGCGCTCGCCAACCAGGTCTGGGAGGACGCGGCGCGCGCCGCGGCCAAGGGCCCGGTCGACGTGCCGCTGCTCGACGAGGCCGTGCTCAAGCTCCCGGCGCGCGAGGTGTTCATTCCGCAGCCGCAGGCCGAGCGCCTGCTCGCCACGCTGGGCGAGCGCGGCAAGCATCCCGGGCTGGTCGGCGTGGTGCTGCCGCGCGACCCGCGTGCGACGTGGCACCTGACGCTGCGCTTCCGTGCGGCGGGCTTCGTGCGCGAGGACGTCGCGACCCCGTGGGACGCCGACGCGCTCCTGCAGGCCGTGCGCGACGCCGCCGCGGCGAGCGATGTCGATCGCGAGATCGTCGGCTGGACGCTGCCGCCGACCCTCGACACCGCGCAGCATCGCCTCGCGTGGGCGCTCGCGACGCGCGCGGGCGGCGCCGCGCCGGAGTCGGCGGCCGAAGTCGACGTCCAGACCGAGCTGCTCGGACGCGACGGCGACCTTCGGCTGAGCCTGGCGACCAAAGCCGGCGAGGCCGCAGCGGCGCAGGCCGTCGTCGCGCAGCACGCCGACGCGATCGCCTTCGTCGCCGGCAAGCGCTATGCCGACTTCGCCGCCGCTGCCGACCGCGTCGCGCCCGAGAACGCGGCGGCGCTGCTCGTGTCCGCCGCGGTGCCGTCGCGCGACGCGAACGCCGCGCGGCGCGGCTTTGTGGCGCGGCACGCCAAGGCGATCGCCGCGGGTGGTGCGGGCCTGCTCGCGCTGCTGGTCGCGGTCGCGACATGGCGGCTCCGTCGTCGCAGGCGCGGGAATTCCGCGCCATCGTTCGCATCCACGATCGCCGAGGCCGGGTCCGGGGTGGGCGACAATCGGGACTCCGCGTCGCGCCGCGACGCCTGAGCGTCTCCCGTCACGTCCGCCTTCGATGTCCCGCATCTTCCTGCTGCTGTTTGCCGCCCTCAAGTTCGGCAAGCTGGTGCCCACCGTCCTGAGCCTGCTGCTCGCGATCTGGGTCTACGCGCTCGCGTTCGGTTGGCGCTACGCCGTGGGCATCGTCGCGATGCTGCTGATCCACGAGATGGGCCACTACATCGCGGCGCGCCAGCGCGGCCTGAAGGTGCGCCTGCCGATGTTCATCCCGTTCGCGTTCGCGTGGACGACGCTGGAGGACGTGCCGCACAACGCCGAGACCGAGGCCTACATCGGCCTGGGCGGCCCGATGCTGGGCACCGTCGGCGCGATCGGCGCGTGGTGGCTGGCGCAGAGCTACGACGCGCACTGGCTGCTGGCCGTCGCGTCCACCGGCTTCTTCCTGAACCTGATCAACATGATCCCGCTGCCGCCGCTGGACGGCGGGCGCATCACCACGGTGCTGTCGCCGCGCATCTGGCTGCTGGGCGTGCCCATCATCGGCGCGCTGCTGTGGTTCCAGTTCAGCCTGATCCTGCTGCTGATCGCGATCCTGGCCGTGCCGCACGTGATCGCGGCGTTCCGCTTCGACCCCGCGTCCAGCCCCGAGGCCCAGCGCTACCACGACGTCAGCCCGCGCACCCGCTGGGAATACGGCCTGATCTACGTCGGCCTGATCGCGTTCCTGGCCTACATGACCAACGACCTGCACCACCAGCTGCGCGGCGTGCGCGGCCAGGACACCGGGCAGACGCAGTCCAGCGACGTCTGATCCTGCCCCGAGGACTTCCGTGAACGACCCCTTGCGCGCCCTCGCCGGCGCGGCCGCCGTCGTCGTCCTGCTGGGCGGCTGCACCACCATTGAGACGGCCCGGCTGCCGCCCACGTGCGCCGCGCAGCTGCAAGGCCAGAACGTGGGCGTCGTCATCCAGGAGCCGTCGACCTTCGGCGTGATGCAGACGCGCGACGTCGCGCTCGGCCCGCTGGGCATCCTCAACATGAACGCCGAAGGCGCGCGCCTGCGCCGCGAGGGCCACATCGGCGACCCGGCCGAGGACATCGCCACGATCCTCGGCGACGCGCTCGCCGGCCGCAACGGCGCCGTGATCCTGCCGACGCGCGGCAAGGCCCGCCTGCCCGACGTCGACCGCATCCTGGCCGTCGCGCCGCCCGATTCGCGCTACGTGCTGACCGTGGCCACGGTCTCATGGGGCATCGTGAACCTGCCGACGCCGCGCACGGACATGCAGGTCACCTACGCGGCCCGCGCCCGCCTGATCGACGTCCGTACCCAGGCCGTCATCGCCGAGGGCGGATGCCTGCAGGCCCCCGACGGCAGCGAAGTCCACGCGACCAGCTACAAGGACTTCAGCGCCGACAGCGGCGCCCTGGTGAAGACCGAGCTCGCGGCGCGCGTGGATCGCTGCGTGCACTTCATCAAGCGGGACATGCTGGGGCTTTGAGCGCGGCGGGTTTCGACCTGTTGGCGACATGGCGCCTGCCCAGTCCGTCAGCAGAATGCGGACGCCGAAGCGATCGCTTCGAACTCGCTCGGGCCGGCGCCGCCCGGCGCCGGCATGTCGCCGACTTTCCACAAGGCGTCGATGCGCATGACTGCGCCGCGTCGGGCCCTGCGCCAAGATCGACTGACGACGCATGAATCCAGGGCGAGCCAAGCTGCGTATCCATAAGGACAGCAACACTGCGCCCTGCTGTTTGGGGCGCCAGCGCCTACCCAGGAGTATGGAATGCAGGTTTCGCCGCGGCCCACTGCGATTGCCTTCGCGACCCTGGTCGCGTGCTTTCTGACGCTGGACGCCTGCTGGCTCGCCCTCGTCGGTCCGCACCTGTACCGCCCCGCGCTGGACGCCTTCATCGCATCCGAAGTGGACTGGACCGCCGCCGTCCTGTTCTACGCGATCTACCTGCTCGGCTTGACCGTTTTCGTCGTGGCGCCTGCGATGGCCAAGGGGCACGCCAATGGCGCCCTGTTCAAGGGGGCCCTGTTTGGCCTGGTCGCCTATGGCACCTACGACTTCACCAATCAGGCGACGTTCGCAGGCTGGCCCTGGAGCATCACCGGAGCCGATCTGTCCTGGGGCGCCACCGTCAGCGGCATCTCCGCCTGGGTTGCCGTTCGCCCGTTCGTGGCCAGGCAGCGCCACGCCTCGCGACGCCATCAAGAGTCGGTGCCCCCTTCCCGGAGTTGACTGCCGCATGACTGCGAAATCAGTCCAACTCTCTCTCGAGGGTTCGGGGTCTTCGGTACGTCGACTCGTCATTGTGCTGGGTGACCAGCTCGATGCCGAATCGAGCGCCTTCGACGACTTCGATCCCGACTGCGACGTCGTGCTGATGGCCGAGGTGCGCGAGGAATCCACCCATGTCTGGTCGAGTCGCGTCCGGATCGTCCAGTTTCTCGCGGCCATGCGGCACTTCGCCGATGAGCTGCGGCACCGGGGTCGTCGCGTCGAGTACATCGCGCTGGACACTCCAGACAACTCGGGGCGCCTGGCTGGCGAGCTCGCGCGTGCCATGGCCCGATTGAAACCGCAGGCGCTCGTCATGACCGCGCCTGGCGATTGGCGCGTCCTGAAAGATCTGCAAGGCGTCGCACGGGACGCGGGCGTCCCCATCGACGTTCGAGACGACCGTCACTTCTTCTGCACCATACGCGAATTCCGGGCGCACGCTCACGGACGCAAATCATTGCGCATGGAGAACTTCTACCGGCAACAGCGCCGGCAGCACGACGTGCTGATGGTCGACGGCGAGCCCGCCGGAGGACGCTGGAACTTCGATTCGGACAACCAGGAACCCTTCGGCGAGCGCGGCCCTTCGGATGTTCCTCCTCCGGCGCACTTCGAGCCTGACAGGATCACCCGGGAAGTGCTCACGCTCGTTGGCCAGCAGTTTCCGGAACACCCGGGCTCGCTCGAGGAATTCCCGTGGCCCGTGACGAGGGCACAAGCGCTGTCCGCACTCGAGTCGTTCATCGTCGAGCGGCTGCCATCCTTCGGTCGATGGCAGGACGCCATGTGGCCCGGCAAGCCTTGGCTATGGCACGCGCACATCTCGGCGGCCCTGAACCTCAAGTTGCTCAACCCGCGGGAGGTGGTCGCCCGCGTCGAGGCGGCCTGGAAGGATGGCGCGGTGCCGCTGCAAAGCGCCGAAGGCTTCATTCGACAGATCCTGGGCTGGCGCGAGTTCGTTCGTGGCGTGTACTGGACCCGCATGCCCGGTCTCGCGTCGTCGAATGCGCTCGGAGCGCATGAGCCCCTGCCGGCGTTCTACTGGACCGGCAACACGGAGATGGCGTGCCTGGCCGACGCCCTGCACCAGACGCTTGCCCACGGCTACGCCCACCACATCCAGCGCCTCATGGTGACCGGGCTGTTCGCCCTGCTCCTTGGCGTGGAGCCGGCACAGGTGCACGCCTGGTACCTGGCCGTCTACGTCGACGCCGTCGAGTGGGTGGAGATGCCCAACACCCTGGGCATGAGCCAGTACGCTGACGGCGGGTTCATGACCAGCAAGCCGTACGTGGCCAGCGGTCGCTACATCGAGCGCATGAGCAGCGGTGCCTATTGCGCGCGCTGCCCTTACCGACCCGGCAGCCGGATCGGTGCAGACGCGTGTCCGTTCACCACCTTGTACTGGGACTTCCTCTGGCGGCACCGGCAGCGCTTTGCGCGTCATCCCCGCCTGGGCGCGCAGGTCAAGAACGTGGAGCGCCTGGAAGCGGACGAGCTTGCCGAGGTTCGGCGACAGGCATCGCAATTGCGGAGACGCCTCGTGGGTCCAGCGGTCGCCGATGGCAGCCGGCCCACCGAAAGCTGATCGGAACGTCACATGCCAGACCCGCTTTCAACGTTTGCCGACACGACAGGGCTGCCGACCGTCGTCGTTCTCGGCGGCACCGGCTTCGTGGGCCGCGCGCTCTGTCGCCGGCTGTCGGCCGCCGGAACCTGGCGCGTCATCGTCACGACCAGAGACATGACGAGGGGTGCACCCGTCTCCGAGCTCCCCAACGTCGATATCCGGCAAGTCGACCTTTCGAACGAAGCCGGGCTGCGGAGCAGCCTTGGCAGCGCCGACGCCGTCGTCAACCTCGTCGCCATTCTTCACGGCACTTCCAAGGAGTTTCACGATGCCCACATCAAGCTGCCGGATCTCCTGGGAAGAGCGGTGTCGAAGCTGGGCGGAAAGCGGCTGGTACACGTCAGCGCCATGGGCGTCGACGATCCGAAAGACAGCCTGTATCTGCAGTCCAAGTCCTGGGGTGAGCGACTCGCGCTGGACGCCTGGCCCGAGACGACCGTGTTCCGGCCGTCGGTGATCTTCGGCAAGGAGGATCGCTTCATCAACACGTTCGCCAGGCTGCAGCGCTACACCCCCTTCGTGCCGCTGGCCTGCAGCCAGGCGCGCTTCCAGCCCGTCTGGGTGGAGGACGTCGCCCATGCGATCGCCGCCAGCCTGGAAAGACTGGAGACCGCCGGGCAGACGTTCGAATGCGCCGGCCCGGACGAATTGACGCTGCGCGATCTCGTACGACGGGCGGGACGATGGGCCGGCGCCACCCGACCGATCGTTCCATTGTCGTTGCCGCTGGCAAAGTTCCAGGCCTGGCTCATGGAACAACTGCCCGGCGAGCCACTGATGTCGCGAGACAACCTGCGGTCGATGCAGACGCCCAACGTGGCGACGCCCGGTGCGCTCAGCCTCGCCGATCTTGGCATCGTGGCACGATCGCTCGACGACTACCTCGCTGTCGGGTGACGCGAGCTCGACGGACGTCAGCTTCGCACGACAGGCCGAATTTCGGCGAACCCGCCGTCGACACCGATCACCTGGCCCGTGATACGACCCGCTGCATCCGAAAGTAGCCATGCCATGACGCCCGCGACTTCGTCAGCCGTCTGCACGCCTCCGAGCGGGTATTGCCGCGCCACGGCCTCCCGTGCACCGGCCGGATGGAGCAACCCCGCCGTCATCGGCGTTTCCGTCAGCCCGGGCGCGACCACGTTGACACGGATGCCTTGCGCCGCATAAGTCGCGGCCGCACTGCGCGCCAAGGCTTCCACCCCGCCCTTGGCCGCGGCAATCGCCTCATGGTTGGCAACCCCGATCCGAGACACGACCGAACTGATCAGCACGGCCGAGCCGGGCACCGGCATCTGGCGCGCCACCTCGAGCCAGGCACCGAGCGTGAAGATGGCGCTTTCGAGGTTCGCGCTCAGGACGCTGCGCACCTGCGTCGCGGACGTACGGTGCAGCGGTGCGATCAAGGTACTTCCAACGCAGTGAGCCAGATGCAGAGGGCCATCGCCCACGATCCGACTGCAGGCTTGGACCGCCTGCTTTGCGCCTTCCGGTGTGGATGTATCGGCGACGACGCGCTCGGCGCAAGGCACGTCACGCAGTCGCTCGATGTCGCGTCCGACGGCAAATACCGTCCAGCCCTTGGCCTGCAGGCGAGACGCGAGCGCGCGCCCGATACCTCCGCCAGCGCCGCTGATCATGACCCTGCAAGCTTCGGGTTTCATCAATGCTGAACTCTTTTGCAGGAGAAGTGGAGCAAGGCCGGCCGACGAAACGGCCGGCCGCCTCTCATCGGACGTGGGACTACAGCGCCGGGATCAGCACCTTGTCGATCACATGGATGATCCCGTTGCTGGCTCGGACGTCCGTCGCCGTGATGTGGGCCGGCGTGGAGGTGGTGTCCGTGATCGTCGGCGGCGTGCCGGCGTTGATGGTGATGTCCTGGTTGGCCACCGTGTTGATTGGCTGACCGAACGGAATGCTGGCCGCAGGGACCGCCTGCGCCAGGACGTGGTACTCGAGCACCGTCGTGAGCTGCGCCGTATTCAGCGACGCCACCGTCGATTGAATGGCCGCGAAGGCGTCGTTGGTCGGCGCGAAGACGGTGAACGGCCCGGCCCCGGAAAGCGTCGTGGCCAGGTCGGCGGTCTTGACGGCACTGACCAGCGTGGTGAAGTTCGGGTTGAGGCTGGCCATCTGCACCACATCGAGCAGCGACGGGGGCACCAGCACCTTGTCGACGACATGGATGACGCCATTGCTCGCGGAAACATCCGCCTTCGTGACATGCGCGGTGGAGAGGTCCGCGTCGGTGATCGCGAGGCCAGCGCTCGCGTTCAATGCGAGCTTGGTCGCGGTGCCGCCGACCGAGTAGAGCGTGGACACCGAACTCATGCTGGTCAGCATGCTCGAGCTTTCCGAAGTGCCCAGCACGTGGTACTGCAGCAAGCTGGCCAACGTTGCTGGCGGCAGTGCGGTGACCATCGCCGTCCCGGAGGCAAAGCCCAATTGGGCCGCAGCCGAATCAAAGGCGGCGTTGGTGGGTGCGAAGACGGTGTAGTGCCCGTTTCCATCCTGGAGTGTGGCCTTCAATCCTGCCTTGTCGACGGCGGCGACCAGGTCGGTGAAGCCATTGGAATTCGCTGCCTGGTAGACGTCGGGTGTGGAACTCGAGTCTCCTCCGCAGCCGTGCAGGGCTGCGATCAGAACCGCCGCAAGGACACGGCCAAGAATCTGCTTCATGTGGGTCTCCTGAGGTTGATTGGGATGAGCGCTCGCATCGCATACGGAGTCCGTGCGGATTTGGATCGCAATGCCTTGCAGCCGAGTCGCCGAATCGCCGATGCAGGCGCGCGGACGGCTCGATCGACGCCATCGGCGGTACGGCGACCGTCGTCCCGGCCTTGCACTTGATCCGTCGTATCAATGGGTTCTGGTAGGCGAGCCCGGTCGCAGGTACGCCCGGGTGCTCTCCCGCACGCCGGAACTGGGTCAGGACACGCTCAGCTCGCTACTCGATCGAGCGCAGGCGCTCGGCTTCGATCGGGCGGCATTCGTACCCACGACCCAACGCAAGCCCATACCGGACGGGATCGCGGATCCACCTCGCATGGACCGATGAGCACGACAAGACCAGGCCCCGAGACGATCCGATGCGCCGTCGCAACCGGGCGACTTGCCGATATCGCGGCCCAGCAGGACGCTGTCACGGCCATTGCGCGAGAACGGGCCGTGCGAGCCTGAAAGAGCCTGCAGTGGGCGCCGCGAGAAGCAGCCTGATCAGAGTCCGACCACTGCGCTGGCAATCTTGGCGACCCAGCTCTGGAAGACCAGCCTGCCGTCCACAGCCGCCAGGCAGATGCACTCACCCTGCGCCTGCACCACGGGCTGGTGCAATACGTCGGGATCGGCCTCATCGAAGTCGCCCGGCCCGAAGATGGCGCGGCCATCGTCGAACGAGCCGTACAGAACCTGTGTGAGCTCGGTGCCGGTGTGCGTGTGCTGCGGCAGGCACCTGCCGGCGCCGATGCGCAGCAGCAGAACATTGGCAGACGGATCGTGGGGCACGATGACCCTGCTCCAGCGCATGCCGGGACCCATCGGGCGCCAGCGCGAAACCTGGCAATGGCGCAACGCCCGCGGCCAGTTGGATCCCTCAGGAAGAGGAGGCTTCGGGCGCACCACGGGCAACGGCGGCACGGAGATCGGGCCATCCAGGCGAGACAGCACCGCAGCGAGCGCACCATCGTCCATCGCCCGTCCTTCTTCTGCCTCCAGAAAGCGCCCACCGACGCGTTCAAACTTGCGAACGACTTGGCGGCAACGCAAGCAGGACTCCAGATGCGACTCCACCAGCAGCGAAGGGCCGGAGTCCAGGCTTCCCCCTGCATGTGCGAGCAGCAAGGCGTCGTCGGGGTGGTGGCGGATCATGGCCGGCACTCCTCGAGTAGTCCGCGCAGCAATGTGGCCGCCCGGCGCAAACGGGTCTTGACGGTGCCCAGCGGCAGCTTCAGCTCCGCGGCAATGCGAGAGTGCGACATATCCTCGTAGAAGGAAAGTTTGACCAATTCGCGCTGGTCGTCGGTCAGACGCAGCATCGCTGCTCGAACACGCTCGTCGAGTTGCAAGCGGTTCAGCGACTCTTCTTGGCCGACGGCGGAGTCGGCGACCCCTTGGACCTCGGTGTCGTCCAAGCTCGCCCAGGTGTCGTGAACGGCGCGGCGCCGGTCAATTCGGAGATTGCGCGCGATGGTGAACAGCCAGGATCCGACGTTCGCGCGAGAGGCGTCGAACTGTGATGCCTTGCGCCACAAGTTCACGAACGTGTCCTGCGCGATCTCCTCGGCTTCATCCATCGAACTGCCTGTCCGCCACAGCCACCCCTTCAACCGAGGCCCGAAGTGCACGAACAGGCATGAGAAGGCTTCCCGATCATGGTGCAGCGCAACGGCGACCATCCAACGATCCAGTTGCGGGTCTCGCTCCGGAGAATCCGATGTACTCGTGGACACAACCAGCCTCAGGCGGGGACGCGATTCGTGGACGCCATCCGGTTCGGAGGGCGTGCTGTCGAGCGATAAGTTGGCGTCCATGTCACGTCTACGTACGCCTGCCTGATTTGGATTTGCTGAACCTCGGGAACGCCCGTCGGCTCGTGGCCCGCAAGCCGCCTCGGAGCGGCATGGCGCATCGTAACGCTGCGGATCCGGGGTGGACGTAGCGAGCGCCAATCTCGGCCCGTTGCCTCCCGCCGTCTCGCCGGCAGGCGCACGAGGCGCGGCGCGGCGGGCACTCGCCGAACGCGCCGATCCTCTTGCCCGATGCGCCAGCGTTATGGCGCGTGATGGTCGCGCTCGACGGGGCTGCCTACATTGGCGGCGAGCGTCCCGAGCCCTCCATGCCGGGCGCCATCATTCCAACGAATCGCAAGGAGCGCCACCATGGCCTGGAGCCAGTCCGCCGCCGCGTCCGACGGCAATATGTATGACTTCTACCGCCAGGAAAAGACCAACCAGTGCGGCCCGTCGGCCATCTGCACCTTCGTCAACCTGATGCAGAACAAGAAGCTGCCCGTGTCCACCGTGGGCGAGTGGCACGTCGACGGCGAGGGCGTGCTCAACGTCGGCAAGAGCAACATCCGGGACTTCGAGTTCAAGGGCAGCTGGTACAACGGCACGATCGCCGCGCTCGGCAAGGTCAAGATCGCGGCGCATGCCACCAAGGGCTTCGCCAACGCGGCGCGCTGGGTGACGCAGGGCGGCAAGTACAAGCCCGCCATCCTGAGCATCGGCTGGTACGTGCAGGACGCCGGCATGAACTGGAACCGCGCCGGCGGCCACTGGGTGTGCGCGGTCAAGGTGCACAACTCGGCCATCATCTGCCTCGACCCGGGCCTGGACACGGGCGTCGTCGAGATGAGCACCGCCGACCCGAACCGATATGACGTCAACTACGGCGGCGGCGCGCAGACGGGCTGGCTGGACGGGATCATCCTGCCCTGAGCGCTCGGCGCCCGGCCCGCACATCCCGCGCCGGCGCCCTGATCGCCGGAAGACCGCGACGCAAGGAAGGCGGGAACACTGGACTCCAGCGGAAACGAGGCGGATCATCCCGGTCCATCGCCGGCCCGGATCGGGCGACGGGACGATTCGCCGGTGGGCGGGCGGCAGCCGCGCGGCGCGCTCGACCCTTGCCGCCATCGAGGAGCAACCATGCGGATTCGAGCGTTCGGTCTCGCGCTGATGGCGTCTTTCGGCGCGCATGCGGCGTCATTGCCCGTCCCCAACGGATACCCCACCCTGTTGGGCGTTTCCTGCGGCGGCGTGCACGTCACCTCGTATGTCACGGGCTTCAACGCCGCGGGCGACATCACCGGCGAGCTCTATGCCTGGACGGCGTGCGGAGGCTCGGGCCGCGGCGGCGGCTACAAGGTCACGCACTACCAGTCCTGGCACAGCATCACCTGGGGCCTCGGCGGCACCTATGTCGTCGGGCCGTACGACTCGGTGGTGCCCGATCCGCTCTTCACGGAAACGGACTCGTACGGCAACTACATCTACAACCTGTGCAACGGATCGAGCTATACGCAGCCGGCCTGCGTCGCCCAGGCGAACATCGTGTACGTCCCGCCCACCCAGCCTCCGGTGGCACCCGTGGCGCCTGCCGTCGTGGGACTGACCCAGGCCGCCGCCACGGCCGCCTTGCAGGCTGCCGGGCTGGTCGCGAGTCCGTACTTCACCGTCACGACCTCCGTGCCGGCCGGGACGGTGTTCTACCAGTCGCCCGCGGCAGGAACGCAACTGACCGCCGGTGCCACGGTCAGCATCGGCGTCGCGCGGTCGGCTCCCTCGGACGACTGAAGCGGTGCGTGCCTCAGGGCCGCAGCACGATCTTGCCGATGACCCCGCGCCCCTCGAGCTCGCGGTGCGCCTGCGCGCCGTCGCGCAGCGCGTGCGTGCGCGAGATCCGCACCTGGACCACGCCCGAGGCGATCCAGGCGAAGAGCTCGGCGGCGCGGGTGCGGCGTTCGTGCGCGCTGGTCAGCACGTTCCACAGGTCGCCGCCGACGAGCGCCAGCGAGCGGTCCATCAGCAGGCGCGGGTCGACCGGCGCGGGGTCGCCGGCGGCCATGCCGTAGAACACGACGGTGCCGCCGATGCGGGCGGCGTCCAGGCTGTCGCGCAGCGTCGTGCCGACCGAGTCGTACACGACGTCGGCGCCGCGGCCGCCGGTGGCGAGCCTCACGGCCTGCGCCCAGCCCTCGGTGGGCAGCACGACATCCGCGCCGGCCTCGCGCGCGGCCTGGCGCTTGGCCTCGGTCGACGCGATGGCGATCACGTGCGCGCCCAGGTGCCGCAGGATCTGCGTCAGCAACAGGCCGACGCCGCCGGCCGCGGCGTGCACGACGGCCCAGTCGCCGGCGCGCACGGCGTAGCTGTCGCGGCACAGGTACTGCGCGGTCAGGCCTTGCAGCAGGCTGGCGGCGGCTGTGTCGAACGAGATCGCGTCGGGCAGCGGGATCAGGCGATCGACGTCGACCGCGCACAGCTCGGCGTTCGAGAACGGGCTGTCGGCGAAGCCCACGCGCTGGCCCGCCTGCAGGCCCGAGCCCGCGGGCGCCGACACGACCTCGCCCGCGCCTTCGTAGCCGAGGATCCACGGCGGCGAGCCGGCCAGGTGGTAGTTGCCCTTGCGGCGGTAGACGTCCGCGAAGTTCAGTCCGACGGCGCGCATGCGCACCAGCGCCTGTCCGGGGCCGGGCACCGGGTCGGGCACCTGGTCGTGGCGGAGGACGTCGGCGCCGCCGAATTCACGAAACACGAGCGCGTGCATGGGACACCCCGATCAATTTCCAGTCGATGCGGGGATTGTCCCTGCGCGCCGCAAGCCGCGCCGGCGAAGGGCCTCGCGGCACGGCCGCGTCGCGAGGCGCACGCGTGACGCGCGCGCCGCGGCACCGGCGGAGGGTCGCCGCTCAGCCCGCCGACGCGGCCAGCTGCGCCGCCGGGAAAGTCCAGGTGTGGTTGATCGTGCCGTCGTTGCCGTCGTCCACGGTCAGCACCACCAGGCCGTTGGCCAGCGTCGTCGCGACGGTCGCCTTCGGGCGCACGACCGTCCACGCGCCGGACACGAGCGCGCCGTTGGCGTCGAAGTTCACGTTGCCGCTGGTGGCGACGCTCATCGCGAACGTGCGGCCCCAGGCGGTACCCGACAGCGTGTGGTGGCCGGCGTACTGCGAGGCCGTCGCCACGCCGGCGACCGACGTGACGGTGCGCGTCGCGTCGAGGTCCGCGAGCGTGAACGAGCCGCTGCGCGCATTGAACGTCGTGGCCAGCGTGGCGCTGGGAACGGTCACGTGCGAGGTCGTCGTGGTCGTGCCGTTGGTGCTGGACACGCCGCGCGAGAGCGTGGCCGTGCCGTCCAGCGTGGCGCTGCCGGCGGGCAGGCTCAGCGCGAGATGGGTGGCGGTCACGTCGACGGACAGCGACGCCGGCGAGGTCGTGCGGTCGGCGGCGGTGACGTCCATCTCGACGCTGCCGGTCAACTGTGCGAGGCCGGCGCCGCCGCTGCATTGCGCGTAGGTGACCTGGTACGACTCGCCGGCATCCAGCTGGCCGTTGCGCAGCATGTCCAGCGTGCCGCCGCTCACGGTCATCGTGGCCGTGCCGCCGCCGGGGCAGGCGACGGTGCCGCTGATCGGCGGCGCCGCGGACGAGGCCTCGGGCCGCGCGGACTCGACCTGCGCGCGTGCCGGCGCCGCGGCGGCGGTGGCCAGCACCGGCGCGAGCGTGGCCGTGGTGTCGACGAGCGTGTCGAGCGCGGCGGCGGTGTCGCTGCCGGTGGACGACGCGTTGGCCGCGTCGGCGGTGGCGTCGGACTGCGACAGCGGCGTCGCGCTGCTGCCGGTGCCCGGCGCGTCGCCGCCGCCGCCGCACGCGGCCAGCAGGGCGCCGCAGGCGAGCGCGGCGGCCGCGGCCAGGCGGCGCGGCGCGTAGAGGCGGGTCGGGGATTCGGTGGCCTGCAGGGACATGGTCTTGCTCCGGGGTGGTGTGGGGTGGGCACAGTCTCCCGTCGCGGCGCCGCGGTCCGACCGACGTTGCATGAACAGTTGCGACGCGGCTGTCATGGCCGCGCAACCAGGTGTTTCAGCGCCGCGGCAGCCGCACGCGCACGCAGGCCCTGCCGGCCAGTTTCTCGAACGACAGCGCGCCGCCCATGCGCCGCACGATCTGCTGCACGATCGCCAGCCCCAGGCCGGTGCCGGGCGCGCCGCGGCTCGCGTCGCCGCGCGCGAACGCCTGCGTCAGCCGCTCGCGGGCCTCGGGCGCGATGCCGGGGCCGTGGTCCTCGACGTCGATCACCGCGTCGCGTTCGTCGGCCGACAGCCGGACCAGCACCGGCGGCTTGCCGTGGCGCATCGCGTTGTCGACGAGGTTGGCAAGCAGGCGCTCGAGCAGCAGCTCGTGGGCGTGTGGCACGTCCAGGCGTTCGGGTCCGGCGAGCGACAGCGCGTCGACGGGCTCGTCGCGCGTCTGCAGCAGGTGGCGCGCGACGGCCACGACGTCCACCGTCGCCGCGAGCGGCAGTTCGGCGGCGCGAACGTAGTCCAGGAAGCTCGCGATGAGGCGATCGGCGACGTCGACGTTGCGCACGATGCTGGCGCGGCGCGCAGCGATGCCCTCGGCGTCGGGCAGCAGCTCCGCGGCCATGCGGATGCGCGAGAGCGGGCTGCGCAGGTCGTGCGACACGCCCGCCAGCAGCATCGAGCGCTCGCTCTCCTGGCGCGCGAGGCGCTCGGCCAGCGCGACCCAAGCGGCCTCGATGGCGTCGATCTCCACGGTCGACGTGCCGGCGGGCGTGGGCACGGCGGCGGCGTCGGGCGGCGCGTCGTGCGACTCGATGCGGCGCCGCAAGGCCTCCAGCGGGCGGCTGAGGCGGCGCGCGACCACGCCGCTGGCGACGGCCACCGCCGCGAAGCCCAGCACCAGCGCGATCAGCAGCCGCCGCGCGACGTAGGACTCGACCACCTCGTCCTGCATGCCCAGCCAGCGCTCGCGGCCGTCGGCCGTGGCGATCTTCACCCAGGTCAGCGGCCGCGGCACGCCGCGCGTGAACACGACCTCGTCGACCGGCAGGCCCTCGGCGCGCAGCGTCGTCTTGAGCTGCGTGATGCGCGGCGCCCACGCGTTGGACGGGATGGCGTCGTCCGGTCGGTGGTCGCTGACGTGCAGCGAGAACGCGCTCGGCACGCTCGCCGCGCCCGTGGGCAGGCCCGCGGCGGCGCGCAGCGCGGGCGCCCAGCGCTGCGCGGTCAGGCGCGCGACGACGCGGTTGCGCTCGACGTAGAACACGCTGCTGAACACGAGCAGCAGCGCGAACGCGCCGATCGTCTGGGCGAAGACCAGGCGGCGGAAGAGGGTGGGCACGGCCACGCGGCGGTCCTCAGCGCGGCACGAAGACGTAGCCCTCGCCGCGCACGGTGTCGATCCAGTCGGCGCCGCCGGGCTGCACCTCCTGCAGCTTGCGGCGCAGGCGCGCCACCTGCACGTCGACGGTGCGGTCCTGCGGGCGGTAGCTGCCGGCCTGCACGGCGTCGCTCAGCGCCTCGCGCGACAGCGCCGTGCCGGGCGCGCGCGCCAGCGCGACGAGCAGCTTGAACTCCACGCTGGTGAGCGCCAGCGCCTGCTCGCCCACGCGCACCTCGCGCCGCACGAGGTCGATGACGAGGCCGTCGAAGCGGATCAGCGGCGACTCCGCGCGCCCGGGCGCCGCGCGGCGCAGGAGCGCGCGCACGCGGGCGACGAGCTCGCGCGACTCGAAGGGCTTGGGCAGGTAGTCGTCGGCGCCGATCTCCAGGCCCAGCACGCGATCGAGCGGGTCGCCGCGCGCCGTCAGCATCACGATGCCCAGGCCCGGGTACTGCGCGCGCCAGCGCCGGCACAGGTCGTAGCCGTTGGCGTCGGGCAGCATCACGTCCAGCAGCACCAGCTCCGGATGCAGCGCGGCGAGGTCGCGCTCGCCGTCGCCGCCGGTCAGCACCGCGTGCGTGGCCCAGCCTTCGCGCTGCAGCAGTTCGACCACCATGCCCGAGAGCTCGGCGTCGTCGTCGACGATCAGGATCAGCGGCTTCGCGTTCATCGGGCGCGTGGCGGAAGTGGGACGAGGCAAGTGTAGGGCGGCGTCGCGGGCGCGAAGCGGATGTTTCAGCGCTGTCGCATTTCGTCGCGCCGCGTGGGCGGCGGGGCGCGACGCGGCGCGTTCAATGAGAGCCAACGCAAGGCACGCCTCTCAACCCGAGTCCCAAGGAGTCCCCCATGAACGCTTTCCGCACCCTGTCCGGCATCGTCATCCTCGCCCTGGCCGCCGGCGCCGCCCAGGCCGGCACGCGCCACACCACCGTCACCGGCCCGAACGGCGCCAGCGCGGTGCGCACCGTCGAACGCGGCGACGGCCACGTCACCGACACCACCACCGGCCCGAACGGCCGCAAGCGCACGCGCCAGGTCGATCGCACGGCCGGCAGCACCACGGCCACGATCACGCACGTCAATGGCAAGACGACCGCGCGCGACACCGAGCGCTCGGCCAGCGGCTCGACGACCACCGTGACGGGCCCGAACGGCAAGAGCGGCACCGTCGTCGTCACGCACTGACGCGGCGCCATGGCCCGCCACGCCCTGCTCGCCGGCGCGCCGCTCGCGCCCCGCTTCCTCGGCGGCGCGGTGCTCGTGCTGTTCGCGCTGGTGATCGCGGAGGCGCTGCTGCGCCGCTACGTCTGGCGGCGGCCGACCGACCTGCGCGCGGTCGCGGCGTCGCTGGCCGACGCGCTCGTGCGCCGCGCCGCCGACGTCGCCGGCCTGACCGCGCTCGCGCCGCTGCCGGCGTTCGCGTACGCGCACCGGCTCGCGACGATCCGCATGGAAGGCGTCGCGACGTGGGTGGGCCTGTACCTGCTCGTCGAGTTCACCTACTACTGGCACCACCGCCTGACGCACCGCGTGCGCTGGTTCTGGGCGACGCACTCGGTGCACCACTCGTCCAACGAGCTGATGCTGGCCTCGGCCGTGCGGCTCGGGTGGACGGGTCGGCTCGGTGGCGCGATCGCCTTCTTCACGCCGCTGGTGTGGCTCGGCTTCCCGCCGGCGGCGGTGTTCGGGCTGGTCGCGGCGGGCCTGTTCTGGCAGTTCTGGCTGCATGCCGACTGGCTGCCGCGCCTCGGGCCGCTCGAATGGGTGCTCAACACGCCCACGCACCACCGCGTGCACCACGCGAGCAATCCCGAGTACCTGGACTGCAACTACGGCAGCTCGCTGATCGTGTTCGACCGCCTGTTCGACACCTTCGTGGCGCTGCGCGACGACATCGAGATCCGCTACGGCCTCACGAGGCCCGTGCTGAGCCACAACCCGCTGCGCATCGCGTTCAACGAGTGGCTGGCGCTGGGCCGCGACGTGCGCGCCGCGCGCGGCGCGCGGGCCCGGCTGGGGGTGCTGTTCGGGCCGCCCTGAACAGGCCCTAGCCGGCCGCAGCGATGACGTAGGCGCCCAGCAGGCGGAACGCGTTGTCGATCTTCGCCTGCTCGTTGTAGTTCTCGCCCGTCATCACCGCCACGAGATCGAGTTGCGGGACGACGAAGATGAACTGGCCGCCCGCGCCGTTGGCGTAGAACATGTCCACCTGCGTCCCCTTCCACGGCTCCTTGGCGCGCCACCACAGGTAGCCGTAGTCGTCCGAGGGGGCGGCGCCGACGGCGCCGTGCGCGCTCGTCGCGGCGTCGATCCATGCGCCGGAGACCAGCTGCGCGCCGTTCCACCGGCCGCGTTGCAGCGCGAACTGGCCGAGGCGCGCCATGTCGCGCGGCCGCAGGTGCATGTGGCCGCCGGTGTCGGCGCGGCCGTTGTCGTAGGTGTTCCAGCGCGCGCTGGTGATCTGCAGCGGGCCGAACAGGTTGGCCTGCGCGAAGTCCTGCACCGTCTGGTGCGTGGCATTGGAGAGCACGTGCCCGAGCGCCACGGCGTTGCCGGTGCAGTAGCTCTCGACCGTGCCCGGCGTGGTGGCGGACGGCAGGTCCAGCCAGAACTGCACCCAGTCGGGCGCGCCGTACATGTGCTCCTCGTTGCCGGGCGACGAGCTGTCGAAGTCGTTGCAGGCCAGGCCGCTCTGCATGGTCAGCAGGTTCTCCAGCACCAGGCCGCGCGCGAGCACGGGGGCGCCGGGATAGTCGGCGGCCAGCCATTGCGACAGCGTGTCGTCCACGCCGCCGATGAAGTGCTGGTCGATCGCGATGCCCACCAGCAGCGACGTGATGCTCTTGGTGGCCGATCGGATGTCGTGCAGCGTGTCCCTGTCGTAGCCGTTCCAGTACTGCTCCATCACCGGCTGGCCGTGGCGCATCACGAGCAGCGCCGAGACGCCGCTGTCGGGGGTCACCGCGGCGGGCGCCTGCGCCAGGGTGGCGGCGTCCATGCCGACGCTGGCGGGCGCCACGAGCGTCCATTGGTCGGCGGGGTTCGGCGCCACCTGGATCGGCGGCCCCGGCTGGATCGCGCCGGTGCTCGCAGGGCCGCCGCTGGGGGCGTCGCCGCCGCCGCAGGCACCGAGGGCGGCCGCCAGGCCGGCGATGGACATCAGTTCCAGGACGCGTGCGAGAGGCTTCACCGAGGTTCGCCGGGGGCGCCGGCCAAGCGAGCAGGGGGCGATCATGGCATGGCCACCCTGCGCCCCGCTTGCGCTCGACAGGGGATGGCGTCCATTGAATGTCCGCATCGTCTCGATGAGCAAAGACTTTGCCCCCGGCAGGACAGGGCCGGGCCCCGTGCCTACAATTCGCGGATGCTCCAGCAACGCACGCTCAAGTCCATCACCCGCGCCGTCGGCGTGGGCCTGCACAGCGGCCAGAAGGTGGAGTTGACGCTGCGTCCGGCGCCCGTCGACACCGGCATCGTGTTCCGCCGCGTCGACCTGCCGCAGCCGGTCGACATCCCCGTCAACACCAGCTCGGTGTCCGACACCCGCATGGCCTCCACGATCTCGCCCGGCGGCGATCCCGGCGGGCCCAAGGTGCAGACCATCGAGCACCTGATGTCGGCCTGCGCCGGCCTGGGCGTCGACAACCTCGTCGTCGACATCACGGCCGACGAGGTGCCCATCCTCGACGGCTCGTCGGCCAGCTTCGTGTTCCTGCTGCAGAGCGCGGGCATCGAGCTGCAGGACGCGCCCAAGAAGTTCCTGAAGGTGCTCAAGCCGGTCGAGGTGCGCCGAGGCGAGGGCCCGTCGCTCGCGTGGGCGCGGCTCGAGCCGTACCACGGCTACAAGCTGACGTTCGAGATCGAGTTCAACCACCCGGCGGTCGACGCCACCGGCCAGCAGGTGAGCTTCGACATGGGCGGCGGCAAGTACAAGAGCGACATCGCGCGCGCCCGCACCTTCGGCTTCACGAAGGACCTCGACCTGATGCGCTCGCGCGGCCTGACGATGGGCGGCAGCATGGACAACGCGATCGTGGTCGACGAGTCGCGCGTGCTCAACGCCGACGGCCTCCGCTATGACGACGAGTTCGTCAAGCACAAGATCCTGGACGCCATCGGCGACCTGTTCGTCGTCGGCCACCCGCTGCTGGCCAGCTACACGGCCTACAAGAGCGGGCATGCGATGAACAACATGCTGCTGCGCGCGCTGCTGGACGACCCGTCGGCCTACGAGATGGTCACGTTCGAGGACGAGCGCAAGGCGCCCGCGGGCTTCGCGGAACTGGCCCCCGCCTGGTAAGTCCGGTCAGCGCGGCGACGGCCGCCGGTAACAAGCCGAGATGGCAGGCCGCTCGGCCGCGCGCCAAAATGGGCTTTTGCTCATCCGCCTGACGGCGTCCATGTCCTTGCGCTGCTTCATCGTCCGCCGCTGCCTGCACGCCAGCCTCGAGGCCGCCGGCCTGCGTGCCGTGAACCTTCCGCTGGTGGTGGACGCGCGCCGCCACGTGCATCCGCCGGTGCCCATCGACGCCGGCTACCTGGTGGTCGACCGGCGGGCGTTCGCGCGCATCACCTTCCCGCGCGCCAACGGCGACGCCGCCGCGCCTATGCAGACCGTGGGCTTCGCCTCGCTGTCGGGCGTGCTGCGGGCGATCTGCTCCGAGCGCATCGGCATCGCCGGGCGCGCCGCGATCCCCGGCCCGAAGCGGGCGCTGGAGCTGCGCCGCGAGGGCCGCTGGAGCGAGGTGCTGGAAGCCAGCGAACGCGTCGAGGCGCCGATGCGCCGGCGCCTGGACGCCTGGCTGCGCGGCTGGCGCTTCGCCGCCTGGCGCTTTGCGCTGCGCGCGTTCAAGCGGCTCTGAGGCCCCCCACGTCGGTCAGCGCCTGATTCCAGGATGCGCCTGGAGCCGCTCGATCGCTTCCCGGAGCAGATCGAGCAGCGGCGCCTCGATGCGCACCGCGATCATGTCGCCGCCGGCAAACCTCAGTTGCAAGCCGGGGACGCCGTCGTCGGCGACGAAGGGACGCAGCGAGACGAGGCGGCGCTGGTAGAGGAAGTCCCGCTCCGGTGGGGCAGCGCCGGGCGGACCGCGGTCGTCGTCGTTCATCGGGCGCTCCCGGCGGCGTTTCCGCGTCAATGCGCGGGGGCGGAAACGGCCGACGCGAAGCGGTAGGTGTGGTGGACCAGGCCGTCGCCGAACCTTCGCGTGTCGACCAGTTGCAGCGGCGTCTGGTCGAGGCTGTCGTCGAACAGGCGCTGGCCGCTGCCCACGACGAGCGGGAAGACGACCAGCCGCAGTTCGTCCGCGAGCTTCCGCGCGACCAGCATGCGCACGAGGCGGGCGCTGCCGTAGACCAGGATGTCCCCGTCCACCCTGCGCTTCAGCGCCGCGACCTCGTCCGCCACGTCGCGGCCGAGCACGGTGGTGTTGCCCCACGAGGGATCGACCAGCGTCGACGACGCGACGTACTTGGGCAACTCGTTCATCCGGTCCGCCCATTCGCGGCTGACGCGCTCGCCCATGGCCGGCGCGCGGGACGCGAACCATTCGAAGCTTCGCCTGCCCAGCAGCAGCGCCGCGGCGCCCAGGGCCTCCTGCGTCTCGCTTGCGACCCAGTCGGAGAAGTCCCGGGCGCCCGCGCCGTGGTGGAACCAGCCGCCGCGCGCGAAGCCTTCCTGGCCGTCCGGGTCCTGGACCACGCCGTCGAGGGTGGCGTTGGTGCTGATGACGATCTTTCCCATCTCGTGCTCCTTGGCAGTGTTGTCGGTGACCCTCCTGTAGACGCCGCCGCGGCGGAAAAGGGGGCGCGCGCGCCGACCGCCCCCTTTGCGACCTGGCCGACGTCCTTACACAATGGAACTGCAGGCAAGCTTTGAAACCGCGGGAGGGGCGTTGACGGGAACGGATCTGATGTCGAGGGCACGGGCCGGCGACGGCCAGGCCTTCCGGGCGCTGACCGAGCCGCATCGTCGCGAGCTCCACGTGCACTGCTACCGGATGCTCGGCTCGTTCCACGAGGCCGAGGACGTCCTGCAGGAGGCGCTGCTTGCCGCATGGCGAGGCCTCGACGGTTTCGACGGGCGCGCCTCGCTGCGCACCTGGCTCTACCGCATCGCGACCAACCGCTGCCTCGACGCGTTGCGCGCCGCCCGGCGCCGTCCGCCCAGGCAGTGGGACATCCCGGGGATCGAGCCGCCGGAGCCCACCGGCCTGGGCGAGATCCACTGGCTCGAGCCGTATCCCGATGCGCTGCTGGACGACGCGGGGAGCGCGTCGCCCGGCCCGGAGACGCGGCGCGAGCAGGCCGAGTCCCTGTCGCTGGCCTTCGTCACCGCCCTGCAGGCGCTGCCGCCGCGCCAGCTCGCCGTGCTCGTGCTGCGCGACGTGCTGGAATTCCATGCGGACGAAGTCGCCGCGATGCTGGACACGACGGCGCAGGAGGCGATCGTGGCGAGGTTCGTCAACGCCTACGAGTCCGCCGACATCGACGCGCTGGTGGCGCTGTTCACCGACGACGTCTTCCTGTCGATGCCCCCGATGCCGCTGGAATACCGGGGCCGGGACAGCGTGCGCGGCTTCTTCGCGTTCGCCTTCGGCATGGCAAGCGGATTCCGGCTGGTCCCGACGCGCGCCAACGGCCAGCCGGCCTTCGGGGTCTACCTGCACACGCCCGCCGGACTCCAGGGCGCCGGGTTCTTCGTCCTCAGCCTCGCCGGCGACGGCATCAGCGCGGTGACGCGCTTCGAGCCCACGGTGCTGCCGGCCTTCGACCTGCCGCCGTCGCTGGCCGGATCGCCCTGACCCGCGGCCCGTCAACCCGCGCTGCGGTCCGGTGCGGGGGCGTCGGCCAGGGACGCGGGCAGTCCGAACGCGTCGAACAGGCGCGTGACGTTGGCGCCGACGAACAGTGTGATCCGCGAGATGCCTTCGTCGTCGACGGACAGCACGTGCAGCGAATGCGCGGCCCAGGGCGCCGTCGGCTTGGCGCGGGAACGGAAGTACGCCGCGAACGCGGGCTGGCCGTTGGCCTCGATCGCCTTCATCCGGATGCCCGCGTAAAGCGGCCACGCCCAGGCAAAGAACGCCCGGATCGGTTCGCGCCCCGCGTACCACTGGGCCAGCGGCGGCATCGTGTAGGTCGCGTCGTGGCGCAGCAGCGCGGCCAGCCGGTCGGCATCGCGCGCTTCCCAGGCCTGGAGATAGCCGTGAAGAAGGCGCTGCTGCGCGGGGGTCGTCGCCGTCGCGGATCGCCCGGCCTCGCGATCCCTCGAGAGCTTGTCGCGGGCGCGCTGCAGCGCGCTGTTGATGGAGGCGACCGTCCCGCCCAGCAGGCCGGCCGTCTCCGCCACCGACCACCCGAGCACGTCGCACAGCAGCAGCGACGCGCGCTGGCGCGGGGCGAGCTGCTGGATGGCCGCCACGAAGGCCAGCCCGGTCGCCTGGCGCATGCGCAGGCGCGCCTCGGGAGTCGGACCGGGATCGGCGATGGCGTCGATCTCCGCCTGCGGGTAGGGCTCCAGCCAGGCCACGTCCGGCGCGGGCTGGCCGTCGGGCATGGCGGTCGTCGGCGGCGCGTGCTGGTCGGGCAGGATGCGGGCCTGGCTCTTGCGTCGGCTCAGCGCGTCGAGGCAGACGTTGGTCGCGATCTTGTAGAGCCACGCGCGGAAGCTGCCGTGGCCGTCGAACGTGGCATGGCTGCGCCACGCGCGCACGAAGGCCTCCTGCACAGCGTCCTCGGCCTCGTGCAGCGACCCCAGCATGCGGTAGCAGTGCACCTTGATCTCGCGGCGCGCCGTGCCGAGCAGCTGGTTGATGTCCGGCTCTCCGGCGGCATCGGATCGGGGGTGGATGTCCTCGGGGTCCATGGGCAAGCGTGCGTCAACGGCCGGCACCGAAGTCCGCGGCGTGGCGCCTGGCGAACTCGCCGAACGGCGTCGGGGAGATGTCGAACCGCTGGTGCGTCGACAGGTCGATGGTCGATTCCGCCCCGCGCTGCAGCCGCTCGTGGACCTGCTTGTCCAGCGCATCGGCCACCTCCGTCGGGACACCCGCCGCCACCAGCGCGCGCCAGCGCTCGAGCGGACTCACGGGAACATACCGGATCCGCCGCCCCGTTGCCGCGGACAGGTGCATCGCGATGTCGGCCATGCCCAGCAGCTCGGGGCCGGTCATCGGCAGCGCTTCGCCCTCGTGGCCGCCGTCGCGCAGCAGCCGGAACGCGACCTTGCCGACGTCGGCCAGGTCGACCGGACTCAACTTCACGTCGTCGAGCGCGAGGTAGAGCGAATCGTCGTTGACGACGCTCGGCGCCTCCTTGATGTATTCCTGCATGAAGCCGGTGGGCCGCAGGCTCGTCCACGCCATGCCGCTGGCGCGCAGGTGCTCCTCGACCTGCTTGTGCATGTTGCTGAACACGAACGTGGTCTCGCGGCCCGCGTTCAGGCCCGACAGCTTGATCAGGTGCCGGACGCCGGCCGACCGGCAGGCGTCGATGAAGCGGATCTGCGTGCGCGCCATGTCGAGCGCGGGCGACGAGACCATCAGCACGCGGGTCACGCCGCGCAGCGCGTGGACCAGCGACGACGGCACGGCCATGTCGCCGTCGACGACCTCGATCGTCGGGATGCCGCGGTACCAGTCGGCCTTGAGCCGATCCCGCACGAGCAGGCGCACGGGAACGCCGTGGTCGATGAATTCCTTGGCGATGCAGGAGCCGGTGCGCCCGGTCGCGCCTGTGAGCAGCAGCATGTTCGATTCTCCGAGATGGGCGGCACGGGGCCGCTGAGCCGGAGGCCGGATCGGCCCCATGCCACTGAGACCGGTCGGCGGCGCGGATCTCATCGGTCATCCAGGAAGAACGCTCTCGACCGATGACTTTCGGGCGCCGGCCCGGTCTTGTCAGGAAGTCCCCGACAACACGCCGGGGGCGGCAGACCCGTCCACGCAGGAATCCCCATGAAGCTCTACTACGCCCCGCAGAGCTGCGCCCTGGCGCCGCACATCGTCGCCGTCGAGGCCGGCCTCCCGATCACCGCGGTCCCGGTCGACATCCCGTCGCTCAGGACCGCCACGGGCCAGGACTACCTGGCGATCAACCCCAAGGGCTTCGTGCCCGCGCTGGAACTCGACGATGGCCAGATCCTCACGGAAAACGGCGCCGTCCTGCCCTACCTGGCCGACCTCGCGCCCGACGCCGGGCTGGCGCCGCCGAACGGCACGATGGCGCGCACTCGGCTGCACGAGGCGCTGCACTACCTGGGCACCGACATCCACCGCGGCTACAGCCCGCTGTTCCGCCGCGACACGCCGGCGCCGACGCGCGAGGAGCGGCAGGCCAGCCTGCGGCGGCACTACGCGGTGCTCGACGCCCAGTTGTCGCGCTCCGCGTTCCTGCTCGGCGACCGGTTCGGTGTCGCCGACGCCTATCTGTTCGCGTTGACGCGCTGGGCCGAGCTCATCCGCCTCGACCTGTCCGCGTTCGCTCACCTGCAGGCGTTCCAGCAGCGCATCGCCGCGCGGCCGGCGGTGATCGCCGCCATGCGCGCCCAGGGCCTGATCTACGAGTGACCACGCAACCAAGCTCGATGACGGAGGACCGCATGAATCAAGCACATGAATCGGCAGGCTCGGCGCAGGGCCGGGTGGCGATGGTCGTCGGCGCGAGCCGGGGGCTGGGCAAGGGCATCGCGCGGGCTTTCGCCGCGGCGGGTGCCCGCGTGGTGACGGTGTCGCGCAGCGCCGCGGGCGACGCGGGCGGAGGCGACGGCGTCGTCGCCGAGATCGCGGACGCGGCGGCCGAAACGACCGCCGCGACGCTGCTCGGACGGCACGACCCCGACATCCTCGTGCTGGTCGCCGGCGCGGTGCCACCCATCGGCACGCTCCTGGAGCAGACGTGGGACACGTTCTGCGCGAACTGGGACGCCGACGTGCGCATCGCCTTCCACTGGCTGCGGGCGGCGCTGCGCAAGCCGCTCCAGCCCGGGGCGCGCGTGGTGGTCGTGAGCAGCGGCGCGGCGATCGGTGGTTCGCCGCTCAGCGGTGGCTACGCCGGCGCCAAGGCCACGCAGCGCTTCATCGCGCAGTACGCGCAGGACGAGGCCCGGCGCGCCGGCCTGGACATCGTCGTCTCGGCCGTGCTGCCGCGCTTTGCGCCGGGCACCGGCGTGGGTGCGCCCGCGGTGCGCGCCTATGCCGAGCGCGCGGGCGTCGGCGTGCCCGAATACCTCGAGTCGTTCCAGCGTTCGTTCGGCCCGCTGGTCACGCCCGAGGGGGCAGGAGACGCCATCGTCGCGCTCGCGACCGGCCCGGCCGCGGGCGTCGCGCCGGCATACTTGCTGACGGGCGCCGGCCTGCAGAAGCTCGGCTAGAAGGCGCCGGAGACACCCATGGCTGCACATCGCGATTCCCCGCAGGACGATCGGGCGCCGGACGGCCGCCGCGACTTCGATTTCTTCATCGGCGACTGGACCGTCGCTGCCAGACGCCTGCGCCACGGACGCTGGGAGCCGGTGACGGGGACGACCCGCGTCGTCCGGATCCTGCAGGGCACGGGCAATGTCGACGACGACGTCTTCGAGCTGGCCGACGGCGAGGTCTACGTCGGCGGCATGCTCCGGCTGTTCGACGCCGACGCCAACGCCTGGATCACCTACGGCCTGGCGCGGGACGGTGGCGCCCCGCAGCCGCCGCTGTCCGGCCGATTCGACGGCGGACGCGGCGAGTTCCACGGCGAGGACGTCCGCGAGGGGCGCCCGATCCGGGTGCGCCATGTCTACAGCCACCGGGGCGGCATCCCGGCGACCTGTCGCTGGGAGCAGGCGTTCTGCGTGAACGGGAGCGACGAGTGGGAGACCAACTGGGTGATCGTCTTCACGCGGGCCGAGAGCCCGGTCGCGCCTGCCTGACACGGCCGCAAGCGAGGTCGGCAGGCGCGTCGTCTCTTCTCCTCCGACCGGCCGGCGCGGGATGCGCCCGGCGCGGTCGTCCAATCCCGACTGCGCGGCGGGATAACGTAAACTAGCTTATTATTTTCCCGCTCAGGATCCTGGCCGCCCGTGCGTGGCCGGGGCTTTCGTCCGGCGGGCGGCTCGAGGAGAGGGTGCCGACCGTGGGCGACGGGCTGGAAACTGCCGCTCGTCCGTCCAGGCCGGGCGCGCCTTCCTGTTCCCATTGCCGACTCCTTGCGCCGCGACTGGACTGCCGCGGCGCGCGGCATGCCCGGGTCCTGCGCGAAATCGAACACCCCCAGGCGGACTCCGCCGTCCATCCGCATCGAAGAGACAAACCGCATGCCGCACTTCCTGGCCGCCCGCGCCTCGCGCCTGACCCCTGGAACCGCTTCCGTCCTGGCCGCCCTGCTGGCGCTCGGGGCCTGCAGCGACAAGGCGCCGCCGTCCGGCCCGCCGCCCGCGCCCGAGGTGGGCGTCGTCACCGTCGCCCCCAGGACGCTGGACGTGCCCACCGAGCTGCCCGGCCGCGTCGAGGCGGCGCGCGTCGCGCAGGTGCGCGCCCGCGTGACCGGCATCGTGCAGAAGCGCCTGTTTGCCGAAGGCAGCGACGTCAAGGCCGGCGAGGTGCTGTTCCAGATCGACCCGGCGCCGTACCGCGCGGCGCTGGACAGCGCCAAGGCCGCGCTCGCCAAGGCCACGGCCAACGAGCAGCAGGCCAGCGGGCTGCTGAACCGCTACAAGCCGCTGCGCGAGGCCAACGCCATCAGCCAGCAGGACTTCGTCAACGCCACGTCCGCCGCGGCCCAGGCCGGCGCGGACATCGCGTCCGCCAAGGCCGCCGTGCAGACGGCGCAGCTCAATCTCGACTACGCCACCGTCACCGCGCCGATCAGCGGCCGCATCGGCCAGGCGCTGGTCACCGAGGGCGCGCTGGTCAGCGCCACCGAGGCCACGCAGCTCGCGCTGATCCAGCAGGTCGACGCGGTCTACGTCAACTTCTCGCAGCCGGTCAGCGACATCACCAAGCTGCGCAAGGCGTTCGCCAGCGGCAAGTCCAGGGCGCTGGGCGTGTCGATCCCGGTGCGCATCGTGCTGGACGACGGCAGCGTGCTGGCGCAGACCGGCAAGCTGCTGTTCTCCGACCTCACCGTCGACCAGACCTCGGGCCAGGTCAACGTGCGCGCCCGGGTGCCCAACCCGGACGGCGCGCTCATGCCCGGCATGTACGTGCGCGGCCGCATCGCGCAGGAGCAGGTCGACGCCGCCGTGCTGCTGCCGCAGCAGGCCGTGCAGCGCACCACGTCCAACGACACGGTGCTGGTGGTGGGCGCCGACGGCAAGCCCTCGGTGCGCCCCGTCAAGCTGGGCGGCAACGAGAACGGCAACTGGATCATCCTGGACGGCCTGAAGCCGGGCGAGCAGGTGATCGTCGACGGCTTCCAGAAAATCCGCCCGGGCGTCAACGTCAGGCCGGTGCCCTGGAACGCGAGCGCGCCCGCCACCGCGGCCTCCGCGCCGGCCTCCGCCGCCAGCCGCTGATCGGGCAGTCGCCATGGCCAAGTTCTTCATCGAACGTCCGATCTTCGCGATCGTCATCGCGCTGTTCGTGCTCGTGTTCGGCGCAGTCGCGATCACGCAGCTGCCGATCGCGCAGTACCCGCCGGTGGCCCCGCCCACCATCGTCCTGAACGCCACCTACCCGGGCGCGTCGGCCAAGACGATGGACGAGGCCGTCATCTCCGTCATCGAGCAGGAGCTCAACGGCTCGCCGGGCATGATCTACATGGAGTCGGTCAGCCAGTCCAACGGCACCGGCAGCATCACGGTCAGCTACGAGCCGGGCACGAGCCCCGACCTCGCGCAGGTGGACGTGCAGAACCGCCTGTCGCGCGCGGCGCCGCGCCTGCCGTCGGCGGTCACGCAGCAGGGTGTGCGCGTCGACAAGGCGCGCTCGAACTTCCTGCTGTTCACGATCCTGTCCTCCGACAACCCGGCCTACGACCCGGTGGCGCTCGGCGACTACGCGTCGCGCAACGTGCTGCCGGAGATCCAGCGTATCCCCGGCGTCGGCCAGGCGCAGCTGTTCGGCACCGAGCGCGCGATGCGCATCTGGGTCGACCCGGCCAAGCTGGTGGGCTACAAGCTGTCGATGACCGATGTCACCGCCGCGATCTCCGCGCAGAACGCGCAGGTGTCGGCGGGCGCGATCGGCGACATCCCCAACGTGCAGTCGCAGGGCATCACGGCCACGGTCGTCGTGCAGGGCCAGCTCACGAGCATCGAGCAGTTCGGCGCGATCGTGCTGCGCGCGAACCCCGACGGCTCGTCCGTGCGCCTGCGCGACGTCGCCCGCCTGGAGCTGGGCGCGCAGAACTACGCGACGTCGGCGCGCCTGAACGGCCAGCCGTCCACCGGCATCGGCGTGCAGCTGTCGCCCACCGGCAATGCGCTGGCCACGGCCGAGGCGATCAAGAAGCGCATGGCCGAACTGCAGCGCTACTTCCCCGAGGGCGTGAAGTACAGCATCCCGTACGACAGCTCGCGCTTCATCAAGATCTCGATCCGCCAGGTCGTCGAGACGCTGCTGGAGGCCGTCGCGCTGGTGTTCGTCGTGATGTTCGTGTTCCTGCAGGACTGGCGCTACACGCTGATCCCGACGATCGTCGTGCCGGTCGCGCTGCTGGGCACGTTCGGCGTGCTGCTGGCGCTCGGCTACTCGATCAACGTGCTCACGATGTTCGGCATGGTGCTGGTGATCGGCATCGTGGTCGACGACGCGATCGTCGTCGTCGAGAACGTCGAGCGCATCATGAGCAGCGAGGGCCTGCCGCCGCTGGAGGCCACGCGCAAGGCGATGGGGCAGATCCAGGGCGCGATCGTCGGCGTGACGGTGGTGCTGATCTCCGTGTTCGTGCCGCTGGCCTTCTTCGGCGGCGCGGTGGGCAACATCTACCGCCAGTTCTCCAGCGTGATGGTGGCCTCGATCGCGTTCTCGGCGTTCATGGCGCTGTCGCTCACGCCGGCGCTGTGCGGCATGATCCTGCGGCCGGTCGAGGCCGGCCACCACCACGTCAAGCGCGGGTTTTTCGGGCTGTTCAACCGCAACTTCGAGAAGGTGTCGCACGGCTACGAAGGCATGGTGCGCTCCGCGCTGGGCCGCGTCGGCCGGCGCTTCATGATCATGCTGTTCGCGGTGATCGTCGGCGGCGTGGTGCTGTTCTTCATCAAGCTGCCCGCGTCGTTCCTGCCGGGCGAGGACCAGGGCTACCTGATCGTCAACGTGCAGCTGCCGCCGGGCGCGACGCGCAACCGCACGCTGGAGGTGATCAAGCAGGTCGAGGGCTACATGCTCAAGCAGCCCGAGGTGCAGAGCATGGTGGGCGTGCTGGGCTTCAGCTTCTCGGGCTCCGGCCAGAACGCCGCGCTCGCGTTCGTGACGCTCAAGGAGTGGGACGAGCGCAAGGGCAAGGAGCACGCCGCCCAGGCGATCGCGGGCCGCGCGTTCGGCGCGCTCTCGCGCGTGCGCGACGCCTTCATCTTCCCGCTGAGCCCGCCGCCGATCCCCGAGCTGGGCACGGCGTCCGGCTTCAGCTTCCGCCTGCAGGATCGCGGCGGCCTGGGCCACGAGGCACTGCTGGGCGCGCGCAACCAGCTGCTGGGCATGGCGTCCAAGGATCCGCTGCTGGCGGGCATCCGACCCGACGGCCTGGAGGACGCGTCGCAGCTGGAGGTCACCGTCGACCGCGAGAAGGCCGCGAGCCAGGGCGTGGGCTTCGGCGCGATCAACGCGGCGATCTCCACCGGCTTCGGCTCGGCCTACGTCAACGACTTCCCCAACGCCGGCCGCCTGCAGCGCGTGGTGGTGCAGGCCGACCAGCAATCGCGCATGCAGCCCGACGACCTGCTCAAGCTCAACGCGATCAACGCGAGCGGGCAGCCGGTGCCGCTGTCGGCGTTCTCGAGCGTGCGCTGGGTCACCGGCCCGGTGCAGAGCATCCGCTACAACGGGTACCCCGCGATGCGCATCGCCGGCGACGCGTCGCCCGGCCACAGCACCGGCGAGGCGATGGCCGAGATGGAGAAGCTCGCCGCGCAGCTGCCCGCGGGCATCGGCTACGAGTGGACGGGCCAGTCGCGCGAGGAGAAGCTCTCCGGCTCGACGGCGCCGATCCTGCTCGGGTTCTCGATGCTGGCCGTGTTCCTGTGCCTGGCCGCGCTGTACGAGAGCTGGTCGATCCCGGTGTCGGTGCTGCTGGTGGTGCCCATCGGCGTGCTGGGCGCGCTGCTGGGCGCGTGGTCGCGCGGCTTCGCCAACGACGTCTATTTCAAGGTCGGCCTGATCACCATCATCGGCCTGTCGGCGAAGAACGCGGTGCTGATCATCGAGTTCGCCAAGGACCTGCAGGCGCAGGGCCGCAGCGTGGTCGAGGCCGCCCTCGAGGCGATCCGGCTGCGCTTCCGCCCGATCATCATGACGTCGCTGGCCTTCATGCTGGGCGTGCTGCCGCTGGCGATCTCGCGCGGCGCGGGCTCGGCCAGCCAGCAGGCGATCGGCACCGGCGTGATGGGCGGCATGGCCACGGCCACGCTGATCGGCGTGGTGTTCGTGCCGCTGTTCTTCGTGCTGGTGCGCTCGCTGTTCAAGGGCAGCAAGCGCCAGCACGACTTCGACCTCGCGCATTCCTCGCGCTCGTTCAGGGAGTGAGCGCGATGGCTGACAACCTCTTCCGGAAACCCCTCGTGACGAGACTTCCCCTCCGCGCCACCGCCGCCGCCGCGCTCGCGTGCGGCCTGGCCGCGTGCAACACGATGGCGCCGCGCTACGAGCGCCCCGCCGCGCCCGTGGCCGCCGCGTTCCCTGCCGCGGCCGCCTCCGGCGCCACCAGCGGCGTCGCGCCCGCGGCGCAGCCGTGGCAGGGCTTCTTCCAGGACGCGCGCCTGGACCAGCTGATCGCCGCCGCGCTCGCGAACAACCGCGACCTGCGCGTCTCGGTGCTCAACATCGAGGTGGCGCGCGCCCAGGTGGGCCTGTCGCGCGCCAACGAGTTCCCGACGATCGACCTGCAGGGCACGCGCACTCGTGAGACGGGCATCCAGACCGTCAACACCGTGGGCCTGGCCGTGGCCGGCTACGAGCTCGACCTGTGGGGCCGCGTGCGCTCGCTGACCGACGCGGCGCTCGCGCAGCTGGCGGCCGGCGAGGAGGCGCGCAAGACGGCGCAGATCTCGCTGATCGCGTCGGTGGCCAACGCCTACTACGCGATGGCCGGCGACCAGGCGCTGCTGGACGTCGCCGAGCAGACGCTCAAGACGCGCGGCGACACGCTCAAGCTGGTGCAACTGCGCTTCGACAACGGCGTGGCCTCCAGCATCGACCTGCAGACCAACAAGTCGCTGGTGGAGACGGCGCGCGTGGCCTACGTCTCGGCGCAGCGCCAGCGCGCGCTCGACCAGAACGCGCTCGAGCTGTTGATCGGCGGCCCGCTGCCGGCCAACCTGCCCGCGGCTCCGGCCTGGGACGACATGGCGCTGCCCGACGTGCCCGCCGGCCTGCCGTCCGAGGTGCTGCTGAACCGCCCCGACGTGCGCCAGGCCGAGCAGCAGCTGATCGCGGCCAATGCCAACATCGGCGCGGCGCGCGCGGCGTTCTTCCCGTCGATCACGCTGACCGGCAGCTACGGCACGGCCAGCAAGACGCTGGGCGGCCTGTTCGACCACCAGGCGTGGTCGTTCATCCCGCAGGTGACGCTGCCGATCTTCGACGCCGGCCGCACGCGCAACAACCTGCGCGCGAGCGAGGCCCAGCGCGACATCGCGACCGCGCAGTACGAGAAGGCGGTGCAGAGCGCGTTCCGCGACGTCGCCGACGCGCTGGCCGGCCGTGCCACGCTGGTCGACCAGCTTTCCGCGCAGCAGGCCCAGGCCGATGCCGAGGCCGAGCGCTTCAAGCTGTCGAACCTGCTGTTCACCAACGGCGTGGCCAGTTCACTCGACCAGCTCGACGCGCAGCGCTCGCTGTTCGCGTCGCGGCAGCTGCTGGTGCAGGCCAAGCTGGCGCTGCTGCAGAACCGCATCGCGGTCTATCGCGCGCTCGGCGGCGGCTGGACGGAGCCCGCGTCGCCGCGGTCCTGAGCGCGGCTCGGCGCGCAGCGTGCGCGTCAGCAGCTTGAGCCGGTCGCGCAGGTCGCCGCCTCTTCTCCATCCCGAGCTCGCAGGCGGCCACGAACCGGCTGCTCGCGGCCTCGGCCCTGGCCCGCAGCGCGCGGCCCTCGCGGGTCCGCTCGATGCCGAGGTTGCGCTCGTCGTCGGCCGCGCGCGAGCGCGTGACGAAGCCGGCTTCCTCCGACCGCTTGACCAGCGGGGTCACCGACCCCGAATCGAGCCCCAGGCGCCCGTTCCCGAAGTCGCTTGCGTTCGTTTCACGTGTCAGATATTATTTACACGTGAAATCGAAGACCACGATTCCTGACGGCGACAAGCTGCTGGCGATGCTGGCGGCGCTGTCCAGCCCGCACCGGCTGCGCATCGTCGCGGCGCTGCATTCGGGCGGCCGCAACTACGTCAGCCAGATGGCGCGCGACCTGGGCCTCAGCCGCCCGCTGCTGCACCTGCACCTGCAGAAGCTGGAGGAGGCCGGGCTGGTCACCAGCCGGATGGAGCTGTCGGCCGACGGCAAGGCGCTGAACTACTTCGAGGTCGCCGACTTCCTGCTCGAACTGTCCCCGGCCGCGATCGCGCAGGCGGCCGCGTCCCTGACGAATCCCACCGACTCCTAGAGGTATCCATGTCCGAAAGCGTCTATTTCCTCACCATCTGCCTGCCGCTGGCCACGATCCTGATCGTGTTCGGCATGCGCTACCGCGCGCTCGTGCTGCAGGCGCGGGCGCAGGCGGCCGGCAACGCGGCCAACGTGGCGGCGCTCGAGAAGATCGCCGACGCGCTCGCCGACGTCCAGGCCCGGCTCGCCGGCATCGAGAAGATCCTCAAGCAGGTCGAATGATGCACGCCGTGCATGAAGTCCCCACCTGGCGCCTGCACCTGCTGCGCGCGATGTACGCGCTGGTCATCGTCGGCCTCGCCTCGGTCGTCTGGCCGCAGTTCTTCGGGCGCACGCAGCCGTGGCCGCTGGCTGCGGGCGTCAAGTCCTGCATGATGGTGTCGTTCTCGCTGCTGGCCGTCCTCGGCCTGCGCTACCCGCTGCAGATGCTGCCGATCCTGCTGTGGGAGCTGCTGTGGAAGCTCGTGTGGTTCGGCGCCATCGCCGCGCCGCTGTGGCTGTCGGGGCACCTGGACGAAGGCACCGTGGCCACCGCGATCGAATGCTCGGTCGTCGTGCTGATCGCGATCGCGATGCCCTGGGGCTACGTGTTCGACCACTACATCCGCAAGCAGGGCGAGCGCTGGAGCGCTGCGGCATGAGCGAGCAACGCAGGCAGGCGCGCCTGGCCGGGCTGATGTACTTCCTGGTCGCGCTGATCGCGCCCTACGGCCTGATCGTGGTGCCGGCCAGGCTGCTGGTGTCGGGCGACGCGCAGGCCACCGCGCAGCGCATCGCCGCCAACCCGGGCGTGCTGCACCTGGGCATGGCCACGGAGGTCGTGCACCAGGCGATCGAGGTCTTCATGGTGCTGGTGCTGTACCAGCTGTTCAAGCCGGTGCACCGCATGCTCGCGCGCCAGATGCTCGTGCTCGGGCTGATCCCGATCCCGATGGTGTTCCTCAACGTGCTGGCCGAAGTGGCGGCCGGCACGTTCGCCGCAGGTCCGGCGTGGCTGCACGCATTCGACCGCGCGCAGCTCGACGCCCTCGCGTTGCTGGCGATGCAACTGCACGCGCACGGGCTGCAGCTGGCGGCGTTCTTCTGGGGGCTGTGGCTGCTGCCGCTGGGCCTGCTGTCGCTGCGCAGCGGCTTCATCCCCAAGGTGTTCGGCGGCTCGGTGATCGCCGCGGCCCTCGGCTACGTGATGGGCGCCACCACCGACCTGCTGCTGCCCGCGCTGCAGTCGACCCTCGCGACGCCCGCCTTCGTGCTGGAGCTCGGCGAGCCCTTGATGATCCTGTGGCTGCTGCTGGGCGGCGCCACGCGCGGATGCGCGCCCGCGCCCGCGACCGCAACGGCCTGAGCGGGCCGCCTGGACCGTGGGAGATCGAGCCGTCTTTCGCGCTTGATCTGTCGGCCAGACCGGCCGGGCGCGCGCAACGCGGCCGGCCCTCGACGGTGAGATTGACTCAGCCGATCGACAGCAGCGCCACGGTGCCGGCGATCATCGCGGCGCCCAGCACGACGGCGTAGAGCGCGCTCGCCAGCACGGCGCGTGCGATCGTCGGCAGCCAGCGGCCGCCGTAGGCCTCGTGCATGGCCCAGGTGCCGTACACGGGCACGGCCAGCTGCAGCAGGCTGCCGAGCGAGTCGGGCAGGATCCAGATCGCCAGGAACAGCAGGAACCAGAACGCGTGCAGGTGCAGGCTGAACACGACGTGCTCGCCGTAGGTCATGCGGCGATCGCGGTAGGTCAGCGCCATGATGGCAGCGAACACCGGCAGCAGCAGGAACACGAGGTAGGGCGCCCACGCGATCATGTGCGCCCGCGCGTGCTGCACCATCTCCTGCGGATGATCGCTGTAGCCCGCGGCGGAGTGGTTGATGAAGGACTCGACGAAGTTGCAGTCGCGCTGGCCGTTCGCGCCGCAGTCGACCGGGTGCATCACCTCGTACGCGCGATGCCGTGGCGCGACGGCCGAACCGGCCACGGAAGCCGCCAGCGCGGCGCTGGCCGCGGCAGCTTCCGACGCCCGCACCTCCGCCACCGTGCCGATGCGCTTGCCGGTGACGTCGACCAGCACCGGCTCGTTCAGCGCGGCCGTCGGCGTCAGCTTGACGACGAGGAAGAACAGGAAGCTGCAGCTCAGGTACAGCCGCAGCGGCAGCACGTACTTGCGGCGCCGGCCGTCGAGGTACTCGCGCGTCAGGCGGCCCGGCCGCGTGACCAGCAGCCGCAGCGTGCGCCACAGCGCGCCTTCCAGCGCGACGTAGTGCCCGACGAACTCGTGGACGAACTCGGTGAGCGTCGGCGGATGCAGCGTCGTCTCCTGCCCGCACTCGGGGCAGAACTTCAGCGGCGCCTGGGTGCCGCAGTTGCGGCAGGCGAGGTCGGTGCGGGCGGGGGCGTGCGACACGCGGGCGACTCTACCGCAGGCGCTTGGCGCTCACTCGGGCCACTGCGGCTCCTCGCCGCTGTCGTCGAAGCGCGGGAATATCGTCATGTTGACGACCTTGCCCTTGGCGGCCCAGAACATCAGCCCGTGCTGCTCGCTCTGCCAGCACTGGCCGGAGTCGGCGAAGTCGTCGGTCAGCGCCAGGTCGTGGATGTCGGCCTCCTTGGCGAGGCGCTGCAGGTCGGCCACCTCGGCGCCGATGATGGCCACGCCGTTGACGGTGGTCTTGGCCGACCACGCGGTGATCGACTCGAGCTTGGCGTCGGGTGCGGGATCGAACTCGAGCTCGATCTCTCCGCCGTCGTAGAACCAGGTCTCGACCGCGAAGCCGTCGTCGTCGGGCGTGGACTCGACCGAGTCGGGCTTGCCGGCGGCCGCGCGCGCGAGCTCGCGGGTCATGCCCAGCACGAAGGGGGCGATTCCGAAGTAGGGAGTTGCGTCGGCCATGGAGTCTCGTGGGGGAAGCGGTGGATTGCGGCGACCTGGGTCGATTGTCGTCTGCGCGCGGTCCGGTGGGTTGCCGCCGTCAGTATGTCCGACCGCCGCGGTACTGGGCGTGCTGGCGGCGCGCCAGCGTGGTGCCGGCGGCCAGCGCGGCCATCGTCGTGCCGGCGTGGGCGTGGGTGATCGCCAGGCCGAGCGCGTCGGCGGCGTCCTTGCCGGGCTGGCCGGGCAGGGCCAGCAGCCGGGCGACCATCTGCTGGATCTGCTCCTTCCTGGCCTGGCCGTGGCCGACCACGCCCTTCTTCATCTGCGTGGCGGTGTATTCGGACACCGGCAGCCCCGCCGACACCAGCGCCGCCATCGCCGCGCCGCGCGCCTGGCCCAGCAGCAACGTGCTCTGCGGGTTGACGTTGACGAACACGATCTCCATGGCGGCCTGCTCGGGCGCGTAGCGCTGCACGACTTCGCGCACGCCGTCGAAGATCACCTTGATGCGTTCGGGCAGCTCGCCCTTGGCCACCTTGGCGGTGCTGATCGTGCCGCTGGCCACGTAGTGCAGCTTCGCGCCCTCGGCATCGATCACGCCGAAGCCGGTGGTGTTCAGGCCGGGGTCGATGCCCAGGATGCGCGTCATGACTTCAGCTGGAAGTACCAGCGCACGGAATGGAAGAACACGGGCGCCGCGAAGCACAGCGGCGCGACGCGGTCGAGCAGCCCCACCGCACCGGTCACCTGGCCGGTGTTGCCCCAGTAGTTGACGCCCGCGTCGCGCTTGAGCGCCGTCATCACGAACTCGCCCAGCGTGCCGGCCGCGCCCGCGATCAGCGCCATCACCATCGCCTGCGGCAGCTTGAACGGCGTGATCCAGAACAGCAGGCCGCCGACGAACGCCGCGCCCAGGCAGGCGATCGCCCACGACTGCAGCCCGAAGGTGCGATCGATCTGGCGCGCCACCGGGCGGCGGCGCAACCTCGTGCTGATGAAGGTCTCGAGCAACTGCGCGGTGAGCGTCACCACCACCAGGAAGAAGACCAGGAACGGCCCGCGGTCGTGCGTGTTGGGGAAGTCCAGCAGCAGCAGCGCCGGCGCGTGCGACAGGCCGAACACGCACACCATCACGCCCCACTGGATCTTCGCGTTGCGCTCGAGAAAGCGCAGCGGGTCGCCGCCGAGCGCGCTCAGCACGGGGATCGCGAGGAACACGTAGACGGGGATGAACACGGTGAACAGGTCGAAGCTGCGGCTGCCCGCCAGCACGTACTGCACCGGCAGCACCACGAAGAACGCCAGCATCAGGCTGCGGTGGTCGGCGCGCCGCGTCTGCATCAGCGTGACGAACTCGCGCAGCGCGAGAAACGAGAACACCGCGAACAGGATCGTGGCGCCCGCCGCGCCCGACACCCAGGCGAGCCAGAACACCACCGCGCCGATCCACAGCGCGCGCAGGTCGGCGGCAAACTTCGTCAGGCCGTGGTCGTCCTGCGGCGACTTGTCGCGCATCGCGACGAACACCGCCACGGCCGACACCAGCAGCAGCCCGCCGAACAGGATCAGGAACAGCAGGCCGATCTGCTGCGTGGCGGTGAGCGATTGCAGGAACTTCATGCCGCGCCCCCCGGCTTCAGCGCGATGACGGCGTCGCGCGCCCGCGTGAGGAAGTCCGCCTTGGGTTCCTCGGGCTGCAGGTTGCACGGCGCGCCGAACGTCACGGTGCACAGGATCGGCACCGGCACCACTTCACCCTTGGGCATCACGCGCTGCACGTTGTCGATCCAGCAGGGGATCAGCTGCACGTGCGGGAACTGCTTGGCCAGCCGGAAGATGCCGCTCTTGAAGTCCTGCGGCATCCCCTTGTTGCTGCGCGTGCCTTCCGGAAAGATGACGAGCGAGTCGCCCTGCTCGAGCGCCGCCGCGAGCGGCTCCAGCGGATCGGGGCCGCCTTCCTTGCGCTCGCGGTCGACGTAGACGGCGCGGAACACCTCGCGCGTGAGCCAGTGCTTGAGCGGCGTCTTCGTCCAGTAGTCGGCGGCGGCGATGGGGCGGGTCTGGGCGCGCAGGTCGGCGGGCAGCGTGGCCCAGATCAGCACCCAGTCGAGATGGCTCTGGTGGTTGGCGAAGTAGATGCGCTGTTCCGCCTTCGGCGGGACGCCCTTCCAATGGCCTTGCGCGCCGGTGATCAGTCTCGCGACCGCCGCCAGCACGAAGCCCAATGCGTCGGCTTTGTTCATGGCGGGGAGTGTAGTGGGCCGGCGCGCGCCGCATCCGTCGTCACAATGCGGGCATGACTTCCGTCACGCGCATCCTGCCCTGGCTGGCCTACGCGGCGTTCTGGTCGGGCGTCGGCCTGTTCTTCTCGCTGGCGGAATGGCAACACTACGTGCGCTCGGGCGGGCGGCATTCGTGGGAGCCGTTCCTGTGGGAAATGACGGGCGCGTGGACGACGGCCCTGCTGGCCGTGGCCGTGTACCGCTGGAACGACTGGCTGCTCGCGCCCGGGCGCGGCCGCGCCGCGGCCGTCGCGGGCCATCTCGCCGGCTTCGTTCCCTACACGCTGGCGCACTCGGCGCTGATGTTCGGCTCGCGCTATGCCGTCTATGGCCTGGCCGGCATGCACTACGAGCCGGGCAGCCTGCAGTCGGTGCTCGGCTACGAGAGCGCGAAGGACGCGGTGTCGTACGTGCTGGTGCTCGGCCTGTCGCTGGGCTGGCGCGCCTTCCTGCGCGGGCAGCGCCAGGCCGCGGAGGTCGAGCGCCTGAACGCGCACCTGGCCGAGGCGCGGCTCGCGCGGCTGCAGGAGCAGGTGCAGCCGCACTTCCTGTTCAACACGCTGAACCTGATCTCGTCGGTGATGCACGAGGACGTCGAGCGCGCCGACCGCATCCTCGCCGAGCTGGCCGACCTGCTGCGCCAGTCGATGAGCGCCGCCACCGCTGCGGAGCACGCGCTGTCGCAGGAACTGCGCTGGGTCGAGCCCTTCCTGTCGATCATGCGCCAGCGCTTCGGCGAGCGGCTGCGCACGCGCATCGAGGTCAGCGACGCGGCCGCGCGCTGCATCGTGCCCACGCTGCTGCTGATGGCGCCGGTGGAGAACGCGGTCAAGCACGGCGTGGCGCGCAGCGCGGCCGGCGTGGACGTGCAGGTCAGCGCCGACGTCGTCGACGGCCGCCTGCGCATCGACATCGTCGACACCGGCGATGCCCCCGTCGCCGAGCACGCCGGCGGCACCGGCCTCGCGAACCTGCGCGCGCGACTCGCGGCACTGCACGGCGACGCGGCCGGCGTCGCGCTGGCGCGCGAGGGCGATCGCACGCGCGTGCGCGTCACGCTGCCCGCGCGCGCGGGGGGCGCGGCATGAACCTGCTGCTGGTCGACGACGAGGCGCCCGCGCTGGCCAAGCTGCGCCGCTTCCTGGCCGACGACCCGCAGGTGCGCATCGCCGGCGAGGCGGCGGACGGCGACGCCGCGCTGGCGTTCGCAGCGTCGCGGCCCGAGGCCGTCGACGCGGTGCTGTTGGACATCCAGATGCCCGGCCGCACCGGCCTGGAGGTGGCCGCCGCGCTGCCGCCGCACGTGCTGGTGGCCTTCGTCACGGCCTTCGACGAGCACGCCGTGCAGGCCTTCGAGCTGAACGCGGTCGACTACCTGCTCAAGCCGTTCACGCGCGAGCGCCTGGCCGCGTGCGTGACGCGCCTGCGCGAGCGCCTGGCCCCGCCCGATCGCGCGCAGCAGCGCCAGCGCCTGGCCACCGCGCTGCATGCGCTGCAACCCGTGGCCGACCACTGGCTGGTGGCCGACCGCGGCGAACTGCGCCGCGTGCCGCTGGCCCAGGTCGAGTGCGTCGCCGCGGCCGACAACTACATCGAGCTGCATTCGGCGTCGGCCACCTGGCTCGATCGCACGACGCTCGCCGCCTTCCTCGAGCATCCCGCTGCGCGCGGCTTCGTGCGCGTGCACCGCTCGTGCGCGGTGCAGCCGGCGCGCGTGGTGGCGCTGGAGCCGCTGGGCAGCGGCGACGCGCAGCTGCGTCTGGCCTCGGGGCGGGTGATCCGGTTGTCGCGGCGCTATCGCGAGGAGTGGATGAAGGCGCTGGGACGCTGACGGGGCGTCGTCCCGGGGGGATCCTGCGACGGCGCTTCGCTCCGCGCAGGATGACAGGACGGGAGCTCGTCGTCCTGACAGCATGGGAGCCTGTCGTGCCGTCGGCAAGGGAGCTTGTCATCCTGCGCGCAGTCGCAGGATCCACCCCTGTCGACCAAGCTGCCGCTGCCGTCGCCGATGCCGCTCGCCCCAGCCGAGATGCGACCCGCCCCAAAACGCTCGCGCGTGCATCGCGGCGCCGCGACGATCTGGTCTTCGTCACTCGACCGCCGCGCGCCATGGCCTCCAACGACCGCCGCATCGACCTCGACTGGGTCCGCATCCTCGCCTTCGGCGTGCTGATCTTCTTCCACGTGGGCATGTACTACGTCACGTGGGGCTGGCACGTGAAGTCGCCGTTCGCGTCGCACGCGATCGAGCCGCTGATGGTGCTCAGCTCGCCATGGCGGCTGAGCCTGCTGTTCTTCGTCTCCGGCTGCGCGACGGCCTTCCTGCATGCGAAGTCGGCGACCGGCTTCGTGCGCTCGCGCACGCAGCGCCTGCTGATCCCGCTCGCGCTGGGCCTGTGGGTGATCGTGCCGCCGCAGTCGTGGGCCGAGGTCACCGAGGCCGTCGGCTACCGCGACGGCTACCTGCACTTCATGGCGCTGTACGCCCAGGGGTATGACGGCTTCTGCCGCGACGGCTGCCTGCGCATCCCGACCTGGAACCACCTCTGGTTCGTGGCGTACCTGTGGTGCTACACGATGGTGGCGGCGCTCGCGTGGCGGCTCGTGCCGCAGGCGCGCATCGATCGCTGCAGCGCGGCGCTGGCGCGCGTGCTGCGCGGGCCCGGGCTGATCGCGCTGCCGGTGGCCTGGCTGGCGGCGATCCGGCTGCTGCTGGTCGCGCGCTTTCCCGACACGCACGCACTCGTCGACGACTGGTACCTGCATGCCGAGTACTTCAGCGTGTTCGCGCTGGGCATGCTGCTGGCGCGCGAGGCGGGCGTGTGGGAGGAGATCCGGCGCCAGCGCTGGATCGCGCTCGGGCTGGCGTTCGCGGGTTACGCGGCCGTGCAGGGCGGGTATGCGCACTGGGCGCTGATGCAGTCGGTCGACGGACTGCGCCAGCTGCATCGCGTCGCGTACGCGCTGGACCAATGGTGCGCGATCGTCGCCGCGCTCGGCTTCGCCCGCCAGTGGAACCCGGCCGACTCGCGCGCGCGGTGCTATCTCACGGAGGCGATCTTCCCGTTCTACATCGTCCACCAGACGGCCATCGTGCTGCTGGCGCACTTCATGAAGCCGCTGGGGCTGCGTCCGCTCGTCGAGGGGCCGCTGCTGGTCGCCGCGACGGCCGTGACCTGCGTGGCCAGCTTCGAGATCGTGCGGCGCGTGGGCTGGATGCGGCCGCTGTTCGGACTCGCGCCGAAGGCCGCCGTCAAGGTGCAGCCGCCTAGCGGCTACCCCGCGTTGCGCGCCGACCGGCCGGCCTCGTGAGCGCGCCGGTCGAGCACGCCCGCGGGCGTGACGCGCTCGCGCGCGAGGCGGGCGTACGCGCGTGCGCGGCGCGCGATGGCGGCGCAATCCCCTGGATCTTGTATACCCCATAGGGTTTGTCTCAGCAGACGACGACGGGCCTGCGTCGCGACCATCTGCGTCGTGTCGGACATCGTTCGCCGGCACGAGGACGGCCACCAGCCGTCAGCACCGGCGACCGGTCAAGGCACGTCAATCCGTCAAACCCACAAGGAGTACCTGATGAACACCGTCACCACCCGTGAAGATGCCGACACCCTGATCGCGCAATGGCGCCAGACGGCCGACGACGCGCACCCCGCCGGGCCCCTCTTCGCGGGCGGCGAGTTCGCCGAAGCCGACATCGTGGGCGACATCGTCCGCCTGACCGGCATGTGCGGCACCGACTGCTCGGGCTCGCACACCCGCTACTGCTGCTGACGTCGTGACGGCGCCCTCCCACGAGGACGCCCGCAACTTCGACGCTTCGCTGGGCTGCCTGTTCGCGTCCGCGCTGGACGGGTTGGCGGCCCAGCTCGCCGAGGTTCCGGGGCTTCCGGCCGCCGAGCGTGACCTGCTGGTCGAGGTCACGCGAGAGTCCCTGCTGTCCGTGCTGCACGGCCGCCTGGCGCGGACGCTGCTGCTCGAGCTGAACGCGGCGCGCGTGCGCGGCGAGCTCGCGGGCGACACCCCCGAGGCCCGCTGGGCCGCGTTCCTCGACCGCTCGTCGACGCCCGGCTTCTGGCAGTCGCTGGCGCCCGAGTACCCCGATCTCCTGCCCCGCGTGGACCGCATCGTCGGACTTCGCTGCGACAACACGTTCCGCTTCGCGGCGCGCTTCGCCGCGGACCGCGAGGCGCTGTCCGTCCTGACCGACGGCGCGCCGCTGGGCGCGCTGGGCGCCGTGTCGTTCGGCGCCGGCGACACGCATCGCGGCGGCCAGACCGTCGCGCTGCTGCAGTGCGACGGCGGCCGCGTCGTCTACAAGCCGCGCTCGATGGCGATCGACCACGCGCTGGCGAGTTTCGTCGACGAGCTCCTGCCCGGCTGGTCCGCGCCCGAGCGCATCCGCGTGCCCCAGGTGCTGCAGCGCGACGGCTACGGCTGGAGCGCGTTCGTCGCGCACGCCTACGCCGAGACGCCCGAGTCCCTGCGCGCGTTCTACCGCGGCATCGGCCATTGGCTCGCGGTGATACGCCTGCTCAACGGCAGCGACCTGCATGCCGAGAACCTGATCGCACATCGCGGCAGCCCGGTCATCATCGACTGCGAGACCCTGTTCACGCCGCGCCTGAAGGCGATCGCGACCGGCCTGGGCCAGGCCATGGATCGCGCGCTCGAGCTCTCGCAAGGCACGGTGCTGAGCTGCGGCCTGCTGCCCACGCGCGGCGTGGGACTGGGCTTCCGTGGCGTCGACAACTCCGGCCTCGGCGGCCTGCCGGGCCAGCAGCCCAAGGTGCGCTCGCTGGACATCGTGGGCGCCGGCTCCGACGCCGCGCGCATCGGCACGACCGAGGTGGAACAGACGCCCGCACAGAACCTGCCCAGTGAGAACCCGGCGCTGGCCGAGCACTGGCCCGAGGTGCTGGCGGGCTTCGACGAGCTCACCGCGCGCCTGCACGCCCTGGACGCCGAGGGCGCGCTCGCGCCGCGGCTCGAGCGCTTCAAGTCGTGCGAGATCCGCGTGGTGCTGCGCGCCACCGAGGTCTACGCCGAGATCGGCCGCATGCTGTGGCATCCGGTGTCGCTGCACGAGCCGGAGACGGCACGCGGCCGCGCGCACGAGCTGTTCAAGCGCCAGGCCGCGCGCCGACGCATCGCGCCGGCCGACGACGACGTGATCGCGGGAGAGATCGAGGACCTGCGCGAGGGCGACATCCCGTTCTTCTCGACGATCGCCGGCCACGGCGTGCTCGACGGCCCGCGCGGCACGCACTGGATGCGCGCGTTCGATCTCGTGGACATGTCGCTGGCCCAATGGCGCGCGGCCGACCTGCCGCTGGAGCGCCGCATCATCCGCGCGGCGCTCGTCAGCGCCTACGTGAGCGACGGCTGGCGGCCGCCGGAAGATCGCCGCAATCCGACCACGCTGCGGCTGGACGACCTCGACGGCCGGCGCCGCCGCCAGGCCGCCGCGATCATGCGCGAGCTCGTCGACAGCGCCGTGCGCGGCGACGATGGCACGGTGACCTGGATCGCGCCGATGCTAGGTCCGCAAGGCTGGACGGTGCAGCCGCTCGAGCAGGACCTGTACAACGGCGCATCGGGCATCGCGGTCCTCGTCGCGGCCTACGGGCGCGAGGTGCGCGCGGGCCGCGCGGACGTCGTCGACGGCGTCGACGAGTTGCTGCCGCGCCTGGTCACCACGCTCGCGCTGGCCGAGGAACAGCGCGCGATGCAGCGCCGCGAGCTCAAGCGCCCGCGGCCCACGCCGCCCGGCGGCTACGTCGGCCTGGGCTCGCAGATCTGGAGCTGGCTGCAGCTGCGCGAGTGGGGCATCGAGCCGGGCGCGGCCATCGAGCAGGCCTGCGCGATCGCCACCTACCTGCCCGACGCGGTGGCCAGCGACACCTCGCGCGACCTGCTGTTCGGCAGCCCGGGCGCGATCGTGCCGCTGCTGCGCCTGGCCAGGGCGACGGGCCAGCGGCGCTATCTCGACCAGGCGATCGAGGTCGGCGACCATGTGTGCGGCCAGGCGATCGTCGAGGACGGCCGCGCGCACTGGATCCACCACGACACGCCGAGCGGCCTTGGCGGCTACGTGCACGGCGCGACCGGCATCGGCTGGGCGCTGGAGCGACTGGCGCGCGCCAGTGGCCAGATGCGCTTTGCCGAGATGGCCGCCGCCGCGCGCCGCTTCGAGGACGCGTTGTGGGACGAGCCGCTCCGCAACTGGCGCGACCAGCGCATGATCGAGGGCCTCGCCTGCGCCGCGGCGTGGTGCCACGGCGCGGTGGGCATCGGCCTCGCGCGGGCCGACCTCGATCCGGCGCTGCGCGATCCCGACGCGCGCCGCGACGTGCAACGCGCCGCCGCCGCCGCGTGGGACGAGGGCACCGGCTGGAACCACAGCCTGTGCCACGGCGACCTGGGCGTGGCGGAGTTGATGGCCGCCGCGATCGACGCCGGCGTCGCGCCCGTGGACTGGACGCGCGACCGCCTGCTGGCCCACGTGCTGGGCAGCCTCGAGGAGTTCGGCGCGCAGAGCGGGGTCACGCGCGACACCTTCGCGCCGGGCCTGCTGCCGGGGCTGGGCGGCGTCGCGTACCAGCTGCTGCGCCTGCATCCCGAGAGCGAGCTGCCGTCCGTGCTGACGCTGACCGACGACGCCGGGAGATCCACCTGACCGACGCGCCCGCCTCGCCGGCGGCGCCGCCCGAGGACGCCGCCGCCACGCTGTCCGCCGCGTCGCTCGAGACGCCGTACTGGCGCCTCGAGGATCCGGAGGCGGGCCGTGCGTCGGCGTGGCTCGCGCTGCGCCGCGTCGCGCAGGCCGCGCGGCCGCTGGCGGGCGTGCTGCGCGAGGCCGCGCCGTGGCAGGCGCTCGCGGTGGTCGCGCTGCAGGTCGGTGCAGCGCTCGCCGGCACCGCGCTGCTGCTCGCGACGGCGCGCGTGCTGCAGGCGCTCGTCGGCGCGGGAACGACGCCGGATCGGCTGCGCGTCGCCGCGCCCGCGTTCGCGGTGTGCGCGATCGCCTGGGGATTGCGCCTCGCGTTCGACGCCTTCGCGACGCGCGCCCGCGCCCGCCTCGCGCCGCGCGTGCACCGCGTCGCGCAGGCGCGGCTCGTCGAGGCGAGCCTGCGCGTGGAGCTCGCGGCCTTCGACGACCCCGCGTTCTACGACCAGCTGCATCGCGCGAGGGACCGCGGCGTCGCGCACCTCGAGCGCGCCACCGAGAGCCTGGTCGACGCGCTCGGCGCCGTGCTCGGCGCGGCGGGCACGGCCGCGGCGCTGGCGCTCATCGACCCCGTGCTGCTGCCCGTGCTGCTGCTCGCGCTGCTGCCCGAGGCCTGGGGCGCGCTGGCGATCGCGCGGCTGCACGTGGCCAGCATGTCGGCGTCGGTCGCGCTGTACCGCCAGGTCGAGGTGATGACCGAGCTCGCCACCGACCGCGACGCGGCCGCCGAGATCCGCGGCTACCAGGCCGAGGACTACGTGCTGGCCGAGTACGCGCGCACCGCCGAGGCGATGCAGGCCCACCTGGAGGAACTGGGGCTGGCCGAGGCGCGCGTGAAGCTGCAGGCGCGCGCGCTGGCCGCGCTGAGCCAGGCCGCGACCTTCGCGCTGCTGGGCGGCCTGCTGTGGCTGGGCCGCCTGCCGCTGGCTGCGGCCGGTACCGCGGTCGTCGCGCTGCGCGGCGCGAGCCAGGCCATCGAGCGGCTGGTGCAGGTGGGCGGCGAGATGGTCGAGAAGGGCCTGTACATCGCGGACTGGCAGCACTTCCTCGCGCAGGCCGCCGAACGCCGCGTGACCGGCGGCGACGCGGCCGCGCCCGCCGCGCCCGCCCTCGTCGAACTCGATCGCGTGAGCTTCCACTACGCGGGCTCGCGCGCCGATCCCGCGCTGTGCGAGGTCTCGCTGACGCTGCGTGCCGGCGAGACCGTGGCGCTTGTCGGCGAGAACGGCTCGGGCAAGACGACGCTGGCCAAGCTGCTGGCGGGCCTGTATCGGCCCACGACCGGCACGATCTGCTGGGACGGTATCGACACGCGCAACTTGTCGCCCGCCTCGCTCGCGTCGCGCGTGGCGATGGTGCTGCAGCACCCGCTGCGCTGGCCGCGCAGCGCGCGCGCCAACGTGCGCCTGGGCCGCCACGACCGCGAGGACGCGAACGATGCCGCGCTGGCCGCCGCCGCGCGCGACGCGCGCGCGCACGAGGTCGTCGAGCGCCTGCCGCAGGGCTGGGACACGCTGCTGTCGCGCTATTTCCGCGGCGGCGTCGACCTGTCCGGCGGCCAGTGGCAACGCTTCGCCGTGGCGCGCGGCCTGTTCCGCGACGCGCCGCTGGTGATCTGGGACGAGCCCACCGCGCCGCTCGACGCGAAGGCCGAGCACGCGGTCTTCGAGTCCCTGCGCCGCCTGGCGCGCGGCCGCACGGTGGTGCTGATCACGCACCGGCTGGCCAGCGTGCGCGAGGTCGACCGCATCTGCTTCCTGGATCGCGGCCGCATCGTCGAACAGGGCCGCCACGCCGAGCTGCTGCGCGCCGGCGGCCGCTATGCCGAGCTGTATCGCCTGCAGGCGCGGCTGAACGGCGTGGACGTCGAGGCGGAGCTCGCGTCGCCGGCAGGCCGGGCGCTCGACGCCGTCGCCGGCTGAATGCGAGGGCCGGCGGCGAAGGCCGGGCGCGCATTCACGGCGTGAGCGGCACGCTGCGCAGCTCCGCATGCGACGCCGGCGCGCCGGCCTTGCGCTTGCCGGATTCCTCGAAGCGATCCCAGCCCACGTCGGCGATGAACCACAGGTCGTGGCCGACGGCGATCGCGTGCGTCGGCTCGCCGAGCCCCGGCGTGCCCGACTCCAGCACCTGCTGGCGCTGCAGGTCGTCTGAGAAGCGGATCACGCGCGCCGGCGACACCCCGTTCTGCACGGCCAGCAGCGAAGCGCCGTCGCGCACCAGACCGTCGATGCCCGCGGTGAACACGCCGGCGCCGTTGGCGGGCCAGCGCGCGGGGCTCGGGCCGGGTGCGGCCAGGTCAAGGAGGCCGATGCCGCGCGCGTAGTCGGGCACGAGCAGCGTGCGCCCGTTGGCCGACAGCGCGGGTTGCTGCGGCGAGGTGAAGTCGCCGGAGACGTCGAGGCGCTCGAAGGCGCGCGCGCCGGGGCGCAGGCGCAGCACCGCGCCGTGCAGGCTCTCGCTCACGAAGACCGTGCCGTCGTCCGCGACGAGCAGGTCGCCCAGCACGCCCTTGACCCGGGCGTCCACGCGCTGCAGCACGCGGCCGGTGCGGGGATCGAGGGCGAGCAGCGCGGTGCGCTCATCGGCCGGCGCGCCCTCGCCGCAGTGCTCGGCCTGGGCGACGGTGGCGATCGTGACCCAGAGGCGATGGCGCCTTCCGTCCAGCCCCAGCGCGAACGCCGACGCGGGCAGGCGGGCGAACGCGCGTGACGTGCGAGCGCCCGCGCCCGCGCGCGCGAGGCCGTCGACGACGCGGATCTCGCAGTGGCGCGCGTCGCTCACGAACAGGCGCCGCGTGGCCGCGTCCCAGGCGAGCGACTCGGGGATCCAGTCGGCGTCCGCGAAGCCCATCACGCGCCGCGGCGTGCCGATCGCGTTCCGGTTGTCGGCCAGGTGCGTGCGCAGCGACTCGAAGTCGGGGCGGCCGGCCAGCGCGGCGAAGTCGGCGTCGGCGGCGATGTCGTAGGCCAGGCCGGCGTCCTGCAGCCGCGTCAGCGCGGCGATCGCCTCGTCGGCATGGCCCAGCCGCGCCGCGCTGGCGCCGAGCTTGTAGACGATGGTCGGGCTGCCGGGCAGCGCCGGCGCGAGCTGCACGAGCGTGTCGTGCAGCCCCGCCGAGTCGCCCGCCTTGGCCTGCGTGGCGGCCTGGTGGTTGAGCGCGTGCCAGTCGACAGCGCCATCGTCGGCGGCGAACGCGGCGCCCAGCGCCAGGAACGCGATGCAGGCGGCGCGGCGAAGAAGCGACATGACGGGCCCCGTGGTCTGGACCTCCATGCTCGCGCGGCCGCCGCCTGCCGACAACCCGGAGCCGCCGCGAACGGCGGATTCGAGGGGCTCAGTGACGGAAGTGGCGCGTGCCCGTGAGCACCATCGCGATGCCGCGCTCGTCGGCGGCGCTGATCACTTCCTCGTCGCGCATCGAGCCGCCCGGCTGGATGACGCAGGTGGCGCCGGCGTCGCAGACCACGTCCAGGCCGTCGCGGAACGGGAAGAAGGCGTCGCTGGCGACGGCCGTGCCCTTGAGCGTCAGGCCGGCGTTCTCGGCCTTGATGCTGGCGATGCGCGCGGAGTCGATGCGGCTCATCTGGCCGGCGCCCACGCCCATCGTCATGCCGCCCGCGCAGAACACGATCGCGTTGCTCTTGACGAACTTGGCCACCTTCCACGCGAACATCAGGTCGACCATCTGCTCGGCCGTCGGCTTCACCTTGGTCACGACCTTCAGCTCGGAGGGCGCGACGTTGCGCGCGTCGGTGGACTGCAGCAGCACGCCGCCGCCCACGCGCTTGAAGTCCAGCGCGTTCATCGACCTGGCGCCTTCGGGCAACGGCACTTCGAGCACGCGCACGTTCTGCTTGGCGGCAAAGATGGTGCGCGCTTCCGGCGTCACCGACGGCGCGATCACCACCTCGACGAACTGGCGCACGACGGCCTCGGCGGCGGCGCCGTCCAGCGGTCGGTTGAAGGCGATGATGCCGCCGAAGGCCGAGGTCGGGTCGGTCTTGAAGGCCTTGGCGTAGGCCTCCGCGACGCTCGCGCCGATCGCCACGCCGCACGGGTTGGCGTGCTTGACGATCACGCAGGCCGGCACGTCGAAGGTCTTGACGCATTCCCACGCCGCGTCGGAGTCGGCTATGTTGTTGAACGACAGTTCCTTGCCCTGCAGCTGCGACCAGCTCGCGAGCGTGCCCGGCGCGGGCTGCGCGTCGCGGTAGAACGCGGCGCTCTGGTGCGGGTTCTCGCCGTAGCGCATGTCCTGCACCTTGGCCAGCTGCAGCGTGAACGTGGCGGGGTAGTCGCCGCGCGCCGGCACGGCCTCGCCGTGCAGCTCGGCGTCGTCGGCCAGCGCGGTGAGGTAGTTGGTGATCATGCCGTCGTAGGCGGCCGTGTGCGCGAACACCTTCTTGGCGAGCGCGAACTTGGTCTTCTTCTGCAGGCCCGCGCCCTTGAGCTCGGACAGCACCTGCGGGTAGTCGGTCGGGTCGATCACGACGGCGACGTCCTGCCAGTTCTTGGCCGCGGCGCGCAGCATCGCGGGGCCGCCGATGTCGATGTTCTCGATCGCGTCTTCCAGCGTGCAGTTCGGGTTGGCCGTGGCCTTGGCGAACGGGTACAGGTTGATGACAGCCAAGTCGATCGTGCCGATGCCGTGCTCCTTGAGCGCGGCCATGTGCTCGGGCACGTCGCGGCGCGCCAGCAGGCCGCCGTGCACGCGCGGGTGCAGCGTCTTCACGCGGCCGTCCAGCATCTCGGGAAAGCCGGTGATCTCCGACACCTCGGTCACGGGCAGGCCGCTCTCGGCCAGCAGCTTGGCCGTGCCGCCGGTGGACAGCAGCTTCACGCCGCTGTCGTGCAGGGCGCGGGCGAAGTCGACGATGCCGGTCTTGTCGGATACGGAGAGCAGGGCGGTGAGGGACATGGCGTGGTGCGGGTCAGGGATTGGAATGGCGGGGAACGGCGCGGGCGGCGGACGTCGCGGTGTCTTCAGTGGTCGACGAGCTTGTGCTCGAGCAGCTTGCGCCGCAAGGTGTTGCGGTTGATGCCCAGCCACTCGGCGGCCTTGCTCTGGTTGCCGTCGGCGTGGCGCAGCACGACGTCCAGCAGCGGCTTCTCGACGGTGTTCATGAACATGTCGTGCATCGAGTGCGGCTCGACGCCGTGCAGGTCCTTGAAATACTGTTCCAGCGTCTCGCGGACGCAGGCTTCGATCTGTTTCTTGCTCATGCTTGGTCTTGTCGTCTTCGTGGATCCGCCGAACCCTCGTCCGCGGATCCTCAAGCCTCTTGTCGAAGCAGGTCTTCGTTCGCCGCCGGCCACAGGGTATGGCGGTCGGCCAGCTGGTCGAAGTAGTCGATCACGCCGGCCATCTGCGTCTTGCAGTCGGCATGCGTGTTCATCACCGCGCGGAACTCCGGCCCTCCCGGCAACGCGTGGACGGCCCAGCCGATGTGCTTGCGGGCCGTCCGCACGCCCAGGTCCTCTCCGTAGAGGCCGTAGTGGTCGTGGAGATGTTCGGTGAGCCAGCGCGCGACGTCGCGCGTGGCCGGCGGGGCGAGCAGCTCGCCCGTCGAAAGGAAGTGGCCGACCTCGCGAAAGATCCACGGGCGGCCCTGCGCCGCGCGGCCGATCATCAGCGCGTCGGCGCCGGTGGCCTGCAGCACCTCGAGCGCCTTGTGCGGCGAGTCGATGTCGCCGTTGGCCACCACGGGGATGCGCAGCGCGGCCTTGACGGCGGCGATGGTGTCGTACTCGGCAAGGCCCTTGTAGCCCTGCTCGCGCGTGCGGCCGTGCACGGTGACCATCGCCACGCCGGCGCTTTCGGCGGCGCGCGCGATGCGCACGGCGTTGCGCTCGGCGTCGCACCAGCCGGTGCGCATCTTGAGCGTGACGGGCACGCTGGCCGGCGCACAGGCGGCCACGACGGCCTCGACGATCTCCAGCGCCAGCGGCTCGTCCTGCATCAGCGCCGAGCCGGCCCACTTGTTGCAGACCTTCTTGGCCGGGCAGCCCATGTTGATGTCGATGATCTGCGCGCCGCGATCGATGTTGTAGCGCGCGGCGTCGGCCATCATCTGCGCGTCGGTGCCGGCGATCTGCACCGAGATCGGCGCCGTCTCGCCGTCGTGGTTGGCGCGGCGCGAGGTCTTGAGCGTGTGCCACAGATCCTTGCGCGAGGTCACCATCTCGCTGACCGCGTAGCCCGCGCCCAGGCGCTTGCACAGCATGCGGAACGGCCGATCCGTCACCCCGGCCATGGGGGCGACGAACAGGGCATTCGGCAGCTCGATCGCGCCAATGTGCATGGGGTGGATCCGGGGGAGGAGGTGGGCAGCGACCTGCTGTCGAGCCGAGCGGGCGCCGGCGGAAGGTGCTGAAAAACGAGGCAGAAGTATAGCCGGACGGCGGCTGCCGTGCGCGTCGCGCCGGCGTCGCGGACGCGTGCGTTTCCGCACGATTGAAGCGACGCCACAGCCGCGCTGCCGCACAATCGCCCGCATGGATCACTGGTTCGCGGGCGTCATCGCCTGGCTGTCGCTGCCGCAGTACGGCCTGTTGACGCTGTTCGTCGTGTCGCTGGTGTCGGCCACGCTGCTGCCGCTCGGCTCGGAGCCGGCGCTGGCAGGGCTGGTGCTGATGAACCCGTCGCTGACCTGGTGGGCGATCGTCGTGGCCACGCTGGGCAACACCATCGGCGGCGCGATCAGCTGGGCCACCGGCTACGGCGTCGAGCGCGCCTACGAGGGCGTCGCGCACAGGAAGCCGCCCGGGCCGGCCAGCCGGCGGGCGCGGGCGCTGATCGACCGCTACGGCACCAAGGCCTGCCTGCTCAGCTGGCTGCCGGTGGTGGGCGACCCGCTGTGCGCCGTCGCCGGCTGGCTGCGGCTGCCGTTCTGGCCCTGCGTCGGCTACATGGCGATCGGCAAGTTCCTGCGCTATCTCGTCTACACCACGGCGCTGGTCTGGCTGTGGCCGCACCTGAAGCCCTGGCTGCTGCTGCACCGGTTCTGACCTGCCTTGCGCGCGCGTGGACGCGTCTGTCGAGGATTCCCCCGCCCCAATGGGGGATACCGGGCAAATGGGGAGCGGCGAGCATCCTGGGCACGACCAGAATGTGCAAACCGGCCATCGCCACGCGCACGAACCTCGGACTTTCAGGGAGCCACAATGACAACGACCGCCACGCCTTCGTACGACGCCCTCGCCGCCAACTGGCTGCGCCTGTATCGCCTGGGCCACCTGCAAAGCATGGCCAGCTGGGACCAGGCCGCCAACATGCCGCCCAAGGGCAACACGGCGCGCGGCCAGGCGCTGGCCGAGATCGCCAAGCTGACGCACGCGATGCGCACCGACGCGGCGCTCAAGGAGCACCTGGCCCGCGCGAAGGACGAGGCGCTCAGCGACTACCAGCGCGCCAACCTGCGCGAGATCGAGCGCGACTGGTTCCGCGCCAACGCGCTGCCGGCCGAACTGGTGGAGCGCCGCGCGCTGGCCACCTCGCGCTGCGAATACGCCTGGCGCGCGCAGCGCAAGGCCAATGACTGGGCCGGCTTTGCCGCCAACTTGAAGGGCGTGCTGGAGGTCGGCCGCGACGAGGCGCGCCACCTGGCCGACAAGAGCGGCCTGTCGCCCTACGACGCGATGATCGACCGCTACGAGCCCGGCATGCGCGGCGTGGAGATCGACCGCATCTTCGGCGAGGTGCGCAAGTGGCTGCCGGGCCTGATCGCGCAGATCACGCACAGGCAGGCGAGCGAGAAGACGCTGCACCCCACCGGCGCGTTCGACCGCGGCGCGCAGCGCGCGCTGTGCGAGCGCGTGATGCGCGAGCTGCAGTTCGACTTCGACGGCGGCCGGCTCGACGTCAGCTCGCACCCGTTCTCGGGCGGCGTGCCCGAGGACGTGCGCCTGACCACGCGCTTCCGCGACGACGAATTCCTGCAGAGCCTGATGGGCACCATCCACGAGACGGGCCACGGCCGCTACGAGCAGAACCTGCCGCGCGAGTGGCTGGGCCAGCCCGTGGCCGAGGCGCGCTCGATGGCCATCCACGAGAGCCAGAGCCTGGCCTTCGAGATGCAGGTCGGCTGCCACCCCGGCTTCGTCGCCCACATCGCGCCGCTGATCCGCGACGCCTTCGGCAGCCAGCCCGCGCTGGAGACGCCCAACCTGCAGCGCCTGCTCACGCGCGTGCAGCCGGGCTACATCCGCGTCGACGCGGACGAGGTCACCTACCCGGCGCACGTCATCATGCGCTTCGAGATCGAGCGCGGCCTGATCGAGGGCCGCTACGAGGTCGAGGACATCCCCGCGCTGTGGGACGAGCACATGATGGCGCTGCTGGGCGTCGACACGCGCGGCAACTACCGCGACGGCCCGATGCAGGACGTGCACTGGCCCGAGGGCCTGTTCGGCTACTTCGCGTGCTACTCGCTGGGCGCGATGTACGCCGCGCAATGGTTCGCCGCGATGCGCCGCGCGATGCCCGACCTGGACGCGCAGATCGGCGCCGGCAACCTGACGCCCGTGTTCGAGTGGCTGCGCGAGAACATCTGGCTGCAGGGCAGCCGCTGGACGACCGACGAGCTGAGCCTGCGCGCCTCGGGCGAGACGCTGAACCCGGCGCACTTCAAGGCGCACCTCGAGAAGCGCTACCTCGGCTAATGGCCGTGCACATCGAGCTGACGACGGCGGCGTCGTCGGAGGACGCGCGCGCCCTGAGCGACGGCATCGTCGACTTCAACCACCGCACCGTGCCCGACCTCGAGCCGATCTCGGCCGAGGTGCGTTTTTTCGTGCTCGTGCGCGACGACGCGGGCGAGCTGGTCGGCGGCCTGCGCGGCGCCTGCTGGTGGAACACGCTGCACGTCGAGCTGCTGTGGATGTCGGACGCCACGCGCGGTAGCGGCATCGGCCGCGACGTGCTCGCGCGCGCCGAGGCCTTCGCGCGCGAGCAGGGCTGCCAGCTCGCGCTGGTGCAGACCACCGACTGGCAGGCGCAGCCGTTCTACGAGAAGTGCGGCTACGCGTGCCTGGCCACGGTCGACGGCCTGCCGCGCGACCACGCCACGCATTTCCTGCACAAGCGGCTCGCGGGCTGATCGCGTTCGCGCGTCAGGGCGGCGCGCTCGCCCCGAACTGCAGCGCGATGAGCTGCGAGCCCAGGCCGCTGGCCACGAAGACGGCGCGTCGGTTCGACGCCAGCCGGTGCAGCCAGTCGAAGCTGCCGCCGTCCGCGAGCGGCGCCTGCGTGCCGTCGCGGGCCGTGACCCAGATCCGGTAGCGCAGTCCGCCGGAGTAGTACGGGTGGTCCAGCACCCCGAGATCCGCATCCAGCATCGAGGCGAGGCGTTCGCCGAGCGACCGGCGCGCCGGGGTCGCCAGGATCTCGACCCGGCGCCGGACGACGGCGCAGCCGAGCGCCGCGAGGCGATCGAGGCCGGCCAGGATCGTGTCGACGTGCAGGGCGACGGCCGCGATGGTGAAGGCATGATCCTGTCGCTCGATGCCGCCGCTGGCGAGCGCGAACAGGCGGAAGTGCTGCGCGTAGCCCGCAAGCTTCGGCGCGGGCTGCGCGCGCACGACGCGGTGGCTCGTGGCCAGGTGGTGGTCCATCGCCGGATCCGACCGCAGACGATGCGCGCATTCGAGCGCGAGCACGTTCGTCGGATCCGAGACGACCTCCGTGCCGCGCAGCGCCGAGAGCACGCGGTTCTGGTCGGTCGGCGCGACCACCGAGCACGCGCCCAACGGCGCGACGGGCGAGAGCTCGATCGCGTCGAAGCGCCCGGCGGCCGCCAGCAACTGCGCGTCGATGGCGAGCATCGCGCGGGCATCGACCTGCGCCGGCACGCAGAACGCATCGCGGCCGTATTGCGCCGTCAGCTCGCGCGCGCTGCGTGCCGCGGCGCGCGCCTGCATCACGTCGAGCAGCAGCGACTGCAGCTGCGACCCCGCGAGGCCGGACGCGAGCCGCTCGAACGTCGCGGCACCGACGGCGTCGATGATCCAGGGGCGGGCAGTCATCTGCCCGAATGTACAGGCCGGCGCGGCGCGTCGACGTCAGCGCAGCAGCTTGAACGCATGCATCCACGAGTTCTCGCGGAAGCCGGGGATGCACCACAGCATGGCCAGCGGCTCGATGGCGCGGGCGCCGGCGGCGCTGCCCATGTCGGCGACGTCCCAGCCCACCTGCGCGAGCAGCGCGGTGGCCGTGGCCTTCGCGGCGGCGTCGTTGCCGGCGATGAACATCGAAGGCTGGCCGCCGGCGAAGTCGGGGTCGATCATGCGGGCGGCGCCCACCGAGTTGAAGGCCTTGACGAAGCGCGCCTTCGGGTGCGCCTGCTGCAGTTGCTCCATCAGCGACTCGTTCGGGCCGGTGAAGTAGGGCAGCACGCCGTCGACGGGGGCGGCGTCCGCGATCGGGTTGGTGGCGTCGAGCACGGCCTTGCCGTCCAGGCCGGCGCCGGCGTCGCGCGCGGCCTGCAGCGCGGCGCTGCCCTTGACCGCGAGCACCGCGACATCGCCGAAGGCCGCGGCCTCCGCGCTGCCGGCCACGCGCACGCCGGGGTGCCGGGCGGCGAAGTCCGCCAGCTTGGCCGGGTCGCGCGTGCCCAGCGTGACCTGGTGGCCGTGCTTGACGAAGCCCGCCGCGAGCGTCTGGGCGACGACGCCCGATCCGATGATGCCGATCTTCATGTCCTTGCTCCTGGTTGGCGCCCGGAACGGCCCGGGCATGGAGCGAACTCTAGGCAGGACGGCCATATCTGGAAAGTCATCGCAAGTTGATGCCGTAGTGACTTTCGGTTGAGAATCTCGCACATGAAGCAACTGCAGGGCTTGCTGGCCCTCATCGAGATCTCGGCCGCCGGCAGCTTCGCCGGGGCGGCGCGGCGGCTGGGCGTCACGCCCGCGGCCGTCAGCAAGAGCCTGGCGCGGCTGGAGGAGCAACTGGGCGTGCGCCTGGTCCGGCGCAGCACGCGCACGGCGCGCGTCACCGACGAGGGCGCGCGCTTCATCGCCAAGGCGCGCGACGCGCTGCGGCTGCTCGACGAAGCCGTCACCGAGGTCTCGCAGGCCGCCGAGGAGCCTGCCGGCGTGGTGCGGATCTCGATGGGCGTGGCGTTCGGCCGCATGTGGGTGCTGCCCGCGCTGCCGGCGCTGGCCGAGCGCTACCCGCAGCTGCGCATCGAGGTCGAGCTGGACAACGCGCCGGTCGACCTCGTGGCGAGCGGCATCGACATCGCGATCCGCGGCGGCTCCGTGCCCGACGCCGGCTACGTCGCGCGGCGCGTGTGCAGGCTGCCGCTGGTGCTGGCCGCGAGCCCCGGCTACCTCGCGCGCGCCGGCGTGCCGCTCGCGCACGGCGACCTCGAGCACCACCGCTGCATCCAGCTGCGCTTTGCCGACGGCACCGTCGCGCCGTGGATGTTTCGCGCGAACGGCCGCCGCGTGGCCGTCTCGCCGCACGCCGCGCTGGTGGGCACCGACAGCGACGCCGTCGTCGAGCTCGCGCTGGCCGGCGGCGGCATCGCGCAGTGCGCGCTGTACCAGGCGCTGCCGTACCTGCAGGCGGGCCGGCTCAAGGCCGTGCTGGCCGACACGCACGACGCCGGCTCGCGCGAGTTCGTGCTGACCTACCCGCACCGGCAGTTCCTGGCGCCGCGGGTGCGCGTCGTGGTGGACGCGCTGCTCGCGCACTTGCGCGACACCCCGGCGCTGCACGTGATGCCCGCCGACCTGCCGGCGGCGCTGCGGGCCGCGCCGCCCGAGCGGCGGTCGCGCCGCTCGGCCTGATGCGAGGCGACTCGGCCGGCTCTGGCGCGACTTGGCGGCTTGCGCGCAGTCGCGCGACCCCGGCGTGACGTCCTGCGCAGCCGCGCCCGGCGGCGCCTGGAAACAACTGTTGCGAACCCGCCGAGCCTGATACGCGCTGCGACGCCGAAAACGGGCCGCTTGCTGGATAGCATGCGGGCCGCGCGAGGCGGCGAGCGATCCCGGTCGCCTCGATGCGCAATCGCGAGACAGGAAACGTCGCCATGAGCACCACCAATCTCTACCGCGGGCTGTTCGAGCTCCTCACCCTGCCGCACGGCGACGCCGTGTCCGAGATGCTGCTGACCAGCGGACGCATCGCGCGTCGCGAGCTGCTGGTGATCGCGCGCCAGGAAAGCTGCCTGCCCGAGCTTTACGCGCGCTGGGCCGCGGAGAGCCTGCTGTCGCCGGCCGAGAGCGCGGAGCACGAGCAGTTCGTGCGCCGGCGCGCGTCGGTCGCCGAGCTGCTGCGCGCGCTGCCGGCCGGCACGCTGCTGGCGGGCGCCGAGGCGCTGCGATCGGCGGCGGCGGCGGTCGAGGTGCTGCTGCCCGACTTCGCGGCCATCGGTCCGCTGCACGAGGCCGTGCAGGGCCTGGGCTATCGGCTGCGCGACGCCGGCGAGTGGCTGGTGCCGCTGCGCGGGCCGATGCACCGCGGCCTGGCCAGCTTCCGCTACACCGCGGCGCTGCCGGGCGCCATCGCCATCGATGTGCAGGTGGGCGGTGTGCCGATGGCCGCGCGCCGCAATCTCGCGTTCGCCGACCTGTCCGCGCGTCCGACGCGCCTGGAGGGCCTGCCGTGCGTGACGCTTGCGCCGGCCGCGCAGATGCTGCATCGCATCGCCGCGTTCGGCGCGCGCGAGACGCCCGTCACGGTGCGCGAGATCGCCGACCTGCACCTGCTGCTCAAGGACGCCGCGCAACGCGTCGACCCCGCGTGGCTGCAGGGCAAGGTCGAACAGCTCGACGCGTGGGCGGGCCTGCGCCAGCTGCGCGAGGCGATCGTGGCCAAGCGCCTGGGCGCGCTGCTGTCCTGGGGCGAGTTCGGCCGCCTGGTCGAATCCAGCGCGACGCGCGGCGAGGTCGCACCGAAGCAGCGCCCGCGCGAGCCGCGCGTGGCGGCGATCGTCAGGAACGCGTTCTCGCTGGTCGAAGGGCCGCGCCAGGACGACGTCACCGCCAAGCTGGCGCGCGCGCCCTGGCTCGTCTCGCGCGTGCTGGCCGCCGGGCATCGCGTGCGCGGCGTGCCGGTGTCGAGCAAGGTGTTCGATGCGCCTCGCTTCGTGCGCATCGACGGCGCGCTCTATCTGGCGACCGGCGCCGGGCTGATCCTGCTGTCGCTGGTCGACCTCGGCGAGGTCGCGCGCGGCGGACTCGGCGAGCGCGTGCGCACCGGCAGCCGGCCCGTGGTGCTGGCGCGCTGGTCGGCCGCGCCGAGCGCGCGCCGCAGCAGCGCGCGGGCGTCCTGAACGCGAGCCCGCGCCCCGTCAGGCGTGCGCCAGCGACGACTCGAGCTCGTCCAGCACGCCGCCCAGCCGGCGCAGCGCGCCGCCCAGGCGATCGGGGGCCACGTCGTGCCATGCGGGTGCCAGGCGCGGCGCGTAGGTGACGAGGCGGCGCGACGGGTCGTCCAGCACCGCGTCGTCGATGCCGATGGCGTGCGGTTCGAACATCGCGTGCAGCGCGCGGCGGCGCGTGCGCAGCGTCTTGCGCGTCGACTGGTACGCGTGCTCGGCCAGCTGGCGGCGCGCCGAGTAGCTGAAGGTGTTCGCGCCGAACATCTCCGGGTCGCGGTGGTCGGGCTCGAACAGGGCGATGTCCACGTGCGGGTGGCTCAGGCCATAGCCCTTCATGCCCAGCTCCAGGCGCGAGTGGATCAGCGAGCGGAAGCTCTGGCTGGCCACCAGCGGCAGGCCGCCTTCGACCAGGCGCGGGATCGGGTCGGTGCCCAGGCGCACGCTGTGCGTGGGCGCGTACGTGGCGTCGAAGGGCACCAGCGGGTTCAGGCACAGCAGCAGGCCGATCTCCTCGTCCAGCAGGGCGCGCGCATGCAGCGTCTTCTTCAGCGCGCCGTCGACGTAGTGGCGATCGCCGATGCGCACCGGCGGATACAGCCCCGGCAGCGCGGCGCTGGCGGTGACGGCGCGCGAGATGGGCACGTCGTCCCAGCCCGGCATGCCGAACGGGGCGACGGCGCCGGTGTCCAGGTCGGTGGCCACCAGCACGAGGCGGCGCGGGAGTTCGCGGAAATCGTCGGTGCGGCCGGGCGCGGAGAACACCTGGCGCAGGTGCGCCTCGATCGGCGCGTTGCTGAACACGCCGGTGGGCAGCACGCGGCCCAGTCGTTCGACCACCTCGACGCCCGAGGCCTGGCCCAGGGCGAAGCGCAGCGCCGACTGTGCCACCAGCCCGGGCAGCCGCTTCAGCCGCCCGGCGTACTCGCCCCACGCGGGGTGCACGAAGATCGACGGGTGGATCAGGTCGTCGTCGCCGCCCTCGTTCTCGATGAAGGCGGTGCACATCTGGCGCGGCGTCATGCCGTTGGCCAGTCCCGAGGCGATGAAGCCGCCGGCCGAGATGCCCACGTAGCCGTCCATGCGCGTGAAGTCGACGCCGACGAGTGCCTCCTCCAGCGCGCACAGCGCGCCGATCTCCCAGATCGCGCCCAGCGGGCCGCCGCCGGCCAGCGCCAGGCCGACGGCGCGTGCCCCGTGGCGTCGTGTGCGTGCGGGCGCGTGCGCCGGGGCGCGCGAGGGCGCTCGGGCGCGTGACGCGCGCGGGCGCGGGGACGTGTCGGGCGAAGGGCTCATGGTGTCGGGCATCGCAGGAGTGTCGATGGTGGATCGGCACGCCGCGGGCCCGTTCCCTGGGGGCAGCTCTCTACCCCAGGCCGGAAATGACGAAGGCGCCAGCGGAGGGGGCTGGCGCCTTCGGGATGACGCGGTGCCGCGGCGAACCGCCGCGAGCGGGGACCGGCGATCAGGCCGTCGTGGCGGCGGCCGGGGCGGCCTTCTTCGCCGGCGCGCGCTTGGCGGCGGCCTTCTTGGCGGGCGCCTTGGCGGCGGCCTTCTTCGCCGGGGCCTTGGCGGCGGCGGTCCGGGTGGCGGCCGGTGCCTTGCCCGACTTCGACAGCTTGGCCACGGCAGCGCTCAGTTCCTCGACGCGGCGCGTCAGTTCGGCCACGTCCTTGGCGGTGGGCACGCCCAGCTTGCCCAGCGCCTTGGCGGTGCGCTCCTCGAAGATGTTCTCGAGCTTGTCCCACGACGCGCCGGCCTTGCTGGTGACTTCCGAGGCCATCGAGCTCATCTTGCCGGTGACGTCGCCCAGCTTCTCCTCGGCGACGGCCTGGGTCTTGCGCTGCAGGCTCACGCCTTCCTTGACCAGCGCCTCGAACACCTTGCCGCCTTCGGCCTGCGCCTTGGCGAAGGCACCCATGCCGGCCAGCCAGATCTGCTGCGCGGAGTCCTTGACGGAGCTGGCGAGCTGGCTGTCGAGCAGGCCGGCGGGGGAGGCGGCCTTCTTGGCGGCGATCTTGGAGAGCTTCTTGACCATGTCGTGATCCTTTGTTGCTTGAATGGGGTTCGGGCGACTGACCACCACTCGTGGTCGAGGTTGAAATATAGGCGCCGCGCCTGGAGCGCGAAACCTAATTGCGTAGGGCGGCCGCTCTATCCCCGTCAAGCCCTCCCGCGGGCGGGGCGTTGCATCGGACAAACACGTGTGCGCCCGCGCTCGGCCATGTCTCACAATCAGCCGCGAAACGACCGTTCCATCAGAGGAGACACCGTATGCAGTATTTCGTGACCGGGGCCACCGGCTTCATCGGCAAGCGACTCGTCAAGGCCCTGCTGGCGCGGCGCGGCGCGACGGTGTACTTCCTGCTGCGGCCCGGTTCCGAGGGCAAGGTGCCTGCGCTGCTCGAATACTGGGGTGCCGCCAAGGGCCGCGCTGTCCCCGTCACCGGCGACCTCACCGGCAAGAAGCTGGGCGTGGCGGCCGACCAGGTCAAGGCGCTCAAGGGCCAGATCGACCACCTTTACCACCTGGCCGCGGTCTACGACCTCGACGCCGACGAGGCGTCGCAGGTCACCGTCAACGTCGAGGGCACGCGCAACGCCGTCGAATTCGCCAAGGCGATCGACGCCAGGCGCTTCCACCATGTCTCGTCGATCGCGGCCGCCGGCCTGTACGAGGGCGTGTTCCGCGAGGACATGTTCGACGAGGCCGAGAACCTCGACCACCCGTACTTCGCCACCAAGCACGAGTCCGAGAAGATCGTGCGCACCGAGTGCAAGGTGCCGTGGACGGTGTACCGCCCCGCGATGGTGGTGGGCGACTCGCACACCGGCGAGATGGACAAGATCGACGGCCCGTACTACTTCTTCAAGCTGATCCAGCGCATGCGCCAGATCCTGCCGCCGTGGATGCCGTCCATCGGCCTCGAAGGCGGGCGCGTGAACATCGTGCCGGTCGACTACGTCGTCTCCGCGCTCGACCACATCAGCCACACGGCGCTCGAAGGCAGCGGCCAGTGCTACCACCTGGTCGACCCGGAAGGCCTGCGCGTGGGCGACGTGCTGGCGATCTTCTCCAAGGCCGCGCACGCGCCGAAGATGAACGTGTTCGTCAACGCCGCGCTGCTGGGCTTCATCCCGCGCGGCGTCAAGAAGAGCCTGATGGCGCTCGCGCCGGTGCGCCGCGTGCGCAACGCGGTGATGAAGGACCTCGGCCTGCCCGAGGAGATCCTGACCTTCGTCAACTACCCCACGCGCTTCGACGACCGCGACACGCAGAAGGCGCTCAAGGGCTCGGGCATCGCCTGCCCGCCGCTCAAGGACTACGCCTGGCGCCTGTGGGACTACTGGGAGCGCCACCTCGACCCGGCGCTCAAGATCGACCACAGCCTCAAGGGCACGGTGGCGGGCAAGGTGGTGCTGGTCACCGGCGGCTCGTCGGGCATCGGCCTGGCCGCGGCCTGCAAGTTCGCCGAGGCCGGCGCCGTCACGGTGATCTGCGCCCGCGACGAGGACAAGCTCGCCGAGGCGAAGAAGGAGATCCTCGAGTTCGCGCGGAACGGCGGCCGTGCCGACGCGCAGGTGCACACCTACGCGGTCGACATCTCCGACGAGGCGACCACGCAGGCCTTCGTCGGTTGGCTCAACGAGACGCTCGGCGGCGTCGACTTCCTGATCAACAACGCCGGCCGCTCGATCCGCCGCGCGATCGAGGCCAGCTACGACCGCTTCCACGACTTCGAGCGCACGATGCAGCTGAACTACTTCGGCTGCATCCGCGTGACGATGGGCCTGCTGCCCGGCATGGTGGCCAAGAAGAAGGGCCACGTCGTCAACATCAGCTCGATCGGCGTGCTCACCAACGCGCCGCGCTTCTCGGCCTACGTGGCCAGCAAGGCGGCGCTGGATGCATGGACGCGCTGCGCGGCCAGCGAGTACGCCGACGTGGGCGTCACGTTCACCACGATCAACATGCCGCTGGTGCGCACGCCGATGATCGCGCCCACCAAGATCTACAACAACGTGCCCACGCTGTCGCCGGAAGAGGCCGCCGACATGATCGCGTCGGCCTGCGTCGAGAAGCCGGTGCGAATCGCCACGCGCCTGGGCGTGTTCGGCGAGGTGCTGCACGCGTTCGTGCCGCGCGTGGCGCAGATCGTCAGCAACACCACCTTCCGCATGTTCCCCGACTCGGCCGCCGCCGCGGGCGACAAGAGCGGCAAGCCCAAGCTGTCGGCCGAGGCCGTGGCGATGCAGCAGATGATGCGCGGCATCCACTTCTGACGCAGCGACCCGGGGGGTGTCGCGCATCGACGGCGCGTCAGCCCCGCGTGCCGTCATCCTGCGCGAAGTCGCAGGATCCAGGTACGGCGAAGCGCTTCACGGGAGTGGATCTGCGACTGCGCTTCGCTCCGCGCAGAATGACGGCGTGATCGGTGGCTGGCCCCGAGCTCAGCGGCGGATGAAGAACTTGTGCCACCAGGCGATCTCCAGCAGCACCACGAAGACCGCGGCCACGACGAGCGGCACGATCGAGTCGTCCTCGGCCGCCCAGCTCGCGCCGACGAGCACCGACAGCGTGGCCGCCAGATGCACCAGCATCGAGATCAGCGGGTTGTCGAACGGATCGGGCTTGCGGCGGGGAGCGTGACGCATGCGATTCGCCTGGAGTCGCCGCGATCCTAGCGCGACGGCGCCGCCGTGGCGACCGCGCGATGAAAAACGCCGCGTCCGGGGCGGGCCGGCGCGGCGTTTCTCGTTGGTGCACCAGCCTTCGCAGGGAGCGAAGGCCTCAGCCTCACTTCTGGGCGTCGATCTTGGTGATCGTGTAGACCGAGTTGACGCGGTCCAGCTGGAACTGGACGTGGTCGCCGACCTGCACCTTGTCGAGCATGGACGGATCGGCGACCTTGTACGCGCCGGTCATGCCGGGCATGTCGTAGGCCTTGATCTCGGCGTGCTTCAGCGTGATGCGGCCGGCCGGCTTGTCGATCTTCATCACTTCGCCGGCAACCAGGGCCTGGGCGCAAGCGACGGCCGAGACGGCCAGGAGGGCGACGGTGGCGAGGAGGCGTTTCATGGTTGCATTGTCCTTCGTATTGCCATAACGCGCCGGACGGCCCGCAGGACGACAGTGTCGACCGGACTGGGCGACCGTCCAGCCCCGCCGCGTCGTGCAATCGGACACGCATCCGACGCGCAACCTTCTTAGAATCGCCGCATGACCACGCCCACCGCCTCCAGCCCCGCCGATCCGGCGACCCACGACCTCTCGCACGTTGCCCCGCGCGACAAGGCGGAGATCCTGTCGCAGGCGCTGCCGTACATTCGCAAGTTCCACGGCAAGACGATCATCATCAAGTACGGCGGCAACGCGATGACCGAGCCGGCGCTGCAGCAGGACTTCGCCGAGGACGTGGTGCTGCTCAAGCTGGTCGGCCTGAACCCGGTGGTGGTGCACGGCGGCGGCCCGCAGATCGACACGGCGCTGTCCAAGCTCGGCAAGAAGGGCACGTTCATCCAGGGCATGCGCGTCACCGACAAGGAGACGATGGACGTCGTCGAGTGGGTGCTGGGCGGCGAGGTGCAGCAGGACATCGTGGGCCTGATCAACAACGCCGGCGGCAAGGCCGTGGGCCTGACGGGCTTCGACGGCGGCATGATCCGCGCGCGCAAGCTCAAGATGAAGGACAAGGACGACCCCAACATCGAGCACGACGTCGGCCAGGTGGGCGACATCGTCTCGATCGACCCGTCGGTCGTCAAGGCGCTGCAGGACGATCAGTTCATCCCCGTCGTCAGCCCGATCGGCTTCGGCGAGGGCAACGTCAGCTACAACATCAACGCCGACGTCGTCGCCGGCAAGCTGGCCGAGGTGCTGGGCGCCGAGAAGCTGGTGCTGCTCACCAACACGCCGGGCGTGCTGGACAAGCAGGGCAAGCTGCTGACCGATCTCAGCGCCCGCGAGATCGACGACCTGTTCGCCGACGGCACCATCTCGGGCGGCATGCTGCCCAAGATCTCGTCGGCGCTCGACGCCGCGCGCTCGGGCGTCAATGCCGTGCACATCATCGACGGCCGCGTGCCGCACGCGATGCTGCTGGAAATCCTGACGGATCAGGCCTACGGCACCATGATCCGCGCCCGTTGAGCGGTACAGGACTTCGCCTGGGCGCCGCGTGCGGCGCCGCCTTCCTCTGGGGCACCGGTTCGCTCGTCGTGAACCTGCTCGTCGCGCGCCACGGCTACCGGCCGCAAAGCATCTCGTTCTGGCGCTTCGTGCTCGGCGCGGCGTCGCTGCTGCTCGTGTTCGGGCGCGGCATGCCGTGGGGCCGCCTGCTGCTCGAGGGCGCGCCGCTGCTGGGCGCGGGCGCCGTGATGGCGTCGTACGTGCTGCTGTGGTTCATCGGCATCGCTCACATCGGCGCCGCCATTCCGACGCTGATCGCGCTGTGCCTGCCGCCCGTCTTCGTCACCGCCTGGGCCCTCGCGCGCGGGCACCAGCGCGCGAGCCTCGCGCTGCTGGCGATCCTCGCCGCGTCGCTGGCCGGCACGGTGCTGCTGATCGTCGGCGGCGGGGCCGAGGGCGGGGCACGGCCGGGGGCGACGGTCGACGACTGGATCCGGGGCGTCATCGCCTCGATCGGCTCGGCGCTGCTGTACGCCGGCTTCACGCTGGTGAGCCCGGGCCTGTCGCAGAAGTGGGGCGCCGGCACGGCGACGACCGCGCTGACGCTGGCCGCCACCGCGGTGATGGGCGTCTCGGGGCTGATCTGGCCGCTGCAGCTGCCGCGCGAGGCGACGCCCGAGGCGTGGCTCCTGTACCTGGGCATGGTGACCGCGGCGCTGGCGCTGCTGGCGTTCAGCTGGGGCGCGGCGCGCCTGAGCCCGACCGCGTTGACGGTGGCGACGCTGGTCGAGCCGCTGACGGCCGTGCTGCTGGCGGCGATCTTCCTTGGCGAGCACCTGCAGCCGGCCCAGTGGCTGGGGGCCTTGCTGCTGTTGGCCGGCATCTGGGGCCTGGGCCGCGACATGTCGCACGGAGGCGCGCCATGAAGCCGCGCGTCTGGCTGTTCGACCTCGACAACACGCTTCACGACGCCGGCGCCTGGGTGTTCGCGCAGATGAACGACACGATGCGCAGCTACGTCGTCGACAACCTCGGCGTCACGCCCGCCGAGGCCGACGCGCTGCGCGAGAAGTACTGGCGCCGCTACGGCTCGACGATGCTGGGCCTGGTGCGCCACCACGACGTCAGCCCCGCGCACTTCCTGCATGAGACGCACCGCTTCCCCGGCCTGGAGCAGCGCGTGACCGGCCACCGCCACGACCTGGCCGCGATCGCGCGCCTGCGCGGGCGCCGCGTGGTGCTGACCAACGCGCCGCGCGCCTACGCGATGCGGGTGCTCGGGGCGCTGGGCATCGTGCACCTGTTCGAGCAGGTGCTGTCGATCGAGGACATGCGCATGTTCGGCCACTGGCGCCCCAAGCCCGACCGCCGCATGCTGCGCCAGGTGGCGGCGCGCCTGGGCGTGCACCCGTCGCAGTGCGTGCTGGTGGAGGACTCGCTGGACAACGTGCTGGCCGCGCGCCGCGTGGGCATGGCGCCGGTCTGGATGCAACGCTTCGCGCGCCGCGGCGCCCACGCCGGGCCGCGCGTCGGGCGCTGGAGCGTGCAGCCCAGCGGGGTGCGCATCGTCCGGACGCTGCGGCAGCTCGCGCAGGCCCGCCCGTCAAGCGACTGAACGCCTGATTTGCGGCCGGCCACGGGCCGTCCGTGCGGGGCTTCACGAAAATTTTGCTTGGTGTTTACGCGCACGCGGCAGCGCGGCAGTGGTGTGCAAGAATTGCCGGACGACCTGCTTGCCTTCGGCAGCTGACAGCAATGCCAGACCTTCCCACCGCCCTTTCTGCCGTTGCCGGTTCCGGCGCCTCGGCGCCCGAGACGACGATGACATCACCCCCAGCAGGTCGGGACACCACGGACGAAGACGACGCCGCCGACGCGCGAGCCGAGTCCGCCGGCGCGACCGACGCGCCGGCCCGCAAGCGCCCCAAGCCGGGCGAGCGCCGCGTGCAGATCCTGCAGACGCTGGCCGCCATGCTGGAAGAGCCGGGTGCCGACCGCATCACCACCGCCGCGCTGGCCGCCAAGCTGCAGGTCAGCGAGGCCGCGCTGTACCGCCATTTCGCCAGCAAGGCGCAGATGTTCGAGGGCCTGATCGAGTTCATCGAGCAGAGCGTGTTCTCGGTCATCAACCAGGTCACCGAGCGCGAGGCCGACCCGGCCCAGCGCGCGCGCCGCATCGTCTTCATGCTGCTGCAGTTCGGTGAGAAGAACCCCGGCATGGCCCGCGTGATGGTGGGCGACGCGCTCGTGTTCGAGAACGAGCGGCTGTCCGCGCGCATGAACCAGTTCTTCGACAAGATCGAGTCGCAGCTGCGTCAGACGCTGCGCACCGCCGCCGAGAACGCTGGCTCGCAGACGCCCACCGTCGACGCCAACGGCCGCGCCTCCGCGCTGACCGCCCTGGCCGTCGGCCGCCTGCAGCGCTTCACGCGCTCGGGTTTCAAGCGCAGCCCGACCGAGCAGATCGAGATGGCGTTGGGCCTGCTGACCTGAGCCCGTCGGCTCGGGCTCAGCTCTCCCCGATCGCCTCGCGCGTGGTGCGCGCGGCCTCCTGCAGCCACTGGCTGAAGCTGTCCAGCTCCGGCCGCGGTCGTGCGCCGTTCAGGCTGATCTGCCAGTAGGCCCACGGCGAGGCCAGGCGGCCGTCGCGGCCGAAGGGCTCGATCAGGTCGCCGCGTTCGAGCGCATCGTGGATCAGCGGCAGCCGCGCGAGCGCCACGCCCTGGCCGGCCAGCGCCGTCTGCACCTGCTGGTGCGTGAAGTTGACGCTGATCCAGCGCCGCGGCTCCAGCTGCGACAGCCCGCGCTGCTGCAGCCAGAACGGCCAGCCCAGCACGTCGCTGCTGGGGCGGTCGTCGTCCATCTCGATCAGCGTGCAGTTGACCAGGTCTTCGGGCGTGCGCAGCGGCGGCGCGGCGCCGCGCGCGATCGCGTCCGCCAGGCTGGCGCCGATCACCGGCGTGCAGACCTCGCCGAACATGCGGATGGCGCCGGGCGGGGCATCCTCGGGGCGGCACTGGCGCAGTACCAGGTCGTGGTCGGGGTCGTCGAGTTCCACCAGGCGGTCGACGGCCGAGATCCGGATGTCGATCGCGGGCTGGCCCTTCTCGAAGGTGGGCAGGCGCGGCAGCAGCCACAGCGACGCGAACGACGGGAACGTCGACAGGCTCACCTGCGCGCGGCCGCGCAGCTGGCGGATCTGGCGCACGGCGCTGTCGATGCGGCCGAGCGCCGGCGTGATCGCGCGCAGCAGCAGCTGGCCGGCCTGCGTGAGCTCCACGCGGCGCGTGCCGCGCGTGAACAGCGGGGCGCCGAGCTCGTCCTCCAGGCTCTTGATCTGGCGGCTGACGGCCGACTGCGTGACGTGCAGCTCCTGCGCCGCGGCGCCGAACCCGGCGCGCCGCGCGACGGCCTCGAAGCTGCGCAGGTGGTCGAGGACCAGCGGACGCTGGCGGCCGATGTTCATGCGCGCGCCGCCTTCTTCGCGGGCGCCTTGCGGGCCGGTGCCTTCCTTGCGGCCACCTTCGTCGCCGCGGTCTTCGTGGCTGCGACCTTCTTCGGCGGCGCGACCTTCGTGGCCGCCTTCTTGGCCGCAGCCTTGTTCGAAGGCGCCTTCGCACCGGCCGCGGCCTTCTTCCTGGCCGGCGCCTTCGCCCGCGCCGCGACCGCCGCCGCCAGCGCGCGGCGCGCCCAGGGCAGCATCTCGGCGGGCGATTCCATGGACTCCTCGGGCGCGGTGTAGTAGCCGAGCGCCGCCCGCTCGCCCGTCTTCGTGTCGTAGGTGAACGGCTGGCAGCCCGCGCGTTCGGCCAGCGGGCGGCTCGTGTCGTCGACCTTGAGGTAGAGCGTGTCGCGGATGATCAGCGCCATGCACAGGCCGTCGATGTAGAGCGCATGGCCGCCGAACATGCGGCGCGACGACGTGCGGCCCAGCGGGGCGAGCAGTTCCAGGCAGTGGCTGACGAATCCGGCATCGTTCATCGATCGACCTTTGTGCTGCGCACCGTCGAGCAGTGCATCTCGACTGCAGTTTAAGGGCCGGATTTGCAGGAAGCTGAAGCCCCCCCCACAATCCGGAGCATGACCACGCCGCCCTGGAAATTCTCGCTCGAGCCCGCCCGCGACAAGCCCACTTTGCGGCGCCAGCTCAAGGCCGAGCGGCTCGCGATGCCCGATCGCCACCAGCGCTCGGTGCACATGCAGGAAGTGCTGCGCGTGTGGCTGGTCACGCGGCCCGAGACGTCCATCGGCGCGTACTGGCCGATCAAGGGCGAGTTCGACGCGATGCCTGCGCTGTTCCGCTGGACCGAGGGCGAGCCGTACCGCCTGATCGGCCTGCCCGTGATCGACCGCGACACCAAGCAGCTGGACTTCCACGTCTGGTACCCCGGCTGCCCGATGGAGGACGACGCCTACGGCATCCCCAAGCCCAAGGGCACGGACAAGTTCGAGCCCGAGCTGCTGCTGGTGCCCTGCGTGGGCTTCGGCGACAACGGCGTGCGCCTGGGCTACGGCGGCGGCTTCTACGACCGCACGCTCGCGGCGCTGACGCCTCGGCCCTACACGGTGGGCATCGGATACAGCCATGGGTATGTGCCGTGGCTGGAGTCCGAGCCGCACGACATGCCGCTGGACGCCATGCTCACCGAGGACGGCGTGTTCTGGGAACGCGAGCGCGATACCTGAGCGCCCGATCGCCAGTCCCGATCCGGCGCACCAAGAGGGAAGTACGGCCGGAACGGACGCGCCTCGTCCACCGCGCGCGCGAATGCGTGGAGCGGCGGGCGTCAGGTGCGCAGCGGCAGCGCGGCGCCGATCGCCACGAACAGGCCGCCGCAGACCTTGTTGAAGCGTCGTCCCACGCGCGCCAGCCACGGCCGGATGCGGTGCGCGGTGCTCGCCAGCGCGTATTCGGTCAGGAACTCGGTGACCGCGAAGGTGCTCGCCACCACGACCAGCTGCAGCTGCAGGCTGCGCTGCGGGTCGATGAACTGCGGCAGGAACGCGCTGAAGAACAGCAGCGCCTTCGGGTTGGTGGCGGCCGCCAGCAGGCCCTGGCGGAACAGCGACGGCTTGCTCGCCTGCGGGCCGCCGGACGCCATCTCGACGGCCACCGGCGGCGAGCGCCACAGCTTGATCCCGAGCCAGGCGAGGTACGCGCCGCCCACCCACTTCAGCACGGTCAGCCAGACGACCGACGACTTCACCAGCGCGCCGATGCCGAACATGCACAGCGCGATCACGGCGACGAAGCCCAGCACGCCGCCGGCGATCGTGAACAGCGTGCGCCGGCTGCCGTGCAGCGCGCCGTGCGTGAGCGCCAGCAAGCCGTTCGGGCCAGGGGTCAGCGAGATGCCGATGGAGGCGGCGAGGAACAGGAGCCAGGTGTCGAGGGCCATGCAGCGATCCTTGGTCCGGCGGGCGGCCGGCGCGTCGTGCCGAGTGTCGCCGAAGACGCTGCCCCGGGATCGACGCGGGGGCGATCGGCGGCGATCGCCGCCCTTTTCGACGTCCGTTTCGCGCAAGGTTCCTGCATCGAATCCGAACGGTCCTGACGTCTTGTCAAGCGCGGAATCGCCTTGTCACCGGTATCCCGTAACAGGGTGAATCGGCTGTCCTCGTTTACCCGAGTCGCCGTGAATTTCGGCACGCTCGACAGGTATGCTTCTGGTCAACGAACACGAATGGGATTCCGGCCCACGCGGCATGACCGCGTCCGCGGCCGGAAGCACCCGAGACAGCAGGATATATCCGTCATGTCGAACACGATCGATCTCAAGGTGCCGGGAACGCGAGCTCGCATCCCCGTCCGCACGACCGGCCAGTGGCGCAGCCGCTTCCTGGGCCTGAAGGGCGCACCCGAACTGAAGAAGTCGCGCGGCGTGTGGGTCAAGCGCTGCAGCTCGATCAACACCTTCGGCTTCGCGCAGGCGATCGACGTCGTGTTCCTCAGCGCCGACGGCGTGGTCACCAAGGTGGTGTCCGGCCTGAAGCCGTGGCGCGTGTCCAGCTGCCCCGACGCCCGCACCGTGCTGGAGCTGCGCGCCGGCCTGGCCAGCCGCATGAATCTGAGCCCCGGCGTGGAGATGGGCCTGCTCGCCTGAGCGCGCGCTTCCCCGCAAGAACGGCGACGCCCAACCGCGTCGCCGTTCTGCTTTTCAGGCGCCGGTGGGCAGCTCCGCGGCCGTCGGCCAGTGGCGGCCGAACACGAGCGCCACCGCCGGGTGCGAGTCGATGCGCTCGAGCAGCGCCGCGAACGCCGGCCGGCTCTTGCGGGCGTGCGGCCGCGCCTTGCCCCAGTGCGTGACGACCGCGGCGTACAGGTCGAGCGCGCCGGGCTGGTCGCCGGCCAGGAAACCGTCGCCATCCGGCTTGAACTGGTCTGCAAACAAGTCCCAGTGGTGGTGCAGCCGCTTGCGCGTGCCGACGCGGATCGCGGTCAGGGCGTCGTCGTCGCGGGCGGTGGTGAAGCGCTCGGGGTAGTCCAGGATCGTGATGCAGGGGTAGCAGTTCGCGGCGATGTACACCATGCCGCGGAGGGCCTGGTCGCGGCCCGCGGGATCCTTCGGCACGAGGCCGGCGTCGGGGAACGCGAAGGCCAGGTGCGCGAGGATGGCGGCGCTCTCGGTCAGGATGCCGCCGTCGGGCAGTTGCAGCGTCGGAATCTGCTTGAGCGGGTTCACGCGCTCGAGCTCGCCCAGTGCGGCGTTCTCCTCCCACGACGCGGCCTCGACGATGCGATAGGGCGCGCCGGTCATCTCGAGCGCGCATTCCACCGAGGCCGATCCCGAGCCCTTGAATCCGTAGAGCGTGTACATGCCGGTCTCCTGTCGCGCGGCGCGGCGCGGCGTCGTTGCGGGAACGGCGATCTTAGCGACGGAGCGCGCGACGTGTGACGGATTTCACGCGTCGACCTGCGACGGCGCCGCGAGTGTGAACGATTGATTCAGGCGCCGGGATGCGCGCTGCGCCGGCGCCCGGCGTGTGCCGATAGACCAGGGGCATGGTCTTTTGCCAAGGGTCGCACTTGTCTTCGCATCACCGCTCCATTTCGTCTTCCCCGTCGCGCCTGGCGGCGCTGCTTTCCTGCCTTGCCGCGGCCACGCTCGCAGCCTGCGGCGGCGGTGCCGACGAGCCCGTCGACACGCCCGCCGCTGCCGCGGCCGGCGTGCCGGTGCACCCGACCTTCCACATGGCGGCGGCGCAGCTCGACGAGCCCGCCGATGCCGACACCGCCGCTGCGCCGCATCGCTTCCAGATCGACGCCGCCGTCGCCGGCCTCGTGACCGCGCGCCTGACGCCCGCGCGCCTCGCGGACGCGCAGCGTGCGCGAGCGACCGCGGCGACGGCCCCGGCGGCCGCCGCGGTCAGCGCGACCGTCTACACGCCCGCCCAGATCCGCGCCGCGTACGGCCTGCCGCAGTTGCCGCCGGCCGGCGCCGCGCTGTCGAACGCCGACGCCGCGAGCCTGGGCGCCGGCCAGACGATCTACCTCGTCGACGCCCACGACCATCCGAACGCGCTCGCCGACCTTGCCAGGTTCTCGGCCAAGTTCGGGCTGCCCGCCTGCGTGAGCGCGCCGATCGCGACGAGCGCCGCGCTGCCGTTGGCCAGGGCGGGCGGGGGCTGCACGTTCACGGTGGCGTATGCCGACAACCGCGGCACGCTGCTGGCGGCCGCGCCGAGCTACGACGCGGAGTGGGCGTCCGAGATCGCGCTGGACGTCGAGTGGGCGCACGCGATCGCGCCGCTCGCGCGCCTCGTGCTGATCGAGGTGCCGACGGACAACAGCAACCAGTTGCAGGGTGGCGTCGCGCTCGCGAACCGCATGGGGCCGGGCGTGGTGTCGATGAGCTTCGGCGCGCCGGAGGGCAGCTGGGTCCGATCCAGCGAGTCCAACTTCGCTGCGGCCGGCATGACCTACGTCGCGTCGGCCGGCGACAACGGCGCGCAGGTGCTGTGGCCCGCGGTCTCGGCGCGCGTGCTCGCCGTCGGCGGCACGCGCCTGCACTGGAACGGCGTCGACGCCCGCAGCGAGACGGCCTGGGCCCGGTCCGGCGGCGGCGTCAGCGCGGTCGAGCCGTTGCCCGATTGGCAGTCGGGCATCACCGTGCCGGGCGCGGGCGCGCCGAAGATGCGCAGCGTCGCGGACGTCGCGTTCAACGCCGACCCGACGACGGGCCAGTACGTCGCGCTCACCGCGAAGGGCGCGTCGACGACCAGCTGGAATGCGTACGGCGGCACCAGCATCGGCGCGCCGCAGTGGGCCGGGCTGGTGGCCGTGGCCAACGCGCGCCGCGCCGCGGCCGGCAGGGCGCTGCTGGGCGACTTCCATGGCGCGCTGTACCGCGCGATCGCGGGCCCGCTCGTGCCGCACGCCGCGTCGTTCACCGACATCGTCGACGGCCGCGACGGCGCCTGCGCCAGTTGCAGCGCGGCCACGGGCTACGACACCGTCACCGGCTGGGGCACGCCCAACGCCGGCGTGCTGCTCGACGTGCTGGCCAGCGACGCGGCCGACCCGGCCGTCGCGCCGGTGGTGCCCGGCGGCGCGTTCACCGGGCGCACCGACAGCGCGTTCGCGGCCTCGCTGAACATCGTCGCCCCGCCGAACGTGGCGACCACCTTCACGCTGACCGGCGCGCCGCGCGGCCTCGCGGTCGACGCGGCAGGCCAGCTCGCGTGGCCCGCGCCGGTGGCCGGCAGCTACGCGTTCACGGCCACCGCCAGCACCAGCGCGGGCAGGTCGGCCAGCGGCCGCTACACGCTGGCGGTCGTCAAGGTGAACCATGCGCCGACGCTGGCGTCGGGCGTCGTGGCCGTGCCGCCCGGGGCCGCGCTGAGGATCGCGCTGAGCGGCGTCGACATCGACGGCGACGCGCTGGCCTACACGATGACCGGCGCGCCGCGCGGGCTCGCACTGTCCAATGCGGGTGTGCTCAGCTGGGCCAAGACGGTGCGCGGGCAATATGTGCTGCACGTGGTCGTGCGCGACTCGCACGGCCTCGCGGGCGCGCCCGCGACGATCACGCTGAACGTGTCGAACTAGCTGGCCAGCAGCGCGGCACCGAGAGCTTCGGCCACTTCGATGCCGTCCACGCCGGCCGACATGATGCCGCCCGCGTAGCCCGCGCCTTCGCCGGCCGGGTACAGGCCGCGCACGTTCAGGCTCTGGTAGTCCTTGCCGCGCGGGATGCGCAGCGGCGACGACGTGCGCGTCTCCACGCCGGTGAGCACCGCGTCGGGCAGCGAGAAGCCCTTGATCTGGCGCTCGAACGCCGGCAGCGCCTCGCGGATCGCGTCGAGCGCGTACTCGGGCAGGCTGCCGCGGCCCGGCTCCTGCAGGTCGGTCAGGCGCACGCCCGGCTTGTACGACGGCTGCACCTCGCCGAACGCGCTGGAGCGCTGGCGCTTGATGAAGTCGCCCACGAGGGAGCCGGGCGCGAGGTAGTCGCCGCCGCCGAGCTCGTAGGCGCGCGATTCCCACACGCGCTGGAACGCGATGCCGTCCAGCGGGTTCACCGGGCCGGACGTCCTGCCGTCCTGGCGGTAGTCCTGCGGATCGATGCCCACGACGATGCCGGCATTGGCGTTGCGCTCGTTGCGCGAGTATTGGCTCATGCCGTTGGTGACGACGCGGTGTTCCTCCGACGTCGCCGCGACGACCGTGCCGCCCGGGCACATGCAGAAGCTGTAGACGGCGCGGCCGTTGCTCGCGTGGTGCACCAGCTTGTAGTCGGCGGCACCCAGGATCTCGTTGCCCGCGTTCGGGCCGAAGCGCGCGCGGTCGATCAGGCTCTGCGGGTGCTCGATGCGGTAGCCGATCGAGAACGGCTTGGCCTCCATGCGCACGCCGCGCTCGTGCAGCATCGCGAAGGTGTCGCGCGCGCTGTGGCCCAGCGCCAGCACGACGTGGTCGGTGCGCAGCTCCTCGCCGGAGGCCAGGCGCAGGCCGCGGATCTGCTTCTCGTCGCCGCGGCCCTCGAGCAGGACGTCGGTGACGCGCTGCTCGAAGCGGATCTCGCCGCCGAGCGCGACGATGTCCGCGCGCATCTTCTCGACCATGCTCACCAGGCGGAAGGTGCCGATGTGCGGCTTGGCGACGAACAGGATCTCCTCGGGCGCGCCGGCCTTCACGAACTCGGTGAGCACCTTGCGCGTGAGGTGGCGCGGGTCGCTGATCTGGCTCCACAGCTTGCCGTCCGAGAACGTGCCGGCGCCGCCTTCGCCGAACTGCACGTTCGACTCCGGGTTGAGCTTGCCCTGGCGCCACAGGCCCCAGGTGTCCTTGGTGCGCTCGCGCACGGGCTTGCCGCGCTCGAGCACGATCGGCTTGAGGCCCATCTGCGCGAGGATCAGCGCCGCGAAGATGCCGCACGGCCCGAAGCCGACGACCACCGGTCGCTGGCGCGGCGCGCTCGCGCCGTCGAAGAAGCCTTCGGCCGCGCGGCCGACGAAGCGGTAGTTGGTGTTGGGCGCGACGCGCACGTGCGGGTCGCCCGCAAAGCGCGCGAGCACGGCCGATTCGTCGACCGCGAGCTCGCAGTCGATCGTGTAGATCAGCACGATGGCCGTCTTCTTGCGCGCGTCGTAGCTGCGCTTGAAGACGGTGAACGACGCCAGCTCCGCGTCACGCACGGCCAGGCGCGCGACGATCGCGGGACGCAGGGCGCCCTCGGCGTGATCGAGCGGCAGGCGCAGTTCGGTGATTCGAAGCATGGTGCGATGTCCCGGCGCACGCGAGGGGCGCGGCACAAACGAACAAAGGAGCCCGAAGGCTCCTGGTCACGCAGACGTGGCGATATCGCAAGGGCGTCCGAGGCGAGGCCGCGGACGCGATTCGCAGCCGACCTTCACGGTCGGCGGAAAATCAGCCTTGGCGAGCGCGCTTGCCCGGGTTCTTCTTGCTGCGGGTGTGGGCGCCGCGCTCGAGGCTGCGCTTCTGGCCCTTGCCGGTGGTGGCGGTGACGCCGATCGGCAGCGCCGGACGCGGGGTGGCCTTGCGGTCGGCTTCGGTAACGATCTTGTTGCCCATGATTGGATCCGGTCTTGTAAAGCTGTGAGGGGTCGAACCCGCGATTCTCCCACAAACTCCGCGTTTTGGCACCTCCCCGGCCCGAGAAGCGTGCCAAATCGTGCCGGACGGGGTGTCGGCTGGCGTGCAAGTCAGACGGCACTGACGAGCAGCCGGCCCCGATGTTTGTAAAGTTCGATTACGTTGGCATCGTCAACGGCGCGGTCGCGCAGGCCGTTTTAAGTGCAAGCTCGGGTTCAGCATCCCGCTCCTCGAGCAGACCAGAAGGAACAAGCACCATGAAGAAGCTCCACCTCGCTCTTGCCGCCCTCGTGGCGATCGCCGCCGCCGGTGCCGCCCAGGCCCAGGTTTCCGTGGGCGCCAGCGTCAACATCAACGTGCCGGGCGTCTACGGCCGCGTCGACTTCGGTGCCCCCGCCCCTGGTGTCGCCTTCGTGCCCCCGCCGGTGGTCTACGCCGAGCCCGTGGTGATCGCGCCGACGCCCATCGCCGTGCGCCAGCGCCCCATCTACCTGTACGTGCCCGAGGACTACCAGCGCGACTGGCGCCACCACTGCGGTGCCTACGGCGCGTGCGGCCAGCCGGTGTACTTCGTCAAGGAATCGTGGGTGCACGACCGCTACGTGCAGCACTACCCGCACGATCATCGCTACGACCACTGGGATCGCGAACACGGTGGCTGGGAGCGCGGCTACGAGCGCGACCATGACCACGGCCGCCGCGGCCACGACCACGACGACCGTGACGACGATCATGACCACGACCACGGTCGCGGCCATGGCCACGGCCACGATCGCTGATCGGGCCTCGGCCTGATCCCCTGGACGGCGGCCCGCGGGCCGCCGTCCTCGTTTTCCGGGGCCGCGCCGGACGGCCGTCCAGCGCGCCACGGCCAGGCAGCCGGTTAAGGGGAAACGTTGTCCTTCCCGCTTCATCGTCCACGGACAATCGCTGCCGAGGATCAAGACGAGCAAGCGCCTGCCGTTCGAGCGGGCCGGGGGAGGACGGATGACGGATCAACACGAGGCCGCGGGACGCGGCCAGGCCACCGCGCGCCGCGTCGGTGCACTCGAGTCGACGCTGCCGCCGCGCTACAAGCGCCAGGCCTGGCTCGCGGTCGTCGCGCTGGTGGTGTTCCTGGGGCTGTATGCCGCGCTTGCCGGCTGGTTCCTGCGCAAGGCCTGGAAGCTGAGCTTGGGCAGCGGCGAGCCGCAGGTCTTCGGACTCCTGGCTGCCGCGTGTGCCGCGCTGATCGCGGCCTTCATGATCAAGGGCCTGTTCTTCATCCGGCGTGGCAAGCCCGAGGGCCTGACGGAGCTGCGTCCGCAGGAGCAGCCCCGGCTGTTCGAGTTCCTGCACCAGCTCGCCGACGACGCCGGTGCGCCGCGGCCGCACAAGGTCTACGTGTCGGTGCGCGTGAACGCGTCGGTCTTCTACGACCTGTCGCTGCTGAACTTCCTGCTGCCGTCGCGCAAGAACCTCGAGATCGGCCTGAGCCTGGTCAACGCGCTGACGCTGGGCGAGTTCCGCGCCGTGCTGGCGCACGAGTTCGGCCATTTCGCGCAGCGCACGATGGCCGTCGGCCGCTGGGTCTACATCGCGCACCAGGTCACCGCGCAGCTGGTGGCGCGGCGCGACAAGCTCGACGGGTTCGTCGACGGCCTCGCTCGCAGCGACGTCCGCATCGCATGGGTCGGCTGGCTGCTGCAGACGATCGTGTGGGCCATCCGGTCGCTGATCGAGCTGGCGTTCCGCGGCGTGCTGCTGCTGGAGCAGGCGCTGTCGCGCGAGATGGAGCTGCAGGCCGACCTCGTGGCCGTCAGCCTCACGGGCAGCGACGCGCTGGTGCACGCGCTGTCCAAGCTGCGCGCGGCCGACGACAGCTTCGACCGCGCCGTCCACTTCGCGCAGATGGAGCAGGGACGCGGCACGCCCGTGGCCGACTTGTTCGATGTGCATGCGCACCTGATGAGGCGCATGGCCGCGATCCTGGACGACCCGCTGTACGGCCGCGTCCCGCTGGTGCCGCTGGCCGATGCCGCCGCGCACCGCGTGTTCAGGCAGGAGATGACGCAGCCGCCGCGGATGTGGCAGTCGCATCCGCAGAACCACGAGCGCGAGGCCAACGCGAAGAAGACTTACGTGCCCGCGCCGCTGGACGAGCGCTCCGCGTGGCTGCTGTTCGACGCCGCGCCCGCGCTGCGCGAGCGCGTGACGCGCGCGCTCCTGCCCGCGGGCGACAAGCCCGTGGCCGCGCCGGCCGACACGATCGCACACCTGGACGCGCGCTTCGAGCGCCCGAGCCTGCACCGGCGCTACCACGGCCTGTACCTGGGCCGCGCGGTGACGCGCACGGCCGACGACATCGAGGACCTGCTGCGCGGCGATCCGGCGTCCGTCGCCGATCTCGAGGGCCTCTATCCGAAGACGCTGGCCGCCACGGTCGAACGCGTGCGCGAACTCGAGCGCGAGCTGGCGCAGCTGCGGGCGCTGGAAGCCGGCGTCGTCGAGGCGACCGGCGGCACGATCCGTTATCGCGGCGACGACGTCTCGCGGCGCGAACTGCCGCGCCTGGTCGAACGCCTGAGGGCCGAGCGCGACGAGGCGCGTGCCCGGCTCGACGCGCACGAGCGCCGCGTGCGCCAGGTGCACCTGGCCGTGGCGCGCGAGGTCGATGCGGCCGGCCGCGCGGACGCGCCCTCGCACGCGGCCCAGCTGCGCGGACTGCTCGCGGTGCTTCACTACGCCGAGCACGGCGAGGCCGTCACGCGCGACCTGCAGGCCGCGATGTGGGTGCGCTACCGCATGGTCACGGCCGGCGGCAAGATCACGCACGACAAGCTGGTGCCGCTGGTCAACGACTGCAACCACCTGCAGCAGGCGGTCGACGCGCTGCACCTCGAGCGCGACAAGCTGCTGCTGTCGCCGGCCGTGCTGGCGCGCGTGGGCGCCGCGAGCTGGAGCGAGGCCCTCGGCAGCTTCGACCTGCCGCTCGCGAGCACGCAGAACCTCCAGAAGTGGATGGAAGTGGTCGACGGCTGGGTCGATTCGTCGGTCGCCGCCCTCGGCGCGCTGCGCAACGCGGCGCTCGACGAGCTGTTGCTGGCCGAGCACGCGCTGGCCACGCAGGTGCGCGGCGGCGAGCCGGCGCCGGCGGCGCAGGCCGCCTGCACGGTGCCGGCGCGCTACCGGCGCCTGCTGGTCAAGGACGAGCAGGTGCGCAAGGTGACGCTGACCGCCTGGCAGCGCTTCCTGCGCGCCTCGGGCCCGGCGCCGGCGATCCTGCGCTTCGCGATCGCGGGCGGCATCGTCGGCACGGTGCTGACGGTCGGCGCGAACATCGGCACGGCGACGCTGGTGATCTACGACGGTTTCAACATCCCGCTGCGCGTGCAGGTGGACGGCGAGCGCTACGACGTCGAGCCGGGCCAGCCGCTGAAGGTGGCGCTGGAGCCCGAGTCCTCGCAGGCCATCGTGACGACGACGCGCGACGGCCGCGAGATCGAGCGCTTCGACGCCAGGATGGACGGCGCGTTCGGCACGCAGGTCTACAACGTGGCGGGCGCGAGCCCGCTGGTGCGCTGGACGGCGATCTACGGGCCGGCGACGCGCCAGCCGCCGCAGATGCTGGGCGCGCCGCGGCTGGTGTCGGTGTCGGCCGACCACCTGTTCGAGCCGCCGCCCGACCAGGTCTCTACCAAGCACGGCGAGGGCGCGCGGCGAACGGTGCTCGAAGGCGTGGCGGGCCGGCCGGCCAACGAAGTGCTGGGGCCGCTGCGCTCCGACGCGTCCGAGATGCGGCGCGTGGCGCTGGCGCATGCGCGCTGGGACGCCGACCACAACGGCACGATCGAGGACTGGTTCGTGGCGGCGTCCGGCGATCCCGCGGCGCCCGGCATCGTCGCCGATCGCCTCGCGCGCACGCCCGACAGCGTGGCGCTGCGGCGTGCGGAGCAGGACCTGTCGCCCGAGGGCCCTGCGCACGAGGCGGCTTGCGCGCGCGACCAGGCGCGCGCCCGCGAGCGGCCGGACGACCCGGACCGCGCGTACATCGCGCTGCGCTGCCAGCCCGAGGGCGCCGGGCGCAACGTGGCGTTCCTCGCCGCCCACGCGCGCTGGCCCGGCCACCCGTGGCTGGCCTACGGCGCGGCTTGGGCGTACGCGGAGGACGAGCGCTGGGCCGACGCGAGCGCGGCGTTCGACCTGACGGTGCGCGGCCTGCCGTCCCTGGCGCAGCACGTCGCGCTGAGCCAGGCGCGCATCCTGCGCGTCAACGACGACTACGGCCCGCACCTGCAGGCGCTCGCGCAGCACTCCGACCTGGTCGCCGCATGGCTGGCGCTCGAGAAGCCCGATTCCGAGCTGCACGCGCGCGACGGCGACGCCGTCACCATCGCCTACGCCGACCTGGCCCACGGCCGCCTGAACGTGCCGGCACCGGGCGACGGCGTGCTGCCCGTCGACGTCGCGCGCCTGACCCGCCTGATGGGCGCCTCGGACGGCGCGTCGCCCGAACTCACCCAGGCCGCGCTCGCGCTGCCGGTGCACGACGGACTGGACGGCGACACGGTGTGGGCCGCGCTGGGCCTGGCGCTGCGGACGCACCAGGACACGGCGGCGCTCGAGCGCGCGCTCACCGATGCCGCCGTCGTCAAGAGCGCGTCGAGCCCAGCGAAACTGCGCCGCATGTGGACGCTGGTCGCGGCGTCGGCGCGGCCGGACGGCCATGCGCTGGCGGCGGCCGACCTGCGCGGGCTCGACCCGGAGGAACGCGGGCAGGTCTACGCGGCGCTCGCGGTCGCGCTCGGCAACAAGGCGCCGGCGGCGTACCGGCTCAAGGCCAACCGGCTGCTGTTCGCGTACGAGCGTCCCAGCTTCCGCATCAGCGGGCAGGCCGCGGCTTCCTGACGCCCACGGGCCGCGAGCCCGCGCACGCGGCGCCGCCCGAGGCGGCATGCACCGCGGCGAGGCGTCAGCGCGTGGGCGTGGGTGCGGCGCGGAAGCGTGCGGCGCCCGCGGTGCGCTCGTTGACGCTCACGGTGTCGTTGCCCCCCGCGCCGCCGTCCCGGGCGTTGCGATGGAACAGCCGATCGAGCAGCGAGGGCCGCCGCGCCAACGCACCGGCCGGTCGGCGCAGCGCCTGCACCGCGTCCCACGTGGCAGGCTTGCTCCAGCCCGCGGCCGACAGCTGCATGTCCCACAGGCCGACGCCGCCGCCGAGGGCGCGCACCTCGCGCAGGTGGTCGACGACGCCCGGGCCGATGCCGCCCGAACCCCAGGTGTCGACCCACGTGGGCATGCCCATCACGATCTGGTCGCGCCGGTAGCCGGCCTTCATGCCCCAATCGAGCTGCCAGCTGTAGCGGAACAGGGCGGCGCCGTTCTCGCACACGGGCCGGCCCTCGGGCGTGAAGCTGGCGTTGCTGCCTTCGTACAAGTCCTCGTAGCCCATGCTGTGGATGGTCGCGACGTCGCCCACCCAGTCGCTCCACCAGCGCATGTTGGGCGCGTTGTCGCACGGGCTGTGGAAACTGTCGACAGTCAACAGCTTGCCCTTGGCCTTGAGCGCCGCGGCGAGCTGGTGCACGAACGCGGCGTAGGCGGCGCGGTCGGCGGTGAAGTCGCCTTCGCCTTCGAGGTCGAGGTCGACGCCGTCCAGGTCCCACTTGTCGACCGCGGACACCAGCGCCGCGGCGAATTCGTCGGGATGCTCGGCGAACGCGCGCCGGGCCCATTGCCAGTCCCAGCGGTTGATCACCTGCGAGTTGTTGTAGACGGTCAGCAGCGGCTGCACGTTGTGCGCGCGCGCCCATTGCGCCACCTGCTTGACGCTGGCCGCCGTGACGGGCTTGCCGGTGGCGTCCACCGGCGCGAGCACCACGCCCTTGCCGTCGTTGCTCGGGTTCCAGAACTGCAGGCCCAGGCGCGTCATCGCCTGGCCGATGGCGGGCGTCGCGGTGAGCGCCTTCATCGAGGCATCGATGCCGTAGGCCGGCACCCAGCCCATCACCTGGGGCCCGGAGGGGCTGCCGGGCTGGGCGTTCGCGTCGGCCAGCAACAGCGTGGCGGCGACGATCGGCAATGCTTGCCGGAAGACGGAGACGAAGAGCGCAGTTCCCATGGATTTTCTTGCACCGACGCGGGGCGCAGGGTAGCAGATGGCTCATCCGAGCAAGAATCGGGCACAGTTATAAGGGTTTTCCAGCTCGGGTTAACGAGTGACGTGTTGCGCAACGGGTCTCTGGTTGACATTGCTCACGAAATACCCGAACAAAACGCCGGGCACCCGAAGTTCGCGCAAGATGCTGCAATGCAGCAAGCTTTTGTCCACCGATGAGCGCGCCGCGCCTGCTCAACGTCGCATTGCAGGGCGGTGGTGCGCACGGCGCCTTCACCTGGGGCGTGCTGGACGCGCTGCTGGAGGACGGCCGCGTCGCCTTCGACGGCCTCAGCGGCACCAGCGCCGGCGCGATGAACGCCGTGGTGCTGGCCAGCGGCTGGCAGGCCGGCGGCCGCGACGGCGCGCGGGCCGCGCTGCGCCGCTTCTGGACGGCGCTGGCCGAGACGATGCCGCTGGAGGTCACGCGCCAGGGCGTGGACGGCGGCGTGCAGCTCGCGCCACTGGTGCGCCTGTGGATGGCGTGGGCGCACTACGTGACGCCGGCGCAGTTCAATCCGCTGGACGTCAACCCGCTGCGTGCGCTGCTGGCCGACCAGGTCGACTTCGAGCGCCTGCGCCGGCGGCCGCCGCTGCGGCTGTTCGTTGCAGCCACCGACGCCGATTCGGGCACGCTGCGCGTGTTCGCGGGGCACGAGCTGAGCGTCGACGCGCTGCTCGCCTCGAGCTGCCTGCCCACCGTGTTCCACGCGCCGCGCATCGACGGCCGCACCTACTGGGACGGCGGCTACGCCGGCAATCCCGCGGTGTTCCCGCTGCTGCGCGGCGCGCGTTCGCTCGACACCCTGCTGGTACTGCTGTCGCCGCTCGAGCTGGCGCCGGTGCAGCCCACCGACAGCGCCCGCGAGCTGCACGCGCGCGTCGCGGAGATCTCGTTCACCGCCGCCTTCCGGCGCGAGATGCAGGCCCTCGCGCGCGAGCGCGCGTCACGCCCGCGGCGCGCGTGGCGCCGCTGGCTGATGGGCGAGGCGCCCGCGCCGCGCTTCCACCTGATCGAGGGCGGGCCGGCGCTGGAGCATGTGGCCGCGGAGACGCGGCTGGCCGTCAGCGCCCGCTTCTTCGAGGCGCTGCACCAGCTCGGCCGCGAGACCGCGCAGCGCTGGCTGGCCGACCACTTCGATGCGCTGGGCCGGCGCGACAGCGTCGACCTGGCGGGCAAGTTCGGCTGAGGGCTTTCAGCGGCGCAGCGCCGTGAACGCGTTCAGCGCTTCGGCCAGCAGGTTGCCCTGCGGCACGGCGCCGGACGGCGTCACCGCGTCGACCGCGTGCGGCAGCAGGCCGGCGAGCTGGTTGGCGACGTCCTGCGGCTGCAGGCCCAGCTTGGCGGCGACGTCCGCGATGTGCGAATCGCCGAGCACCGACTGCACCTGCTCGGGCGTGATCGCCAGGTTCTGGCCGCTGCCGATCCACGACGACACCACGTTGCCCAGCCCCTGCGACTCGAACTGGTTGACCAGGCCCTGCAGCCCGCCGCCCTGCGTCATCAGCGACGAGACGACGTCCAGCAGCCCGGGGTGCACCTGCCCTTGCGGGACGCTGTCCTGCAGCGAGCCCGCCACCTGGCCGACGATCGAATCAAGCAAACCCATGTCGTTCTCCTCGTGCGTTGTGAGAGCCGCCCTGAACGAACGGTCCGGCTCAATGTAGCGCGCCGCGCGCGGCGTGCGTGTGACTTTTCGTCGATGCGGCGCAGCGCGCTCGAGCAGGTGGCGAAAGCTTCATGCGACTGTTGTCCAGTAGAAACTTCCACGTGCAGATTTCCGCACGGATCTGAGGGGTCGGAAGCGGGCTTTTTCACTGGAACTTTGAATCGCCCCGCGCTCCAATGGAGGCACGGTATCGCCAGGTACCGCGGACTGCTTTTGCCGCAAGGCTTCCATTCATGACCGCCCTGAAGAAACTGCTCAAGCGCCTGCGCGCGAACTCCCGTGTCCCCGTCGCCGTGCTGTCGGTGCTGCTCGTCGTGGCCGGCTTCGTGCTGCTGGCGCAGGAGGCCACGCGCGAGACCAACGCGCGCAAGAGCCCCGAGATGCTGGCCTTCGAGCAGTCGCCCGACGCGTGGCTGCAGAACCAGCGCAACGTGTCGCAGCTGGTCAAGGCGATCGACGCCGGCCAGGTGGCCACGGTCGCGCTCGCCAACGGCCATCCGGGCCTGGTGCTCTACACCCTCAAGAACGGCGCCAAGGCCAGCGCCACCGTGCCGGGCTGCACGCCGATCGGGTGCGCCGGCACCGCGCTCGACAAGCTCGCCGAGCGCAGCGCCGCGCAGGGCTTCACGCTGGTGGGCGTGGACGTCGACCCGCGCACGAAGAGCCAGCACGCGCTCGACCTGCTGGGCGCGATCGTCTCGCCGCTGATCATCATCCTGACGATGGGCGTGGGCTTCTTCGTGCTGATGCGCATGCAGACCGGCATGGGTGGCGGCGCGTCGACGCTGTCGGAGCGCCCGGAAACGACGTTCGCCGACGCGATCGGCAACGACGAGGCCAAGGCCGCGCTCAACCGCGTCAAGGCGTTCCTGCACGACCCGTCCGCCTACGTGAAGCTGGGCGCCGCCGCGCCGCGCGGCGTGCTGCTGGTGGGCCCGCCGGGCACCGGCAAGACGCTGCTCGCGCGCGCGCTGGCCGGCGAGAGCAAGGCCAACTTCATCGCCGTCGACGGCTCGTACTTCACCGCCACGTACTACGGCGCCGGCGTCGCCAAGGTCAAGGCGCTGTTCAAGCAGGCGCGCAAGCATGCGCCCTGCGTGCTGTTCATCGACGAGGTGGACGGCATCGGCAAGCGCTCGCGCGGCAACGAGGGCGGTGGCGCGGAGTCGGAGATGAACCGCATCATCAACCGCGTGCTCGTCGAGATGGACGGCTTCGAGGCCATGGACAACGTCGTCGTCGTGGCCGCCACCAACCACGAGAACAACATCGACGAGGCGATGCGCCGTCCCGGCCGCTTCGACATGCTGGTGCGCCTGGTCAAGCCCACGCTGCCCGAGCGCGCGAAGCTGTTCGACCTGTACCTCGCCAAGGTGGTGTCCGACGGCAGCGCCGACACCGCGGCCCTGGCGCGCATGACGCCGGGGCTGACGCCGGCCGAGATCGCCAACATCGTCAACAAGGCGGCGTCCAGCGCCGCCGAGGCCGGCGCCGCGAGGGTGACGTCCGAGCACGTGCTGCGCGCGATCGAGACGCAGCTGCTGGGCGGCGAGATCTCGCCCGTGAAGGACCTGCTCACCGAAGGCACCCGCGTGCGCCTCGCGTACCACGAGGCCGGCCACGCGATGATCGGCCACTGGACGGGCGCGGGCCTCGTCGAGCGCGTCACGATCGAGCCGCGCGGCCAGGCGCTGGGCGTCACGTACATGACGCGCGACACCGAGGATCCGCTCTACAAGCAGAACGAGCTGGTGAGCCGGCTGGCGATGATGCTGGGCGGCCGCGAGGCCGAGCTGCTGGTGCTGGACAGCGTCTCGAGCGGCGCGTCCGACGACCTCAAGCGCGCGTCCGAGCTGGCCATCGAGATGGTCGGGTCGCTGGGCTTCTCGGAGACCTTCGGCCTGCTGAGCGTCGGCGGCATCCCCGACAAGCTGCTGGGCCCGGACATCCAGGCCGCCGTGCTGCGCGAGGCGCGCACGCTGCTCGAACAGGCGCAGGAGACCTGCCGCACGCTGCTCAAGGCGCAGCGCCACCGCCTCGACGCGATGGCCCAGGCGCTGCTCAGCTGCGAGGTGCTGCAGGGCGACGAGCTCAAGGCGATGCTGGGCGACGTCGCCGGAGGCCGTGTGACCGCGCCGGCCCCGGCCGCGCCGACCCCCGCGCAGATCGCCGCGGCGCCGGTGCTCGAACTGGCGTTCACTCGCCGCGCCGATTCGCCGTCTTCGCCGAAGGCTTGACCGACTTCAGCGGCCGCTCCCGGGCCGGCGGCGGCATCGCGCGCTTGACGCCGCACGACCAGTGCTTGACGACCAGCGTCATGAAGCGGCCGTCGTAGTCGGCCAGGCAGAAGTCGACGTCGTCGGCCAGCTTGCGCGCCACCGTCGCGGTGGTGTTGGCGTACGCGCAGGTCATCCAGTAGCCGTCGCTGCGGCGCGGCAGTTCCCAGCGATCATGCAGCCCGGCCTGGCCGCGGTACTCGATCGTCGGCACGATCAGCGCCGACTCCGCCGGCGGCCCCGGATAGAACGCGACGCGCACGAACGGGTAGCTGCCCTGCTGGTTCAGCGGCGTCCAGCCGGCCTGGGTCTCGGACACCGTCTGCCTGACCGGCAGCTGCGCGGGGCAGGCGTCGACCAGCGGCTTGGACGGCGCCCCGCTCGCGGCCGACGCCGCTGATGCGCCGGGCGGCTTGCCGGCGACGGCGGACGCGGCCTTCGCGGTCGAGGCCGCGTGCGCGGGCAGCGCGGTCATCGACGCGAGGGCCAGGGCGAGCGGGAGTCGGGTTCCGGCGTGTCTCATGCGAGGCGGGCCGCGGGGCGCGGTGGTGGCGAGGCGAGCACGCAGTCTATTGCGTCGTCCACGGCCGAGCAGGGGCCGCGTCGGAGAACCGCCACGCAAGGGCGCTACCATTGCCGACACGGCGACGGCGGCTGCTCGACAGCGCCAGGCCGTCATTTCCAGGGCGCCCGCGGCCGATGAAACTCGAAGACGACGACTACCCCCCCGAGAAGCTCGCGGCGCTGCGCACCGTGCGCAAGCTCGTCGAATTCTGGAACATCACGCCCCAGGAGCTGCACGGCCCGCTGCCGCCTCCGCCGCCTCCGCCGGCCGGCACGCTGCCGATCCGCTACCGCCACCCGGTCAGCGGCGAGACCTGGGACGGCCAGGGCGAGCACCCGGCCTGGCTGCGCGACGCCTTGCTCAAGCAGGGCTACACGGTCGATCAACTCAAGCGCGCGGTGACGCAGGGCGCGGACGACGCGGGCGCTTGACAGGCGACGTTCCCGGCGCGTCGCCGAAGCGCGTCGATGCACCGCGGTGGAACCTGCGACTGCGCGCGGCATGACGGCTTGGTTTTCATGATGCCGCCCGGGACGCCGCCGAAGGTCAACCCCTTGCGTCACCGAATGCCAGACGCCTTGCGTCATCACAGTCCAACGCCTTGCGTCACCGAAGGCTAACCCCGTTGAATGTCATCCTGTGCGCGGTCGCAGGATCCATGCAGGCGCCCCGCCGCGTGCTCGTCCATGACGATACGTCCGGGCGTGGGCGACGAACGGCGGGTCACGGCCCGCCCTACCGGCTGCTGTGTCGCCACGCGGCCGGCCCCAGCAAGGCAGGGTGGGTGTTTGACACGCGTGCCTGAGAGGCCGGAGCCTCCTCGCTCACGGCGACGCGCCCGCTCATGTGCGAGGCATCGCGGGTCGAGCGACCCGCCGTACCAGCGCCCAAGCACGCGGACGACGGCCCTCAGATCGCCGGCGGCTCGCCGCCCGCGAGCCACGCGGCCGCCGCCAGCGCCAGCAGCAGCAGCGCCGACTCGACACGCAGCATGCGGGCGAAGCGCGGCCACGCGTCGGGCAGTGACGGCAGCACCGCGAAGCGGTTGAACGCGCCGAGCGCGATCGCGGCCGCCACGAGCGCGAGCTTGATCTCCAGCACGACGCTCCACGGCGACGCCCGTGCCGGTTCGAGCGGCGCCAGCGTGCCGCCCAGAGCGTGCCACGCCGCCGCCGCGCCGGTGAGCACGACGCCGGCGAGCGCCGCCGTCGCCAGTTGCGACAGGTGGCGGGCGTAGCGCGCGCAGTCCACCGCATCGGGCGAGCCGCGCAGGACGACCAGCGCCGCCGCGAACACGCCGCCCGCCCACAGGCCGGTGGCCAGGCGGTGCACGGCCATCGTCGGCACGAGCCAGCCCAGGCCGTCGGCCGCCGCGTGGCCCAGGCAGGCCTGCGCCGAGGCAATCACGGCCAGCGCGACGCCCAAGGCGCGCAACGGGAAGGCGCGGTAGCGGCAGGCGCCGGCCAGCGCAAGGCTCGCCAACAGCGACGCGATCGCGACGGCCCATGCACGGCCGAAGCCGGTGTCGACCACGATGCCGCCGACGCCAAGCAGCGCCTCGACGGGTGCGCCGTCCGACATCGCGAGCGCCTGCAGCGCCATCCACGCCAGCCCCGCGACGAGCGACAGCGAGGCCGACGCCGTGAACAGGGTGCGGCAGCGGCGAGCGCGCCGCGCGGCCCAGCCGGAGGACGCGTCGTGCAGCAGCGCCGGCGTGGCGAGCGCGCCGGCCATCGCGGCAAAGCCGACGTCCGACGCCGCGGCCGCGGCGTTGCGCAGCGCCGCGAGGGTGGCGTCATCCATGCGACCCCCGCGCGGCGATCACTTCGCGACGGTGAACTTGAAGTCGCCGTGTGTCTTGTGCCCGTCGCTGCCCACGGCCGTCCAGCGCGCGCTGTAGGTGCCCGGCTTGAGCACCGGCACCGCGGCCACGATCGCGTTGGGCTTGGTCTTGTCGGCGGACGGCCGGTCGGCGTCGAAGTACTTGCCGGCGTCGCTCACCAGCTTGATGCGGCAGTAGCGCGGCTCGACGTGCTCGTTGAACGTGAGGTGGATCTCCGCCGGCGAGCCGGCGAGCGTCTGGTCCTTGGCGGGGAACGAGTCGACGAGCGACGCGTGCGCGAAGGCGAGCGGGCTGAGCGTGGCGGCGAGCGTGGCCAGCACGAGGCGCAGCGGGGTGGTCATGTGTCCTCCTGGATGCGACCTGGGTTGGAGTCGCGGACATGCTCAGTGTTCCATGTGCATGCCGTCCATGCTCGGCTTCCTGGCCTGTGCCGTGACGTCATTCGAGGGAGTGTGGGCGGCATGCGACGCGACGGGCGGCGGCGCGCCCGTCCACTTGTGCGACGGTGCACTCGCGGGGCCGGCCATGGCGGTCGCCGCCTGCGCGCCGTGGATCGGCGGCGCGAGCGCGATGAGCCAGGGGGTCAGCAACCGCAGGAAACGTCGCAGCCGTCAGTCCACCGACGCGGGCTTGGCGAAGGCCTGCGTGCGGTCAATGGGCGCCGTGGGGGCGGTCGATCAGCGCCGCGTCCCACGCGTGCACCGTCGTGCGCTGCTCGCCCAGGCCGGCGATGCCCAGGCGCAGCGTGTCGCCCGCCTTCAGGAAGCGCCCGCGGCCCATGCCCACGCCGGCGGGCGTGCCGGTGGCGATCAGGTCGCCCGGCTCCAGCGTCATGAAGCGGCTGATGTAGCTCACGAGCTGCGCCACGCCGAACACCATGTCCGCCGTCGTGCCGTCCTGCATGCGGTCGCCGCCGACGTCCAGCCACAGCGCGAGCTTCTGCGGGTCGGGCACCTCGTCGGCCGTCACCAGCCAGGGGCCCACCGGGCCGAAGGTGTCGCAGCCCTTGCCCTTGTCCCAGGTGCCGCCGCGTTCGAGCTGGAACGCGCGCTCGGAGACGTCGTTGACGACGCAGTAGCCCGCCACGTGCGACAGCGCCTCGGCCTCGGACACGCAGCGCGCCCGCGTGCCGATCACCACGCCCAGCTCCACTTCCCAGTCCGACTTTCGCGAGCCCTGCGGCAGCACGATCGGGTCGTTGGGCCCCGTCAGCGCGCTGCCGGCCTTGAGGAACAGGATGGGCTCGGTGGGCAGCGCCATCTTCGATTCGGCGGCGTGATCCTTGTAGTTCAGGCCCACGCACACGAACTTGCCCATGCCGTGCCACGGCACCGACAGCCGCGTGCCGGGCGCCACGACGGGCAGCGTGTCGATCTCCACCGAGCGCAGGCGGTCCAGGCGCGACGGCGCGAGGTCGGCGGCGCAGATGTCGCCGATCTGCGCGCTCAGGTCGCGCACGGCGCCGTCGGGGTCGACGAGGCCGGGCCGTTCATGGCCGCGCGGGCCGTGGCGGAGCAGTTTCATGCAAGTCCTTTCGAGCTGCGCACGATGATGCCACCGCGGCCCGGGCTCGCCGCGCGCGAGGTCTTAGCTCAGCAGCGCGGTCAGCCGGTCGGGGTGCACGTGCAGGCCGACGAGGCCCGCCACGCCCATCAACACGCCGCACGCCGCCGGGAACAGGCTGAGCAGGTACAGCCACAGCAACTGCGTGAGCGAGGACACGGCGAGCATCGAGATGGCGATGGCCAGCAGCGCGTCCGACAGGTCGAACTGGTCGTCGCGGTAGTTCAGCGCGTCGTAGTTCTTCTGGTCGGCGTCGGCCTGCGCGGCGACCTGCTGCTTCTTTTGCGCCTGGTCCTTGGCCACCTGCTCGTACTTGGCGATCGCCGCGGCGTACGCGGCCTGCGCCGACGCCGGCTGCGACGCCTGTTGCAGCCGCAGCTGCGTGGCGGTGGCCTCGGCCACCTCCTGTCGCACGTTGCGCGCCTGGTAGTACGACCAGTGGTCGATCTTGTCGGCCTGCGCCTGCTGCATGGCCTGGCAGATGTTGTCGTCCTTGATCTTGCAGATGCCCATGAAGGTGGCCAGCAGCGCCACGGTGATGGCGACGGCCGCATTCAGCCGCGCGTGCTTGCGATGCTGGGCGGCCGAGGTCTTGTCGGCGGCGTCGTCGTCGAAGCCGGAAGGCTCGGCGACCATTTCGAGGGGATCGAGGTCCATGGCGGGGGGCGCTTCGGAGCGGGACAAACCCGCGATTTGACACCGCGAATCTGAACTCGGGGGACGGTCGAGGCCGAACGGCCGATTTCGGCACAGATTGGTATTGCCGAGCGCGGAATCGCGGGAAATCGGGCTCTTTTCCGCGCTTGGCAGCCGAGCGGCGCGATCAAGATATCCCGACAGGACAACTGTCCAAGCCGCCGCCATTGCAAGCCGAAAGTCCGCCATGCATTCCCTGCCGTCCTCGCCGTCCAGCCTCGTCAACCGCCTGACCGTCACCGGCCTCGTCGCCGTGCTCGCGAGTGCGGGTGTCCTGGGCACCGTCGCCACGCTGCTGGCGCGCCAGTCGCTGGCCACGCAGGCGCAGGAGAAGCTGACCGTCGTCGGCGACGCCGCGTCGCTGCGCATCGGCGAGTGGGTGGCCGGCAACCTGCGCACGAGCGCCAGCGTCACCGCCGCCGCCGCGCCCGACGCGATCAGCAAGGCGATGGGCGAGGCCACGCACGCCGGCTTCGCGAGGAAGCGCCGCGGCGCCGCGCCCGCGCACGCCGCGCACGCGCCGGCCGACTTCATCACCGCCGCCCTGAAGGTGCCCACGCGCGCCGGCGCCGCCAAGGACGAACCGAAGCAGGACGCCGCGGCCGCCGCCGCGATGGCCGCGCTCGCCGGCCTGGGCAAGGCCCCGGCGCCCGCACCGGCTCCGACGCCTGCCAAGACGGAAGGCGCCGCGAAGCCCGCCGCGGCGCCCGCCAAGACCGACACGACGGCCAAGGCCTCCGCGCCGACGCCCGCGCCCGCCGGCGGTGGCGCCGCCGCGGCCGCCGCCGCCGCGATGGCCGCGCTCGCCAAGGCCCCGGCCGCTGCGCCGGCGCCGGCGCCCGCGAAGGCTCCCGCCGCCGCCCCGGTGCCGGCCAACGGTGGCGCTGCCGCTGCGGCGGCCGCCGCGATGGCTGCGATCGGCAAGTCGCCCGCTCCCGCTCCCGCGAAGGCGGAGTCCGTCAAGACCGCGGCCGCCACGCCTGCGCCGTCCCCCGCGCCCGCCGCCGAAGCCGCGCCGGCGCCGTCCGACGCCGCGTCCGCGCCGGCCCCCGCGGCCGACGACCAGGCCCTGCGCACGGCGCTGTCCCAGGCCGTCGCCAGCGGCGACTTCCGCACCGTCTACATGGCCTACGACGCCGACAAGCGCTTCGTGCAGTCGCCGATGCAGAAGATGCCCGATGGCTACGACCCGACCGCCCGACCCTGGTACAAGGCTGCGGTCGCGGCGGGCAAGCCCGTGGTCACGCAGCCGTACAAGAACGCGTCGTCCGGCGAGATGACCGTCACCTTCGCCATCCCCGTGAAGGCGGACGGCAAGCTCGTGGGCGTGATCGGCGCCAACAAGCCGCTGGACGAGGTCGTGCGGATCGTGTCGGCCGTCAAGCCGAGCGCCGACTCGTACGCCTTCGTCCTCGACAAGGACGGCCGCGTCCTGATCCATCCGGGTGCCGACTTGACGCTCAAGTCGCTGGCCGAGGCCCAGCCCCGCATGGCCGCCGTGGCGAGCGCGCCCGACAACGCGATCGTCGACGCCAACGACGGCACGCGCGACGTGCTCGTGCGCTCCGAGGCGATCCCGGGCACCGACTGGCGCCTGGCCGTGGCCTACGACAAGTCCGCGGCGATGGCGGGCCTGGGCACGCTGGTGACGTCGATCGCCGTGGCCGCGCTGGCGGTCGTCGCGGTCGCGGGCCTGCTGTTCACCAGCCTCCTGCGCCGCTGGTTCGCGCCGCTGCGCCAGGTGCGCAACGCGATGGTGGCCGTGGCCGGCGGCGGGGGCGACCTCACCGCGCACATCGCGGTCGCGCACAACGACGAGGTCGGCCAGATCGCCCGCGCGTTCAACGACTTCACCGACTCGCTGCGCGGCATCATCCACGAGGTCAAGCAGGCCAGCTCCGAGGTCAAGACCGCGGCGCAGGAGATCGCCACCGGCAATGCCGACCTGTCCGCCCGCACCGAGAGCCAGGCCAGTTCGATCCAGCAGTCGGCCAGCTCGATCCAGCAGCTGCACTCGTCGACGATGACCAACGCGGAGTCCGCGCGCGAGGCCAACCGCATCGCGCAGGAAGCCGCCGCGCTGGCGGCCGAGGGCGGCAACAAGGTGCACGAGGTCGTCGAGACGATGGGCGGCATCACGGCGTCCAGCAAGCGCATCGGCGAGATCATCGGCGTGATCGACTCGATCGCGTTCCAGACCAACATCCTCGCGCTGAACGCGGCCGTCGAGGCGGCGCGCGCAGGCGAGCAGGGCCGCGGCTTCGCGGTGGTGGCCTCCGAGGTGCGCACGCTGGCCCAGCGCAGCGGCGAGGCCGCGCGCGACATCCGCGCGCTGATCCAGAAGTCCACTCAGGACGTCGAGATGGGCGCCGCGCGCGTGGACGACGCCGGCCGCACGATCTCGCAAGTCGTGGAGTCGGTGCGCTCGGTGAGCTCGCTGATGTCGCGCATCGTCGAGGCCACGCAGCAGCAGACCGGCGGCATCGGCGAGGTCAACAACGCCGTCAACCAGATCGACCAGATGACCTCGCAGAACGCGGCGCTGGTGGAAGAGGCCTCGGCGGCGGCGACGTCGCTGAGCGACCAGTCGTCCCGCCTCGTCGAGGCGGTGGGGCGGTTCCGGACGAACTGACAGCGCAGCCTCGCGCGCATCGCGTCACGCGCGTCGCGTGATGCGTGGCGCGTGGCGCGCGACCCGCCACCCGCCACCCGCGACCCGCGACCCGCGACCCGATTGGACGGCACGCCTGGCGTGCCGTCGTCGCTTTCACGGGCCGATTGCGCGAGCGGGCACCTCGACCACCAGGTCGCTCACGAACGCCGCGTTCTCGAACCGCAGTTCCTCGACCGACGCGACCTCGCGCCGGTTCTGCGCGTAGCCGCGCGGATTCGTGACGACGCGGCAGCGGCCGACGCGGTAGTCGAAGCTGTCGTGCACATGCCCGTGCAGCCACAGGTCGGCCTGGGCGACGAGCTCGGTCAGGTCGCTGACGAAGGCGCCGTTGATCGGGCTGCCGGCAAAGCGCGCGTGGATCGACGACGGGTGCGGGCCGTGGTGGGTGATGACGACCGTCGGCGTGGCAGGGTCCAGCGCCAGCTCGCGTGCCAGCCACGCGCGGTCGCGGCGGTGCTCCTCGAGCGCCTGGGCCGGGGTGAACAGGCCCGAGTGCGTCTGGATCCGGCGGTGGTCGAGCAGGAAGGTCTCGGCGGCCGCCATCGCCTCGGACGTCGGCCGGCCGGACGACGTGTAGTCCGTCCACAAGGTGCTGCCCAGGAAGCGGACGCCGCCGAGCGCGACGGCGTCGTTGTCCAGGAATCGGAGGGCGGTGCCCTCGGCGGCGCGCCGCAGTTCGGCGCGCAGTGCCTCCCGCTGGCTGCCGTAGAACTCGTGATTGCCGGCCACGTACAGCACCGGCACGGGCCAGTGCGCGAAGCGCTCGATGGTGCGCAGACCGTGGTCGATGTCCCCGGCCAGCACCAGCACGTCGGCGCCGGGCGCCGGTGCGACGAGGCGCTCCTGCGGCCATGCGGGGGCGAGCAAGTCCAGGTGCAGGTCCGAGGCCAGCTGGATGCGCATGGGCAACACGATAGTCCATTCGGGCGCCCGCTGCCTGGAAGCGGCATGTCTCGAACGGCCGTTGCTCGGCAATGTCGCGCATCGACTCGCCGCCGCGAGGAAGGCTGCAGGCGCGGGCCGCTCGCCGATCGGGGCGCGGCAGCCGATGGCGGCGGTGGCGTGGTTGCCGTTGCGTGGCGATGGCGGTCGCTGGTCCGCCGGTCACCGGTCGACGTCGTCGTTGCTGTTGCCGATGCCGATGCCGCTGCCGCTGCCGCTGCCGCTGTCGCTGTCGCTGTCGCTGTCGCTGTCGCTGTCGCTGCCGCTGCCGCTGCCGCTGTCGCGCCGGGTTGGCGTCGCTGTCGCCCGTGCGGTCAAGCCTCCCCCGGGCCGTCCTTCACCGCGGCGAAGTATGCTTGCGGGCTATGGCCATGTACGTGCCCTTCTTCGGCCTGAAGCAGAAGCCCTTCTCGATCGCGCCCGATCCGCGCTACCTCTTCATGAGCGAACGCCATCGGGAGGCGTTGGCGCATCTGTTGTACGGCGTGCAGGGCGGCGGCGGCTTCGTGCTGCTGACCGGCGAGATCGGCGCCGGCAAGACGACCGTCTGCCGCTGCTTCCTCGAGCAGATTCCCGCGCGCTGCAACGTCGCCTACATCTTCAACCCGAAGCTGTCGGCGCTCGAGCTGCTGATCACCGTGTGCCACGAATTCGGCATCAAGTTCCCGGCGCTGACGGCGGCCGGCACGCCGCCGGGCGTCAAGGACTACGTCGACGGCCTGAACGAATACCTGCTGCGCACGCACGCGGTCGGCCAGAACAACGTGCTGATCATCGACGAGGCGCAGAACCTCTCGTCGGACGTGCTCGAGCAGCTGCGCCTGCTGACCAACCTGGAGACCAGCGAACGCAAGCTGCTGCAGATCGTGCTGATCGGCCAGCCCGAGCTGCGCGGCATGCTGGCGCGGCCGGAGCTCGAGCAGCTGGCGCAGCGCGTGATCGCGCGCTACCACCTTGACGCGCTGAGCGAGAAGGAGACGGCGCAGTACATCGCGCACCGGCTCGCGGTGGCCGGGCTCAAGGGCGCGCTGCCGTTCGACTCCGCGGCGCTGCGGCGCATCCACCAGCTCACGCGCGGCATCCCGCGCCGCATCAACCTGCTGTGCGACCGCGCGCTGCTGGGCGCGTACGCGACCGGCAAGTCGCGCGTGGATCGCACGATCGTCGACAAGGCGGCGCGCGAGGTGTTCGGCCCGCACGACGCCCACGGCGAGCCGGCCAAGGCGTCGGCGCCGCGCTGGTGGCCGCTGGCGCTGGCCGGCGGCGTGCTGGTGGGCGCGGCGGCGATGGCCGCGGTGCAGTGGGGCGGCCGCGACAAGCCGCCCGCACGCACGGCGTCCGCTGCGTCGGTGCCGGCGAGTGCCGCGTCGGCGCCGCATGCCAACGCGTCGACGGCCGTCGCATCCACGCTGCCGACGGCGGCCTCGGCAGCCGCGTCCACGCCTCGCCTGCGATCGATCGATGATCTCGAAGGACTGCTCGCCCGCGCGCCGCATGACGAGCAGGAGGCGCTGCGCACGCTCGCGCCGGAGTGGTCGCTGAAGCTCGGCGACGGCGACCCCTGCGCGCTCGCCGCCGAGCAGGACATCCGCTGCTTCCGCGCCCATGGCGGCCTCGCGCTGCTGCGCCTGCTCGCGCGCCCCAGCGTGCTCGCGCTGCGCGACGCGCAGGATCGCCCGGTCTACGTCGTGCTGGCCGGACTGGGCCACGACGAGGCCACGCTGGTGGTGGGCAAGTCGCCGCTGCAGGTGCCGCTGTCGCTGCTGACCACCGCGTGGCGCGGCGACTTCACCACCTACTGGCGCGTGCCGGCGGGCTACTCGGTGCCGCTGTCCATGGGCTCGCACGGTGCGCTGGTCGACGCGGTGGGCGCGCAGCTTGCCGCGCGCCAGGGCGCCGCGCCGCCGCCGGCCGACCGCGCGTTCGACGCGTCGCTGCGCGCCCGCGTGGCCGCGTTCCAGCAGACCGAAGGGCTGACGCCCGACGGCGTTGCCGGTCCGACGACGCTGATGCAGATCAACCGCGCCAGCGGCGTGTCCGAGCCCTGGCTGGCCGGCACGGCGCCCGCGACCGCGGCGGCGTCCGCCGCGCAGAAGAGGTAAGCGCATGTCCTACATCCTCGATGCGCTGCGGCGTGCCGACGCCGAACGCTCGCGCGGCGCGGTGCCGGGCCTGCACGCGCAGGGCCTGCCCGCCGACCTCGAGCCCGCCGCGCGTGACTACCGTCCGCTGATCTGGGCCGCCGGCGGCGCCGGCGTGCTGCTGGTGGCGGTGATCGTCATCCTGCTGGTCGCGCCGTGGAAGGGCGTGCAGGTGCCGGCGACCGAGTCGCGCGCCACGCTGTCGCCTGCGCCCGACCTCGCCCCGTCGCCGCGCGATGCGGCCGCCGCGTCCGCGCCGGCGCAACTGGCCCAGGGCGAACTGCCGGCGCCCCAGCCCGGCGCGATCGAGCCGGCCGCGCGCCCTGTCGAGCCGCCGATCGGCCGCGGCACCCCGCCGCCGGCGGCCACCGCCGACGCAGGCCAGGGCCAGCCCTATCCGCCGCGTGCCACCGGTGCCAACACCGATCATCCGCCGCAGGGCTACCCGCCCGCCGACGGCCGCGGCGCGCCCGCGTATCCGCCGCCGCAGACGCCGCGCCCGTCGCCGCGCGACTCGCCCGCCGACCGCGCCGCCGCGGGCCAGGTCGCGACGCAGGAGCCGCGCGCCGCCTCGCCGGACTCGCGCGCCGCCGCGCGCACGCCCGTGCCCGCGACCGCGCAGGCTCGCGCGCCCGCGCAGGGGCCGGCCGCCGCGCCGGTCGAGCACTACGGTGCGCCGCTCGCATCCACCGCCGCGCCGGCCGCGGCGAACACGCGCGTGCCCAACGTCAACGACCTGCCGCCCAGCGTGCGCGCCACGCTGCCGCACCTGGCGGTCGGCGGCGCCATCTATTCCGAGACGCCGTCCGCGCGCATGGTCATCCTCAACGGCCAGGTCTTCCACGAAGGCGAGAAGCCTGCGGCCGACACCGTCCTCGAACAGATCCGCCTGAAATCGGCCATCCTCAACTTCCGCGGCCAGCGCTACGAGATCTCGTTCTGATCCCGTTCGCGGCGCGCGATCCGACGCGTCGGCCCGAGGCTTCGCGGTCTCGTTCCAAGCCCCAAATGCCGCGCCGGATCGACATTTGCCGATGCCGCGCCGCGAGGTCTCGTTCCGATCCCGGGCGCATCCTGCACGACAGACCACATCGACCCTGCGCTCGAGACCTCGATCCGATTTCCGCGCATCTCGCCCGACCCGACACCTTTCGATCAGGCATCCAGGATCCCGTTCCAACCCGGCGCACGCGCCCTCACCGACATTCGTCTCCGAAAGCCTTCGCATGAGCCCGACCTTCGTCCAAGCCCTTCGCCTCGCCCCGCTCGCTGCCGCCGCGTTGCTGTCCGCCTGCAGCGCGCCGGCCCTCAAGCCGACGCCGCCGTCCGTGATCGTCCCCGGCAACCTGCGCGCGCCCGCCAACGAGTCGCTGGTGCGCACGCTGTGGGCGGACGGCGTGCAGGTCTACGAGTGCCGCAAGGCCGCCGATGCCAGCTTCCCGGAATGGGTGTTCGTCGCCCCCGAGGCCAAGCTGGCCGACGCGAACGGCACCCCGATGGGCCGCCACTACGCCGGTCCGACGTGGGAAGCGAGCGACGGCAGCAAGGTCGTCGGCGCCGTCAAGGCCAAGGTCGATGCGCCCGACCCGCATGCCATTGCCTGGCTGCTGCTGGAGACGCACAGCACCGGCAAGCCGGGCGTGTTCGCCAAGGTGACGTCGATCCAGCGCGTGGCCACGGTCGGCGGCGTCGCCCCCACCGCGGGCTGCGGCACCGCCACGATCGGCAAGCAGGAGCGCGTGCCGTACCAGGCGCAGTACGCGCAGTACGCGCCGACGCTGTGATGGCCTCGTGAGCTGATCGACCGGCTGGCGCGGCGGCGCGACCGCCGGACACCTGCGGCGTCGGTCGCGCGCGTGCGCGGGCGCGGCGCGCGAGAAAGCCGGCGTGCCGCCGCCGATGCGCCCGTCGCCGACTCAGAGCGCCTGCGGCACCACCGCCGTCACCTCGATCTCGACCTTCGCGCGCTCTTCCATCAACGCGCTGACCTCGACGGCGCTCATCGCGACGTCGTAGTTCGGGCCCATCACCTCGCGGTAGGCGAGGCCGATCTCGCGGCCGCGCGCCAGGTACTCGGCGCGATCGACCACGTACCAGGTCATGCGCACCATGTGGTCCGGGCGCGCGCCGGCGGTGTCGAGCACCGCCTTCACGTTGTAGAGCGCGCGGCGCACCTGTTCGACGAGGTCGTCGCTCTCGAACTGCGAGGCGGCGTTCCAGCCGACCATGCCGGCCACGTAGACCTGGCGGCCCTGGGCGGACACGCCGTTCGCGTAGCCGCGCGGGCGCGGCCAGCCTTCGGGTAGCAGCACGTTCTTCATTGCGTCCTCGCCTGGTCAGTCGTGGGTGTCGTGGTCATCCTGGTGTCGTCCTGCATCGCTTGCGCGGTGTGTCGTGCCGCCCCCGCGCCTCACGCGCCGCACATCCCCGCATCGCGTGCGCCCTGCTTCGAGCGGCCTCGCGAACCTCGCGCGGCCTCGAGATGCGCCGAGCGTCCCGCGGCGCGCCGTCGACGGAGAGTCGCGAGCGAGCTCATGCCGTCGTCTTCAGACGGAACCGCTGCAGCTTGCCGGTGGCGGTGCGCGGCAGGTCGGGGACGAACTCGATGGCGCGCGGATACTTGTACGGCGCGATCGAGCGCTTGACGTAGTCCTGCAGCGTCCTGACCGTCGCGGCGTCGGCCGCGTGGCCCGCGCGCAGCACGACGAAGGCCTTGACGATCTGGCCGCGCTCGTCGTCGGGCACGCCGATCACGGCGCATTCGGCGACGGCGGCGTGTTCCAGCAGCACGGTCTCGACCTCGGGCGCGGCGATGTTGTAGCCGGCCGAGATGATCATGTCGTCGGTGCGCGCCTGGTAGCGGAAGTAGCCGTTCTCGTCCTCGAGGTAGGCGTCGCCGGTGACGTTCCAGCCGTCGTGCACGTACTGCGCCTGGCGCGGGTCGTCGAGGTAGCGGCAGCCGGTCGGGCCGCGCACCGCCAGCCGGCCGACGGCGCCGCGCGGCAGCGGGCGGCCGTCGGGGTCGAGGATGCAGGCCCGGTAGCCGGGCACCGGCGTGCCGGTGGCGCCGGGGCGCGCATGCTGCTCGTCGGCGGAGATGAATATGTGCAGCATCTCGGTCGAGCCGATGCCGTCGATCGCCTCCAGGCCTGTGGCGGCCTTCCACTGCACGCGCGTGGCGGCGGGCAGCGCCTCGCCGGCCGACACGCACTTGCGCAGCGTGCCGCCCAGCGGCGCCGACAGCTTGCGCTCGCGCGCCTGGTCGGCGATCGCGCGGTAGGTCGTGGGCGCCGTGAACAGCACGGTGGCGCCGTACGCGGGAATGGCGTCGAGCAGCAGCGGCGGCGTCGCCTTCTCCAGCAGCACGGTGCTGGCGCCGATCGACAGCGGGAACAGCAGCAGTCCGCCGAGACCGAACGTGAAGCCCAGCGGCGGGCTGCCGATGAACACGTCGTCGGCGTTCGCGCGCAGCACGTGCCTGGGCCAGCACAGGCAGATCGCCATCACGTCCTGGTGGAAGTGCATGGTCGCCTTGGGCTCGCCCGTGGTGCCCGACGTGAACGCGAGCAGGCAGGTGTCGTCTGCCGCGGTGTCGACCGCCTGGAACGGCCGCGCGTGGCGCGCCATCGCGGCCTCGAGGCTGTCGGGCGACGCGTCGTTGAACAGGCGGACCTGCGTGAGCGTCGGACAGTGCGGCTGCGCGAGCTGCAGCTCCTCGGCGAGCTGGCGGTCGCACAGCGCGTGCGTCACCTGCGCCTTCGCCACGACCTGCTTGAGCTCCTTGGCGCGCAGCAAGGGCATCGTCGCGACGGCCACCGCGCCGGTCTTCATCACGCCGAACCAGCACGCGGCCAGCATCGGGTTGTTCGGCGCGCGCAGCAGCACGCGCTGGCCGGGCCGCACGCCCATTTCGTCGACCAGCACGTGCGCGATCGCGTCGGCCTGGCGCTGCAGGTCGGCATACGTCCAGCGCACGCCCGGGCCGACGATGCAGGGCCGCTCGCCCCAGCCGCGTTCGATCGCCTTGTCCAGCAGCTCGACCGCGCAGTTGAGCTGCGCGGGGAACTGCAGCTCGGGCAGGTCGAACAGGTAGACCGGCTGCTGCGACAAGGGCGGCAGGTGGTCGCGGGTGAACGTGTCGACATGGGCCGTTCGGCCGCGAGTCATGACAGCCCCTCCCGCGCCGCGCACGGCGCTCCGTCCCCCGCGGGGACCGCGGGCCTCCTTGGGGCGGCCCGGCGCACGGCCCGCGAAACGATGATGATCGAAACAGATGTGCTCACTTCAACAGCTCCCGGGCGATGATCAGTTGCTGCACTTCGCTGGCGCCCTCGTAGATGCGCAGCGCACGGATGTCTCGATAGAGGCGTTCGACGGTGTTTCCGCTCTGCACGCCCGCGCCGCCCCACAGCTGCACGGCGGCGTCGATGACGCGCTGCGCCCCCTCGGTGGCGGCGAGCTTGGCCATCGCGGCCTCGCGCGTGACGACGTGGCCCTGGTCGCGGCGCCACGCGGCGCGGTAGGTGAGCAGGGCGGCGGAATCGACGGTGAGCGCCATGTCGGCGAGCCTGGCCTGCGTCAGCTGCAGGTCGGCGAGCTGCTGGCCGAACATCGAGCGCGAGGTCGCGCGCGCAAGGCCTTCGGCCAGCGCGCGGCGCGCGAAGCCGAGCGCCGCCGCGGCCACCGACGTGCGGAACACGTCCAGCGTGCGCATCGCCAGCTTGAAGCCGGCGCCGGCCTCGGCCAGGCACTGCGACGCGGGCACGCGGCAGCCCTCGAACGACAGCCGCGCCAGCGGATGCGGCGCCATCACGTCCAGTCGTTCGGCGATGCGCAGGCCCGGCGTGTCGGCGTCGACGACGAAGGCCGCGACGGACTTCGTGCCGCGCTTCTCGGGCGTGGCGCCGGGCTCGACCTGGCGCGCGAACACCACGTAGAAGTCGGCGATGCCGCCGTTGGAGATCCACGTCTTCTGGCCGTCCAGCACCCAATGCACGCCGTCGCGCCGCGCGATCATCGCCATCGCGGCGACGTCCGACCCGGCCTCCGGCTCCGACAGCGCGAAGGCCGCGATCGCTTCGCCGTGCGCCACGCGCGGCAGGTAGCGCTTCTTCAACTCGGGCGAGCCGTCCAGCGTGATCGCGCCGCTGCCCAGGCCCTGCATCGCGAACGCGAAGTCGGCCAGGCCGTCGTGCGCGGCGAGCGTCTCGCGCAGCAGGCACAGCGTGCGGGTGTCGAGCGCGTCGCTGTCGCCGCCGTACGCCTTGCCGCCGACCGCGAGCGACAGCCAGCCGTTCTTGCCCAGCGCGCGCACCCACTGGCGGCAGTGCGCGTCGACCTCGTCGCGCGTCGCGTGCGGGCCGAGCTCGTGCGGGAAGCCGCTGGCGCCGTCGGCCAGGCAGGCGGTCAATCGCGCGTGCAGGCCGCGGTGCTCCTCATCGAAGAAGGGCCACTCCAGCGCCTGCGCCGCGGCCGCGGCGACGTTCTCCATGGCGTGCGGCACCATCTCAACGGCCCTCGAAGACGGGCTTGGACTTCGCAGCGAACGCGCGGTACGCGGTGCCGAAGTCTTCCGTGAGCATGCACAGCGCCTGCGCCGTGGCCTCCGCGTCGATGGCGGTGTCGATGTCCATGCTCCACTCCTGGTGCAGCATCGATTTCGTCAGCGAGTGCGCGAACGCCGGGCCGTCGGCCAGCTGGCGCGCGAACGCCGTGGCCTCGGCCAGCACCGCGTCGGGGTCGACCAGCCGGTTGAAGAAGCCCCAGCGCTCGGCCTCCTCGCCGCCGAGCGCGCGGCCCGAGTAGATCCATTCGGCGGCGCGGCCCTGGCCGACGATGCGCGGCAGCATCGCGCAGGCGCCCATGTCGCAGCCGGCCAGGCCCACGCGGGCGAACAGGAAGGCCGTCTTCGAGCGCGCCGTGCCGTAGCGCAGGTCGCTGGCCATCGCGAGGATCGCGCCGGCGCCGGCGCACACGCCGTCCACGGCCGCGACGATCGGCTGCGGGCAATGCCGCATCGCCTTGACGAGGTCGCCCGTCATCCGCGTGAACATCAGCAGCTCGGGCGCGGGCAGGTCGATCAGCGGGCCGATGATCTCGTGCACGTCGCCGCCGGAGCAGAAGTTGTCGCCGGCGCCGGTGAGGACGATGGCGCGCACGTCGCTCGCGTGGCGCAGGCGGATGAACAGGTCGCGCAGCTCGGCGTAGCTCTCGAAGCTGAGCGGGTTCTTGCGCTCGGGGCGGTTCAGCGTGATGCGCGCGACGCGGTCGCTGCACTCCCACAGGAAGTGCGTGGCGCGGTAGTCGGCGAGCGGGCGGCGGTTGCCGGCCAGCAGCGCAGGGTCGACGGAAGAAGCGGTTTCGGTCATGTCGATGGTCTCGTCAACGGGTCTTGTCGTCCTGCAGGCGCCGCGTCAGCGACAGCCGCAGGTGGCCGAGCAGCGCGTGCAGCTGTTCGCCTTCGTCGGGGTCCAGGCCGGCCAGCAGCTCGATCACCCAGCGCTCGTGCTCCTCGGCCACGCGCTCGAACGCGCGCTTGCCGCGCAGCGTCAGCGCGATGCGGAACGAGCGGCGGTCCTCGGGGTCGACCTGGCGCGTGACGTAGCCGCTCTTCTCGAGCTCGTCGGTCAGGCTGGTGACGTTGCCGCCCGTCACCATCAGGTAGCGCGACAGCGCGCTCATGCGCAGGCCTTCGGGCTGCTCCTTGTGGAAGCGGTGCAGCTGCGCCAGGTAGTCGAAGCGCGGCAGCGTCATGTCGAAGTGCAGCCGCAGCCGACGCCGGATCTCCGTCTCGATCTGCGTGGTGCAGGACAGCAGCCGCAGCCAGGTCTTGACCGCGGCGTGGTTGCCGGTGGCGGCGCGGCCCTCGTGGCCGATCGCGTCGTCGCCCAGCAGCTCGTCGAGGCGATCGGTGCTGCGCGGGTCGCGGGTGTCGATGGGCTTGGCGGCGCGGGCTTTCAATTCATCACCTCCCCGCCGCTGACCGACATCGCCTGTCCCGTGAACGCGGCGGGTGCATCGGCGCACAGCCACAGCACCGTCGCGGCGACTTCGTCGGGTTCGACGAGCCGCTTGAGCGGGCTGGACTGCGAGAACGCGGTCATCGCGTCGGCCTCGCTGCGGCCGGTGGCCGCGACGATCCTGGCCACGCCGTTGCGAACGATGGCCGTGTCGGTGTAGCCGGGGCACACGGCGTTGACGCTGAGGCCCTGCGCGGCCACCTCCAGCGCGAGCGAGCGCGTCATGCCCAGCACGCCGTGCTTGGCCGCCGCGTACGCCGCGCAGTACGCGTAGCCCTTCTGGCCCGCGGTGCTGGCGATGTTGACGATGCGGCCGGCGCGTGCCGCGATCATCGGCGCCAGCGCGGCCTGCGTGCACAGGAACGCGCCGGTGAGGTTGACGGCCAGCATGCGATCCCAGGTCTCGCGCGGCAGGCGCGCCAGCGGGCCCGTCTCCACCGCGCCGGCGTTGTTGACGAGCGCCTGCAGCGCGCCGCCCTTCGCGTGCACGTCGGCGAACGCGCGCGCCACGCTGGCCGCATCGGTGACGTCCAGCTCGACGCAGTCATGCGCGATGCCCTCGGCGATCGGCAGCGTGACGCGCACTTCGTCGAGCGCCGCGCGCGCGCGTCCCGCGAGCGTCACGTGCCAGCCCGCGCCCGCGAGCGCGCGCGCGATGGCCGCGCCGATGCCGCGCGTGGCGCCGGTCACGAGCACGCGGCGCGGCGTCGGCCTCAGCCCGAGCGGCAGGGCCTCGGCCACGGCGCCGGCGGCGATGTCGGTGGTGCTGGTGGGCAGCTCGATGGCGCCGATGGCCGTGGCGGCCTCGCTCATCTCGCCGCTGCGGACGTCGGTGCTCATGACTGCCCCTGCGTGTGCTGGCGCTGGAAGATCGCCTCCAGCTGCGGCTTGGCCGAGCGGTACGGCGCCGGCCAGTTCACGTGGCGATAGCCGATGCGCGCGGCCTCGGTGAGTGTCCACGCGGGGTTGGCCAGGTGCGGTCGCGCCACCGCGCACAGGTCGGCGCGGCCGGCCGCGATGATGCTGTTGACGTGGTCGGCCTCGGTGATCGCGCCCACCGCGATCGTCGCGATGCCGGCCTCGTTGCGGATGCGGTCGGCGAACGGCGTCTGGTACATGCGGCCGTAGATCGGCTTTTCCTGCTTGCTGACCTGGCCCGACGAGCAGTCGATCAGGTCGGCGCCCGCCCCCTTGAAGGCACGCGCGATCTGCACCGCGTCGGCCGGCGTGATGCCGCCCTCGACCCAGTCGTGCGACGAGATGCGCACCGACATCGGCAGCTCCGCGGGCCACGCCGCACGCACCGCCGCGAACACCTCGAGCGGATAGCGCAGGCGGTTGGCCAGCGGTCCGCCGTACGCGTCCTCGCGATGGTTGGTCAGCGGCGAGATGAACGACGACAGCAGGTAGCCGTGCGCGCAGTGCAGCTCCAGCCAGTCGAAGCCGGCGGCGGCCGCGCGGCGCGTGCAGGCGACGAAGTCGTGCAGCACGCGATCCATGTCGGCGCGCGTCATGGCGCGCGACCAGTCGCTGACACCCGGCAGGTACTGCTGTGCCGACGCGGACATCAACGGCCAGCCGCCCGAGTCCAGCGGCTGGTCGATGCCTTCCCAGCCGAGATTCGTCGCGCCCTTGGCGCCGGCGTGGCCCAGCTGGACGCCGATGCGCGCGTCCGTGTGCGTGTGCACCCAGTCGACGATGCGCGCCCACGCGTCGCCCTGCGCGTCGGTGTACAGGCCGGGGCAGCCCCTGGTGATGCGGCCGTCGGCGCTGGTGCAGGTCATCTCGGTCATCACCAGCGCGGCGCCGCCCATCGCGCGGGCGCCCAGGTGCACGAGGTGGTAGTCGCCGACGGTGCCGTCGATCGCCGAGTACTGCGCCATCGGCGACACGATCACGCGGTTCTTCAGCGTGATCGAGCGCATCGTGAACGGCGTGAACATCGGCGGCACCGGCTCCTGCGCCTTGACCTCGGCGCGACCGCGCTGCGCGAACCAGCGCTCGTAGCCTTCCAGCCAGCCGGCATCGCGCAGGCGCAGGTTCTCGTGACTGATGCGCTGGCTGCGCGTGAGCAGCGAGTACATGAACTGCTCGGGCTCCAGCGGATCGCAGTAGCGCGCGCCGCAGACCTCGAACCATTCCATCGCGTTCCAGGCCGCGTTCTGCAGCCGCAGCACTTCGACCGCCCTCAGCGCCTGGTAGCGATCGAGCAGCGCCGGCAGCGCCGACGGCGCGACGTCGCCGGTGGCTTCCGCGGCCTGCTTGAACTGGCTCGCGAGCTCGATCGCGTCCTCCAGGGCCAGCTTGGTGCCCGAGCCGATCGCGAAGTGCGCGGTGTGCACGGCGTCGCCCATCAGCACCAGCGGCGCGTGGCCCGCGCCGGCGTCGCGGCGCTCGGCGCGGATCCACCACTGCTCGCACTTGATGCGCTGGAAGTTCAGCCACGCCGACCCGCGCAGGTGGCGCGCGTTGGTCATCAGCGTCGCGCCCTGCAGGTGGCGCGCGAACACCCGCTCGCAGAACGCGACGGAGGCGTTGGCGTCGAGCTTGTCCAGGCCGTGCGCGAGCCACACGTGCTCGGGGCACTCGACGATGAAGGTCGAGGTCTCCGCGTCGAACCTGTAGACGTGCGCCTGGAACCAGCCGTGCTCGGTGCGCTCGAACACGAAGGTGAACGCGTCGTACAGCTTCCTGGTGCCCAGCCAGATGAAGCGGTTGGGGCGCTTGACGATGTCGGGCTTGAAGACGTCGGCGTATTTCTGCCGCAGCAGGGAGTTGATGCCGTCGCTCGCGATGACCAGGTCGGCATCGGGGAACTCGGTGTCGGAGCGCACCTCGCGGTCGAACTCCAGCTTCACGCCGAGCGACTCGCAGCGCGCCTGCAGGATGTTGAGCAAGCGCTTGCGGCCGATGCCCACGAAGCCGTGGCCGCCCGAGCGGATCGCGCGGCCCTTGAACTCGAGGACGATGTCGTCCCAGTGCGCGAACGCGGCCTCGATGGCGCCGGCGGTCTCCTCGTCCCAGCGGCGCAGGTGCGCCATCGTGGCGTCGGAGAACACCACGCCCCAGCCGAAGGTGTCGTACGGGCGGTTGCGCTCCACCACGGTGATGTCGTGCCCGGGGTCGAGCTTCTTCATCAGCAGGGCGAACGTGAGGCCGGCGGGGCCGCCGCCGATGCAGACGATGCGCATGGAGTCCTCGTCTATGCTGGGAAGATCCGCGCCGGAGCGATGTCCGGCCGGATACTTGAGAGTTCAATAGTTCAATACTAAACTAATCGCTCGCCATCCCGCAAGGCGAGTCTCCACGCCCCGCGTGGGGCCAGGCGGGCGGCGCTGGAAAGGTCTTCAGGAGCCCATCGCCATGATCACGAGAGACGACTGCGCCCGACGCGACCACGAGGACGCGCTGGCCCCGCTGCGCGACCAGTTCATGCTGCCAGAAGGCGTGATCTATGTCGACGGCAACTCCCTGGGGGCGCTGTCGCGCGCCACGCCTGCGCGCGTGGCCGCCGCCGTGCAGCAGGAATGGGGTGACGGCCTGATCCGCAGCTGGAACGACGCCGGCTGGATCACGCTGCCGCAGCGCGTGGGCGACCGCATCGGCGCGCTCGTCGGCGCGGCGCCGGGCGAGTGCGTCGCGGCGGACTCGACCTCGGTCAACCTGTACAAGGTGCTCAGCGCCGCGGCGCGCATCGTTCAGGCCGACGCGCCTGCACGCCGCGTCATCGTGAGCGAGCGCCAGAACTTCCCGACCGACCTGTACATCGCCGAGGGCCTGTGCCGCACGCTGGGCTGGTCGCTGGAGCTGCTCGAGCCGCCGGCGATCGTCGAGCGGCTGTCGCACGGGCGCGGCGCCGACGTCGCGCTGCTCATGCTGACGCAGGTCAACTACCGCACCGGCGCGCTGCACGACATGGCCGCGATGACCGCGCTGGCACACGCGGCCGGCGTGCTGACGATCTGGGATCTCGCGCATTCCGCCGGCGCGTTGCCGGTCGACCTGAACGGCGCGGGCGCCGATTTCGCAATCGGCTGCGGCTACAAGTTCCTCAACGGCGGCCCGGGCGCGCCGGCCTTCGTGTGGGCGCATCCGCGCCACGCCGGGCGCTTCTGGCAGCCGCTGTCGGGCTGGATGGGCCACGCCGCGCCGTTCACGTTCCGACCGAACTACGAGCCGGCCGCCGGCATCGGCCGCTTCCTGTGCGGCACGCCGGCGGTGCTGTCGCTGGCCGCGCTGGAATGCGGCGTCGACACGCTGCACGCCGCCGACGCGCTGGGCGGCATGGCGGCGCTGCGCGCGAAGTCGATCGCGCTGACCGAGCTGTTCATCGCGCTGGTGGACGAGCGCTGCGCGCCGCTGGGCTTCGCGTGCGCGAGCCCGCGTGACGCGCGCGTGCGCGGGAGCCAGGTCAGCCTGACGCACGCGGCCTCCGATGGCGGCTCGCACGGCTACGCCATCGTGCAGGCGCTGATCGCGCGCGGCGTGATCGGCGACTTCCGCGCCGGCACCGCGCCCGACGCCTACGGCCCCGCGCTGCCCGACATCCTGCGCTTCGGCTTCACGCCGCTGTACCTGCGCTTCATCGACGTGTACGACGCCGTCGAGCACCTCGTGCAGGTGATGCAGACCGGCGAATTCCGGGAAGCCCGTTTCAACAAGCGTTCCGCAGTGACCTGACGCGGGAAAATGCCGCCATGAGCCAGACCAACGACACCGCCGGCCGCTGCCCGATGGGCCACGGCGCCGAACCCGCGGACGCCCGCGGCGAGCGCATCGTCGCCGAGGAGGGCGCGCAGCTCGACTTCGAGTCCGACATGAGCTACGGCGACTACCTGCACCTCGACCAGGTGCTGACCGCCCAGCATCCGCTCTCGCCCGACCACAACGAGATGCTGTTCATCGTGCAGCACCAGACGTCCGAGCTCTGGATGAAGCTGATGCTGCACGAGCTGCGCGCGGCGGTGGCGTCCATCGCCGCCGACGAGCTCGGCGCCGCCTTCAAGATGATGGCGCGCGTCAGCCGCATCATGGAGCAGTTGGTGCACGCGTGGGACGTGCTGGCCACGATGACGCCGTCGGAATACTCCGCGATCCGCCCCTACCTGGCGGCCAGCAGCGGCTTCCAGAGCTGGCAGTACCGCTGCATCGAGTTCGCGATGGGCAACAAGAACGCGGCGATGCTCAAGCCGCACGCGCACCGGCCCGACCTGCTCGAACAGGTGGAGCAGGCGTCGCGCGCGCCGTCGCTGTACGACGAGAGCCTGCGCCTGCTGGCGCGCCGCGGCCTGGCGATCCCGGCGGACTACCTCGAGCGCGACTGGACGCAGCCCTACGTCGAGAACGAGGCCGTGCGCGACGCCTGGCTGGCCGTCTACCGCGACCCGAACCGCCACTGGGACCTGTACCAGTTGGGTGAGGAACTGACCGACCTGGAGGATGCCTTCCGCCTGTGGCGCTTCCGCCACCTGACCACGGTGCAACGCATCATCGGCTTCAAGCGTGGCACCGGCGGCACCGGCGGCGTCAGCTACCTGCGCAAGATGCTCGACACGGTGCTGTTCCCCGAGGTGTGGGCGCTGCGCACCGAGCTCTGACCTGTGCCCGCATGCGGCTTCGCTGCTCGACAAGATCGCTGGACTTGCGTTCAGTTGACGCGAGAAGCGTCTCGAAACTGTCGAGTACAAGCGTGTAAATAGCGGGCATTCCTGCCGCAAACCCTTCATGTTGGCCTTGGCATTCCGCCTTACCATGTAGGACAAGGGCGCGAAATCGTGCCCGTCTCCGGCACTTCCGCCCGGAGGCCACGAGCAGGATCGGAAACCGTCGAGATGAAGTTCTGGGGCAAGCTGGCAGTCGCCGCAACGGTCGCGTGGATCTCCTCCACGGCATTCGCTCTCACCGACCCGACGTCTCGCCAAGGCGAGCCCTTGTCCGCCCTCACCGGCGTGGACGCGTCGGACGACGCGCGCTACGTCGAGCACTGGATCCACGCGAAGGGGGACGACCACGGCCGCCCTTTCGTGATCGTCGACAAGAAGGCGGCGCACATCTACGTGTTCGGCGCCGGCGGCAAGCTCGTGGGCGAGTCGGCCACGATCCTCGGCCAGTCGCGCGGTGACGTGCCCGTGCCGGGCGCGGGCCAGAAGAACCCGTCCGACCTGCTGCCCGACGAACGCAAGACGCCGGCCGGCCGCTTCGAGTCGCAGCCGGGCCGCAACCTGCACGGCGAGCCGGTGGTCTGGGTCGACTACGACACCGGCATCGCGATCCACCGCGTGCGCCCCGGCATCTCGCAGATGCAGCGCGTCAACAGCCTGTCCACCGAGGATCCGAACAACAAGCGCCTGTCGCTGGGTTGCGTCGTGGTGCCCGAGGAATTCTTCTGGTCGGTGGTGATCCCCACGATGGGCCACAGCCACGGCGTGGTCTACGTGCTGCCGGAAGACGAGCCCGTGCAGGCGCTGTTCGTCGCGCCGAAGGCCGAACCCAAGGCCGTTGCGGCCACCGGTGCCGCGGCGGCGCGCCCGGTCAGCCTGAGCGTCAGCGCGCGCTGAAGCCGCTTCAGCGCGCGATCGTCTTGAGCATCGCCAGCGACGCGTCGAATTCCTCGCGCACCCATGCGCGCAGCGCGAGCAGCGGCGTCCAGTCCTTGAGCGCCGGCGGGAACACGAAGCTGTAGGGCTGCACGCCGTCCAGCACCACCGACACGTCGAACAGCCGCGCCAGGCGGCCGGCGCGCAGCGCGTCGGCGGCCAGCAACTCGCGCACCACCGACAGCCCCAGGCCCTGCTCGGTGGCCTGCAGCATCAGGCCGACGTCGTTGAACGTGGCCACCGGGGTCACGCGCGTGCGCACCCCCGCGCCCGTGAACCACTGCTCCCACACCTCGGCGTCGCCCAGCAGCGGCTCGCGCGCGAGGTCATCGGGCTTGCCTTCGCGCAGCCGGCGCGCCAGCTCGGGCGCGGCCACCGCGATGAACGGCGTCGGCGATTCGTACAGCCGCTCCTGCACCAGCCCCGGCCACGGCCCCGCGCCCGTGCGGATCGCGGCGTGGAAGCCGTCGCGCTGCAGGTCGACGATGCCCGCGGAGGCTTCGATCTCCAGCGGAAAGTCCGGGTGGCGCGCGCGCCAGGCGCCCAAGCGCGGCAGGAACCAGCGCTGCGCGAACGACGGCAGCATCGTGATGCGGATGCCCTGCGCCACGCCCTGCGCCGCGGCGGCGGCCGCCTGCACGCCGTCGTCCACCTGCGCCAGCGCCGGGCCGGCGTGCCGCAACAGCGCCTCGCCGGCGGCATTGAGGTAGACGCGCCGCCCGCGCCGGTCGAACAGCGGAAAGCCGATGCGGCTTTCCAGCTCGCCCATCTGCTGGCTGACTGCGCTGTGCGTCAGGTGCAGCGAATCGGCCGCGGCGCGCAGCGTCTGGAGCTTCGCGACGGCCACGAAGGTGGGCAGGAACTGGAGCGGGATGCGGGCCATTGGTCAGACCAGCTTACCAATATCGGCAGGAATAGTCGATATACATCGGTCAACCTCCGTCCTATTCTTACCAACACAACGAAGGAGAACCTCATGACCACCTGCATCGTCACCCCGACCGTCGCCCCGGCACTCACCAGCCGCCTGCTGGAATCGGTTGTCCGGCTCTTCAGCGGCTCGGTGGTCTCGCGCGAGAGCATCGACCAGGCCTGGTTCGACTCCGGACTGCACCGCCTGGACGCCGCGACGCTGAAGGACATCGGCGCGCCGGAAGGCGTCGTCGAAGCCTTGGGCGTCAAGGAGGCCTGGAAGCTGGCGGCGGCGCTCGACGCCACCCGCCACCTCTGAGCCGCCTGGCCGGCGCTGCGTCGACGCCCGCTCGTCCTGCGACCCACGCAGGTCGACAGGGGCGCGCCGATGCGCCGCGACGGCCGAAGTGGATGCCCGGCTCACCGGCTGACGGTCCGTCGGCCGCCATGACGCCTGGCACCGCGGACGCGCCCTCTCGTCGCAAGCCGGTTTGAACACGAGACGCCAGCACCGATAGTTCACTCACCGGATCACGCAACGCGATCCGAACCCACCCAGGAGCCCGCCATGACCAAGACCACCGCCCAGATCGCCGCCTTCGCCCTTGCCGCCCTCACCACGTTCGGCACGGTCGCCGGCATGAACGGCATCGCGACGACGCAGTACGCGGCCGCGGAGCACGTGGCCCAGGTCGCGGCCGACGCGACGCAGGTCGCGGCGCTGCAACGCGTGATCGTGGTCGCGCGCCGCGCCGCCTGACCCGCTCCGTTCGCTCCTTCAGGCCCCGCCTCGGCGGGGCCTTTTTCATGGGCAAATCGACGGGGCCGGTCAGTGCGCCGTGGACGTGGTTCCCGCCGCCTTGGCCAGGCCGTCGCGGAAGCGCAGGTAGTCCTCGGCGGATTCCTTGGGCCGCTCGATCATCGGCGCGTGGCCGACGTGCGGCATCACGACGGCCTGCGCGTTGGGCAGCAGGCCCTCGAGCACCGGGACGGTGCCCACCGACAGCGCGCGATCCTCGTCCCCCCACACGACCAGCGTGGGGGTAGCCAGGCCCTTGACCGCGCCGCTGACCGAGTCGGTGGCGATCTGGCGGAACACCACGCGCTCGAGATCCTGGTTGGCGATGCGCTCGCGTGCCAGCACATCCATCACCGAGCCCGGGATGTACGGCGGATCGCTCATCACGAACTTGATGAACGCGGGGAAGTCGCTCTCCTTGGTGATCATCAGCGGGTTCTCGCCCGTGGTGGTGACGATCCTGGCGAGTTCGCTGGGGGGCGCCTCGGCGATGCCGGCGCAGTCGATCAGCCACAGGCTCGCGACCTCCTGCGGATGCTGCGCGGCGTAGCTCATCGCGATGCCGCCGCCCATCGAGTTGCCGCCCAGGTCGATGCGCGCCAGGCCCAGCGCCTGCACGAAGGCGTGCAGGCGCTCGGCCTGCGCGGCGTAGTGGTAGTCGACGTCGGCGCGGTGCGCGGACTCGCCGAAGCCCACGAGGTCGGGCACGATCACGCGGTAGTGCGGCGTCAGGTAGCGCGCCACGCGCGTGAAGTTGTCCTTGTCGGCGCCGAAGCCGTGCACCAGCACCAGCGGCGTGCCGCTGCCGCCTTCGAGCCAGACTATGTGCGTGCCGTCGGCCAGCGTCGTTTCCTTGCGCTGCAGGCCGGCGCGCGAGCGCTCCATCGCGTACGCGGTGTCCTTGAGCGACGGGCCCATGGATTCGCAGCCGCTGAATGCGGCGGCGACGGCGATCGCGCAGGCGAGCAGGGCGGGGCGGAGCAGGGCGGTCATGCGAGGCGGCGGTTGACGGGACGGCTCCACTGTAGCCGCGCCCGACGGGCCTCGCGATTCGCTTTCGCCGCAGCCGCTCACGCCTGCGCGACCACGCCGTCCCCGGCGCCGCAACTCGCTTTTCGGACGGCCGCTCAGAGCCCGCCGAACACGCTCAGCTGCGCCAGCGTCTCCAGCGACCGCTCCAGCGCGGCGAAGCAGTCGCCGTCGATCGCGACGCCGATGCTCTCGTGCATCACCTGCAGCGCCTGCGCGGTGGGCATTGCCGGGCGGTAGGGGCGGTCGGTGGTGAGGGCGTCGAAGATGTCGGCGGCCGTGATGATGCGGGTCTCCAGGCGGATGTGGCGGGCATCGAGGCCGCGCGGGTAGCCCGTGCCGTCCAGCTTCTCGTGGTGCGCGCCGGCCACGCGCGCGAGCACGCCGAACGAGCCGATGCGCCCGAGGATCTGCTCGGTGTGCATCGCGTGGCGCTGCACGGCGGCCCATTCGGCGGTGTCCAGCGGGCCGGCCTTGTCGAGGATGCGGTTGCTCACGCCCAGCTTGCCGATGTCGTGCAGCAGCGCGCCGCGGCGCAGCCAGCGGCGCTCGGGCGCGCCCAGGCCCAGCTCGCGCGCCACGTGTTCGGTGACGAGCGCGACGCGCGCGCTGTGCCCCGCCGTCCACGGGCTCTTGGCGTCGACGATCTGGCCGAACGCGGCGGCGATGTCGTCGAGGTAGTCGTCGTCCACCGGCTGCGGCTGCTGCGCGGGTTCCATGTCCAGCACGACCTGCTCGAGGTCGTCGGACGCGAGCTGGCGCCAGAAGCCGGTGTCGCGCGCGAGCACGGCGAAGGCGTCGGCCAGGCGCGGGTCGAACAGGCGGCCGCTGCGCCGCGCGATCTCCTCGCGCGTGGCCTGCGGGCCGGCGCTGGTGTGGAACACGTCGACCGCCTGCGCCAGCAGCGCGATGCGCGAGAACAGCGGGGTCTCCTTGCCCGACAGCCCCTGCGGCTGGCCGCTGCCGTCCCAGTGCTCGTCGAGCGACTGGATGGCGTCGGCCACGTCCTCGCCGAAGCGCAGCTGGCGCGCGACCTGCGCGCCGCGCGAGCAGCGCTGCTCGGTCAGCTCGCGATGGATCTCGCCGCCGTTCTGCACCGCGTTGGCGACGGCGCGCACGCGCTCGCGCACGCCCGCGGCCGTGCCGGTGTGGCGGATCACGAAGCGCAGCAGGCTGGGCAGGCTCATGCCCACGACGCGGCGCTCGCGCTTGAACGCGAGGTCGTCGGTCAGGAACAGTTCGCACAGGCGCGCGGCGTTGCTGCTGCAGCCGGCGTCCTTGAGCAGCGTCGTGTAGTACAGGTCGCGCAGTTCGGCCGTGCTCAGGCCGATGACGCGTCCGAGCTGCTGGCCGATCCAGCAGCTGCGCATGCAGTGGCCTACCGGCTGGCCCTCGGCCATGTCCAGGGCGTGGCTCAGCGCGCCGAGCAGCTCGCCCAGCCGAGGGCCGTTGGCAGACGGCCCGGGCGCGGGCGCGCGCGGGGCGGGCGCCCGCGCGTGACGCGCGTGGGCGGGCGGGACGCCGAGCGCCGCGTCGTTGGCGGCGGCGGGGTGGAGAAGGTCGAGCTGGGCGTCCATGTCAGGGGTCTATCGGCCCGGCGCCAGGGCGGCTGAAGCCCGGAGATCGTGAGAAGTGTCGCGTCCGGACGCCCGTCCAGGCCCTCAATTCCGGCCGCCGGTCGACCGATAAACACCCAACTTTCCACTTTTCGACGCCTGATTCCCGCACCATGGCCCCCGACGACCCGTCGACCACGCCGAACCGGATCGCCCGCAGCGCGCCCATCGCGGTGCGGCTGTCGCTCGCGTTCGGCCTGCTGCTGGCGCTGCTGGCCGGGGTGGTGGCGCTGGTGCTCAAGCAGGCCGAGCTCGTGGGGGAATCCAGCCGCGTCGTCGCCGAATCCAGCCTGCGCCAGGTGCTGCTCGCGCGCCAGGCCGAGAAGGCCGCGCAGGCCGGCGCGCAGCACCTGCACACGCTGTTCCTGCTGGACAAGCGCGACGACCGCGTGCCCGTCTACGCGCTGATCGACACCGAGTTCGCCGAGCAGAAGGCCGCGTTGTCGCAGCTGCTGGCCGACGCGCATGCGGTGGAGGACGCCGTCGTCGTCGAACGCCTGATCTCCACGCGCGGCCGCTTCGAGGCCGCGTTCCAGAAGACGGTGGAGGAGGTCGAGCTCGACCTGAACGCCGCGCGCCCGATCATGATCAAGGAGACGCTGCCCGCGCTCAACGACATGCTGGACGCGCTCGACGGCCTGGTGGCCGTGAAGTCCGCGCAGGCCAACGCCACGATCTCCAGCATCCGCATGCAGCAGGCCAAGAGCCGCGAGTACGTGCTGGAGCTGTCCGGCCTGGCGGTGGTGGTGGCGCTGATGGGCGCCGTGATGATCACGCGCTCGATCACCCGGCCGCTCGCGCTGACCGTCGCCCTGGCGCGCGAGATCGCCGACGGCAAGCTGGACTCGCCGATGCCCGAGGCGGGCCGCGACGAGGTCGGCCGCCTGATCACCGCGCTCGGCGAGATGCGCGACAGCCTCGCGCAGCGCGAGGCGCGCATCGTCGACCTCGCCTTCCGCGACCCGCTCACGGGCCTGGCCAACCGCACGCTGTTCAACGACCGCCTCGACCAGGCCGTGGGCACCGCCACGCGCACGGGGCATGCGATGTCGGTGCTGCTGATCGACCTGGACCGCTTCAAGAACGTCAACGACGTGCTGGGCCACCCCGTCGGCGACGAGCTGCTGAACCAGGTGGCCGGCCGCCTCACGCGAGAGCTGCGCCGCACCACCGACACCGTGGCCCGCATCGGCGGCGACGAGTTCGCGGTGCTGCTGCCCGCGCAGGGACGCGAGGGCGCCGCGCTGCTGGCGCGCCAGCTGCTGACGGCGCTCGACACGCCGGTCACGATCGAAGGCCAGACGGTGGACGTCAGCGGCTCGATCGGCATCGCCACCTTCCCCGAGGACGGCAGCAACCCGACCGAGCTGATGGCCCATGCCGACTCGGCGATGTACGTCGCCAAGCAGACCAGCAGCGGCTACGCGGCCTTCACGCAGAAGATGCTGCGCCGGACCGAGCACGGCCTGAGCCTGCTCTCGGACCTGCGCCGCGCCGTCGACGAAAGCCAGTTCTACCTGCAGTACCAGCCCAAGATCTCGCTGGCCGACCGCAGCTGCCTGTCCGCCGAGGCGCTGCTGCGCTGGCGCCACCCGACGCGCGGCTTCGTGCCGCCCGACCAGTTCATCCCGTTCGCCGAGCAGACCGGGTGCATCAAGTCGATCACGCGCTGGGTGCTGGCGCACGGCCTCGCGCAGCTGGCGCAGTGGCGCGCGGGCGGGCTGGAGATGTCGCTCAACATCAACGTGTCCACGCGCGACCTGATCCAGCAGGACCTGCCGGCCATCGTGCGCGCCCAGCTGCTCGCCGAGGGCGTGGCCGCGCGCCACCTGTGCCTGGAGGTGACCGAGAGCGCCATCATGGAGGATCCGGCGCACGCGCTCGCCTCGCTGCAGGCGCTGCACGAGATGGGCGTGCAGCTGTCGATCGACGACTTCGGCACGGGCTACTCGTCGCTCGCCTACCTCAAGAAGCTGCCGGTGCAGGAACTCAAGATCGACCGCTCGTTCGTGATGAACCTCGACGCGGACGACAACGACCTGAACATCGTGCGTTCGACGATCGGCATGGCCCACCACATGGGCCTGAAGGTGGTCGCCGAAGGTGTCGAGACGGAATCCGTGGCCGCCAAGCTGCGCACGCTCGGCTGCGACGGCGCGCAGGGCTACCTGTTCAGCCGGCCGCTCAATGCCGACGACTTCCAGGCCTGGGCCGTCGCGGCGCACACCACCCACCCGCCTCGCCCGCCCGCCGGGCCGGGCGAGGCGTCCGGTGCGGACCTGTTCGTGCCCCTGCCGGCGCCGATCTGAGGCGTGCCCCCGCCCGGCGCATCGTCCGATGCACTCGCCGGAGCGCTTTTGCCACGAACACCCGCGCAAATAGCGAGATCCGATCACTGCGGCATTGACACGCCCCTGCTTCAACTGCAATCCTGTGCCCTCGAACCGAGGGAAACGAGAACAAGATGAAGCTGGGGACATCTGGCGCCACGCCACCTGCCCAGGCGCCCGCGTCGATCCGGTCGCCGGCGCGCGGGGACGACGAGCCGCTGGACGTCGCCCGCCAGCGGGAGGATCCGTACGCCATCCTGGCCGTGCGCGCGCTGGCCGTCCTCGTCTGGTTCGTCGGCTCGCTCCTGCTCCTGCTGGCGCTCGTGCAGCGCAGCTACGGCCCGCTCACCGTGCTGGGCCAGTCGCGCGCCTTGATGGGCGGCTGCCTGTTCGCCGGTGGCGCCGGGGCCTGGTTGCTCTCGCGCCGCGGATGGAACCGCGGGTCGGCCACGCTGTCGCTCACGCTGGCGCTGCTCGCGCTGATGCTGCACGCCTGGCGCTCGGGGCTGGGCACGCATTCGATCGCGCTCGGCGGCAGCGTGCTGCTGGTGGCGGTGGCGGGCATGCTCGTCAACATGCCCACCGCGATCGCGCTGGGAATCGTCGACGCGCTGCTGATCGCCGGGCTCGAGGTCGCCGAGCGGCGCGGCCTCATCTCGCCCGTGGCGTCCAATGTCACCCTGGCGGCCGAGTCGCGCTCGCTGTCGTTCGCGATGCTGACGGTGGCCGGCCTGATCACGGCCTGGATCGTGCGCCGCCAGCTGGTGGGCACGGTGCTGCGCGCGCAGGAGCAGGAGCGCCGAATGAGCCGGCTGCTGCGCATGGGCAGCGACTTCACGTGGGAGATGGACCCGCGCGGCCACCTCACGTACCTGTCGCCGTCGTTCGAGAAGCACACGCAGCACACGGTGGCCGAGTTCATGGAGCTGGCCAAGCCGGGCGGCCCGACCTTCGCCAAGGACGCGCAGTGGGAGCTGCTGATGGCCGACATGAAGGCGCGCCGGCCCTACCGCGATCGCGTCATCCAGTTCATCACGGCCAGCGGCAAGGACCTGTTCATCAGCGGCAGCGGCGAGCCCTTGTTCGACGCCACCGGCCGCCACCTGGGCTGGTGGGGCGTCAGCCGCAACGCCACGGCCGAAGTGCTGGCGCAGCGCGGGCTGGAGCGCTCGCAGACGATGCTGGACCGCCTGTTCCGCCTCAGCCCCGACGCGGTGTGCGTGGCCAGCCTGCGCGACGGCCGCGTGCTGCTCGCCAATCCCGCGTTCCTGCTTTTCGTCGGGCTGGACGAAGCCCGCGTGATGGGCCGCAACGGCATCGAGCTGGGCTTCTGGCGCGACGAGGAACCGATGCTGGCGCTCGGCCGCGCGATCGCCGCGCAGGGCTGGGTGCGCGACTTCCGCTCGGTGGCGTGGTCGGCCGACGGCGCGCAGCACTTCGTGCTCATCACCGCCGCTGCCTTCGACTGGGACGGCGAGCCGGTGGCCGTGATGACCACGCGCGACGTCACCGAGACGGAGCGCGCCAAGCAGGAGGGCGACGCCATCCTCGACAACGCCGTCGTCGGCGTGTGCCTGGTGCGCAACCACCGGCTCGAGCGCGTCAACCCGCAGCTGGAGCGCATGCTGGGCCTGCCGCCGGGATCGCTGGTGGGCAAGCCCACCGAGGTGCTGTTCCCGAGCCGCGAGAAGTTCAAGGAGTTCGTCGCGGTCTACGAGACGCCGCAGGCCCACGGCGACACGATCGACATCGAGCGCCGCGTGCCGCGCGCCGACGGCGTCAAGCTGCTGCTGCGCATGCGCGGCCGTGCGGTCGACCCCAAGCGGCGCCAGGAGACCGGCACCATCTGGGTGGTCGAGGACATCACCGACCGCCGCCGCGCGGAGCTCGAGCTGGCCGACGCGCAGCGCGATGCCGAGGCCGCCAGCCGCGCCAAGAGCAGCTTCCTGGCCACGATGAGCCACGAGATCCGCACGCCGCTCAGCGGGGTGCTGGGGCTGGCGCGGCTGCTGCAGGATCCGGCGCTGTCGGCCGAGCGGCGCAAGTCCTACCTGACGCACCTGGTCGACGCCGCGGAGCTGCTGAACGGCATCGTGTCGGACGTGCTGGACCTGTCCAAGATCGAGGCCGGGCACCTGCAGGTCGAGCACATCCCGTTCGACCTGCACGCCGTCGTCTGGAGCGCGTTCCGCACGTTCTCGCCGATCGGCCAGGAGCGCGGGCTGGAGATGAGCTGCCACGTGGCGCTCGACACGCCGCGCGAGGTGCTGGGCGACCCGGTTCGCGTGCGGCAGATCCTGTCGAACTACCTGTCCAACGCGCTGAAGTTCACGCAGCACGGCCGCATCCACGTGCACCTGTTCCGCCGCACGCCGGAGCTGGCGCGCATCGAGGTCAGCGACACGGGCATCGGTGTCAGCCCCGAGCTGCGCGCCACGCTGTTCCAGCCCTTCACGCAGGCCGACAGCTCCACCACGCGGCGCTTCGGCGGCAGCGGCCTGGGGCTGTCGATCTGCCGCGAGCTGGCCACGCTGATGGGCGGCGACGTCGGCCTGGACAGCGACGGCCGCACCGGCACCTGCGCGTGGGTCGACCTGCCGCTGGAGGCCGCCGAGGAAGACGACTTCACGACGATCGCGAGCCCGCTGGACGAGACGCCGCAGCAGCCGCTGCACGGCATGCGCGTGCTGCTGGCCGAGGACAACGCGGTCAACCGGCTGATCGTGGGCACGATGCTCACGCGCCTGGGCGCCGAGGTGATCGAGGCGGCCAACGGCAGCGAGGCGATCACGCAGGCGTCCCGCGCGCCCGGGCACGTGCACGCGATCCTGATGGACCTGCACATGCCCGAGATCGACGGCCTGGAGGCCACGCGCCGCCTGCGCGCGCAGCCCGCCACGGCCCACCTGCCCATCATCGCGCTCACCGCCGCGGTGCTGGACGCCGAACGCGCGCAGGCGCACGCCGCCGGCATGAACGGCTTCGTCTCCAAGCCCGCCGGCGAGGGCGAACTGCTGCGCGCGCTGTGGGCCTACCTGCCCAGCGGCGGCCCGGCAGGGCCGGCGATGCGCTTCAACTTCGAGTGACGAGCCGCCCGAGGCGGATCGGCCCGCGCGCCGCGAGCGCGTCGACGTCCTCGCCGTGCTGCATGACGCGCAGCGCGCCGACGGCCGCGAGCCGCGCCGCGACGCGCCGGACCTCGGGCATCAGGGCGCGCCATGCGGCCTCGTCGCTCGCCAGCGCACGTGCGGCGTCGGACGGGCAGATCGTGGCGCCGTCGGCGCGCGCGGCGAGCAGGGCGAGGATCGTGTCGGCGATGCGCGCGTCGCCTGTCGTCAACGCTTGAGCACCTTGGCCACGGCCGGCGCGCGCAGGCGGCCGGCGACGGGCATGTCGGCGCCCAGCAGCGGGCGCAGGTAGGCCAAGAAGGCGGGCGTGACGTCGTTGCCGGCGGGGGCGATCAGCGTGTCCTCCATCGTGCGCGTCTTGGCGGCGACGGCCTCCAGCGGCTGCAGCACGTACTCGACGGCGTAGTCGCCGACGCGGCGGATGGCCACGGAGCCGTCGCGGTCGCCCCACATCGCGAACTGCACGGCCTTCTCGGCGACCTCGCGCGCCTCGCGCTGGTCGACGTCGGACACGCAGCCGAGGAACGAGCGCTGCAGGTAGCCGAAGGTGTCGCCACGCACGCGCTTGATCTTGAGCTTGTCCTTGATCTCGTCGCAGAGCAGGTCGGCCAGCGCGCCGGTGCCCGACAGCTGCACGTTGCCGTGCGCGTCGCGCTCGACGTTCCTGGCGAGCTTCTCGGCGATGGTGGCGCCGGTCTCGTCGTGGATGCCTTCGGAGACGGCGATCACGCAGCGGCCGTGCTTCTCGTACGCGGCCTTGACGTCGGCCAGGAAACTCTCGACCTTGAAGGTGCGCTCGGGCAGGTAGACCAGGTGCGGGCCGTCGCCGGGAAAGCGCCGCGCGAGCGCCGCGGCCGCGGTCAGGAAGCCGGCGTGGCGGCCCATGATGACGCCCACGTAGACGCCCGGCAGCGCCGCGTTGTCCAGGTTCGCGCCTGCGAACGCCTGCGCCACGAAGCGCGCGGCCGACGGGAAGCCGGGCGTGTGGTCGTTGCCCATCAGGTCGTTGTCGATCGTCTTGGGAATGTGCACGCAGCGCAGCGGGTGGCCGGCCTTGCGCGCCTCGTCGGAGACGATGCGCACCGTGTCGGACGAGTCGTTGCCGCCGATGTAGAAGAAGTGCGAGATGCCGTGCGCCTGCAGCGTGGCCAGGATGCGCTGGCAGTACGCGAGGTCGGGCTTGTCGCGCGTGGAGCCGAGCGCCGAGGCCGGCGTGGCGGCCACCTGCTCGAGGTTGGCCAGCGTCTCCTGCGTGAGGTCGACCAGCTCCTCGTCGACGATGCCGCGCACCCCGTGCCGCGCGCCGTACACGCGCTCGACCTGCGCGAAGCGCCGCGCCTCGAGCACGACGCCCACCAGCGACTGGTTGATGACCGCGGTGGGGCCGCCGCCTTGCGCGACGAGGATCTTGATCGAACTCATGGGCAGGCACTCCGGCTGTGGGGAATGCCGCCGATCTTAGTCCTGGCTGCGCCGCTGGCGATGGATGTCGTGCGTGACGAACGGATCGTCGCCCGGCGGGCAGCCGATCCAGTACGGGTGCTCCAGCGTGTGGCGGATGTCGGCCAGGCCGCTGTCCCAGTGGTTGCGCATCGTGACGGCGCCGAACTCGTAGTCCTTGGACAGGCCGTCCCACTCCTTGTCCTGGTAGATCAGCTGGATCACGCTGACGCAGCGGCCCGTGGCGTGCAGGGCGGCGGCGCGGGCGGCGGGATGGCTCTCGCGCAGTTCGGGCGGCACCAGCTCCAGCAGCTCGCGCAGCATGCGGCGCTGGCGCTGCTCGATCGCCTGCACGTTGGTGATGGTGCGGGTGCGGCTGGAGTACTGGATGTCCTTGACGCGTTCCTGCGCGTCGACCACGTTGGTGGGCAGCTTGCCGCGCGCGCTCCACAGGTCGACCTGGAAGGCGAGCGTGTCGCGCCGCGGATGGTCGTCCAGCACCTGGGCCAGCGGCGTGTTGGAGACGAGGCCGCCGTCCCAGTAGTGGCGCACGCGCCGCGGCGCGCCGGTCGCGCGCGACGGCTCCAGCGGGCCGGGCTCCTCGATGGCCACCGCCGGAAAGCCGGGCGGCAGCGCGCCCGAGGCCATGATGTGCTCCGCACGGATGCGCTTGCGCCAGCGGCCGTGCTGGTTGTCGAACACCTCGAAGTTGCCGGTCTCGACGTCGACGGCCGATACCGTCAGCCGCATCTCGCCCGAGTTGATGCGGTCGAAGTCGACGAGGCGCTCCAGCGTGGCCTTCAGCGGCGCGGTGTCGTAGAAGCTGGTGGCGTCGGGCGGCTGCGAGCCGATGAAGGCGGTGGGCGGACGCGGCGTGAAGAAGCCGCGCTGGCCCTCGGTCAGCGCCCGCCACGCGCTCCAGTTGTTCCACAGCTGGCGCCGCCAGCCGTCCGCGGGCTCGACGAAGGCGTCCAGGAAGGACAGCGCGTCGGGCCACACGGCGGGCTGCGACACGGTGTTCCAGAATTCGCGCAGCCGGGCGATGCGCGCCTCGGGCGCGTTGCCCGCGATGATCGCCGCGTTGATGGCACCGATCGAGATGCCCGCCACCCAGTCGGGCTCGATGCCTTCCTCGGCCAGGCCTTGCATCACGCCGGCCTGGTAGGCGCCGAGCGCGCCGCCGCCCTGCAGGACGAGGGCGATGGTCTCGAAGGGCGGTCGATCGAACGGCATGGGCGGAGCGGCGGAATGGCGAAGTGCGCAGCTTATCGGTTTCGTGTTGCGCCGCGCTGAAGGCGGACATTCCCGGCGGCTCGCTGGTCTAATGGTGGCATGCGCCAACACCCTCCCGCCCACCTGGCGGCCGACTTCGCGGCCCGCGGCGTCTCGGACGTCGAGTGCCTGTTTCCCGACGTCTCCGGCTACCCCCGAGGCAAGCTGATGCCCGCCAAGGCGTTCGCGGGCGGCGCCGAGCTGCGCATCGCGCAGGCGATCCCGATGCAGTGCGTGACGGGCGACTACTCGTACGACCCGATCTTCCCCGACCAGGATCCCGACGTCGTGCTGGTGCCCGACTACGCCACGGTGCGCCCCGTGCCCTGGGCCGCCGCGCCGCGCTCGCTCGCCATCCACGACTGCTTCGAGCTGAACGGCGAGCCGTGCCAGTTCGCGCCGCGCAGCCTTCTGCGCGACGTTATGGCGCGCTACGACAAGCGCGGCCTGCGCGCGGTCGTCGCGCCCGAGATCGAGTTCTATCTCACCGCGCCCAACGACGACCCGGCGCAGCCGCTGCGCGCACCCGTCATGCGCGGCGGCCGTGGCGAGGTGGGGCAGTCGGCCTTCAGCCTGAACACGCTCAACGAGCACGCCGCGTTCTGGGACGAGTTCCGCGCCGCGCTCGAGACGCTCGGCGTCCAGGCCGACACCTGGATCCACGAGGTCGGCCTGACGCAGTTCGAGATCAACCTGCTGCACGACGACCCGCTCGTGGTCGCCGACCAGGCCTTCCTGTTCAAGTACGCGGCCAAGGAAGTGGCGCTCAAGCACGGCCTGAACGCCGTGTTCATGGCCAAGCCGATCTCCGGCCAGCCGGGCAGCTCGATGCACCTGCACCAGAGCGTGGTCGACGCGCAGGGCCGCAACGTCTTCAGCGACGCCGACGGCGGCGAGAGCGTGCTGTTCCGCCAGTTCATCGCGGGCCTGCAGGCCAACCTGCCCAGCCTGATGCTGCTGTTCGCGCCCTTCGTCAACTCGTACCGGCGCTTCGTCAAGCAGAGCCAGGCGCCGGTGAACTTCCACTGGGGCTACGACAACCGCACCGCCGGCCTGCGCATCCCGCGCAGCGGACCGGCGGCGCGCCGCGTCGAGAACCGCGTCGCCGGCGCGGACGCCAACCCGTACCTCGTCATCGCCGCGACGCTGGCCGCCGGCCTGGACGGCATCGAGCGCGCGCTGCCGCCCACCGACCCGATGGACGACAGCGCCTACGAGTCCGCGCACACGCTGCCGCGCTCGCTGGTCGCGGCCATCGAGTCCTTCGCGGGCGACGGCGTCGCCGCGCGCCTGTTCGGCGAGCGCTTCGTGCGCGGCTACGCGTCGACCAAGGAAGTGGAGTACGAGAGCTGGCTCGCCGAGATCGGCGCGTGGGAGCGGCGCTTCCTGGTGCCGCAGGCATGAGCGACGCACGGCCGCCCGAAGGCGCTCGCGCCGCAGCGCGCAGCGCGGCGGCTTTCCTATGACCAAGACGGTCGCCGTCATCGGCGCGGGGCCCGCAGGCCTGATGGCCGCCGACGCGCTGCAGGCCGCCGGCGCTCAGGTGCACGTCTTCGACGCAATGCCGTCGGCCGGCCGCAAGTTCCTGCTCGCGGGCATCGGCGGCCTGAACCTGACGCATTCCGAGGCGATGCCCGGCTTCCTTGCACGCTATGCGGAACGCGCGCCCGCGCTGCGGCCCTTCCTCGACGACTTCGGCCCCGACGCCGCGCGTGCGTGGGCGAGCGCGCTGGGCATCGAGACCTTCGTCGGCACCTCGGGCCGCGTGTTCCCGAAGGACATGAAGGCCGCGCCGCTGCTGCGCGCGTGGTTGCATCGACTGCGCGGCGGCGGCGACGATCGCCCGGCGGTGCAGTTCCACATGCGCCATCGCTGGCTCGGCTGGAGCGCCGACGGCGCCGCGCTGCGCTTCGCCAGCCCGGATGGCGAGTCGACGTTCGCCGCCGACGCCACCGTGCTGGCGCTCGGCGGCGCGAGCTGGCCCAAGCTCGGCTCCGACGGCGCGTGGGTGCCGCTGCTGGCCGCGCGCGGCGTCGACATCGCGCCGCTGCGCGCGAGCAACTGCGGCTTCGACGTCGTCCCCACCGGCCCCGATCGCGCCGGCTGGAGCGCGCACCTGCGCGAGCGCTTCGCCGGCGAGCCGGTCAAGCCGGTGGCGATCGCCGCGGCCGATGCGGCCGGCGTCGTGCACCGCCAGCAGGGCGAGTTCGTCGTGACGGAGACGGGCGTGGAGGGCAGCCTGGTCTATGCGTTCTCCGCGGGACTGCGCGAGCAGATCGCCGCGCGCGGCGAGGCCACGTTGACGCTGGACCTGCTGCCCCAGCACACGCCCGAGCAGGTGCTGGCCGAGACGCGCCGGCCGCGCGGCGCGCGCAGCCTGTCCACGCACCTGAAGAGCCGGCTGCACCTGCAGGGCGTGAAGATGGGCCTGCTGCACGAGCTGCTGACCCCGGCACAGATGAACGACGCCGACACGCTCGCCGCCCTCATCAAGGCGCTGCCGCTGCGCCTGGCCGCGGCGCGCCCGGTGGCCGAGGCCATCTCGAGCGCCGGCGGCGTGCACTTCGAGGCGCTCGACGCGACGCTGATGACGCCGGCCGTGCCGGGGCTGTTCGTCTGCGGCGAGATGCTGGACTGGGAGGCGCCCACGGGCGGCTACCTGCTGACGGCGTGCCTGGCCACCGGCCGGGCCGCGGGGCGGAGCGCCGCCGCCTGGCTCGGCGGCCACTGAGGCGTCCCGCTACCATTGGCACCGAGCCAACCTCGTTTCCCGCCTGATGCCCGCGCGTTCCCCATCCCGTCGACCCCGTTCCGATGTCGTGATCGACGTCGACATGCCCGAGCTGCCGCCTACGCCCGCGGCCCCCGCCGACGTCAAGGCGCCGGGCGCGCTGCTGCTGGCGCTCGAAGGCCGCGCGCCGTGGGAATTCGCGGCCAGCATCGCGGCCACGCCGCTGCTGCGCAAGCTGCCGCGCGGCGACGGCCACCGCGTGCTGGTGCTCCCGGGCCTGGCCGCCAACGACCTCACCACGCTGCCGATGCGCACCTTCCTGCGCGATCGCGGCTATGACGCGCTGCCGTGGGAGCGGGGCCTGAACCTGGGCCCGCGGCCGGGCGTCCTGGAGGCCTTGCGCGAACGCGTCAGGGCGCTGCACGCGATCGACGAGTCGCCCATCAGCCTCGTCGGCTGGAGCCTGGGCGGCGTCTACGCCCGCGAGCTCGCCAAGGAACTGCCGGACTCGGTGCGCTGCGTCATCACGCTCGGCTCGCCGTTCGCCGGCCCGCCGCAGGCCACCAACGCGTGGTGGCTGTTCGAGCGCGTCAGCGGCCATCCCGAGCCCGACGCCGCGATGCAGGCCGCGCTGCGCGAGGCCCCGCCGGTGCCCACGACGTCGATCTACTCGCGCACCGACGGCATCGTCGCCTGGCAATGCAGCCTGAACCCGCCCGGCCCGCTGGCCGAGAACATCGAGCTGCACGCGAGCCACATCGGCCTGGGCCTGAACCCGCTGGCGATGTTCGCGATCGCCGACCGACTGGCGCAGGATCCCGCGCGCTGGAAGCCGTTCGACACGAGCGGCCTGCGCGGGCTGTTCTTCAAGACCGATTGCCAGGGCTGATTTCATGAAAGTCCGCGCCAACGGCTTGTCGATCGAGGTGGACGACCAGGGCCCGCGCGACGCGCCGGTGGTGCTGCTGGTGATGGGCCTGGGCATGCAGCTGACCGGCTGGCCCGAGGAGCTCGTCGCGCTGCTGATCGAGCAGGGCTTTCGCGTCGTGCGCTTCGACAACCGCGACGCCGGCCTGAGCGACGGCTTCGACCACGCCGGCGTGCCCAACATCCCGTGGAACGCCGTGCGCCACATGCTGCGGCTGCCGGTGCGCTCGCCGTACTCGGTCAAGGACATGGCCGCCGACGCCGTGGGCGTGCTGGACGCGCTGGCGATCCCGCGGGCGCACGTCGTCGGCGCGTCGCTGGGCGGCATGATCTCGCAGCACGTGGCGGCGCACTGGCCGGATCGCGTGCTGAGCCTGTCGCTGATCATGACCACCAGCGGATCGCGCCGCCTGCCCGGCCCGACGCTGGAGGCGCGCCGCGTGTTGCTGGCGCGTCCGGCCGACAGCCGCCCCGAGACGCTGATCGCGCACGCCGTCCGCGTGTTCACGACGATCGGCAGCCCGGCGTTCCGGCCGGCGCCGGACGACCTGCGCGCCCGCGTGGTCGCGAGCGTGACGCGCGCGTCGCGCCCGGCCGGCACGGCGCGCCAGCTGCTGGCCATCGCGGCCGACGGCGACCGCACGCCGCTGCTGGCGCGCATCCAGGCGCCGACGCAGGTCATCCACGGCGTGGTCGACCCGCTGGTGCCGGTGGCCAACGGCCGCGACCTCGTGCGCCGCATCCCCGGCGCGCTGGGCGACTTCATCGACGGCATGGGCCATGACCTGCCACAGCAGTTGCTCGGCCGCATCGCGCTGGGCATCGCGCGCAACGCGCAGCGCGCCGGCTGAACGTCGTCTTGTTACGGCGATCGGGCCCTGCGCTTGACCCGGGCACGCGGATTGGTGCCGCACAGGAGGCGTCGCGCGCTCGTCCGCGGCATCGCGGGCCGTTCGAAGTGAGTGTAGGCCAACGCACGAGCGCCAAAAGCTGACGAATGACCGCGTGGCGCGCGGCCAACGCCCGCGTCGTTTCGCGCCCGCCGCGCACCACGATGATGCGTGCGGGGCCGGTTCGACCGCGTGCGGACGCGGCCGCCGAGCATCGCCGGGCTGGACGTGGCTAGTCTTGTCTAGTCAACCTAGGGGGTGCGCCTCATGCACGACGCGAAAATGCCACGGCGGCACGCAGCATCGCCCACGAAAAAGGGCCGATCGGTCGCCCGATCGGCCCTGGTGGGTTGCGGACGCGATCCGCAGATCGCGCCGCGCATCCTTGGCGCTTACTGCACGGCCACCGAGACGTCGTCCAGGACGAACGAGGTCGCCAGCGACGAGTCTTCCGTGCCCGAGAACTTCAGCGTGATCGTCTTGCCGATGAAGCTGTTCAGGCTGATCGTGCGCAGGACGTAGCCGGCCGCCGCGTTGACGTTGGAGTACGTCGCCAGCGTCGTGGCCGAGCCGCCGCTCGGGGTGGCCGAGACCGTCAGCTTGTCGTACGCCGTCGAGCCGGTCTCCTGCGTGTCGATGTGCAGGTAGAACGTCAGGGTGGCGGACGTCTTGCCGGCCGGGATCGTGATCGACTGCGAGACGCTGTCGGTGTGCGTCGTGCCGTAGCCGTCGAGCCAGGCGAAGCCCGTGCCGCCGTGCGCCGTCTCGCCCGAGCAGGTCGAGTTCGTGCAGGCGACGCCGGACGTGGCCGTCCAGCTGGTGGTGCCCGATTCGAAGCCGGGGTTGACGACCAGGTTGGCCGGCGGCGGCGGGGGCGGCGGGGTGACCGACACCGACACCGAGGCCGTCTTCGAGGACGTCTGGCTGTTGCTGTCCGTCACGGTCTCGGTCACCGAGTAGGAGCCGGCCGAGGCGTACGTGTGGCTCGGGTTCTGCGCCGTCGAGGTGCTGCCGTCGCCGAAGTTCCACGAACGCGACGTGATCGTGCCGCTCGAGTCCGTCGACGTGTCGACGAACGACACCGTCAAGCCGGAGACCGTGTCGGTGAAGTTGGCGCTCGGGCCGGCCGGCGGGGGCGGCGGCGGCGTGTTGCCGGCGATGTTGGCCGACAGGGCGCTGATGATCACCGAGCCGTAGCCCGACGCGTAGTCCCAGCCGGTGCCGGCGGCGTAGCCCTGGTTGCCCGAGGTCACGTCATGGAACCATTGCGGGTTCGCGGCGGCGCCGGAGTAGATCGCCGAGGCCGGGAAGGGCAGCGTGTTGCCGTGCGCGGCCTGGATGCGGGTCCAGAAGCCGGCCCACAGCGGGGCGGCCAGCGAGGTGCCGCCGATCTGGGCATTGCTGCCGTTGACCAGCACCAGCGCGCCGGAGCTGGGCGACGCGTCGAACGAGATGTCGGGCACGCCACGCTTCGTGGAGGTGCCGAGCACGCCCGCGGCGGTCTGCCAGCTGGGGGCGTTCTCCGTCAGCGAGGGGCCGCCGCCGGCGCCGCCGGACGACGACTGCTGGCAGCTGGAGGCGCTGGTGCAGGACCACACCGTCTCACCCTGCCAGGTGCCGCCGGAGCTCGACAGCGTCGTGCCGCCGATGGCCATGACGTACGGCGAGACCGCGGGGTAGCTCTGCGCCTTGCCGGCGGTCGCGCCGCACTCGTAGGCGCCGGAGTCGCCGGACGACACCGAGAACATCTGGCCTTGCGAGACGGCGGTCTGGAAGATCGCGTCCTGCGTCGCCTCGACCGAGCCTTCGCTGCTTTCGCAACCGCCCAGGGAGACGTTGATCGCGCGAGCCTTGTTGTCGGTGACGGCCTTGTTGTAGCCGGCAGTCAGCGCCGAGTCGCTGAGGTCGGTCACGTTGTACAGGATCATCTGCGAGATCGAGCCGCCGGCCGCGGCGAGCGAGCTCTGCGAGTCCATGTTCCACTCGTCGGTGCCCGAGGTGCTGGTGCCGGCGGTGCCGACGACCGTCTTCGTGACGTTGGGAACCGGGTAGCCGGCGCTCGACGCGAAGCTCTTCAGGTCGGTGATGGTCTGGGTCAGCGAGCCGGCAGTGATGATGCCGATGGTGCCGCTGGTGGCGCTCGGCAGGCTCGACGCGCCGTAGATGGACGCGAAGTTGGGGATGCTGACGCCGGTGACGGCTTGCGGGGTGACCGCGTCCGGATGAGCGTTCAGGCGTTGGGCATGCGTGTGCATCATGTGCACGTTTTGCAGGCCCACGATGCCCAGCACGGTGTTGGACAGGTGCTGCGGGACGAGCGCGTCCGTGACGTTCGCATAGGCACGGCGTCCGTTGACGTTGTACTCGTGCAGATCGGCCTTGAACGCGGTGCGGATGGCGCCGGCGGTGCCGGTCGCGCTGACGAGCAGGCGGTTCGGGGCGACCTCGATGTTCGTGAAGCCCTGGGCGCGCAGGTAGGCGACGACGGCCTGGGCGTCGGCCTCGGTCGGGGCGTACTTGGCCAGGAATTCGGCCGACGTCAGCGGACGCGCGCCGGCGGCGCCGGTCATCAGCTTGGATGTCAGCGCGTCCAGCTCGGCCTTGTTGCGCAGCTTCAGAGACACCACGACATTGACCTGCTCGCCGGCCTTCAGCGCCGCGACGTGGACGGCGGCGGCGGGATCGTGGGCCTTGGTGCTCGTGGCGACCCACGCCTCGGTGGTGGCGGCCTGGGCGGACAGCGCGAACACGCTGGCCGTCAGGGCCGACAGCACCTTCAGCTTGTCTGCACGCCCAGCGGCAGCCTGCCGGCTCTTGGCTTGTCCTTGTTTCTTCATGAACTCTTCTCCTGATCGATGGGAAGTCACGCAATTTGATGGCGTGATTTTTTTGCTGTGTGAGCGGCAATACGATTTTGTCGCTGTCGCCCGTGAATGCATCGCGATCACCAAATGGGTTATCCAGTTCGGGGGGAGGTCGCCGATGCAGGCGCTGATTCTGTGCTGCGCGAATATCGGTGGTATCAGGAGGAACCCCGAGCGGGTAAACGGTGCATATCCGCACCTCGACCGTGCGTAAATTAGAAGTTCGCACCCACTGACGCGCCTTGTTCAGGGTGCCGACAGACTTGTTTCCGAGGGTACGCGATTGTTACCGCGGCCATTAATGATGGGTTAATTGCACACGCCAGGAAAAATTCATTGAGCATTAAATCAATTCGCTCCAGGAGTTCGGGAAATCCCTGTTCGGGATTAGGCGAAGTTCCCAATTCGAATATACAAATACTCTTTGGCGGTACAACGAAAAACGCGGCCATTGAGGCCGCGTGGATACCGTGAATGGGGTATCTGTCGAGTCGCAATACCCAATTTCGGGTATATGCGAAGGATTAATCGATCAGCCGTCAGGCATTGGCATTGGCCGCACGCGCAACCGCCAGCGCGGTCATGTTGACGATGCGGCGCACCGTCGACGACGGCGTCAGCACGTGCACCGGCGCGTTGGCGCCCAGCAGGATCGGGCCGATGGTCACGCCGTGGCCGCCCGTCATCTTCAGCACGTTGAACAGGATGTTGGCGGCGTCCAGGTTCGGGCAGATCAGCACGTTGGCCGCGCCCTGCAGCGTCGAGTCGGGCAGCAGCGCCTCGCGCAGCTCGGGGCTGAGGGCGGCGTCGCCCTGCAGCTCGCCGTCGGCCGAGACGTCCGGCATGCGCTGCACGAACAGGTCGCGTGCCGCGCGCATCTTCTTTGCGGACGGCCGCGTGCTGCTGCCGAACATCGAGTGCGACAGGAACGCCACCTGCGGCACCAGGCCGAAGCTGCGTACTTCCTCCACCGCCATCGCGGCGATGTCGGCCAGCTGTTCGGCCGTCGGGTCGTCGTTGACGGAGGTGTCGGCGATGAACAGCGTGTGCTTGTCCAGCAGCAGCGCGTTGACGGTGGCGAAGCCGTGCGTGTCGGGGCGTTGCGTGATCACCTCGCGCAGGTGGCCGAAGTGGCGGTCGAAGCGGCCCACCAGGCCGCACAGCAGGGCGTCGGCGTCGCCCAGGTGCACCATCAGCGCGGCGATCGTGGTGTTGGATCGCCGCACCGTGGCCTTGGCCATGTCGGTGGTGACGCCGTCGCGCGCGTTGAGGCGGTGGTAGGTCTCCCAGTACTGGCGGAAGCGGGTGTCGTCCTCGGGGTTGACGATCTCGAAGTCGCGGCCCGGCTGCAGGCGCAGGCCCGCGCGCTCGATGCGCGCCGCGATCACCGCGGGGCGCCCGACGAGAATGGGCTTGACCAGCCGTTCGTCGAGCGCGATCTGCACGGCGCGCAGCACGCGCTCGTCCTCGCCCTCGGCGTAGACGACGCGCTTGGGCGTCGCGCGCGCCGCGGAGAACAGCGGGCGCATCAGCATCCCGGTGTGCGAAACGAAGCGGCCCAGCGACTGCACGTAGCCCTCGACGTCCTTGATCGGGCGCGTGGCCACGCCCGAGGCCTCGGCCGCCTTGGCCACGGCCGGCGCGATGCGCAGGATCAGGCGCGAGTCGAACGGCGTGGGGATCAGGTAGTCGGGGCCGAAACGCAGCTCGCGGCCCGGGTAGGCGGCGGCCACCTCGCCGGAGATCTCGGCCTTGGCGAGGTCGGCGATCTCCTTGACGCACGCGATCTTCATCGCCTCGGTGATGCGCGTGGCGCCGCAATCGAGCGCGCCGCGGAAGATGTACGGGAAGCACAGGACGTTGTTGACCTGGTTCGGGTAGTCCGAGCGGCCCGTGGCGATGATGCAGTCCGGGCGCACCGACTTCGCGAGCTCGGGGCGGATCTCCGGCTCGGGGTTGGCGAGCGCCAGGATGATGGGCCTCGCCGCCATCGACTTGACCATGTCCGCACTGATCGCGCCGGCCGCGGAGCAGCCCAGCACGACGTCGGCGCCGTCCATGGCGTCCGCCAGCGTGCGCATGGGCGTCACGCGCTGGTAGCGCTTCTTCGATTCGTCCAGGCGATCCTCGCGCTTGTCGTGGATCACGCCCTTGGAGTCGCACACGGTGACGTTGGCGCGGTTGACGCCCAGCTCCACCATCAGGTCCAGGCACGCGATGGCCGCGGCGCCCGCGCCCGACACGGCGATCCTGACCTCGCCGATCTTCTTGCCCACGAGTTCCAGGCCGTTGATCAGCGCCGACGTCGAGATGATGGCCGTGCCGTGCTGGTCGTCGTGGAAGACGGGGATGTTCATGCGCTCGCGCAGCTTCTTCTCGATGTAGAAGCACTCGGGCGCCTTGATGTCCTCGAGGTTCACGCCGCCCAGCGTGGGTTCGAGCGACGCGATGATGTCGACCAGCTTGTCGGGGTCGCGCTCGGCCAGCTCGATGTCGAACACGTCGATGCCGGCGAACTTCTGGAACAGGCAGCCCTTGCCTTCCATCACCGGCTTGCCGGCCAGCGGGCCGATGTCGCCCAGGCCCAGCACCGCCGTGCCGTTGGTGACCACGCCGACCAGGTTGCCGCGCGCCGTGTAGTCGTGCGCCAGCGCCGGATCCTTTTCGATGGCCAGGCACGCGTAGGCGACGCCCGGCGAATAGGCCAGCGACAGGTCGCGCTGGTTGGACAGGGGCTTGGTGGGCGTGACGGCGATCTTGCCGCGCACCGGGCTGCGGTGGTACTCGAGGGCGGCGTCGCGCAGGGCCTGTTCGGCGGGCGACAGGGCGGCGGTGTTGTTTTCCATGGTGATTCCTTCAACCCGGCACGCTCACCGGGGAAGGCATCTTGCCAGCTTGATGTAACCCCATGGAAACCCTGTGGTCCCGACCCCACGCCCCGCGTGGCGCCAGCCTTCGCGGCTGCGCAGGAGTGCCTTCGTCAGGCCGCGTCGGCGATGGGCGCGGCGCCGGCCTCGGCCACGCCGCAGGCCACCAGGCGCTCGCAGTAGCGCTGCAGGCGCTGCGAGTCGCAATGGATCACCAGCGAGCTGACGCGGCCCCAGCGCAGCTCGAACTCGTGCACGCCGGTGTTGGAGCCGGCGGTGCCGTCCGGCAGCGTGAAGCGGTCGTCCCACGCGACGGTGGCCACCGTGTGCCAGGGCATGCCGCCCACGACGATGGAACGGACGTCGAACGTCAGCCCGGGCAACAGGCGCTGGAGCCGCTCGTACCAGCGCGCGGTGGACGTGGCCGTGCGGCGCTCGCCGGCCAGCGCGTGCTCGCCGGGCATCGCGTGGCGGTGCCGAGCGGCGAACTGCGCGACGATGCCGTCGTAGCGGCCGGCGTTGATGTCGGCGAAGGCGCGGCGCAGCTTGCGGCGGACGATGGCGTGGTACATGGCGAGCCCCCGATCGGAACTTGACACTGTCAAGATTAAACCATCGTGCGACGCAATCCTTCTCGTGTCAAGATTGGCCATGCCGTCGTCGACACCGAAGCCCGCCCCTCCCCGCAAGCGCGCCGCGCCGCGCCCGTACCACCACGGCGACCTGCGCGCCGCGCTGCTGGCCGCCGCGGGCGGCTGGCTCGACGAGCAGGGCGTCGAGACGCTGACGCTGCGCGAGCTGGCGCGCGCTGCGGGGGTGTCGCACGCGGCGCCGTACCATCACTTCGCGAGCCGCGAGGAGCTGCTGGCCGGCGTCGCCGAGCTCGCGTTCGACCGCCTGGCCGACGCGCTGGCCGCCGCCGCACGCGCGCCCGAGGCGGCGCACGCGCTGCTGGACATCGGCGAGGCCTACATGCGCGAGGCGCTGGCGCATCCCGCGCAGTTCCGGCTGATGTTCGGGCCGCTGCTGGCGCGCAAGGCCGAGCACGCGGGACTGCAGCGCGCGGCGGAACGGGCGTTCCTGGTGCTGCTGGAGGCCGCCACGCGCTTCGCGCCGGAGCGCGGCCTGGAGATCGCGCTGGCCGGCTGGAGCCTGTCGCACGGCGCGGCCAACCTCGCCATCGACGGCGCCTTCGGCGGCCTGCCGATCGCGCCCGCGCAGGCGCGCCAGCTCGCGCGCCTGGACGCCGGCGCGCTCGTGCGACGCCTCGTGGCCGGGCTGCTGCAGCTGCCGGAGCCGGGCCGGCCGAAGCGCCGCTGACCCGTCTCACCCCGTTTTGCCGCGGCGTCCGTTCAATCGCCATCTGCCTCTCGACAAGGAACGGCGATGAACTCGACCCTGGCTTCCAACGGCGCGCTGCTGCGGCGCCGCGGCCTGCTGGCCACCGGCGCGCTCGCGGCGCTGCTCAACCTCGGCTGCGCGCCCGTCGCGTGGGCCGACGCCCGCCTCGTGCAGGTGGAGGTGTTCGACCGCGACGACGGCCGCGTGCTGCACGTCTGGCGCGACCACGGCCGCCCGGTCGTCGCCGGCCGGCCCGGTGCCCGCTACTCGCTGCGCCTGGTCAACACCACCGGGGCGCGCGTGCTGGCGGTGGTGGCGATCGACGGCGTCAACGTCGTCTCCGGCGAGACGGCCAGCACCGGCCAGCGCGGCTACGTGTTGCAGCCGTGGCAGAGCACGGAGATCACCGGCTGGCGCAAGTCCGACAGCGAGGTGGCGGCGTTCGAGTTCACGGCGCTGTCCGACTCGTACGCCGCGCGCACCGGCCGACCGCAGGACGTCGGCGTGATCGGCGTGGCGGTGTTCCGCGAGGCGCCACAGGTCGAGGTGTCCGAGTCGCGGCCGCTGCCGCCGCCCATGCGCCCGCTGCCGATGCCGCGGATGGAGGGCCAGGCCAAGGCCGCGGCCGGCAACGGCGTGGCCGCTGCCGCCGCGCCGCCCAACGAGGCGCGCGATGCCGCCGCCGACGCCGCCCGCGAGCCGATGTCGCCCGACGCCCGCGCCATCGCCACGCCGCCGGCCGAGCGCCTGGGCACCGGCCACGGCGCGCGCGAGACCTCGGTGGCGCGCGTCACCACCTTCGAGCGCGCGACCTCGCAGCCCGAGCAGCGCGTGGAGATCCGCTACGACAGCTACGAGAACCTGGCCGCCGCCGGCATCGTGCCGCCGCCGCGCATGGCGCAGACGTCGCCGCATGCGTTCCCGGCCGACCCGCCGCGCGGCGACTACGTGGCGGACCCGCCCCGGCGTTGACCCATTGGCGCTGTCGCCGATCCGGTGGCCTGCACGAACGCACGGGGTAGCATCGTGGCCCGTGCAGGCCCAACCCGACTCCGTCCCGCCCCTCGCCGTCGAGCGCGAGGCGGACGAGCGCCCGTGGGAGGGCGCCCCGGCGACGGACGCCGCGGCCCCGGCCGCCGACAGCGACGAATTCCTGATGCTTGCCTTTGCCGGCGGCGACGCCGCCGCCTTCACGCGCCTGTACGACCGCCACGAGCGGGCGACCTGGCGCTTCATCCGCCATCGCCTCGGCGCGCAGCACGAGGGCGCCGCCGACGACGTGCTGCAGGAGGCCTGGATCAGCGTCGCCAAGGCCGCGCCGCGCTACGTCGCCACCGCCCGCTTCACCACCTGGCTGTTCACCGTCGCCCGCAACCGCGTCATCGATCACCTGCGCACGCAGGCCAACGCGATGCTGTCGATCGACGCGCCGCTGGCCGGCTCGGACGGGCAGGACGACGGCGAGCGCTGGGCCGACCGCGTGGCGGCCGACGCGAGCGACGGCCCGCAGGCGCGCATCGAGTCGCGCCAGCAGGCGCAGGCGTTCCTCGACGCGCTGGCGCAACTACCCGATGCGCAGCGCGAGGCCTTCGTGTTGCAGGCCGAGGGCGGCCTGAGCGTCGAGGAGGTGGCCAGCGCCACCGGCGTCGGTGCGGAGACGGCCAAGACGCGACTGCGCTACGCCAAGGCCAAGCTGCGCACGCTGCTGGCCGGATGGAGGGCGCCATGAGCACCGACCTGCCCGATCGCCCCGGAACGCCCGACATGCCCGATGACCTCGACCAGGCCTACGCCCGCGCGCACGCGCTGGCCGACGACGGTCGCGGCCCGGCGGCCTCGGTGCGCGCCAACGTGCTGGCCGCGGCGGTGCGCATGGCCTCGGGCGAGGACGCCCAGGACGCGAAGCCGCGCCTGGTGCCGGTCGCGCCGCCCGTCGCGGCGGTCGGTCGCGGGCGTGGCCGCGCGATCAACCTGTCGTCGTGGCGCGTGCGCTCGGGCGCGGCGCTCTGCGCGATGCTGCTGGTGGGCCTGGCCGTCTGGCGCTTCGACCAGAACGGGCGCTTGGGCGGCGGCGTGCAGGTCGCGCTCGCCGAGCTGCGCCTCGCCGAGCCGCGCACGGCCGCGCCGCCGCAGGACCTGCCGCTGCCCGCGGCGGCGGCCGCGGCGTCGTATCCGTACGCGGCGCCGCCGGCGGTGGTCGAGGATCCGCTGGACAACGGCGCCAGCGCGCGCGCCAGGCTCGCCAAGCAGGCGCCGGGCGACAAGGACATCGTCGTCGCGCAGCTCGAGCAGCAGCACGCCGCCGAGCGCCGCGCGCTGGCGCAGTCCGACCAGGCCGCGCAGGCGCGCCGGCCGCTGCCGGCCGCGGCGCCGCCCGTCGCGGCGGACGCGGCGACCAGCCCCGCGCCGGTGGTCGTGGCGTCGAACGGGCCGCGCGCGCAAGGCGCACTCACGGAGCAGGAGTCCGCGACGGTGACGATCACCGCCGCCGCCGCGCCGCCCGAGATCATGACCTCGCCGCCGCATCCGCCGTCGGTGCTGCCGCGCCGCGTGATGGTCGTGCCGCGCACGTCGTCGTCGGCCGCGGAGGCTGAGGCGAAGGTGTCACGCAGCGGCAACACGGTGGTCGCGTCGGCGGACACGACCGGTCGCGCGGCCGAAGGCGAGCGCGTGGCGGCGCTGTCGCAGGCATCGGCCGATGCTCGGGCCAAGGCGGCCGTGGCCGCGCCGGCGGCGCCCGTCGCGGCCGCGCCGATGGCCCCGGCGCCGGTCGCCGCGGCGCCGCAGGCCGAGCCCGACGGCGTCGCCGCGGCGCGCGCCCGGCCGTTCGCCGCCGCCGATGCCGCGAAGAAGGCGGCGCCGTCCCCGGCGGGCACGCTGGCCGGTGCGAGCCTGCGCTCGTCGTCGCCTGCGGCGCTGCAGTCGGCCGCAGATCGCGACGACGTCGATGCCCTGAAGACGCTGCTGGCCGATCCCGCCACCCGTGTCGACGCCCGCGACGCCGACGGCCGCACCGCGCTGCTGCACGCCGTGCTGGCGCAGCACCCCGCCGCCGTCCGCCTGCTGCTGGCCGCCGGCGCCGACCCCGCCCGCGCCGACCACGCCGGCCTGACGCCGCGCCAAGCGGCGCAGACGGGCGCCAGCGCCGAGATCGCGGCGCTGCTGGGCGCGGGGCGCTGAGGTTCGGCTTCCGCCGGGCCCCACGTTGGCCGCCAGGCGCCCGCCCCAGGCGCCAGGCCCTGCCGGTTCGCCCCGTGGCGCTTCGCACCCCAGGCGCCAGGCCCTGCCGGTTCGCCCTGTGGCGCTTCGCCCCCCAGGCTTCGGACGCCCGTCCTGCACGGCCTGTCCCCGCGAAGTGCCGGTTCGTCGCACGGGGCTGGGGCCGGGCGCGGGCTGCCGTTAGAGTGCCAACCCAGGAAGATCGCTGCAAATTGCCCGGAGCCGCCCGCATGTTGTCCATCGCCTCGCTGACCCACGTCTACCCGAACGGAACGCGGGCGCTCGACAACGTGTCGCTGGAGATCCCGCCCGGGCTGTACGGCCTGCTCGGGCCCAACGGCGCGGGCAAGTCCACGCTGATGCGCTGCCTGGCCACGCTGCAGGTGCCGACGTCGGGACAGATGCGCTTCGGCGACATCGACGTGCTGGCGCAGCCGCACAAGCTGCGCGCCCGGCTGGGCTACCTGCCGCAGGACTTCGGCGTGTACCCGCGGGTGTCGGCGTGGGAGATGCTCGACCACCTGGCCGTGCTCAAGGGCCTGACCGACGCCGGCGCGCGCCGCGAGACGGTCGAGGCGCTGCTGCAGCAGGTCAACCTGTGGGACGTGCGCAAGAAGGCGATCGCGGGCTTCTCGGGCGGCATGCGCCAGCGCTTCGGCATCGCCCAGGCGATGATCGGCAACCCTGCGCTGATGATCGTCGACGAGCCCACCGCGGGCCTCGACCCCGAGGAGCGCAACCGCTTCAACAACCTGCTGGCCGAGATCGGCAGCACGCGGGTGGTGATCCTGTCCACGCACATCGTCGAGGACGTGCAGGACCTGTGCTCGCGCATGGCCATCCTCGTGGACGGCCGCATCGTCAGCTCCGGCACGCCGGGCGCGCTGATCGCGGGGCTGGAGGGCAAGGTCTGGCGGCGCGCCGTCGAGCCCGACGAGCTGCCCGGCCTGCGCAAGCAGTTCGCGCTGATCTCCACGCAGCTGCGCGGCGGGCGCACGCTGATCCACGTGCTGTCCGACACCGCGCCCGACCCGCGCTTCGAGCCGGCGGCGGCCGATCTCGAGGAGGTGTACTTCTCGACGCTGTACGCGCACCGCAAGGGCAACGGGCAGTCCGGCAACGAGGCGTCGCGCGACGCCGCGGCACGCTGAGCCAGACGGAACGGACGCCTCCCATGTTTGGTCACATCGTCGGATTCGAATGGCGCTACCAGGTGCGCAGCCCGGTGTTCTGGGTCGGCTGCCTGATCTTCTTCCTGCTTGCATTTGGCGCCACGGCCAGCGACAACGTCCAGATCGGCAGCCTCGGCAACGTGCACAAGAACGCGCCGTACGCGATCGTGCAGGCGCTGGCGCTGCTGGGCGTGTTCTCGGTCTTCATCACCGTGGCGATGGTGGCCAACGTGGTGGTGCGCGACGACGAGACCGGCTTCGCGCCCATCATCCGCACCACGTCGATCGACAAGGCGAGCTACCTGGGCGGCCGCTTCATCGGCGCCAGCGCCGCGGCGCTCGTGGTGCTGGCGATGATCCCGCTGGGCATCTGGGTGGGCACGCTGATGCCGTGGCAGGACGTCGAGAAGATCGGCCCGTTCGTGGCCAGCCATTACCTGGTCGGCCTGTTCGCGTTCGAGCTGCCCACGCTGCTGATCACCGCCGCGCTGTTCTTCGCGGTGGCCATCGCCACGCGCTCGCTGGTGTGGTCCAACGTCTGCGCGGTGGCCTTCCTTCTGCTGTTCTTCGTGGCGCGCGGCGCGACGCGCAACGACCCGACCTGGGAGCGCGTGGCCGCGCTGCTGGATCCGTTCGGTCCGACGCCGCTGACCTACGTCACCAAGTACTGGACGGCCTCCGAGCGCAACACGATGCTGCCGCCGTTCACGGGCGTGCTGCTGGTCAACCGCCTGCTGTGGACGGCGCTGGCGGGCGTGGTGTTCGCGATCGCCTACCGCCTGTTCCACTTCGAGACGCGCCTGGACAAGCCCGCCGCCGACACCGCCGACGCCGCGCCCGCCAGGCCGCAAAAGCTCACCCGCGCCCAGAAGGCTGCGCTGCGCCACCAGGCGGAACTCAAGGAACTCGGCGAGGCCAATCCCGCCGGCGTGCGCGAGATGCTGGCCGCCGAGGCGCGCCGCAACGTGCCCGTGCTGCCCGACATCCCGCCCGCCACGCGCGCCACGGCCCGCCTGCAGCTGTGGGAGCTCGCGAAGGTCGACATGGCCTTCGTGTTCCGCAGCCCCGTCTACTACGTGCTGATCGCCGTGGGCCTGCTGCTGGCGGGCTCCAACCTGGTGTTCGGCGGCGAGATCCTGGGCAGTCCGTCGTGGCCCGTCACGCGGCTGATGGTGGAAGCGCTGGAGAGCGGCTACTCGCTGCTGCCGATCATCCTGGCGATCTTCTACGCGGGCGAGCTGGTGTGGCGCGACCGCGACCGCCGCATGCACGAGATCATCGACGCCACCGCCGCGCCCGACTGGACGCACCTGGTGCCCAAGGTCATCGCGATCGCGGCGGTGCTGGTGTCGAGCATGCTGCTGGCGGTGCTCGCGGCGATCGCGTTCCAGGCGCTCAACGGCTACTTCCGCTTCGAGATCGTCGCGTACCTCGCGTGGTTCGTGTGGCCGATGGCCGTCGGCGCGATCCTGATCGCGATCCTGACGGTGTTCGTGCAGGTGCTGGTGTCCAACAAGTACATCGGCTGGGCGGTGATGCTCGTGTACTTCGTGGCCTCGGTGATGCTGGGCAACGTCGGCTTCGAGCACAACCTGTACAACTACGGCGGCAGCCCGCAGGTCCCGCTGTCGGACCTGAACGGCCTGGGCCGCTTCTGGATCGGCCAGGCCTGGTTCCAGCTGTACTGGGCCGCCTTCGCGACGATGCTGCTGGTGGTGTCGCACGCGTTGTGGCGCCGCGGCACGACCGTCGCGCTGCGCCCTCGCCTGGCCAACATCGGCCGGCACCTGCGCGGCACGCCGGCCGCGGTGCTGGCCGGCGCGGCCGCGGTCTGGGCAGCGACGGGCGGCTGGATCTTCTACAACACCAACGTCCTGAACCGCTACACGACGCAGCCCGAGCGCGACCGCCGCGCCGCCGACTTCGAGAAGACGCTGCTGCCGTTCGAGAAGGTGGTGCAGCCGCGCGTGGCCGACGTCACGCTCAACGTCGAGATCTGGCCGCGCGCCGCGCGCGCCGTCACGCACGGCACGTACGCGCTGGTCAACCGCAGCAACGAGACGATCCCGGTGCTGCACCTGCAGTGGGACGAGAACCTGCGGCTCGACGCGGTCTCGTTCCCCGGCGCGACGCTGCAGACCGACTACCCGCGCTTGCACTACCGCATCTACAAGCTCGCCACGCCGATGCAGCCGGGCGAGCGCCGCGTGCTGGACTTCACTACCACGCTGGAGCAGCGCGGTTTCCGCAACGACAAGCCGATGACGGCGATCGTGCCGAACGGCAGCTTCTTCGACAACTACGCGATCTCGCCGTCGGTGGGCTTCGCGCGCCAGGGGCTGCTCGAGGAGCGCGCCAAGCGCCGCAAGTACGGCCTGCCCGCGGAGTTGCGCCCGCCCAAGCTGGAGGACGAATCGGCACGCCAGTTCAACGAGTTCCTGCATGACAGCGACTGGGTGACGTCCGACATCACCGTCACCACCGACGGCGACCAGACGCCCATCGCGCCGGGACAGGTGGTCAGCGACACCGGCCCGGCCAAGGATCGCGACGCGCGCCGCACCGTGCACTTCCGCAGCGACGCGCCGATCAACCAGTACTTCTCGATCCAGTCGGGCCGCTACGACGTCCGCCGCGCCGCCTGGCACGCGCCCGCGCAGGGCGACCGGCCGGCGCACGACGTCGACCTGGCCGTGTACTACGCGGCCGGCCATGAGTTCAACGTCGACCGCATGCTGGGCGCGATGAACGAGTCGCTGGCGCTGTTCGACAAGGAGTTCTCGCCCTACCAGTTCAAGCAGGCGCGCATCATCGAGTTCCCGGCCTACGCGACGTTCGCGCAGTCGTTCGCCAACACGATCCCGTTCTCGGAGGGCATCGGCTTCGTCCAGCACTGGACCAACCCGACCAAGATCGACGTGGCCACCTACGTCACCGCGCACGAGATCGGACACCAGTGGTGGGGCCACCAGCTGGTGCCGTCCGACCAGCAGGGCGCGTCGATGCTGGTGGAGACCTTCGCGCAGTACTCGGCGCTGCTGGTGATGGAGCAGCACTACGGCAAGGACCAGGTGCGCCGCTTCCTGAAGTACGAGCTGGATCGCTACCTGCGCTCGCGCGGCGGCGCGGTGCTGGAGGAGCTGCCGCTGAACCGCGTCGAGGACCAGGACTACATCTACTACCGCAAGGGCTCGGTGGCGATGTACTGGGCCAAGGAGGCGCTCGGCGAGGACGTGGTCAACCGCGCGATGCGCAAGCTGCTGGCGCAGTACGCGTTCAAGGGCGCGCCGTACGCCAACACCACCGACTTCCTGAAGCTGTTGCGCGCCGAGGCCGGCCCGCAGAACGAGCAGGTGATCGCCGACCTGTTCGAGAAGATCACGATCCTCGACCTGAAGGCCAGCAACGCGATCGCCACCAAGCGGCCCGACGGCAAGTACGAGGTCAGGTTCGACGTCGAGGCGCACAAGTTCTATGCCGACGGCGCCGGCAAGGAGACCGAGGCGCCGATGGACGAGGAGGTCGAGGTGGGCGTGTTCGCGGCGCGCCCCGGCGACAAGGGCTTCGGCCCGTCCGACGTGCTGCTGCTGCACAAGGTGCCCGTGCGCGGGCCGGGCGTGCCGATCACCGTGGTGGTGGACGGCCGTCCCACCTGGGTCGGCATCGACCCGTACAACAAGCGCATCGACCGCAATTCGGACGACAACCTGACCCAGGTGGGCCTGCCCAGGTAAAGCCTCGTTACCGTCGCCCGGGTGCCACCTCGGGCGGATCGCCGCCGCGATGTGGGACGATTGAGCCCTGGGCCCGCGGGGGCCGGCGAGGGATTGATGAACGGGTTGTGGGTTGTTTCGGTCGTGGTGCACGCCTACGTGGCACTGCGCCTGCTGCCGGGCGTGGCGGCGGCGTCGGGCGCCGTGCCGGCCTGGATGCTGGCCGTGCTGCTGATGCTGTCGGCGGGCCTGGTGCCGCTGGCGCTGCGCCGCCGCAAGGGCAAGCGCACGCCCGAGGAGATCCGCCGCAGCGACCTGCTGGCCTGGGCCAGCCTCACGCTGATGGGCCTGTTCTCGTCGCTGTTCGTGCTGACGCTGCTGCGCGACGCCGTCCTGCTGCTGCTGCTGGTGGCCCGCCTGGCCGGCCTGAACGTGGACGGCCACTGGGTCGACCTCAGCGCCTGCGGCGTCGTCGCGCTCGCGTTGCTGGTGACGCTTGCCGGCTTCTACAACGCCCGCAAGGCGCCGCGCGTCAAGATCGTGGACATCCCGCTGAAGGACCTGCCGCCGGCGCTGCAGGGCTTCAAGATCGCGCAGATCTCGGACATGCACGTCGGCCCGACGATCAAGCGCCCGGCGATGAAGCACGTCGTCGCGCGCATCAACCAGCTGCAGGTCGACGTGGTGGCCATCACCGGCGACCTGGTGGACGGCAACGTCTACGAGCTGTCGCGCCATGTCGCGCCGCTGGCCGGCCTGCGATCCAGCCACGGCACCTTCTTCGTCACCGGCAACCACGAGTACTACTCCGGCGTGCACCCGTGGCTGAAGTACCTGCCGACGCTGGGCGTGCGCGTGCTGCTCAACGAGCACGTGATCATCCTGCACAAGCACGCGCCGATCGTGATCGCGGGCGTGACGGACTTCTCCGCCGCCAGCTACGACACCAGCCACCGCACCGACGTCGCGCTGGCCATCACCGGCGCGCCGCGCGCCGCGGTCAAGGTGCTGCTGGCGCACCAGCCGCGCAGCGCGACGGCCGCCGAGCAGGCGGGCTTCGACCTGCAACTGTCCGGCCACACCCACGGCGGCCAGTTCCTGCCCTGGAACTTCTTCGTGCGCTTCCAGCAGCCGTTCACCGCGGGCCTGCACCGCGTCAAGGACATGCTGATCTACGTGAGCCGCGGCACCGGCTACTGGGGCCCGCCCAAGCGTTTCGGTTCGCCGTCGGAGATCACGCTGCTGCGCCTGGTCGCGCAGACCGAGCGCCGGCGCTGACCCGCGTCATCGCGCAGTCGGCGCGCTGAGGTAACCTGTCCGGCCCGAGCCGCGAGAACGCCATGAAGACCGTCCACCACGCGCTGACGCAGGGCACCCCCGGGGTGTCCATCGAACTGCAGAGCCTGCACTTCGGCACGCCCGGCGCCGGCCCGAAGGCCACGCTGCAGGCGGCGCTGCACGCCGACGAGATCCCCGGCCTGCTGGTCGCGCATCACCTGCGCGAACGCCTCGCGGCGCTCGAGGCCGAGGGCCGCATCACCGGCGAGATCGTGCTGGTGCCCGTGGCCAACCCGATCGGACTGACGCAGCGCGTGCTCGGATCGGTCGAGGGCCGCTTCGAGCTGGCCAGCGGCGAGAACTTCAACCGCCACTACGCCGACCTGTTCGAGACGGCGGCCAAGCATGTCGACGGCCGGCTGACGGCGGACGCGGCGCACAACGTCGCCCTCGTGCGCGCCGCGCTGCGCGAGGCCGCCGCCGCGATCCCCGCGCGCAGCACGCTCGAGAGCCTGCGCCGCACGCTGCTGGGCCTGAGCATCGACGCCGACATCGTGCTCGACCTGCACTGCGACAGCCAGGCCGTGCTGCACCTGTACACCGAGACGTCCGTGTGGCCGCAGGTCGAGCCCCTCGCGCGCTTCCTCGGCTGCGAGGCGGCGCTGCTGGCCGAGGTGTCGGGCGACCATCCGTTCGACGAGGCCTGCTCCACGATCTGGCCGCGCCTCGCCGCACGCTTCGGCGCCGCCACGCCGATCCCGAGCGCCTGCGTGGCCGTCACCGTCGAACTGCGCGGCGAAACCGACGTCGCGCACGAGTTCGCGCAGCGCGACGCGCAGGCGATCGTCGACTACCTCGCCTGGCAGGGCGTGATCGCCGGCGCGCCGGCGAGCCTGCCGCCCGCGCGCTGCGAGGCGACCCCGCTGGCCGGCTCCATCCCCGTCAACGCGCCGCACGGCGGCGTCGTCGTCTACCTGCGCGAGCTCGGCGCGCGCGTGGCTGCGGGCGAGCGCCTGGCCGATCTCGTCGAGCCGATGACGGGCCTGGTCACGCCGCTGGTGAGCCCGGTGGGCGGTGTGTTCTACGCCCGCGAGACGCGCCGCTTCGTGCCCGCCGGCACCGGCGTGCTGCGCGTGGCCGGGCGCGAGGCGCTGCGGACCGGGAACCTGCTGACGGCGTGAGGCCGCTTCAACGCGCCGCGTCCGGCGCGATGTCACCCTGCGCGATCCAGCGCACGATCGACTTGCCGTCGCGCCCGACGTACAGCACCTTGGCCAGGCCCGGGCGGCGTTCGAGCACGATCACCGCGTCGCCCTTGACCAGCCACCCGTGCGCGGGCGCCTTCGCGTCGGGCGCGTCGCGCAGGAGCGCGCGGGCGCGCGTCACGCGTGCGCGGGCCTGCGCGTCCACCTGCGCGGCGAGGGCGGACATCTTGGCGGCCAGCGCGTTCCACTCGGGCGCCTCCTTGCGCGGCCTGGGCGAGTCGCCGTCGTCGGCGCGGATCGCGATGCCCGCGGGTGTCGTGGCCACGCGCAGCACGCGCAGGCAGTACGGGTTGCGCTCCGTGCGCCCGGGCGAGGGCACCTTCTCGGTCAGCAGCAGCTCGCCGGGCGCCATGCGCGGCGGCCTGGGCGGCTGGCAGGCGAGCAGCAGGGCATCGTTGTCCTCGCGCTGCGGGTTGGCGATCTGCGGCAGCACCTCGGGCACGAACGGGCGCACGCCGGTCATCTCGTAGACGGGGCCGTGCGGGAAGCGGCGGTCGAACACGAGGATCGGCTGGTCCATCGGCGCGTCGTCGGTCCAGCACTGGATCGCCATCGCGCCGCCGGCCTGCGCCCAGGCCACCACCAGGTTGGCGTTGCGGCACGGTTCGACCGCGTGCGCGGCGTCGATGTTGGCCATGCACACGCCGTCGGCGCAATCGCGGTTGGCGAGCGGGTCGGCGGCGAGGGCCGCACCGGCCGCAAGGACGAGGGCGCCTGCGAGCAGCGGGGCGGACGGGCGACGGGAACGGGGCATCGGGGAATGTTACGTCGCCCGGCTATGCTCGCGGCTCCGCCCGCTCCCAAGGATTTCACGCATGCGCATCGAGATCGAACACGGCGTCCGGCTCTACGTCGACGTCGAGGGCACGCAGTTCGTCCCCGACGGCCCCGTGCTGCGCGAGAAGCCGACGCTGCTGCTGCTGCACGGCGGCCCGGGCTTCGACCACTCCGGCTTCCGGCCGTTCTTCGGCCGCGTGGCCGACATCGCGCAGGTCATCTACTACGACCACCGCGGCCACGGCCGCAGCGACCGCCGCCCGCCCGAGGAGTGGACGCTGGACACCTTCGCCGACGACGTCGTGCGCCTGTGCGACGCGCTGGGCATCGTCAAGCCCATCGTGCTGGGGCAGTCGTTCGGCGGCTTCGTCGCGCAACGCTACCTCGCGCGCCACCCCGCGCATCCGGCCAAGGTGATCCTGTCGTCGACCTCGCCGCACATGAAGCAGGAGCGCAAGGAGGCGATGTTCGCCAAGCTGGGCGGCGAGTCGGCGCGCGAGTCGGCGCGGCGCTTCTGGGGCGAGCCGAACGCCGCGACCTGGGACGACTACGGCGTGCACTGCCGCCACCTGTACAACACGACGCCGCAGGATCCGCACGGCGGCGCGCGCACGATCCACGAGTTCGACATCCTGTTCCGCTCGGCCTCCGGCGAGCAGCGCACGATGAACCTGCTGCCCGGCCTCGCGAAGGCGCAGTGCCCGGTGCTGGTGATGGTCGGCAGCGAGGATCCGGTGTGCCCCGTCGCCGACGCGCAGGACATCGCCGCCGCGCTGCCGCCCCAGTGGATGCAGTACCGCGAGTTCCCCAACGTGGGCCACGGCGCGTGGCGCGACGACGCCGACGCGGCCTTCGCCGTGCTGCGTCGATTCATCCTGGAGTAGACGAATGAGACTTGTCACGATCACCCTGTCGACCCTGGCGTTGGCCGCCTGTCTGGCCGGTTGCGCGCCGCTGGTCTGGCCGCATGGCGAACGCACGCAGCCGGAGGTCGACGGCCAGCTCGTGAGCGCCGGCGTGCCGCGCGCCGGCGTGCGCATCTCGGCCTGCCAGGGCGTGCCGCAGTCCGGCGTCGAGCTGTCCTCGCACCGCTGCGACGGCGTGGCCTGGGCCACCACCGACGCGCAGGGCCGCTTCCACTTCGAGCCGATCGAGCGCGCCAAGCTGCTGCTGGACAACCACACCGCCGCCTACGTGATCCTCACCGTCGAATCGACCGGCCGCGAGCTGACCTGGCACCGCGACTACCCGGGCGAGGCGCCGGCGCGCGAGTCGCTGCGTTGCGAGCTGGGCGAGAAGCTGGCGTGCGCGTCGACGACGGGGCCGGGGTCATGAGGCCGCTCGCGACGGTCGTCTTGACGGCGTCCCTCCTGAGCGCCGCTCCGCGCCCGCGCGCAGAAGCGCCAGGCGTCCGCAGTGGGTAGAGTGTCGCCATGAACGCCATCCACGAAGAAGTCCTCGCCACCGCCGAGCGCGCCGTCGCGGCGCTGCAGGAGCGCGCGGGCGGGCGGCTCGACTGGTCGGTCGGCAGCCTGAAGGTGGTCGACGAGATGCTGGTCGAGGTGTCGGAGTACGTCGCCGATCTCGACGAGGCCGTCGTCACCGGCCTCGTGCAGCAGCTCGGCTGCTACGTGCTGGAAGTGGGGCGGCGCACATACGGTGGCGAGTATTTCTGGCACGAGCAAGGCGAGCAGCCGATCCTCGTCGTGGGCGAACCCGACGCCCACGTCGCGCTGATGACCTGGAGCAAGGTCACCGGCCGCATCACGGGCGACGCGGGCGACGACATCGTGTTCTTCTTCGACGGCTTCGCCGCCAAGGCCGCGCAGCCCGAGCCCGGCAGCAACGTGCTGTTCCTCTGAGGCTTTGCCGCTCGACGGCGCGCTTGTCGTCGTCGTTTGTCCTACAGCGCGATCGAACCCGCTCCGACACGACGAGCGAGCATGCGCCGACACGGCCGCGCCGCCGGCGGTGGGACAGTGGGATCCATGCCGAACGACATCGGTCGCAGAACTCGAACAACAGCCGATGTCGACCGGCCCCACCCCATCACCAGGAGCACGATCATGAACAAGGACCAAGTCAACGGCCGCGCCGAAACCGTCAAGGGCAACGTCAAGGAAGCCGCCGGCAAGATCGTCGGCAACGAGCGGCTCACCGCCGAAGGCAAGGCCGAGCAGGCTGCCGGCAAGGTGCAGTCCAAGGTCGGCGACGTCAAGAACGACGTCGGCAACGCCATCAAGAACGCGATCGACCGCTGATCGATCGCACGGCCCCCGCGTCCCAGCGTGGCGCGGGCGCCGCGAGCCCGGTTCCAGCGATCGATTCGTCGGTCGCGCCAACGCCAGAAACGGACGCCGACGCCCGGACATCCAGTGCATGTCCGGGCGTCGCCGTTCGTGCGCGGCGCGCTACACGTGGATGAAGCGGCCGCCGCCGAACGACCAGTTCTCCCAGGTCGTCTCCTTGAACGCCAGCATCACGTTCTCCGGATCCAGCCCCGGCGCCTCGCGCAGCGCGGCGATGAGGTCGGCTGCGATCTTGCGCTTGATCTTGACGCTGCGCCCCGCGGACAGCAGCACCTCGATCAGCACGAAGTCGTCGGTGCGCGGCGAGGTCAGGTCGGGGTAGCTCGGGTCGAAGCGGAAGTCCTCGGGCGAGAGCTCGAGCACGCGATGGAAGCGGTCGGCGTCGGGCACGCCGGAGGCCACGAGCGCGCGGTGAACGCCTTCGAGGATGGCCGTCTTGAAGGCCGCGGACTTGCCTTGGCGCACGGTCAGGGTGACGAGGGGCATCGGGCCTCCGGTTCAGACGTTGTCGGACGAGCCGGGGCCTTCGAGGCCCACCGGCACGGGGTCGTAGCCGGCGTCGACCAGCGCCTGCGCAAGGATGAAGCGGTCGACGTCGGAGTGGACGCGCACGTGCTTGCTGCCGAGGTCGACGTTCACGTCGGCGGCGGGGTCGAGCTTGTGGATGGCTTCGGTGACCGCGTTGATGCAGTGTCCGCAGCTCATGCCTTCGACGAGGAATTCCTTCATGGTGTTCTCCTGAGGGGCAGGTGGACAGTGTCGCGCGGCGTGCCGTTGTCGGGCGAAAGCGACGCGGGCCGCCCCTGGCGGCACACGGGTTTGAGAATCCCCGCGGCGCCACCAGATGCCGCTTCGCGTGGGGCTTTTTCCAATCTGCGCAGATCGTTACAGCCAGACCATCGACACTGACCGTTTCCCGCGTTTCAATTTCACGATGTCCAGTTCGCCGTCCGCCCCCGTCCTGCCCGCCCGCCGCGACTGGTCGTTCCCCGTCGACGGGATGAGCTGCGCCGCCTGCGCCGGCCGGGTCGAGCGCGCGCTGCGGTCCGTGCCGGGCGTGGCCGAGGCGAGCGTCAACATGGCCACCGAGGTGGCCAGCGTGCATGCCGACGCGCCGGTGGACTTCGACGGCCTGCAGGCCGCGGTGCGCAAGGCCGGCTACGCGGCACGGCCGCCCGAGACGCCCGCGCCGCCGGCGCCGTCCGAGGCGCGCGCCTGGCGGCCGGTGATCGTGGCGGGGGCGCTGTCCGCGCCGCTGCTGCTGCCGATGCTGGCGGGCCTGTTGGGCGTCATGTGGACGTGGCCGGCATGGTTCCAGTTCCTGCTGGCCACGCCCGTGCAGTTCTGGTTCGGCGCGCGCTTCTACGCCGGCGCTTGGCGCGCGCTGCGCGGCGGCGGCGCCAACATGGACGTGCTGGTCGCGCTGGGCACCACGGCCGCCTACGGCCTGAGCCTGTTCGACTGGTGGGCCGCGGCGCACACGCCGGGCATGCGCGGCATGGATGCGGGCCACCTGTACTTCGAGGCCGGCGCCGTCGTCATCACCCTGGTGTTGCTCGGCAAGCAGCTCGAAGCGCGCGCCAAGCGCCAGACCACGCAGGCGCTGCGCGCGCTGCAGGCGCTGCAGCCGTCCACGGCGCGCGTGCGGCGCGACGGCGCCGACGCCGACATCGCGCTGGCGCGCCTGTGCACCGGCGACGTGCTGGTGGTGCGGCCCGGCGAGCGCTTCGCCGCCGACGGCGTCGTCGTCCAGGGAGAGAGCCATGTCGACGAGTCGCTGGTCACGGGCGAGAGCCTGCCCGTGGCGCGCGCGCCCGGCGGACGCGTCACCGGCGGCGCGATCAACGGCGAGGGGCTGCTGCTGGTGCAGGTCACGGCCGTCGGTGCCGAGTCCACGCTCGCGCGCATCGTGCGGCTGGTGGAGTCGGCGCAGGAGAAGAAGGCGCCGATCCAGCACCTGGTCGACCGCGTCAGCGCGGTGTTCGTGCCGGTGGTGTGCGTCGCCGCGCTGGCCACGCTGCTCGGCTGGGGCTTTGCGGGCGGCGACTGGCAGCGCGCGCTGCTCGACGCCGTCGCCGTGCTCGTGATCGCCTGCCCGTGCGCGCTGGGCCTGGCCACGCCCACCGCATTGATGGCCGGCACCGGCGTCGCCGCGCGCCACGGCATCCTGATCAAGGACGCCGAGGCGCTGGAGGTGGCGCACGACGTCACGGTGGTGGCGTTCGACAAGACGGGCACGCTCACCGAAGGCAAGCCGATGCTGGTGGCCTGCGAGGCCGTCGACGGCGACCCGCAGCGGCTGCTGGCGCTCACCGCCGCCGTGCAGAGCGGCAGCACGCACCCGCTCGCGCAGGCCGTGCTGGACATGGCGCTCGGCACGCACGCCAAGGTGCCGTCGGCCAGGGCGCAGCGCGCCGTGCCGGGCAAGGGCGTCGCCGCGCGCGTGCGCGTGCATGCAGACGCGCAGGCGAGCGCCGAGGCGCGCCTGGCCGAGGCGATCGCCGCCAGCGCCATCATGAGCGCGCGCCAGAGCGCGGGCCTGTCGCCCGGCAACGGCCTGGCGCTCGACGCCGAGCACGCGATCGACCCGACGGGCCACGAACTCGAACTGCGCCTGGGCAGCGCGCGCTGGATGGCCGAGCTGGGCGTCGACCTCGCGCCGCTGGCCGCGCGCGCCGCCGAACTGCAGGCGATGGGCCGCACGCTGTCGTGGCTGGCCGACGTCACCGACGAGACGCCGCGCCTGCTGGGCCTGGTCGCGTTCGGCGACCGCCTGCGCGACGGCGCGATCGACGCCGTGCAGCGCCTGCACGGCCAGCGCCTGCGTACGGTGATGGTCAGCGGCGACGGCCGCGCCAGCGCCGAGGGCGTCGCGCAGCTGCTGGGCATCGAGGAAGTGCATGCCGAGGTGCTGCCGGGCGAGAAGGCCTCGCTGCTCGCGTCGCTGCGCTCGCTGGCCGCACCCGGCGCGCGCCGCCGCCGTCCGGTGCGCGTGGCGATGGTGGGCGACGGCCTGAACGACGCGCCGGCGCTGGCCGCCGCCGACGTGGGCATCGCGATGGCCTCGGGCACGGACGTCGCGATGCAGGCCGCCGGCATCACGCTGATGCGGCCCGACCCGCGCCTGGTGGCCGACGCGCTCGACATCTCGCGCCGCTGCGTCGACAAGATCCGCCAGAACCTGTTCTGGGCGTTCGCCTACAACGTCGCGGGCATCGGCCTCGCGGCGGCCGGGCTGCTCAGCCCGATGGTGGCCGGCGCGGCAATGGCGTTCAGCAGCGTCAGCGTCGTCACCAACGCGCTGACGCTGCGGCGCTGGCGTCCCGCGCGCGTCGCGTGACGCGCATGCGCGCGCGACGTCACTGCACGCGGGTCGCGGCCTGGGCCTTGGTGAAGAACTGGTAGATCCCGTCCTCGCTCATGCGGCGCGCGTCGGCGAGTTCGCCGGCCTTGGTCATGAACAGGATCGTGTTGTCGGGCGACACGATCACCGCCGACGGGATGCCCTTCTTCGTCGCGTTGCCGTAGGCGGTGCTGATGTCGACGTTGTGGTCGAAGTGGCCCACGTCCACCTTCACCACCCGGAACTTCGTCATCAGCTCGGCATTGCGGCCGGTCTTGAGCGCGTGGTCGAGCGCGCGGCAGTCCTCGCACCAGTTGGCGCCGAAGATCAGCAGTACCGGCTCGTGCGCGGCGCCGGCGTCGCGCAGCGCGACGGCGATCTGTGCCTTGGCGTCGGCGGCTTCGTCGTAGGGCTTGTCGGCGGCCGCGGCAAGGCCGGCGGCCAGCGAGAAGGCGAGGGACAGCATGAGTTTCTTCATGTCGCCATGATGCCAGCGTGGCGACCGGCACGCCCGGGCCGGCGGCGAGCGCCCACGACGGCGTGTCGGGCGCGGGAATGAAAAAGCCCCGCCGAAGCGGGGCTGGAAGGAGCGGCGGGCGCGGGTCAGGCGTTGGCGCGATGCGCGACGACGACCACGCGTTGCACCGCTGCGACCTGCGTCGCGTCGGCGGCGACCTGGGCCATCCGCTCCGACGCCGCGTACTGCTTGTGCGCGATGCCGTTCATGCCGGCGACGACGCCGAAGGTCATCAGGGCGGACAGCGCGAAGGCGGCGAATCGGGCGGTGGTCGTGGTCATGGCGGGCTCCTGGGGTGGTTGGTTCGGAACCGCGTTTCGCGATCCGATGGGTGGACTATCGGAGGCCGCGTCCTTGCCGAAAACCGGCTTGCGACGAGACGGCGCGTTCGCGGTGCCAGGCGTCGTCTGCGCCGACGAACCGTCAGCCGCCCGCCGCCCTGGGTGCCAACGCATGCGCCGCGTGAGCGCGGATCACGTCCAGGAAGCGCCGCAGCCGCGCCGGGTAGAAGCGGGCCTGCGGATAGACCAGCCACACCGGCAGCGGCGCTGCACGCCATTGCGGCGCGAGGTGCACGAGCTGGCCCTGCGCGAGGTCGTCGGCCACCAGCCAGGCCGACACGATCGCCGCGCCCACGCCCATCAACGTGGCGGTTCGCAGCGCGTAGAGGCTGTCGGTGCTCATGCGCGGCGCGATCGGGAAACGCGCGTCGCCGCCGCCTTCCAGCGAGGTCAGCGCCACCTCCGTGCGGTAGTAGGGCCGCATCGCCAGCCAGGGCAACCGGGCGAGGTCGTCGGGCGACTGACGCGGCGTCAGCGTCGCGGCCAGTTCCGGCGCGCCGACGACGATGCGCGGCACCTCGGCGATGCGGATCGCCACCGCGGCCTGGTCGTCGATCGGACCGACCTGGATCGCGCAGTCGATGCCTTCGGCGATGAAGTCGGGGCGGCGGTCGTGCAGCAGCCATTCGACGTTGACCTTCGGATACCGGTCCAGGTACTCGGCCAGCGGCGTCACGAGCTGCTGCTGGCCGAACGCGTGCGGCGCGATGACGCGCAGCGTGCCCTCGGGCTCGTCGCCGGCGCCGCGCAGGTCGGCCTCGAACGCGTGCCAGTTGGCCAGCAGCTCGCGCGCTCGCTCGAGGCAGCGCTGGCCGTCCTCGGTGAGCGTCATCGAGTGCGTCGAGCGGCGCAGCAGCCGCACGCCCAGCGAGCGCTCCAGCGCCTGCAGCCGGCGGCTGACCGTGGGCTGCGTGGTGCCCAGCTGTGCCGCGGCGGCCGACAGGCTGCCCGCGTCGACGATGCGCACGAAGGTCTCCATCAGCTCGAAGCGGTCGGCGGTGGAGGCGGTGGTCATGCGCTGAGCGTATAGCAATTGTTCCGTTCGCGCGACTACACAGGGCTTTGATGCATCCGGAGAATGACAGCCAACCCCGAAAGACCGAAGCCATGTCCACCCTCCAATCCTCCTCCCCGCCGGCCGCCGCGCCGGCCCATCCGCTGACGCTATCGCTGGTCGGCCTGCTGGCCGCCGGCGCCGGCCTGTCGGTGGCCGCGCTCTACTACAGCCAGCCGATGCTGGGCGAGCTGCAGGCCGACATCGGCGCCAGCGCGCGCCAGGTCGGCCTCGTGCCGACGCTCACGCAGCTGGGATATGCCGCGGGCATCTTCTTGCTCGCGCCGCTGGGCGACCGCTACGACCGCCGCCGCATCATCCTGGCCAAGGCCGCGGCGCTGGTCGCGGCGCTGCTGGTGGCGGGCGCGTCGTCGGCCCTGCCGCTGCTGCTGGCCGCCAGCCTGGCCGTCGGCCTGGCCGCGACGATGGCGCAGGACATCGTGCCCGCCGCCGCCACGCTCGCACCCGAGGCGCAGCGCGGCCGCATCGTCGGCACCGTGATGACGGGCCTGCTGATGGGCATCCTGCTGTCGCGCGTGGTCAGCGGCGTCGTCGCCTCGCACTTCGGCTGGCGCGCGATGTTCGTCGCCGCGGCGCTGAGCATCGCCGGCTTCGCCGCGGTGGCCGCGCGCGCGCTGCCGCGCTTCCGTCCGACCACCACCCTGCGCTACGGCGCGCTGCTGGCGTCATCGGCGCAGCTGTGGAAGCGGCACGCGCCGCTGCGCCGCGCGGCGCTCGCCCAGGGGCTGCTGTCGATCGGCTTCAGCGCGTTCTGGTCGACGCTGGCCGTGATGCTGCACGCGTCGCCGTGGCACCTGGGCAGCGCGGCGGCCGGCGCGTTCGGCCTGGCCGGCGCCGCGGGCGCGCTCGCCGCGCCGTTGGCCGGCAAGCTCGCCGACACCCGCGGCCCCGAGCTCGTCACGCGCCTGGGCACCGGCCTGGCCGCCGTGTCGTTCCTGGTGATGGCCGCCGGCGCGCTGCTGCCCGCCGACGTGCAGCTGTGGGTGATCGGCGCCGGCGCCGTGGGCTTCGACCTCGGCGCCCAGGCCACGCTGGTGTCGCACCAGACGATCGTCTACGGCCTGGACGGCCACGCGCGCAGCCGCCTGAACGCGCTGCTGTTCACGGGCATGTTCATCGGCATGTCCAGCGGCGCCGCGCTCGGCAGCGTCGCGCTGTCGACGTGGGGTTGGACGGGCGTGATGCTGCTGGCCGCCGCCAGCGCGCTCGCCGCGCTCGCCGTGCGGCTGTGGCCCGCGCGGCGCGCGGCCTGACGCGTCAGACGTACGACCGCGTGAAGAAGCGCGCGCAGGTACTGGGTGGCGGCGACGTTCATGTCCATCGCGCCACTCTAGGCGGGCAAAGCGCGCACGGCGATGCCGCGGCGCGACGAGTCGGCCGCGGCATCGACAAATGCACGCGGCGCCCTCGCGCGAGGGCGTCACGCGCGGGGGCGGACGGGCACGCGCACCTGCATGGGCGAGGCGGGCTGGTCGGGGCAGAAGTCCGTGCCGTAGCGCTCCAGCAGCGGCCGCGCGTCCTGCACGTAGCCCGACTCCGGCAGCCAGGTGCCGAAGATGAACGGATAGGCCTTGCCGATGTCGCCGAACGGGAACTCGAAGACCGCGTAGTCGCCGGCGGGCACGGCCAGCTGCGACATGTCGGTCGGCGGCGCCGCGCCCGGCGCGAGCTCGATGCCGGCCAGGTAGACCTGGTTCTCGCCCGCGTCCTGCATCGCGCCGAACGTGACGCCGGGCTCCGCCGGCGACGTGATCTCCGGCATCCGCGGCGCGAAGCGCAGCCACAGCGCCGGGATCTCGGGCGACATGGGTTTCGTGAGGATCTGCAGCCCGGCCAGGCGGAGTGCGGGTTGGGCGACGATGGACGGCTTCATGTGGGCTCCCGTGTTGAGGTTGGCACCTTCCACGACGAACCGGCGAGCCGATTTTCGACATCGCGCGCCGCAAGACCTTCGCAACGGGCTGGCCCCTCATCGCGCGCGCCAAGAAGGCCGCCGCAAGGGGCCAGGCCCCTCCGCTCGCGTCCCCCGCGCCGTTCGTTCAAGCCGCCACCTCGAAGCCGACGGCCTTCAGCGCGATCTCGGCGGCCTCGCGATCCTGCGCGGCGTTGCCGCCCGAGATGCCGATGCCGCCGACGACGCGTCCCCGGCTGACGATGGGCACGCCGCCGCCCACGGCCACGAGCCGCGGCTGGTGCGCGAGTTGCGCCACGGCCGGGTTGGCGACGATGTCGGCCCACGCGTGCGTCGGCAGGCCGAAGGACGTGGCCGTCCACGCCTTGTCGATCGCGACGTTGACGGTGAGGAAGGGGGCGCCGTCGTCGCGCGCGAGCGCCGCGAGGTGGCCGCCGGCATCGGTGACGGCGATCGTCACCGTGATGCCGAGGTCGCGCGAGGCGGCGCCGGCGGCGGCGAGCAGGGCCTGGGCGGCGTCCTTGGAGATGGACGCGGTGGCGAAGGTGGCGTCCATGTCAGAAGCCCTCCAGCACGACCTTGCCCTGCGCCTTGCCGCTCTCGATGAAGGCGTGGGCGCGCAGCAGGTTGGCGGCGTTGATCGTGCCGTAGTGCGCGCCGGCGGTGGTGCGCAGCCGCTTCTCGTCGACCAGCCGCGCGACCTGCGCGAGCAGCTTGCCCTGTTCGGCCATGTCGGGCGTGCCGAACATCGAGCGCGTGAACATCAGCTCCCAGTGCAGCGAGATCGCCTTGGTCTTCAACTTCATCGCGTCGAGCACGGGCATGTCGTCGATGACGGCCAGAGCGCCCTGCGGCTTCAGGCTCTCGACGATCTGCTCGTAGTGCTGGCCCGTCTGCGTCAGCGCGGCGACGAAGTCGACCTGGCCGAGGCCGGCATCCTTGAGTGCCTGAGACAGCGGCTGCGCGTGGTCGATGACGGCGTGGGCGCCGAGCTCCAGGCACCAGGCGCGCGTCTCGGGCCTCGAGGCCGTGGCGATCACCTGCAGCTGCGTGAGCTGGCGCGCAAGCTGGATCAGGATCGAGCCGACGCCGCCGGCGCCACCGACCACCAGCAGCGTCTGCCCCGCGCCGCCGCCCTGCGGCACGCGCAGGCGGTCGAACAACAGCTCCCACGCGGTGATGGCGGTCAGCGGCAGCGCGGCGGCCTGGGCGTCCTCGAGCGATGCGGGCGCCTTCGCGACGATGCGCTCGTCGACGACGTGCAGCTCGCTGTTGGCGCCGGGGCGCGTGATCGAGCCGGCGTAGAACACGCGGTCGCCCGGCTTGAACCCCTGGACGTCCGCGCCCACGCCTTCGACGATGCCGACGGCGTCCCAGCCCAGCACCTCGGGCTGGCCGGGCTTGGGCACGCGGTTGCGTCGCACCTTCGTATCGACGGGGTTGACCGAGACGGCCTTCACGCGCACCAGCAGGTCGCGCGGGCCGGGCTGCGGTGCGGGCAGCACGAGGTCCTCAAGGGCGTGGGGCTGGTCCACGGGCAGGTTCTGGCGGTATCCGATGGCTTTCATGGCGAACTCCGGTAGTCGATGGCGTCATCGTAGGAGTCCAATGCCCGCTTGATAAGATGGCCTGGAAGCGGATCACTTTCAAATGAAAATTGAAAATATCGCCGACCTGCAGGTGCTGGTTCAGACCGCGCGCGGCGGCACGCTGACGGCGGCCGCCCGCGCGCTGGGCATCACGCCGGCGGCGGCCAGCGCCACGTTGAAGCGCCTCGAGGCGCAGCTGGGGACGCGGCTGTTCGAGCGCTCCACGCGCGCGATGCGCCTGACGCCGCAGGGCCAGATCCTGCTGGACTACGCGTCCCGCGCGTTCGAGCTGCTCGACGAAGGCCAGTCGCAGGTGCACGCCGACCGCGCCACGCTGGTGGGCACGGTGCGCGTGGCGGCGCCGTCCGATCTCACGCGCAACACGCTGCTGCCGCTGTTGGACGAGTTCATGCAGGCGCATCCGGGGCTGCAGCTGCAGCTGTCGGTGGCCGATCGCGTGCTCGACGTCATGCGCGACGAGGTCGACGTCGCGATCCGCTATGGCGCGCTGGCCGACTCGCGCCTGGTCGCGCGCACGCTGGCCGTGGCGCGGCCGATCTGCAGCGCGTCGCCCGACTACCTGCGCCGCCACGGCGCGCCGCGCACGCCGCAGGATCTCGCGCAGCACAACTGCATCACCTTCGACCGCGGCGGCCGCCGCCATCGCCGCTGGCGCTTCTGCCGCGACGGCCAGTGGACGGAGGTGCGCGTGGACGGCGACCGCAGCGTGGACGACGCGTCGCTGGCGCGCGAGTGGGCGATCGCGGGGCGCGGCGTCATCCTGAAGTCCGAGATCGACCAGCGCCGCGACCTGGCCAGCGGCGCGCTGGTGCCACTGCTGGCCGAGTGGCAGAGCGAGCCCTATCCGCTGCACGCGCTGCTGCCCAGCGGCCGCTTCGTGCCGCACCGGGTACGCGCGCTCGTGGACTTCCTCGTCGAGCGCTTCAGCGCAGGCCCAGGCGGGTCAGCTTCTTGATCAGCCCCACGCGCGAGACGCCCAGCCGCCGCGCCGCCTCCGACTGGTTGCCGCCGGCGGCGGTCATCGCGTCGCGCACGAGCCGCAGCTCGAGTTCGTTGAGCGCGGCCTCCAGCGGGCCGGTCGACGCGTCGACGGGCCCGGGCAGCGCGCCGGCCTCGGCGGTGTCGCCGCTGGACAGGCGCAGCAGCTCGGCGTCGACCTCGTTCTGACCGGGCAGGATCAGCGCGCCGGCCGATTCGACCACCGCCTTGAGCTCGCGCACGTTGCCCGGCCATTCGCGCGCGGTGAGCCACGCGAGCGCGCCGGCCGTGAAACCGGCGCGCGGCGCCACGCGGTGCAGGAAGCGCGTGGCCAGCTGCGGCACGTCGGCGGGGCGCTCGGCCAGCGCCGGCGTGCGCAGCACCACGCCCTTGAGTCGATAGAACAGGTCCTCGCGGAAGCTGCCGGCGCGCACCATCGCCTCGAGGTCGCGGTGCGTGGCCGCGACCACGCGGGCCTCGGCGCGCTTCTGCACGCGGCCACCCACCGGCACGAACGTGCCCTCCTGCAGGAAGCGCAGCAGCTTGACCTGCATCGGCGCAGGCATCTCGCCGACCTCGTCGAGGAACAGCGTGCCGCCGTGTGCCGCTTCCACCAAGCCGGGCTGGTCGCGGTAGGCGCCGGTGAAGCTGCCCTTCATGTGGCCGAACAGCTCGCTTTCCAGCAGCTCGGCCGACAGCGCGCCGCAGTGGATCGCGACGAACGGCCCCGCGCTGCGCGCCCCGCACGCGTGCAGCGCGCGCGCGACCAGCTCCTTGCCCGTGCCCGTCGGCCCGAGCACGAGCACGCTGACCGAGGTCTGCGCCACGCGGCGCACCATCGCACGCAGTTGCGCCATCGCCGGCGCCTGGCCGACCAGGCCGAGGTCGTCCGTGGCCGTGGCCGCGCGCAGCGTGGCGACCTCCGCGTCGAGCCGCGCCTTGCGCAGCGCGCGCGCCACGACGAAGCGCAGCATGTCGGGGTCGATCGGCTTGGTGATGAAGTCCCACGCGCCGAGCTCGGTGGCGCGCAGCGCGAGTTCGTGCTCGCCGTGGCCGGTCAGCACGACGACGGGCACGCCGGGCAAGCGCGGGATCATCTCCAGGCCGATCTCGGGATCCATGTGCGGCGGCATCGCGAGGTCCAGCAGCACCAGCTCGGGTCGCTGGCGCTCGAACGCGGCCAGCGCCTGCTCGCCGTCGCCGGCCACCGTCACGGCGTGGCCGAGGTCGCGCAGGAACGAGCCACCCAGGCGCTGGAAGGCCGGCTCGTCGTCGACGAGCAGCACGCGGCCGGTTTCGGGGGAGTCGGTCATCAGGCAACCTCCGCCCTGGGGGCTGCGGTGCGAGCGTCTTCGGGCGGCCGTGCGTCGTACATCAGGCAACCTCCGCCCTGCGGGCTGCGGTGCGAGCGTCTTCGGGCGGCCGTGCGTCGTACATCAGGAAACCTCCGCCCTGCGGGCTGCGGTGCGAGCGCCTTCGGGCGGCCGAGCGTCGTACATCAGGCAACCTCCGCCCTGCGGGCTGCGGTGCGAGCGCCTTCGGGCGGCCGAGCGTCGCTCATGGGGTGGTCGGGAACGAAAGGGTGAAGCAGGTGCGCCACGGCGGGCGCTCGGTCAGCGCCACCGAGCCGCCGTGCGCGTTCATGATGCGCGCCACGATCGCCAGGCCCAGCCCGGTGCCCCCGGGGCTGCGCGACGCGAAGGGCTCGAACAGGCGCGCGCGGATCTCGGCGGGCACGCCGGGGCCGTCGTCGCACACGTGCAGCAGCAGCGCGCCGGGCACGTGTTCCGCCGCGACATGCACCTGGCCCGCGGCCGCGTCCTCGGCGTCGACCGCGACGCGCGCGTTCTCGAACAGGTTGGTCAGCGCCTGGTCGATGCGACGCGCGTCGGCATCGACGAGCAACTCGCCCTCGAGGCTCGCGTCCAGGCTCACCGCGGGCAGGCGCAGCGCCGCGCGGCGCACCTGGGCGGCGAGGTCGATGCGCGCCGGCGCGAGCTTCCACGGCTTGGCGTAGTCCAGCAGGTCCTTCGTCAGGTTGGAGATCCGCGCCACCTGGTCGGCGACCTCGCGCCGCGTGTCGGTGGGCGCGCCGGCCACGGCCATCGCGATGATGTTGAGCGGGTTGCGGATGTCGTGCGCCACGGTCGCGGCCAGCGAGCCGAGCTCGGCCAGGCGCGCCTGCAGCTGGCGCTCGCGCTCGCGGGCGGCGATCTGCTGCGTCTGCTCGACGCGCGCCGCCGCCTCGGCCACGACGGAGCCGAACAGCTCGGCGACATGGCGCGGGCCCGGCGGCGCGGCGTCCCAGCCGGTGAGCTCGGTCGTCCACGCATCGGTGCCGCGCACGGCCGTGAGGCGCGGGGCGGCGGCGTCGGCGGGCGCGGCGGTGCCGATGTGCACCTCGACACGCGTGCCGATGCGGCGGCTCAGCACGGCGCCGGCGTCGGCGGCCAGCGCGTCGGCCGTCTCGGCGGACTGCAGCGCCTGGCGCCACGCGAGCAGGTCGGCGGCCGTCACGCTGCCGCCGGGATAGACCAGCCGCTCCGCGACGCGCCGGATCGGCCCGTTCAGCGCGAGGCAGCTCGCCGCCACCGCGAGTCCGCCGACCCAGCGCGACTCGAACGGCAGCAGCGGCGTGAGCGCGACGACGGCCACGCCGAGCGCCAGCAGCAGCGTCCACACCAGCGCGCGCCGCGCCCACGCGTTGGCCACGAACACGCCGTAGCGCAGGATGCCGTAGACCAGGATCACCGGGTACAGCGGCAGCCCCAGCAGCGGGAACGGGTAGACCGGCAGGTCCAGCACCGCCATGCCGTAGCCGGTCAGGCACACGAAGCCCCACAGGCACGACGCCGCCACCGCCGCGATCTGGCTGAATGCCGGCCGGCGCGCGCGCACGAGCGAGGTCAGCAGCACGGCGATGCCGCCGGCGCCCAGGATCACCCACGCGGTGCTCGCGATCCAGCCCGCGGCGTACGGCAGCGCGATCCAGCCGATGTAGCGGTTGTGCACGAGATAGGCCGGCAGCAGGAACTCCGAGGCCAGCGTCGACACCGCGCCGAGCGCGTACGCCGCCGCGATGCCGCCCCTCGCGATGCGCACGCCGCAGAACACCACGACGAAGTGGAAGAAGAACGACGACGTGAACGGCGCCGTGGCCAGCAGCGCCATCGACGCGCGCTCCATGCCGGGCCCGAACCAGTTGGGCAGCTCGTTGCCGACGATCCACACCGCGATGCCGCCCAGGAAGGCCGCCAGCAGCCGCGCGCCGGCCACGCGGTCGGCCCAGGCGAGCAGCACGCCGGCCAGCGCGAGGGTCTCGAACAGGGCGAAGGCAAGGGCGAGGTGGATCAGCATGGACTGTCAACGCCGTTGACGACCGGCGGTTCGGAGACTGTATACCAAGTATGCAGTCTCCGGAAGAAATCTCAATCGAATCAACGACTTGCGATCGTCGATCGGGCTGGCCCGGTTTTCGCGAAAGAAGCTCATCCGCTCACTGACGAGAACCGCATGAACCGCTCGATTCCTTCCTCCGCCGCCTTCGAAGCACCGCGTTCCCTGGACCTGGCCACGCTGGTCGGCGCCGCCGGCTGGCAGCGCCTGCCGGCCGCCGTGCGCCGCCGCTTCGGTGCCGGCCACGGCGCCGGGACCTACGTCGGCCGCATGACGCTGCGCTGCTCGCCCGTGGGCCGCGGGTTCGCCGCGCTGGCCAAGGCGTTCGGCAGCCCGCTGTCGGCCGCGACCGACGACGCCGTGCCGACCTCGGTGCGCGTGCTCGACGACGGCCGCGGCGGCATGGTCTGGGAGCGCAGCTTCCACACGCAGGCCGACGGCGCGCCGCATGTCGTGCGCTCGACCAAGGAACTGGACGCCGGCGGCCGGCTGGTCGAACGCACCGACGGCGGCCTCGGCATGGGCCTGCGCGTGTTCGAGGAGCACGGCGCGCTCGTGTTCGAGAGCCACCGCTTCTTCCTCGCGCTGGGCCGGTTGCGCCTGCCGGTGCCGGCGCTGCTGACGCCCGGCACCTGCCGCGTCGTGCACACCGACCTCGGCGGCGGCCTGTTCCGCTTCGACCTCGACATGGTGCACCCGCTGTGGGGCTGCACCTTCCATCAGTCGGGCGTGTTCGCCGACCCGGTCGTCGCCGCGGAAGGGGGCGCGCAATGAACGCCGTCTTCGCGATCCTGGCCGTGCAGGCGCTGCTCGGCGGCTTCGACAACCTCTGGCACCACGAGCTGCACGCCAAGCTGCCGCAGCGCCGCTCCGCGCGCCGCGAGCTCGCGCTGCACGCGGCGCGCGAGGCGATCTACGGCGTCGTCTTCCTGGCGCTTGCCTGGACCGAGTGGCACGGCGCGCTGGCGCTGCTGCTGGGCGCGCTGCTGCTCGTGGAGGTGGCGATCACGCTGGCCGACTTCCTGGAAGAGGATCGCAGCCGCCGGCTGCCGCCGTTCGAGCGCGTGCTGCACACGGTGCTCGCGCTGACCTACGGCCTGTTCCTGGCCGCGCTGGCGCCCCATCTGGTCGACTGGATGCGCCAGCCCACCGCCATCGCGTGGACGCCGCACGGCCTCGTCTCGCCGGCGTTCAGCGCGTGCGCCGCCGGCCTGGTGGCGTGGAGCGTGCGCAACGCGCTGGCCGTGCGCGCGCTGGGCCGTGCCACCGAGCCCGCCGCCGCGATGCCGCGCCACGACGACCGTATCCTGCCGGCCGTGCTGGTGACGGGGGCGACGGGCTTCGTCGGCTCGGCGCTGGTCGACCAGCTGCGGCGCGATGGCCGCCGCGTCATCGTGCTCGCCCGCGACCTGCTGCAGGCGCGCGGGCTGTTCGGCGACGACGCCTGGGTGGTCGATCGCCTCGACGACATCCCGTCCGAGACCGTGGTCGACGCCGTCGTCAACCTGGCCGGCGCGCGCGTGCTGGGCCTGCCGTGGACGCGCACGCGCCGTGCCGAGCTGCTGCGCAGCCGCACCGCGACGACGGCGGCCGTCGTCGACCTCATGCGCCGCCTGCAGCAGCGACCGCGCGTGCTGGTCAGTGCGTCGGCCGTGGGCTTCTACGGCGCGACGCCGCAGGGTGCGTTCGACGCGTGCGACGAGCGCAGCCCCGCGCGGCCGGGCCAGTTCCAGTCCGACCTGTGCGCCGCGATCGAGCACGAGGCGCGGCGTGCGGAAGCGCTGGGCGTGCGCGTCGTGCGCCTGCGCCTGGGCGTCGTGCTGGGGCGCGGCGACGGCGCGTATCCGATGCTGGCGCTGTCGGCGCGGCTGGGCTTCGGCGCGGTGTTGGGCTCGGGCCGGCAGCCCGCGCCGTGGATTCACCTGGACGACGCGGTCGGCCTGATCCGTTTCGCGATCGCCGACGCGAGCCTCGCCGGGCCGGTCAACGCGGTGGCGCCCGGCACGCCCAGCCAGGAGACGTTCGTGCGCGCGCTGGCGTCGTCGTTCGGCCGCGGCGTGCACCTGAGGATGCCGCACGCGGTGCTGCGGCGGGCCCTCGGCGAGATGGCCGAGCTGCTGCTGGAGGGCCAGAATGCGGTGCCGGCGGCCGCGCTGGCGGCGGGCTACCGCTACCGTCATCCGGTGCTGGACGAGGCGCTGGCGGCGCTCGCCGCGCGTCCGCGCCGCGAGGCCGGACAGCCCGACGCGGCGGCGCTCTAGAGCAATTCGCCCAAGTTTTGTGCGGCGCCGCACAACTGGCCGCGGACATGGGCACAATGCCGCCTCGCGCCGCATCCGCGCCCTGATCCGGGGCGCCCGGAGTCCAGGCGGCTACCCGTCTTCCACAGGACATCAGCATGAGCGCCCATTCCAGCCCCACCTCGTCGACCGCCCAGGCGGCCCGCGCCGCTGTCACGCTGCCCAAGCTGCGCGAGATGCGGGCCCGCGGCGAGAAGATCGCGATGCTCACGTGCTACGACGCCACGTTCGCGCAGACGCTCGACGACGTCGGCGTCGACACGCTGCTGGTGGGCGATTCGCTGGGCAACGTGATGCAGGGCCGCACCACCACGCTGCCCGTCACGCTGGAGCACATGGTCTATCACACCGAGTGCGTGGCCCGCGTGCAGCCGGCGGCCTGGCTGATCGCCGACATGCCCTTCGGCAGCTACGAGAACGGCAAGGCCGCGGCGCTCGATTCGGCCGTGGCGCTGATGCGCGCCGGCGCCCGCATGGTCAAGATCGAGGGCGGCGGCTGGACGGCCGAGATCGTGTCGCACCTGGTCGCGCGCGGCATCCCCGTGTGCGCCCACCTGGGCCTGACGCCGCAGCGCGTGCATGCGCTCGGCGGCTTCCGCGTGCAGGGCCGCGAGGTCGACAGCGCCGCCGCGCTGCACCGCGACGCGCGCGAGCTGGCCGAGGCCGGCGCCGCGATGCTGGTGTTCGAGATGGTGCCGGCCGCGCTCGCCACCGAGATCACGAACGAGAACCCCGAGCTCATCACGATCGGCATCGGCGCGGGCGGCGGCACGTCCGGCCAGGTGCTGGTGCTGCACGACATGCTGGGCCTGGGCGCGGGCCGCAAGCCGCGCTTCGTGCGCAACTTCATGGCCGAGGGCGGCTCGATCGCCGCGGCGATCGGCCGCTACGTGGCCGCGGTCAAGGACGGCAGCTTCCCGCAGGCCGACGTCCACACCTACTGAAACGCCGGCAACCCGCGCGCCGCACTGGAACCACCATGCAAGTCATCCACACCCTCGCCGACCTGCGCGCCGTGCTCGCCGGCTCGACCAAGACGGCGCTCGTGCCGACGATGGGCAACCTGCACGAGGGCCACCTGGCGCTGGTGCGCGAAGCCGCGCTGCACGGCTTCCCGGTGGTGGCCACGATCTTCGTCAACCGCCTGCAGTTCCTGCCGCACGAGGACTTCGACCAGTACCCGCGCACGCTGGAGCGCGACTGCCAGCTGCTCGAAGGCGCAGGCTGCGACATCGTGTTCGCGCCGAGCGAGTCCGAGCTCTACCCCGAGCCGCAGACGTTCAAGGTGACGCCGCCCGCGGCCATCGGCGACCTGCTCGAAGGCGAGTTCCGCCCCGGCTTCTTCACGGGCGTCTGCACCGTCGTCATGAAGCTGTTCCAGTGCGTGCAGCCGGCCGTGGCGGTGTTCGGCCAGAAGGACTACCAGCAGCTGATGGTCATCAAGGCGATGGCGCGCCAGTTCGCGCTGCCCACCGAGATCGTCGGCGCGCCCACCGTGCGCGCGAGCGACGGCCTGGCGCTGTCGTCGCGCAACGGCTACCTCAGCCAGGACGAGCGCGCCGAGGCCACGGCGCTCGCGCGCGCGCTGCGCGCGATCGCGGCGGCGCTGCGCGAGGGCGCGCGCGACGTCGCGGCCGTCGAGGCCACGCAGAAGGCCGAGCTCGACGCGCGCGGCTGGAAGACCGACTACCTCACCGTGCGCCGCCGCAGCGACCTGCTGGCGCCGACGGCCGACGACCTCGCCGCGAAGACGCCGCTGGTCGCGCTGGCCGCGTCGCGCCTGGGCAAAACGCGACTGATCGACAACCTCGAGATCGATCTCTAGAACGCGGAGGGCCCCGGCCTTCGGTGCGCGACGCCGCTGCCTGACCGCGTGACCCGGAGGATTCAGTCCTCGAACGACTTCTCCAGCTCGTCGATCAGCGAGCCCACGTAGGCCACGGCGTCGTGGATCGGCTGCGGCGTGCTCATGTCGATGCCCGCCAGCTGCATCAGCTCCAGCGGCGCCAGCGTGCCGCCCGCGCGCAGCACCTGCAGCCAGCGCTGCACGGCCGGCGCGCCCTCGCGCGCGACGAGCTGGCCCATCGCGGTAGCCGCGACCAGGCCGACGGAATACGTGTAGGGGTACAGCCCCATGTAGTAGTGCGGCTGGCGCATCCAGGTCATGCGCGCGCCGTCGTCGATCTCCACCGCGTCGCCCCAGAACGCCTGCAGCACCTCGCCCTTGGTACGGTTCAGCAGCGTGGCCGTCACGGCCTGCCCGGCCTCGGCCATCGCGTACACGCGCTGCTGCAGCCGGGCCTCCAGCAGATGGGTGACGAAGTTGTGGTGGTAGGTGCCCAGCAGCTGCAGGATGACGCTGCGCCGCGTGCGCGTGTCGTCGCTGCCGGCCAGGATGTGCCGTGCCAGCAGCATCTCGTGCATGATCGACGGCGCCTCGATGAACGGCATCGCCGGCCGCGTGTTCACGTAGCGCTGGTGCGTCATCGCCAGCCCGAAATGTGCCGCATGGCCCAGCTCGTGCGCCAGCGTGAAGACGCTGCGCGTCGTGCCGGCCCAGGTGATCAGGATGTACGGATGCACGCCGTAGGGCGACGAGCAGAACGCGCCGGTGGACTTGCCGACGTTGTCGGCGCGGTCGACCCAGCGCTGCGTGAGCGCACGCCGCACGAAGTCCACGTACTCGTCGCCCATGATCGCCATCGACGCGAGCAGCGTCTCGCAGGCCTGCTCGTACGGGATGGGCGGCTGCAAGCCCGCGTCCAGCGGCGCGCGCAGGTCACAGTGCAGGACCTTGTCCAGGCCCAGCACGCGCTGTCGCAGGCGCTGGTAGCGCTGCATGTGCGGTGCGAGTTCGGTGCCGATGATCTCGAGGATGCTCGTGTACAGCGCGTGCGGCACGCGTTGCGGCTGCAGCAGGTACGCCTCGGTGCTGCGGTGCCCGCGCAGGCGCGCCAGCGTCACGTTCTTGTTCACCTCCGTGGCGATCGTGGCCGAGTACGTATTGTTGTAGGCCTTCAGGCCCGCCGTGAAGGAGGCCCAGGCGCCGCGGCGCACGCTGGGGTCGGCGTGGGCCTCGTAGCTGGTCTCGTAGAGGCTGAACGAGTTCGGGTGCTGCCGGCCCTGCGCGTCGACGAAGGACGCGAACTGGATGTCGCTCGCCTTGGAACGCTGGTAGGTCGCGTACGGCGCGCCCAGCACCTCGCCGAGCGCGGCCAGCGCGCCTTCGGTCTCGGCGCCCAGCCGGTAGGGGCGCGTCTCCATCAGGCGCTCGAGCGGCACGCGGTGCGCGGCGAGGGCCGGCTCCGCGGCCAGGAAGCGCTCGACCTCGCCGTCGGGCAGCGCGAGGATCTCCGAATCGACGAAGGCGACCGCCGCGCCCAGCCGTGCGGCCAGGGCCGCGACGCGCGCCGACGCGGCCTGGTGCTCGGGGTTCGTGCCGTCCTGGGCGTTGCGCAGGTAGGCGAAGGTGTCCAGGCGCATGAAGCGGACGCGCAGCGCTTCGACGGCGTCGAGGCCGCGCGCCAGCGTGGCGGCGGACTCGCCGAGGCGGCCGCGGAACGGGTCGAGCCCGGCGAGCGCGGCGTCGAGCGACGCGTACTCCGTCTCCCAGTGCGCCGGCGTGGCGAACAGGTCGGTGAGGTCCCAGGTCATGTCCACGGGCACGTCGGCGCGCGCGAGGCGGTTCTGCATGTCGGTTCGTCCTGTCGGTCGGGTCGGAATCGCACTCTACCGGCGCGGCGCTCTGGTTGACGCTACGGAACCCGACCACGGTGCCGGGGCAATCGGGTAGGGCAAAATTCACGGATGAACGCACCTGTCCACCCGATCCACATCCAGCGCCGCGAAGCGGCCCCCGTCGACGCGTCGTGCGGCCATGCCCACGTCGAGCGCTGGAGCGTGGAGCAAATCGAAGCCCTGTTCGATCTCCCGTTCAACGACCTGATCCTGCGCGCGCAGGCCGTGCACCGAGAGCACTTCGCGCCCAACCAGGTCGAGCTGGCCACGCTGCTGTCGATCAAGACCGGCGGCTGCCCCGAGGACTGCGGCTACTGCCCGCAATCCGTGCACTACGACACCGGCGTCGACGCCACCAAGCTGATGGACGTCGAGGCCGTCGCGGCCGCGGCGCGCACGGCCAAGGAACACGGTGCCACGCGCTTTTGCATGGGCGCCGCGTGGCGCGCGCCCAAGGATCGCGACATCGAGGCCGTGTCGGCCATCGTGCGCGAGGTGAAGTCCCTGGGCCTGGAGGCCTGCTGCACGCTGGGCATGCTCAGCCAGACGCAGGCCGCGTCGCTCAAGGACGCGGGCCTAGACTACTACAACCACAACCTGGACACCGCCCCCGAGGCGTACGGCCGCATCATCTCCACGCGCGACTACCAGGATCGCCTGAACACGCTGGGCCACGTGCGCAACGCCGGCATCAACGTGTGCAGCGGCGGCATCGTCGGCATGGGCGAGACGCGCAAGGAACGCGCGGGCCTGGTCGCGCAGCTGGCCAATCTCGAGCCGTATCCGGAGTCGGTGCCCATCAACGAGCTGGTGCGCGTGGAAGGCACGCCGCTGGCCGACGAGAAGCCGCTCGACCCGCTGGAATTCGTGCGCACGATCGCCGTCGCGCGCATCACGATGCCGCTCGCGCGCGTCCGCCTGTCCGCCGGCCGCCAGCAGATGAGCGAGGCCGTGCAGGCGCTGTGCTTCCTGGCCGGTGCCAACTCCGTTTTCTACGGCGAGAAGCTGCTGACGACCGGCAATCCGGACGTCGAGAAGGATCGCGCGCTGTTCGAGAAGCTGGGCGTGACGACGGCGGCGTCGCAGCACATCGGCTGAGCGTTCCGCTGGCCTGAAGGGCCGGGCACCTCGCGGTGCTGCGGCCCTTCGTCGTCTTGAGCCGCTACGGCGCGTCGAGCCAGCGCGCGTCTCCGTAGCCCGCTCGCGTCGCGCCCTTGGCGAAGTCCGTCAACAGCTGGAAGTACCCCGGCGCGTACACGTTCAGGTCGCGGCGCGTGCCGTCGGGGTTCCTGGCGATGCGTAGGATGCCGTGCGTCGTGTTCGGGAACACGATGCTGCGGATCGGCGTGCCTTCGCGCCGGATCGTCGCGAGCCGCTCGATGGACGGCGCGCTCGGCGCGACGTCGTCGTCCTCGGCGAACACCCACAGCTGCGGCACGCGCAGGCCGCGGATGACGTCCAGGCCGGCGTACGTCCAGGTCACGTGCGGGCTCTCGGCCCGCATGCGCTCGACCTCGCCGCCCAGCAGCCCGCCGGAGTACTGGCCGTCGACGTCCTTGAGCCAGGGCTCGCGTGCGAACTGCGCCTTGAGCGCGTCGACCTTGTCCATGCCCGCGCGGAAGTCGGATCGCGCGACCGCCGCGGTGGCGTCGGTCAGCGCGTGCACCTGGGGCAGGATGGCCGGGTCGTGGCCGTGTTCGCGCAGCAGCTGGTAGTCGACCTGCCACTGGTCCTGCTCGGCCGCCGTGCCCACCACGCCGAAGCCGACCTCGAGGAAGTCCGCGTCGGTCTTCAGCGCGGCCAGCGGCGCGACCCAGCCGCCCTGGCTGCCGCCCAGGAAGCCGAAGCGCGCGACGCGCCTGCCGGCCATTCGCCGGGCCTCGCGTCCGGCGTTGGCCGCGTCGTCGGCCAGCGTGATGAAGTCCTGCGTGTAGACGCCTTGCGAGCCCGCGGTGCCGCGCTTGTCGTAGGCGAACACGGCGATGCCTTGCGACACGAACAGGTACGGCGTCGCCAGGCCGATCGGGCTCGTCTTCTCGGAGCCGTGGACGGTGACGACCAGCGGCACCGGCGCCGCGCCGGCGGGCTCCAGCAGCATGCCGTTGAGCACGACGTCGCCGCTGCGGAAGTGCGTGGGCGTCGCGCGGACCGGCACGGGCGTCCACGTCGCGCCGTCGCGCGAACGCAGCCGGCCGGCGTCGCAGCGCAGCGGCGCGTCGGCGTCGGACAGGAAGCCGCGGCGGCCGTCGAGGAAGGTGTAGCGCGCGCCGGGGCCGGCGTCCTTGGCGGGGCGCGTCAGCGCGACGGCATCGCCCGTTGCGGTCGAATAGGCGCCGTACGCGCAATCCTGCGCGAATACGTCATGGGGTACCAACGGCAGCGCGAGGGCGGCCAGGGCGAGCGGTCGGGCGAGGCGGCTGAGCATGTCGATTCGGAGCGGGATGTCGATGCGCCGAGTCTAGGCAGCGCGACGACGACGCCCGCCGGCGTTGCGACGGATCGCCGGATCGCGGCATCCGGATGCGATCCGGCGGCCCGCCGGCCGCGCCTGTCCCAGCGGCAGGTCAGCCGTGCGCGCGCACGGGCGACCGCATCACGGTCACCCAGCGCGACTTCACGAACGCGAACGCCACCGCCGTGATGGCCAGCACCCACACGATCACCGCGCCCGACGGCAGGTCGAGCAGGGCCGACAGCGCCAGCCCCAGCGCGTAGCCGATCGCGCCCACGACGAAACCGCCGACGTAGCGCGCGCGGCCGGTCATGCCGCGCGTGGCCAGCGCCGGCACGATCAGGCTGGTGAAGACGAGGTACACGCCCACGAGCTGCACCGACGCCGTCACCGCGATCGCGAACGTGCCGTAGAAGCCGAAGCGGCCCAGGCGGTCGACGAGTCCGGTGAACATGCCCACGCCCAGCACCGCGGTGACGAGCGCCAGCCAGCCGATCTGCGTCGTGCCGACCCACAGGATCTGGCCGACCAGCAGGTCCTTCAGGTGCTCGCCGCCGTGCGGGTTGTTCGACAGCATCAGGATGCCGGCGCACGACGCCAGCACGAACATCACGCCGATCAGCGCTTCCTGGATCTCGGGCCACATCTTCTCGGTCCAGGTCAGCAGCAGCGCGCCGGCGAGCGCCGCCGCCACGGCCGCGGCCTGCACCGCGATGCCGCCCTCGGGCAGGCCCAGCGCGTCGGCGCCGATCACGCCCAGGCCGGCGATCTGCGCGATGGCCAGGTCGATGAAGACGATGCCCTTGTCCAGCACGCGCGCGCCGAGCGACACGTGCGTCAACAGCACCAGCAGGCCGGCCACCAGCGGCAGGCCGACGATGCCCCATTCGAGCGCACTCCAGTTCATGGCGTCGTCTCCCGTTGGTTCACTTGAGCGCGCCGAGCAGGCGCGCCAGCGTATCGTCGAACAGCCCCGTGAGGTCCTTGGCGCCGTCGGTGCCGCCGACCGTGAACGGCAGCTTCACGGCGGGGATGTGCGCGTGATCGCTGAGCCATTCGTCGGGCTTGGCGTCCTGGTAGGCCGAGTAGATGACCATCCTGGCGGGCCGCGACTTCAGCGTGTTGAGCACCTCTTCCAGATGCGACGCGCTGGGCTCGACACCCGGCTTGGGCTCGAGCACCGCGACCTCGGCCAGGCCCAGCCAGTCCTCCATGTACGCGTAGGCCTTGTGGTGCGCGGCGATCGTCACGCCCTTGAGCGGCGCGCCCTGCCTGGCCCAGCGCGCCATGTTGGCCTGCCACTTCGCGCTGAACGCGTCCAGGCGCTGCTTGTACTGCGCGGCGTGCGCCGGATCGACCTGCGCCAGCCGCGCGCCCAGCGCGCTCGCCACCAGCGCGATGTTGCGCGGGTCGGTCTGGATGTGCGGGTTGCCGTCGGGGTGCACGTCGCCCTGCGAGCGGTCGACCTGCTTGGGCACGTCGAGCTTGCGCACGAAGTCGGCCGCGGCGAAGTTGCCCGGCTGGCCGGCCTGGATCTTCGGGTTGCCCGACTGCTGAAGCAGCACCGGCAGCCAGCCGATCTCGAGCTCGGCGCCGGTGCAGGCCACCATGTCGGCGTTGCGGGCGCGCGAGATCAGGCTGGGCTTGGCCTGCACCTGGTGCGGGTCCTGCATCGCGCTGGTGGCCACGCCGACGTCGACGAGGTCGCCGCCGAGCTCCGTCGCGAGCGCGCCCCACTCGGGCTCGCAGGCCAGCACCTTGACGGCGGCGTGCGCGGGCAGCGTGGCGGCCGCCGCGAGCACGAATGCGGCGAGCGACGAGGTCTTGAAGAGAGAAGTCATGGTCGTTCCTCGGAAAGCGAAGTTCAGGGTCAGTACGCGTGGGCGCCGTGCGCGCCGAGCGAGGTCTGGTACTGCAGCAGCCACTGGTTGTCGACGAAGCCCTGGCGCGTGCGGTCCTGCGCGAACTGCAGGCGGATGCGCGCGAACTCGCTCTCGCTGAAGTCCAGCATCACGGAGTTCTTCGTCGGGTGGAAGTCGTCGCCCACGCCGGGCGCGAGCGCCCAGTTCTCGCGGCCGGGGTCCAGGCGCTCGGTGCGCAGGCCCACGCGCCACATCGGCATGAACTGCCAGACGCCCTGGATGTAGCCGCCCGACTGCACCTGGTGCAGCGCGAGCGGGCCACCGGGCACCCCGTCGAGATTGCCGCCGCGCCGGCTCTGCAGCCATTCGCCCTGCAGCTTGAAGTAGGTGCGCGTGGCGTTGCCATTGGGCGCCCACTTCATCACGCCGTCGGCGACGACGACGCGCGTGCGGCCGTTGAACAGCGCGCTCGCTTCGAGCGTGCCGTCGGCGTCCTGCACCAGCGTCTGGTCGTTCGCCGAGGCCTGCAGCAGCGACAGGCCGCCGCGCCACGAGATGCTGTCGCCGATGTCGCCGCCGGTGTGGAACGTGAACGCCGTCATGCCGGCCGCGTTGCGGCTGCCGTCGTCGCCCGGGAAGCCGCGGCCGCGGCCGGCCTCGAGGCCGAACTCCATGTAGGTGTCGGTGGGCGCGAGCCAGTGCAGCTGCACGCCGTCGTCGGCGTACTGCGTGCCGAGCATGGCCTGGTAGGCGATCGGGTTGTCGACGAAGTCCCAGGTGTGGCTGTGCTGGCTGTTGAGGTAGCCGATGCCCGAGAAGAAGCGGCCGGCCTTCAGCACGAGGCCGCTGGGCAGCGTCGTGGTGGTGATGAAGGCCTCCTCGGCCTCGATCGAGTTGTCGCCGCCGATCGACAGGTTGATGTTGCCGGCCAGCCAGGGGTCGATGTTGGCGGCCAGCGCGAGCTCCGATTCCGCGAGGCTGAAGCCGCGCGAGCCGACGCCCACCTGCGCGCCCGGCGGCAGCGCGAAGCCGGTGATGCGCGCCTGGCCGGGATCCTGCGACGTGTGCGCGTACGTGCCCGACAGGATCAGCGAGATCTGCGGGTTGAACGAGCCGCCGCCGCTGCTGCCGTTGGGCGCGTTGCCGCTGACGTCGACCGCCGCCACCGGAGCCGGCGCGGGTGCGACGGCGGCCGGCGTCTCCGCGACGGCGGGCAGCGGCGCCGGAGCGGCGGCGGACGCGGCGGCCACGGGCGCATTGGCAGCGTTGGCCGCCTTGGCCTTGGCGAGCTCGGCCTGCGTGTCCTTCAGTTGCGACTCGAGCGCGCCCAGGCGCTTGTCGTAGTCGGATTTCATCGCGGCGAGCGCCTTCTTGAGGTCGGCGATGTCGCTGGCGGGCGAGGCGAGGGCGGCGCCGTGCAGGCCGGCGGCCAGCAGCAGGGCGGCGAGCGGCCGCAGGGGTGAGGCCGACGCGCGGGCGACGGCGGAAGAGGCGGACATGGACAGGTCTCCCGACCCGGGGCGCGCAAGGTGAGGCGCACACGCGGGTCGTCGTGGCGGCCGCCCCGGTCAGGGACGGCGTACCGGAATGGGGCGAGTGGGAACCGGGCGCCGGCGCGGGCCGGGACGGTTCGTGCGAGGCGATCCGCGGCGCGACTCAGCGCAGCGGACGGGCTTTCAGGCGGACGCGCTCGCGCACGGGGGAGCGCGTGGCGCGTACGCGAGCGTCACGCGCGGGCTGAACGCGCGCTCGGCCGCCGCTGCGACGGGCGCGCCGGGCAACGGCGCGATGCGCACCACGGCCGTGGCCGCCGGCGCGGCGCCGCCGAGGGCGGCCGCCAGCAGGCAGGTGGGGCAGTCGTGCTGCGCGTTCGCGTGCAGGTCGCCGTGCGGGGCGGCGCTGCTGGCGACGTGCGTGTAGGCATGCGCCGTCGCCGCGAACTGCGCGCCGCCGAGCACCAAGGCCAGGCCCAGCACCCACGACAGCGGGTGCCGCGCGATCCAGCGGCGAAGGGCTTGCAGCGACATGGCGGGAGAGGAGGCCGGCGCGTCTCCGGTCGGGAGATCGGCGAACGGGAAGCGGCAAGCTTAACGCATCGACCTGTCGCCGCCCCCGGCGTCCAGGCCCCGAAATCGACCCTCCGTCGCGCGGCGGACGTTCCTAACGGCTTCCTGACGCAGCGATGGCGGGCGCGGCCGTAGGATGACGCAATCGAATCACAGAGAGCGGGCTTGCGGAAAACGCAGCGGCCCGGACGAGCACGATGTCGCCCTCCGACACGATCGACCCCGATCCCGACGACGCCGGCGGCAGCGGCAGGCTGCTGGTGCTGGCGGTGTCCGCCGCGGGCCTGGCGTTCGCGCTGTGGCTGGGCGGCCAGCTGCCGCCCGTGGTGGCGTCGCACTTCGGTGCCGGCGGCGACGCCAACGGCTGGATGACGCGCGGCCAATTCGTCGGCGTGATGTGCTTCGTGCTGGGCGTGGTGCCGTGGCTGATGCTGTGGGGCATGACGCGCGCGCTGCGCCGGCACGCCAGGCTGAAGATCCCCGACGCCGCGTACTGGCTCGCGCCGTCGCGCCGCCCCGCCACCGAGCGCTGGTTGCGCCGGCACTTCGCGCGGTTCTGCGCGGGCCTGGCGGTGTTCCTGGCGTGGGTGTTCTGGCTGGTGGCACAGGCCAACCGCGGCGCGCCCGCCCATCCGTCGCTGGACGAGGGCGCGATGTTCGCGAGCCTGGCCGTGTTCCTGGTGGCGGCCGTGGCGTGGGTGCTCGTCCTGAACCGCCACTTCCGGCGCTGAGGGCGCCGGCGTCGTCCTCGGCTACTGCTCGACGAACGCGCGCTCGATGACGAAGTCGCCGGGCGTGGTCGTGTTGCCTTCCTTGAAGCCGCGCGATTCCATCATCGTCTTGAGGTCGCGCAGCATCTCGGGGCTGCCGCAGATCATCACGCGGTCCTCGGCCGGGTTCAGCGCCGGCAGGCCCAGGTCGGCGGCGAGCTTGCCGTTCTCCAGCAGCGTGGTGACGCGGCCCTGGTTGCGGAATTCCTCGCGCGTGACCGTTGGGTAGTAAAGCAGCTTGCCGCTGAGCATCTCGCCCAGGAACTCGTGCTTGGGCAGGTGTTCCTCGATGAAGTCGTGGTACGCCAGTTCGTTGACCTGGCGCGTGCCGTGCACCAGGATCACCTGCTCGAAGCGCTCGTACGTCTCGGGGTCGCGGATGATGCTCAGGAACGGCGCCACGCCGGTGCCGGTGGACAGCAGGTACAGGCGCTTGGCCGGCAGCAGGTAGTCGATCAGCAGCGTGCCCGTGGGCTTGCGGCCGACGATGATGGTGTCGCCCACCTGGATGTGCTGCAGCTTGGACGTCAGCGGGCCGTCGGGCACCTTGATCGACAGGAACTCGAGGTGCTCCTCGTAGTTGGCGCTGGCGATCGAGTAGGCGCGCAGCAGCGGCTTGCCGTCATCCTTGCGCAGGCCGATCATCGTGAAATGGCCGTTGGAGAACCGCAGCGAGGTGTCACGCGTGGTGGTGAAGCTGAACAGGCGGTCGGTCCAGTGATGCACGCTCAGCACGCGCTCTTCGTTGAAGGCACTCATGGTCGGTGGTCGGCAGATCGGGGGAGACGGGACGCGGCCCGGATCGGATTTCGGGCTACGGGGAAACCCGTTATTGTCGCAGAGCGCGCTTCCTCGCGATTGCCATAAGCTCAAACGGAAAAGGAATTTGGCCCGGTCGCGACAGTCGACGGCGCCCGCTCAGGCCGCCGCCTCCGCCTGCAGCCACGCGGCGAACGCCTGCAGCGCCGGCAGCTCGGCCTTGTGCTCGGGCCAGATCAGCGAATAGGCGCGCTGCCCGCCCACCGGCCGCGGGGCGATGTCGACCAGCCGGCCCTGGGCCAGTTCTTCCTGCACGAAGAACGGCGGCGTCAACGCCACGCCCATGCCGTGCACGGCGGCCTCGGTGAGCATCGAGAACAGCTCCAGCCGCGGGCCGGCCATCGGCTGCGGCACGGCCAGGCCCAGGCCATCGAAGAACTGTCGCCAGGCGTAGGGTCGGGTCGACTGCTGCAGCAGCGGCAGGCGCGCCCAGTCGGCGGCGGTCTGCGGGCGGCCGGCGGCCAGCGCCGGGAGGCCGGGGCTGGCGACGGCGATCAGCGACTCGCTCATCAGGAAGCGCTTCTCCGTGCCGGGCCACGCGGCGGAGCCTGTCTCGCCGGCATGGATGGCGGCATCGAACGGGGTGTCGGAGAACAGGAAGGGCCGCGTGCGCGAGCTCAGGTGCACCAGCACGTGCGGGTGCGCGCGCTGGAACGCAGGCAGTCGCGGCAGCAGCCAGCGCGTGCCGAACGTCGGCACGACGGCCAGCTCCAGCGAGCTGCCGGTGCCCCCGCGGGCCATCAGCTCGAGGGTGTCGCGCTCGACCTCGTCCAGCCGGGCGCCCACGCTGCGGCTGTAGTCCAGCCCGGCCTCGGTGAGCATCACGCCGCGGCGGGTGCGTCGGAACAGGCGCACGTCCAGGAAGGACTCGAGCGCCGCCACCTGCCGGCAGACGGCGCTCTGCGTCACCGACAGCTCTTCCGCGGCCTTGGTGAAGCTCTGGTGGCGGGCGGCCGCCTCGAAGGCCTCGAGGGCGCCGGTGGAGGGCAGCTTGCGTCGCATGGATTTACAAGTGCGTATTGTGCACAGGTCGGTGCGGATAAAGCGGTTGTTTGGGACTATTCGGCGGCCTATAGTGACGGATTCATGCGAAAGACGCACGCCGTCCCTCGCTTCCGACCCTCACCGAACAGAAAGTCCGTCATGGCCTCCTCCCGCGCCAGCTTCCACTGGGATGACCCGCTGCTGCTCACCGAACAGCTCTCCGAAGACGAGCGCATGGTCGTGGACTCGGCGCGCGCGTACTGCCAGGACAAGTTGAAACCGCGGGTGCTCGAGGCCTTTCGCCACGAGAAGATGGACACGTCGATCTTCCCGGAGATGGGCGCGCTCGGCCTGCTCGGCGCGACCATCCCCGAGCAGTACGGCGGCGCCGGCCTGAACTACGTCAGCTACGGCCTGATCGCGCGCGAAGTCGAGCGCGTGGACTCCGGCTACCGGTCGATGATGAGCGTGCAGAGCTCGCTGGTGATGGTGCCCATCAACGAATTCGGCAACGAGGCCACCAAGCGCAAGTACCTGCCCAAGCTGGCCACCGGCGAGTGGATCGGCTGCTTCGGCCTGACCGAGCCCAACCACGGCTCCGATCCGGGCAGCATGGTCACGCGCGCCCGCAAGGTCGCCGGCGGCTACGCGCTGACGGGCGCCAAGATGTGGATCACCAACTCGCCGGTCGCCGACGTGTTCGTGGTCTGGGCCAAGGACGACGAGGGCGCGATCCGCGGCTTCGTGCTGGAGAAGGGCTGGAAGGGACTGTCGGCGCCGGCCATCCACGGCAAGGTGGGCCTGCGCGCGTCGATCACCGGCGAGATCGTGATGGACGAGGTCTTCTGTCCGGAAGAGAACGCCTTCCCCGAGGTGCGTGGCCTGAAGGGCCCGTTCACCTGCCTGAACTCGGCGCGCTTCGGCATCGCCTGGGGCGCGCTCGGCGCGGCCGAGGACTGCTGGCACACCGCGCGCCAGTACGTGCTCGATCGCAAGCAATTCGGCAAGCCACTCGCCGCCAACCAGCTCGTGCAGAAGAAGCTGGCCGACATGCAGACCGAGATCACGCTGGGCCTGCAGGGCTGCCTGCGCCTGGGCCGCATGAAGGACGAGGGCACCGCGGCGGTCGAGATCACGTCGATCATGAAGCGCAACTCCTGCGGCAAGTCGCTGGAGATCGCGCGCGTGGCCCGCGACATGCTGGGCGGCAACGGCATCTCCGACGAGTTCGGCATCGCGCGCCACATGGTCAACCTCGAGGTGGTCAACACCTACGAAGGCACGCACGACATCCACGCGCTGATCCTCGGCCGTGCGATGACCGGCATCGCCGCTTTCTGACATGACGACGTCCCCGCGCGCGCTGCAAGGCGTCAAGGTTCTCGACCTCTCGCGCGTGCTCGCGGGCCCGTGGTGCGGCCAGCTGCTGGCCGACCTCGGCGCGGACGTCGTGAAGGTGGAGCGCCCCGGCGCCGGCGACGACACGCGTGCCTGGGGCCCGCCGTGGCTCAAGGACGCGAACGGCGAGGCGACGCGCGACGCCGCGTACTACTTCTGCGCGAACCGCAACAAGCGCTCGGTCACGATCGACATCGCCACGCCGGACGGCCAGGCGCTGGTCAAGCGGCTGGCGATGGAAGCCGACGTCGTGCTCGAGAACTTCAAGGTCGGCGGCCTGACGCAGTACGGCCTCGACTACGCCAGCCTGAAGGCGCTCAAGCCCTCGCTGGTCTACTGCTCGATCACCGGCTTCGGTCAGACGGGCCCGTACGCGCAGCGCGCCGGCTACGACTTCCTGATCCAGGGCATGGGCGGCCTGATGAGCGTCACCGGCCGCGCCGAAGGCGAGGAGGGCGCGGGCCCGCAGAAGGTGGGCGTCGCACTCACCGACATCCTCACCGGCCTGTACGCCACCGTGGGCGTGCTGGCCGCGCTCGCGCACCGCGACCGTACCGGCGAGGGCCAGCACATCGACCTCGCGCTGCTGGACGTGCAGGTCGCGTGCCTGGCCAACCAGACGGCCAACTTCCTGATCGGCGGCGCGGTGCCGCGCCGCATGGGCAACGCGCACCCGAACATCGTGCCGTACCAGGACTTCCCCACCGCCGACGGCGACATGATCCTGGCGATCGGCAACGACGGCCAGTTCGCCAGGTTCTGCGAGGTGGCGGGCAGGCGCGAGTGGTCGGCCGAGCCGCGCTTTGCCACCAACGCCGAGCGCGTGAAGCATCGCGGCGAACTGATCACGCTGATGCGCCAGGCGACGGTGATGCGCACGACGCACGACTGGATCGCCGCGCTCGAATCGGCCGGCGTGCCCTGCGGCCCGATCAACCGCCTGGACCAGGTGTTCGCCGACCCGCAAGTGCTCGCGCGCGGCTTGCGCATCGACCTGCCGCACGCGGTGGCCGGCACGGCGCCGGGCGTGGCCAACCCGATCCGCATGTCCGCGTCGCCGGTGGCCTACGACCGCGGGCCGCCGGTGCTGGGCGAGCACACGGCCGACGTGCTGCGCGAGTGGCTGGGGATGGCGGGCTAGACGGGCGCGTCGTCGGCGGCGTCTTGGTCGTCCGAGCCGCCGTACAGATCGATGTCCAGTCGGATGCCGCGTTCGCCCAGCGCGCGCAGCGTGCCGGGCGACAGGCTCACGCCTTCGTTGGACCCGGCCATGAACCAGCCGCAGAACAGGTCGATCCTGAAGCGCGCGGCGAGCGAACGCCAGGCCGCGAGATCGGCCGTGAGCTGATCGAGGATCTCGGCCACCTGCCCGTCCGGATTGGCCGGCTCGGCGTCGGGCGCCTCCAGGCGCCAGCTGCCGGTGCGCCAGATGCGCGGGCCCTTGCCGAGCTCGTTGCGCTGGCCGCGCGTCGTGGTCATCGTGGGCTCGGCGCCGAGCAGGGCCGTCACCTCCTCGGGCTGCAGGTCGTCGCCGACCAGGCGCAGCGTCGCGCGCGAGTGCGCGAGCGCAGCCACGCGTCAGCCGCCCTCGGCGTCCTGCTCGTCGACCGGGTTCTGCGCCGCGGGCACGCGGTAGGACTCGGTGGCCCAGGCGCCGAAGTCGCCGTTGCGGCAGCGGTCGCTGCAGAAGGGACGCGACGGATTCGACGGGCCGTACTTGCAGGGCTTGCCGCAGCCGGGGCACTGGATGTCGCGCTCGGGGCCTTCGAGGCCCGGCGGGATGGTGGAGGCGGTCATGCGAAGACTCTCGGGTGGCCGGCGTGCGTCAGGAGCACAACGCCAGCTCGAAGGCGCAGTCCTCGGCCAGCGGGCGCAGCCGGCCTTCGCTGTCGGACTTCATCAGGCGGATCGACACCATCAACCGGTGGCCGCTGATCTCGGGCACCAGGTCGGCCTCCTGCGGCAGGCGCACGCGCATCAGGTGGTAGGTGCGCGCCGGGGTCAGGCTCTGCTGGTATTGGCCGCCGATGGCCACCACCTTGTGCGGCACGCCCGATTCGCGCAGCAGGCCCAGCAGCAGGTGCAGCGAGGTCGACAGCGGGGTGAGGGTGTCCGTCCAGCGCATCAGGTCGGCGCGCCGGTGTTCGGCCGGGTACTGCTGCCACGCGTAGTAGGCGGGCAGGTCGAACGCGCAGGTGCCGCCGGGGATGCCGATGCGGCTGCGGATGCTCATCAGCCACTCGTTGGATGTCAGCGCCTGGCCCGCCTTGCCCGGAGACTCGTTCAGGCTGGTGAAGGCGATGTCGATGCGGCCGATGACGTCGTCGAGCGCGGCCTCGGAGATCGCCGGGTTGCCGCGATAGCTCAGCAACTGCTGCTTGTGGCGATCCAGCTCCTTGAGCACGTCGGACTTCAGGTCGGCACGGGCCGCGACGTCCATGATCTCGAACATCGAGGCCAGCGCGTAATGGTGGTCGACCGGGTTGTCGCGTGCGATGAGGCCGGCCATGCGGTCGAACAGGTGTTCGAGTCGGAGCATCGTGCGGATGCCCTCGTTGAACGGGTATTCGTATAGGACCAAGGCGTTCTCTGGTTCGGCTGTGACCGCGATTGTTTCACACGCGTTACGGGCTTCGCTCCCCTAAACGCGCAAGTGCCTGCAATCTGCAGCTTTGTCCTACAAGATCACGCCGGCCGCGCGAGGTTCCATGCGCTCCACAACGCGTCGACCTCGGTGTCGAGCTGCGAGAGCGTGAGCGTCTCGTTGAAGATCACGGCATCCGCGATCGCGCGGCGCTGTTCGCGCGTGGCCTGCTGGGCGATCGTGCGCTGCACGGCCTCGGCCGTCCAGCCCGATCGCGCCACCACGCGCGCCACCTGCGTGGCGGTCGAGCAGTCGACGATCAGCACGCGGTCGACGCGCGCGCGCCAGGTGCCCGACTCGGTCAGCAGCGGCACGTCGAACACGACAGCCTGCCCCGCGCCCGCGCGTGACGCCTGCGCGCGCGTGGCCTCGCCGATCATGGGATGCAGGATGGCTTCGAGGCGCTGGCGCTGCGCCGGGTCGCCGAAGACGAGCGCGCGCATCTTCGCGCGATCCATCGCGCCGTCGGTGGCGATCATGTCGTCGCCGAACGCGGCGGCGATGGCGGCGATGGCGCCGCCGCCGGGGGCGGTCAATGCGTGCGCGAGGGCGTCGGTGTCGACCACCAGCGCGCCGAGCGCCGCAAGGCGCCGCGCGACACTGCTCTTGCCACTGCCGATGCCGCCGCTGAGGCCGATCCTCAGGCCGGGAAGCGGATGCCCGCCCATGACAGCAGGGTGTCGTTGCCGACGAAGAACACGACGAGGCCGCCGCCGACCAGGAACGGGCCGAACGGGTACTGGTGGTCGGCGTCGTGGCCGGCCATCAGCTTGCGCGGCAGGTTCACGCACAGGCCCACGATCGACGAGATCAGGATGATCGGCAGGATCGCCTGCCAGCCGAACCACGCGCCGAGCGCCGCGAGCAGCTTCAGGTCGCCGCCGCCCATGCCGGAGCGGTTGCGCAGGAGGGCGTAGCCTTCGGCGATGAGCCACAGCGGCAGGTAGCCCGCGATCGCGCCGATCACGGCGTCCTGCAGCGGGATCGTCCAGCCGGCCAGCGAGACGACCAGGCCCAGCCACAGGAGCGGATAGGTGAGGTCGTCGGGCAGGTACTTGGTGTCGATGTCGATCATCGCCATCGCCACCAGCAGCGCCAGCGCGATGCACCACGCGAACGACAGCCAGTGCGCGCCGAACTTCCACGACGCCGCCGCGAACAGCAGGCCGGTGACGGCCTCGATGATCGGATAGCGAATGGAGATCGGCGTCTTGCACGCCGAGCAGCGGCCGCGCAGGAACAGCCAGCTGAGCAGCGGGATGTTCTCGTACCAGCGGATCTGGTGGCCGCACGCGCCGCAGCGCGAGCGCGGCGTGGCCAGGCCCAGCGGGGCGAGGCCCTCCAGGTGCTTCTCGATCGTCTCGCCGGCGGCGGTGAGTTCAGCCGGTTGCGGCTTGCCGAACACGCGCTGCCACAGGTCGCCCAGTTGCAGCATCTCGGCGTCTTCCGACAACCAGTCGCGCATCAGGATGACCGGCTTGCGGTAGATCACCACGTTCAGGAAGCTGCCGACCAGCAGCCCCAGCACGCCGAGGAAGGCGGGCACTCCGCAGAGCACCCGGAACTGGTCGAGGGCGGCCTTGACGAAATCGACGATGCTTTGCGGATCCAACGCTCAGACCACTTGACCGATCTTGAAGATGGGCAGGTACATCGAGACGACGATGCCGCCGATCAGCGTGCCGAGCACGACGATGATGATCGGTTCCATCAGCGTCGACAGGCCCTTGACCATCTCGTCGACTTCCTCTTCGTAGAACTCGGCGGCGCGCGCCAGCATGTCGTCGAGCGCGCCCGACTCCTCGCCGATGGCCGACATCTGCAGCACCATCGTCGGGAAGACGTTGGCGCTTGTCATCGAGGTGGTCAGCGCCGAGCCGGCGGCGACGTCGCGCTGGATCTGCTGCGTGGCCTGCGTGAACACGAGGTTGCCGGCGGTGCCGCCGACGGAATCGAGCGCCTCGACCAGCGGCACGCCGGCGGCGAACATCGTCGACAGCGTGCGCGTCCAGCGCGCGACGACCGACTTCATCACCAGGTCACCGAAGATCGGCATGCGCAGCAGCAGGCGGTCCATGAAGAACTGCATCTTCTCCGAGCGCTTCCACGACTGGATGAAGATGTAGCCGCCGCCGAAGATCAGGCCGAAGATCAGCCACCAGTAGTGGATGAAGTAGTCGCTCATCGCCATCACGGCCAGCGTGGGGGCGGGCAGCTCGGCGCCGAAGGACGTGAACACTTCCTTGAACGACGGGATCACGAAGATCATGATCACCGACAGCACGGCGAACGCCACGACGATCACGGACGTCGGGTAGATCAGCGCGGACTTGACCTTCTGCTTGATCGCGATCGTCTTTTCCTGGTACAGCGCCAGACGGGCCAGCAGCTCTTCCAGGATACCGCCGGCCTCGCCGGCCTCGACCAGGTTGCAGTACAGCGCGTCGAAGTATTGCGGGTGCTTGCGGAAGGACGACGACAGGCTCGTGCCGGTCTCCACGTCGCCGCGGATCTCGTTGAGCAGGCGCGTCATGCGTGGGTTGGTGGAGCCGCGGGCGACGATGTCGAACGCCTGCAGCAGCGGCACGCCGGCGCGCATCATCGTGGAGAGCTGGCGCGTGAAGACCGCGATGTCCTTGGCCTTGATGGAGCTGCCACCGCTGATGCGGCGCTTCTTCACCTTCGTGACCATGATGCCCTGGCGCCGCATGCTGGCGCTGACCGCGGCCTCGCCGCCGGCGCGCAACTCGCCGCGCACCAGCTTGCCGGTGCGGTCCTTGCCTTCCCATTCGAAGATATGTTCCGGGGCGCTCTTCGCCACCATCGCAGTAGCCATCAGTCCTCCAACCGCCCTGTCGGGCATGGTTGCGCGATTCTGCCTTGGAGAAGGCGTGATTTGAGCTCGACTTGTAAGCGACTCATTCGTTCGTGCAGGAAATGACTTCTTCCAGAGTCGTCACTCCCAGCCGCACCTTGACCAGGCCGGACTGGCGCAGGTCGCGCACGCCGTCGTCCTTGGCGCATTGGGCGATGTCGGGCGCATTGCCTTGCGACAGGATGATCGTCTGCATCTTCTCGGTGATGGGCATCACCTGGTAGATGCCGACGCGGCCGCGATATCCGTTGTTGCAATTGGAGCAACCGACGGCGCGGTAGGGACGCCACGTGTCGTCCAGTTCCGCTTCGGTGTAGCCGGCGCGCAGCAGCGACGAGCGCGGGTAGTCGGCCGGCACCTTGCAGCTCTCGCACAGCCGGCGCGCCAGGCGCTGGGCGGTGATCAGCAGGATGGACGAGGCGATGTTGAACGGCGCGACGCCCATGTTCTGCAGCCGGGTCAGCGTGGTGGGCGCGTCGTTCGTGTGCAGCGTGGACAGCACCATGTGGCCGGTCTGGGCGGCCTTGATGGCGATGTCCGCGGTCTCCAGGTCGCGGATTTCGCCGACCATGATGACGTCCGGATCCTGGCGCAGGAAGGATTTCAGCGCGGCGGCGAAGTTCAGGCCCGCCTTGTCGTTGACGTTGACCTGGTTGACGCCGGGCATGTTGATTTCGGCCGGATCCTCGACGGTGGAGATGTTCACGCCCGGCTGGTTCAGCACGTTCAGGCAGGTGTACAGCGACACCGTCTTGCCGCTACCGGTGGGGCCGGTGACCAGCACCATGCCGTACGGCCGCACGATGGCGGCCATGAGGCGATCCTTCTCGGCGGGCTCGTAGCCGAGGGCCTCGATGCCCAGCCGGGCGCTGGACGGGTCGAGAATACGGATGACGATCTTCTCGCCGTACAGCGTGGGCAGCGTGCTCACCCGGAAGTCGATCGACTTGCTGCCGAACTTGAGCTTCATCCGGCCGTCCTGCGGGACGCGCTTCTCGGAGATGTCCAGCCGCGAGATGACCTTGATGCGCGATGCCAGCTTTTCCTTGATGGCGATCGGCGGCTGCGTGATCTCGCGCAGCTCGCCGTCGATTCGGAAGCGCACGCGGTAGTTGAATTCGTAGGGCTCGAAGTGCAGGTCGGACGCGCGCATGTTGATCGCGTCGATCAGCATCTTGTGCAGGAACTTGACGACCGGGGCGTCCTCGACCTCGGAGGTCGTCTCCTGCTTTTCCTGCTGGGCGGACGGATCCTCTTCGCTGACCTCGAACTCGAAGTCCGACGTGGCCAGCGCCTCCATCGTCTCCTTGGCCGACGCCGACTGGTCGTTGACCAGGCGCATCAGCTTGTCGTATTCGACGACGATCCACTCGGGCGCGAGCTGCGTGGCGAACTTGATGCGCTCGACGGCTTCCTGGTCGGTCGGATCGGCGCAGGCGATGAACAGGCGGCCGCCGCGCTTGCCCAGCGGGTAGACGCGGTACTGCGCCATCAGCTTGGCGTCGATGATGCCCTGGGGCAGCGACTTGGCGTCGACCGCGTCCAGATCGAGCAGCGGCACCGCCAGCGCGTTGGACAGCGCGTGCGCCAGCGCGAGCGGCTTCATCACGCCGGTCTCGATCAGCTGGGCGACGAACGAGCTGCGCTTGTCGGTCGCGGCCTTGGTGAGATCCTCGGCCTGCTTCGGTTCGATGCGTCCCGCGCGCACCAGGATCCGCGCCACGCCGGCGAGGTTGGTTTGGGGTGCGTCGAGGAAAGTGTCAACAGCCATCGTCGAGGAGCCGCAGCGGATTGAATGGCGCCCAGGGGCACCGAAAGGCGATCATCGCCCAGGAATAAGGTGAAGTAAATCGCGAAAAGCCTACGATAACTCGCCCGTTTCCCCCCGGCGTCGAAAGCCGCCGTACTCGTCAGTTCGAATCGTCAGTTAATTGGCGAAATCCAATGAAAATGGATTCAGGAAGTAACTCGACAGCAGAAATGACAAAAGGAGCCCGAGGGCTCCTTTGTCGTTTCGTGCTCGGCCGGAGCCTGCACGCTGCCTGGTGCCGACACGGCCGGTTCCAGGCTGAAAGATCTGGTCGGGGTGAGAGGATTCGAACCTCCGGCCTCTACGTCCCGAACGTAGCGCTCTACCAGGCTAAGCTACACCCCGAAGTTTTCAGCGAAGCTTGTTTAGCCTCTGACGTCGCCCTTGCGGGCACAGCCTCGTCGGCTGTTCGCTCGATCCGGTGCGCTGCTTTCGGCGCTCCGTTTCGCTGAGCTAAGCATTCTCGCACAACTTTTGGCGCGCCGACAAGTGCCGTCGCGCGGATCGCGTCACGACGAGCGCTCGACCGAGCGCACGCACAGCTCCAGCAGCAGGTTCTTGGCGTCGGAGTCGGGCAGGGCGGCGAGCTGCGCGCGCGCGTGCTCGGCCTCGCGGCGGGCGGCCTCGCGGGTGGCGTCGATGGCGCCGGTGCGGCGCACGATCTGCACGATCTCGGCCAGTCGCTCGACCTCGCCCTGCTCGATGGCGTGGCGGATCAGCGCGGACTCGTCGGGCGTGCCGTGGCTCATCGCATACAGCAGCGGCAACGTGGGCTTGCCCTCGCGCAGGTCGTCGCCGACGTTCTTGCCGAGCGCGGTGGTGTCGCCCTCGTAGTCCAGCAGGTCGTCGACCAGCTGGAACGCGGTGCCCAGCGAGCGACCGAAGTTGGCGCACGCGTCCTCGATGTCGCGCGGGGCGTCGGCGATCACGGCGCCCAGGCGGGCGCTGGCCTCGAACAGCTTGGCCGTCTTGTAGCGGATGACGCGCAGGTAGTCCTCGACGGCCAGGTCGGCGTCGTGCATGTTCATCAGCTGCAGGACCTCACCCTCGGCGATGACGTTGGTGGCGTCGGCCAGGACGTCGAGCACGCGCATGCGGCCCACTTCGACCATCAGCTGAAAGGCGCGCGAGTAGAGGAAGTCGCCGACCAGCACGCTGGCCGCGTTGCCGAACAGCGCGTTGGCGGTGGCGCGGCCGCGGCGCAGGGCCGACTCGTCGACGACGTCGTCGTGCAGCAGCGTGGCGGTGTGGATGAACTCGATGATGGCCGCGAGCTCGAAGCGGCTGTCTCCGGTGAACGACAGCGCGCGCGAGAACAGCAGCACCAGGCGCGGACGGATCCGCTTGCCGCCGGCGCCGACGATGTAGTTGGCGATCTGGTCGACGAGCGCGACTTCGGATGTCAGGCGGCGGCGGATGACTTCATCGACGGCCTGCATCTCGGCGGCCATCGGGTCGACAGGCAGGGGCGCGTGGGTGAGGGGGGCGTTCACGACGACGGGTTCGCGGGGGAGGGAATCGACCATTATAGGTAGGCTGGCGGCAGCCTGACGGGGCGTGGCAGCCCGCTTTGACGTTCCCGGACGACGATGATATGATGGAGGGCTTCGCCGACCCATGGTCGGTCTTAGCGTGTCCGGATCGGGCGCCACCGCAGGGAACAAGCGGGGTTGGCCGGGTCGGGGCGGCGTGTCGGAATCGGAAGGTTCCGGCGCGGCGTCCGGGAGGCGGGCAACGCGGATCTCACCGCCGGGCGGCGAGCGAAGTCAACTGAAAGGTCATATATGTACGCGGTCGTAAAAACCGGTGGCAAGCAATACAAGGTTGCTGCCGGCGAAAAGATTAAGGTAGAACAGATTGCTGCGGACGTTGGCCAGGAAATCGTGCTGGATCAGGTTCTCGCAGTCGGCAACGGCGCGGAACTGACGGTCGGCGCGCCCCTGGTCGCGGGTGCCAGCGTGAAGGCTACCGTGGTTGCGCAAGGTCGCCACGACAAGGTTCGCATCTTCAAGATGCGTCGTCGCAAGCACTACCAGAAGCATGGCGGCCACCGCCAGCACTTCACCGAACTCGAGATCTCGTCGATCAACGCCTGAGCGTTGCGTCCGAGAAATCACTGCACAGGAGCTAATGCACCATGGCACAGAAAAAAGGCGGCGGTTCCACGCGGAACGGCCGTGACTCCCAACCGAAGATGCTCGGCGTGAAGGCCTACGGCGGCGAAACCGTTTCGGCAGGTTCGATCATCGTGCGCCAGCGCGGCACCAAGTTCCACGCCGGCGAGAACGTCGGCATGGGCCGCGACCACACGCTGTTCGCGCTGGTCGACGGCAAGATCTCGTTTGCCACCAAGGGCAGCCTGAACCGCCAGACCGTGTTCGTCACGCCGCTGTAAATCGCAGCGCCGACCCGCAAGCGGTTCGCGAAGCCCCGGCATGCCGGGGCTTTCTCGTTTATTGTTCCCGTGTCGGTGCCGTCCAAGGAAGGACCTCTCCCATGAAATTCGTTGATGAAGCCGTGATCGACATCGCCGCCGGCAACGGTGGCGCCGGCTGCATGAGCTTCCGTCGGGAGAAGTGCATTCCTTTCGGCGGCCCCAACGGCGGCAACGGCGGCAAGGGCGGCAGCGTGTGGTTCGTGGCTGACCGCAACCTCAACACGCTGATCGACTACCGCTACAACCGCCGCCACGAGGCGCGCAACGGCGAGGCCGGCCGCGGCTCCGACCAGTTCGGCGCGGCCGCCGACGACATCCTCCTGCGCGTGCCGGTGGGCACGATGGTCAAGGACTTCGAGACCGACCAGATCCTGGCCGAGCTCATCGAGCCCGACGTGCCCGTGCTGCTGTGCAAGGGCGGCGACGGCGGCTTCGGCAACCTGCACTTCAAGAGCAGCACCAACCGTGCCCCGCGCCAGAAGACGCCCGGCTGGCCCGGCGAGCAGAAGAAGGTGCGGCTGGAACTGCGCGTGCTGGCCGACGTCGGCCTGCTGGGCATGCCCAACGCCGGCAAGTCCACGCTGATCACGGCGATCTCGAACGCGCGCCCGAAGATCGCCGACTACCCCTTCACGACGCTGCACCCGAACCTCGGCGTCGTGCGCGTCGCGCCCGAGAAGAGCTTCGTCGTGGCCGACATCCCCGGCCTGATCGAGGGCGCCGCCGAAGGCGCCGGCCTGGGCCACCAGTTCCTGCGCCACCTGCAGCGCACGCGCCTGCTGCTGCACGTCATCGACGCGGCGCCGGTCAGCGACAACATCGACCCGGTCAAGGAAGCCAAGGCGCTCGCCAAGGAACTCGAGAAGTACGACGCCGAGTTGGCCGCCAAGCCGCGCTGGCTGGTGCTCAACAAGCTCGACATGATTCCCGAGGACGAGCGCGCCGCGCGCTGCAAGGACATCGTCAAGCGCCTGAAGTGGAAGGGCCCGGTGTTCGAGATATCGGCGCTTGCGCGCGAAGGCCTGCAGCCGATGCTGCACGCGATCTGGGAGCACGTGCGGGCGCAGGTCGAGCAGCCGGCGCCGCCGGTCGATCCGCGCTTCGAGGCGCCGGCCGCTCCGGCCCCGGTGGTCGCGGAAACGGTGCGCCCCGTGCGTGCCGCCAAGAAGGTGGCCAAGGCCGGGAAGGCCGACAACGACGAACCGGTCGACCCGCGCTTCGCGCCGATCGAGCCGGAACCCGCGACCGAGGCCGCCGCGCCCGCGCCCGCGCGCCGACGCACGCGCGCCGCATGAGCGCCGGCGTGGCGTCTTCCGCGGCCGGCGACGCCGCCGCGGTCAACGACGAGCTGCGCACCGCGCGCCGCATCGTCGTCAAGGTCGGCTCCAGCCTCGTCACCAACGAGGGCCGCGGCGTCGACGCCGAGGCGATCGGCAACTGGTGCCGCCAGATGGCCGCCCTCGGCCAGTCGGGGCGAGAGATCGTGATGGTGTCCTCCGGCGCGATCGCCGAGGGCATGAAGCGCCTGGGCTGGACGGCGCGGCCGAAGGAACTGCACGAGCTGCAGGCCGCCGCCGCCGTCGGCCAGATGGGGCTGGCGCAGATGTACGAGAGCAAGCTGCGCGAGCACGGTTTCGGCAGCGCGCAGGTGCTGCTGACGCACGCCGACCTGGCCGACCGCGAGCGCTACCTCAATGCGCGCTCGACGCTGGTCACGCTGCTGGGCCTGAAGGTGATCCCGGTCATCAACGAGAACGACACGGTCGTCACCGACGAAATCAAGTTCGGCGACAACGACACGCTCGGCGCGCTGGTGGCCAACCTCGTCGACGCCGACGCCTACGTCATCCTCACCGACCAGCCGGGCCTGTACACCGCCGACCCGCGCAAGAACCCCGATGCGACGTTCGTCGCGCGCGGCCGCGCGGGCGACCCCGAGCTCGAGCGCATGGCCGGCGGCGCCGGCTCGGCGATCGGGCGCGGCGGCATGCTCACGAAGATCCTGGCCGCCAAGCGCGCGGCGGGCTCGGGCACCAGCACCGTGATCGCATGGGGCCGCGAGTCCGACGTCCTCATGCGCCTGGCCGCCGGCGAGCCGATCGGCACGCTGTTGGTTGCGCAGACCGCCAAGGTCGCGGCGCGCAAGCGCTGGATGGTCGACCACCTGCAGCTGCGCGGCGCAGTGGTGGTGGACGACGGCGCGGCCATCAAGCTGCGCGAGGAAGGCAAGAGCCTGCTGCCGATCGGCGTGCGCGAGGTCGAGGGCGAGTTCCATCGCGGCGACGTGATCGCCGTGCGCTCGCTCGACGGCCGCATGGTGGCGCGCGGGCTGGCGAACTATTCGTCGGCCGAGGCGCGCCTGATCGCGCGCAAGCCGTCGTCGCAGATCGAGGCGGCCCTCGGCTACGCGAACGAGCCCGAGCTGGTGCATCGCGACAACCTGGTCCTCGGCTGAACGCACGCTGTCACCTGTCAGCTGTCAATCGGCTGTCGATTTCTGCTCCCCTAAAACGGTGAGCCGACAGCCCGCATTCAGGCTCCCTTCCTGCGGTCGAGGAAGATTCCCGAACTGTGCACGGTTCACATGGCGCCTTTCGCGCCTGCCGTCGCACCGCGGGAATTCAGGGCCGACATGGCTGCGGGTCGCATTCATCACGGGGTACCGGTCGTCGTCGTCGGCGAGAGTCTCAATGGCCTGGGCGTCGTGCGCAGCCTCGCGGGCCGCGGCATCCCGCTGCACTTGGTCGCCACCACGCGCTGGTGCCCGCCGGCGATGTCGCGCCACGTGCAGGTGGCGCTCGTGCCGTCGCTCGAAGGCCGTGCGCTCGTCGACGGCCTGAAGGCGCTGGCGCAGCGCCTCGGCCAGCGCGCCGTGCTGATGCTGTGCGGCGACGGGCAGGTGGAGGTCGTCAACGACCATCGCGAGGAGCTCGCGCCGCTGTTCCAGTTCACGCTGCCGCCGGCCCAGATGCTGCGCACGCTGGCCAACAAGGCGACGTTCCAGCAGTTCGCGCTCGAGCACGGCCTGGCCGTGCCGCGCACGGCGGTCGTGCATGCCGGCGAGGCGGTGAGCCACGCGCTGGGCGAGCTCACGCTGCCGCTGGTGCTCAAGCCCGCCGACAAGCTGCGCGTGCTCAGCGGCCACGCCGAGCGCGCGGTGCGCGTCGACACGCGCGCCGAGGCCGAGGCCGTCGCCGCGCGCATGCTGGCGGGCGCGGGCTGCGTCGTGGCGCAGGAATGGATCGTCGGCGACGACTCCGACATCTACTTCGCGCTGTTCGTGTGCGACGCGGACAGCCGCGTGGCCGGCATGTTCTGCGGCCGCAAGCTCGTGTGCGACCCGCCTCAGGTCGGCAGCACGGGGCTGTGCGTCGATGCGGGCGAGCACTCGGCCGCGGTCGCGCGCGAGGCGGTCCAGTTCATCCAGGCGTGCGGCTACCAGGGCATCGGCAGCGTGGAGTACAAGCGCGACCGCCGCACCGGACGCTTCGTGATCGTCGAGCCCACGATCGGCCGCACCGACTGGCAGGAGGAGATCGCCACGCAGTGCGGCGTCAACCTCCCGCTGCAGGCGTGGCTCGCGGAATGCGGCCTGCCGCCGACGCCGCCCCTGCCCGTCGACGCGCCGCAGGCCTGGAGCGCCTCGCTGTTCCTGCGCCGCCCGCCGCTGCCGGCCGGCACGCGCGTGCGCGACGGCTGGCTGCGGCTGTCCGATCCGTTGCCGGGGCTGCAGCACTATCTGGTCGACGAGTTCGCGCGCCGCGTCGTGCGTCGGCTCGGCCGGCTTCTCGGCGGCGCGCCGGCGCCGGCGGTCGGCACGCCCATCGCACACAAGGCCCGGCCGTGAGCGCCGTGCAGACCGCCGTCGTCGGCGCGGGGCCGTACGGGCTGTCGATCGCCGCGTACCTGCGCGCCGCGGGCGTCGGCTATCGCCTGCTGGGCCAGCCCATGCACAGCTGGGCGCACTGCATGCCCAAGGGGATGATGCTGCGCTCGGAGCCGTTCGCGTCGAGCCTGTGGGATCCGCGCCGCCGCTACACCTACGCCCGCTTCTGCGCCGAGCGCGGCCTGCCCTACGAGCCGATCGGCCTGCCGCCGACGCTCGCGCGCTTCCTCGAGTACACCGACTGGTTCCAGCAGCACGCGGTGGGCGACGTGCCCGGCGACATGGTGCGCCACCTGCGCCGCGATGCGAAGGGCTTCGCGCTGACGCTGGCCGACGGCAGCGAGCTGTTCGCGCGCAAGGTGGTGCTGGCCACCGGGCAGATGGCGTTCCGCCGCGTGCCCGAAGAGCTCGCGGCGGTGGACGGCCCGCACGTCGTGCACAGCGCGCTGATGGCCGAGCCCGCCACGTATCGTGACCAGGACGTCATCGTCGTCGGCCGCGGGCAGTCGGCACTGCAGTGGTCGGCGCTGCTGCACGAGGCCGGCGCGCGCGTGCGCGTGCTCACGCGCGGCGACAAGCTCAAGTGGAACGGCGGCCCCAAGCCGAACCGCACGTGGGTCGACAAGATGCGCGCGCCGTACTCGGGCCTGGGCGCGGGCTGGAAGGACATCGCGATCGCCGAACTGCCGCAGGTCTATCGCGCGATGTTCCCGCCGCACAAGCGCCACAACCACGTCGCCGAGAGCTTCGGCCCGTCGGGCGCGTGGTGGCTGCGCTCGCGTGTCGAGAACCGCATCCCGACGCTGTTCAACTCGTCGCTGGTGGGCGCGCGCCTGGCCGACGACAAGGTGGCCATCACCGTGCGCCAGGGCACGCAGGAGCAGGAACTGCGCGCCGACCGCGTGATCGCCGCCACCGGCTTCAATATCGACCTCGATCGCATCGACTACCTCGACCCGGCGCTGGGCGCCTCGATCGAGCGCGAGGGCCGCGCGCCGCGGCTGGACCGCCACTACCAGACTTCGGTGCCCGGGCTGCACATCGTCGGCGCCGCCAGTGCGCCGACCTTCGGCCCGGTGATGCGCTTCATGTTCGGCGCCAAGCACGCGGCGCCGACGCTCGCGCGCAGCCTGCGCTCGTAGGGCCTCAGCGCGATCCGGCGGCGCCGGCGCTCGCCGAGGCGTCACCGGGCTGCGCGTGACGCCCCGGCCTTCGCTGTACAGCCAGGCCAGGCCGACCTGCGCCGGCGGGTCGCCGCCCTCGGCCGCAGGACGCCACTCGGCGGCGGCCTCGGCGTAGTCCTGGTGCGCTAACGCCGCGTCGCCCTCCTAGGTGCTGGCGTGCGCGGCGGTTGGAGTGAGCAGGCAGGCAGGCGAGCGCCGCCACGGCGCGGACGCGCCGTCGATCCGAAACCAGGGTCCTCTCCCTCGTGCGCGGCGCTGTCGCGGTTCAGTGCGTCGGCTGGTCGTGCTCGTCGGGGCCGACGCGCGGCCCGGCCAGGCCGCCGTTGTCGGCGGCGTCGTCCGGCAGGTCGCTGGCGCGGTCGTCGCGCGGGCCGCGCGGGCCGCCGCGCAGGTACCGGTTCTGGTAATTCATCTTCGGCAGGAATCGCGCGAGTTCGGTCAGCGCCATCTGGTACACGCCGCGCTTGAATTCGATGACGACGTCCAGCGGCACCCAATAATCGTTCCAGCGCCAGGCGTCGAATTCAGGATGGTCGGTCGCGCGCAGGTTCATGTCGCTGTCGCGGCCGAGGAGCTTGAGCAGGAACCAGATCTGCTTCTGGCCCTTGTAGTGGCCGCGCGCGTCCTTGCGGATGTAATGCTCGGGAACCTCGTAGCGCAGCCAGTCCCGGGTGCGGGCGAGGATCTTCACGTGGTCGGGCAGCAGCCCCACCTCCTCGTGGAGCTCGCGGAACATCGCCTGCTCGGGCGACTCGCCATATTTGATGCCCCCTTGCGGGAACTGCCAGGAATGCGTGCGGAGACGTTTTCCCCAGAACACCTGGTTGCGCGAGTTGAGCAGCACAATGCCGACGTTGGGCCTGAAGCCCTCTCGGTCGAGCATAATCTGACCCCGATTCTTTGACTGCAACCATTATTGCACCGGCCGTACACAAAGCACGAGCCCGAGTTTTTCCGCATGCCGCGCGGATGAACAGTGATTCGTTGATGACAAACCCGGTAACCTTGTGCCCATGAAAGCCTCCCAGTTCTTCGTTTCCACGCTCAAGGAAGCCCCCGCCGACGCGGAAGTGACCAGCCACAAGCTCATGACCCGTGCCGGCATGATCAAGAAGCTCGGTACCGGCATCTACAACTACATGCCGATGGGCCTGCGGGTGATCCGCAAGATCGAGACCATCATCCGCGAGGAGATGAACCGCGCCGGCGCGGTCGAGCTCGTGATGCCCGTGGTGCAGCCGGCCGAGCTGTGGGAGGAGAGCGGGCGCTTCGGCAAGATGGGCCCGGAACTGCTGCGCCTGAAGGATCGCCACGACCGCGACTTCGTCATGCAGCCCACCTCCGAGGAGGCGATCACCGACATCGCCCGCCAGGAACTGCGCAGCTACAAGCAGCTGCCCAAGAACTTCTACCAGGTGCAGACGAAGTTCCGCGACGAGCGCCGTCCCCGCTTCGGCATCATGCGCGGCCGCGAGTTCACGATGAAGGACGCGTACTCCTTCGACCGCGACCAGCCCGCCGCCGCGAAGAGCTACGACGTGATGCGCGCCGCCTACCGCGCGATCTTCGACCGCTTCGGCCTGAAGTACCGCGCGGTCGCGGCCGACTCCGGCGCGATCGGCGGCGACCTGTCCGAAGAGTTCCAGGTGATCGCCGACACCGGCGAGGACGCGCTGATCTACTGCGCCACGTCCGACTACGCCGCCAACATCGAGCTGGCCGAGGCCGTGTCGCTGCTCGCGTCGCGCGCCGCGCCCAAGGAAGCGCTGACCAGGACGGCCACGCCCGGCAAGAGCACCTGCGCGGACGTCGCCACGCTGCTGGGCCTGCCGCTGGACCGCACGGTCAAGTCGCTGATCCTGGCCACCGACGAGCTCGACGACAAGGGCGACGTCAAGAAGACCACCGTGTGGCTGCTGCTGCTGCGCGGCGATCACGACATGAACGAGGTCAAGGTCGGCAAGATCGCCGGCCTGAAGGAAGGCTTCCGCTTCGCCACCGTCGCCGAGATCGAGGACCACTTCGGCTGCAAGCCGGGCTACCTCGGCCCGATCGGGCTGAAGAAGCCGGTCAAGGTGATCGCCGACCGCACCGTCGCCAACATGAGCGACTTCGTGATCGGCGCCAACGAGCTCGACTACCACCTGACCGGCGCGAACTGGGTGCGCGACATGCCCGAGCCCGACATCGTGGCCGACATCCGCAACGTCGTCGCGGGCGATCCGTCGCCCGACGGCAAGGGCGTGCTCGCGATCGACCGCGGCATCGAGGTGGGCCACGTGTTCTACCTCGGCACCAAGTATTCCAAGGCGATGAACGCGACGTTCCTCGACGAGACGGGCAAGCCCCAGCCCTTCGAGATGGGCTGCTACGGCATCGGCGTCACCCGCATCGCGGCCGCCGCCATCGAGCAGAACCACGACGCGCGCGGCATCATCTGGCCCGTCGCGCTGGCGCCGTTCACCGTCGTGATCTGCCCGATCGGCTACGACCGCAACGCGGAGGTCAAGGCCGCCGCGGACAAGCTGCACGACGAGCTCGCGGCCCTGGGCGTCGACGTGATGCTGGACGACCGCGGCGAGCGCCCCGGCGCGATGTTCGCCGACTGGGAGCTGATCGGCATCCCGCAGCGCGTGGTGATCTCCGACCGCGGCTTGAAGGAAGGCCAGCTGGAGGTGCAGGGCCGCCGCGAGGACAAGGCCAGCACCGTGGCCGTGGCCGACGTCGTGGCCGACCTGCGGGCGCGCCTGGCGGCATGAGCCTGTCGTTGGTCCGGCGGCGGGCCCTCGCCGGCCTGGTCGCCGGGGTGCTCGCGCTCGCGTGCGTCACGCGCGCGCGCGCGGGGGCCCAGATCGAGGAGCCGCTGGCCGACTCGGTGCGCACCGCGCTGAGCGCCGCGATCTCGGCCGGCGCGCCGCCGCCCGAGCTGCGCTTCGACAACATCCAGGAGCGCCTGGCCTACCTGCGCTGGCTCGGCGCGATGAGCGAGCGCCTGAAGAAGAACAAGACCGAGGGCCACGAGCGCATCGAGTTCCTGCAGACCATCTGGTACGAGAGCAAGCGCGCCGGCCTCGAGCCCGCGCTGGTGCTGGGGCTGGTGCAGGTCGAGAGCGGATTTCGCAAGTACGCGATCAGCAGCGCCGGCGCGCGCGGCTACACGCAGGTGATGCCGTTCTGGGCGCGCCAGATCGGCGACGGCGACGCCGCGCGGCTGTTCGTCATGCAGGTCAACCTGCGCTTCGGCTGCGTGATCCTGCGCCACTACCTCGACGTCGAGAAGGGCGACATGTTCATGGCGCTCGGCCGCTACAACGGCAGCCGCGGGCAGGCGCCGTATCCGACCATGGTGCTGGGCGCGCGCAAGCGCTGGGAGTGGACGGATCCGCAGGCCCGGCCGGCGGCGGCCTCGGCGCCTGCCTCGCGCTAGAGCCCGTTCCAGCGGCGCGGCGCGGCGCCGGGCACGCCCAGCATCTCGACGACGCGTTCCACGGTGTCGTCCACCATCTCGGCGATGGTCTGCGGCTTGTTGTAGAACGCGGGCAGCGGCGGGAAGACGACGGCGCCCATCTCGGTGGCGGCCGTCATGTTGCGCAGGTGCGCGAGGTTGAACGGCGTCTCGCGCACCATCAGCACGAGGCGGCGCCGTTCCTTGAGCATGACGTCGGCGGCGCGCGTGAGCAGGTTGTCGCCGTAGCCGTGGGCGATCGCGGCGAGCGACTTCATCGTGCACGGCGCCACCGCCATCGCCTCGGCGCCGAAGCTGCCGCTGGCGATGCAGGCGCCGATGTCGCCCACGGGCCACGTGTGCGTGGCGCGGCCGGCCAGGTCGTCTCGCGACAGGCCCAGCTCGTGGTGCACGTTGACGACGCCCGATGGCGTGACGACCAGGTGCGTCTCCGCGCCCAGCTCGCGCAGCCGCTCGAGCAGGCGCACGCCGTACGCGGCACCCGATGCGCCGGTGATGCCGACGATGACGCGGGCGGGACCGGTCACTGAGCCTGCGTCCTGCGGACTTCGGCGCGAGCGCCTCCGGGCGGCCGGGCGGCGCTCAAGCGGCCAGCAGCGGCTGCAGCTCGCCCGCCTCGTACATCTCCATCAGGATGTCCGAGCCGCCGATGAACTCGCCGTTGACGTACAGCTGCGGGATCGTCGGCCAGTTGGCGTATTGCTTGATGCCCTGGCGCACTTCGTCGTCCTCGAGCACGTTGAACGTCTTCAGGTCGCTCACGCCGCAGGCCTTGAGGATCTGGATGGCACGGCCGGAGAAGCCGCACATGGGGAATTGGGCGGTGCCTTTCATGAACAACATGATCTTGTTGTTCTTGACGAGGTCATCGATGCGTTGCTGGACGTCGGACATGGCAGTCGGAATCAGGAAAGGGCGCGCGGCGGCGCCGATGGCCCGTTTATAAGCCAAACGGATTGGCAGCGCACCCGAAAGGTTGGTCGATCCGCAACGCGGCCGGCGCGTCGGCGCCGGGCCTGGCCGCGGGACGGTTTCGGCCGCGGAAGGCTCAGAACGAGTAGCGGACGTTGACCGCCATCACCGGCGCCCAGCGCAGCTGGTTGGTGACCTCGTCGAGGCTGCTGGGGCTGGTGAACAAGCTGTGGCCGTGGGACTGCGACGCGAGGCCGAAGTCGGCGTTCAGGCTCAGCTGGCTGTTGAACCAGAGGTGGCTGTAGCCCAGTCCGATGTAGGGCAGGCTCTGCAGCGGGTCGGGGCGGGCGTCGAATAGCGACATCGGCTGCGCCAGGCCGACCAGCCCGGTGCTGGCGCGAAAGCCCCCCGCGAGGCTGCCGAGCGTGGGGCCCATGTTGCTCTGCGTCGGGTCGAAGAACCAGTAGTCGCCCATCACCCGGATCGAGCTGCCGGGGATGTGGGAGTTGGTGAGTGCATACTCGGAGCCGGTGTGGGTGGCGGGCGCGCTTTCGTACGCCCGCAAGACCAACCCTTCGGCTTGGGCCCCCAGCGAGGTGGCCGCGAGGATCGCGAGGGCGGCGGCCTGGCGGCCGGCGCGCGCGCGACGCGCTGTCGAAAGTGAAGATCCCATGGTCGGCTCCCGAATGGCCCCGCGGGGCAGAAAAACCAGACTCCTGAAAATCGATGCTACGCCTGCTGTCGTGCTGGTTGTATCGACAAACAGCACGGCTTCTCCAGTGTTCATTACCTCCTGTGACGTCCCAGAGACGATGTCACGATAGCGCGATTCCGCCCCTTGCGTGCGCGGCCGGAACGCCCTAAAACTGGTGAATTAAGCGCCCAGACAGCCGCCCGTGCAGCGGGCCCGGTTCTCGATGTCGCGTCGCGTTGCGATACCGCCGAAACCCGCGTCGCGCAGGATCGCCGCGACCGCGTCGGCCTGCTCCCAGCCGTGCTCGAACAGCAGCCAGCCGCCTGCGCGCAGCCGGCCGCGCGCGCCCGCGGCGATGCGGCGGATGTCGGCCAGGCCGGCGTCGTCGGCCACCAGCGCCGACAGCGGCTCGTGCGCCAGGTCGGTGAGGTGCGGGTCGTCGGCGGCGATGTAGGGTGGGTTGCTGACGACCAGGTCGAAGGCCGGCACGTCGGCGGCTCCGGCCAACGCGTCCCACCAGTCGCCGTGCGCGAAACGGACGTCCAGCCCCAGTCGCGCGGCGTTCGCGCGCGCGACCGCGAGCGCGTCCGCGCTGCGCTCGCCCGCCCACACGCGGGCGCGCGGGCAGCCGTTCTTGATGGCCAGCGCGATCGCGCCACTGCCGGTGCCCAGGTCGAGCACCGCCGGCGCGGGCGCGTCGCCCGGCGCGCCTTGCAGGAGATCGAGCGCCCAGTCGACCAGCGTCTCGGTGTCGGGCCGCGGCACCAGCACGGCGGGGGCGACGGCCAGTTTCAGGCCGTGGAATTCGCGCTCGCCGACCAGGTAGGCGAACGGCTCGCCGGCCGCGCGGCGCGCGATGAGCGCGTCGTAGGCCGCCGCGTGGCCGGCGGGCAACGCGTCGTCGCCGTGCGCCAGCAGCCAGCTGCGCGGCTGCCCCAGCACGTGGGCCAGCAGCAACTGCGCATCCAGGCGCTCGAGGCCGCGGGCGCGGGCGTCGCGCAGTGCGGCGTCGACGGTCGTCACGCGCCGGACTCCAGCGCCGCCAGCTGTTCCTGCGCGCGCGCGGCGCGCAGCGCGCCCACGACCTCGCCGAGGTCGCCCTCCATCACGGCGCCCAGCTTGTAGAGCGTCAGGTTGATGCGGTGGTCGGTCAGCCGGCCCTGCGGGAAGTTGTAGGTGCGGATGCGATCGGAGCGGTCGCCCGAGCCGATCAGGCTCTTGCGCTCGGCCGCGTCCTTGGCCTCGCGCTCGACGCGCTCGCGATCCTGCAGCCGCGCGAGCAGCACGGCCATCGCCTTGGCCTTGTTGCGGTGCTGCGAGCGGTCGTCCTGGCACTCGGCGACGATGCCGGTGGGCAGGTGCGTGATGCGCACGGCGCTGTCCGTCTTGTTGATGTGCTGGCCGCCGGCGCCGCTGGCGCGGAAGGTGTCGATGCGCAGCTCGGACGGGTTGAGCGTGACCTCGGCGGCCGCGTCGGGCTCGGCCAGCACGGCCACGGTGCAGGCGCTGGTGTGGATGCGGCCCTGGGCCTCGGTGGCGGGCACGCGCTGCACGCGATGGCCGCCCGACTCGAAGCGCAGCTGGCCGTAGACGCCCTCGGTGGCGGCGGCCAGGCCGCGGCCGCCCGACGGGTTCTCGATGCGCACCACCACTTCCTTGTAGCCGCCCAGGTCCGACGCGCTCTCGCTCATCACCTCGCTGCGCCAGCCCTGGCGCTCGGCGTAGCGCAGGTACATGCGCAGCAGGTCGGCGGCAAACAGCGCCGACTCCTCGCCGCCGGTGCCGGCGCGGATCTCGACGAAGGCCGGTCGCGCGTCGTCCGGGTCGCGCGGCAGCAGCGTGGCCTGCAGCGCGGCCTCCAGCGATTCGAGGTCGGCGTCGCAGGCGGCGATCTCCTCGCGCGCCATCGCGGCCATGTCGGCGTCGCCGTCGTCCAGCATCTCCTGCGCGGTGGCGCGGTCGGCCTCGCGCTGCGTGAAGCGGCGGTACAGCTCGACGATCTCGGCGGCCTCCGACTGCTCGCGCGACAGCTCGCGGTACCTGCCCATGTCGTTGGTGGCGGCCGGGTCGGCCAGGCGCGCGTCCAGCTCCTGCAGGCGCATGCCCAGGCGTTCGAATTGTTGGCGGAGCGAGTCTTTCATGGCGGGAGACCGGGGCGGGAAGCGGGCGGGCAGCCGGCGGCGAGTGCGCGGGCTGGCGGTGCGGCGTCAGGGGCGACGCCGGGCGGCGGCGCGTCGCTAGAGGCCGGGGTCGGCCGGGTCGCGCGTGGATTGGCGCAGGAACAGCCGGGTGACGGTGTCCGTGAGCCGATGGCGCTGCTCGCCTTCGCTGGTGCGCAGCTCGGCGAGCGCGCCGTGCAGCATCTTCTGCGTGAGGCCGCGGCTGAGCGCCTCCAGCACGGCGTCGACCGATTCGCCCTTGGCCAGCGCCTTGCGCGCGCGCTGCAGCTCGGCGCTGCGCCAGTCGTCGGCCTGGCGGGTGAGCGCCTGGATCAGCGGCACGGTGGCGCGCTGGTCGAGCCAGTGCGAGAAGCCCAGCACGCCGGCGTCGATGATGGCCTCGGCCTGTTCGACGGCGGCCTGGCGCTTGGCGCCGGCGCTGCGCACGAGCTCGGACAGGTCGTCCACCGTGTACAAATAGATGTCGTTCTGCTGCGCGACTTCGGGTTCGATGTCGCGCGGCACGGCCAGGTCGACCATGAACATCGGGCGGCGCTTGCGCACCTTCAGCGCGCGTTCGACGGCGCCCAGCCCGATGATGGGCAGCGTGCTGGCGGTGCACGAGATGACGATGTCGAACTCGTGCAGGCGCGCGGGCACGTCGGCCAGGCGCATGGCCTGGGCGCCCAGGCGCACGGCGAGCTTCTCGCCGCGTTCCAGCGTGCGGTTGGCCACGGCCATCAGCTTGGGCGTGCGCGCCGCGAAGTGCGTGGCGACCAGCTCGATCATCTCGCCGGCGCCGACGAACAGCACGTTGAGCTTGTCGAGCTCGCCGAACAGGTTGGTGGCCTGGCGCACGGCCGCGGCGGCCATGCTGATCGAATGCGCGCCGATCTCGGTGGAGGTGCGCACTTCCTTGGCCACGGAGAACGAGCGCTGGAACAGCTGGTGCAGCGTGGTGCCCAGCGTGCCGGCCTGGTCGGCCTCGCGCACGGCCTGTTTCATCTGGCCCAGGATCTGCGGTTCGCCCAGCACCATCGAATCGAGGCCCGAGGCCACGCGGAACACGTGGCGCGCGGCGTCGCGGTTCTCCAGCACGTAGCTGTGATCCAGCAACTGGGCGCCGGTGACGCCGCCCTGGGCGGCCAGCCAGTCGGCCACCGGGCGCACCAGCGCGGACTTGTGGTCGGCCGACGAGAAGTAGACCTCGGTGCGGTTGCAGGTCGACAGCAGCGCCACCTCGGGCAGCGCCACGACGCCGCCGGCGCCGGGCCGGCCGAACTGCTGCACCAGCGCCTTCAGCGCGGGGGAAACCTGGTCGAGCGGGAACGCGAAGCGACCGCGCAGGTCGATGGGCGCGGTCTGGTGGTTGAGGCCCAACGCGAACACAGACATGCCTGCATTATAAAATTTCCCTGTTCCCGGAGGGGAGCCACTGGTTTGGCCGTGTGACCGCATCGCCTCAGGTGCGTGTCGTTTCCTTGATCCACCGCAAACTTCGCCGCTTGGACGCCCTGGACCTGTTCTGGCATCTTGCCAACTTCGCGCTGCCCGCCGTCGGGGTCGGTGCGCTCACGGCCGCGCTGTGCAAGCTGTTCTGGCGCAAGAGCCTGGCCCGGCACGCGTGGTTCACGCTCGCCTGGCAGGCCAGCGCGGCCGGCCTGGCCGTGCTGGTCGCCGGGCTGGTGATCACCGGCCACGACGGCCGCATGGTCACATATGCCGGACTGGTGATCGCCTGCGCGATCGTTCCGTGGCTCAAGGCCGCGAAGTAGCGGTCCGGCCGGTCAGAACCAGATCTCGACCTGCGCGCCGTAGGACACGGCGTTGGTCTTGTTGGTCGGCAGGCCGTTCTGCGCGTCCTGCGCGGCGGCCTTGTTGAAGTCCGCGTACGTCACGTACAGGCGCAGTTCC